>CAESGF010000004.1_pt1 | contig 233726 bp, 238 predicted proteins | sample 7263721 | NCBI WGS metagenome assembly CAESGF01 (sample SAMEA6814162, study PRJEB35770) | uncultured Acidimicrobiaceae bacterium | biome: Freshwater; feature: Freshwater reservoir; material: water | place: Czech Republic | collected 2017-06-27 | depth 30m m
GTCGCCGCCTCGGTCGTCGTGGTCGCCGCCTCGGTCGTCGTGGTCGCCGCCTCGGTCGTCGTGGTCGCCGCCTCGGTCGTCGTGGTCGCCGCCTCGGTCGTCGTGGTCGTCGACTCCCCACCGCCGTCGGGAGCGCAGATGTGCGACAGGTTGAACAGCTCGGTCTCAGGACTTGCAGGAGTGGCCACGACGTAAGAACCGGCCTTCACCAGGTCGGTGTAGCTCGCTCCGGCAGGCACCTTGATGAAGAAGCTGTTGAGGTGACCTGAGCTGCTGAGCTCATAGTCGGCGCTCGCCGGCGTGTACTTCACTGCGCTGTTGCCATTCACACCATCGATCACGAGGTAGACCTCGACCATCGAGTACACCTGACCACCATTGGGCGGGATCAGGAAGTGCCACCACTGGTCGCTGTCGTTCGGGCAGTCGCCGTTGTCGATGCTGGCAGTGTTGGCATGAAGGTCGACCTGCTGTGAGTCAGCCAGGTTCGGCGATGGGTAGCCGACTCCGGCTGAGGCGGAACCTCCGACCATGGTGATACTGGCGGCCGTGGCGAGGACTCCCAGGGCGATGGTGACCCATCCGGTTCGCTGACGTGTATTCATTCTCGATCTCCTGTCGATTGTCATTTCAGTGTAGAGACGGCATGTGTTCTTGGCGATGGGTCATTCGACCCATCTCGATGAGCGGCTGTCGCCAGCGAAGTCGAGAGCCACCGCACGTCACCACTCCACCGCCAGGAACGAGCCGAGACCTAGCGGGTCGAGCAGGCATTCCGCCTCGCGGATACGACTCCGCATCCGCAGTGCGGCCAGGGTCGGCGCCGCAGCGGCCTGCTCCCAGGCGGTGCGGCCTTCATCGACCAACGCCTCGATGTCCCACCGCTGCAGGAACTGCGCCTGAGTGCGAACAGCGTGCGGTTCGGGGAGTTGATCCAGCGAAACCTCGGTGGTGATGTCCTGTTGGCCAATATCGCGAAGGTAATGGCCGCCACGTTCGTGACCTCGATAGGTCCGCAGCCACTCTCGCCACGGACGCAGGGCCAACGTGGAGGTGCGGGCTGTGAAGTAGTCGAACGACAGCAGCGTGCCCGCCGTCAACAGGCTCTGGGCGTGGCGCACCCACTCGGCTGCGGCCGACTGGATCGGAGCGCGCGCTCCGTGCGGTGCGCTCACGGGGAGTGCTCTCCAGTCCTCGGGGGCAGCGCACAGACGCTCGCTGGCGGTTCCATCGGGCGCGATCTCCACCACGGCCTCACGCCAGCCGCCATCGAACACCGCCAACCGGAACGGCAGGTTGTCCAGCAGTTCGTTGGCGAGGATGACACCGACGAAGGGTTCCTCTGGCATCTCCCCCAGCACCTGCACGCCAGCAGGGTGCTTCAGTCGTTGGGCAGCCGAGATCTCCACGGTCGCGTAACGATCGGTGAACTGTGGTGCGGCGAGCAGGATGCTGCGGGCCAACGTGCCCGGCCCGGCACCCGCCTCCACGATGCGGAAGTCGCTGGGCTCACCCAACCGACGGAACTCCGCCTCGATCCAGCGGGCCACCACGGCGCCAAACAACGGTCCCACCTCTGGCGATGTCAGGAAATCACCACGTCTGCCAGCGCTCCCGCCGGAGGTGTAGAACCCGTGCGCTCCATAGAGCGCGATCGCCATGTACTCGTCGAACCTCAGCGGGCGTCCAGCGGCGCGTTGCGCCGCCAGGAGCTCATCAGCCGTGGAAGGCACCGGTGAGGTCGGTGAGTGAGCCCACCTTGGCGATGATGCCGGGCACCACACCGAACGCGAGAGTTGCCAGACCGGTGATGGTGAGGGCGGCCACCAGGGAGGCGGGCACCTTCACCGCGCTGGTGTCGGCACCCTCGGGCACCGGCTTCATCCACATCTCGCGCATCACGGTGATGTAGTACGCCGTGGCCACGACCGCGTTGGCGGCACCGACGATGGCGATGGTGTAGCCCCAGCCGCCACCCGCGTCGACTGCCGCGCGGAAGGCACCGAACTTGGCGTACCAACCGCCGAGCGGCGGGATGCCAGCCAGCGAGGCGAGGAACAACGTCATCATCACCGTCAGGCCGGGTGCGTAGTTGAACAGACCGCCGTAGCTGGAGATCTCGGCGCTCTTGGTGCGACGAGCCACGGCGATCACGACGGCGAAGGCACCGAGGTTCGTGGCTGCGTAGATGATGAGATAGACGATGATGGCGCGTAGGGAAGATTCCTCCGAGCCGTTGGTGAAGGCCATCGCCAACGCCATCAGGATGAAACCACCCTGGCTGACGCTGGAGTACGCCAGCATGCGCACCAGGTTCTTCTGCTTGAGCGCAACCAGGTTGCCGACGGTCATCGTCAGCGCTGCCAGCACCCAGAGGAACGGACGGTAGACATCGCGTGCCAGCGGGAAGGCGAGGTACACCATGATCATCAGCCCGACGAAACCGGCGGCCTTGGACGCAACGCTGAGGAACGCCGTCACCGGTGTGGGCGCACCCTCGTAGGTGTCGGGTGCCCACGTGTGGAACGGCACGGCGCTGACTTTGAAGGAGAAGCCGACGATGACGAACACCACTGCGATCACTTCAATGCCGGTGCGGGGGCCGGACAAGGTGATCTTCTCGCCAATGACGCTGAGCTTGGTGCTGCCAGCGATGCCGTACAACAGGCTCATGCCGTAGAGCATGACTGCGCTGGCGAACACTCCGAGCAGGTAGTACTTGACGCCGGCCTCGTTGCTCTTGCGATCGCGCTTCTTCCAGGCGGCCATCATGTACGCCGGGATCGAGAGGAACTCGAGCGCCACGAACACGCTGACGAGGTCGCGCGAGCTGGCCATCATCACCATGCCGAGCACACTGCTGAGCAAGAGCACGTAGTACTCGCCCTGGTAATAGCCGCCATCCTCGATCTCGTTCGTGCTGAGCAGCACGACCACATAACCCGAGAGCAGGAAGAGCGCCTTGAGCACAAGGGCGAAGTTGTCGACCACGTACCGGCCGCTGATGCCGTCGCCGCTGAGCACATCGCGTACATCGCCGCCCAAGACTGCGAGCGTCACCACCGGCAGCAGTGCGCCGAGCAGCACCAACCCGCTGATCGTGCCCGTGATCCACCTGCGGTGGGCGGGAACGAACAGGTCGACGAGCAACACGAGGCAGATACCTGCCGCGAGCACGAGCTCGGGCGCCAACGCGTGATAGTCGACGATGGGTGCGCTGAAGGCGATCACGTGATTACTTCCCGAAGACCGAGGTGAGCTGCTGGACGGCCGGATCCATCACCTTGAACATGAGCGACGGGACGACACCGAGAACGACGATGCCGATCAGCAGCGGGGTCCAGGCGATCCACTCGAAGACATTGACGTCGTGGATATCGCTGTGGCCGTGATCGTCGTGGCCGTGAGCAGCAAACTCCTCGGACGGCTCGCCGAACGCGGTGCGCTGGTACAGCCACAGCAGGTAGCCCGCGGCGAGCACCGTACCGAAGGCGGAGATGACCGTGAGCACTCGGTAGAGCAGCTCGTGGTTGCCCATCGCGGAGTCGGTGAGGATGGTGGCCGGGCTCCAGCTGGCGAGCAGCGCCGGGAACTCGCCCCAGAAACCGGCCAGACCGGGGAGACCGAGCGAGGCCATCGCGCAGAAGCCCAAGATCCAGCCGAGATGCGGCACTTGCTTGAGCATGCCGCTGAGGCGCTTGATCTCCAGCGTGTGGTAGCGCTCCTTCACCGAACCGGCGACGAAGAAGAGCATGCCGGTGATGAGGCCGTGGGCGACCATGCCGAACAGCGCAGCGTTGATACCCAGCGGGGTGAGCGTGCTGATGCCGAGCATGACGAAGCCCATGTGGGCCACCGAGGAGAAGGCGATCAGGCGCTTCATGTCGGTCTGAGCCAAACAGCCCAGGGCGCCGTAGATGATGCCGATGACTGCGAGGACGGCGATGATCGGCGCCCAGGTCTTGGCCGCCTGCGGCAGGAACGGGAGCGCGATACGGACGAAACCGTACGTACCCAGCTTCAGCAGGATGGCGGCCAGGATGACCGAACCCTGCGTCGGGGCCTGCGTGTGGGCGTCGGGCAACCACGTGTGGAACGGGAACATCGGCACCTTGACGGCGAAGCCGACGAACATGCCGCCGAAGATCCAGATTGCGGTGTTGCGGGCGATACCAGGCGCGTTCGCGTGGAACCACTGGAAGCTGAAGTTGGCGGCGTCCGGGTTCGTGGCGTGGTTCTTGGTGACGATGAACATCGCAATGAACGCGACGAGCATCAGCGCCGACCCGAACATCGTGTAGAGGAAGAACTTCAACGAGGCGTACTGGCGGTTCTCGCCACCCCAGACACCGATCATGAAGTACATCGGCAGCAACACGAGTTCGAAGAACACGAAGAACAGGATCAGGTCCTGGGCGACGAACGTGCCGGCCATACCGACCTGCAGAACGAGCATCAGAATGAAGAATGCCTTGGCGTTACCCGGGTTCGGTACGTGGTTCCAGCTATAGACCATCACCAGCACGGTGATGACCATCGACAGGATGTACAGCGGGAGGCTGATGCCGTCGAGGCCGATCGTGTACGTCGCCTTGATCGGCGAGATCCACTTGTTGGTGGTGAAGAACTGCAGCTTCTGACTCTGGCCATAGTCGAACTTGACCAGTGTGTAGATGCCCACCCCCAACGTGGCGACCGCCGTTAGCAGGGCGACGCCCTTGGCCATCGCCTCGTCCTTCTTGGGGATGAACAGCATCACCAGGACACCCGCCAACGGCAGGAAGGTGCCCAGGCTGAGCAGCCATTGTTGTTCTTGAATCATCGCATGTCCCTTTGACGAGCCGACTAGCTGTTGACGAGTACGAGTACGAGCGCACCGACTGCTGCGGCACCGAACAGCAGCGCTCCGTACAGGTTGACCTTGCCTGATTGCACCGGCTGCAACGCGCCACCCGCATGGGTGGCGGTCGTGCCGCTGCCATTCACCACACCATCGACCAGACCCTGGTCGATGTACTTGTAGACCAGTTCACCGGTCTTCTTGCCACCCTTGCCGACACCGTTGACGATGCCGTCGAGGATGTGTTGGTTCGTCCAGTACGCAGCGGCGCTGATCGGGTGAGCGATGCTACGGACGATGACCTTCTCGTACAGAGTGTCGAGGTAGTACTTGTTCACGAGGAACTTGTGCCCGGCACCGAGCAGCGCGTTGCGCTGGGTGAGTCCCTTGAGCGGCGAGTTGCCCTCGCCGAACACGGCCTTGCAGATCAATAGGCTGACCGCGAAGCCAGCAGCGACGAGCAGAATGCTGGGAACTGCGTTGAGCCATTCGAACTTCGGCGCCTCAGGAACCTCGACACCGATGCTGCTGTGCAGCCACTCGTGGAACTTCTCGATCTTGAACGGTGCGGCGTTGAGATAACCCGCGACCAATGCCAGAGCACCGAGGATCATCAACGGCACGGTGATCTGCCACGGCGAGTCGTCCGGGGCGAAGCTGAGCGGCTTGCCGTGCACGACCGGTGCGTGATGATCGTCGTGACCATGAGCGTCAGCTTTATCGTGACCCTCGTCGTGGGCCTCCTCGTGGCTGTGATCCTCGTGCTCGCCGACGAAGTGAGCAGCACCGCCACGGGCCTTGCCGAAGAACGTGAGGTAGGTGGCGCGGGTCATGTAGGCGGTGGTCATGAACGCACCGATCAGACCCACCACGAAGAACACCTTGTAATCGTTGCCCTTGGCCGAGTCGATGATCTCGTCCTTGGAGAAGAAGCCGCTGAAGAACGGCACGCCGCAGAGCGCAGCAGTGCTGATCATCCAGGTGCCGAACGTGATCGGCATCTTCTTACGGAGGCCGCCCATGTCTTTCTTCATGTCGAAGCTGTGGTGGCTACCAGTGTGAGCCACCGAGCCAGCGCACAAGAACAAGCAACACTTGAAGAAGGCGTGGGTGAAGATGTGGAACACCGCCGGCATCCAGGCGCCGACGCCGAGGCCCATCATCATGTAGCCGAGCTGGCTGACCGTGGAGTACGCCAGCACCTTCTTGATGTCGTTCTGCACGAACGCCAGACCGGCGGCGATGAGCACGGTGATACCACCGATGATCGCGATCAGGTTGAAGTGATGGCCGACGATGTTGATGTCGAGGCCAGTGTGGAACACCGGGTAGAGCCGGGCCACCAGGAACACACCGGCCACGACCATCGTGCTGGAGTGCAGCAGCGACGACACAGGGGTAGGGCCGGCCATGGCGTCGGGCAACCAGGTGTGCAACGGGAACTGACCGCTCTTGCCGATACAGGCAATGAAGAGGGCCACTGCGGCAAAGGCCAAGAGCGCATGGTTGCCGCTGAACTCGGCCGCTTTGGTGTTGATCTCACTGATGTCGAGGTTGCCGAACAGGGCCAGCAGCACACCGGTGCCGACGAGCAGTCCCATGTCGCCGACACGGACGGTCCAGAACGCCTTGAGGGCAGCCTCGCTGTTGGCCCGCTCCTCCCACCAGTGACCAATGAGCATGAACGAGCAGAGGCCCATGATCTCCCAGCCGAGGATCAACTGCACCATGTTCGGTGCAAGCACCATGGTGAGCATTCCGGCGGAGAACAGCGTGAGGCTGGCGAAGAAGTGCGTGTAGCGGCGATCGCCACGTACGTACTCGGTGGAGTAGATCTGCACCAGCGTGGAGATGAACGCCACGAGGAACAGCAGCATCATCGCCAGGCCATCGATACGTGAACCGATACCGACCTTCAGGCTGCCGATCTCGAACCACGTCACCGTCTTGCTGACGGCGTCAGCGTGTTCGGTGGAGCCGACGAGGTGGATCCACTGGTAGGCGGTTCCGGAAGCGATGACCAGCGAGGCGAGCATCGCGGCGATGCCGATCTCGCTACCGCCACGGGGCAGGCGCTTGCCGAAGAAGATGATCAGGAAGAAGGCGACCGCCGGGATGACCGGGATCAGCCACGCGTGCGCGAGGAACCAGCCGGACGCAGCCGCAGTTTCAGAGGCGAGCAGCATTCGTCAGCCCTTCATTTCCGACAGGTCGTCGAGAGCGATGGTCTTGCGGTTGCGGAAGATGAGCAGCACGAGCGCCAGACCCACGCCGACTTCGGCGGCGGCCACGGCGATGATGTACAGCGCGAACACGCTGCCGTCGTTGTTGCCGCTCTCGGCCCACAGGCGATCGAAGGCCAACAGGTTGATGTTCACCGAGTTGAGGATCAGTTCGATGCTCATCAGCACCAGCACGGCGTTCTTGCGCACGATGACGCCGTACACGCCGATACAGAACAGCACTGCGCCAAGTACGAGGAAGTTGTTGATCAGCATGGCGTCCTCAGTCCTTCCGGGCCAGCACGATGGCGCCGATCACGGCGGCGAGCAGTACGAACGAGAGCGCCCAGAAGGGCAGCGCGTACGACGAGAAGATCTTGTCGCTGAGCAGGCTGTTCTGGCCCACGTTGCTTCCCTTGCCGCTGACGCTGATCTTGGTGTCCTTGAAGCCCTTGGTGAGCACGTACACCATCACACCCAACATCAGCAGGGCGATCGGAGCGCCGTACGCCCATGCGCCCTTGTTGTCCAGGTCGACGTCCTTGCCGAGCTTGGCTCGGGTGAGCATGACGCCGAACAGGAACAGCACCATTACGGCGCCGATGTACACCAGTACCTGAGTGACGGCGACGAACTCGGCCGACAGCAGCAGGTATTGGGCGGCGGCACCGGCCATTACCGCGATCAGGGACAGCGCTGCGTGCACCACGTTCTTGCTGGTGACGACGCGGATGGCGGCAAGCACCATCACGGCGGCGATGATGCCGAACCCGATGTTCTGCGCGACCTGGATATCGGAAGCGAGCATCATCACTTCCCCTTCTTCTTCTCGGCGCCGACCTCGAGCTCGGGAGCCGCGGGCACCGTCTCCATCCATTCACCGAGCTTGGTCTTGTCGTGCAGCAGGTCGGAGATCTTGGGTTCGCTGTACTCGTACTCTGGGCTCCAGAAGAGCGCATCGAACGGGCACACCTCGACGCAGATACCGCAGTACATGCACAGCGCATAGTCGATGTCGAAGCGGTCGAGCTTGTTGACCTTGCGGGGTGCGCCACCGGCACGGCGCGGCGGAGCGAGTTCCTTGTGGCCCTCGATGTAAATGCACCAGTCGGGGCAGCTACGAACGCAGAGCATGCATGAGGTGCAGTTGTCTTCGTGTAGAGCGATGACGCCTCGTGCCCGAAGCGGCGGCGTCTCCTTCTCGTGCGGGTACTGCACGGTGGCCGCGCCGCCTCCGAGCTTCTTCGGCTTCAGCGTCTGGGCCATCGTCTTGGCGGTGACTCCAAGACCCTTCAAGAGGCCGCGGCCCGGAATGGGATTGTTCGCCATCAGAAGGCCACCTTGAAGATCGCCGTGAGCATGATGTTGATCAGCGACACCGGGATGAGCACCTTCCAAGCGAAGCGCTGGAGTTGGTCCTCACGGAAGCGCGGGTAGCTGAAGCGGACCCACATGATGATGCCGGCGAGCACCATCATCTTGGTGACCATCACCAGTGGGCCGGCGACGTTCATCCAGTTGTCGATGGAATCCACCGAGTGCCAGCCGAACCAACTGAACGGGATGCCCCAGCCGCCGAGGAACAGCACACTCGCGATGAGCGCGAACACACCGGCGGTGGCGAACTCGGCGATGAAGAAGATCAGGAAGCGGAAGCCCGAATACTCGGTCATGTAGCCGGACACGAGTTCGGATTCGGCGATCGGCATGTCGAATGGAGTCTGGGTGAGTTCGGCCTGCACCGAGACCATGAACACCAGGAAACCGACGAACTGGGTGGCGATGTAGGGGTAGCCGAGCCCGTTCCAGCCAAAGATGCTGTCGCTGTTCTGCTTGATGACGATCGTCTGCAGGTTCATCGAGCCGGCCTGGATGACGACACCCAGCACTGACAACACCATCGGCAGTTCGTATGCGATCAACTGACCGGCCGCACGCAGACCACCGAGCAGCGAGTACTTGTTGGCGCTGGACCAACCGGCCATCAGGATGCCGAGCGTGCTGATGCTGCTAACGGCGAGCATGTAGAAGAGGCCGGCATCGAACTGGGTGAAGTAGGCGTCGGGGCCGAAGGGCACCACGGCGACGAGCAGGAATGTGCTCACCAACACGACCAGTGGGGCGGCACGGAACACACGCTTGTCGGCGCGAGCCGGCGTGATGTCTTCCTTCTGCAGCCACTTGCCCACCTCGGCGAACAGCTGCATCGAGCCGTACGGACCAGCTTCCATGGGGCCAAGACGACTCTGCATGAAGCTCATCATCTTGAACAGGAACAGGTACACGATCGTGCCGGCGGGCAGCAGCACCGCGACGGTGCCGCCGAGTACCCGCAGCAGTGACTGGCCCCAGTAGGGAATGGTGACTGCGAGGTTCATCGGTCGATGTCTCCCAGGATGAAGTACAGCGAGGCGAGGATGGAGATGACGTCGGGGACGTACACGCCACGCAACACCCACGGCACGATGGAGACGTTGTTGAAGCTGGCCGAGCGGATCTTCACGCGGAACGGGCCAAGGTCGCCCTTGCTGACGACGTAGTAGCCCATCTCCCCCAGCGGGTTCTCGGTGCTGACGAACGCCTCGCCCTCGGGCACCTTGATGATGCGCGGCACCTTGGCCATCACCGGGCCGCTGGGCATCGTGTCGAGCAACTGGTCGACGATCTTGGTGGCCTCGCGGGTCTCCTGCAGACGGATCCAGCAACGGGCGAAGCAGTCGCCGTCCGGATGGGTCCAGACCTTCCACTCCACCTTGTCGTACGCGAGCGGCAGCTTCTGGTCGCGGCGTAGGTCCCAGTCGACGCCGCTGGCGCGCAGGTTGGCGCCGGACAGGCCGTACTGCTTGGCCACCTCGGCGGGGATGACGCCGATACCGCGGAGACGGCTCTGGAAGATCTCGTTGCCGAACAGCAGGTCTTCCATCTCGTCGCAGAAGTTGCGCAACTTCTTCATCACTTGCTTGCACTCGGTGATGAAGCCGGCCGGCAGGTCGTCCTTCAAGCCGCCGATGCGGTCGAAGTTGGGGTGGAAGCGCCCACCGGTCGCCGACTCGATCAGGTTCAGCACGTGCTCACGGTCGCGGAACGCCATGAACACCGGGGTGACTGCGCCGAGCTGCACACCAAGATCGCCGAGGAACAGCGACACGTTGGCGATGCGGCTGAGCTCGAACAGGATCGTGCGAATGTGCTGGGCACGGGCCGGGGCCTCGATGTCCATCAGCTTCTCAGCAGCCAGGATGAACGGTACTTCGTTCGCGAAGCTGCCCAGCCAGTCGATGCGGTTGACAAGTGCCGTGACCTGCGGGAACGTGCGCACCTCGGTGAGCTTCTCGTAGCCACGGTGCATGTAACCGGCACTGGGTTCGGCCCAGATCACCTGCTCACCGTCGAGCCGCACGATGATGCGCAGGGTGCCGTGCGTCGCCGGGTGCTGGGGGCCGATGTTGAGGGTCATACCCTCGGTCTCGAGCTCGACGTTCAAGCGGGCATCGGCGGCCTGAGCCGCGATGTAGCTGAGTTTCTGACGATCTGCGATGTCAGTCACGACTCTGCACCTTCTTCATCGTCGTCGCCACCGGGGAGCGGTTCCACATCGGCGAGACCTGGCCACGGCTTGATGATGCGCGCCAGCAACGGGAAGTCCTTGCGCAGCGGGTGCCCCTCGAAGTCGGTGGGCAGGTACATGTTGCGCAGGTCGGGGTGGCCGGTGAAACCGATGCCGAACATCTCGTGGCACTCGCGTTCGTGCCAGTTGGCGCCGGCGTACACCGGGATCCAGGTGTCCACGGCGAGGGCTTCGTCAGCCACATCGGCCTTGATCGTGACCCCGAAGTGCTTCGACAGATTGGTGACGCGGGCGAACACCTGAAAGCGGGTGCTGCCACCGGCGTAGCCCTGCACGATCTCGGTGCTGCGTTCGGGCGTGGGCGCCGTGGGGTCGTCTTCACTTTTGCCGTACGGACTGGGCATCCAGTCGATCGCCGAGAGAAAGCAGAAATAGTCGCAACCGACGGTGTCGCGCAGTACGCGACCAGCCTGCTGCCAGGCCTCGCCGCTGACACGCACCCACACATCGTCGTTGGGCTTGATCAGGCTGTCGAGCAGATCTGCGCCGAGCGCATCGCGCAGGGCCGAAACCACACCTTCGCGCAGTGCGTCGCCGGGGAGTGCGAGCGTCTCGTCACTCAATTGCGCCACCTCCGACGACGATCGGTTCACGCACGATGGCCTTGTAGCCCTCGCCGCGCCAACGGGCACCCATGTCTTCGTTCTTGATGCGCTGCTGCAGGAGCACGACACCTTCCAACAGGGCCTCGGGCCGCGGCGGGCAGCCGGGTACGTAGATGTCGACCGGGATGATCTGGTCGACACCCTTGGTGACCGAGTAGCTGTCCCAGTAGGGGCCGCCGCAGTTGGCGCACGAACCCATGCTGATCACGTACTTCGGCTCGGGCATCTGCTCGTAGAGACGCTTGATGCTGGGGGCCATCTTGTCGGTGACGGTGCCAGAGATGACCACGAGGTCGGCCTGGCGAGGGCTGGCGGGCAGTGGGATGACGCCGAGACGCATGACGTCGTAGCGGGGCGACGCGAATGCAGCACCCATTTCGATGGCGCAGCACGCCAAGCCCCACTGGTACACCCAGAGGCTGTAAGAACGACCCATGTTGAACAGGGACGTGAGCGGTTTGGGCAAGCGCCCCTTGTCGACGAGACCCATGTGATTACACCCAGCGCAGTACGCCCTTGCGCCACGCGTACACGAGGCCAAGGAGCAGGACGAAGACGAAAATACCCATCTCAACGAGACCGAACGTGCCGTACGTCTCGAGGCGGGTGGCCCACGGGAAGATGAACACTGCTTCCACGTCGAACACCACGAACAACAGGGCGAAGATGTAGTAGCGCACCTGGCTCTGCGACCAACCGTCGCCGACCGGGTTGACGCCGCTTTCGTAGGCGATGTTCTTTTCCGCCGACGGCTTGTTGGGTCGGATGATGGCGGAGATGCCGAGGAGCAGGCTGGCCAGCACGAGTGCAATGGCCGCGAACCACACCACGTTGAGGTAGTCGCGCAGGAAGTCAGACATCGGGGATGAAGCTACTACGCCAAGTGAACAGCATCACAAACGGTGCTCCCCCAGACCGAGATCCGCTAGACCGCCCGACCGTGCTCGACCGCGTCGAGCTCGCGCTCGATGGCCAGTAGCTCTTCGTGGGTGCCCTGCACCTTCGGGCCGGTGAACCATTTCTTGCCGCTGAAGTGCCAGTAGCCGAACACGAAAAGTGCCGCCAGGAGGATCAGCGGGCCGGTGAAGTTGAAGTTGTTCTGTCGGAAGAAGTGGTCGCTCTCGGTGGCCAGCGCTTGGATTTCGTTGCCACTGCCCCAGATCGGCCAGAACGGCCAGAAGAGCGGAGCGACAAAGAGCACCGTGATCAGCGCGATCCATACCAACGCGGTCCAGCCGACGATCTTGTGACGACCCTTCAGGTTCCACGGGCCGACTTGGAAGTCGGGGTTCGTGAGCCGCAGGTAGATCGGGATTGCATACGCGATGTACAGGCCGATCACACAGATCCCGGTCATCGCGAAGAAGGCAGTCGAGTACCGGCCGGCGCCCTCGCCGCGGACGTACAGCGACGTCGCTCCGACCAACGCCGAGAGCGACACACCGAGCCACACCGAGTTGGTTGGTGTGCGGGTCTTCTTGTTGATCTTGTGCCAGTGCTTCGAACCGGGCAGCGCGCCGTCGCGGCTGAACGCGTAGATCATGCGGCTGTTGGCCGTGACGGACGCGAGGCCGCAGAAGAACTGACCCATCAGCGCGATGAACACCAGCAGCTTGGCCGAACCCGTTCCGAGCGCGTGTGAGATCAGACGCGGTGCTGCATTGACGAGGAACGGATCCTTCGCATCGCCAAAGACGATGCCGCCGTAGACGGCGTCGCCTTCCTTGCCCTTCTTCGGCAATGCTGAGATCATCGCCAGGTTCATCACGAGTGCAGCGATGGCCGAGATGTAGATCGAGCGCACGATGGCCTTCGGGGCCTCCGTGCGAGCGCCCACCGTCTCCTCACTGACGTGTGCGGAGGCGTCGAAGCCCGTGATCGTGTATTGGGCCAGCAGCAGGCCGAGCGAGAACAGATAGATCGTGATGAACAGGCCGCCCTTCCAACCGGTGAGGCCCTCGGGTGACTGATCGAAGGCACCGCCGATGCCACGAGTGTTACTGGGAGCGATGAACAGCACGCTGGCGATGATGACCACGCCGACCACGTGCCACCACACGCTGATGTCGCCGAACCACTTCACCAGCTTGATGCTGAACGTATTCAGCAGGCCGTGCACGATCAAGTAGCCGACGAAGATCGCGAAGATGTTCCACGACGTCAGCTTGAAGGTGTCGTCGAACATGCGAATGAAGTAGCCGGTGAAGATGGCCAGCGCGTAGTCCACGCTGGCGATCACGCCGATCTGCCCGATCAGGTTGAAGTAGCCGGTGAACCATGCCCAACGGGCGCCGTTGCGCTTCGCCAGTTTCGCCGACCAGTAGTACAGGCCGCCGGCCGTCGGGTAGGCCGAGCAGATCTCGCCCATCGCCATGCCCACCAACAACGCGAAGCATCCGACGACAATCCAGCCGAGCGTGATGACCCGCGGCCCGCCGGTCGCCATGCCGAGCCAGAAGCTGGTCATACCACCCGCCAGGATCGAGATGATCGAGAAGCTGATCGCGAAGTTGCTGAACGTGCTCATGCCGCGATGCAGCTCTTGGGCATAGCCCATCGAGTGCAGGTGGTCGCGGTCCTCGTCCACAGTCTCGGCCATGGGACCCCCTTGGTTGTAGGAACCAGAATTTCAGGGTTTGTCTAGCACGCCGTGGAACTCACTGGGAACGACCGACTCGAGGAACCAATCGACGATGCGGTCGGAGTTCGCCCGGCTGAGGTCGACGTTGCTCCGGGAGACCGCCAGCAGTTCCTCGATGCTCAACCCGACGCGGATCAACTCGTCGGCACCGTCACCCGAGCACCACCGCCGCAGCATCGTTTCCGTGGCCTCCGGGTGGAACTGCGTGCTGAACACCCGACCCATCTGCCAGGCCTGTGTGCCGGCGGCGCTGCACGCCAGCTCGGTGGCACCTGGCGGCACGGTGACGACGTCGTAGTGCCACTGCATCCATGGGCCGTCGGCAATCACGTGCGGCAGGTCGCTGACGATCTGCATCCACCCGATCTCGGCGGTACTGGCCTTGCTGACGCTGCCACCGAGCGCATGGGCGAGCACCTGTGTGCCGAAGCAAATGCCGAACACCGGCACGCCGAGGCGAGCGGCCTCGCGGATGACGGCAACCTCGGCAGCCACGTTGGCGGCCACGTTGGGCCAGTACACGCTCCAATCGCTGCCGAGTAGCAACACCAGATCACGGTCGTCGAGCGACGACCACTCACCCGGGTGCTCACGCTGGCATTCGTCGAATGCATAGCCGTGGCTGCGGAACCGTTCGCCGACGAACCCCGCATCGGCATCGTTTGCGTTGGCGATCAACAAGGCGCGCACGGTGGTCGTCAACCGTCGGTGGTGATGAAGATGTTCTTCATCTCGGTGTAGCGATCACGGACGACACGTGTTGGAGGGTAGCCCTGACCACCGTCGCGTGCGACAGAATGACGACATGTCGCAGCCACCCCCGCTCATCGCCGTGTGCGCTCGCGTGCTCACGTTCTCCGACGAGGGCAAGCGCGACGCATTCTCCAGCAGCCAGCCCTACAGCCGCGCCGTCGCCCGAGCCGGCGGAATCCCGGTGTTGGTGCCGCCGATCAAGGAGCTGTCATCGAACGCTGCGACCGTGCTCCAGCACTTCGACGGCGTGCTGCTGCCGGGTGGTGGCGACGTCGATCCCACCCGTTACGGGCAGGAGCCCGACGAGGACACCATCTACGGCGTGGTCAAGGCGCACGACGACCTCGACATCGCGATCTGCCATGCGGCCATCGAACTCGACCTGCCGATGCTGGCCCTGTGTCGCGGGATGCAGGTGCTGAATGTGGCGCTCGGGGGCACGCTGGTGCAGGACATCGCTAACAGCGACCACTGGATGCGCGAGCACACGGTGACGCTCGCCGAGGGCTGCAAGATCGCCAAAGCTGTTGGTACCACGCACCTCGAGCACTGTCATTCTGTGCACCATCAGGGCCTGGCCCTGCTGGCGCCGTCGCTCGTCGCGTGCGGCTGGTCGGAGGACGGGCAACTCGAAGCGGTCGAGTTGCCGACGTCGTCCTGGATCGTCGGCGCACAGTGGCATCCAGAGGACACGGCGCCCAACAAGCCACAGCAGCAGGCGCTCTACGACGAGCTGGTGCGCCGAGCTGCCGCTCGCGCACATGCCATAGGCTGAGCCGATGGCCGCCCCGTTGGTGCTGATCGTCGGCCGGTTGTCCGCTGAGGCCAAGGGTGTGCGCGGAGAGCCGTTTGCTGTCGGCCGCCGCTATTTCGAAGCCGTGGCTCGTGCCGGCGGGGTGCCGCTGATGCTGCCACCGATCACTTCATTGGCGGCAGAGATGTCGGCACTGCTCGGTCGTGTCGACGCGGTGGTCCTGCACGGCGGCGGCGACGTCGACCCTCGGCGCTACGGCCAGCAACCCACGGCCGATCAGCTCTACGGCATCGTCGCCGAACACGACGAGGTGGAGATTGCCGTGGTCCACGCTGCCGTCGAGCGCGACATGCCGGTGTTGGCCGTCTGCCGCGGGCTGCAAGTGCTCAACGTGGCGCTCGGTGGCACGCTGCAGCAGGACATCGGCACCGAGTCGCACTGGTTCGCGCACCACGAGGTGGCGCTCACACCGGGTTCGCGTCTGGCGGTCGCTGTCGGCAGCGCGTCGCCGCGCCGATGCCACTGCGTGCACCATCAGGCACTCGACAGGGTTGCCGACGCACTCACTGTCGTCGGCAGCACCGCTGACGGCATCGTTCACGCGTGCGAGTTCGACGCGGCGTCGTGGATCGTGGGCACCCAGTGGCACCCCGAGGACGACGCTGCCGACGACCCCCAACAACAAGCCCTGTTCGACGCCCTCATTCGCCACACCTGACCCCCCGGCGAGCCCACCCCGGCCACCCCCGCCCCCCAGGTTGGGCGCGATTCGTGTCGTTCCTGGCAGCCCCAACTCGCCCCACTCCAGCTTGGGCGCGATTCGTGTCGCTGCTGTCCGGCCCAGCTCCCACGGGTGCGGAACCATGCCGCACCTGGCACGAAGCGCGCCCGTTGGAATTGCGGCGCGGTCGATATGGTGCGCGGTACTTCCCCCATGCTGTCGCTCCAGCCAGGAGGAAGGTCATGCCCATATGGAGGAACCCACTCGACGAGTGGTTTCGTACGCACCACGGGGTCATCAGCTCACCGCACCTGCAGTTGCTCGGCTGCTCCGCTCGCACCGTGTATCGAATGGTCGAGCGAGAGGAGCTGTACACACTCCTTCCGGGAGTGTTTCTGTCCGCTCAATGGCCGTTGGGTCCTGAGCAGAAGATGGTCGCTGCGTGTGCCAGGAATCCCTTCGCGATGATCGGCTTCACTACGGCCGGTGGGCTGTGGGGCTATCGAAAGGTAGGTACGAAGGGGCTGCACCTACTCGTGCCGCACGGGTGCAGCCCCGAGTTGGATGGCATCGTGGTGCACCGGTGTCGGAGGATCGACCCAGTAGACATCGTCGAACGGGCGGACGGGATTCGGCTGACCAGCCCACCGCGCACACTGTTCGACAGCGCCGACATGCTCGGCCTCTCGGTGGCACGGTCGGTGATGGAGCAGATCCTCCACGAACGCATGTGCAGCCTCCCGACGCTGGTGGACACGTACCGCCGCCTTGCCCACCCGAACCGCCCCGGTACACGCACCATGGCGGCAGTTCTCGCATCGAGGCCGATGTGGGGCGCTGCGCTGCAGTCGCATCTCGAGCAGTTGGTGTTGGAGGCCATCGAACGCCAGGGCCTGCCGACGCCCGTTACCCAGTGCGCCATCCAACTCCCGTCGGGTCGCACGATTCATGCCGACTTCGGTTGGCCGGAGTGGAAGGTCGCCCTCGAAGTCGACGATCCCACCTGGCATGACGGCGCCGACAACCGCAGGAACGACGCCTGGCGTGATCGCAAGGCCACCGCCACCGGTTGGGCCGTCGCCCGAGTCGCTCGCCTCGACGTGGAGGGTCCGCTCGACGAAGCCATCCGAGACGTCGCCGACATCCTTCAGCATCGCCAGCACCAGGCCGCATGATCAGCCCGGTTCTATGGGCGCGGTTCTGCGCGCTGGTGTCGCAGAACCGCGCCCGTGGGAGCTGGGCCGGTCACCGCCGACACGAATCGCGCCCGACACGAATCGCGCCCGACACGAATCGCGCCCGACCGTGGGTGGTTGAGGGCGTGGGCTGAGGGGTGTAGGCGGGTCAGGGGGCGGCGTGGATCAGCCAGTCGGGGAAGAACCCGATGGCCAGGGTGAAGCCCACCGAAAGGGTGATGGCGACACAGAGCAGCGCCGGGACGCGCACGGCCTCGCGGGCGTCGTCGCCGGCCTCGGGCTCGGCGATCCACATGCTGATCATGATCCGCAGGTACAGGAACGCAGCGATCACGGCCGAGACCATGGCGATGATCGCGATGGCGTAGCTGTGCACCCTCACTGCGTCGCCGATGACACCAAACTTGGCGACGAAGCCACTCGTGAGTGGTACACCTGCCTGGGCCAGTAGCAGTACCGTCATCCCGAGCGCCAGCGCAGGCTTGCTACGACCGAGCCCTCGGAAACCGGCCAGATCCGTGGCGCCGTCGCCGGTGCGACCAACGGCGGTGACGACAGCGAAGGTGCCGCCGACGAGCACTGTGTAGACGAGGAGGTACATCAGCACCGACGAGACGCCCGTGCTGCTGAGCCCGTTGCCCGCGTTGTGCGCTGCGGCCTCAACACCGACCAGCAGGTAACCGGCGTGGCTGATGGAGGAGAACGCCAGCATGCGCTTCACGTTCGTCTGCACGACAGCCATCACTGAACCGCCGACGAGTGTGAGTACAGCGATCGTCCAGATGGCGGGGCGATAGTCCTGCGCCCAGTGCGGCAGACCCTGCAGCAACACTCGCAGCATTGCTGCGAAGGCGGCGGCTTTGCCGACCGATGCCATGAACGCGGTGACCGGCGTGGGGGCACCCTCGTACACATCGGGCGACCAGAAGTGGAACGGCACAGCGGCGACCTTGAACGCAAGTCCGACGATCAGTAGTGCAACGCCGGCGAGCGCCAGCGTCTCCTTGCTGTGGTCGAGGATCGGGTTCAAACGGAAGTAGCTCTCGATCTTTCCGAGGTTGGTGCTGCCGGACGAGCCATAGATCAGCGCAATGCCGTACAACAGGAACGCCGAGGAGAAGCCACCGAGGATGAAGTACTTGAGACCGCTCTCCTGGCTGTCAGCACGCTTGCGATGGCTGGCGGCCATCACGTACAAGGCCAGCGAGAGGATCTCCAGCCCGAGGAACAGCACGATCAGGTCGTTGGCCGAGGCCATGACGATCGCACCAAGCGCGGCCAGCAGGTACAACACGTATAACTCGGGGCCGTCGATGCCCTCCCGACGGAGGTAGTCGTCGGTGAGCAACGCAGCCATGACCACGCCGATGCAGACCGTGATCGCGATCCACACACCGGGCTTGTCGAGCCACATTGCGTCGCCGACGAGCGTCTTGGCGCCCTGATGGTTGATGCGATCCCAGAGGATGAATGACATCACTGCGGCCGCTGAACCAACGGCCACCGTGAACAGCGCGTACGCGCGCTTCGGCCATGCCGGTGTGAGGGCGGCGACCAGCAACAGCACCATGGCGCCGCCGAGCAGGATGATGAGCGGCGTGAGCGCGAACCAATCAACCTTGGGTCCGTGCAGTGTGTCGGCGGCGAGCAACGCGCCCATCAGCCCTCTCCCCCGTTGGAAATGACCGGCTCAGCGGGGGCCGGGACCTTGAAATCGCTGTGCTGCGAGACGTGCTGGAGCAGTTTGTCGACCGAGGGCTGGATGCGGTCGATCATCGGCTTGGGGTACAGACCACAGAACACGATGAGGCCGATGAAGGGCAGCAGCAGCATGCCCTCCTTCCACTTCAGTTCGGCGAACGACTTGTTGTCCTCGTCGGGTTCGCCGTGGAAGACACGCTGGTACGCCCACAGCAGATACAACGCCGCCAGGATGACGCCGGTGGTCGCGACGACCACCCACCACCTGGCAGTGCCGAACGAGCCGATGAGCACCATGAACTCGCCGACGAAACCGTTGAGGCCGGGGACACCGATGCTGGACAGCATCACCACGGTGAAGACCGCAGCGAAGATCGGGGCGACCTTCTGCAAACCCCTGAGCTTGGAGATCTCGCGGGTGTGGCGGCGGTCGTAGATCATGCCGACGAGGATGAACAGCGCGCCGGTGCTGATGCCGTGGTTCACCATCTGCATGACTCCGCCGGTGATCGCTGTGGCGGTGAGCGCGAACGTACCGAGGACGATAAATCCGAGGTGGGCCACCGAGGAGTAAGCGACGAGTCGCTTCAAGTCGGTTTGCATCGTGGCGGCGATCGCGCCCCAGATGATGCCGGCCACGGCCAGCGTGAGGAACAACGGGCGAGCCCACACTGCGGCCTCGGGGAACAGGAAGACACCGAAGCGCAACAGCCCGTACGTACCCATCTTCAGCAACACACCGGCGAGGATCACCGAACCGCCGGTGGGCGCCTGCGTGTGGGCATCGGGCAACCACGTGTGCAGCGGGAACAACGGCACCTTCACCGCGAAGGCGATGGCGAAGGCAAAGAACAGCCACCTGCCAGTACTGGCAGCGAACGATGCGTTCTCGGCGATCTTGATCAGGTCGAACGTGACGTGTCCGTTGTCGGCCTTGGCCAGCACTGCCGTGGCGATGATGCCCACGAGCATGAACGCCGAACCGATCATCGTGAACAGGAAGAACTTCGTGGCCGCGTAGACGCGGTTGTCGTAACCCCACCCGCCGATGAGGAAGTACATCGGCACGAGGACGATCTCGAAGAACACGAAGAACAAGAACAGGTCGAGGCTGATGAACGACCCCATGACGCCTGCTTCGAGCAGCAGCATCCATGACAGGTAGCGCTTGTGGTCGTGATGCGGGTCGATGCCGACAATGACCAACGGGAACAGCACGCCGGTGAGCACCACGAGGAAGATCGAGATGCCATCGACACCGAGGTGCCAGGAAATACCCCAGGCCTTGATCCATTCGTGCTGCGAGGCGAACTGGAAGTCGGCATTGTTCGTCTTGAACGCGGCCAGTAGCCAGATCGACATGCCGGCGGTGAGCACGCTGGTGACGAGGGCCGTCACCTTCACCAGATCCGGGTAACGCTTGGAGATGAGCGCCACCAGCACCGAGCCAATTACCGGCACGAGCACCAGCATCGTGAGAATCGGGAACTCGATCACAGCAGGCCTCGAATCACGACGAACCACACGAGCAGCAGCACGACGCTGGCGCCGATGGCGGCGGCGTAGTTGCGCACGTTGCCGGTCTGGAGTTTGCGCACCTGACCAGCAGCGCCACGAACGAGCTCACCTGAGCCGTTCACTGCACCATCGATGAGGTGGGCGTCAGCCCACGCCACGCCGTCGAAGGCCTTGCGGCCGGGTCCGCCCATGAAGGCGCTGACGGCCCTGTCGTAACCCCACGCATCGGCGAGGATCTTGGGTTCCACCGGCTTGACCTTCTTGAAGTAGTACACGGCGTAGGCGCCAGCGATACCGACGAGACCGACCGCGATCGCGACGAGCGCGAGGGGCAGCTTGGCCGTGGTGGAGGTGTGCACACCGACGACCGGTTCGAGCCACAGTGCGAGTCGCTCAGTGCTCTCCTTGAACGGCAGGTTCAGACCGCCGCCAACGATGGACAGTCCGGCCAGCACGACGAGCGGCGTCACCATCATCCACGGGCTCTCGTGCGGCTCGAGGTCGCCGTGTGCACTCACACCCAAGTCGCCTGCGGCTCCGTGTTCCTCGTGAGCATCGTGCCAACGGGCTTCGCCGTAGAAGACCATGATCACCTGACGGGTCATGTAGAACGCAGTCAGCAGGGCGGTGACGAGACCGACGACCCACAGCACGATGTTCTTGTCGTAGGCGGCGAGCAGGATGTCGTCCTTGCTCCAGAACCCAGCGAACGGCGGCACTCCGGCAATGGCGAGCCAGCCGATGATGAACGTCGCGGCAGTGATCGGCATCAGCTTGCGCAGTGCACCCATACGGCGCATGTCCTGTTCGTGGTGCATGCCGTGGATGACCGAACCGGCACCGAGGAACAGCAACGCCTTGAAGAACGCGTGAGTCACCATGTGGAAGATGGCGGCGGTGTACGCACCGGAACCAACCGCCAAGAACATGTAGCCGAGTTGGCTGACCGTGGAGTAGGCCAGCACCTTCTTGATGTCGTTCTGGGCGACGGCGACACAGGCTGCGTAGAGCGCCGTGGCAGCACCGACGATGGCGATGATCGTGGGCGCATAGCTGCTGGCGACGTTCAGGATCGGGCTGATGCGGCACATCAGATACACACCAGCGGTGACCATCGTGGCCGCGTGGATCAGGGCCGACACCGGGGTGGGGCCTTCCATCGCGTCGGGCAGCCACAGGTACAACGGCAACTGCGCACTCTTCCCGCAGGCGCCGATGAAGGCGAACAGCGCGATGGCTGTGGCGGTGGTGACGCTGAGGCTGGCTGCGGCACCGTTGATCGCCGAGTAGTCCAGCGAGCCGACTGCCCAGAAGGCGAAGAACATCGCCATCATGAAGCCCCAGTCGCCCACGCGGTTGGTGACGAATGCCTTCTTGCCGGCAGTCGCGGCGCTGTCCTTTTCGTGCCAGAAGCTGATCAGGAAGTACGAGCAGGTGCCCACACCCTCCCAGCCGAGGAACGTGACCAGCATGTTCGAGCCGAGCACCAGCATGAGCATGCTGAATGCGAACAGGTTGAGGTACAGGAAGAACTTGCTGAACCGCGGATCGCCGTGCATGTAGCCGATGGCGTAGAGGTGGATCAGCGACCCGATACCTGTGACGAACAGACACATCGTGATGCTGAGCGGATCAGCGAGGAATGCCAGGTCGATATGGGCGCTCCCGAGCGGAACCCACTGGAACAAGGTCTTGACGTGGTGCCGTTCTTCGGCGGTCTTCGACAGCAGATCGAAGAACACGCCGAGCGTGACGACGAATGAACCAGCGACCATCGCGGTGGCGAAGTAACCGGCCTTTGGGTCACCCAGCTTGCGGCCGAACAACAGGATGCACAAGAACCCGGCGAGGGGCAGTGCGGGAATGAGCCAGACGACGTCGAGCATCACATCAACCCTTCAACTCGGACAGGTCGTCGGTGGTGGCGTTCGGCTTGCGACGCAGGATCGCGACCACGATGCCCAGACCGACCACAACCTCTGCAGCGGCCACGACCATCACGAAGAACACCGTGCTCTCGCCGCCGATATCGCCCATCCGCTTGGCGAAGGCCACAAAGCTGAGGTTGACGGCGTTGAGCATCAGTTCGATGCACATGAACAGCACCAACGGGTTGCGGCGCACGAGCACGCCGACGACGCCGATGGCGAACAGCAGCGCGGAGAGCAGCAGGTACCACGTAGTGGTGGGGTGAGCGACGGCAATCACTGGGCGCTCCCGGAAACGATGTAGGTCTCGCCCTTGCGCGGCTTACGAGCGAGGATCACCGTGGCGACCACTGCGATGACGAGCAGCGCCGATGTGAGCTCGAAGGCCAACACGTGATCGCTGAACACGTCGCGGGCTAGTGCTCGGATGTTGCCGTTGTGCGGATCGGCCAAGGCATCGGTGACGGCCTGGCTGGGGGTCACCGTGGGCACAGGATGCTCACGGGAGGCGATGACCGCGATACCGAGCAGCGACACCAGACCGACGCCGATCACCAGGGCTGCGGGTCGCTGGATCTTGAACGGCTCAACGTGCAAATCCTCTGCGCGATCGATGCCGAGCAGCATGATCACGAACAAGAAAAGCACGACGATTGCGCCGGCGTACACGATGACCTCCACCGCAGCCAGGAACTGTGCATCCTGGGCGATGAACAACACGGCGATGCCGAACAAGGTGAGCACGAGGCTGAGCGCAGCGTGCACCGGGTGGGTACGCAGCACGACACCTACTGCGCCGCCGAGCACCATGGCGCCGGCGACGATGAACACGAACAGCTGCATCATCAGTCCGCTGGCCTTTCCGCTGGGCGCAGTCCGTATCCAAGTTCGCTGCTCCAGCCGACCTTGCCGACGAAGTCTGCGTCGCCACCAGCTGCGGTGGCTCGCATCCAGCCACTGGTGTGCAGGTCTTCACCCTCACGCCAGTCCTCCCACGGAAGCTGCTGGGGCTTGCCCTCGTCATCGACAACGAGTTCGGCCTTCGTGTAGACGGCATCACTGCGGTTCGTGAAGCTGAACTCGAACAACTTGCTCTCGGTGATGGCCTCGGTGGGGCAGGCCTCCACGCACAGGTCGCAGTGGATGCAGCGCAGGTAGTTGATCTCGTAGACGAAGCCGAAGCGCTCGCCGGGAGAGGTGGGGTTCTGCGGGTCGTTGTCGGCGCCGCGCACGTGGATGCACTTCGCCGGGCAGACACCTGCGCACAGCTCGCAGCCGATGCACTTTTCCATACCGTCGTCGTAGCGGTTCAGCACATGGCGACCGTGCAGACGATCGGGCTTGGCGATCTTCTCGTCGCGCCCAGTGACGTCCTTGCCCTTCTTGGCAACACGACCGCCTGAGTACGACGTCGTGACCTTCACGCCACCAAACACCTTGTGCTGCTTCAGCGTGACGAGGAATCCGTCGAGGTAACCCATCAGAACATCGCCCCCTCTCGTTCACGGTTGCGGGCACTGACTTTCGATGCGAGCTGCAGAAGGCCGGCGCACAGCGCCATCACGGCGATACCGGCGACGCCGATCACCCAGGTGTTCCATCCGGAGTCCTGGCCGACACGGAAGAACGCCAGCAGCATGAACCAGCCCAGCGCGAGCGGAATCATCAACTTCCAGCCGAGGTTCATCAACTGGTCGTAGCGCAGACGGGGCAGGGTGGCACGGAACCATACGTAGACGTACAGGAACACGAGCACCTTCAGCAGTAACCACACCGTTCCACTGACCGGTCCGAGGAACTGCAGCACGTTGGCGTGGCCAGCGATGCGCAGCGGCTGCGGTCCGCCGAAGAACAGGGTGACGATGACGCCGCTCATGGTGATCGTGTTCATGAACTCGGCCAGGAAGAACAGGGCGAAGCGAATGCTGGAATATTCGGTGTTGAAGCCACCGACGAGTTCCTGCTCAGCCTCCACGAGGTCGAACGGTGGCCGGTTGAGCTCAGCAGTGGCCGCGATGAGGAAGATCGCGAACGGCAGCACGCCCGTAGCGATCACACTCCAGCGACTGAACGTGAACTGCGAGGCAACGATGCCGTTGGTGCTGAGCGTGCCGGTGACCAGAATGACCGTCGCCAGGCTGAGACCAAGGGCTGCTTCGTAGCTGATCATCTGCGCCGACGCGCGCACGGAACCGAGCAGCGGGTACTTCGAGCCGGAGCTCCAACCGGCGAGCATGATGCCGTAAATCGCGATGCTGCTGAGCGCCAGCAACAGCAGCACTCCAACGGGCGGGTCGGCGAGTTGCAGCTTGGTGACGTGACCGAGGATCTTCACGTCGCCGTTCTTGCCGTTGCTGAAATCGCCACCGAGCGGGATGATCGCCCAGACGAGGAACGCCGGCACGAACGCAAGGTACGGCGCCAGCTTGAACACGAAGCGATCACTCTTGTCGGGAATCAGGTCTTCCTTGAAGAACAACTTCGTGCCATCGGCAAGCGTCTGCAACAGACCCTTCGGCCCCGCCTTGTTCGGGCCGATGCGGTTCTGCATGAAGGCGATGACCTTGCGCTCGAACCACACCATCAGCATCGTGCCGACGAGGCCGACGACGAAGACCACGAGCACCTTGATGATGACGATCAGCGTCGGGATGCTGAACAGCTTGATGTGATCGAGCAGTGAATCGACAGCGAACATCACAGGTTCACCCTCCACTGCGGACCAAGGTCGCGGCAAGCCAGCGGTCGCATCAGAGGTTCTCGATTCGTACGTCGTTCACGGCGGCGGTGCAGTCGATGAGGTCGCCGACGTTGGCTCCGGAGTGGTTGAAGGGCACCCATGCGGTGCCTCGCAGAACGGCAGGATCGGCGACCACGTTCAGCACGATGGTGGCTCGTGTGCTGGACATCTTCACGGTGGCACCTTCGGTGGTGCCAACTTTGCCGAGGTCGAGCGGGTGCAGATGCACCATGGTCTGCGTGGCGAGATGCGCCAGCGACGGCGAGTTCGCGGTGCCCGTGGCCTGGTCGTACATCGTGCGACTGACCACGAGGCGGAAATCGTACGAGTTGCGCTCGGGGATCACTGCCTCGAGGAGCTTCGCCTGTGCCATGGCCGGCAGCAGACCGGCGATGATCCCGTCCTTCGCAGTGGCCAGTGCCTCGGGTGTGATGGCCTCGTGACCGGCCACGTGCCAAGCAATGTCGGCGGTGACGTCGTCGATGGTCTCGTAGGCGAAGTCGCCGCCCAGATCGAGCGCCAACTCTGCGGCGATCATCCAGTCGGCACGTGTGTTCCCGGCAGGGTTGACCTGCTGGGCGACGGTGGTGACGCGACCTTCGATGTTCGTGGTGGTGCCACTCTTCTCGGCATAGGCGCTGGCCGCCAGCACGACGTTGGCCAGCAGCGCCGATGGGGTGAGGAACGTGTCGACGGCCACGATTCGACGTGCACCGGCAAGCGCACGACGCGCAAGGTCGGTGTCGGGGAAGTCGGTGAGCGGATCGGCACCAACGAGAACGAGACATTCGATCTTGCCGTCGGCCGCAGCCTGCAGTGCCGCTCGGGTGTCGAGCCCGCCATCGGCAGTACGCATACCGACCTGCAGCGCGCCCACCACGTTGCCACGACGGAAGGCCGGCAGGATGCGGCTCCCCGGGTTGGCGGCGAGCACTGTGCGGATCGCCCGCACCGTGGCAGTACTGGTCTCGGCGAGGTTGCCGCGACCGGCGACGACCACGACGCTGCCCTTGGCGAACTGGGCCGCGATCTCCGGGTCGGCGAGCGCCTTCTCGACGGCAGCAACCTGAGTGCCCGGCTCGTACGCGAAGTGACGCCACGCGTTGCGAGTGAGGCCCGACTGCTTCGGGGCGAACTCGATGATGCGACTGCGCTTCTTCTCGGCCGCTTCCCGAAGGCGCAGGTAGAGAATCGGCAGTTCTTCCTTGAGGTCGGGTGCCAGCAACACGATCGTGGTGGCCGAGGCCGCCTGATCGATGGTGGCCCGGTCGAGCAGCAGCAGATCGGCTGGCAGGCCGTCACCCATCTGCGAATAGACGTTCGGCGTACCGATGACCTCGTGGCCCAGACGGCTCCAGGCGAAGGCGTCCTCGTTGGTGCCGCGGGCGCCACCGATGACAGCGATGCTCTTGGGCCCACCGGCGGCCTTGGCCTCCAGGATGAGCGAGGCGGCTTCAGCGAGTGCGGCGCTCCATGTAGCGGGCTGGAACCCGTCGGCCTGACGCACCAGGGGCTGCAGCAACCGGTCGGCGCTCTTCACTGACTCGAAGTTGAAGCGACCCCGGTCGCACAGCCAACCGTGGTTCACGGGATCGCTGTCGACACCCATGTAGCGCAGCAGTTCGTCATGGCTGCTCTGCACCACTGTGCGGCAACCCACTGCGCACGTGGTGCACGTACTCTCCTGCTGGGCGAGATCCCACGGGCGGGCCTTGAAGCGATACGGCTTGGCGGTCAGCGCACCCACCGGGCAGATCTGCACGGTGTTGCCACTGAAGTAGCTCGCGAACGGTTCGTCGGGGAACGTGGTGATGTGCGTGTTGTTACCGCGGCTGTTGAACTGAATCAGCGCGTCGCCGGCCACTTCATCAGCGAAGCGAGTACAGCGGTCGCACAGGATGCAGCGCTCGCGGTCGAGGAAGACGATGTCGCTGATCGCGATCGGCTTCTCGTAGTGCCGCTTCTCCTCCACGTACCGACTCTCGCCCGGGCCGTGACTGAACGACTGGTCCTGCAACGGACACTCGCCGCCCTTGTCGCAGACCGGGCAGTCGAGCGGGTGGTTGGCGAGCAGCAGTTCGATGATGCCCTCCTGCGCGCGCTTGGTGGCGGGCGACCCGGTATCGACCTTCATACCGGGCGACACCGGCACCATGCACGCAGGCTGCAGCATCGGGCCACGACCGCCGTCGATATCCACCATGCACATGCGGCACATACCCACCGGCTCGAGACGCGGGTGGTAGCAGAAGTGCGGGATGTAATCGCCGGCGCGGGCCGCTGCGGCGATCACCATCTCGCCCTTGGTACTGACGACCTCGTGGCCGTTGATCGTCAGACGAACTTCGTTCGGGTCGACGGGAGGTGCTTCGACTTCCTCGGCGGGGGAAATGTCAGTCATGAGTCAGCTCCGACAGCGGTCACCGGGATGGACGTGCGCTTCATCAACTTCGCTTGGAACTCGTCGGGGAACAGCGTGAGCGACGAGTCGACTGCGTTGTACGCCGAGGGCCCGACGAAGCAGATGGTGGTCATCCGGAACGGGAACGGTGCGGCGGCCAGGCCGAGGCGTTCGCTGGCTGCGTGCGGGTACTGGCCGGGCGTGATGCTCTGGCCGATCTCCAACATCTGGTCGAGGTCGCGCTGTGTGCCGCGACCGGCGACCACGCGCTCCATGATCCGCATCAGCCACGTACCACCTTCACGACAGGGCACACACTTACCGCACGACTCGTGGGCGTAGAAGCGCACGAGCGTCAACGCCATCGCCGGGATGTCGGTGGTCTCGTCCATCACCATGATTGCGCCCGAGCCGAGCATCGATCCGGCCGGGCCGACCATCTTCGCCTCGAACGGTAGGTCGAGCTGATCCGGAAGGAACCACGGGGCCGAGCCACCACCTGGGATGAACGCCTTCAGCTCGTGTCCGTCGCGGATGCCCTGACAGAACTCTTCGCCGTAGATCACGTCGCGGAACGTCGTGCTGCCGTTGATGATTTCGTACACACCGGGGCGCTTGACGTGACCGGACACGGCGATGATGCGCGTGCCGGGCGAGGTCTCGGTGCCGATGGCGGTGTACGCCGCAGCACCGTTGGTGAGCAGCCACGGCAGGTTGCTGAGCGTCTCGACGTTGTTGACGATGGTGGGCTTGCCGTACAGGCCGATGGCCGCCGGGAAGAACGGAGGCTTCAGTCGCGGCATGCCGCGGTTGCCTTCGAGCGATTCGATGAGTGCGGTCTCTTCACCCACGACGTAGGCGCCGGCGCCCCAGTGCAGCACGATGTCGATGCTGAAGTTGGTGCCGAGGATGTTCTTGCCGATGTATCCGGCTGCATATGCCTCGTTCAGCGCAGCGGCGACGCGCTCTTGTGCGAGCGCCATTTCACCACGGATATACAGGAACACCTGCGACAGACCAGCGGCATAGCTGGCGATGAGGCAACCCTCGATCAGTTGATGCGGATCGCGCTCCATGAGCAGACGGTCCTTATAGGTGCCAGGCTCGGATTCATCGCCATTGACGACGAGGTACCGGGGCCACACACCCTGCGGAGTGAGACCCCACTTCGTTCCGGCCGGGAAACCGGCACCGCCGCGTCCGAGCACGGTGGCCGACTTGACCTCGTCGTGCACCTCGCTGGGCGTACGCCCGAGGGCGGCGCGAAGGCCGACGTACCCGCCGGTGGCGAGGTAACGGTCGAGCGTGTACCCGTCCTCATACTGGAATCGCGAGGTGACGATCTTCGGGCGGTCACCGTCGTCGGTGTACCCGGGGGCCCATGCGTAGCGGCTCACTTGGCGCCCTCCGTGATCCATGCCGGTGGGGCTACCACGGCGTCGGGCGGCACCGGGCCAACAGCTTTGTCGGCCGGGATGTGCTGGCGTACTCGGGCGACCGTGCCGTGCGGCGGCACTTCGCCATCAAGGCGGCCGGCAGCAAGGTCGTCGAGCAGTTGGTCGAGCTCGGCAGTCGTCACCTTGTAGCGGTAGCGGTAGTTCACCTGGAGACACGGCGCCTCGGTGCAGGCTGCCTGGCACTCCGCCCGCTCGAGCGTGAACAGGCCGTCCTCGGTCGTGCCGCCGGCCTTCACACCCAACTTCCCCTCGGCGTGATGCAACAGCGTCTCGGAGCCCATCAACGCGCACGAGAGCGTGCCGCAGATGTTGACCAGGTACTTGCCGACCGGCTCGAACTTGAACATCTCGTAGAACGTGGCGGTTCCCAGCACCTCGGCCGACGTCGCGCCGACCATCTCGGCGATCTGCACCATGGCCTCGTTGGTGACGTAACCGTTCTGCTGCTGCGACAGGTGCAGCAACGGAATGGTGGCCGAGCGAGCCTTCGGGTAACGCCCGATGATCTCCTTGGCGATGATCACGTTGGCTTCGTTCAAACGAGTCATCGGTCGACTTCTCCGAGCACGGGGTCGACCGACGAGATCACTGCGACCGCGTCGGCGACGAGGCCACCGCGCATCATGTGCGGCAGGCATTGGATGTTGACGAACGATGGTGCCCGAACGTGAAGTCGGTACGGCGTGGCCGAACCATCGCTGGCGATGTAGCACCCGATCTCGCCACGCGGGCTCTCGATTGCCACGTACACCTCACCCTCGGGCACCTTAAAGCCTTCGGTGAAGATCTTGAAGTGGTGGATAAGCGCTTCCATGCTCTCGTCGATACGTGCGCGCGGCGGTGGGGTGATCTTCTTGTTCTGGATGCGGTAGTCGCCTGAAGGAATTCGATCGAGGATCTGACGGACGATCTTGATGCTCTCGCGAATCTCGTTGAGACGAATTGCGTACCGGTCGAACGCGTCTCCGTAGCTGCCGACGATCACGTCGAACTCGACCTCGTCGTAGTGCAGGTAGGGCTGATCGCGACGGAGATCCCACTCGACGCCGGTGCTGCGCAGAATCGGGCCGGTGGCACCGAGCGCCATCGCCTCGGCCTGAGTGATGACACCCACACCCTGCAGACGGTCGCGCCAGATCGGCTGGCCGGTCATCAGGATGTCGTACTCCTCGAGACGCGGGGGGATGCTGTCGAGCAGGTGCAGCACGTCGTCGCGCCACCCTTCCGGCAGATCAGCGGCAACTCCACCGGGCCGGATGAAGTTGTGGTTCATCCGCAGGCCGGTGACCTTCTGGAAGAAGCGCAGCACGTCCTCGCGTTCGCGCCAGCCGTAGATCATCATGCTGACCGCACCGAGGTCCATACCGTTGGTCGCCATGAACAGCAAGTGGCTACTCATACGGTTCAACTCGCTGAGCAGCATCCGCATCCAGACGGCGCGCTCGGGGATATCCCCGTCGATGCCCAGCAACTTCTCGGTGGCCATGCTGAACACGAGTTCGTTGTTCAGTGGGCTGAGGTAGTCCATACGGGTGACGTTCGTGCCGCCCTGCATGTACGTGAGGTTCTCGCCAGTCTTCTCCATGCCGGTGTGCAGATAGCCGATGATCGGCTTGCAGCGCAGCACCGTTTCGCCCTGGAGCTCCAGCATCAAACGCAACACGCCGTGCGTGCTGGGGTGCTGGGGGCCCATGTTGATGATCATCGTCTGATCCTCTGAAGGATCGACGGGGAGGTCGCCGAGCTTGGCCGCCTCGGCCTCGCTCATCCGCAGCACCGCGCCGACTTCGCGGAGCAGTTCCCGGGCGGTGAGCTCGCTCCGTGGCTTGAGCCCCTGCGCGGGTTCATTGCCGTCGCGAATCGTGGAGACGATGTCGGTCATTCTCAACCCTCCCTAGCCGGGAAGTCGGCGCTGAACTGCACGGGGATGCGTCCCTGGTCGTAGTCCTTGCGCAGCGGGTGACCGTCCCAGTCCTCGGGCATCAGGATGCGGGTGAGGTCGGGATGGTTGCCGAACGCGATGCCGAACATGTCGTACACCTCACGTTCCATCGCCTCGCTGCCCGGGTACATGTCGAACAGCGTGGGGAGGGTGGCGTCGGACTCGGGAACCTGCACGCGAACGCGGATGCGCTCGCGGCGCTCGAGCGACAGCAGATTGACCACGACCTCGAAGCGCTCGGCGGCGATGCCCTCGGGCAACTCGCGACCGGGGTGCGTCAGGAAGTCGACCGCAGTGAGGTCGATGCACATCACGAACGTGTCGTCGAGCAGTGCTTTCACCGTTGCGACGTACTGCGCGCGGGTGGGGTGCAACACACGTTGGCCGCGACTGTCCGAAAGGGGAACTCCGTAGAGACTCATCAGGATCACCTGATTCCAAGAATGACGGGCACTGGCTGTGCACCCGCCGGGATCTCGGTGACATGCAGGTTGGCACCTGCGCCCGTGGCCTTGCGCCGCTTGAGCAGTTCGCCGTCCTCGATCTTCTGGTGCAGCGTTTCGATCGCGTGGATGAGCGTCTCGGGCGTCGGAGGACACCCAGGCGCGTACACATCGACCGGTACGATCTGGTCGACACCCTGCACGATTGCGTAGTTGTTGAACATGCCACCGCTGCTGGCGCAGACGCCCATGCTGATGACCCACTTGGGTTCCATCATCTGGTCGTACACCTGACGCAAGACGGGGGCCATCTTCTGGCTGACTCGACCGGCGACGATCATGATGTCGGCCTGGCGCGGCGAGGCGCGGAAGACCTCCATGCCGAAGCGGCTGAGGTCGTAGTGGGCGGCACCGGTGGCCATCATCTCGATGGCACAGCAGGCCAATCCGAACGACGCCGGCCACGAGCTACGGCTACGCGCCCAGCTGACGAGATCTTCCAGCTTGGCGGTGATGGCATTGTGCGGGATCCCGCCGAAACCGTCGTCCTGAATATCCTTGATCAGCGTCACGCTGCTGCCTCCGGGCGGCCTTCGAGACCGACGCGGCGGATGGTGCTGCTGGACGTGCGGCCGGGCGACAGCGCCGACTCGAGTCGACGCTGCGTAACGACCGGGCCCCAGTCGAGCGCACCACGGGCGACGACGTAGACGAACGAGGCGAAGAAGACGACGCTGAACGCGAGCATCTCCCACAATGCGTATGAACCCAGGAACGGACGATCCACCGCGAACGGGTAGATGAAGATCAGTTCGATGTCGAACATGATGAAGAGCATCGCAACCACGTAGAACGTGACAGGGAAGCGCTCCGGTGCATCTCGGCTGGGCACAATGCCACATTCGTACGGTGCTGCTTTGGCGGCGGACGGACGACGCGGCGCGAGTAACCGCGACCCTGCGAAGCTGAGTGCACCGAACAGCACTGCCAGGATCAGCAGACACACGATCGGCAGGTACTGACCCATGTGATCAGGCCTCTGCCGGGATTGCCTTGGCCGCCCGGTTCGCCATGACCCGCTTGTCTCGGTTGTGCAACAACCAACACAAGAGCAGGAACACGATGAGCGAGAGGATGCAGATCTGCGCAGCCGGCACACGTTTGTTGCCGAGGTCGCGGATCATGTACACGTACTCGTGCGGACGACTGGTGTCGATCACGGAACGCGCCGGAGCTCGGCCCGGTTCGCTGCGCTGCGGCACCAGTGGTGCAATCTCCACGAGCGCATAGTGCGGCTTGTGGAAGAACGCCAAGAAGTCGACACGACTGTTGAAGAACTGCGGGCTGCGCTCACCGCCCTTTTGGAACACGTTGACGACGACGAACTCGCCGGCGGCGTAGGCCTTCGAATCGATGAACATCACGCTGCCGGCGGAACCGGCCTGCTGATACGCCGGCTTGGCCGAATCGAGCTTCTTCCAGTCGTTGTCCTGCAACTGACCGGAGATCGCTACGGCATCGGCAACGTGGTCGGCTGTCGGCGTGAACGGTGAGATGATCACACCCACCTCGGACAGCTTCGACGTGTCACGAATGACGGTCTTGCCTGCCACCGGCTTCCAGCTCGGATCGTTGCCCAGCAGACCCTTGCCGTACGTCCACCAGATGGCACCCATGATGAACATCCAGCCGAACAACGCGGCGAGCGCTACCAGGAAGCCCAAGCGGGCGCCGAGGTTGGTACCCAGGATCATGTAGAGGCTGCCGCACAACACCGTCGCCGCGATGATGACAATGAGAGTGCCGCGGAGTTCCCACTCCCAGTTGACTGCCAACAGAGCGCTCATCACAGACCCCGCACGTATTCGACGATTGCCTTGATCTGCGCTTCCGTGAGCAGGTGCCCGAAGGCCGGCATGCGGCCGGAACCCTGACCCTGCACGCCGTACTTCTTACCGTTGGCCGAGCCGTTCTTGATGAAGGTGATCATGTCCTGCTCGTTGGGGAAGTGAGCGTTGGTTGCGCCACCGGTGAGGTTCCAGCCGAAGGCACCCTGCGCAGTGACACCAGGCGAGCCATAGCTCCATCCGGGGGTGTGGCAACGTGCGCAGCTGTAGGCACCGCTGGCGAGGTCGCTGTTGAACAACGCCTCACCCTCACTGGCACCGGGGTGCTGCGTGAGATAAGCATCGACCGCCGACTGAATGTCGGTCTTGTTGGACTGCGGCAACGTGCCGCCGTCGCAGACGAAGGGATCAGCGTCCTTCACGAAGTTGTCCGGCGTGAGACAGCCCTCGGGCTTGACCTGGATGCTCTTCAAGTACACGAGCAGCGTCTCGATGTTCTGAACGGTCATCGGGCCACCGCCGGGCGAACCCCACGCCGGCATCGGCGAGAAGGGGCGGCCGTAGTTGAGGATGAAGCGAACCTCTTCCTCACTGAAGCGGTAGAACACCGTGTTCAGTGCCGGGGCATACCAGTTGACCGACTTGACCTCACCGGTTTTCGGGTCGGTAACGGCGTAGGGGGCCTGGCCGCCTCCGCCGTTCATGCCACCGTGGCACCCCGAGCAGTTGAAGCCACCCTTGGCCGTGGGCATGAACAGTTCCTCGCCCCACCAGCGGAAGCGTTCGGTCATACCGGCCTTCGCACCCGCCTGACGGCTGGGTTCAAACGCCCATGCCAACGGCAGACCCACCACGACAGTGACAAGCAGTAGGACGCCGAGGACCTGCATCCGCTCGAGACGCCGTCCCTCAAGGACCTCGTCGTCGTAGTACGGCTTGCGGTTCGGCGCCATCTCGACTTCCGAACCCAGTTCGCGACGAGCGCTGAACTGATTCAGAACGAAGTAGGCGATCCAGCCGATGCTGATCAGTACAAAGATCACCCATGCGACCGCTGAAGTGTTCAGCGCGATCATCCGTGTCCACCTCCACCGGTGATGCAGTGCGGGCCCTCGGCCTCTTGGCCGGTGGTGTTGGTACCGATCGGCGGGCCGGTGAACACCGTCGACGTGTCGATAATCACGTCGCCAGTGCCGCCGATCGAGACGGCGAAGTGGTCCATCCCGCGCGGGGCCGGGCCACCCTTCTTCTCACCCGCACGGTTGTATTGCGAACCGTGGCAGGGACATTCGAACCACTGGCTGCTGGGGCACTGAGGCACACGGCAACCAAGGTGCGGACACTTCTGGTACATCGCAATGAGGCCTCCTTCGAGACCCGACAGGATGCCCGCGTACTCCTTCACGCCCTTGGCCTTCGGCAGCGCCTCCGACGGGTACGCCGTCAGGTACGAGCGGGCGCTCGAGGAGTAGAAGAAACCGCTGTTGCTGCGGATCGAGGAAAGGATGTCGTCGACCTTGCCGACGTTCACCTTGCCACCGAAGACAGGGGCCGCAGTGGGCCACAGGAAGGCGACGAAGCCAGCAGCGGCGAACGACGCAAGTCCTGCGGTCATCAGCGTGACAGTGGCGCGGTTGAGGAACTGGCGGCGGCTGACGCCGATGTCTTCCGGGTCGGGGGCAACCCATGCAGTCGGGGCAGCGGCGGGTGCCGGTGCCGGGATGCGCAATGCGGATGCTGCACGCTCGATGTCCTTGCCGCTGAGCGGCAAGTCGATCTCTGCGTCCTTGTCGCGGCGGCGCGTCTCGCGGCTGAGGGCGCCGGCGCCGCGAACATCGCTCTTGCGAGCGGCAGTGAGCAGCACCACGGCGGCCAACAGCACGATGGCTGCGACTGCAATGGCGATGATGGCTGAGGAACTCATGACAGCGGGGGCCTCACAGTTCGAAGAAGAGTCCGTCACGCCACGGCAGCGTGAAGTTGAAACCAGGACCACGGAAGAACGAACCGATGATGACGAGCACTGCCCAGAACATCAGGTGGATCGTCATGAGCGACGTCGCAAACTTGCGATCTTCCGGCTTGTTCGACGGGTTCTTGTCGATGAAGGGGGCCAGGATCAGCACGATCATGCCCACACCGGGGATCGTCACGCCGGCGATCATCGGGTGGAACATGGTGAGCAGTTCCTGCAGACCGAGGAAGTACCAGGGTGCCTTCGACGGGTTCGGCGTCTTGTTGATGTTTGCCTGCTGCAACAGCGGTGCGTTCACGAAGATCGAGAAGAAGAACGTGAACGACAAGCACAACAATGCGGCCACGAACTCGGCTGCGAGCAGGTGCGGCCAGGTGTGCACCTTGTCGACCGGCGACGCCTTCACGTCTTGGATCGAGCCACTCTTGACCACAGTGAGCAGACGCTGGGTGTGGCCACCGGGGCCGGCAGCCAACGGCACACCGCCACCGGTCGCAGCACCGGCAGCGACAACGCTGGCGACCTTCTCCTGCACCGCGACGCCACCACCGGCGTCGCCGTCGGCTGCGGCCTTGCGGGCCTTGCTGCGCTCGAGGAGATGCGCGGGAATTCGCGGATCGGCGGCCACATCGTCAGCAGCAGGTGCTGCCTCCGCGGGTGCCGACTCAGCGGCTGCCTTGTCGCGTGCGGCTTGCGCACGCTTCAGGAGGTGTTCGGGGATTTCTGTCATGTTCGCCTCCTTGAGCTCAGAGCGGGCCCGAGATTCCGCCGTCTTTGCGGACTCGCCAGAAATGGATGGCCATGAAGATGATGATGACGAACGGCAGCATCAGCACGTGCAGCACGTACCAACGCAGGAGGGTGTCGCCACCGATCTCCTTGCCGCCGAGGAGGACGAACCTCACCTGAGTACCGATGACCGGCGAGTAGCCCATCATGTTGGTACCCACCGTCACGGCCCAGAGGGCCAGTTGGTCCCACGGCAAGAGGTAGCCGGTGAACGAGAGCAGCAGGGTGAGCATCAGCAACACCACGCCGATCACCCAGTTGAACTCACGCGGCGGCTTGTAGGCACCGTGGTAGAAAACGCGGGCCATGTGGAGGAACACGCTGAGCACCATCAGGTGGGCACCCCAGCGGTGCATGTTTCTCACAAGTAAGCCGAACGTCACCGAGGTCTGCAGGTTGGAGATGTCGTTCCATGCCTGCACATCCGTCGGACGGTAGAAGAACATCAGGAAGATGCCCGTCACCGTCAGCAGGATGAAGAGGAAGAAGCTGAGGCCGCCCAAACACAGGGTGTAGCTCACCTTCACCGCATGCCGCTTCACCTTCACCGGGTGCAGGTGGTACAGCACCGAGTTCATGATGACGTAGCTGCGGTTACGCGGGCTGTCGGTGTAGCCCTTGCGGAAGATGCTGCCGGGCCGGAAAATACTGTTCCAGGCCTGGCTGCCCTGCACGCCGTCGACCGTCTTGGTCACGATCTCTTTCGCGGTGGGCCGCGGTGTCTCGTCGAGGATCTTTGCCATCGTTGTTCCCTCAGAGCCTCATGCCGTAGGCATAGCCGTGGTTGTTGGTACGGGTGTGGTAGTCGCCGGTGGTGGCCGGTGACCCCGCCTTGCCCATGATGATCACGCCGGTGGGGCAGCGATCGACACAGAGTTGGCAGCGGGTGCAGATGTCGTCGTCGATAATGAACAGCACGTTGTCGCTGGGATCGAGTCCCGGCTTCTCGGTGTTGCTGGCCTCAGCGATCGCTGAGGTGTTCACCATGTGGATGCACTTCCACGGGCAGATGTCGACACAGCCTTCGCACATGATGCACTCGGATTGGTCGATGTGGATGAACTGCTTGGGCTTGACAGCCTTCGACAGGTAGTCCGCGTCCACCTCGACCAACACGTAGTCGTCGGTGTACGGCATCATCGGTGGATTGGCGTCGGTCTTCGCCATTCGATCAGCCCTTCTTCACCAGTGGGCGACCAAACGAACTGGTGGCAACCTCGGTCGACGGCTTGCCGTCGCCGCGCTTCTGCCACACGTGCCACAGGAAGATCATCAGACCGAAGTACCACAGGTGGATCACAACGACGAAAATGTCGCGGATCGCTTCATAGGACATCGTGAACGGGAAGTGCCCGCCGTAGGCCTTGGGCTTGAGAATGTCGCCGGGGCCGAAGATCAGGTTGTTCTTGTTCCAGCCGAGGTTTGCGTCGGCGTGCGTGATGAAGCGGTCGGGCACGACACCGAACGCAGCGAACAGCAGAGCGAACGTGAGCATCGAGGCGAACATCGCCTCACCCCACGACGTAGGGGTGCCCTTGGGCCGACGCTTGGAGTACGGGATCACCAGCAACGCCAGAGCGCTGGTGACGATGAACGAGAACACGAACGCCTGGTTCAGGAAAAAGAGCCTGTCGAGGTGATCGAAGTCGACCCAGTTGTATGCGATCAGCACCGGTGCTGCCCTTCCTCGTGAACTGTTGCACGAACTGTAGCCACCACTCCCCCAGTGCACGCCAGTTCGTCACGCGGCGACGCGCCAGACCGAGCACTGTGGAGGGTGTCAAGTTCTTGGTCTACCACGCGGGGTGCCCCCGCCCAGTCCCCGTTGTGAACTCGTGCACGCGCGTGGATTTCCCGCAGGAGGTGTCCGGCCGTCTATCGTTGACCGACGTGACCGAGATTCCCGAGCACCTGCTGAAGCGCAGTCAGGCGCGCCGTGGCGCGGAAGGTGGCGACGCCGCCTCCCCCGCTGCTGCGAGCACCCCTGCCACCACCGAAGCGGCAGTACCTGCCGTCGCCGCCAAGAAGGCCGTCGCTGTGCCCACCGGCCCGCCGCCGGCCAAGCCCGACCTGCCCGTGGTCGCTGCCTACAAGGCCCGCAAGAAGATCCCGGTGTGGGCGATGGTGACGCTCAGCATCCTTCCGCTGTGGGCGTTCCTCTACGTGATCGCGCTGCGACCCGAGCCTGCGGTCGCCACCGGTCCGATCGGTGTCGGCACCGGGCTGTACTCGGGTTGCTCCGGTTGCCACGGTGCCGCCGGTGAAGGCGGCGTGGGTTACGCGTTCAACAACGGTTCGGTCGTCGCCACGTTCCCGCACATCGAAGACCAGCTTCGTTGGGTCAAGCTCGGCAGCGACGCCTACAAGAACGCCGGCGTCCAAATCGCCGGCGACCCGAACCGCGCTGGTGGCCCTCACATCGCTGGTGTGAAGGGTGTCATGCCAGCCCAGGCTGGCTCGCTCTCCGACGCCCAAATCCTCGCCGTCGTGTGCCACGAGCGCTACGACCTCGCCGGCGCCGACATGGCCGGTGCGTTCGCCGAGGAGTACGCCCTCTGGTGTGCACCCGACTCGGTGGTCTACGCAGCGCTGCTCGACGGCAGCGCTACGTTCGCCACTGTGAACACCAAGTTCGCCGACAAGGGTGTGCTGGAGATCGGCGCAGTCCCGCTGGCCGGCACCACCGCCGGCTGACACACCTTCGTCCGACACACAAGTTCTGTGGCCGCTTCCGTCAGGGAGCGGCCACACTTGTCTCTCGTGACCGAGACACAGCCCGGCAACTCCCCTCCCACTTCTGGCAGCATCACCACCGACGTACTCGTCATCGGCGGAGGCCCCGCAGGTGCAGCAGCCGGATACTGGCTCGCCCGACACGGCCACGACGTCACCATCGTCGAGCGCAAGACCTTCCCCCGTGAGAAGACGTGCGGCGACGGCCTGACACCTCGCGCCGTGTACCAACTGGGCGAGATGGGCCTGGCCGACGAGCTGTCCAAGTACCACCGGTACGAGGGCCTGCGCGCCATGGGCATGGGGAAGACGCTAGAGCTGCAGTGGCCATCGCACTCGATCTACCCGCAGCACGGATACGTCGTGCGCCGCCGCGACCTCGACCAGATGGTGGCCCTCAACGCTGAGAAGGCCGGCGCCACCCTGCTGCAGGGATACGAAGCGCTGCAGCCGATCCTCGACCGCGGTTTCGTACGCGGCGCCACGGTGCAGACCAAGGACGGCGAGACCAAGGACATCCACGCCAAGTACGTGATTGTCGCCGATGGTGCCAACAGTCGCTTCGGACGCGCCCTTGGCACGTTCCGCACACGTGAGTGGCCGTACGGAACCGCGATTCGCACGTATTGGCAGTCACCCAAGCACGACGATCCGTGGATCGAGTCCGCTCTCGATGTGAAGGATCGCAACGGCAACCCGATGCCCGGCTACGGCTGGATCTTCCCTGTCGGCGACGGCACCGTGAACATCGGCGTCGGTCTGCTCTCCACGTTCCGCGACTTCAAGAGCGTCAACACCACGCACCTGCTCGACGCGTACGCACACCAGGTGGCCGAACGGTGGGAGATCGACCCGGGCAACCCCGAGGTCAAGGCCACCAGTGGCCGCATCCCGATGGGTGGCTCAGTCGGCCCGAAGGCCGGCCCTAGCTATCTCGTGGTCGGCGACGCCGCCGGCAGTGTGAACCCGTTCAACGGTGAGGGCATCGACTACGCGTACGAGACTGCACGCATGGCCGCCCAGGTGTTGCACGAGGCACTCGTCAGCAACGACCCGTCGGTGCTGCAGCAGTACCCGCGCATGATCGACGACGAATACGGCGAGTACTTCAAGGTGGCCCGCCTGTTCGCCCGCATCATCGGCAAGCCGACCCTCATGCGCGAACTCACCCGCGTGGGCATGAACAGCCGCACGCTGATGGAGTGGGTCTTGCGGATCATGGCCAACTTGTTGCGCGAAGACGAGAAGGGCCCCGCCGAGCTGGCCTACAAAGCCGCCGCCAAACTGGTCAAGCTCGCCCCCAACGCGTAGTCCGGCTTCTGGGAAGGATCATTCCCACACCGGCTTCTGGGCAGGATCAGTCCCGCAAAGCGAGACTGAGGCTTCCCAGGTCGAGTTTCGCGAAGGCAGCTGTCACGATTCGGCGGAGCTCGTCACTCGGGGCGGCTAGAACGAAGCGAGCAGGGCCGACGGGGCGACGAAGAGCACGTCGGTGGCCGCTGACTGCGGCAGCAACTTGCACGCGGCTTCGGCGCGGGCGGCCCATTCCCGAGCGACGGTCATCGATGCGGTGATACCGCCATTGCCGCGCACGATCCCCAACGCCTTTTCGCGCTCGGCCATGTCGAGCGGCTTGCCCAGCAGTGCGTTCAGTTCCGCCGCCGCCACGCCACCAGCCTGCAGCGTGCGCAGCACGGGCAGCGTGTACACGCCCTCGACGATGTCGTGCCCGGCAGGCTTGCCGAGTTGCTCATCGGTGGCCGTGATGTCGAGCAGGTCGTCGACGATCTGGAACACCATCCCGAAGGCCTCGCCGTACTCGTTGAGTGCGTCGATGATCGGGCGGTCGAAGCCGGCAACAAGGCCACCGATACGAGCAGCGGTCGCGTAGAGCGAGGCGGTCTTACCGCTGATGCTGCTGAGGTAACTGGCCTCGGGGCGGGCGGCGTTGTAGGTGTGGCGCAGTTCCTCGATCTGACCCTCGCACAGGCGGCCGATGGTGCGGGCTAGGAGGCCCGCCACCTCCGTGCCGAGCGATGCTGCAATCTCGGATGCACGCGACAGCAGGAAGTCGCCGGCGAGGATCGCCTGGAGGTTGCCCCAGCGAGCGTTGACCGTCTCGACGCCGCGACGGGTGTCGGCTTCGTCCATCACGTCGTCGTGATAGAGCGAACCGGTCTGCACCAGCTCGCACGAGATACCACCCTGCACCGAACGCTCGTGCAGTTCGGCATCGGCTGCGCCGCCTACCTGAGCGGCGACCACCGTGAGGATCGGGCGCAGTCGCTTGCCACCAGCGATGATGAGGTGCGACGCAATCTCGCTGAGGTACGGGTCGGGGGTCTGCACCGACTCCTTCAGCGCTGCCTCGATACGCGCCAGGTCGGTGACGTGCGAAGGCAACGCGAACATCGAGGCGGACGACACGCGAGCAAGGCTACGCCACAACCCCGGTGGTACCCAACGACCGAGTGCAGCGACGCGACGGAATCCGCGCACCGATACACTTCCGCCATGTTTGAACGCTTCACCGATCGGGCTCGTCGGGTGGTTGTGCTGGCGCAGGAAGAAGCTCGCCTGCTCAACCACAGCTACATCGGAACCGAGCACATCCTGCTCGGCCTCATTCACGAAGGCGAAGGCGTCGCTGCCAAGGCGATGGAATCGCTGGGAATCTCCCTGGAGGCCGTGCGCAGCCAGGTCGAAGAGATCATCGGTCAGGGCGGCTCGTCCCCGTCGGGCCACATCCCGTTCACGCCGCGCGCCAAGAAGGTGCTCGAGCTGTCACTGCGCGAAGCACTGCAGTTGGGCCACAACTACATCGGCACCGAGCACATCCTGCTCGGCCTCATTCGCGAGGGTGAAGGCGTCGCCGCCCAGGTGCTCGTCAAGCTGGGCGCCGATCTCAGCCGCGTGCGCCAGCAGGTCATCCAGCTGTTGTCCGGTTACCAGGGTGGCCAGGGCAAGGGCGGCGAGCCTGCACCCGGTGCCGCCGCTGCTGCCGGTGCACCGAAGGAAGATGCCAGCGACAAAGGCAACAGCCAGATCCTCGACCAGTTCGGCCGCAACCTCACTCAGCTCGCTCGCGAGAAGAAGCTCGACCCGGTGATCGGTCGTTCCCGTGAGATGGAACGAGTGATGCAGATCCTCAGCCGCCGCACCAAGAACAACCCGGTGCTCATTGGCGAACCGGGCGTTGGCAAGACCGCGATCGTCGAGGGTCTCGCTCAGAAGATCGTCGCCAACGACGTGCCCGACACGCTGCGCAACAAGCAGCTGTACACGCTCGACCTCGGTGCCCTCGTCGCCGGCAGCCGTTATCGCGGCGACTTCGAAGAGCGCCTCAAGAAGGTGCTCAAGGAGATTCGCACACGCGGCGACATCATCCTGTTCATCGACGAGATCCACACGCTCGTGGGTGCTGGCGCAGCCGAAGGTGCCATCGACGCGGCGAGCATCCTCAAGCCGATGCTCGCCCGCGGCGAGCTGCAGACCATCGGTGCCACCACGCTCGACGAGTACCGCAAGCACCTCGAGAAGGACGCCGCACTCGAGCGTCGCTTCCAGCCGGTGAAGGTGGAAGAGCCCACGCTGGCCCACACCATCGAGATCCTCAAGGGTGTGCGCGAGAAGTACGAGGCGCACCACCGTGTCACGATCACCGATCAGGCGATCGTGGCCGCAGCCAACCTGGCCGACCGGTACATCAGCGACCGTCACCTCCCCGACAAAGCGATCGACCTCATCGACGAGGCGGGCAGCCGTCTGCGCATCAAGCGCATGGCCACTCCCCCGGATCTGAAGGAACTCGACACCAAACTGATCGAGGTGCAGGAAGCCAAGAAGCGCGCCGTCGAGGAACAGCGTTTCGAGGAAGCCGGCCGTCTGCGCGACCAGGAGAAGAGCCTGCTCGAGGAGAAGGCCGCCAAGGAGATCGAGATCAAGGCCAGCGGTGTCGACCTGTTCGACGAGGTGGACGAAGAAGCGATCGCCGAGGTGCTCAGCCTCTGGACCGGTATTCCGGTGTTCAAGCTCACCGAGGAAGAGACCGCCAAGCTGCTCAACATGGAAGGTCAGCTGCACAAGCGGATGATCGGCCAGGAGAACGCCATCCGAGCCGTCAGCCAGAGCGTGCGCCGCACCCGTGCGGGCCTCAAGGACCCCAAGCGCCCCAGCGGCTCGTTCATCTTCCTCGGCCCCACCGGCGTCGGCAAGACCGAGTTGGCCAAGACGCTTGCCGAGTTCCTGTTCGGCGACGAGCAGTCGCTCATCTCGCTCGACATGTCCGAGTACCAGGAGAAGCACACGGTCAGCCGCCTCGTGGGTTCGCCCCCCGGCTACGTCGGCTACGAAGAGGGCGGCCAGCTCACCGAGGCCGTGCGCCGCAAGCCGTTCAGCGTCGTGCTGTTCGACGAGATCGAAAAGGCGCACCCCGACGTGTTCAACACGTTGCTCCAAATTCTGGAGGAAGGCCGTCTCACCGACAGCCAGGGCCGCACCGTCGACTTCCGTAACACGGTGCTGATCATGACCAGCAACCTCGGCAGCAGCGATCTGCGCAAGGCCAACGTTGGTTTCACCAAGGCCGACGCGGCGATGAGCTACGAGCGGATGAAGGACAAGGTCACCGAAGCGCTGAAGGGCCACTTCCGTCCCGAGTTCCTCAACCGCGTGGACGAGATCATCGTCTTCCATGAACTCGCCCGCGACGAGGTCATGCAAATGGTCGATCTGATGACCAAGCGCCTCACCGGTCAACTGGAAGGCCAGGGTCTGGGCATCGAGCTCACACAGCCGGCCAAGGAACTGCTGGCGGAAAAGGGTTACGACCCGCAGTTGGGCGCACGCCCGCTGCGTCGTGCAATCCAGCGGATGATCGAAGACGTGCTCAGCGAGAAGATCCTGTACAAGGAGTTCCACGCGGGCGAAATCATCGTCGTCGACACCGAGGACGACCCCGAGCGCCCCGGCGACAAGAAGCTGAAGTTCACCGCTGTCGAGGGCTTCCAACCCCCGGCCGTGGTCGAACTCGCAGCCGCCGCTGCGGCAGACGCCACGGAACCGCCGGCTCCCGCACCCACACCCGCACCCACAGAGTGATCAACGACGCTGCACAACTGCACTAGCGTCTCCCCCGACAGACAATAAATGGGGGTTCCTGATGGCTGTGACATTCGAAATCGACTACACCACACCACGTAGTCGGCTCACCAACTTCTTCCGCTACTTCATGGCGATCCCGCACCTGATCTGTGTGGGCGTCCTGAGCCTGGTCGCACAGTTCGTGGCCATGTTGCAGTGGTTCGCCATCTTGTTCACGGGGAAGCGCAACCGGGGACTGTGGAACTTTCAGGTCGGTGTGTGGAACTGGCACCTCCGGGCGACCGCGTATGCGACCAACATGTTCGACACCTACCCGAACCTCGGGTTCGAACCCGGCGCCGAGCCAGTCCGGGCGAACGTCGAGTTCGAGGAGCAGGCGAATCGTCTGACCTGCGCATTGCGCATCCTGTGGGCGATTCCCGCCATCATCGTGTTGATGGTGGTCGCCATCGGCTGGTACGTGGTAATTGTCCTCGGTTGGTTGGCAATCCTCTTCACCGGGAACCAGCCGCGGGGACTGTTCGACTTCGCCGCCCGGGCCCTGCGTCTCGCCGCTCGCACCACCGCGTACACATCGCTGCTCACGGACACGTATCCCAAGTTCGAGTAGCCCCCAAGTTTGAGTAGGCAACTGGCACAATGGTGAGATGCGCCGTGCCCTGCTCCTGATCGTTGCCGCGCTCACCCTGGCCGCGTGCAAGGTTGACGCGACAGTTCACATCACCATGCGGCCCGACGGCGGTGGCAGCATTGCGCTCACCGTCGTCGCCGATCAGCAAGTGGTGCAGCAGGCCCCCGGGCTCGCCGCCGACCTGAAGTTCGACGACGCCACCGCCGCCGGCTGGCAGGTCGATGGCCCCACCGATACTGCAGACGGCGGGGTGGAGGTGACGTTGACCCACGACTTCACCACGGCAGAGGAAGCCACGGCGCTCCTGCGTTCACTGAACGGCAATGGCGGTCCGTTGCACGACGTTGCCATCACCCGCACCGTGACCACGCAGAAGCTCACCACGGCGCTCACCGGCGCGTTGCGCGTCGAAGGCGGTGTCGACGCCTTCGCCGATCCGGACGTGCTCGCTGCGATCGGTGGCAGTCCCTACGCAGACAACATCGCGGCCACCGGACTCGGGCCCAACGACGTCATCACGTTCACGATCACCGCCGATCTACCCGGTGAGGCCACCACGCCGGGTGTCGGTACCAAGGCAACCGGCGGCGGTCTCACCTTCACCGTGCCGATGGACGGCACCACTGTCGACCTCGGTTCGGTGTTCACCCAGCAGCAGGGCCGCCCCTCCACCGGGTGGGGGCTGATCGCGAAGATCGCCTTTGGCCTGTTGATCGCGTGGCTGGTGCTCGCCGCAGCCTTCATCCTGTTCGTCGCCAACGCTCGCCGCAAGCGGGCCATGCGTCGTCCAAATTACCGCTGAACAACCCTGTCACACCCCCTGCGTAGGGTGCGCCACATGGGTAAAGCTCGAGTTGTCTACCGGTGTACTGAGTGCGGCAGCGCCACTCCCAAGTGGGGCGGGCGGTGCGGTGTGTGCGAGGCCTGGAACTCGCTGGTCGAAGAGGCCGCGGTCGAACCGTCGGTGCAGCCACCCACCGGGCCGTCCTCACCCGCGATGCCCATCGGCCAGGTCGACGCCCAGTTCGCACAGCCGCACACCACCGGTATCGCCGAACTCGACCGGGTACTCGGTGGCGGCTTGGTGCCGGGGTCGGTCACGCTGTTGGGCGGCGAGCCCGGCATCGGCAAGAGCACGCTGCTGCTGCAGTTGCTGGCCGGCTGGCCGCAGCGCACGTTGTACGTCAGCGCCGAAGAGAGCGCCCAACAAGTACGGCTGCGCGCCGAACGGCTCGACGCCGTGCGCCCCGAACTGTGGCTGCTGCCCGAAACCTCATTGCCGCACGTCGTGTCCACCATCGACCAGGTCCAACCACAGCTGGTTGTCATCGACAGCATCCAGACCATTGCCGACCCTGCGCTGCCGTCGGCGCCTGGAAGCGTGGTGCAGGTGCGTGGCTGCGCCCATCGCCTCGTCGCCGAGGCCAAACGGCGCGATCTCCCGGTGCTGATGGTCGGCCACGTCACCAAGGAGGGTGGTCTGGCCGGCCCTCGCGTGCTCGAGCACATCGTCGACACGGTGCTCAGCTTCGAAGGCGACCGCCACCACTCGCTCCGTCTGCTGCGAGCCACCAAGCATCGCTTCGGACCCACCAACGAGTTGGGTGTGTTCTCGATGGAGGGGGAAGGCCTGGTGGGCGTGCCCGACGCCAGCAGCCTGTTCCTCACCGACCGACGCACGGGTGTCCCGGGCTCGGCCATCACCCCGACGCTGGAAGGTCAGCGGCCACTGCTGGTCGAGGTGCAGGCACTTACCAACAAGGTGCACGCCAACGGGGTACCCCCGCGACGCAGCGCGCAGGGCCTCGACGGCGGCCGCTTGGCGTTGCTACTCGCGGTCCTCGAACGGCGGGCACGGATGATGATGGGCGAGTTCGAAGTTTTCGCATCCGCCGTCGGCGGGGTACGGCTCACCGAACCCGGCGCCGACCTTGCGCTGTGCCTTGCACTTGTCAGCGCACTCACCGAGCGCCCACTACCGCCCGAGGTAGTGGTGTTCGGCGAGGTCGGCCTGGCCGGCGAAGTGCGGCAGGTGGCGCACGCCGAACGCCGCCTGGCCGAGGCCGCGCGCATGGGATTCACTCGCGCCATCGTCCCCGCCAACTCGCCGCGCAGCACATCCGGCATGGCGCTCACTCGCGTCAACTCCGTCACCGAGGCCCTGGTCGCGGCCGGGCTGTCGGGTCGCAGCGGCTCGTAGACTGGTCACCATGCCGACGCAGCCGACGCCGAACGACGCGCTGCACGAAGCGCTCGCAAAGGTGGCCCCCGGAACCGGATTACGCGACGGCATCGACCGCATCGTGCGCGCCAAGATGGGTGCGCTGGTCGTCGTCTCCGACGCACCCAAGGTGCTGGCCATCTGCAGCGGCGGCTTCCTGCTCGACGCCGAGTACACACCGCAGCGGCTCAGCGAGTTGGCCAAGATGGACGGCGCGATGATCATCACCGAGGACGGCACGCGCATCGCCCGGGCCAACGTGCACCTCGTGCCCGACCCCACCGTGCCCACGTCCGAGACCGGTACTCGGCACCGCACTGCCGAGCGCGTTGCACTCTCCTTGGGTGTACCAGTCATCAGCGTCAGCGAAGAAATGAGCGTCATCAACGTCTACGCCGGTGGCATGCGCCGCCAGTTGCAAGACATCGGCCGACTGCTCGATCGCGCCAACCAGGCACTGCAAACGCTCGAGCGCTACAAAGAGAAGCTCGACGACGCCACCAGCGAACTCACCATGCTGGAGATCGAAGACGTCGCCACAGTACGCGATGTGATGGCCGTGCTGCAGCGCGGTCAGATGGTGCGCAAGATCGCCGCCGAGATCGAAACGATGATTGTCGAACTGGGCGTCGACGCCCGACTGTTGCGCCTGCAACTCGAAGAAGTGTTCAACTCGCTGCACGACGAACTCGAGTTGGTACAGGCCGACTACCCCGTGCTCGACCACCCCGAAGGTCAGCTACCCCCGGGCGACTCACCGGCCACGCCTCGCGGGTTACGACTGCTCAGCCGCGTACCTCGGCTCGGCCATCACAGCGCTGTCGCGATCGCCGACCACTTCGGGGAGCTGTCACGCCTCATGCGCGCTACCGCCGCGGATATCGCGAAGGTTGACGGCGTCGACGTTCGCACGGCCCAGGCCGTGAAGGACACGCTCGATCGCCTCACCGAGGCAAGCATCCTCGATCAGTACATCTAGATCGGCAGGTACGCGGTCTTCACTCCGGGCTGCGTTCCTTCGAACGTCACCAGGCCGTCGTCGACCAGCTTCATCAGATGAGCCAGCACGCTGCGTCCGGCGGCGCGGTACAGCTTCTCGTTCACGCCCACGTACAGGAGGCGCACGATGTCGGGGATGAATGTCTCACCGGCGCGCACCGCTGCCAGCACGTTCGCTTCGCGAGCGAGTCGGTGAGCGATGAACGCATCGACGAACGGCTGCACCTCGGTCACCGGTGCGCCGTGGGTGGGCCACAACACCGCAGGGTCGAGCGCCTTCACCTTGTTGAGCGAGGTGAAGTAGTCGCGCATGTTGCCATCGGGCGGGGTGATCACCGAGGTGCTCCAGCCCATGATGTGGTCGCCGGTGAACAGCGCCCGCTGCTCTTCTAGGTAGTAGCACGTGTGGTTGCTGGTGTGGCCGGGTGTGTGCAACGCCCGAATCGTCCAGCCATCGCCCATCGCTGCGAGGTCGCCGTCGAACACGCGAAGGTCGGGCTCGAACGCGAGGTCATGACCTTCGTGTTCGTGTTCTTCTTCCGACAACGCTTCATCGTCGTCCTTCTCGAACGGCGCATCGTCGTCGTCCACCCAGTTCGCGTCCACCGCGTGTGGGCCGAAACACACGCGCGGTGCGCCGGTGCGCTCGTGTAACCAGTCCGCCAACGGCGAATGGTCGGAGTGACAATGGGTGACCAGGATGGCCGTGACGGTCTCGCCCTCCAGGGCCGCCAACAAGGCTTCGCGATGCGAGTTCAACGCTGGACCAGGGTCGACCACGGCAACCTCGCCACGACCGATGAGGTATGTGCCGGTGCCGAGCGCGGTGAACTTCGAGGGGTTCTTGGCGACCACCCGGCGGATCAGCGGGGCAACCTCCACGGCGTGGCCGTAGTGGGGTTCGGCGAGGGTGATGTAGGGGATGCTCATAGTTCGATGGCCCTCACCGTACCCACCACATCGCCATGGCCCATGATCCTGACCTGCACCTGATCCCTCACCGCGTCCACCTCGACCCCCATCGCCCGTAACGCTGCGACCATCACTGCCGGACGAGCGCGTTCGCCACCGTCGGCGATCTTCAGCGCCAGTGCCCGACCATCCGGAAGCGCTGCGGCGAAGACTCCGTCGGCACCGTCCTTGGCCAGCAGACCGGGGACCCCACACATGAACTGGGTGACCGCGCGCAGCTCGCCACCGACCAATTGTGGGTGACCCGTCATCGCTGCGTAGACCGCATCGCCCGCAGTTCCGGCAGCACCCGTGGCAATGGCCCGGAACGACCGAGCGAGGCCCGCCAGCGTCATCGCGTGAGCGGGGGCCCCGCATCCATCGACACCGATGTGCGCGTGACGTTCACCGGACAACTCGTCGACCACTTCAGTGATGGCGAGTTGCAGTGGGTGATCGACCGCGAGATAGCCACCCGATACACGAGCGTGCGACCACCCGCGGTGCACACACGTCGCCAGCATCCCGCTGTGTTTGCCGCTGCAATTCATCAGCAGTGCTGTCGGCGAACCGCCACCGCGCACCACCTTGTTCGCCGCCTCTTGGTCCAGGGGCAACCCCGCGGTATTCGCCAGCGCGTCGGCACCCAGCCCGGCACCGGCCAAGATGCGCGATACGCCGGACGTGTGCTGTGGGGTTCCATCGTGACTGGCGCACACAAGTGCCAACAGGTCGGGCGGCAGTTGCAGTCCGGCGCGCACCATCGCCACGGCTTGCATCGGCTTGTTCGCCGAACGCGGGTAGATGATCGCTTCCGGGTTGCCACTGGCACCGGTGATGCTGCCATCGCTCCCCAGCATCACCACTGCGCCGAAGTGCACCGACTCGTCAAGACCGTTGCGGCTGACCAACGCGACGGGGACGAAATCCTCAGGCGTCGCCATCGTCGCCCGCGGACGTTTCCTCAGGCAGAGGATGGTCGACCGCGGTCCTCGCCTTGCGTCGCTCGCGACGTGTGACCTTCGGCGCCAACGCGGTCAGATCCGACTCGATCACCTCGTGACGCGCTCCCGCTGCACTGAGCAGCGCCTGCACCATTGCTGCACCTGGGATCGCGAGGATCGCGCCCACGGCGCCCAACACTGCGCCGCCAGCGATCGCAGAACCGAACGCGATGGCCGGATGAAGGTCCATCGTGCGGGCAGTGATGCGCGGCAGGAACAGGTAGTTCTCCAGCTGTTGGTAGAGCACCACGAAAACGAGGAGCACGAGTGCCTTCGTCGGCGAATCGATGAACATGATCAGTACCGGCAGCGCACCGGCGATGTACGTACCAACCACCGGCAGGAATTGGCTGACGACGCCGACCCACAGCGCAAGCGCAACCGGTGCCTGGGTACCGAGCGCCTGCAGCACGACCCAGTGGAAGATGGCGGAGAGCAAGGCGAGGAGGGCCCGCGAGTAGAGGTAGCCGCCGGTCTTGTCGATGGCCAGTTCCCACGTGTCGAGCACGCGCTTCTGGCGATCGGGCCTCAGCCGGGTGCAGATCGAGCGGCGCATCTTCGGGCCGTCGGCGACGAGATAGAAGGTGAACAGCATCACCGAGAGGGTCTGCACCAGCAGGCCGAGGGCGGCCACCGACACATCGACCACCTTGCCCTTCTGGCTGTCGATGAACCGCTTCACCGGCCCCTTGGGGTTGTTGATGCTGTCGATCACCTTCGTCGCGTCGATCTTCGTGTGGAAGTTGTCGTTGAGGAACCGGACCGTGTTGTTCACGTACTTCTCGGAGTTGCCGAGCAGGTCGGCGATGTTCTGGCCGACAGCCGTGACGATCGCGACGATGAACACGAGGAAGCCGACGGTGACCCCCAGCAGGATCACCGTCGTGGCCGTGCCCCGCCGCCACCCGCGGCGGGCGAGCCGGTTGACACCGGGCTCGATCGAGAAGGAGAGGAACAGCGACACCAACAGCAGCAGGAACAGTGTGTGCAGGCTGGTCCACATGTCTCGGAACGCGAGCGCCGCGAGGGCGCCGAGCCAGAAGATGGCAACGGCCTTCCACACCCATCGCGGCATCCGGTCGTGCAGTCTGTCGGGCGCTGAGTCCATCACGGGCGAGCGTAGTGACCCGCAACCAGGCGTAAGGGGGAGGCCAGGTCACCTCGGTCTGAAATCTCCACCCGCTCGAGGCCGAGCCAAGCGGCCATCGACGGGAGTTCGGCCACAACTCGCAGTGCAACCGCATCCGTCGCCACGCCGGGTTCGGCGTACGCGGCGTGTACCAGGAGGGTGCTGTTCTGACGATCGGCCTCGAGGTCCACTCTCCCGACCAAGGAGTCGCCGCACAGCACCGGCAGCACGTAGTAGCCGTACACACGCCGGTGCGCGGGCGTGTAGATCTCGATTCGGTAATGGAAGTTGAACAACCGCTCCGAACGGCTGCGGTTCCAGCACACCGGGTCGAACGGGCTGAGCAACGCGCACGAGCAGTTCCTTGCGAGCGTCGTGCTCGCTGGGAGTTGGGCGAGCAAGCACGTGCGCTGGGATCACGCGCTCAGCGAGGTCGTCGACACGGGCGAAATCGGTGGCGCGACGCACGGCGGCCACCTGTCCCTTCCAGAACAAGTGCTCCAACGCGACCTTGGCATCCGCCACCGGTGCAGGTGGTGGTGCTCGGTCGACAGATGGCTGGCCTCGTGCACCGAGTATTCGAACAACTCGCCTGCAGCGGTGGCGTCGGCGATGAGTGAGCGCGGGTGCGGTCCGAGCCGGGCGAACAACGGGAGTTCCTGGCTGCGCACCAGGACATTCACCGAATCGATCTGGATGATCCCCATCTGATCGAGCACGCGACGCAGGTGACGTCGATCGACCCGGCCGGTGGGACGGGGATCGGCGAAACCTTGCGCCGCGAGCGCGATACGTCGAGCGTGGGCGAGGGAGAGGTCAGTCGGCAACCGAGATGGTGACCGAGTTGATGACCACCGGGGTGCGCGGACGATCGCTGTGGTCGGTGTCCACGTTCTGCATCGCCTCGATGATCTCGAGACCCTTCACGACCTGACCGAAGTGGTTGTACTGCGGCGGCAGACCGACGCCGCTGGCACCACTGATGAGGAAGAACTGGCTGCCGTTGGTGTTCGGGCCGGCGTTCGCCATGGCGACCGAGCCGACCTGGTAGCGCTGCTTCACGGGCTCGTCGTTGAAGCGGTAGCCGGGACCACCGCGGCCGGTGCCGGTGGGGTCGCCACCCTGGCACATGAAGCCGTTGATGATGCGGTGGAAAACCACGCCTTCGTAGTACTTGTAGCCGGCGAGGAAGACGAAGTTGTTGACCGTCAGCGGAGCGTTGATCGCGTCGAGCGCGATCACCATCGTGCCGAGCGACGTTTCCATCGTGGCCGTATAGCGCTTCGACGGGTCGATACCCATCTCAGGTGCTTGGTCGAACTGCTGGGTCTTGGTCGCGGATCCGTCGAGGGCAGGAAAGGGAGAAGCCATGCATCCGAGGCTACCCGCCCGGCTTCTGGGAAGGATCCGTCCCAAATCGCCATCTGGGAAGGTCTGGTCCCGGAAACCGGGACCAGACCTTCCCATGAACGGCTCATTCACGGTCGGCGACCAAGTGCGGCGCCCACCGCTGCACCACTGCCCGGATCTGCTGGGCAACACTGTGTGGCGCATGCAGGACGCGACTCCACGTGAAGTGCACGACGATGAAGCCCGCCGCTGTGAGTTCGGCTTCGCGAATGCGGTCGAACTCGAACTGATCACGGTTCAGGCCGTGCGACTCCCATCCGTCGCACTCGAGCACAATGATCGACTCGTCGATCCGGAAATCGACCTCGTACCCAATGACCACGGGATGGAATGTGGCGGGGGGAAGTCGATGCTTCCGCAACAGTGCTGCCATTTCCGTCTCCAGCACAGTGTCTGCCGGGGACCGATCGTCGCCGAGTTGATCGAGCACCGATCGAAAGGCGGTGACACCGTTACGTCCGCGGCGGGCGTGGCGCATCAGACCGGACCGCAGCCCGGCCGGTGACACGACCCGGCGCGACAGGAGGTCGAGCGCGGCCGGCAGCACGGCGTCTGGATCGACAGCCCCGAGGTCGAGCAGCATGCGTATCGGCATCGTCGTCGGCACCCTCCCACGATCGATCGGTCGCAGGTCCACCAAGTCGCGAGGGCGGTGCACCACCACGTCCGGAACCCACACGCACCGCTCACGGGAACCGATCAGCACCTCGATCGGATCGTCGTCCGGACGCACGACACCCCACAACGCGGCAGAGGTCCGATGGGATGCCAGCGCGCCGACACCCACCGCCCACACCGCCGCGAGCGCCCGCTGGTGAAGCGTTGCCGGTGCACCGGGGAGTCGGGCGATGTTGGGGTAGAGCGGTTCCAACAGGCCGCTGTCGACTGCGCGATACCACGCAGACTTGCTCACCCCGAGCCTGGCCGCATCGCTGCGGCGCGTGAGCCCGTGGTGGCGGTCGGCGAATGGGGCGAGTTTCCGAAGATCCACGCCCGAACTGGGTACGGCGCCATCGGCGATCCGGCAGATGCACTCGAAATGGGAAGGCCCAGTCCCGCAAAGCGGGACTGGGCCTTCCCAGAAACGAGATTGGGAAGAGTGCTTCCCAGAAACCGACGGCGGGACCAGGGTGGGTCAGCCGCCGTTGAGTTGGTTGTAGTTGGTGATCAGCTGATTGGCCTGCGCCGAGGCGTCGGCCAGCGTGGCTTTCACATCGGCACCGCCGAAGACCTTGGCGATCGCTTGGGCCAACACCGAGCGCATCTCACGCAGCGGACCGACCACCGGACCGGCGGACGTGAGCGCGTCGGGGGAGGCCTTCAACTGGTCGTAGGCGACGCTGAAACGTGGGTCGGTGGCCAGCTTGGTCTTGTACGGGTCGACGGACAGCGCATCGGTGCGCACCGGGATATAGCCGGTGACGCTCGCCCATTCGCTCTGCTGCTCGGCGCTCACCAAGAACTGGATGAAGTCCCACGTGGCGGCGGTCTTGACGTCGTCACCGGAGTCCACCGGCCACAGCGAAGCGCCGCCGATGAGGGCTCCGGGCTTGCCATCAGGACCGGGCATCGGCCCGATACCGAGGTCGGTGTCCTTGAGGTTCGGGAAGGTACCGGATGCCAGGATCGACAACGCGCCGCCGAGCGCAGCCGACGTGTGGATCGACATCGCTGCCGGCTCCTTGGCGTCAGCCAATTTCAACAGGTCGTCCTGACCTCCGGCGTTGTCGCCGACGCTGACGGCGAGACCGTCATTGATCATCGTCTGCAGGAAGGTGAGCAGATCGGCGCCGGTCTGGTTGTTGTACAGCACCTGCGTGGCGCGGTTCGTGCGGCCGTTGTCGCCGTCGACATAGAACTCCTGAGCCTTGGCAAACCACTGCTCGACGTACCAGCCGCCACCCGAGTCGAAGCCCGAGTCGAGGGCCAAGCCGTACTTGGCAGCACCGGAGTCGACGATCTTCTGCGAATCAGCGCGCAGCTCGTCGAGCGATTGCGGCGGCTTGTTGGGGTCGAGACCCGCAGCCGTGAACGCCTTCTTGCTGTAGTACAACACCGGATTCGACAGGTTGAAGGGCATACCCCACTGGACCCCCTGGGTGGAGTACGCGGTCAATGCCGTGGGCAGGAACGACGACGTGTCGAAGCCGCTGGCGGCGATGCACTTGCCGACCGGGACCGTGCTGTGTGTGTCGACCAAGCTCTGCACCATGTACTCGGGCATCTGCACGAGGTCGGGTCGGCTGGACTGGCTGGCCTGCAAGTAGTTGTCGATGGTGGTCTCGTAGGTCTGGCCCGTGAGCGTGACGTGCACCTTGGTCTGGCTGCTGTTGTACAGATCGGTGAGCTTGATCAGCTCGTCGTTCAGGACACTGCTCATGCCGTGCCAGAAGGAGATCTCGACGGGGCCAGTGGCCGACGCGAGTGCATCGGTGGGGCAATCGGGAAGCGTGTCGGCGGCCACCGTGGTGGTGGGGGCCATCGTGTCGCCGGGCACGGTGGTGGTGATTGTGTCACCGGTGTCGGTGATGCTGCCGCCATCGCTACATGCGGCGGCAAGCAGGCCGACAGCGACGAGGACTGCGAAGCCGTGGGTGCGGCGCGAGTTTCGAACAGTACGCATCAGCCCTTCACCGCCCCGGCGGTGAGACCGCGAACGAGTTGACGCTGGAATACGACCAGCATGATGAAAATCGGAAGTGCAGCCACCACGAGTCCTCCTGTGACGAGATTGAACTTGCTGATGTCGTTGGGCGTCTTCAACCGCTCGAGCCCAAGTTGGATGGTTCGGTGAGCATTGTCGTTGACGACCTGCGACGGCCAAAGGTAAGCGTTCCAGGTACCGAGGAACGTAAACAAACCGAGCGCACCGAGCGTCGGCCGACTGAGCGGCGCGGCGACCTCGTAAAGGAACCGCAGATGGCCGACACCGTCGAGTGCGGCGGCCTCGCGCAGTTCTTTCGGAATCTGAAGGAACACCTGGCGCACGAGGAACACGCCGAACGTGCTGGCGAGCGACGGCACGATCAGACCCTGGTAGGTGTTCAACCAGCCGAACGAATCGGCCGTGCGCTGGTTGATGACCACGGTGACCTCACCGGGCACCAGCATCGTCGACAGGTAGATGGCAAACACGATCTTCTTCAACGGAAAGTTCAAGAAGGCGAACGCGTACCCGGCCAGCAGGCTGGTGACGATGACCCCGATCGTGACCACGGTGGACACGAACAGACTGTTCATCAGCAACTTGCCGAGGTTGCCCGCTGTCCAGGCCGAACGGATCGTGTCGAAGGTGAGGTCGACCGGCAGCAGCGAACGTGGGTGATCGAACGCGTCGGCTCCCGACTTCAACGCCTGGAGCAGTACGGCGTAGATCGGGAACAGCACGATGGCTGCGACCGCGACGAGCAGGCTGTAACGGCCGAACTTGCGAGCACCGCGCACCGTGTCAGTTGCCATAGTGCACTCGCTTGCCGAAGCCACGGAACTGCACCGCAGCGAACGTGAGGCACAGCAGGAACAACAGGACCGCCGACGCGGACTTGATGCCGATGTCGTTGTGGACCAGCGAGTTGTTCCCGTAGATCAGATACGGGATGGTGGTGGTGGCCTTGGTGTCCTGCGGGCCACCACCGGTGAGCAGCGCGATCTCGCCATAGGCCTGCAGCGCGCGGGTGGTGAGCACCACCGTGACGAACAGGATCGACGGTGTCAGCATCGGCAGGGTCACGTTGGTGAAGCGGCGGAAGCTTCCGGCACCATCGACGAAGGCGCTCTCATAGAGGTCGCGGGGCACGCTCTGCAGGCCCGCCATGATGATGATGAACGTGAACCCGAGGCTGGCCCAGATACTGCTGAGCGCCACCGCCGGCAGCGCTGTGCTGGAGTCGTTGAGCAGACCCGGGTTCTTCAGCTTCGGGATCCAGCCGCTGAGGAGATCGGCGAGCACGCCGACCTGCGGTTGCAGCAGCACGAACCACACCAGGCTGGCCACGGCGACGCTGGTAGCGACGGTGCTGGAGAACACGGTGCGGAAGATGCCGATGCCCTTCAACTGCTTGTCGGCGAGCACCGCCAGGCCGATACCGAGCACCAACCCGACGGGCACCGTCATCAGTGCGAGCTTCAGCGAGACGAGGAGCGCGTCTTGGAACTCCTTGCTCTGGAACACCGTCCAGTAGCGATCCCAGCCAACGTCGCGGCAGTTGCGAACCGAAATGTCGCAGGCCTTGTGGCCGTAATCGACTGCTCTCACCAACGGATAGATCGTCCAGACGGCCAACAACCCGAGCGACGGCACCAGCATCAGCAGCGCGGGCGGCAGGTCGCGCAACTTGCGCTTCACGACACCCTCATCCCCGAGTGTGCATCGAAACGATGCAGATGATGATCTGCGGCGTCGAAGCGCACGGCATCACCAACCACCGGCAGATCACTGGCCGGGTCGACGCGGGCAACGAGGCGACCGGCCGTCGACTCAGCGTGCACCAGCACCTCGTGACCGAGGTGTTCCACTTGGTACACGTTGCCCGACAGACGACCTTCCGACGCAAGCAGCAAATGCTCGGGGCGGATACCCACCTGCACATCGTTCGTGCCCAACAGGCCCACGGGCAGCACGTTCATCGGCGGGGTGCCGATGAACTGGGCCACGAACGCGCTGGCGGGTCGGTCGTACACCTCTTGCGGGGTGCCCACCTGCTCAAGGCGGCCGGCGTTCATCACCGCCACGCGGCTGCCCATCGTCATCGCCTCCACCTGATCGTGGGTGACGTAGATGAACGTGCTGTCGAGCCTGCGGTGCAGGTCGACGAGTTCGGTGCGGGTGTCGCCGCGCAGCTTGGCATCGAGGTTCGACAGCGGCTCGTCCATCAAGAACACGGCCGGCTTGCGCACGATCGCCCGAGCAAGCGCCACACGCTGACGCTGGCCGCCACTGAGCTGACCGGGCTTGCGCTTCATGTACTCGGCCAGACCCAAGATCTCGGCGGCATGCAACGCCTGCTCCGCACGTTCAGCCTTCGGCACACCACGCACCTTCAGCGGGAACTCGATGTTCGCCCGCACCGTCTTGTGGGGATACAGCGCGTAGCTCTGGAACACCATCGCGATGTCGCGCAGCTTGGGCAACTCGTCGTTGACCCGTTGTTCGCCGATGAACACATCGCCGACGCTGGGGTCCTCAAGACCCGCCACCATCCGCAACAACGTGCTCTTCCCGCACCCCGAGGGGCCGAGCAGGATCATGAACTCATGATCCAGAATGTCGAGCGAAAGGTCGTCTACAGCAGTGACCTGCTCGTCGCCTTCACCGAACTGTTTGGAAACATGTTCCAGCCGTACCCGTGCCACGCAGGCACCATACGCCATCGCCAGGGCCATCCCGCACGCCGAGAACGAACTGTGGGTGAACGGATAGCCTCACCGGCCATGAGCGACGAGATGACGCCGGTAGCCGCTGCGCCCACCGAGGACACGGTGCTCGACCTCGACGCGATCGAACGCGATCTGGCCGGAGTGGAAGTCGCCCTGGCTCGCCTGGATGCCGGCACCTACTGGACCGACGAGGTCACCGGTACAGCGTTGCCCGACGAGCTGCTGTCCCAGCAGCCCACAGCGCGACGCGCCGCGGGCTGAGCGCCGGCGGGCCCGGCAACGCCACCACTAGGCTCGCCGCTCATGCCCGACATGCTGCAGAACGCCCGGCGACTGGGTCATCATCGTTGGCTGTGTCTCCAGTTGTTCGAACTGCTCGGCACACAGGCGGCCACCGCCTCCGACCCGATGGTCAAACCGGTGCTGGCCGCCCATGCTCACCATCTCGCCTGGCATGCCGACCTGCTGGCGCAACGATTCCCAGAACTCGACGAACTCGACGCAGCCACGCTCACCGTGCCCGCAGACGACGTGATCGAGCGAAGCATCGTTGCGCTGCGCCGGGCGACCACCACGAACGAGATACTGCGGAGCGTGTACACCGTCGTACTTCCAGGATTGCTCGCCGAATGCGAGGATCATCGTGCGTCCGTCGACCCTGCGACCGATGGCCCGACTGTGCGAGTGTTGAACTTGATTGTGCGTGATCTCGCCGACGACGTGCGCGTCGGAGCAGCGTTGCTGCACTAAGGGGGACAGTTCGGATGACCGAATCACCGATACCTGGAGCGCAGCCGGGATGGCGGCTGATCTCAGCCGCCGACGTTCCGTTCGTCTATGAGTTGGTGACGCTCGTCGATCCGCGTTGGTGGCGGTTCAGCCGCAAGGGCCTCGAACCGTCGATCTTGCTGGAGAACGCTCAGAGCGTGGCAGCGGGAGTGATCATCCACAACGAGACTGGTCGCCCGGTTGCGTGCGGCGTGCTCACCGACGCCGGGGCATCGACAACAGGCACTCTCGAGTACTTCGCCCGACCCGATGAGCGCTCACTTTCCCTTGCGCGGCAGTTCGCCCCCGAGATCATCCGCGCGGCGTTCACCGGATCCCCGATCCGGCGGCTGTACCACGAGCGCTTCGAGGGCGATCCGGATGTGCTGGGCGAGATGGCCAACCTGTTCGAGGTGGAGGTCACCTATCCGTCGTTCGCGCAGGTCGCTGGCCGACTGGAGCAGCGCACCGTCTCGGCGCTCACCCGCGAGCGATTCAGCGAGTGGGCAGCCACCAGCACAGGGGAGGCGCACACATGATCACCACGAATCGGATTGTGCTGCGCCCCGTGCTCCCCAGCGACTACCTGCGCCTGTATGCGATCGAGTCGGATCCGGCGACGGCGCTCACGTGGCGGTACCGCGGGGCGATGCCACCCATCGAGGAGTACGAAGCTGCGCTCTGGAAGCAGACCCAGCAGATCATGGTGGTGGAGGGTCGCGACACCGGAACGGTGGTCGGCTACCTACAACTGCACGACTTGGATCTGCGTGCCGGCCACGGCTGGGTGTCGTTGTACAGCGGCCCCGAGCACCGCGGTTCGGGTCTGGTGATGGAAGGTGGATTGGCATTCACGGAATGGGCGTTCAACGAGTGGCCGATCCGGTGGCTCTATGCCCACTCGTTCGAGCACAACGTGCACTCGTTCGAGTCGGGTATCCGCCGTGGTTCGGCGGTACGCCTTGGCGTGCTGCGTGAGCGGATGCTCGTCGACGGAGAGTTCACCGATGTGCACGTCATCGGGATCGAGCGCGAGCGGTGGTTCGCCAGCACGGTGCGCCGCCGATTCAACACCTTGCGCGAACGCGAAAACCGGTCATCGGCCCTTTTCAATAGAGACACTCAGGAGTACTGTCCGCGAGAACCCGACAAGGACTAATACCACCGGAGGACACCATGGACCACAACGAACTCGCCGAACTGAAGGCTGAACTGCGGCGGATGCAGTCACGCGTTGAGGAGTTGGAATCCGCCGCCCCGGAGCCCGTGGTGAACCGCCGACACATGTTGCGTGGCCTCGGCGCTGCCGCAGTGGGTGCCGCTGCCGGAGGCCTGGCCTTCGCCCACCCCGCCGCCGCCACCGACGGCGGCAGCATCATCATCGGTGACCAGACCCAGACCGTGCAATCTCCTACGTCCATCACGGCCACCGGTGCAGGGTTCGCGTCAGCCCCCTATCAGTCAGCGTTCACGGTGACGAATGACGCGTCCTACAGCAATACGACCTCGGCCTTCTCGATGATCACGGCATACGCCGACGGCGGTCAGACCAGCGGCCAGTACATCGGCCTTCTGGCCGCCAGCAAGACCGGTATCGGTGCCAAGCTCGACGGACCCACCCCGTTGAAGCTGACCGACAACACCAGCGCTGGCGCGCCCGATCAAGCCAACGGGTTGGCAGGCATGTTCCGCGTCGACAACGGCGACCTCTGGTACTGCGTGAGCGCGAGTGGCACTCACCGTTGGCGGCGGCTCACCGGGCCTGGTGAGGCCGGTTCGTACCATGCCCTCACACCCGGCCGCGTGTACGACTCGCGCTTCGTGTCCGGCCGCATCAGTTCGGGGGCGAACGCCACGTTGTCCGTCGCCAACTCGATCAACACCCTCACCGGCGCAGTCGCAATCACCGATTTTGTTCCGGCGCTCGCCACCGCGGTGGTCGCCAACGTCACCGTGGTCGGCACTGCAAGCGGCGGCTACCTCGCGGTGAACCCCGGCGGCGTCACCGCTGTCACGGCGTCCACAATCAACTGGTCGGCCGCTGGTCAGATTCTCGCCAACGGGATCACGCTCACGCTCAACGCCAGCCGCCAGGTCACCGTGGTGTGCGGTGGCGGCGGCGCCGCCACCGACTACATCATCGACGTCCTCGGCTACTACCTCTGACCGAGAGAAGACCCGCAGAACCTGCGTCGGCTTAGCGGCGCTCGAGCTTGCTGAGCAGGCGCAGGATCTCGAGGTACAGCCACACCAGCGTGGCCAGCAGACCGAAGGCCGCATACCACTCCATACCCTTGGGCCAGCCTTCCTTGGCGCCCTTCTCGATCAGGTCGAAATCGACCGCCAGCATCATCGCCGCCAGGCCGGCCGCCACGACGCTGAACAGGATGCCCATCGGGCTCGCCGAGTTGAAGAAGCTGATCGAACTGAAGCCGGTGAACAGGCCGATCACGAACGACACGGCGTAGAACAGCATCAGGCCCATGGTGGCGGTCATGACGATGCGCTTGAAGCGCTCGGTGACCTTCAAGATGCGCGACTTGTAGAGGAACAACATCACGGCGAACACGCCGAGCGTGGCCCCGACGGCCTGGATGACGATTCCCTTGTACTGCGCGTCGTAGGCATGGGAGATGACGCCGAGAGCGAACCCTTCGGCAAGTGCGTAGATCGGGGCGAGCACCGGCGCCAGCGTGGGCTTGAAGCGCAGCACGAGTGCGCAAATGAGACCGACGACGACACCACCGATGGCCAGACCGAGCGCCCCGCTGGCGTTGGCGGAACTGCTCGGCGCCATGACCCAGCCGATCGTGGCGGTGGCGAGCAACAACACCATCAACACGCCAGTGGCGGTGGCCGTGCCGCCGACCGTCATGACCTTCGGGCTCCAGGCGCTGACCGGGCCATCCGTGATCGGCGTGCTGCGGGTGGACGGGTCGGGGGCGCCCCAGCCGGCGCGAGCGGCATTGGCCGCAGCCTTCTCGTTCATCAGGGGATTCGACATGCGGGCCACGTTAGTGGCGCAGCGTCTCCTCGCCTCGCCACTGCGCCCCTGGAACCGCAGCCGCTCTTCAGCCGAACTTCAGCCGTCTGTGGCCGATGACCGAAGTCCTGCTCGCGACATAGAAAAGCTTGTGCTTGTGAATCTGTGCACGGGGTGTGAGTCGGTGAATGGCGTGTGTATCGTCATGCCATTCGTGGGGTCGGGAATCCGATCCGGGCACCGTTCAGTTCGAGGAGCAATCGTGGCGAAAGATCGCGTGGAACGGGACGAAGAGGACCTGGTCCGCCTGTATCTGACCGACATCGGTCAGTATTCGCTGCTCACCAAGGACGACGAGGTACGCCTCGCCAAGCAGATCGAGAGTGGCAAGGCCGCGATCGCGGACTTGGACAAAGCCACCGACCTCACCGCTGCCAAGAAGCGCGAACTGCGCCGAGCAGCACGCGAAGGTGAAGACGCCGAGCGCACGTTCGTGCAGTCCAACCTGCGCCTCGTGGTCTCCATCGCCAAGAAGTATCAGGCATCCGGTCTGCCGTTGCTCGACCTCATCCAAGAGGGCAACCTTGGCCTGATGCACGCCGTCGAAAAGTTCGACTGGCGCAAGGGCTTCAAGTTCTCCACCTACGCCACGTGGTGGATCCGCCAGGCCATCACTCGTGGTATCGCCAACACCGGCCGCACGATCCGCCTGCCAGTGCACGCCGGCGACACGCTCGCTCGCTTGCAGAAGGCGCGCAGTCGCCTCGAGTTGAAGCTGGGTCGGCCGGCCACGCTCAGCGAGTTGGCCAAAGAAGTGGAGATGCCCGAGGACAAGGTCACCGAGGCCCTGCGCTTCGCCGCCGAGCCCTTGTCGCTCAGCGAGCCGCTGCGCGAGGACGGCGACGCCGAACTCGGCGATGTGGTGGAAGACCGCTCGGCCGAGAGCCCGTTCGAAGTGGCGGCGACCTCGCTGCTGCCCGACGAGATCGCCCGCCTGCTGGCTCCGCTCGATGAGCGCGAACGAGAGATCCTCAAACTGCGCTTCGGGCTCGACCGCGGTGAGCCGCGCACCCTCGAAGAGGTGGGCGAGCACTTCAATCTCACTCGCGAGCGCATCCGTCAGATCGAAGCCCGTGCAATGAGCAAGCTGCGCCACCCCAGCAGCGACACCGGCGCCCGCGACCTGCTCGCCGTCTGAGATCGGAAAGACTGGTCGGCGATGGAGCTGATCGACATCATCCCCAACTCACTGAGCTTCCGCGTCGTCACCACGCTGGACATCCACGATGAGGCGGAGATCCCCACCACGTTCACCGGCCGCGTCCGCCGACACGACGCTGGCCACGTCATCTACGTCGCGTGGTACAAGGACGGCGAGCTAGACAACCCGGGTCGCAACCACCCGGCGTACCGCCGCTTCCGACCCGACGGCCGCCTGAAGTACGAGTTGTTCTATACCCACGGTCTGTTACACGACCCCGGCGCCGCTACCCCGGCCGCACGCGGCTATTTCGCCGACGGGCGCGTGCACTACGAAGAGCGCTACTGGGCCGGGAAACGCAGCGATGGCAAGAACGGCATCCCGGCGATCCGCAAATGGCGTCAGGACGGCACGCTGCGCCACGAACTGCACTATGCGGACGGACGACGATTGCGTCTCGACGAAGTGTCGATGGTTCGCCGCATCCGCTGACTCACGTCAGTCGTACTCGCCGCGGGCGAAGCGAATGATGTCGACATCCATGTCGTAGAACGAGAACTTGGGCCACGTGTGGGGGATGCCCTCGAGCGTCACCAATCGCACAGTCGTGCCGCCGGTGCAGCCCCGCCAGGTGGACGAGGTGCGCACCTCGAAGGTCTCGATCGTGGGTTCGGCGGGGCAGTCGACGACATCCTTGCGCCACATCGTCTCGATCTTGGTCGCCGTCTTCGCCCCGAGGGTGACGTCCTCGGTGCCACCAAAGGTGAGCAGCGACATCTCATGCCGTTGACAAGGCAATGGAGCCCAGCCAGCAACGCTGATCACCGCCGTGAACAGTTCTGGCAACTTGCATCCCGACGCCAGCGCCATACCGCCACCGTTCGACACCCCGACCGACAGCACCGAACGCGGCGACAGCCCGGCAGTTCGCGCGGCGGCGATCGCGGCCGCGGTGTAGGCGAAGTCGTCCGTGTGGTTCGTGCTGGCCGGTTCGCAGCACCTGCCGTTCACATTCCACGAACGCTTCGGCAGTGGTTCACCCGACAACCACAGGACGCTGACACCGGCGGCGGCACCGATCGTCTCGAGGTCGGTGCGTGACTGCACGTTCTCGATGCACCCGTGCTGACCGTGGAAGATCACCAGCAGCGGCGCAGCGGGGTCGGCCGCGGCCTGCAGCAGCGTCGGCCGGTTGGGATAGTCGGCAAGTGCGACAGGATCGCCCACGGCCTTCGATGCCGACGCGGCCGTGCACTTGACGAACTCTTCCTCGGCGAACGGCCCCACCCGGCGACCGGCCATCGTCTCCGGATCGATCAGCGCTGCAACTGGCGCGGTAGAGGGCGTGGAGGTTGCGACATCATTGGACGGGGCCGGCGGCACTGTGGCCTGCGGCCCTGGCAACGAGGCGATCGGCATTGACCCCACATCGTCGCCGACGCCCTGCGCGTTACCCCTCGCGCACGCCGGGAGCAGACAACACAGGATCAAGACGGACCACGCCGCACGTTTCACGGTGACACGCCTCCCGGGGGTGCTGCTCACGAGAACGGGATTGTAATGGTCGGGTCCGTGGCTTCCTGCGCGGCGGCCGCCACCGCGACCACGGGCCGAGCCGCGCTGGCTACCATGACGCTCAAGTCCGAAAGCCAGGCGGTGGAGCGGTGGATCAATCGGCGAGCGAGCAGAATCTGACGACCCACGACCCGCGATGGAAATCGATCGTGTCGTGGGCCCTGGGCGCTGCGTTGTTCGTCCTGGTGTTCCGCGTGCTGCACCTCACTTCCGGAACCGGCGGACTGGCCACCGGCGTCGCCGTCACCATCACTGTGACGTGGACGCTCACTGCGCGCCGCAACGCCAATCGCCGCCGCCAACTATGGATTGCCGTGTGGACCCTGTCGCTGGCCACCGTCGTCTGGGATGGCGTCACGTTCGCTCGCTACGTACTGAAGGACAACGGGGACACCGCAACACAACGGATGACGAGCTGGGGGCGCGACCACGGCCTGGGCGGAGCGATCGATTGGATGGAGACCGTGGTCTACAGCGACCCGCCGTCCAACAAGCCCGCAGAACAGTTGACCCTCGCGGTCAGCTCCACGACCACCCCCTCGACCACCACCGTGCTCAGCGAGGTCACGACCACCACGATTTACACCCCCTCGGCACCGACGCCACTCACGCCCTCCTTCTCACCCGCGCTGGGCGGCGAAGGGCAGTGGCAGGCGGTCGCTCAAGCGCACGGGATGGACGCAATGTGGGCGACCAGTCTGCGTCCGCTTGCCGACACCGGCGGCATCGTCGCCACCGTCGTGGTGATCGATCAGACCTATCTCCGAGTGGGCATGTTCAACGGTCGCGAGACACCCGGCGGAACATGGGTCCGGGATGATCACGTGCCAGAGGAGCTGTGGCCCTCCCTCGTGGCGGCGATGAACGGCGGCTTCCGTCTCGAGCATTCCTTCGGCGGTTATGCCACCGAGGGCAAGGTCGTCCAGACGTTGCTTCCCGGGCGAGCCACGCTGGCCATCACCCGTGAGGGGAAACTGGTGATCGGTGAACTCGGCCGCGAGATCATCGACGACGGCTCGTGGCAGAGCCTGCGGCAGAACCTCGTGTTGTTGGTCGATAACGGGCAGTCCGGCATCGACAACGCGAAACGACAGCACGTCTACTGGGGCGCAATGTCGACCGGGGAGATCTTCGTCAATCGCAGCGCGGTGTGCGAGCTGAAGGATGGCCGCATCGGCTACGTGATGGTCGGCAAGTCGAACGCACCGCAACTGGCCCAGATCCTGATCAACGTCGGCTGCATGAAGGCTGTACAACTGGACATCAACGGGTCCTGGCCCAACTTCGCGCTGTTCACACACTTTCCCAATGGAACGTTCGCCGCCGCCACGGTCGACCAGCGCATGAGTTCCGACCCGATGCGCTACGTGAAGGCCTCGAGCCGTGAGTTCTTCGCCTTCTTCGACGCGGCACTGGTGCCAGCACAGAGCGCGCTCGACACCTGACCCGCCTCAATCGCCCATCGGGATCAACCGCTCCACGCCGTCGTTGCGGCAGAACCAGCCGACCTGGCCGACGAACTAGTCTGACACCATGCTCAAGCGCTCGTTATCCGGTGGAGTCGCAGCGACCGCTGTGCTCGCCCCGTTCATCGCACCCGCTGTCGCCCAGGCGGCACCCGCACCAGCGCCCGACAGAGTTGCCCCGATGGGGGTACTCGACCCCTCGACGCTTGAGACGTGTACCGCGAAGTTTGGGCTGACGAAGAACAACGGCACGGTCGTCAGCTTCGACGAGACCGTGGTCGGCAGCGCCACGCCAGTGCCGCATGTCAACGCCGACATCGTGCCGGTGCTGACGTACGACGATGGCGGTGGCATCGAGCAGTGCGTGCCAGTGGCCGCCTGGACCGACGAGGCCTCGTTCGACAGCTTCATGGGTGGCATCACCGGCATGTTCCCGTACCCCGGCACGGGCTTCTACCTCATCCCCGGCCACGGGCTGAACCCCGACACCGTGCCCACCGAGAGCTACCACTTCGACTTGGTGATGGGCCCAGCGTTCACACCCGTGTGGTCACTCGACTGGACTCCCGGGCTCACGCCCTACCCGTGGGCCAGCATCGAGGCAATGAACATCGCTGCAATCGCCAAGGTGCGCGCGATGCTGCCCGAGAGCATTCGGGCCTCCTGGGACTCAGCGGCCTACTCCCGATCGGGGTGCTCCAACCTCGATGATCCTGAACTCCTCGCCGCCCTGGTCGACCTTGACGGTGGGACGGACGTCACCGGGTCGTTCAGCACCGACTTCTGCGTGTTGGCCGACATGGCGTTCAACATCGCCCTGTTCCGATTCCAGGTGGAGGGCAACATCGTCCCGTACGTCATCAACTCGGACGCCGCGGCTGCCGTTCCCGTCACCGGTGCCGCCTCAGCGCCGATCCTGGCGCTTGCCTCGACGTTGGCCGGTCTCGGCGCCGGTCTCGTGCTGGTCGGCCGCCGCCGCCGCCCAGCCGTCTGATGGTGGCACCCGATCAGTGGCCCACTGATGTGCCACCGTCGGGTACGGCGTCGTGGTACGTGCGCACGGAGGAGCTCCAGCACCATCGCTGGCGCGTGCGTTGCCATGTCAACGACCGTCATCCCGACGGCGAACTGATCGCCGACCCAGGTGAACTCCACGACACGTTCCTGTTGTGGGACGCCGACCTCGACGAGGCGGGGCGACCGGTGCTCTCCGTCAACCCGGCCGTCTCACCCGGTGCACCGCCGATGTGGTTCGTGCATCTCGACGAACGCGACACCGATCCACCGGCCACGCTGTTGGTGGCCTTCGCCTCCGACCACCTGCCGCCGGGCACCGTGGTGAGCGATCCCGTGTTCTTCTCGATGCCAGTGCGCAACGACCAGCAGGTCGGCGCGATCCGTTGGTGGCACGGCGACGCGGTGGTCGACCAACTGTTCGTCCGCGAGGATCTACGCCGACTCCACGTCGGCACCGTGCTGATCTACGCGGCATCGGCGTTCCACCAGTTCAACGGCTGGGCCGGGCGCCTGCACAGCGACGGGCGGCGCACACACCTCGGCGAGGCGTTGGTCACCGGGCTGCGTCACCCCGACCGAATCGCGCGGCTGCAGCAGTTGATGCCACCGATGGATCCGGGAACAGCCACCACCTGACGCTCGTGTTGGCTACGCTCCAGCACCATGAAACGCATCATCCTCCTCCTGTTGGTGATCGGCCTCGTCGTCGTGGCCGTCAAGAAAGTCCAATCGTCCTGAGCGTCCACCTGTTCTGCTCCGACGACGCGTTCGCCGAGTTCGGCGGGCGATGGCGGGAACTAGTACCGGGTCTCCAGCACATCGGCGTCCCTCACGACCGACTGCTCGAACCGGAAGAGATCGCGCAGATCGACATCGCCGCGTTCACCGGCGACGTGTGGACCTCCGGTACCAGCCCAACGTTCTTCAAGGCATTACTGAAGGCACCAAACCTGAAGTGGCTACACGCCGCGTCAGCCGGCACCGATGCACCCGTCTTCCAGCGCATCATGCAGAACGGGGTGCGCCTCACGAACTCGGCAGGCGCGTTGGCGCGGCCGATCGCCCACTCGGTGATCATGCAACTCCTCGCCCTGTGTCGTAACGGACAAACCACGGCGCTCGAGCAGTCCGCCAAGATCTGGAACCCAGTCCCGCACCTCGACGTGGAGGGCCGACGGATGGCCATCGTCGGCATCGGCGAAATCGGCTCCGAGGTTGCCCGCCTGGCTCCCCACTTCGGGATGACGGCCACCGGAGTGCGCCGACGTCCGCGCGGCGACGAACCGTGCGAGACCTGGCCGATCTCGCGCCTGCACGAACTGCTGCCCACCATCGACGACCTCGTCATCACCGCACCGCTCTCGGATGAAACCCGGGGAATGATCGGCGCGGTAGAACTCGCCCTGCTGCCGCGAGGAGCGCATGTCATCAACGTCGGTCGCGGTCCCGTCATCGACGAAGCGGCACTCATCGCCGCGCTGCAGTCGGGCCAGATCGGTGGCGCAGCGCTCGACGTGTTCGAGGTGGAGCCGCTACCGAGCGACAGCCCACTGTGGGAGATGCCGAACGTGATCGTCACCCCCCACAACTCGGGCAACACTGCGATCGCGATGCGACGCACCCTCGACATCTTCACCGACAACCTCGGTCGCTACGTTCGTGGTGAAACGTTGCTCAACGAAGTGACGTGATGCAGGCGGTACGCGTGGGGGATCTCACCGTGCACCCGTTGTTCGACGGAACAGCGTTCATGCAGCAGCAGGACTGGGGCGGCAGCGACTGGGGCGCGCACCAGCACCTGCTCGACGCCGACGGCCGTGTGCGTCTGCCGATCGGAGGCTTCCTCGTGCGCCTCGGGGATCACCTCGTGCTGCTCGATGCTGGGGTCGGCGACACGCAGAACGAGATGTACGACGGCGGCCTGATGCTGCAGAGCCTGGCCGCGCTCGGGTTCCAGCCGACCGACATCGACACGATCGTGATCTCACATCTGCACAGCGATCACATGGGCTGGCTGGAACGTGACGGGCAGATCGTGTTCCCCAATGCCACCGTGCACGTCTCGGCCGCCGACTGGCAGCACTTCGTACACGACCTCGGTGACGGTCGGCGGCGGGCAAACCGGCTCCTCGCGATCGAGTCGCAGGTGCAGTTGATCCACGGTGACGATGTCACGATCCTGCCGGGTCTCACGACGCGCCTCACCCCCGGCCACACCCCAGGGCACACGAGCATGGTGCTGTCCGACGGTGACGAGCGGTTGATCGTGCTCGGCGACGCGCTGCACTGTCCAGCGCAACTCACCGAGACCGAGTGGGAGTTCGTCTACGACGTCGACAAGGCACTCGCCCGCCAGACTCGCGAGACCCTGCTGCGAGCAGCGGAAGCGCCGGGCACCGCGCTGCTGCCGTGCCACTTCCCGGGGATGCAGGCCGCCCGCCTGGTTCCCGCTCGCGGTGTGCGCCGCTGGGTGCTCGGCTGATCGGCCGACCGCACAACACCTGCTACTGTGCGCCCCCCACCGACCGGAGACGAACAATGTTCAAGCAGTACCTCACAGGCAGCCTCGCTGCCAGCGCCGCGCTCGTCCCGATGGTGGCTCCGGCCATCGCCCATGCAGCGCCGGCCGAGGCGCCGCGGCGCGCACCCGATCGCCCGTCCGTCGACCCCGCGACCCTCGAATCGTGCACGGCCGTGTTCGGTCTGACGAAGCACAACTCGCTGTTCCTGAGTTTCGACCAGACGGTCGCCGGCGATGCCACGCCTGCCCCGCACATCGGGGACGGCCTCACGTTCTACATCACGGCAGACACCGGCTCCGGACCACACGACTGCGTTCCCGAACTCGCATGGAGCAACAGCGACGAGTTCTACACTTGGATGGGTCAAGGCGCGTCGATCCTGGTGTACCCAGGTGGCGGCTACTACTTGATGCCCCAACAGAACGGCTCGGGAATTCCAATTGCGGTGCACCTCGCGCTGGACGCGTCGCACGCGAGCGACTGGACCCTCGACTGGGACCACGAGATCGATCCTGACGCCATGAATGGGGACGGAGTTTTGTTGGCGGCGGCGAAGGCCCGACTCCGCACACTGTTGCCCGATGACGTGCTCGTGGAGTTCGACGCGATCCCTGGAATGAACTGTAACTCGCTCGAAAGCGGACCGCTGGCGGACGCGCTGCTGGAACTGTTGGGTGGCGCGGCAGTCGCCGCCGAACTGAACCTCACCACGCCGTGCAATTTCTATAGCGTTCTGCTCATCCGTGAAGCAATGAGTGAGGTGTATCGCTTGGGCACGGTGTCAGTGACTGTCGCAGACACGTCGAACTCGGTGGCCGCGCTGCCCGCCACGGGCACGGACATGGCACCCCTCGCCCTGACAGCCACGGGGCTCACCGCGCTGGGTGGAGCGCTGATGTTCTCAGGGCGCCGCCGCCGCCGTCAGTTCATCTGAGCCTGCCCAGGTTGGCGCGGGGTTGCCGCGTCGATATGGTCGGCTGCGGCTTCCCCCAGTCGTAGTCTCCCGATTCCTGGGGGTAGGTCATGTTCCTCTGCTGGTCCGCGAAGGGCGGCAGCGGCACCACCGTGGTGGCCGCTTCGCTCGCGCTCGTCCTGTCTCATCGTCGACCCACTGTGCTGGTCGATCTCGCCGCCGACGCACCCGCTGCGCTCGGTATCGCCGAGCCCTCCGGCCCCGGGGTAGTCGACTGGCTGGCGTCGCCCACCGCCGACGCAGCTGCCCTGTGGCGCTTGGCCACACCCGCCACCGACACACTGCAACTGCTCCCGCGCGGGCAGCAGACCGCTTCGACCGGGCTGCGTTGGGCCGAACTCGCAGCGGTGCTCGGCGAGTACGACGGCACGGTGGTGATCGACGCCGGCACCGGCACACCACCCAGCACGTTGTTCGAGGCCGCCACCCACCGCCTGCTCGTCACCCGCCCGTGCTATCTGGCGCTGCGCCGGGCGGTTGGCTGTGGGGTGCAACCGACGGGTGTGGTGCTGGTGGCCGAACCAGGGAGGGCCCTCGGTGCACGCGACGTCGAGCGCGCGCTCGGTGCCCCCGTGCTCGCCGAGTTGCCCTACGACCCGGCTGTAGCGCGAGCCGTCGATGCCGGGTTGCTCGCCACCCGACTGCCGCGGTCGCTCGCGCATCAGATCGGCCAGCAGGTGCTCCGAGACGCGGCATGAACCGGGCGTCCGACCTTGCCACCGACCTTGTCGCCGAACAGGCCCCGCTCGGCGGGCTCGAGCGGTGGTTGCACGATCCGGCAGTCACCGAGGTCATGGTCAACGCGGGAACACAGATCTGGGTCGAGCGCTCCGGCCAGTTGACCCAGGTGGGTGCCATCCGACCTGGCACGTTGATGACCGCGATCGAGCATGTCCTGGCACCGCTGGGCCGGCGCCTCGACCGCACACAGCCGATGGTCGACGCACGGTTGGCCGATGGCTCGCGAGTGTGTGCGGTGCTACCGCCTGTCGCCGTCGACGGGCCATGTCTGGCCATCCGCCGCTTCGCCGCGCAGCAGTTCGCACTCCAGGCCTTCGCCACCTCGCAGGTGGTCGAGTTGCTGCGCGAGTTGGTGAGCGCGCGTTGCAACCTCGTAGTCAGCGGTGCCACGTCCTCGGGCAAGACCACACTGCTCAACTCGCTCGCCGGCGAGGTCCAACGCGACGAGCGCATCGTCACCCTCGAGGATGTCGCCGAGATGCGTCTCGCTCACACCCACGTCGTGCGTTTGGAGACACGCGACGCCACACCGGACGGTGTCGGCGAGGTGACACTGGGCCACTTGCTGCGCACCGCCTTGCGACTGCGTCCCGACCGGTTGGTGGTGGGTGAGGTCCGCGGCAGCGAGGCCGTGCACCTGCTGCACGCGTTGAACACAGGGCACGACGGTTCCTTGACCACGGTGCATGCGAACAGCGCACTCGACGCGCTGCACCGTCTTGCCGCGCTGGTAGTGCAGGAAGTGGGCAACTGGCCGCTCATCGCTGTGCGACGCCATGTCGCCTCGGCTGTCGATGTCGTAGTGCACCTCGAGCGCGACGGCACGGGTGCGCGTCGGGTGGTCGCAATCGCCGAGGTCACGCGGCCCGACGAAGGAGATTCGGGAGCACTCACGGTCCGGCCCTTGGCGGATGGCGACACCGTGGTCGGCGCGCTCACGAGGGGCCGACAATGAGCCCCATCATCGTGTCGCTCGCGCCAGTCGGCGCGTTCGCTGCCGTGCTCGCGGTGGCAACGATGGTGCACGCCAGCATCGCTGATGCCCGCAGCGTGCCAACGCAACCGGCCACGCCACGACACCAGCGGTTGCATCGTCATCGCCCACCGCCGACGGCTGAACAATGGGCGGCGTTGCTCGACGCCGTGTCGGCAGAGGTGCGTACCGGTAGCTCGCTCACGGTCGCGCATCGACACGCGCTCACGGCACACCCGTGGTGCGACCTGCCACCCACCGGCCACGACGATGAGCACGCCGCGTTAGTACGCCACACACTGCACAGCATCCGCACACTTGGAGGTCCGGGGGCTGTCGGGCTGGACGCCGCGGCATCACTGCTGCGCGAACGCGCCGCTCTCCGCGCCGAAGTCGCGGTGCACAGCGCCCAGGCCCGTCTCAGCGCCCGCGTCATGACCACCGTGCCTGTCGCGTTCTGCGCCTGGAGCCTGGCGAGCAGCGCCTCGTTCCGCCGCGCGTGGCTCAGCCCGATCGGTGTGGTCTGCGCAGTGTGCGGCGGGTTGTGCAACCTGTGCGGCTGGTGGTGGATGAGATACTCGATCGGGCGTGTCGAGCGATGAGCGTCCTCCTCGGGCTCATCGCCGCATTCGCCGTCTGCGCTGCCGGGTATGCGGCGCGGCCAGCGCGAACCCGCCCGCAGGCGGGCGAGCCATCCCCCATGCGCACCTCGGCGCGGGCTACCCGTAGGGCGATCGAGCGCGACTACCCCGCAGCGATCGATCTCATCGTGTTGGCTGTCCGCGCCGGTCACCTTCCGTTGGCAGCCATCACGGGTGCGATACCGCACTTCCCGGCAGCGGTGCGGCCGGCGTTCGCTCACGTGGTGCAGCAGTGCCAGACCGGGCGGCGTTTCGCCGATGCCCTTGCGTCGCTGCCCGCGACGCTGGGTCCGATGGCGGCGCCGCTCGCCGATGGCCTGGCCGCCGCCGACCGCTATGGCCTACCCCTCGCTCCCGTCCTGGAACGTCTGGCCAGCGAAGCGCACCAGCGGCGACGGCGGCGCGCCGATGCACTCGCCCGGCAGCTGCCGGTACGTCTGGCAGTGCCGCTCGTGCTGTGCACGTTGCCATCGTTCGTGCTGCTCGCCGTGGTGCCCTTGCTGCTCGCAGCCATGTCGTCGCTCCGCCAATGAGCGACCAACGATCCCAACCCACACGAACTCGGAGACCCCATGTCGCATCTCATCCTCCGCTGGTACCTGCAGATCACGCTCGCCGCACGGCACGCTGCCACCGACGAATCCGGTCAGGCAACCACTGAGTACGCGCTCGTCCTGCTCGGAGCCGCCCTGGTGGCGCTGCTGGTCATTGCCTGGGCCACCACGGGCGACGGCGGCGGCAAGATCGGCCGCCTGTTCGATCGGGTCATCGATTCAGTGACCGGGCGCCTATGAACGATCGCGGACAGTCCACCGCCGAACTTGCGCTCGCCACACCACTGATCTGCCTGCTCGTCTGTGGTCTGGTGCAGGTGGGGGTGATTGTCCGCGACCAGATCGCTGTGCAACTCGCCGCTCGCGAGGCTGCCCGCTCAGCGGCGATCTCCTCCGACCCACAGACCGCCGCCGCACTCGCTGCGAGGCAATCCACGACGCTCACGCCGCTGGAGGTCGACGTCAGCAACGACGCGTACGTGGTCACAGTGGTCGTTCGCTACGTCGAACACACCGACGTGCCGTTGATCGGGATGTTCCTTCCAGATGTCGAACTCACCGCAAGCGCGAGCATGGCCAGCGAACCTCCCTAGCCCGACCTGTGGCCGTGCAGCTAGCGTTGAACGAGTCATGGAACTGATCGGTCATCTCACGTCGCTGGGCACATCACCCGTGCTGCACCTCGACGGTGAAATCGACCTGTCCACCGTCCCGCAGCTGCACGACCACCTCGCCCGAGCGATGTCGCTGCACATTGGTCACACACTGTTCGTCGACCTCGACGGAGTGGCAGCGCTCGACGACACCGGGCTCGGGGTGCTGCTCGGCGCGGCCGGACGGTGCCGTGAACAGCACGGCGAACTGGTGCTGGTCTGCACGGCCGAGCGGCTGGTCGCGCGGTTCAAACTCACGGGCCTCGACCGGGCCATCCAGGTGGTCGCTCGAGTGAGCTCGCCGGTCCTGACGGACTGAACCCGACCGTTCGAAGAATTGTTTCGCGAAAAGCGCGCGGCCCACAGACCCCATTGCTCTGGACGTTCAACACCGCACCACACGGGTGCGGGGAACCACAAGGAGCACACAATGAGCACGAACCTCGTTCGGAGCCTGATCGCCGGTTCGATCTCCGCGGTCGCCTCCCTCGCCATGTTCTCGGCCCCCGCCGCCCATGCGCAGCCGGTCGGCCAGTCGCAGCACATCCAGCCCGAGCTGTGCGATCAGCTCGACCCAGCCAACCTAGAGATCCGGGCAGCGCAGACCAGCCCCGACAACTGGCAGTGGCGCTTCGTGGTCAACGGCCCGACCAAGTACCTGTGCGACGGCCCGGTCACCACCGAGGTCATCGACCTCGGCACCGGCGTGGCGGCCACCCAGACGTTCAACCTGTTCGACATCATCGATGCCAACAACCTCGGTGGCGATTACATCAGCGAGTTCGCCGTGCCGTGCGACTACACCACCACCGTCTATGTCGGCGCCGCTCGTATCCAGTCGGCCCAGTACGCCGACCAGCACAAGGTCTCAGCCGAGTGCGATCAGTCGTCGGGCAGGCTTCCCGGCGACCCGCAGACCCCCGACACCACGGTGCCCGGTGGGCAACTGCCCCACACCGGCAGCGACACCACGACGCTGCTCATGGGCGGCGCCCTGCTGGTGCTCGGCGCCGGCCTCGGCCTCACGGCAATGGGGATGACCCGCCGTCGTCAGCACAGCTGACACCACACACGTTCCCCCCGTTCGGTGGGCGCCCCTGGCGGAAGGGGCGCCCATCGGCGCGTCCGGGATCAGACCTTCTTGGGGCGGCGAGCGCCTCGCTTGTCGAACGTCTTGTCGTGGGCCTTCTGTTCGGCCTCGAGCGCTGCCTCCTCGGCAACGAGACGCTTCATGCTGTCGAGGCGCCGAGGATCGAGAGTGCCGGCAGCGACCGCCGCGCTCACCGCGCAGTCGGGCTCGTCCTCGTGTTTGCAATCGCGGAACCGACAGTGGTCCATCAACTCGAACACGTCGGCGAAGGCTCGTTCGATACCGCGGCCGCTGCTCCACAGGCTGACGGCACGCACACCGGGCGTATCGATCAGCCAACCTCCGCTGGGCAGGCGCACCAGTTCCGACGCCGTAGTGGTGTGGCGTCCGCGTTGGTCGCCCTCACGGACGTCGGCCGTCGCCTGGCGGGATGCGCCGACGAGCGAGTTCAGCAGCGTGCTCTTGCCGACCCCACTGGCCCCGAGCAGCGCGATCGTCGCGTTGTCGTTCGCGTAGTGACGCAGTTCGTCCACACCTTCTCCGCTGATACCGCTGGCAACCAGCACGTCGACACCCGGGGCGACGTCCTGCATCGCCTCCACTGTGGGCCGCGGGTCGTCCACCAGGTCGATCTTGGTCATCACCACCACCGGACGCGCCCCGCTGTCCCAGGCCAGCACGAGTTCGCGTTCCAGACGACGCGGGTTGGGCGGCGAGGTGAGACCGTGCAGCAGCATCACCGTGCCGACGTTGGCGGCGATGGTGTGCGCCTCGGCGCGGTTCCCGACGAACGAGGCGCGGCGCACAAACGCGCTGTGACGGTGCAGCACGTGCTGCACACGTTCACCGTCCGGATCGATGCTCACGAAGTCGCCCACGGCCACGTCGGCACCGATGTTGCGTACCCGTAGCGGTCGGTCGTCGAGCGACTGCAGCACCGAACTCCATCCACGATCGAGACGGCTGACTCGGCCTGCCGTCGGACAGTCCAATGCGCGCCAGTGGGCCAGTGCTTCGTCGGTCCAGCCGAGGCGGATATCACATCGTTCGTCGATTATCACAACGGTAGCGTTGCGAAAGGACAGCCTTGCCCCCCCAAGGCCGCCTGGAGGATTCCCCCATGCTCGCTCGCCTTGCGCGATTCAGTTTCCGGCACCGCGTGATCATGGTGTTTGCCGTGTGGTTGCCCGTGCTCGTGACCCTCAACGTGCTGTCGTCCAGCCTCGGAACGGACTACCACACCGAATTCAGCATGCCGAACACCGAGTCCAAGCTCGTGCAGGACGCGTTTAACAACATCGGCAACAAGGAAGACGCCGGTATTCAGGCCCAGATCGTCTTCACCGCCACACAAGGCAACGCCGATCCCGCCGTCGCGGCAGCGATGACTGCCTTCTTCACGAAGGTCGACGCGCTTCCCGGTGTGAAGGTGGTCAGCCCGTACGCCGCGGAAGGTGCACAGCAGAACAGCCCCGCCGCCAACCCGGCCAATACCTTCGGCCAGGACGTCTCCTTCGCGCAGCTCACCGTGAGCAAGCGTGACCAAGCAGCATTCAAGTCACTCGCCGACCAGATCGAGGGGATCGGCCAGCAGGTGAACGTGCCGGGCCTCTCGATCGACTATGGCGGCCAGGTCTTCCAAGAGATGAAGTTCCCGGCCAGCGAGGTCCTCGGCGTACTCGCCGCGATCGTCATCCTGCTGTTGGCCTTCGGTTCTGTCATCGCCATGGGGCTGCCCATCGGTACCGCAATCATCGGTCTCGGCGTCGGCATGGCGATCGTTGCGATCGCGTCCAATGGCTTCTCGATCCCCGAGTTCGGCCCGCAGATGGCGGCGATGATCGGCCTTGGCGTGGGTATCGACTATGCGCTGTTCATCGTCAGTCGGTATCGCGAGCACCTGCAGATGGGTGAGGACCCTGAGACTGCAACGGTTGCGGCCGTCGACTCCTCCGGCCGCGCCGTCATCTTCGCCGGTATCACCGTGATCATCTCGCTGCTCGGTTTGTTCATCATGGGACTGTCGTTCGTACGCGGGCTTGCCGTCGCCGGAGCGACCGGTGTGTTCGTGATGATGATCGCCTCGATCACACTGCTCCCGGCATTGCTGGGGTTCACCGGCACACGCATCCACACCACATCGCGAGCCGCCGCACTAGGCGTCGGCGTGTTCGTGGCCTGCGGCCTCGCCGGAGTCGTGCTCGACAAGGTCGGCCCACTGATGAGTCTCGGCGCCCTGTTCGCCGTCCTGTTGGTCGGTGCCAGTCTGCTCCCGTTCGGCAAGGCGTTGCGCGCGCCGATCCCCGAGCGACACGAGAAGCCTGCTGAGTTGCGCTTCTGGTACCGCTGGAGCCGCTTCATCCAGCACCGACCGTGGCCGTTCTTCCTCGGCGGCACCGTCGTACTCCTCGTGCTCGCGCTGCCCATCTTCTCCATTCGCCTTGGCTTCAGCGACGAAGGCAACATGGCAAAGGACACCACTGTTCGACAGGCGTACGACACGGTTGCCGCTGCGTTCGGGCCGGGTACCAACGGACCGCTGATCCTCGTCAGCACCGACCCAGCCGCTACGGCCGCAGCGGTAGCGAAGGTCGATGACGCACTCACGGCAGAGCAGGCGGGCAACGTGGCCTTCGCCACACCCGGTATGGAAGTCGCCCCCGACCTCTGGATGTGGCGGGTCTACCCGAAGAGTTCCGCCCAGGACGCCTCCACTTCCGACCTCGTGAACCATCTCCGTGAGGATGTGTTGCCCACCACCGGAATCAAAGTCAACGTCGGCGGCTGGACTGCATCGGGTATCGACTTCTCGTCGTACCTCGCTGGTCGCCTGCCGTTGCTGATCGGCGCGGTGCTGGTGCTCAGCTTCCTGCTGTTGATGATCGTGTTCCGCAGCCTGCTCGTACCGCTGAAGGCGGTGGTCATGAACCTGCTGTCAGTGGGTGCCGCCTACGGCGTGATCGTCGCCATCTTCCAGTGGGGCTGGGGCCTCGGGCTGATCGGTGTCGACAAGGAGGGGCCAGTCGAGGCATGGGCACCGATGATGCTCTTCGCGATCGTGTTCGGTCTGTCCATGGACTACGAAGTGTTCCTCCTCTCACGGATGAAGGAAGAATTCGACCGCACCGGCGACAACGCCACCGCGGTGGCCGACGGCCTGGCCGTCACCGCTCGCGTGATCACCGCCGCCGCGTTGATCATGGTGTGCGTGTTCTCGGCCTTCGTACTGGGCGACGACCGCTCACTGAAGCTGTTCGGACTGGGTTTGGCAGTCGCCGTGTTCGTCGATGCCACCATCGTGCGCATGGTGCTCGTGCCGGCCACGATGGAGTTGCTGGGCGCCAAGAACTGGTGGATCCCGAAGTGGCTGGATCGCATCCTCCCGCACCTCAACGTGGAGGGCGCACATCCCGCCGATGCGGCCGAACGGATCCTCGACGAGGTCGCCAAAGAGCCCCAACCGGTCGCCTGAAACCACTCGATGTAGGACCTCAGCAGTTGACCGTTCATCCGCCCTCCTTGACAACCAAGCCCGCCAGCGTCTAGCGATACCCCCGCAATGGCAAAGCCACTCGTCATCGTCGAATCACCCGCAAAGGCCAAAACCATCGCCAAGTTCCTTGGCGATGCGTTCGATGTGCGCGCCTCGGTGGGCCACGTGGCCGACCTCCCGAGCAAGGGTTTGCAGATCGATGTCGACAACGGCTTCAAGCCCACGTACGAGCTCACCGTGCGCGGCAAGGACGTCATCAAGGACTTGCGGGCCGCGATGAAGGGAGCCTCCGAGCTCTATCTCGCGACGGACGAAGACCGCGAGGGTGAGGCCATCAGCTGGCACCTGCTCGAGTACCTCAAGCCCAAGATCCCCGTGAAGCGCATGGTGTTCCACGAGATCACCAAGAGCGCGATCGATCAGGCCGTCAACAACCCGCGGGGTATCGACTACGGATTGGTCGACGCTGCTGAAACACGGCGCCTGCTCGATCGACTCTACGGATACGAGGTGTCGCCGGTGCTGTGGCGCCGCGTCAACCGAGGTCTGTCGGCCGGCCGTGTGCAGAGCCCGTCGGTGCGCCTGATCGTCGAACGCGAACGCGAACGCATCGCGTTCGTCACCGCCCCGTACTGGGACATCGAACTCCTCACCGGCACCACACCGGCATTCACGGCCACGCTCGTCGCGCTCGACGGCACAAAGGTCGCCACCGGCAAGGACTTCACCGCCGACGGGCTGCCGAAGAAGAACGTTGTCGTCGTTCCCGAGGCCCGTGCCCGCTCGTTGGCCGACACGTTGGCGGGCGCCGACTTCACCGTGCGATCGGTCGAGTCCAAGCCGTACCGCAGCAGCCCCAAGGCCCCGTTCATGACCAGCACCCTGCAGCAGGAGGGCGGCCGCAAACTGCGACTCGGTGCAGCACAGGTGATGCGCCTGGCCCAGGGTCTGTACGAACGTGGCTACATCACCTACATGCGTACCGATGCCGTGTCGCTCAGCGAAGAAGCGCTCGGGGCAATCCGTGCCGAGGTCAAGCGCGGCTATGGCGAGAAGTTCTTGTCCCCCGCCCCGCGCCAGTTCGCCAACAAGGTGAAGAACGCGCAGGAGGCCCACGAGGCCATCCGCCCCACCACGCCGCTGCGCACACCCGAATCCGTCGCTGGCGAGCTGAATGGCCAGGAACTCGCGCTCTACCGCATGATCTGGCAGCGCACGCTGGCTTCACAGATGGCCGACGCGAACGGCACCACTGTCTCTGTACGGCTGACGGCCAAGGCGGACAGCACGGACTGCGAGTTCGCAGCCAGTGGCACCACGATCACGTTCCCCGGCTATCGCCAGGTGTACGTCGAGAGCACGGATGAGTCCGACGCCGAGGAGGAGAAGGAAGCACTGCTGCCACCCCTCAGCGAGGGGCAATCGGTATCAGTACAGTCGCTCACCCCGAACGGCCACGCCACCGTGCCGCCAGCCCGTTACACCGAGGCTTCGCTGGTGAAGCGCCTCGAGGAGTTGGGTATCGGCCGACCGTCCACATGGGCCTCGATCATCCAGACCGTGCAGGACCGCGGCTACGTGTGGAAGAAAGGTCAGGCGCTCGTCCCCACCTGGACTGCGTTCGCCGTCGTCGGGCTGCTCGAGAAGCACTTCGGAGGCCTCGTCGACTATGCGTTCACGGCGCGTATCGAAGAAGACCTCGACTCCATCGCCCGCAACGAGCGACAGAAGCAAGACTGGCTGCAGCAGTTCTATTTCGGTGACGACGCAGTGGGGCATCCTGGCCTGAAGCGTCTGGTGGAGGAGAACCTCGACCACATCGACGCGGCGGAGATCAACACGTTCCCGATCGGCGTCGATGCCGAGGGTCGCGAGATCGTGGTGAAGCCCGGCAAGTACGGCCCGTACGTGAAGCGCGGCGACGACACCGCCAGCGTTCCCGACGACCTGACCCCCGAGGAACTGACCGTCGAGGTGGCCACCAAGTTGCTGGCTGCGCCGAAGAGTGACGAACCGATCGGTGAACTCGACGGCTACCCAGTGTTCGCCAAGAACGGCCGCTACGGCCCCTACGTACAGTGGGGTGCAGCGGACAATCTGCCGCCTGGGCTGGAGAAGCCGAAGATGGCGAGCTTGTTCAAGACGATGGTCTTCGAGCGGATCACCATCGCCGAGGCCACCGAGTTGCTGCAGTTGCCGCGCACCGTCGGCGCCGACCCCACCGATGGCGAGCTGATCCTGGCCAACAACGGTCGCTACGGCCCGTACGTCCAGAAGGGCAAGGACTACCGCAACATCACCAACGAGGAGCAGTTGCTCACGATCTCGTTGGCCGAAGCGCTGGCGATCTTCTCGCAGCCCAAGGTGTTCCGCCGTGGCGGCGGGGCCAACCTGGCGGCCAAGGGTCCGCTGCGCGAGTTCGGCCTCGATCCGGTGAGCGGCAAGGCTGTCGCCGCCAAGGACGGCAAGTTCGGCGTCTACGTCACCGACGGCGAGACCAATGCGTCGCTGTCCAAGGGCGATCGGCTGGACGCAATGCTGCCCGAGCGGGCGTTCGAACTGCTCGCGATCCGCCGCGAAGCGATCATCGAAAAGGGCGGCGCTCCGGCCAAACGGGCCACCGCGACGAAGAAAGCTGCCGCGAAGAAGGCCGCTCCGGCGAAGAAGGCCGCTCCGGCAAAGAAAGCCGCAGCCAAGAAAGCTGCTCCGGTGAAGAAGGCCGCTCCGGTGAAGAAGGCTGCTCCCACCACCGACTGGCCCGACGCCGAGCTCTGACAGCTGGCCGCCCGAGTGCCACGTTGCACCCCGGGGTGTCACCAGCCACTCGGGCGCGAACGTGGCACTCGCACCGCGCACGTGGCACTCGCACCGGGGACGTGGCACTCGCACCGGATATGGTGCGACTTCGATATGACGACCGGTCGGTACATCACACTCGAGGGCACCGAAGGGTGCGGCAAGAGCACGCATGCGGCGCGCCTGGCCGAGGCGTTGTCGGCTGTGCTCACCCGTGAGACCGGCGGCACTGCGATCGGGCAGCGAATCCGCACGATCCTGCACGACACCTCCGTCACCGATCTGGCGCCCCGGGCAGAGGCATTACTCGCCGCTGCCGATCGAGCGCAGCACCTCACTGAGGTCGTCGCCCCGGCGCTCGCCGCCGGCCGTCACGTGGTCAGCGATCGCAGCGTCTACTCGACACTCGCCTACCAGGGCTACGGCCGCGAACTGCCCCTCGACGAGCTCCGCTCGATCAACGAGTGGGCAATGGGTGGGTTGTGGCCAGAACTGGTGCTCCTCCTCGACGTCGACACGGCGGTGCTCGAACGGCGGATGCGCGGCCGCCAGCTCGACCGATTCGAACAAGAGGGCGATGAGTTCCACCAACGCGTCCGCGACGGCTTCCGCGCGATGGCCGCAAGCGAACCCGAACGGTGGGTCATCATCGACGCCGGACAGTCGCTGGAGGTCGTGAGCGCGGCAATTCGTGCAGCCGTGCGCGACCGGATCGGTCTGTGATGTTCGCCGAGTACACGCGCTCGGTGTGGGACGGTGTCGTCGGCCAGACACGTGCTGTCGACCAGCTCACCCGATCCGCGGTCAGCCCAGTGCACGCGTATCTCTTCGTCGGCCCGCCCGGCAGCACCAAGCACGAGGCGGCGCGTGCCTTTGCCGCCTTGTTGCTCACCGGCCACGACGAGCCCGACGCTCGCCCGGCACGTCTGGCCCTCGCCGGCGAGCACCCCGACGTACGGGAAGTGGAGCGCACCGGTGCGCGCATCTCCAAGGATCAGGTCAGCGACATCATCCGCAACGCGTCGCTCGCCCCGATGGAGAGCAACCGCAAGGTGATGGTGTTGCACGAGTTCCACCTGCTGGATGCTGAAGCCGCCGCTCGTCTGTTGAAGACGATCGAGGAGCCGCCACCCAGCACGGTCTTCATCGTGCTCGCCGACCAGGTGCCGCCGGAACTGGTCACCATCGCCTCACGGTGTGTCCGCATCGATTTCGCCTCGATCTCCGAGGCCACCATCCGCGAACGGCTCGTGGCCGACGGCGCTCCCGCCGAGTCGGCCGCGCAGGCCGCTGCTGCCGCCGAAGGCAATCTCACCCGCGCTCGCGTGCTCGTCACCGACACCGGCCTGCGGGCCCGTCGCGACGCCTTCGCTCAGGTGCCGCGGCGCCTCGACGGGACGGGTGCCACAGTGGTCGCACTCTGCAACGAACTGAACGCACTCATCGAGGGTGCCGCGGCACCGCTGGCCGAACGCCAGGCCGAGGAAGCCGCCGTGTTGGAGGCCCGTGTCGCCGCCGCCGGCGAACGCGGCAGCGGGCGCAAACAGCTCGAGGAACGGCACAAGCGCGAGCAACGCCGTCATCGGGTGGACGAGCTACGCAGCGGGATGTCGGTGATTGCCGGGGTGTACCGCGACGCGCTGGTGCAGGGTCGCCTGCCACGTCCCGAGTCGGGTGTGCAGGCCGTGCGCCGAATCCACACCGCACTCGACGCACTCGAACGAAACCCCAACGAGACCCTGCTGCTGCAGTCGTTGTTGCTCGACCTGCCCTCGATCTAGGCCGATCTCGGCAGGTGGGCGGCGGACGGAGCGACCGCTAGCATTGCGGACTGCGCCCAGATAGCTCAGTCGGTAGAGCATTTCACTCGTAATGAAAAGGTCGAGGGTTCGATTCCCTCTCTGGGCTCCATTTGTGATGTCGCGAGACATCGGCACGGCATGCACCTCATTGTGGGTCGAAGGACCCTGATGACGGGCACTTTTCAGAGGCTACGGTCGCGTTCAGAACCCGTACCTAGGGAAGGGGTCGTGGTGAAGAGCTACCCGACGGATCGCATTCGCAACGTTGTGCTGCTGGGGCACGGCGGGGCTGGCAAGACCAGCGTGGCCGAGGCGCTGCTGGCACGTGCCGGCGCGATCACCCGTGCCGGCAAGGTCGACGACGGCACCAGCGTGCTCGATACCGAGGCCGAGAGCATCAAGCGCAAGATCTCCCTGTCGCTCGCCCTGGCTCCCTTCGAGTGGAAGTCCAGCGACGGCGAGACGTACAAGGTCAACCTCATCGACACACCCGGGTACGTCGATTTCGAAGCCGAGGTCGACGCGGCACTCGCCGTTGCCGATCTCGCGGTGTTCGTGGTCAGCGCGGTCGACGGTGTGGAAGTGCAGACCGAGATGCTGTGGCGCAAGGCTGCCGCGCTCGGCATCCCGCGTATGTTCTTCGTGAACAAGGAGGACAAGGACCGCGCCGATTTCCATTCGGTGGTCGAGCAACTGAACGCTGCCTTCGGACATGGCATCGCTCCGCTGGAGTTGCCGCTCGGCGAGGCGGCCAGCCTGCATGGTGTCGCCGATGTGCTCACAGAAGCAGCATTGGAGTACGAGGCCAACGGTCAACACCACAACGAGCCAATGCCGGCCGACATCGCCGCCGAAGAGCACGCGTTGCACGACGCCGTCGTCGAGGAGATCGTGTCCGGTGACGATGTACAACTCGAGCGCTACCTGTCGGGCAACGCCCCCTCCGTGGCGGAACTCGAGCGCACGCTGGCCCACGAGGTACTCGACTGCCTTGCGTTCCCGGTGGCGCTGGGGAGTGCCGCGACGGGTGTCGGCATCGATCGTCTGGCCGACTTTCTGTGCGAACTTGGGCCGTCACCTGCCGATCGTCCGGCCACCATCCTGGCTGGCGACCGCACCTCGGTCGTTGCCCCCGACGCAGCCGGCCAGCCGCTGCTCCAGGTGTTCAAGACCATCGCCGACCCCTACGTGGGCCAGCTGTCGGTGTTCAAGGTGCTCTCGGGAACGATCAGGGCCGACGACAAACTGGTCAACAGCACGAACGGCGGTGAGGAACGCATGCACGCGATGTTCCTCGTGCGCGGCAAGGAGCAGGAGGCCACCGGTGAGGTAGTGGCCGGCGACATCGCCGCCGTCGCCAAGCTGAACAACACGCACACAGGCGACACCCTCACACCGAAGGGTTCACCCGTGAAGTTGCAGGCCGCCGAGCGGCACACACCTCAATACGCCGTGGCGATCGTGCCCCGCACACAGGCCGACGACGACAAGCTGGGCAACGCCCTGCTGCGTGTGCAGACCGAGGATCCTGCGCTACTGGTCGAGCGCGTCGAGGAGACCAATCAGACGGTCATGCGCGGGATGGGCGACACCCACATCGCGGTCACCGTCGAGCGGCTCGCTCGACGGTTCGGCGTCAACGTCGACCTCGCCGAGGTGCGCGTCGCGTATCGCGAGACGATCAACAACACGGCCGAAGCTGAAGGCAAAGTCAAGAAGCAGAGCGGTGGCCACGGTCAGTACGCAGTGGTCAACCTGCGGGTTGCACCGTTGCCGCGTGGCTCGGGGTTCAAGTTCGTCGATGCCATCGTTGGCGGTGCCGTGCCGCGCAACTACATCCCTGCCGTCCAGACCGGAATCGAGGACACGATGGCCAAAGGTGGCGTACACGGTTTCTCCGTGGTCGACGTGCAGGTCGAGTTCTTCGACGGCAAGTTCCACGCAGTGGACTCCAGCGAGATGGCCTTCAAGACCGCTGCAGCGCACGGGTTCAAGGAGGCACTCGCCGCCGCCGGCGTGGTGGTGCTCGAGCCGATCTCGCTGCTCACCGTCACGGTTCCCCCGGCGCACCAGGGCGACGTCATGGGCGACATCACTTCCCGTCGCGGCCGTGTGCAGGGTTCCTCCGGCGCCGACCACGGCGAGCAGGAGATCGCGGCGCTGGTGCCAGCCGCCGAGTTGCTGCGCTATGCGATCGAACTGCGCTCAATGACCGCCGGTCGCGGTCGGTACACGGTGCAGCACCACCACTACGACGTGCTGCCGCACCACCTTGTCGACAAGGCCAAGGCCGGGCTCCCGAAGCAGCACTGACGCTCCGGTGACGGTTGCCTCAACGCACGTGACTACCCTGACCGCCACTATGACCGAGGTACCCACCGACCCACGGCAACGCGAGATTTATGACCTCGCGAGTCGCATCGGTCTCGCGTGGCGCGAGCTCCGCCGAGGCGCATCGACGGCGTCGGTGCGCGACTATCTCTACGGCCAAGGCAGCGAGGCGCTGGAGATGGGCCAGATGGACACGCTCGACCTGCTCGCCAACGGCGAGCCCTGGCGCATGAGCGAGCTGGCCGAGGCCTTGCGCGTCGAACCGTCGACGGCCACGCGCGCAGTGCAACGTTTGGTGAACGGTGGCCTCGCCGAGCGCCGACCGAACGCCGAGGACGGGCGAGTCGTGCAAGTGACCATCACCCCTGCCGGCATGGCCGCGCATCGAGAGGTCGCCAGCCGCCGGGTCGAACTGTTGGGCTACATCGTCACCCAGTTCCGGCGCCAGGAGCTTCGCGACTTTGCCGAGATGCTCGAACGGTTCGTCTCGTCCGTCGACACGTTCATGCTCGGCCAGGTGGCGACCGAGTAGCGCGACGGGCAGGCGGTTAGGGTGCCCATGTGGCCAATCGCAGCGACTTCGCACAACAGGCGATGCCGTACGCGCCGCAGTTGTACAGCGCCGCGTTGCGTATGACGCGCAACCCCTCCGACGCCGAGGACTTGGTGCAGGACACCTACGTGCGCGCCTACCGCGGATTCGCCACGTTCAACGAGGGTACGAACCTGCGGGCATGGCTGTTCCGCATCCTGACCAACACCTACATCAACACCTACCGCGCCAAACAACGCCGTGTGCAGGAGTCGGATCTGGCCGACGTCGAGGATCTCTATCTCTACAAGCGCATCAGCGGGATGGACGTCGCGTCACGCAGCGCCGAAGACACGCTCTTCGAGTTGTTCACCAGCGACGAAGTGAAGCGTGCGCTGGAAGACCTCCCGGAGTCGTTCCGACTGCCCGTACTGCTCGCCGACGTCGAGCAGTTCTCGTACAAGGAGATCGCCGAAATGCTCGACATCCCGATCGGAACCGTGATGTCGCGGCTGCATCGTGGAAGAAAAGCGATGCAGAAGGCGTTGATCGAGTTCGCCACCGAGCGAGGTCTCCTGACCCGCCCCGAGCACACCGCAACTGATGTCTGACTGCAGCGAAACCCTCCGCGAACTCGAAACCTTCCTGGACAACGAACTCGACGCGTCCCAGCGCGAGGCGATCCGGGAACACCTGGGTGGCTGCATGGACTGTTTGCAGGCGTTCGACTTCCACGCTGAGCTGCGTCTGGTGATCAGCCAGAAGTGTCAGCAGGACGAGTTCCCCCCCGGACTGCTGTCGAAGATCGAGCTGTGCTTCGGCGAGGATTTCGACGGCGACGGGCGTATCGGCTGAACACGGTGCGTTCGGATTGGCCCCAGCCGCACCCTGACTGGCTACGCTGGCGACCATGCTCGCGGAAATCTTCCACTGGTGGCTGGGTGTCGGCCTCACGATCGTCGCCGTCGGTCTCGTGTTCGGGATCATTGGTGGCTACCTGAAGAAGGTTGTCGCCCCGCAGTACCCCGGCCGCCGCCAGCGCCGCGAAGAAGACTGATCGCAGGTCTCGCCACGCTCGCGCACTCCGCCGAGCGCCTGCGCGCCGAACTGCTGGCGCGCTGCACCTTCCCGCTCTCGGGCACGCGCGTCACGTGCGCGGTCTCCGGCGGAGCTGATTCAACAGCACTGCTCGTGTTGGCGATCAGTGCCGGACTCGAGGTGACCGCCGTCCACGTCGACCACGGGCTACGCCCGGGTTCCGCCGAGGAGGCGCTGGTGGTGAGCAACACGGCGACGCGTTTCGGTGCCGCGTTCCGCTCCGAACGGGTGCAACTGACCGACGGCCCGAACCTCGAGGCCCGCGCGCGTGCTGCCCGATTCGCGGTGCTGCCACACGAGGTGCTCACCGGCCACACTGCCGACGACCAGGCCGAGACCATCCTGGTGAACCTCCTGCGTGGAGCCGGCACCCGTGGAATGTCGGCCATGCGCCCCGGGCACCGTCGGCCACTGCTCGCCCTGCGCCGTGCCGAGACCGAAGCGCTGTGCGCCGCATTCGAACTGGAGGTGGTCCACGACCCCTCCAACCTCGACCCGCGGCACCTTCGGAATCGGGTGCGCCACGAACTGCTGCCGCTGCTGGCCGACCTGTCGCGTCGCGACCCGACGCCGGTGCTCACCCGCCAGGCCGACCTGGTACGCGACGAGAGCGACCTACTCGACGAGTTGGCGGCGGCCCTCGACCCCACCGATGCGAACGCTCTGGCTGCCGCGCCCGTTCCCTTGGCCCGGCGGGCTGTGCGGCGCTGGCTGACCGCTGATCACCCCCCGGACGCGGCCACGGTGGAACGTGTCCTCGCCGTGGCCCGCGGCGAGGCCGTCGCGGCGGAGGTGGGTGGTGGTCGGCGGGTGGCGCGACGCCATCGACAACTCACACTGTTCGCCCCGACGAACACTCCCCAAAACAAGTAGCCTCAACCAAACATTCGTTGCTCTATTCCGTGGAGGAAGGCTGTATGCCTCCCAGGCTGCGCGGGAAGTGGGCGCTGGGCATCACGCCGCGCAACTTCACGTGGTTCATGAAGGACAAACTCGCCGTGTGCGAGCGCCCCGGAGGGTATGGCGAGAATCATCGCCGCGTCCGCCGTCAAGAAGAGATCATCTGGCTGCGCGAAAACGGCTTCGGCTGCGTGATCAGCATCATCCCTGCGCCCCACAACCTCCATAACTACGACGAGTTGGGCCTGCGCTACCTGCACCGGCCGTTCACCGGCACCGACGACCTCGGGATGTGGCTGAAGACCTTCTACACGGAGCTCAACACTCTGCTGGAGGCGAGCACGAAGGTGATCGTGCACAACGAGTCCCTCGATGATCGGCTCATTGGCATCCTTGGCGGCTACATCCGCTGGAGCGGCATGGTCGACGATCCGTCGCTGTGCATCAACCTCACCGAGCGCATCGCCAAGCGACAGCTCGACCCGTTCGCCCGTGAGGTCATTCTCATGGCGCACGAACTCCGCTGAGCCTGCGAACCAAGTGAGTGCGCCCACCAGTGCGGCGCACGAACTCCGCTGAGAGGTCACTGAAAAGGGTCTAAATTGGCCGGATGAGCACCACCCCGGCGAATTGGTATCCCGACAGCACAGGTCGTCACCAGATGCGTTACTGGAACGGCACCGCGTGGACAGAGCATGTCAGCGACAACGGGGTTCAGGGGGTCGACCCGCTGCAGCCCAAGGGTCTCGACAAGCTCGACAGCGCCCTCACCATCGGCAACGAAGGTGACGCGGCCAAGATCCAGCAGCAGCTGTACGGCGATCAGAAGTACCGCTCGGCGAACGTCCAGGACGCTGCCTTCCATGGCGGCGGCACGATCTTCACCGAGCCGATCCTGGTGGTCAACCAGAAGGCCAAGCTGATCGAGTTGAACAACCAGTACAGCGTGTTCAACAAGGACGGCCAGCAGATCGCTGCCGTCAACCAGGTCGGTCAGAGCGCAGCGAAGAAGGCCATTCGCTTGCTGTCCAACCTCGACCAGTTCATGACCCACAAGCTGGAGATCACCGACAACGCAGGACATGTTCTGTTGCGGATCACCCGCCCGGCGAAGTTGATGAAAAGCACGGTCATCGTCAGCGACGGCAACGATCAGGAGATCGGTCGCATCGTGCAGGAGAACATGATCGGCAAGATCCATTTCGCGCTGCAGGCCGGTGGTTACACGTATGGCGCGATCAAGGCCGAGAACTGGCGAGCCTGGAACTTCCGCATCGAGGATCACCAGGGCACCGAGATCGCCCGTATCACCAAGACGTTCGAGGGCCTCGCCAAGACGATGTTCACGACGGCGGACAACTATGTCGTGCAGATCCACACTCAGATTCCGCAGCCGCTCAACTCGCTGATCGTGGCCGCGGCGCTGTCGGTCGACACCGCCCTCAAGCAGGACTCGCGCGGGTTCAGTTGAGCGGTCGGTTCAGCCGACTGCGAACACGTCGATCACGACCTGCACATTCCTGCTGGACGCGAGACAGATCGCTCCACCGGTGACGTCCATCGTCACCGTCACCGACGTCGGTGGGCCGATCGATGAGGCCACCGATGCCACGGGTCGCGGCCGGTTGCAGTTCCAGGCGTACACCGCGCCGGAACTCGGTGAGCCGATCACCACGATCGAGAGTTGGGCACGCGTCGTGCCAGCCGGCAATGTCAGCGGCACTCGCCGATCCGTCGAACTGATCGCCTCTGACAAGCGCGAGTCGAACAGTCGCATCGCTGGTAGTGCCACCAGCGGCTGAGCGCCCACCCACACACCGGTGACATCGACGACCACGTGCACGGTCGTCGTGGACGAGAGGCACAACCCAGCGCCGTTGACCCGCACCACACCACCGATCATCTGCGACGGCGCGGAGCCATACGCAAGTGTCCACGGCGTTCCACCACATGGCCCAACGGAGATGCTGCCGGGTGCGGTGGGTGTGAGCAGCGTGACCGACACCGTGACGGCAGTAGCCGACGCCGGAACCCCAAGCCGGGTAGTAGGCAGGGTGATCGGGGCACCTGCGGCCAGAGGGGTAGCAAGCCGTGTATCGAGCGCTCGGTTGGAATCCATCGGCTGCAGGCCGACACCCGTGGATGACGCGTACGCAAGCACTTCGATTCGCACGTCGACCGAACTGCTGGCCGCCACGCACACACCCGCCGGGCCGGTCGGCACCGGGAGCACCGTGGCGTTGACACGATCGGGGACGTAGTTGAGCGCTGAGGCCTCCGGCACCGCGGCACCACACGCGTAGAGCTTCAGGTGGCCGGACATCATCGAACTGCGAGCCACCAGTCGCACCAGCACCGCCGGCACACCGGCCAGGGAACCGCGAGCACCCGTGATGGCCACCGTGCGCACAGCGCCAGCGGTCATCGGTGCGCCGTTCGTGTCCAGCACCGTCTGCGGAGCAATGAACGTCCAGCGCGAGTTGGCCGTCGGCGCCAGGGGCGGAAGGGACGCCACGGTGGTCGTGGTTGTGGCCGGAATCGTTGTGGCCGGAATCGTTGTGGCCGGAGCCACAGTGGTCGTCGGCACAGGAGCGACCGCAGCAGGCTGCGCGGGGATCGCGGTGATCTTGCAGCCGTTGACGGCCGTCACCGTGGGCGTGGGGTTGATCGGCGCGCCGCCCCCGGGGTGTACTTCGAAGTGCAAGTGCGGTGTGCCGGCGGCACCGGTCATACCGACGAGTCCGATGATCTGCCCGGCGACGACCGGTGAACCAACCATCAGTCCGTCGGCGAACGCACTGAGGTGGGCGTAGAAGAAGTACGTGCCATCGGCGCGGGTGAGCCGCCAACCGTTGCCCGACAGCGAACCCGGTGCATCGATGTACCGCTTGGTGAGCACGCCATCGTCGACGGCATAGATCTTCTGACCCATCTTGGTGATCAGGTCGACACCCTCGTGCCGGCGCCCACCCGAACGGGGGGCACCCCAACTATCGCTGAACCAGCACAGCCCCTGTACCGGGAACTGTTTGATCGGCAGGACGCCGCCCGGCAAGATGACCACCGGGCCGGGGGCGTTCACCGTGGTCGGAACAGCGGCCGTGGTGGTGACTGCGCTGGCGGGCAGGCACACGATCTGACCGGGGTGGATCACGGTGGTCGCCACGGCGTGATTGGCGGCCAACACCGCCGCGAGTGTCACCCCGTTCTTGGTGGCGATACGGATCCAGTAGTCACCCGACAGCACGGTGTAGGTGGGTCCGGGGCACACCACTGCCGCCGCGGGGACCGACGTGCTGGCCTCGACTCGGCGCCCGACGACACACGGCAAGGCCACCAGACCCGCCACCAGGCCCGCACTCAACACGAGCGCACGGGCGCGCGACCGTGCGATCACGGTCGTTCGGGTGGTGGTCGGCATTTTCACGGATCGGGTACTCCAATGTGCTCGTGAAGATGTATCGGCACGCTCCGCCGCTCGCATGAGCGACCATGCGTAGCGTCAGGCTACCAACGAGTAACATTCCAGTTGTGCGCGGTCAACGTGTCCTCGTCAGCGGTATGGGCAGCGAGCTCGGCTCGCTGGTCGCCGCCAAGCTCGAAACAGAGCCGTGGGTGGGCCGGCTGGTCGGTATCGACGTCGACCCACCGCGACGCCGACTCCGTACGGCGGAGTTCCATCTGCTGCATCCGTCGCAGCGCGAACGCATCGTCGATGTGGTCACCAAGTTCAACCCCCACGTCGTGATCAACCTCAGCATCTGGGAGCCAGATGCTCGTGCCGGCTTGGCCCAGGCTCGCCAGTTCACCGCCGATGCCGCCACTGCCATCATCGGCGCCGCAGCAGAGTGCCCGGCACTGGAGAGCATGGTGGTGCGCAGCGGTCTCGAGGTGTACGGCCGCGGTCGCAACTCGCCCACACGCCCCGACGAGAATTCCGCACTACATCCGACGAGCGAGTACGGACGGATGTTGGCCGATGTCGAGCGTCAGGCCCGCGAGGTCGGGCGACGCGTCAAGATCGCCGTCGGCAAACTGCGGTTGGCCCCGGTACTCGGCAAGCACGTGCCCAGCCCGCTCGGCCGATTGCTGCGCCAACCGATCGTTCCCTACAGCCTGCTCGCCGATGCGCCGTTCGCCGTGATCGAGGACGGCGACGCAGCGCGGGCGTTCGTCGCTGCGGCCGCCTGCCGACTGGACACGCCGGTGAACATCGTCGCTCCTGGCGCGATCACAGCGTTGCAAGCGATCCTGCGTGGCCACCGCATGCCGCTGCCGCTCGTCGGGCCCGAATGGTGGGCCGCCGGCAAACTCAGTCACGTGCTCGGTGCGCCGATCCCCGAACATGTCATCGAACTGATGCACCGCGGCCGGTTGGCCGATGGCGCCAAGGCCCAGGAACTGCTCGGCTTCGTACCGGCACTCACGACACCCAACGTCATCGACCACCTCTATGCATGGGAGAGCGTCGTGCGCATCGGCAGCATCAGCTCCAGTATCGAGGGGGTGGCCTGATGGCTGAGCTGATCGAGTTCCCACGTCGGGCCGCCAGCGCCGCGGCGGCGCGCGTCGGCACCGCTGTCGTCGAACCGTTGCGCGCGGTGTGGCCGGCCTTCTCCGTCGACGACTTCGGCCGCGACCCGCACTTCATCTCGGCGATGGCACCGCTGTTCCGGCTGCGCTGGGATGTCAGCGTCGGCGGACTGCATCACCTGCCGGCGCGAACGGGAGCACTGCTGGTGTGCAACGTGCGGCGCTGGTCGTTGGGCAACGTCTATGCAGCACTTGCGCTCAGCGAGGCGCTCGACCGACCCGTGCGCTTCGTCGGCCGACCCGACATTGCGCCGGTCAGCTCTGTGATGCGCCGACTCGGCGGCCTGCTGGCACAACCGGCCGATGTGCTCGGTGCACTGCGTCACCACGAACTGGTGTTGGTCTCGGCCTCACCCACAGCCCACCCTCGCCACGCGGGCACCGTGCCGCACGAGTTGGTCGGCCCGGCCGTGGTGGCCGGTGTTCCGGTGTTCCCGGTGGCCACGATGAGCAGTGCTGTCGGTCGCAGCGCTCGCGCCGAGGTCGGGCCCCGGGTACGCCTGCGCCACAAGCGTCGTGGACCGCTGGCCGAGGTGGAACTCGCCGAGCAGGTGCAACAACATCTGCAGCGCATGCTCGACGTGTTCGGCGGCGTACAGACCGGCGTCGCGCCGATCGACTGGTTGGCGGAAGGCTGACATGGCGTACGCCCGCTCCTCCGATGGCATTCGCCTGCATTACGAAGTGCTCGGCCGACCCGGTGCCACGCCGGTGCTGATGATCCAAGGGCTCGGCGCCGACAAGCACGGGTGGGACATGCAGCGCTTCCGCCTTGCACTGCACTACCGAGTGATCGCGCTCGACAACCGTGGCGCCGGTCGCAGCGACAAACCGTTCGGCCACTATTCGCTCGAGCAGATGGCCGATGACGCGATCGCCGTGCTCGACGCCGCAGGTGCGACGCAAGCGCACATCGTCGGCGCGTCGATGGGCGGGGCCATCACACAGATCATCGGGCTGAAGTACCCCGAACGGGTGCTGTCACTCACGCTCGCGTGTACCGCATGTCGCAATCACCCATGGCGACGCGAACTCCTGCAGGGTTGGGCGACAGCGGCCACCGAACGAGGTGTCGGGGCGATGACCCGCGAAGCTGCCCGATGGGTCATCGGGCCTCGTTCATTCCGCCGGCTGGTCCCTGCCTTCGGCTGGCTGGGGCCGCTGGCGATGGGGCGCACCTCACACGCGTTCGTGTCACAGGTGCGAGCCATCCTCGATGTCGACGACAACATGTCCGATCGCCTCGGCGAGGTCACCGCACCCACCCTCGTGCTTGTGGGCAACCAAGACATTCTCACACCACGCGGCGACAGCGAGGAACTGGTCGACCGTCTGCCGAACGCCGAACTGGTGGTCATCTCCGGTGCCGCCCACGGGTTCATGGTCGAGCACGCCACCACGTTCAACAAGGTGTTGCTCGACTTCCTCGAGCGAGTCACGGTGCTGCGCCGCGAGGCCGCCACCGACTCACTGCTCGGCAGCGAGTTCCTGGCGACGGCGGTAGGCCCAGCCGGGGCTGCGTAGCACGAAGCCGAGCCGGTCGCGCCAGTTGGTGCTGCGGGCGACCTCGCGGAACATGTCGCGGTACTCGTGCGTCGCCACGGTCCACAGGTTGTAGGACTCCACGTTCGTGGTGAGGCCATACACCACCGGCTCGACATCGCGCTCCTCGCGCGTGAACGTGCCGAACATCCGGTCCCAGATGATGAGGATGCCGGCATGGTTGCGGTCGATGTACCGCTTGTTGCGCCCATGATGAACCCGATGATGTGACGGCGTGTTCAGCACCGCTTCGCCGGCACCCAACGACTTCACCATGTCGGTGTGGATCCAGTACTGGTAGATCAGATTCAGCGCGCGTGACGTCTCGATGATCGAGGGGCGCACACCGACCGCAGCGGGCAGGCCGTACGGCACCCACACGCCGAAGGCACCGGCAACGGGCTGACGTAGCGCTGTGGAGAGGTTGTAGTGCTCACTGCTGTGGTGCACGACGTGGATCGCCCACATCGCGCGGATCTCGTGTTGGAAACGATGGTTCCAGTAGTACGCGAGATCCCACCACACCATCGACAGTGCCCACGGCACCACACCGTTGCCGAGGTCGCGGGCCTGACCCTTGCGCCAGAAGCGGGTGGCGCTGGTGAGCGCGGCCGTCGCGGCCGTGAGCACCACGCCACCGGCGACGACGGCCGCGACGCCGCCGACCGCTGCAACCTTGCGCGCCTTCGCCTTCGCGCTGCGACCGGCCTCGCTGCGTGTATCGGCGGTACGGGCCAGGTAGTCGGCCACGGTGGTGACGGCCGCTGCGGTAACGGCCACGCCGAGCACCACCTTGCCAACGCGCCCGCTGCGCTTGCCCACCTTGAACGGCACCGCGTACGCGGCCAGTGCCGCCGTGATCGGAGTGGTGAGGCTGAGCGCGCCGAACGCCAGGCTGGTCTTCGAGTCGGGCATGAGATAGTCGGCCGTGCTGGGACCTTCGAGGGCCGCTCGTCGCTCGAGCGCGCGCTTCTCCCACGCCATCGAGCCGTAGTACAGAGGGGTCACCGCCACCGAGAGATCGACCATCTCCATAGTCTGGCGCATAGGGTGCGTCACGATGATCCCCCACGACGATGCATTGCGCGATCGCATGCGCCGCCACTTGGCCGAGCACACGTTGCTCGAGGCCGACCACACCGGCCACAAGCGTGCCGCCGTCGCGATCGTGGTGGTGCCCAGCGAACCCGGTGCCGACCCATACGACCCGGGCGCGTTCAGCGCAGAGCAGATGAAGGTGGTGCCGGGTGACATCACCGGTCTCACCGGGGCGATGACCGACGTGTCCGGCGGCGCCGCATTCCTGCTGTGCCGACGTGCCGCCAAGTTGAACAGCCATGGTGGCCAGTGGGCATTGCCGGGTGGGCGGATGGACCCGGGCGAGACGCCCGAGGACACCGCTCGGCGTGAGCTGCATGAGGAGCTCGGCCTCGACCTCCCCGAGTCGGCAGTACTCGGCCGCCTCGACGACTACGTCACCCGCTCGGGGTACATCATGACCCCAGTGGTGCTGTGGGCCGGCGGCGATGTCGTGCTGCTGCCCGACCCCGCCGAGGTCGCCCACGTGTACCGCATCGGCTGCCATCACCTACAGCGCGACGACTCGCCGAAGTTCATCACCATCCCCGAGAGCGACCGTCCCGTGGTGCAGGTGCCCCTCGGCGGCGATCTGATCCACGCACCCACCGGCGCCGTGCTGGTGCAGTTCCGCTGGGTCGCCCTCGATGGCGAGATCGGCCGCCGCGTCAACGAGTTCGAGCAGCCCGTCTTCGCCTGGAAGTAGCGCTCGGCGGCCGCCGGTTTCTGGGAAGGAATCGTCCCAGCTCAGCTTCTGGGAAGGCTCGGTCCCGGAATCCGAAACTGATCCTTCCCAGACCGGAACTCGACAGGCTGGCGGGCCGTAGTCGGGCCGGTCAGGCCGTGCCGGTGTGGCCGAAGCCGCCGCCGCGATCGTCGCCGTCCAGCGACTCCACCTCGTGCCACTGCACTTCCTCGACGCGCTGCAGCACGAGTTGCGCGATGCGGTCGCCACGGTGGATGTGGAACGGCTCGTGCGGGTCGGTGTTCAGCAGCACCACCTTGATCTCGCCGCGGTAGGCAGAGTCGATCAGCCCAGGGGCGTTGGCGACGGTGACGCCGTGCTTGAGCGCGTTGCCACTGCGGGGCAGCACGAACCCGGCGTAGCCGAGCGGGATCGCGATGCTGATCCCCGTGGGCATCAGCAGACGACCGCCGGCCGGCGGCACCACACCGCTGTCACGCGCCCGCAGGTCGAGGCCCGCGTCGCCCGGATGGGCGTAGCTCGGCAACGGCAGTTCAAGGTCGAGACGGACGATCGGCACCGGCAGCACCCCCTGAGTGTACGAGTGCCAGGCCGCCGGCCCGAGTGCCACGCCGCCGGCCCGAGTGCCACATGCGCACACGAGTGGGACGTGACACCCCGGGTGTCACCACCCACTCGAAAGGTCAGGCGGTGGGGCGGCGGGCGAGGGTCTGCACGCGGCGCAGGCCCTTGCGCTTGAGCGGCGGCGCCTGCTGTTCAAGCTCGCGGGCGGCCTTAGCGACGCGCACATCGTTGGTGATGACCTCGCCGAACTTGGCCGGGTCGGCCAGTAGCCAGCTGTGCGAACCCTCGACGATGGTGCCCTGCACACCGGACGCGACACACAACGCCTCAAACGACTCACGCGGGATGATGCCGTCGCGGGTGCCCCACAGGATGCTGATCGGCAGGCCGGCGTTGCGTAGCGACTCCAGCTCATTGCGCAGGTCGGCGCGGCGCGCCAGGTTGGCCACCTTGACGATCGCCCGCGGGTTGCGCAGCAGGTTGGGCAACAGGTCTTCCACCACGACCGGCAGCACGCGGGTCGCCTGACGGATGGGCCACACGTCGCTGGGGAAGTGCAGACCCCAGTCCCACAGCGGGCGCTCGGCGATGCTGCGCAGACCGCGCCCACTCTTCCACGCGGACCCGCCGATCGAGTTCACCAGCACCAGGCTGCGCACACGGTCGCGATGGTCGTGAGCGAAGCGCACCGCCACCCCACCGCCGAACGAGTGGCCCAGCATGACCACCGGTTCATCGATACCGATCGTGTCGAGCAGCTCGGCCACCCACAGGGCATACCCGCGCAACGAGAACGAGTCGCCCGGCAGGTCGGCACTCCCACCGAAACCCGGCAGCGCCGGGGCGATGACGCGGCAGCCCTGTTCCGCGATCGTGCTGATGACATCGCGATACGTGTGTTGACCGAGTGCCCACCCGTGCAGCAGCACGACAGGCATCCCTTCGCCCGCCACCCCGTAGGTTGCGGTACGACCTTGCACGAACGTGCGCCGATCGACCACGGGAACCATGGCGGCTACTCGTCCTTGGGGCGACGCTCGCGGTAGTCGCGAGCAGCACCCTCAACCGGCTCGACCTCCAGCGTCACACCATCGATCGCGATCACTCGCAACTCGGCACCGGCAGCCAGCGGGGTGGCGCGGTTCGTGCGTGCACGCCACTTCGCTTCGCCCACCTGGGCGACTCCCTCGGGGTCGATCGCGCCAACCGCAAGGCCGATCGAGCCGATCATCCAGTCGCGGCCGATGGTGGGCGTTGCGAAACGCGTGCGCACCATCGATGGCATACCCACCACGAACGTCAGCAACACACCGCTGATACCGACGAACAACGTGAGCCAACCGAGGCGCAGATCGTTCCCCGGCAGTGGTGAGTAGAGGAACCAGGAACCGAGCACGAACAGCGCGGTTCCCACACCGGTCCAGAGCCGTGGGATACCCACCTGGACGTCGATCGCGAAGGCGATCAGCGCGACGATGAGCAACGCCACCGCAACGGGGCGGGTGGGGAGAGCAGCAAGGCCGTAGCAACCGAGCACCGTCAGCACTGCGCCGACGACACCGGCCACGCCGACGCCGGCGGTGAAGAACTCGAAGATCAACAGGCACAGGCCGATGACCAGGAACAGGTAGGCCATCGGCGGGCTGGCCACCGTGTGGAACATCTCCTCGATCAGGCCGAGGCCGGAGAAGCGCACCAGCGTCGCGACCTTCTGCGTCTGGCCCTTGTCGTTCAACTCTTCGGCGACCGTGTTCAACACGGTGCCGTCCTGGAGCTGCACACCATCCATTGCCAGCACCATGCTGCGCACGGTGGGCACACCTTCGTCGGTGGTGTCCAGCTTCAGCACGCCCGTGCGGCGGGCCTCGCCGAACGACATCGAGCCGTTGCGCAGCGTGTCGACTCCAGCACCGAGGTCGACTGTGGCGCCGTCGAGCGTGATCAGATCGCCGGTGTGTCCGATTCGGCTACCGGCCACCATCGCCGTCACATCAGCCACGCCGAACAGTTGCGCCGGAGTTCCATAGGCACGGGCGTCGCGTGACGGACCCACCCAGATGCCGATCGCGATCTTGGCGTCGGCCACTTTCTGCAGCAACTGCCGCATGGTGGCTGTGTCGACCACTGCGCCGCCGGTGTTGAGCTGCAGAATCAGCGCCTGCGAACCCTTTGCCGTGGAGGAGTCGATGGCATCCTCGATCGACTGCACCGTCACCTCGTCGAACAGACCCGAGACCTGCAACACGTCCACGGGTGCCAGATCGGCGGCCGCATCGGCGGTGGGAGCGCCCTGGGCCCGCACTGGGGATGACAGCAGCGACAACCCTGCTAGCCCCACGAGGGGGCCTACGAGAAGAGTGATCGCTAGTCTGCGCACAAGTGCCTCCGAAGCGCGTTGATCCGCTGCAGTTCCTCACCGACTCCACCGTGGCCATAGTGGCCGGCAAGGGTGGAGTCGGGAAGACCACGGTAACCGCCGTTCTGGCGCGTGCGGCAATCCGTCGAGGACTTCGTGTGCTGGTGATCGAACTCGACGGCAAGCCTGCGCTCTCCCGCCTGCTCCCGGACGTGGAGGTGCTGCATCTGTCCGCCACTGCCGCCCTGGCCGAGTACCTCGACACACATGGCCTGTCGTTGGTCACCAAGAGGCTCGCATCCAGCGGGATCATCGACGTGGTGGCCACCGCCTCACCCGGAATCGACGACATCCTCGTGCTCGGCAAGATCCGCCAACTGGAGCAGAGCGGCCGTTACGACCTGGTGCTCGTCGATGGGCCGGCCGCCGGCCACGCAATCACACTGCTGATGTCGGCCAAGAGCATGCGCACCACCATGCGCAGCGGACCGATCAACTCCCAGGCAGTCGAGGCCGCAGCGATGCTGGCCGATCCCGCTCGCTGCCAGGTGATTCTGGTCACGCTGCCAGAGACCACCCCGATGAACGAGGCCGTCGAGACCGCATTCGCTGTGGAGGATCGGGTGGGTGTGCACCTCGGCCCGATCGTGGTGAACGGTGTCGATGCGGGACCGGCGCTGCCCGCCGACGCCGCGCCGAACGGCAGCCCGATGCGGCTGGCTGCCGAGTTCCGCACTGCTCGTCGGCTGTTGCACCAGGCGGCATGCCGCGATCTCGGCGAGATGCTGGCGCTGCCCCAGATTGCGCTGTCGCACGTTCCGGGGGCCCGCCTCGATCCCGCGTCCGTCGAGGCACTGGCCGATGAACTGGACCCGCGATGACCACGCTTGCGGCACATCTCGCCGCCGCCGAGGTCGTGATCTGCTGCGGTTCCGGGGGTGTGGGCAAGACCACCACTGCTGCGGCACTCGGTCTGGAGGCTGCCCGCAGCGGCCGTCGGGCCGTCGTCATCACCATCGACCCGGCGAAACGGCTGGCCGACGCGCTGGGCGTGCCCGGTGGGTTGGGCAACGATCCGCTTCGCCTCGCCGTGCCCGGCAGCGGCGAGCTGTGGGCGCTGATGCTGGACACGGCCACCACGTTCGACGGGTTGGTGCGCTCCAACGCGGCCGACGCCGAGCAGGCCGAACGCATCCTGGCCAACGGCTTCTACCGCAACGTGGCCGGCTCGCTGAGCGGCACCCAGGAGTACATGGCTGCGGAACGGCTCCATGCCCTGCACCTCGATCCGCGCTTCGATCTGGTCATCGTCGACACCCCGCCCACCCGCAGCGCGCTCGACTTCCTTGATGCCCCCGGAACCATTTCGCGATTCATCGACCACCCGTTGTTCAAGCTGCTGATGATGCCGACCCGCCGTGGCTTGAAGGTGCTGAACATCGCCACGCAGCCGCTCTTGCGCACCATCGGCAAGGTCGTCGGCGGCGACGTGTTGGCCGACGCTGTCGCCTTCTTCCAGGCGTTCGCCGGCATGGAGACCGGGTTCCGTTCACGGGCCGAGGATGTGATGGCCCTGCTGCACAGCGACGTCACCCGCTTCGTGCTCGTCGCCTCGCCACGGGAGGACACGATCGAGGAGGCCCGCTACTTCGCCGAGCGACTGCACCAGACCGATTTGGAGGTGGCGGCCATCGTGGTGAACCGCTGCACCCCCGAGTTCGGTGCGCCACCCGCCAAGCGGCCCACGGCTGTTGCGCTGGCCACGCTCTACGACAACCTGGTCGAGCTACGGGCCAACGCTGCCACAGAGCGGCATCAGGCCGCTGCCCTGCTGTCCACCACGGGGGTGCCGCAGGATGTGCACACGACCTGGGTGCCCACCCTGCCCGGCGATGTACACACGCTCGATGCGTTGGCCACTATCCGCACGTTGTTGTTCGACTGAGGTCAGTTGCTAACGTCCTTCCTCGTGCACATTCTCGTCGCCACCGATGCCGACCATGTCGTGAGCTCCGTCACCGATGCGCTCAGCGGGCCCAACACTTCGTTCACCATCTGCCGTGAGGGCCGCCTGATCAGCGATCTCGTCGCCGAACGCACCCCCGACCTGGTGGTGCTCGATCTACAGATCGGTTCCAAGGGCGGTATGGCCGTCACCATGGATCTGCGCCTCGACGAGAGTTCGGGCGCGCTGCCCACCGTCAAGGTGCTGATGCTGCTGGATCGCCAGGCCGATGTGCACCTCGCCCGTCGTTCTGCGGCCGATGCCTACCTGGTGAAACCGTTCACCCCGTTGGCCCTGAAGAAGGCCGTTCGCGACGTGCTGAACCCGCCGGTCGCGGAATCCATTGAGGAAGAGGCACCCGTCGCCGGGTAACATCGTGGTTTGCTACGGGGTGTAGCGCAGCTTGGTTAGCGCGCCACGTTCGGGACGTGGAGGCCGGAAGTTCAAATCTTCTCACCCCGACCAGTCAGCCGGTACCGCATCTGAAGAGATGCAGTGCCGGCTGCTTCGTTTTTCAGGCGCAGGCGCAGGGCAGCGAGGCGCAGCGCGGGCAGCCGGCGGCATAGCGCTGCACTGCCTCGGTGAGGTCGACACCCATTTGGTTGGCGAGCGTGGCCACCCAGGCGATCACATCGCCGAACTCGTGCACCTGTTGTTCGTGGGTGCCCTTGCGCACAGCCTGCGCCAGCTCGCCGACCTCTTCGGCCAGCCACGCCACCGTGGGCGCCACCCCGCGAGCGCGGTCGCGCTCGCCGAAGGTGCGCTCGATGACATCCTGCAGTTCGGCGAGGTCCATGGGCAGCGCTGCTCAGATGAGCAGTTCGGCGATCTGCACGGCGTTGAGCGCGGCACCCTTGCGCAAGTTGTCGTTGCTGAGGAACAGCACCAGGCCACGGCCGACATCGTCGCCGTCGTCCAGCGAGGTGTCCTGGCGGATGCGGCCGACGTAGCTGGGGTCCTTGCCCGCAGCTTCCAGCGGCGTGGGCACGTCGAGCAGTTCGACACCGGGGGCAGCGGCCAGCAGTTCCTTCGCACGGGCCACCGTGATGGGGCGGGCGAACTCGGCGTTGATGCTGAGTGAGTGACCGGTGAACACCGGCACGCGCACGCACGTGCCGCTGACGCGCAGACCGGGGATGTCGAGGATCTTGCGGCTCTCGTAGCGCAACTTCTGCTCTTCGTCGGTCTCCAGCGAACCATCCTCCACGTACTTACCGGCGTACGGCAGCACGTTGAACGCGATCGGCTTCGAAAACTTGGTGGGCGTCGGGTAGACCACGGCCTCGCCGTCGTATGCCAACTCGCGGGCCGAGTCGACGACCTGACGTGCCTGCTTGTCGAGTTCGTCGACACCAGCGAGGCCGCCACCGCTGACGGCCTGGAACGTAGCGACGATGATGCGCAGCAGACCGGCCTCGTCGTGCAGCGGCTTCAACACCGGCATCGCGGCCATCGTGGTGCAGTTCGGGTTGGCAATGATGCCCTTGCGTGCGTTGGCGATCTCACCCGGGTTGACCTCGCTGACGATCAGCGGCACGTCCGGATCCATGCGCCACGCGGACGAATTGTCGATGACCGTGACACCGGCAGCGGCGAACTTCGGGGCGAGTTCCTTGGACGACGAGGCACCGGCCGAGAACAACGCGACATCGAGGCCGGTCGGGTCGGCGAGCGAAGCATCCTCGACGATGACGTCGGTGCCCTTCCACGACAACGTCGTACCCGCGCTGCGGGCAGAAGCGAAGAAGCGGATTTCGGACACGGGGAAATTGCGCTCGGCAAGAATGGAACGCATAGCTGCTCCCACCTGACCGGTTGCACCAACGACACCAATTTTCATAGCACGAAGGTTAACGGTCGGGCCTCGCCGGTCGGCCGGGAATAACGCCGGCTCACTTCACGCGAGCGATGAGCCACCAGTGGCTGGGGTGCACGCCGATGTACGTGTCGTCGGTGGTGCCGTCCAGCTTGAAGCCACGGCGCTTGAGCGCCCGGAACAAGCGGATGTCGTCGAGTCGCTGGGCCACCTGCGGGATCACATCGGTCGGCGACAGGCGATTGGCCTGCCAGCCAAGGCGAGTGAGCGTGCGACGCTTGGCCAGCACCGGACCGATACGCGGCAGGCGCCACAGCGCCCGCACGATCTTGCCAGCCGGCCACAGGAACGTGTCCTGACCAACCCACGTACGGAAGTTGAGGGCGATATATCCGCCCGGCTTGGTGATGCGCACGGCCTCGTGCACCAGTGCCAGCGCGTCGTCGTGGTGGCAGTGCTGCAGTGTGATGTAGCTGAACGTGATGTCGGCGGATGCATCGGGCAGATCGAGCGTGCAGCCGTCGACAACGTGGCTGGTCTGCAACCGATCGGGCACACCGAACTGGGCCACGGTTTCGCGGCATCGTTCGAGGAAGGCGGCATCGAGATCGCAGGCGACGACCTTCTGGAAGTGGCGGGTGAACCCAGAGGTCATCCGCCCGATGCCACTGCCGATCTCGACGATCGTCTGCGATGCGGTCTGGTCGCCCCACAGCCCGAACACCTGGAGATAGGGGATGATCTCATGATCGCCGGTCGTGACGAACTCGGCGAGGCTGAGGTCGCCACCGGTCTGGTTGTTGAACACCCATCCGGTGCCACGCACCACGTCGTCGGCGGAGCGTTCGTGCTCCGAGGCGGAACCAGCGGCCTTCCAGGGAACATGTTGACGGCGAGTCATGAGAACGTCAGTCTGGCAGGCATCGCCGCTCGATTCGGAGAATCAGCAAGTGATATCGGTTACTTGCGCTCGGGCAGCGGGGCCGAATAGGCCTGACCCGAGTCGAGGCCGAACGCTGTATGCAGGGCCCGCGCCGCCCGCTCGAGATCGCTGGCGGCGGTGACCACGCTGATGCGGATCGTGCTGGTGCTGATCATCTCGATGTTGACACCTTCGTCGGCGAGGGTGCGGAACATCTTGGCGGCGACGCCGGGGCTGGTCTTCATACCGGCGCCGACGAGGCTGATCTTGGCGATATCGGCCTGGTGCTCGACGCCAGCAGCGCCGATCTCCTTGGCGACCCGCTCGACGATCTCGCTGGCGGCGACACGGTCGGCCTTGGGCATCGTGAAGCTGATGTCGGTGGTGCCGTCGTGCGACGTGTTCTGCACAATCATGTCGACGTTCACGTTGGCCGCGGCCAGTGGCTCGAACAGCGCTGCGGAGATGCCGGGTCGGTCGGGGACGGCCACGACGGTGACCTTCGACTCGCTGGTGTCGGTGACGACGCCGGAGATGATCGGATCTTCCATTTTCGGCTCCTGTGACGTGACCCAAGTGCCCGGCTCCCAGGTAAAGCTGGAGCGCACTTGGATGGGGACGTTGTGATTGCGGGCGAACTCCACGCTGCGCAGCGCGAGCACCTTGCTGCCCGACCCTGCCATCTCGAGCATCTCGTCGAAGTTGACGTGAGGCAGCTTGCGCGCCTGCGGCACGATGCGCGGATCGGCAGTGAACACACCGGTGACGTCGGTGTAGATCTCGCAGCTGTCGGCGTTCAGCGCAGCCGCGAGCGCGACGGCGGTGGTGTCGCTGCCGCCACGGCCGAGCGTAGTGATCTCGTTGGCGGTGCTGACACCTTGGAATCCGGCGACCACGCAGACCTTGCCGTCGGCGAGGGCCGCACGGACTCGGTCGCCCTTGACCTCGAGAATCTTGGCCTTGGTGTGCACCGTGTCGGTGATGATTCCCACCTGGCTGCCGGTGAAGCTGACCGCCTCGACGCCGCGATCGGCGAGCGCCATGCAGAGCAGCGCCATGCTGATGCGCTCACCGGTGGTGAGCAGCATGTCCATCTCGCGGCCGGGCTGCGTCGCGCTGACGTCGTTGGCCAACTTGATGAGGTTGTCGGTGTACTTGCCCATCGCGCTCACGACCACCACGACGTCGTTGCCGTGCCGCTTGGTGAACTCCACATGCTCGGCGACAGCGCGCATTCGATCCGGGTCGGCGACGGATGTACCGCCGTACTTCTGCACAATCAGGGCCACGGGTGTAAGAGGCTAGCGACGCGGCCCCCTCCCCCACCCGTCACCACTCCGTTTGAAGGCGGGGCCGCACCGGGTGCGGTTACGCCTTCAAACGCGGGGGACGGGGCGGGCGGGCGGGCGGGGACGACACGGGCGCTGGGCAGTTAGCGTGGCGGATCGTGCTACGCCGTGCCCTTGATGACTCGTTTCCCGAGGATGTACGGCACCACGTCACCACGTTGACGATGGCGCGCACGGCCGCCAACGCGTGCTTCCGTTTCGCTCCCCCGTTCCTGGCGACGATCGCCCACGGCAACGGCACCGACCTGGCGGGTATCGGCGTCGCCGTCGCCGTCAGCGAGTTGTCCGGTCTGCTCTCACCGTTCAATGGTGAACTCGTCGAGCGCATGCACCGGCGCACCGCGATGGCTCTCGGCCTCGCCGGGGTCGGCCTCGGCACGGTGCTCGCCGCCAGCAGCGTCAACCCACTGATGTTCGCTGTGGCACTGGTGATCATCTCCCAGAGCAAGGTGATGTTCGACCTCGGCCTCGGCGCGTGGACGTCCGACCGTGTGCCGTTCGCACAGCGCGGTCGCGTGATGGGCCTGACGGAGATCTCCTGGGCGCTGGGCCTGCTGATCGGCGTCAGCACGATGGGTCTCGTCACCGCGTTCAGTAACTGGCGCACCGGCTATGCGGTCGGCGCCGTCGGCGTGGTGGCACTGTCCGCCATCGTCGCGCGTACCCTCCCCGCTGATTCGGGCGCACACACCGCGGCCGACCGACCAGCACGAAGCCCGATCCGCGTCGCCGACGTGGCGCCGATGATGGTGGCCACGTTCTGCCTGATGGGGGCCAGCCAGGCCCTGTTCGTCACCTTCGGCAGCTACCTCGAGGACACATTTGGGTTCACGCCAGCGACGCTCAGTGCGATGGCGTTCGCCCTGGGCTTCGGCGAACTGTTCTCGTCGATCCTGTCCTCACGCAACGCCGACCGCTGGGGCAAGGAGCGAAGCGCAGCCATCGGCGGTGCCCTGATGGTGCCCGCCGCGCTCGCGCTCGCGCTCGGCCACGCTCACCTGTGGGCGGCGTTACCGGCGCTGGCGGTGGCGATCGCAGCGTTCGAGTTCGCGGTGGTCAGCGCGATGCCGCTCGGTACTGCGGCGATCGCCGGATCACCGGCCCGCGGTATGGCACTCATGCTCGGCGCCGGCACCACTGGCCGTGCGCTGTGCAGCATCACGGCCACGCGCTTGTACGACGCGCACGGTATGGCTGCACCGGCGCTGCTGTGCGCCGGGTTCGCGCTGTGCACCATCGTCGCCTACGGCCAGATGCACCGCCGCCGGGTAGCCCGCAGCTAGCCGCGGTAGCCGTTGGTGATGGGCAGGCGGCGGTCCTTGCCGAACGCCTTCACGCTGACGCGAACACCGGGAGGGCACTGGCGACGCTTGTACTCGTTGATGTCGACGAGTCGCGTGATGCGGCGCACAATGACTTCGTCGTGGCCCATCTCGACGATCTCGGCGTACGTGCGGTCCTCTTCCACGTACAGCCGCAGGATCGGGTCGAGCACCTCGTACGGCGGCAGGCTCTGGTCGTCGCGCTGGTCGGGCCGCAACTCCGCCGACGGCGGCTTGGTGATGACGCTCTCGTTGATGATCTGGCGACCAGCGCGGCGGTTGACGTAGCGACACAGGTCGTACACGCGCGTCTTGAGCACATCCTTGATGACTGCGTACCCACCCACGGAGTCGCCATAGATCGTGAAGTACCCGACGGCCATCTCGCTCTTGTTGCCGGTGGTGAGCACCATCCAGCCGAACTTGTTGGAGAGTGCCATCAGCGTGGTTCCGCGGATGCGGCTCTGCAGGTTCTCCTCGGTGAGGTCGGGCGCCTTGTCGGCGAACGCCTCGGCAGTCATCTCGAGATACGCGTTGAACGCTGGCTCGATGGCCACCGTGCGGTAGTCGATACCCAACTGCAGGGCGAGATCGGCTGCGTCGGACTTCGAGTGGTCGCTGCTATAGCGCGACGGCATGGACACACCGTGCACGTGTTCGGCGCCGAGCGCGTCGACAGCGACACACGCGACGATGGTGCTGTCGATGCCACCAGAGAGGCCGATGACGACATCGGTGAACCCGTTCTTGCGCACGTAGTCGCGCGTGCCCAGCACGAGTGCCTCGTACAGCTCGGCGTCGTCGTCGGGCAGCGGGGAGATGCGCGCAGGTAGCGGACCGTACGCGTTGACGGACTGCTCGCTGATCGTGATCAGCCGCATCTGCTCCTCGGTGCGACGACCACGCGGATCGAGTAGACGCTTGCGGTACACCGGCTCGATCACGATGTCGGTGATGAGCAGTTCCTCGACGAACGTCGCGGCGCGGGCCACCAATGTGCCTTCGGCATCGAACACCAGGCTGCCGCCGTCGAACACCAGCTCGTCCTGACCGCACACCTGGTTGACGTAGGCGAGCGCGCAGCTGGCGTCGGCCGCACGTGTGGCGAGCATGCGTTCGCGGGTGGCGGCCTTGCCGGCGTGGAACGGCGAGCCATTGATGTTGATGTTCAGCTCGGCGCCACCAGCAGCTTGCTCAGCGAGCGGACCGGTGGGGCTCCACACGTCTTCGCAGATGCTGATGCCGACCTTGACGCCGCCGATGACGTACAGCTCGTAGGGGTCGCTGACGTCGCCGGGAGTGAAGTAGCGGGCCTCGTCGAATACTGCGTAGTTGGGTAACAGGCGCTTGCGATACGTGCCGACGACTTCGCCGTTGGCGCATACCGCTGCAGCGTTGTAGAGGTCGCGGTCGGCGGCGACGTACCCCACCACTGCGGCACAACGGCCGGTGCGGGCCGCGACCGTGGCCAGAGCGGCCAGGTTGTCGGCGACGAAACCGGGTTTCATCACCAGGTCTTCGGGCGGGTAGCCGGTGATCGCCAACTCGGGGAACGCGACGATGTCGCAGCCGGCAGCTTCCGCCTCGTCGTAGGCCGCGCAGATCTTGGCGACATTGCCGTCGAGATCGCCGACCTTCGGATTGATCTGGGCGAGTGCGATGCGCAGCCGTGTCACGCCAGGAAGGCTAACCAGGTCCGCCCCACATGCTCGCGAGCCAGTCAGGTGACAGGCCCACACCCGACGTCGCCGGGGAGTTCCGCCACCACAGCCAACTGATAGACGACTCCACGATCCTCGAACAGCGTGTTCTGGCGCGACCTGATGAACAGACCGGCGTCCTGCCCTGCGGTCAACGTTGCGCATGCACTTGCGTCGGAGAGGTATGGGCTGTTCGACGGCCAGCCCACCACCGTGGGCTTCGGGTCGCTCCACTGCGCGGGGTCGGTGACCGTGGCACGGTAGCGATACGTGGTGGGTTCGTACACCTCGTCGAGTCCGAGGTTGGCGGCGCCGACGAGTTGCGCGAAATCGGCCGTGCTTGCGACGAACGACTGCAGTCGTTCACGCGTCGGCGTGGACGGCGTGTCGATGCCCAGCGCGTAGGCCCGATGTTCGTAGGTCGCGCCATTGATGGTGATCGTGACGACCGTGGTCGGTGCGTCGGCGATCCCGATGCCATCGGGTAGGTCGTAGTTCGCCGCGGCACCGAGCAGTGAGGCCTCGTCGGCCGCCTTCACCAGGGCGGCGAGACCGGTCGACGTGATTGTGGCCACCATCACCGGCATCACCAACGGACCGGGGTAATGCGCGGTGATGGCCCCCTGGGTGAAAACTCGCCCGTCACCCGTGACGAGCAGAGTCGGCAGTCGGTTGAAGATCATGTCGGCGGGGACAAGACCGCCTTCGTGAACGACGCGCAGCACGAAGTCGTCGGAGACCGTGTGACCAGGGCCAGTCGTGCCCGGCGTGGTGCCAGGGTTCACCTGTTTCGAGTCGCCGCACGCGGCGAGGAGGGCGACAGCCGGGGCACCGAGGAGAGCAAGGAGGAACGATCGGCGTTTCATGTCCGCTTGGACGGACGACGCGACGCCGTGGTTCCCGGGAACATTCGCTCGCCCTGTTCGCGCACCACGGCTTCAAACAGCGCCCCGGGTGTGTCGACGACGCGGTGCAGGTGTCCGAACAACTCCAGCGAGATGGCCCCCATCACGTTCGCCCACGCCACCATGCCAACGGCCAGCAGCGCGTCACTGACGGGAATACCGAGGTTCGAGCGCAGCGCCGTCAGATCGGATCGCAACGCCACGGGAATCGGCGTCGCGACGGCGCTCGTGCGGCCGGATGCCTCCATCTCCGCGAGCAGCCTCAGCAACACCCACGTGTAGCGGCCAGCCGGGCCGATCGTGTCTTGCGGCGCCGCATACCCGGGTACCGGAGTACCGAACAGCAACGCGTACTCCGACGGATTGTCGATCGCCCACTGCCGGATGCCGTGGGTGATGGCCCGCCAGCGCGCCGGGTAATCGCTGCGTCGCTTCACCGACGCGTCAGCCGCTTCCGCGGCCTCGCCGAGGCGGTCGTACGAATCGATGATCAGTTGCGTCAACAGTTCATCGCGGCTGGCGAAGTAGCGATAGACCGCCGAGCTCACCATTCCCAGGTCGCGAGCGACCGCGCGCAACGACAATGCCGCCGCCCCTGACTCGGCCACCTGTAGGCGAGCGAGCCGCACGATCTCTGCGATCACCCCTGCACGAGCACGTTCCCTGACTCCGGCCATGGCAGGAGTGTAGCGAACGTCACTCTCGAACGAGAGCAGTGCTCTTGCTTTTCGTAGAACGGCTCTGCATTATGTGAGCACCGCTCTCGTTAGAGAGCGCTAGTGCAGAGGAAGCAGCAGATGAACCACCATGTCGTCATCGGGGCCGGCCCAGTCGGGTCGGGAGTCGCCGTCGCACTCGCCGAGCGCGGAACACCGGTCACGGTGATCACCCGCAGCGGATCCGGACCCGAGCACCCGCTCGTCACACGAGTGCAGGCGGACGCATCCGACGCTGCGGCAATCACCAAAGCCGCCACCACTGCCGCAGCGATTTACAACTGCGCCAATCCGCCCTACCACCGCTGGCCAACTGACTGGCCGCCGATTCACACCGCGCTGATGACTGCCGCCGAGCGCACGGACGCGGTGTTGGTGATGATGGACAACCTGTACGCCTTCGGGCCCGGCACAACGATGCCGATGGCCGAGGGAGACACTCCGAACGCCACCGGGCCGAAGGGCGCCGTGCGCCGTCGCATGGCCGACGAACTGCTGCATGCCCACGCTTCCGGCCGACTGCGGGCCACGCTCGCTCGGGCCAGCGACTTCTACGGTCCGGGCGTCATCGGTGCAGCACTCGGCGAGCGAGTGCTGCCGCGCGTGCTCTCCGGTAAGAGCGTCAGCCTGTTGGGCTCGCTCGACGTCGTGCACGCCGTCAGCTATATGCCAGACGTCGTGCGCACGCTCGTCACCATCGCCGACGACGAGCAGGCGTGGGGCAAGCCGTGGCATGTGCCCAACGCTCCTGCAATCACCCAACGCAAGACGGTCGCCGCACTGGCGGCAGCGGCCGGCACCACCGTGGCAGTGAAGTCCGTACCGAAGGTCGCGGTGACAGCACTCGGTCTGTTCGTCGCACCGATGCGCGGCCTGACCGAGACCTGGTACCAGTTCACCGACCCGTGGGTGGCTGACTCCTCACTGACGCAGCAGACGTTTGGCCTCGTTGCGACACCGCTGGCCGACGGCGCGGCGGCGACCGTGGCGTGGTGGCGAGCACGCTCCTGACATTGGGATCCCTCGAGACCGCATCAGTAGTGTGGAACGCGTTAGCCGCCCCAGTCGTCCGCCTTCCGAGCGGCGTCTGAGCCGGACCAACTTCACACAGCGTTCACATTCGGGCAATGGGCCGGAAATGCCCATTGAGCAGCATGTCTTCGCCCCTCCCACACACCCGCAAAGGATTCCCGTGGCTTACCAAGCTGAATACATCTGGATCGACGGCACCGAGCCCACGCCGCTGCTCCGTTCGAAGACCAAGATCATCGCCGACGGCAAGACCCCGCCGGTGTGGGGTTTCGACGGCTCCTCCACCAACCAGGCCACTGGCGACAAGAGCGACTGCGAACTGCAGCCGCAGTTCGTGTGCCCCGACCCGATCCGCGGTCGCGACAACGTCCTCGTGCTCTGCGATGTGCACCTGGCCCAGGACGACAAGCCGCACCCGACCAACACCCGCCACTCGCTGGTGAAGGCGCAGAAGAAGTTCGCCAAGCACGAGATGATCTTCGGCATCGAGCAGGAGTACACCCTCCTCAAGCTCGACGGCACGCCGCTCGGCTTCCCCGCCAACGGCTTCCCCGCTGCGCAGGGCCCGTACTACTGCGGCGTCGGCGCTGGCCGCGTCGTCGCCCGTGAGCTCATCGAAGAGCACACCCAGGCCTGTCTCGATGCCAATCTGCTCATCGAGGGCACCAACGCCGAGGTCATGCCCGGTCAGTGGGAGTTTCAGATCGGCGCCGCCGACGGCGTCACCGTCAGCGACCAGCTCACCGTCGCACGCTGGCTGCTGCACCGCATCGCCGAGGACTACGACATCGTCGTCAGCCTCGCTGCCAAGCCGCAGAAGGGCGACTGGAACGGAGCCGGCGCGCACACCAACTTCAGCACGAAGGCAATGCGCGAGGACAAGGCCATGAAGGCCATCAAGGCCGCCGCCGAGGCAATCGGCAAGAAGCTCGAGCTGCACGTCAAGAACTACGGCCACGACATCGAGAGCCGCCTCACCGGCGCCCACGAGACCGCCCCGTACAACAAGTTCAGCTACGGCGTCTCCGATCGTGGCGCCTCGATCCGTATCCCGTGGCAGGTGTCCCGCACCGGCAAGGGCTACGCAGAGGATCGTCGCCCGAACGCCAACATGGACCCGTACACCGTGACCCGCCTCATCATCGAGACGGTCTGCGGCGCCGCTGGCCCCGTCTGACACCAGACCATCTAGTCGAACACGAGGGGTCCGGGTTCACCCGGGCCCCTCGCGCCGTTTTCGGACCGGGCACCTTGTCAGACCGTTTTGTTTGACTGAGTACATGAGTTCGCTCCTCATTCCGGATCTCGAGGCGGTGCGGGCGATGTCGCCGGCTGATCTCGAAGCGCTCGCTCGCGAGTTGGACGATGTGCGTCGTGCTGTGCGACCAAGCGACGCTCGAGCACGCTCGAGCACGCTCCCCAGCAGACGTTGGGCGGTTCAGCTGAACCGCTGGATCCCACCGTTGCGTTACGTGAGGTGTTGTGGGCGCGCGGCCTTGGACGTTGCGGGGCGGTGAGGAGCTCGATGTCAGGTGTAGCGGGTGGCGCGGGTGCCGGGAGGGTTGTGGACCCCCGGGACCGCATCAGGGTTCTGAACGCACACTTCGCCCTCGAGGCCGTCGGGGTCGCGGAAGAAGATGCTCAACGTCGATCCAAAATCGGTGACGAAGTCGTTAGCCGCACCACGAGCCATCAGCCGTTCGCGAATCTCCTCGAATGCCGTCAGCGACGCGGCCTGGAGCGCGAAGTGGTCGAGACGGCCGCGCCCGAACATCGGCACTTGATGGTCCGCCTGGGAGTTGCCGTCGATCTGGAACACGTTGAGTTCGCAATGGTCGCCGATCTTGATGACCGTGAGCCGAGGTCCGGTGCCATCAGGAAACTCGGCACCGTCGCTGGCGACCTCGGCGTCGAACACGTCCCGGTAGAACGACTGGAGCCGGGCCGAGTCGTTGGTGATCAGCGCTACGTGATTGAGGCCATTCGTGAGCATCGTGTGTCCTTGTTGTCGAAAGCGGTCGACCAGCGTCGCGACGCCTCAGCATCCGCGCACGCACCGCGAGTGTCCCACACGGGGTGGTGGTCGTCGCGTACGGGACGACGGTGGCCAAGGGAGGACCGAGCGTCCCTCCAAGTGGATGACCTCCTCCGTCCACTGGAGCTCGATCTCGAAGGAGTCAGACAAAGGGACAGACGTCGCACCAACGAGCCGTCGACAGTTGACTGTGGACACCATCAGGCAGTTCGGTGCTACGGCTCAGCCATTAATCAGGCGATCGAAGCGTTGACGGGCGCCCTGTCGGGTCATGCCGAGCTGCGCTCCGATCAGACCCCACGACATTCCATGGTGGTGCGCCTCGAGGACGGCCGCCTCGATCCTGCCTTCGGCCTCGCGGCGTGCAGCAGTGGCTGCGCGCAACTCCGTCAGGACGGCGACGTCTGCGACGCTGAATACGCCATCCTCGTGGGCGTCAAACGCCGCGATGATCGCCTCGGTGTCGGCCGGGGTCATGTCGCGCGGGTGCTTCTTGGTCTTCATCGTGGTCCACCTCGGTCGTGTCGAATCATGTTCATGTATCTGGGTCTCGCGGTCATCGCGTGGATGACGTAGTCGTTGTCGTCAGCAGCGAGCACTCCGACCTCCAGCGGCTCGCCGCTCTGGTCGGGGCCGATGAGCATCGTGAAGTCGGGTTGGTCCGGCGTTGTGATCGAGCCGATTGCATTCGCGCATGCGTGTCGGATGTCGTCGTCGGAAACTCCGTGCTTCCGAGCGCTTGCCAGGATCTCCACGGTGACAATGATAGTTGTCGTCTTGTGTCGCGGCAACCCACCCCGGAACGGTTCGGTCAGCCGCACCTAAGGTGCAGCTGGAGCTGGGCAGGTCACGAGCAGGTCCGCAGCTCTGCGTTACTCGGCTGACCACCTACCCGAGTTCCGTGAGTGCACCGATGGCTGCCACGTGCCGACCATCTTTGGGGCAAATCCAGGTGGCGGTCCGGTGCGGCCGAACTGGGCGGTTTCGTTCCCGGAGGCCGGGACGAATCCCGCCCAGAAGCTGATTCGGGACGATTCCTGCCCCGAAGCCGACCTACGCTCGCGACATGAACGGCGGGCAGCACCGACTAGGCGACGACGACTGGCAACCGGCGACCAGCGCGCCGGGAGAGCTGTACACACCCGAGGGCCAGATCAAGGCGATGGGCGCGTTCGCCCGCGGCGCCACGAACCGGAACCCGCGCACTCGCGCATACCAACGGTCGATGGCACGTACAGCCGCCGCGGTGATGGCGATCGGCATTGCCGTGATCGCGATCATCTCGCTCATGTCCGCCGTGTTCTGAGCCGGTGCGTTTCACACTCTGTTCACACGCCCCTGGGCGCGCGCGCTGACGAACATGGCACACTGACGATGTCCCCTTGAGCCCCTGAGGGAGCCACGACATGCTCGATCAACAACGTGATTACGTACTGCGCACGGTGGAAGAGCGCGGCGTGCGCCTCATTCGCCTGTGGTTCACCGACGTCCTCGGCAACCTGAAGAGCTTCGCCATCAGCCCCGCAGAGTTGGAGAACGCCCTGGAGGACGGCATGACCTTCGACGGCTCGGCCATCGATGGTTTCAGCCGCGTTCAGGAAGCCGACGTGCTGGCGATGCCCGATGCCAACACCTTCGAAGTGTTGCCGTGGGGCGACCCCAAGTCGGTGGAGGCTCGCGTGTTCTGCGATATCCACCACCTCGACGGCACGCCATTCGAGGGCGACCCGCGCCAGGTGCTGCGCCGCAACCTCTCTGCAGCTCGCGCCAAGGGTTTCACGCTCTACGTCGCGCCCGACATGGAGTTCTTCTACTTCGCCCCGCCGGAGAAGGGCCAGACGCCTATTCCGCTCGACGAGGGTGGGTTCTTCGACCTCACCACCACCGACGTGGCCGGCACGTTGCGCAAGGAGACGATCCGCACGCTGGAGACGATGAGCATCCCGGTGGAGTACAGCTTCCACGAGGACGCCCCCAGTCAGCACGAGATCGATCTGCGCCACACCGACGCCCTGACAATGGCCGACAGCGTCATGACGTTCCGCCTCGTGGTGAAGGAGGTCGCCGCCAAGCACGGTGTGCACGCGACGTTCATGCCCAAGCCATTGGAGGGCGTCCAAGGAAGTGGCATGCACATGCACTTCAGCCTGTTCGACGGCGACGACAACGCGTTCTACAGCGCCGACGATCCGTACAGCCTGTCGCCGGTGGCCAAGCAGTTCATGGCCGGCTTGCTGCGTCATGCAGCCGAGATCACTGCGGTCACCAACCAGACCATCAACAGTTACAAGCGTCTCGTGCCCGGGTTCGAAGCGCCGGTACACATCAGCTGGGCGCGCAACAACCGCAGCGGCCTGATCCGCGTGCCAATCGCCAAGCGCGGCAATCCCAGCGCCACCCGCATCGAGTACCGATCGCCCGACCCGGCGTGCAACCCGTATCTCGCGTTCAGCGTGGTGCTGGCGGCCGGCCTCAAGGGCATCACCGAGGGCTACGAGTTGCCCGTCGAGGCCGACGCCAACCTGTTCGAGATGGACGATCAGCAGTTGGCGCAGCTGGGTATCGACACCTTGCCGCAGTCGCTCAGCGACTCGCTGAAGGTGATGGAGAAGAGCGAGCTGGTACGTGAAGCACTGGGTGAGCACATCTTCGAATGGTTCCTGCGCAACAAGCGCAGCGAATGGCGCGGTTACAAGAGCCACGTCAGCCAGTTCGAACTGAATCGCTACCTGAAGGCCCTCTAGTGGAACTTGTGGCCGTCTACCCAGACCCGCCGCCGCCCGACCTCGCGCGCACCCTCGACCTGGCCGGCTATCGGTGGCAGGCCGTGTCGTCGGCCGACGAGGCGGTGCGCTCCGAGCCATCCGCCGGTTGGGCCGGAGCCATTGTGGCGTGTGACGCCGACCCCGACGGAGCCTGGGCGTTCTGCCGGGCGCTGCGCAAACGCGACACCCCGGTCAGCCCGCTGATGGTGTTGGTGAACGGAACTCAGCTCTCCGACCTGCAACTGCGCGATGAGTTGTTCGACGACTTCTGCCTCACCCCGTTCCACCCCGTGGAGCTGGAAGCACGTCTGCGGCACATGTTCTTCCGCGGCGGCGGTGAAGCACGACCGGAGATGGTGGAGTACAGCGGTCTTGCGCTCAACCTGGAGACCTACCAGGCCTCGATCGAAGGGCATCCGCTCGACCTCACGTACATGGAGTACGAACTGTTGAAGTTCCTCGCCCAGAACCCGGGCAAGGTGTTTACCCGCGAGATCCTGCTCAGCCGGGTATGGGGCTACGAGTACTACGGCGGTGCCCGCACGGTTGACGTGCACATCCGCCGCCTGCGCGCCAAGCTGGGCGAAGAGCACGCCAACCTGATTCAGACCGTGCGCTCTGTCGGCTACCGCTTCGGGCAGTCTCGCTGGGGCCGCTGACCGGAGACGGTTACTACTGGCCGATCTGCAGGCCGCCGTCGACGCGGACGATGGCGCCGGTGGTGAAGCTGCTGGCCGGGCTGGCGAGAAACAGCGCCGCGGAGACGATCTCGTTCGGGTTGCCCGGGCGACCGAGCGCATTGCCAGCGGACTCGCGCATCTCGGGCGTCCACGCCTTCGCAATATCGGTGAGGAACGGCCCGGGCGACAACGTGTTCACGCGCACCTTCGGCCCATACTCGGCGGCGAGCGAACGCGACATGTGGTTCAGCGCAGCCTTTGCCCCGCCGTAGGGAACGATCCCCGGCAGCGGCATCAGGCTGCCCGACGACGTGACGTTGATGATGACGCCACCGTCGCCGTCGTACATGCGCTTTGCCACCTGGCTGGCCAGACGGAACGGACCCTTGTAGTTCAGACCGACCACGCTGTCGAACAGGTCCTCAGTGACCTCGTGGCTGGGCACGGCCGGGCTCATGCCAGCGTTGTTCACCAGGATGTCGATGCGGCCGAACTCGGCGTACGACGCGTCGATCAGTTCATCGATCGAGGGCCACTTCGCGGCGTGCACTGCGTACGCCATCGCCCGGCGACCCAGCGCACGCACCTCGTCGGCCACCGTCTCACAGTTGTCCAGCTTGCGGCTGGCGATGATGACATCGGCGCCACGCTCGGCGAAGGCCTTCACCATCTGGTAACCAAGGCCACGGCTCCCGCCGGTGACGAGGGCGATCTTGCCGGTGAGGTCGAAGTACGGGTCGGGCGTCATGCCCGGATACTACGCGTCGGCGATGTGTTCTTGCCCTAGTGCTTCCTCGAGTTGCCGCAGCGCCGACTCGGGCAGAGTGGTGTGCACCAGTCGAGCGAAGGGGAAGCGTTCCATTTCCTTGGCCAGCGCACCGACGTGCAGATCTTCCAGCAACAACAGCACGGTGGTGGTGCCCGGCTGCACGGCCTCGCGGAACCACGCCACCCACTCGTCGGGGATACCGAGGTCGATCACCTTCGCCGTCGCCGCGCCCACGCCGGCGCCTACGGCGCCACCCACCAGCCAGCCGACAGGGCCACCGACCAACAGACCGAGCAGACCGGTCCACATACCGCTGGAGAGCGCTGTGCGGCCAGGCTGCGGGTCGATGGTCTCACGCACCGCGGTGTGCCCTTCGGCGTTCTTGGTGACGATCACGGCATCGCGCAATTTGAGCGCGCCCTTGACGGCGAGACCGGTGGTGGCCGTGAGGAACTCCTGTGCGCGCAAGGCGTCGGGCAGCGACACTCCGACGAGGTACTGATCGAGTGGTTCGGGCATGCCGGAACCGTACCCGCTCACGCGAAGGCTGAGACTGCGCTGGCTACACCGAACGCGATGAACACGATGCCCGCCACCCGCTGCACGATCTTCAGCGGCACGTGTTGCACGATCCAGCGGCCGGCGGTGACCGCCAGCGCGGCGACTGTCACGAGTGCGCACCACGCGCCCAACGCCACTGCGACCGGCGCCGAGTAGCGAGTGGCGATGCCCGCAGTGGCGAGTTGGGTCAGGTCGCCGAACTCGGCCAGGCCCACCACCGATGCCGCCGTCAGCGCCACTTTGCGGAACGACACGCCGGCCGCATCCGGACCGCCGTCTTCCTGGTCCTCGTGCTTGGTGCGCAACATGATGATGCCGCCGACGAGGAACAGTACGGCGACCGCACACCGCACCGGGGTGACGGGGAGGTGCCGCAACAGCGAGCCGAGGCTGACGGCCAGTACCACGTGCATCACGAACGCGGCCGACACACCGACCCAGACCGCGAACGGTCGGTGGAAGCGGGTCGTGAGCACCAACGACGCGACCATCGTCTTGTCGGGGAGTTCTGCGAGGAAGACGGTGCCAAAGGCGACGAGGAAGGCGGTGATCACGTGGGGCGTTTCAGAGTTGTTGGATGCGCGCCGCGTGCTCTGCGTGGTTGCGGAGCGCGCGGTGGATGTCGGGGTGGACGAGTTCGCCGTCGCGAACCACGAACCGTCCGTTGACGATCGTGTGCCAAGCGCTCACCGGGCCGCACCGTAGCCAGGCCTCCACTGGGTCGGCCAATGCGCCGGCGAACGCCGGACCCTGCAGCCGCCAGATGGCCACGTCGGCAACGGCCCCCGGCGCGAGTACCCCGATCTCGCCCTCGCGACCGAGACAGCCGGCCCCGCCGAGCGTGGCCATCTCCAACGCCATGCGCGCCGTGCCGGCGTGCGCGCCGTCGCGCAGCTTGGCCAACAGCATCGCCTGACGGGCCTCCATCCACATCGATGCACTGTCGGCCGACGACGAACCGTCGACACCGATGCCGACCTTCACACCGGCAGCGCGCATCGGCACGATCGGCGAAATGCCCGACGCGAGGATCAGGTTGCTGCTGGGACAGTGAGCCACGCCGATACCCGCTGCGCCGAGACGGTGGATCTCGTCGTGGTTCGGCATGACGCAATGGGCGACCCACGTGCGGTCGGTGCACCAGCCGGTGCGCTCGAGGTATTCCATCGGACGGCAGCCGAACTTCTCCACCGAGTACGCATCGTCCTCGGCGTTCTCCGCGAAGTGGGTGTGCAGCCGCACATCGAGCTGACGCGCCAGTTCGGCACTTCGCACCATCAGATCCTCAGTGACGCTGAACGGACTGCACGGTGCCAGTGCGATACGCACCATCGCCCCGTGCGACCGGTCGTGGTGGCGCAGCACTGCGGCCTCGCTCGCGGCGAGAATCTCGTCGTCATCGGACACCACGTCGTCGGGCGGCAGCCCGCCATCCTTCACGCTGAGGCTCATCGAGCCGCGCGTGGGGTGGAACCGCATGCCGATCTCCTGTGCGGCGGCGATCTCCGCGCCGAGCAGATCGCCGGCACCCTTGGGGTGCAGGTACAGGTGGTCGGTGCTGGTGGTGCAACCGCTGAGCGCGAGTTCGGCAAGGCCGACGAACGCACTCGCGAACACGGCGTCCTCGTCGATGGCACGCCACAGCGGGTACAACGACTGCAACCATCCGAACAACGGCTTGTCGGTCATACCCGGGTAGGCGCGCGTGAGGTTCTGGTACATGTGGTGGTGCGAGTTCACCAGACCCGGTGTGACCAGACAGCCGCCGGCGTTGATCGTCTGATCCGCGATCGGAGCGTCGTCGGCGGCGCCGCCGACGGCCTCGATCAGGTTGCCCGTGATCGCCACCCAGCCGCCAGGGAGCTCACGCCGCTGGTCGTCGACGGTTGCGACGAGCAGCGCATTGCGGATGAGCAGATCGGCCATGGTGTTCCTTCAGAGCAGTGAATCGATGATGAGGTGGATGTCGTCGAGCGTGGTGCGCGGGTTGACGATGCAGAGGCGCAACACAGTCTCGCCCGCCCATGCCGTCGGCACCACGAATGCCACGCCGTCGGCGAGCAGATGATCGCTCCAGGCCTGGTATTGCTGGGGCGTCCAGCCGATGCGGCGGAACAGCACCACGCTGAGTTCGGGCTGCATGATCAGCTCGAGATGCAACGACGTGTCGATCAGCCGCGCCCCTTCGTGGGCCACGGTGAGCGTGCTCTCCACCGCATCGCGATATGCGGCGGTGCCGTACGTGGCGAGGCTGAACCAGAACGGCAGGCCACGCGCCCGCCGCGAGAGGTGGTGGGCGAAGTCGCTGGGATTCCAGCTGTCGTCGTGCAGCACGTCGAGGTATTCGGCGTGCTGGGTGTGCGCGGCACGCGCGGCGAGCGGGTCGCGGTACAGCAGCGCGCAGCAGTCGAAGGGGGCGAACAGCCACTTGTGCGGGTCGACGATGAAGCTGTCGGCACGTTCGATTCCCCGGTACCGGGACCGCACGCTGGGTGCAGCGAGACCGGCCCCGCCGTACGCGCCGTCGACGTGGAACCACACTTCCAGCTCGGCCGCGACGGAGGCCGCGGCGTCGAGGTCGTCGATGACGCCAGCGTTGGTGGTGCCGCAGGTCGCGACGATCGCGAACACCCGCTCACGATCCTCGGGTGCCAGTGCGGCGACCGCGTCGCGCAGGTTCTCCACGTGCAGCCGACCCTCTGCATCCGAGTCGACCGAGATCTCGTCGGCATCCATCGCGCGACACGCGAGAGCGATGGAGCTGTGCGCGCCTTTCGACGAGAGCACCAGCCCGCGGGTGCGATCGAAGCGGCCACCGGCACGGGCCCGCCACTGGTGCCGCGCAGCGATCAGCGCCGACAGGTTCCCCGCAGTGCCGCCGCTGAGGAACACCCCACCGGCCTCGGTCGGCATGCCTGCGAGATCGGCGATGTAGCGCAACGCCTGGTTCTCGGCGAACACTGCGCCGGCACCCTCCATCCACGAACCGCCGTAGATGCTGGACGCACCGACGACGAGATCGAACAGGATCGACGCCTCCGTCGGTGCAGCTGGCACGAACGACAAGAACCGTGGGTGATCGGTGGAGATGCATGCCGGCGCCAGCACGTCGGCGAACACGCGCAACGCCTCCAGCCCACCGAGGCCCTGCTCACTGATCGTGGTGCCCGACATCGCCGTCAACTCGGCCTCAGTGCGCGGCCCATCCAGCGGCGGTTCCATGCGCACACGAGCGACCGCGTAGCGGACGATGGCCTGTGTGAGCACCTCGACCGAACTGTCGCGCTGGTGCATCGGCCGAACTGTACTGGCGGGCCCGAGTCAGAGGTTGACGTCGAGCAGTTCGCTGCCCTCGTTGCGCTGCTCTGCGTCGCGGTTCAGCAGGAAGCCGAGGGCGGCAGCGATGGTGGCCGTACCCATGATCGCGATCACGGGGAAGATCAGCAATGCGACGAGGATGGCAATGGCACCGGGCACGAACGTCAGCCTAGTGGCTTGAACGCCCAGGCCTCAATCTCCACTGCGGCGCCGGCCGGCAGTGCTGCCACGCCGATGGTGCTGCGGGCGGGACGCGAACCGTCGAAGCCGGCCACGTACGCGTCGTTGAAGGTGGCGAACGTGTCGATGTCGGTGAGGAAGCACAACGTCTTGGCCACGTCGTGAATCGTGGCGCCCATCGAGGCCAGCTGTGCCTTCAGGTTGACGACTGCCTGTGCGGTCTGGGCGGCGACGCCACCATCGACCAGCACGCCGTCCTGGAGGCCGAGTTGACCGCTGACGATGATCCAGTCGCCGGCGCGAACGGCGGGGGTGTAGGGCCCAAGGGGTTTGCTCATGTCCGCATCGTAGGCCAGCGCGACCGCGGCGAGGCTCCCGCGCCGTGTGACACGAGCGCAACCGCAGTACCGTTTCCGAACGATGACTCCGACCCGTCGCCAATTCCTCGTCGCCAGCGCAACCGCCAGCGGCACTGCTCTCCTCGCCGCCTGCGCCGCCGACAGCCCCAGCACTTCACCGGCCACCAACCCAGGTGACACGGCGGTGCCGGCGCAGCGCTCGGACGGCACCGAACTGCCCAAGGCGTTCGCGATGGTGCAGCGGTTCCCCAACCACCCGCTGTTCATCCCCGGCCAGGAGGAGCGTCTACCGGTCTCGATCATGAAGGTCGCCTCCAACGACCAGAACGGCGGCCTGCGCGACAACGGTCCGGAGACCATCGAAGGCTGGATCGAGGACTTCAACCAGGTGAAGATCACCGATGTCGTCGCCACCCGCCACTTCGACGGCATCGCCAACGCCTACTGGGTGGCTCGCGCCACCCTGCCCAAAGCCGTCGTGTACACATTGCGCCTGAAGGGCGACGACGGCTACGGCGCAACGTTCGAGGTGTTCGACCCGACCGATGTCGTCTCACCCGCCACCGGCACGCCGATGCCCGCGTTCGACACCCCCACCAAGGACAACCACCGTGGTGTCGAGCCGTACTGCACGCTCGCCCCGAAGCCGTGTCCCTTCCACGAGGTCACGCTCGCCGACGCGTTGAAGTCGGGTAAGCCCGTCGCCTACATGGTGGGCACGCCCGCACACTGCACCACCGGCACATGCTCCCCCGGTCTGCAGTTCCTGATTGCCGAGTCAACGCGCGTTGGTGACGCGATGGTGTGCGTGCACGCCGACGTCTACAGCGACGAGGCCGCCACCGAGGTCGCACCTGCAGTAGCCGCGCTCGGCGTGCAGTACGAACCGATCATCTACTTCATCGACGCGACAGGCGTGATCGTCGATCGCCTCGACGGCATCTGGGACAAGAGCGAACTGCGCGAGCGCGTCGAGCTGTTGCTCAGCTGAACGACTTGCCGCAACCGCAGCTGCGGCTGGCGTTCGGGTTCGTGATAGCGAACCCTGCCTCGTTGAGGCCGTCTTTGTAGTCGAGCGTGGCACCGAGCAGCAGCTGAGCGGACTGAGCGTCGACGACGACGCTGACCGGCTCGCTGCCGAAGGTGGCCTTCTCGTCGTCCTGGGCGAAGTCGCCGTCGAAGAACATTTCGTACGAGAATCCGCTGCACCCACCGGGACGCACTGCAACGCGCAGGGCGAGATCGGTGGCGCCTTCGGCCTCGAGCAGTTCCTTCACCTTGCGGGCGGCGGTGTCGGTGAGCGTGATCATGCGGAGAAGTGTAGCTCGTATTTACCGTAGGCTGCGCTTCGTGATTGATGCGCCGCCTGATGTCGAGACCGTGACGGCGTTACTGCGTGCCGTGATTGATCCAGAACTGGGCGCCGACATCGTCACGCTGGGCATGGTGCCGTCCGTGGCCGTCTCGGCCCAAGGAGTCGTCACCGTTGGGGTCAAGCTCACGATCGGCGGCTGCCCGCTCCGTGCCCAGATCAAGAAGGATGTTGAAACCCGCATCGCCGTGCACCCGGGCGTCACCGACGTGCGGATCGAGTGGGGCGAGATGACCAGCGACGAGCGCAGCGACGTGATGCTGAAGGCCCGCTGGAACGCCCGCGAGAACCCGCCCGACACGAACGTGCCCCTCACCTGCAAGGTGATCGCCGTCGCCAGCGGCAAGGGCGGCGTGGGGAAGAGTTCGGTCACGGTGAACCTCGCAGCCGCAATCGCCGCGCAAGGTTTCACCGTCGGGGTGCTCGATGCCGACATCTGGGGCTTCAGCGTGCCTCGTCTGCTGGGCATCGACGAGCCGCTCGAGGCTGAGAAGGTGGACGGCAGCGATCGTCCGCGGATCATGCCCAACACCCTGGAGGTCGGACGCGGGCTGTCGAAGGGACTGCTGAAGGTCGTCAGTACCGGCTTCCTCGTCCAGGAGGACACGGCGCTGATGTGGCGTGGCCTGATGCTCACCAAGGCCGTCGAGCAGTTCTTGCGCGATGTGCACTGGGGAGATCTCGACTACTTGTTCATCGATATGCCACCGGGCACCGGCGACGTGCAGATGGGCCTTGCCCGAATGCTGCCGCGTACCGATTTGCTGATCGTCACCACGCCGGCGCTCGCCGCGCAGAAGGTAGCTACCCGCGCCGCCGACATGGCTCGCCGCAGCTTCCTTCGCGTGTGTGGAGTCATCGAGAATATGAGCGCCTTCACCTGCGAGCACGGCGAGTCGTACGCGCTGTTCGGCGAAGGCGGTGGTCAGACACTCGCCGACGAGATCGGCGTGCCCCTGCTGGGCCGTATCCCGATCGAGGCAGCGGTGTCCGCTGGTGGCGATGCCGGTGCGCCAGTCGCGCTCACAGGTGTCGGCCCCGCCGCCGACGAGTTCCGCGCCATTGCTCGTCGACTGGTCGACGACATCGCCCCTCCCGCCAACATGGCCGGCTGCAGCGCCCGCATGTTGGGGATGGTCGCTGCCGCCCTCGACGCCAAGGACGCCACTCAGCCCCAGTAAGGGTCAGTCAGCGTTGGACGCGTAGGCGTCGTCCCAGGGGAACAGCAAACCCGCAAACTGGCCTTCGGTGTCGTAGACCAGTTTCGGCAGCACGCAGTCCGGTGCGCCGATGGAGCGTCCCCAGGCCATCGCCGACGCGACATCGGAGTACTCGGCCAACTCGCGCAGGCACCAGATGGTGGGAGGCATGAGCTGCAGGTTGCCGGCGAGGAAGTCGGCGACGGCAACTGGTGGGCGCACCCACATGCTGGCGACGGACTCGGTGTCGTCGTGGTGCGACGACTGACCGGCAGGGCTGGCGACCATGAAGAAGCGCGTGTCGAATCGACGGGCGGCTTCGCCTTTGGGCGTGATCCAGTGAGCAACCCACGGGAGTTGGTCGGTGGCGAGGCGCAGACCGTGTTCCTCCACGAGCACTCGCACATCGACCGTCCCATCGTGAACACCTTCACGGTGGGCCAACACCGGGTGACCATCGGAGACCATGCAACCGTCGGCGTCGACAGCGAGCAGGATGCCCGCCTCCTCATAGCACTCGCGGATCGCGGCCACCACGAACCCTTCATCGCCCGCGCCGTCGGCGTCGTCAACGCGGCCACCCGGGAACACGTACATGCCCGCAGCGAAGGCCATGGCGGTATTGCGACGCAGCATGAACACCTCGAGACCGTCGGCAGTGTCGCGCAACAACATCACCGTGGCGGCGGGGCGGATCTGGACTTCGGCTTCGGTCATACGCATCGAACCGTACCGTCTGGCCTAGCCTGCCAGACGTGCTGGTATGGATGGACCTTGAGATGACCGGACTGGAACCGGCGGTGAACGTCATCGTCGAGATCGCGACGATCATCACCGATGATGAGCTGAACATCATCGCTGAAGGTCCCGACCTGGTGGTGCACGCCACCGAGGAACAGCTTGCGCTGATGGACCCCGTGGTGGTCGACATGCACACGCGCAGCGGACTGCTCGATGCCATCCGCGTCTCCACCATCACGCTCGAGGACGCCGGGGCACAGACCCTCGCGTTCATCCAGCAGCACGTTCCCGAGGCACGCAAGGTGCCCCTGTGTGGCAACTCGATCGGGATGGATCGGCGCTTCCTCGTCGCCTACCTGCCCGATATCGAGAACTACCTGCACTACCGCAGTGTCGATGTCAGCAGTGTGAAGGAACTCGTGCGCCGCTGGTATCCGACGGTGTTGAACGGCCTGCGCCAGAAGCAGGGCACCCACCGTGCGCTCGACGACATTCGTGAGAGCGTGGCCGAACTGCGCTACTACCGCGAGCACATTTTCGTGCCCGTCGCGGCCCCAGCGACGCCCGTCACCGAATAAATCGGTTGACGTTCGTTTCCGGACGTGGTTGCCTTGCCGGGATGAACAGCTCGACGCTCGCACCGCACCAGGCCCATGTGGCCAGCGCTGCGCGCCCGTGTGGCGTGTTCGTCTTTGGTCACCAGTGGCGCAATCGCACCGGCTCGATGATGGCAACCATGTCCATCACGGCAACCGCAAAGAAGCGCACCGCCCGACGCCCCGGGATGCTCACGACGTAACACCAACGTTGTCAGCGCCCACCGAGGCCGTCGGGATCGCAAGATCCTGGCGGCCTTTCTGGTTTTTCCACCCTGTCCCCGAATCCGCATTGCCTGTCCAGAGGAACCCGCATGTACACCCTGAACGACACCGATATCCAGCACGCCTTCGACGAGATCGTCGAACCGATCGCAGTGCGCGTGGCCAAGCCGCGCTGCGCCGATGGCCACGGCACGCTCAGCTACCTGTTCTTCTCGGACAACACGGTCGACACGGCCCGCGCCAAGGCCATCTGTGGCAAGTGCACGCTGGCGGCCGATTGCCTTGCCGGGGCCATCGACCGTGCCGAGCCGTGGGGTGTGTGGGGCGGCGAGTTGCTGGAGAACGGTCGAATCATCGCCAACAAGCGACCACGCGGCCGTCCACCCAAGCACCCTCGCCCACTCGGTCCGATCGACGAAGTGCCGATTCCCCCGCACCTCGTGACGCTTCGGCGACGCGGGCCCGCGGCCGCGCGGCACCGATAACGTGGCGCCCGTGCAGGTTCGCAAACGACTGTTGTTCGGTTCGCTCGCTGTGTCAGCGGTCGCCTCGGTTGCCGTCGGCTTCATTCTCGCCGACCGCAATACGGGTGGTTCGAGCACCACCTCCACCGAAGCCACTGACACGCGGCCGGCGCCCGACGTCGGCGGCATCGATACCAATGCGGTCGTCGAGGGCAAGCCCCTGCCCGATGTCAACGTCCAGAACCTGGCAGGCGACGACATCCCCACGTCCTCACTCATCGGCATGCCGATGGTGATCAACGTATGGGGCAGTACGTGCATCCCATGCAAGGAGGAGCTGCCCGCATTCGCGGCCGCATATGCGAAGTACGGCAGCAAGGTGCAGTTCGTCGGCCTCGACTTCCTCGGCCCCAGCGACCGCGAGGAACGCTTCGCCCGCGGCAAGGGTGTGAAGTACCAACTGCTGTATGACGGCAACGGCGAGTTCATCAGCACGGCCGGCATCGCCGCCTTCCCAGTCACGTTGTTCGTGAACGCGAAGGGCGTCATCGTGCGCCAGACCGGGCAGCTCGACGAAGCCACGCTCGCCAAGTACATCGAGAGCGACCTCGGTTGATGTTCGCTCTCGACGCGCGTCTGGCGAACGGTTTCACGCAGGGTCTACTGGCAGCGGTGAACCCGTGCGGCTTCGTCCTGCTGCCCACGTACCTCCTCTACTTCCTCGGCATGGAGAACCTGCGCCCGGGCGCCGAGCGAACTTCCATCACGCGCGCACTCGCCGTCAGCCTGTCGGTCTCGGGTGGTTTCATGTCCGTCTTCGTGGTGATCGGCGTCATCACCAAGTGGAGCACCACCTGGTTCATGGACAAGGCGCCGTACCTGTCGTTGGTGATGGGGCTCGGCCTCGTTGCGCTCGGCATCGCGATGCTCTTCGGCTATCGGCTGCCGTTCACCACACCCAAGCTCGACATCGGCAAGCGAGATCGGTCGGTACGCAGCATGTATGTGTTTGGCATCGCCTACGCGATCGCTTCCTTGGGCTGCACCCTCCCAGGGTTCATGTCAGTCGTGCTGGGCGGTGTCACCACCGACGGTCTGCTCACCGGCGCCGCAGGTGTGGGCCTCTACGGCCTCGGCATGGCCCTGCTCGTCAGCGGCCTCACCATCACGTTGGCGATGGCCAACACAGCGCTGCTGAAGACACTGCGCAAGGGCATGGAGTGGTTCGAATACATCGCCGGGGTGTTCGTGCTACTGACTGGCATGTACCTCTCGTACTACTGGTACAACGGCATCCGCGACAAGACCGGCACCAGCAGCGTCATCTCCGGCACTACCTCGTGGCAGGAATCACTCAGCCGCTTCATCCAGCGCAACCAAACCACCGTCGTGGTGCTGTCGTCGATCGTGATTGCCGCAGCAGTCGGCTTCGCGGTCTTCAACAAGCAACGTCGCCAGCCAGGCTGACCGGCCTCCATGAGCCACCACCGCTTTCGCGAGTTGCTCGCCATGCCGGGGGTGCGCGAAGTCTGCACGCTTCGCGGTCAGTTGGGGTTCATGGCGTACCACGGTGGATCGCTGGAGGAGATGACTGATGTGATCGCGTCGCAGGCCGCGGAACGCAGCGGTGCCAGCTACTACGGGGTGCTGCAACCCGCCGGACAGCAGCATCACATCCCCTCGCACCGCATCTCCGCCCTCGACTCAGCGCACCTGCAGGGCTTCCTGCGCCATGTCGACGCGGTGATCACGATCCACGGTTTCGGACGGCACGGATACTGGACCAGCCTGTTGCTCGGCGGTCAGAACCGAGGACTGGCCCACCACGTCGCCGAGCATCTGCGCGAAGCGCTTCCCGACTACCACGTGGAGACCGACCTCGAGCAGATCCCGCGCGAGTTGCGCGGCCTACACCGAGACAACCCGGTGAACCTGCCACGCCAGTGCGGTGTGCAGATCGAGTTGCCACCTAGGGTGCGCGGCCAGGCGCCGCACACCGAAGCGCTGATCGACGCGCTCACCGCCGCCTCCACCACCTGGGTCGGTGCGAGTGCCAGCCCACCGGTCCGAGTGGGTGAGCGCCCCAGCGGCTCGTCCCCGGTCTGACCGAGTGGCACGTGACACCCAGGGTGCCACCACCCACTCGGGTGCACTCCTGCCACTCGGGCCGGCCACCACCCACTCGGGGGTTGGTCAGGGTGAGAGGCGGGTGACGTGCCAGGCGGCTGCGTCGCGTTGGCCGCGGGTGTAGCGCAGGCGGTCGTGCAGACGGCTGGGGCGACCCTGCCAGAACTCGAACGTTTCGGGGCGCAACAACCAGCCACCCCAGAACGCCGGCCGAGGCACCTCGGCATCGACGAACGTCGCCGCCATCTGTTGCACCCGCTGCTCCAGCCAGTCGCGATCGGCGATCGGCTGCGACTGCGGTGACGACCAGGCACCGATCTGCGAGCCACGCGGCCGCGAGGCGAAGTACTCATCGCTCTCTGCATCGGGTACACGTTCGGCCGTCGCGGTGACCCGCACCTGACGATGCAACTGCAACCATGTGAACAACATCGAGGCGCGTCCGGTGTCGGCGAGCTCGCGGCTCTTGGCCGACTCGTAGTTGGTGAAGCAGGTGAACCCGCGCTCATCAGCGGCACGTAACAACAGATACCGCGACTGCGGCCAACCGTCCTCGTCGACGGTGCTCAGCACGAACGCATTCGGTTCGGTGCACCCAGCGTCCACCGCATCGCCGAACCATCGACGCCACTGCGTCATCGGATCGGGGTCGACCTCACCCACGTCGAGGCCCGCCGTTTCGTACTCGAACCGGTGGCGGGCGAGGATGTCGGCGGGTTCGCTCATTTCGGCGAGATCACCTCGATACCGCGCATGTACGGCTTCAGCACGTCCGGAATCACCACGCTGCCATCGGCCTGGCGGTAGTTCTCCATGATTGCGGCCCACACGCGCGGCACAGCGAGCGCCGACCCGTTCAACGTGTTGGCGACGGTGGTTCCCTTCTCCCCCGGTGTGCGGAAGCGGATGTCGGCGCGACGGGCCTGATAGTCGCCGAACCAACTGACCGAACTGACCTCCAGCCAGTTGTCGCAACCGGGCGCGTAGACCTCGATGTCGAAACTGCGGTGGTGGCTCTGGCCCATGTCGCCGGTGCAGATCTCGATGACCCGGTAGGGAAGGCCGAGGCCGCTGATCAATCGCTCGGCCCGGTCGCGTAACTCGATCAGCAGCTCGGGACCCTGCTCGGGCGTCGCGACGGCGAGGATCTCGACCTTGTCGAACTCGTGCGCGCGCAGCATTCCCCTGGTGTCGCGCCCGGCCGAACCGGCCTCACGGCGGTAGCACGACGAATGCGCCATGAGCCGCTGAGGCAGGACGCTCACGTCGAGCACTTCACCTGCGTACAGACTGGTGAGCGGCACCTCGGCGGTGGGAATGCACCACAGGTCGTCACGCTCGATGGCGTACGCGTCGTCGGCGAACTTCGGCAGCTGACCGGTGGCGGTGAGCGTGGCAGTGGTGACCAATGACGGTGGGCGGATCTCCTCGAACGCGTCGCTGTTCATGTCGAGCGCGTACTGGCACAACGCACGGGCCAGCGTGGCGCCGGCGCCGCGCTGCATGGTGAACATCGCACCGCTGATCTTGGTGGCCCGCTCGTTGTCGAGGATGCCGAGCGCCGCAGCGGTTTCCCAGTGCGGCACACGCTGGTAGTCGGGGAACGACTCGGGCAGGAACGGCCCCTTGATGATTGGGTTGTCGCGGTCGCTGGCGCCGTCCGGGGCGTCCGGGTGCGGAAGGTTGGGGATACGCAGCAACAGCTCGCGCAACTCGGCCTGCAGCACGTCGGCGGCGGCGGCGAGGGCAGTTTCCTGCTCACCCAGTGTCCGGCTGCGCGCTTGTAGCCCCTCGGCACCGTCGGTATCGCCCTCGCGACGCTTCAGGCCCACCTGCTTGGACAGCTCGTTGACCTCTCCACGCAGCGCATCGCGGAGGCCCTGCTGCGTGCGCATCTCGCCCTCGACCTCGATGGCTCGGGCGAGTTGGGCCAGCACATCAGCGTTGCCGCGGCGGGCGAGCGCGGTGCGCACACCATCTGGGTCGGTACGGAGCAGTCGGACATCGATCACGCCTCAACGCTAGTTGGAGCGGCCGGTGAAGTCACAGGACCTTGCGGCTAGCGTCGTGAGTCGTGAGTGCAGTCGAGGTGAATGGGCTGACGGTGCGCTACGGCGACCTGGTGGCAGTGAACGAGGTGTCGTTCTCTGCTGCCGCCGGTGAGATCACGGCGGTCCTCGGGCCCAACGGCGCTGGCAAGACCAGCACGATCGAAGTGTGCGAGGGCTATCGCCGCGCAGCGTCCGGTGAGGTGCGGGTGCTGGGCCTCGACCCTGCCCGCGATCAGCGCCGCCTCAGCGAGCGGATGGGTGTGATGCTGCAGGCCGGTGGCGTGTACCCCGGAGCCCGGGTGGCCGACTCGGTGCGGCACTACTGCGCGCTGTACGGCAAGGGAGCTGATGCCGATGCGCTCGTGCAGCAGGTGGGCCTCGCCGACCGGGCCAAGGCAACGTGGCGGCGCCTCAGCGGTGGCGAGCAGCAACGGCTCTCGCTTGCGCTCGCGCTCGCCTCGCGACCCGAGGTTGCGTTCCTCGACGAACCCACGTCCGGGGTCGATGTCAACGGTCGCGACACCATCCGCGGCATCATCCGCGACCTCGCTGCCGCCGGGTGCGCGGTCATCCTCGCCACCCACGAACTCGACGAGGCGGAGCGCTTGGCCGACCGCGTGGTCATCTTCGACCGGGGCCAGATCATCGCCGACGGCACGCTCGCGGAACTACGCCGCGGTCACGACGAGATTCGCTTCCGCAGTTCGCCCACGCTCGACGTGCACGCACTCGCTGCAGCCATCGATCTGATCGCCAGCCAGGTCGGTGCCGATGAATATGTGATCGACGCCCCACCGCACCCACGGCTGATGGCGACGCTGGCATCGTGGCTGGCGGATCAGGGCCATCCACTCACCGATCTACGTGCCGGTTCGCAGCGGCTGGAGGATGTCTTCCGTCGCCTCACTGCGGACAAGGACGACAAGCATGGCCAGGGTGGTGCAGCATGACTCGCTTTCGTGCTCAACTCATCGCCGAGCTGCAGGTCGTGCGCCGCAACGGTGAGCAACTGCTGCTCACGCTCGGCATCCCGGTGCTGCTGCTCACGTTCTTCAGCCTCGTCGACGTGCTTCCCACCGGCACGAAGGATCCCATCGACTTTCTGGCCCCCGGCGTGCTGGCGCTCGCGGTGATGAGCACGTCGATGGTCAGCCTCGGGATCGGCACCGGTTTCGAGCGCACGTACCACGTGTTGAAACGACTGGGGGCCACACCGCTGGGCCGCCCGCTCCTCATCGCCGCCAAGATCACTGCTGTCGCGGTCGTCGAGCTGGTGCAGTTCGCCGTGCTCGTCCCGGTGGCCTATGCGTTGGGCTGGGCTCCGCAGTCCACAAACTGGGCGCTGGCGATCGCCGCGGTACTTGTCGGCACCATTGCGTTCGCCGGTATCGGGCTCACCATGGCCGGTCGGCTGCGTGGCGAAATCAACCTCGCAGCGCTCAACGGCCTGTATCTCGTACTGCTGTTGCTCGGCGGCATGGTCATCCCGTTCGCCAAACTGCCGGGTGCCGTCCGGGCCGTCGCCCATGCGTTGCCCAGTGGAGCCTTGGCCGATGTACTGCGCGAGACACTTGGCGGACATGGCAACCAGCCGGGCACCAGCTGGATCGTGCTGGCCGCGTGGGCAGCGGTCACGCCGCTGCTGGCGGCACGCCTGTTCCGCTGGGACTGATCGGGAACGTGGCGACGAACGCAGCGCCGACCGTGCACTCGTCGACGGTGAGCGTGCCACCGTGCACCTCGCAAACACGTCGAGCGATCGACAGCCCGAGACCCGCTCCCCCGTCATCGCGAGTCCGCGCCTCATCAAGCCGAGTGAAGGCAGCAAACACCCGCTCGCGGTCGGACGGTTGGATTGCCGGGCCGTCGTTCCACACCCGCAGTCGGATTCCCGATGCCGTGCTGGTCAGCGTGACGGTGATCACCGATACCGAGTGCCGCACAGCGTTGTCGACCAAGTTCCGCACGAGTCGCACCATCAGTCGCCGGTCGGCCAACAGGTGAGCCGGGGCGAGATCGGCGGCAATGCGCGGGTCGGCGTAGCGGGCCAACTCGTCGCCGATCAGCTCGTGGAGCTCCACCGGCTCTGGCGCCAGTGCTCGCTCGCTCGACTCCACTCGCGCCAAATCCAGCAACTCACCAGCGAGCGCCTGCAGCCGCTCAATATCGACCATCACCTCGCGCGCCGTTTCAGGCCAGTCAGTGGCGGCCGGGTACGCCAACCCAACCTCCAGTTGGGTGCGCGCTGATGCAAGTGGACTCCGCAGTTCGTGCGACGCGTCGGCAAGGAATCGACGGCGGGTGGCAGCTGCCTGGTCGACACGATCGAGCAGATCGTTCATCGTCGTGGCCAGCCGGTCGAGTTCAATCGCTCGCACCCCAGCAGAGATCCGCTGCTCGGGCCGATAGATGGCCGCGACCTCCCGGCGCATCTGTTCAACCGGTGACAGCGACCTCCCGACCACGAGCCAGATGCCCAGCCCGGCCAGCAGCGTGAGGAACGGAAGTCCTACCCAGAGCCCCAGGGCGAGCATGCGCACGGCGTGGTTGACGGCATGCAGCGACGACGCGGCATACACAGTGAGCGGTCCGATCGGTGTGCTGACGGTGCGCGCGACCACGCGGTAATCGGCGCCGCTGTCACTGCCCACCACGCCCCCCGGCACCGTGCGGGCCGACACGCGCCCCACCGGCGGAGGGTCGAACACATCGAGCCGGGTGGTCGTGGCCAGACCAGGCGATACGGCCACCACCACGCGTCGAGCAGTGACCACCTGCACCTGACCGGTGTCGGGTCCGCTCGCCGCGAGGATCGACGACAACTCGCCGACCTGGGTCAACTGGGCCACGTACGCCACCTGGCCGCTCAGCTCCATGTCGGCGTCGTGCAACAACGATGTGCGCATCCAATGAGTAACGAACACCCCGGTGCTGGCCAGTGTGACGGCCACGATCGCCGTCGCGATACCGGCCACCTGCACACGCAGCGACGGACGACGCTGGATCATCGATCGACCAGGCGGTAGCCGGCGCCGCGTACGGTCTCGATTGCATCTGCTCCCAGCTTGCGGCGCAACGCGTGCACATGCACCTCGATCACATTGTCCGGCCCATCGAAGTCTTCATCCCACACGTTGTCCAAGATGTCGCGCTTGGCCACTACGTCGCCGGCATGCTCGGCGAGGTATTCGAGGACGGCGAATTCGCGCGCTGTGAGTGAGACCTGTTCGCCAGCGAGCAGACAACGGCGGGCGCCCAACTGCAGCGTGATGTTGCCCGCCACCAGGTCGCTGGTGGCACGCCCACGAGCACGACGCACGAGTGCACGGAGGCGAGCGACGAGCACGACATACGAGAAGGGCTTGGAAAGGAAGTCGTCGGCGCCTGTGTCCAGCGCCTCGGCCTCGTCGAATTCACCGTCCTTCGCCGTGAGCATCAGGATTGGCGTGTCGATACCGCGCGTCCGCAGTTCGGCGCAGACCCGGTAGCCGTTCAGCCCCGGCAACATGATGTCCAACACGACGGCGTCGTACTTGTGCTCAGTGGCGGCCCACAAGCCGTCTGTTCCGGTGTGCGCAAGGTCGACGGTGAACCCTTCGGCCTGCAGGCCGCGTTGTATCGCACTTGCGAGACGCACTTCGTCGTCGACTACCAGGACGCGCATAGCTGCATTGTCGCAGGGTGAGTCCTGAAGAACACTTCAGCAGCCCTCAGCGTGTTTTCAGCTGCGAGCGGTAAGGATGCGTATATGTCGCTGCTCGATGATCTGGACAACTTCCCCGCTTCGTCGCCGTTGCCGCCACCGCCTCCTCTCATGGAACCCCGCCGCCCTTCTCGCGTCGGGCGCGTGGTGGGCGCCGCAGCAGCGTGTGTGGCGCTGTCGGGAGGGGTTGCCTACACGACGGTCAAGCTCACCGAATCCGACAGGGGCACTGTCACGTACGTGGCCACTGCATCGGGGCAGAGCAGCAGTGGCAATCCCTCGACCCTCGGCGACCTCCACCAGTTGCTCGCCAAGGTGATGCCCGCAGTGGTGGCCATCGAGGTCTCCAGCCGCGTCGGCAGCAGCGTGACACCGATCGCCGCTGGCTCGGGCGTGATTATCTCCAACGACGGGCTGCTGCTCACCAACGCCCACGTTGTGAACGCCGCCGACGACGCAGGCAAGGCCCTCGATGCTCCGGTATTCACGGTGAAGATGGCCGACGGCACCGTACGCGAAGCCAAGGTGCTGGGCGCTTCTGCCGACTACGACGTGGCGCTCATGCAACTCACCGACTCCACGGATCTCCATCCGCTCGCACTTGCTGATGCGACTCAGTTCCGTGTCGGCGATGCTGTCGTAGCGATTGGCAATGCGCTCGATCTGGGCGACACCCCCACCGTCACCACCGGCATCATCTCGGCACTCGACCGCACCCTGCGTGAAACGGACACCGTGACGCTGCACGGTCTGATCCAAACCGACGCGGCGATCAACCATGGCAACTCGGGCGGTGCCCTGGTGAACGCCAACGGCGAGCTCGTCGGGATCAACTCTGCGGGCTATTCCGACGCACAGAACGTCGGCTTCGCCATCTCTGTAGCAACCATCAAGCCTCTGCTTGCTGATCTAAAGGCGGGCAAGGAGGTCAAGGCCTCCCCGGTCGGCTTCATCGGCGTCAACGTCGCCCAGACGCCGTACGGCCTCACCGTCACCACCGTGCAGGACGGCACACCGGCGGCGGACGTCGGCATCCAGGCTGGCGACATCATCACACAGGTGGGCGACACGAAGATCTCCACCCAGGGTCAGCTGCAGACGGCATTGCGGGCCACCGCGCCAGGCTCCGCCACGAAGGTGACCGTCCAACGCAACGGAACCACCATCACCTTCGATGTCACCCTGGCCGAACGACCGATTCCGTGACAGGTCGCTGACGGCGATAGGTGTTGGCATCGGCTGCTTCCTTGCCGAACCTGGCGAAGTAGATGTAGCCCATGATGATCCACATGTACCACCCACCGGCGATCTTCATCAGTACGCCGGCGACTTGCTGGTCGTCCATTGCGCTGATACCCCACACACGAACAGCCTGCTGCCCGTAGTGGCGGTACACCGGGTTATCGGCCATCGACAGCCACATGGCTGGCACCGTGGGCACCACACCCTGCAGGAACAAGTAGATCATCGTTCCGGCTGGCCGCATCCGCAGTTCTGGCAGCGGGCCCACGACGGGTGCCCACATCAGCAATGCAGTGAGTACAAGGGCGACGTGCAACAGGTAGTGCAGTGGGCCGTTCACCGTGGCGGTGTTCACGATTCCGGGTACATGCAAGAGCATGATGACGCCGTTGTAGAGGACCGCTGCCACGACCGGGCGAGTGAAGAACGCGACCACCCGATAGGTGCGTCCGTTACCGATCAAGACTCGCAGCAGCCATTCCGGCGTTGCCAACAACACCAGTGGCGGCAGGAGATAGCTCAGCATCATGTGCTGGATCATGTGCATGAAGTACAGGTAGTCCTCACCGATCTGGTGGATCGGCCAGGTGCTGGCGCTGAACAACACCAGCATCGCAAGGACGAAGCACCACAGGTGACGGCGGGTGATCACGGCCGCGCCGCTGGGGACCGCCTTCGGGCCGATGACTCGCACGACATAGATGTACGCCGCGACGAGGAACCCAACGAGGAGGTACACCTCAACGTTGGGCTGGAACCGCCACGGGTCCACGAACCGTGCGGCCGCGAACATGGCGTCAGCGAGCGAAGAACTGGAACGTGGAAAGTGCCACGCAGTAGACGAAGATCGCCAGCCCCAGACCGATGTAGAACATCAGGCTGAACAGCTTGTTGTCGAACTTCAGGTGCATGAAGATCATGACGATCATGAAGAACTTGATCGTCATCATGATCAGCAGCGCCGGCGTGGCAAAGCCGCCGAGGTGGATCCAGTACGTCGAGGTCTCGAGCGCAGTCAGCAGGGCCAGCCACAGGGCGACCTTGATGAAGTACGAGTCCTTGGGGACGTGCGGCTCTTCACCGCCGTGGGCATGATGCCCGGCGTGCTCGTCCTGCTCGGCGTGTTCGGTGACTGCGCTCATTGGGGTTACCTCAGGCCGGGATCAGATAGACGAGGGTGAAGATGACCACCCATACGACGTCGACGAAGTGCCAGTACAGACCGATCATCTCGACGACTTCGGCCTTGTCGCCAGCCACCTTGTTGCGGGAAATGATCGCCACCATCGCCAGCAGCATGATCACGCCAATGGAGACGTGCACACCGTGGAAGCCGGTCAGTGTGAAGAAGCTTGACGAGAACAGGCTGGTCGTGAAGCCGACACCCTCGTGGTAGAACGACGTGAACTCGTAGACCTGCGCTCCTACGAACAGCGAGCCGAGCAACGCAGTCACCGTCAGCCACAGGTTCGTGTTGCGGTCGTCCTTGCGTTTGGCCGAGTTCACGGCCATCACCATCGTCAACGAACTCATCAGCAGTACGAAGCTACTGACCGAGGTGAGCGGGATGTCGAACAACTGGGCCGGACCGACGCCCGAACCGTGGCGACCGCGGTACAGCATGTACGTACTGATCAGGCCGCCGAACAGCAAGCACTCGCTGCCGAGGAACAGCCACATGGCCAGCTTGTTGTTGCTGATTCCTGTGATGCTGCCGTGGCCGGCAGCACCGTGATCGTCGTGACTGGTCACGGCTTCGTGAACTGCGATGTCAGCCAACGGAACTCAGCTCCTTGGTCTCGGACCCACCGGCCGGCGGGTCGTAGTCGCTGTCCTCAGCGACAGAGGGTTCAAGTACCCAGCCGAAGACGCCGAGCAACAGGACCGCTGCACCGACCACCGACAGCAACAAGTTGTAGATCACGCCGTAGGCAATGATCGGCAGCCCAAGAGCCAGCACGATCGGCCAGTACGACGGCGACGGCATGTGGATGTGGGTGTCAGCCTTCGCTTCTTCAGCTGCCAGCACTTCTTCAGCGGAGCGCACCCTCACGAGTCGCGGACCCTTGTCGGTGTCGACCTCTTCGTACTTGCGGTGGAAGAACTCGTCGAGCGAGTGGATCGTGGGAATGGTGTCGAAGTTGTGTTCCTTCGGCGGGCTGGCAGTCATCCACTCGAGTGTGCGCGCATCCCACGGGTCGAGCGGTGCCTTACCGGCCTTCTTCGCCGTGTACACCACGTTGATCAAGAACAACAACACGCCCAAAGCGATCGTGAACGAACCGAGGGTGGCGATCTTGTTCCAGAACGCGAGGTTGAAGAAACCTTCACCGGTCAGCTTCTCGGGCCACACGACCATACGGCGCGGCTGACCTTGCATGCCCAGGATGTGCATCGGGGCGAACGTCAAGTTCACACCGAAGAACATCAGCCAGAAGTTCCACTTCCCGAGCCGCTCGTTCAGCAACTTGCCGAACACCTTCGGCCACCAGTAGTAGAAGCCGGAGAACAGGCCCATCACCGCGCCACCAACGATGACGTAGTGGAAGTGACCGACGATGTGATACGTGTCGGTCTGCTGCGTATCGGCCGGGGCGACGGCGTGGGTAACGCCGGAGAGGCCACCAATGCTGAACAGCACGATGACACCGATGGCAAACATCATTGCCGTGGAGAACCACAGCTTGCCGCCCCACAGCGTGAGGGTCCAGTTGCAGATCTTCACGCCAGTTGGGATGGCGATGAGCATCGTGGCGACGGAGAACACGGCCACGCTCACCGGGCCGAGGCCACTGGCAAACATGTGGTGGGCCCACACACCCCAGCCGACGAAGCCGATGGCGGCGCCGGAAAAGACCACGAACTTGTAGCCGAACAACGGCTTACGCGAGAACGTGGGGAGCACTTCGGAGATGATGCCGAAGCTGGGCAGGATGATGATGTACACCTCTGGGTGTCCGAAGATCCAGAACAAGTGCTGCCACAGCAGCGGGTCGGCGCCTTTACCGACGTCGAAGAACGCTGCACCGAAGTTTCTCTGGAAGCTCAGCAGGAACAGGGCCACTGTGATCACCGGCAGGGCGAACAGTAGGAGGAACTGCACCACCAGCACCATCCAGGTGAACACCGGCATGTTCATCAACTTCATGCCGGGTGCACGCATGTTCAGCACCGTGACGATCAGGTTGATCGCGCTGACTAGCGAAGCGATGCCGATGATCTGCAGACCGAGCACCCAGTAGTCGACGCCGTGGCTGGGCGAGAACAGACGGCTGCTGTTCGGCGAGTACATGAACCAGCCGCCGTCGGCCGCGCCGCCGAGGAACCACGAGGTGTTGAGAAACACGCCACCGAACAGGAACAGCCAGAAGCTCAGCGCATTCAGTCGCGGGAAGGCCACGTCGCGGGCGCCAACCTGGAGCGGCAGGAAGTAGTTGGCGAACGCCGCCGCCATCGGCATCACGAAGAGGAACACCATCGTGGTGGCGTGCATCGTGAACATCTCGTTGTAGAGACCGGCGCTGAGCACCGTGTTGTCGGGTGCCGCCAACTGGAGGCGGATCAGCAGGGCTTCGCAGCCACCGACCACGAAGAAGAACATGGCGACGAAGCCATACATGATGCCGATCTTCTTGTGATCGACGGTGAACACCCAGGCACGCCAACCAGTGGCGGCGACTGGGCGACGAAACACACCCAGCGACTGGGTCGGAGTGAGCAGTGCAGTTGCACCGGCACCGCTGACGGTCGCCGGTACCGCGGAAGTTCGTTCGATGATGGCCATCTCGTGGAGCTCCTGTTATTTCCGCTCGAGCAGGTAGGCGATGATCTGGTCGATCTGAGCCTCGGTGAGACCCAACGCCGGCATGCCGCGGGTCTTGCCGCCCGTGCTGCCGAGGTTCTTCGGGTCGGTGTACATCGGCTTCATTGCCGGGGCATTACGGATCCACTCACGCAGGTTGGCCTCGTTGAAGCACTCAGCAGTGATGCCCTTCAGATACAGCGCACCGAACTCGTCGGGCGGGGCATTCCAGAGCGTTTCGCGGCACGTGGTGGTCAGCAGGTCGAACGTCCAACCAGCGATTGCGGTACGCGTCAGCAGGTTGGTGAGGTTCGGCGCGGCGCCCGAGAGTACATACAGGTCGGGTTCAGCCAGTACCGGCTTGCCGTCGCCATCCTGTAGACCGTTCACCTGGTGGCAACGGCTGCACTGGGCGATGAAGGTGCTCTGGCCCACGGCGGCGGCGGAGCCGGCCTCGGGCGAGGCGTACGCCTCGGTCTGGTTCGTGACCCAGGTCTGGAAATCGGCCGTGTTCAGTGCAACCGCAGCCTGGCGCATGCGGGAGTGGCTGAGACCACAGAACTCGGTGCACTGTCCGGTGTAGATGCCGGGTTTGTCGGCCTGCATGCGCAGCGTGTGCAAGCGGCCGGGGACGGCGTCGCGCTTACCGTTCAAACGCGGGATCCAGAAGCTGTGGATGACGTCGCGACTGGTGATGCGCAGCAGCACATCGGTGTTGGCCGGGATCACCAGTTCACCACTGGTGACGATCGACTCGGGAATGACCACTCCGCCGCACTCACTGCCCTTGGCGTAGTCGTACTCCCACCACCACTGCTGGCCGGTGACGTTGATGACGCAGTTGTTGTCCTTCTTGTCGAGGGAGAACACCTGGCTCACGGTGGGCACGCAGATTGCCGCAAGGATGATGGCCGGGAGAATCGTCAGCGCGATCTCCAGCTTCGGATTTCCATGCGATTGCTCGGGGATGTCTTGGCCGCGATCCTTGAACTTCCACATCGCGTAGCCGACCACCGCGAACACGATGATGCCGACCACACCGGCTACGTAGAACACCGGCCGCTGGAGGTTGTCGATGCTGCGGGCATTGGAGCCAGCAGGATCGAACGTGTCCTGAGGTGCATTCTTGGCGCAGCCCGCCAGGAGCAATCCGAGGGCGGCCGCAGCAGCGACACGACGACGACGAGAGGGTTTGACGAACACGGAGTCGAGGCTAGCCGCCGCTCTCCATCCAATGCCACTTTCGCCGCTCGGCGGAGCTACCACTTCAACGCGAACGAGCGACCCTCTACAGGGTCGCTCGTTGGGCATCGACAGCTTCGACGATGTGGTCGTCAGGGAACGTTGACCTGAATTTCTTGGCCGTCGAGACCCGGCACCATCAGCACGATCGGCGTGCTGCTGGCGAGGTTGGTCTTGGCGACCTTGAAGTCCAGGAAGGCTTCATGACCTGTGTGCACTGCGGTGGTGCATTGGATGACTTCGGCATTGGTGCCGAACGTACCGAGGCGCGCCGTGAGGCGGTGCGACTGATCGCCCTCGTTGTGGAACAACACGCGAACCCACGCGCTGCGGGGCACGTCGAGGGAGCTGAATGCCTTGCCCGGCGTGCCGTTCACGTAGGCAACCACCACGTTGTTCGACTGCAGGTAGATGTTGGCGATGACGCTGCTCTTGGCCGAGACGGATTGCGATGCATTGTCGTCGACCTCGCCGGCGGTGCCGCCTTCCAGGCACACCGCTGCGTCGGACGCAGTGGTGGGGTGCGCCTCGATCGTTCGCTGACCCTGCACAGCCGACGCCACGCCGACACCGAACAGCGCCACAGCAGCGATGGAGCACACTCCGGTGATGGTGCGCTTAGCAACGTTCTTCTTGCCAGCAAAGACGAAACCGGCGAACAGGACCATCGCGGCGATGGCGCCGAACGCGGCCTTTCCTGAATCCTTGTCGAGGCGCAGCATCACTCGCGAGAAGGAGTAGACGATGACACTGAGACCCACGGCAGCAAGGATGGGGAACTCGAGCGGGAACAGAATCCGTCGACGGACGCCGGAGTTGTAGCCACTGTCGCTGCTGGCACGTTCGCTCCAGCCGAGCACCATCCACTCGACGACGGCGGCAAGCACGACCACGACGGCAACCTTGAACACGACGGGCTGGCTGACCGCGCCGACCACGAGACCGCCGACGCCGACAGCGGCGACCAACGGCCACATGCTGCGGCTGACCGGAGACTGAGCGGCAGGTGACGTGAACTCCACGCCTTCCTGCGCGCCCGACACGTTGCCATCGCGGGTGTACCAGTTGATGCCGCCGAGGAAGCCGAACACGAGGGTGGTGGTCAGCAGACCGACCACGCCGGGCATCGACAGCGCGCCATCGGTGGTACCCGCGTACAGCAGCGCGCTGACGAGTGAGAGCGCAGAGGCGCCGAGAAACAGTTTTGAACCAGTGGTGAACATCGCCGCTCCGTTACTTCGTCACGTAGACCACGAACCAGAGCAACACATACGCGGCGCTCAGGACATACCAATACAACGCATGCGCCGACACGACCTCGCGGTCGGTGGTGCGGCCGCCCAAGTAGCGGAAGGCCGTCACAGCGCTGAACACCACACCGGCGATGGCCGCGGCCACCAGCACACCGGTGAGTGTGTAGAACATCGAGTTGTAGGTGCCGCCATTGGCCGGCAACTTCATCTGCGAGTAGATGTAGGCCTGAGCGTTGATGAACAGCAGGCCCATCATGCCGACAAGAGCGAGCGCCACGCCGGTGTGCTGCTTGTCGTCACGCTTGGCAGAGTAGACCGCCCACTGGGCGAACACGCCGGTCGGGATGAGCGACAACAACATGATGTTCACTGGCACCATCGGCACCACAACACCCTTGGGCACCCAGAGACCGTTGGCCTTGATGCCGGCGTCGCGCATGCGCAGGAACAGGGCGAGCATGCCACCGAACAGCGACGCAGCGGCGGCGCAGGCGATTGCCGTACCGACGAAGATCTGCCGGCGCGGTGCGGCCGCGGGAGACGAGGAAAGGGCGATCATCACGCATCACTCCGGGTCGAGGGTTTGAGGTCGAGCAGCGGCTCGGCGGACTTCACGATGTGCACTGCAGCGAAGTTGTCGGCGGGTGCCGGCGAGGTGGTGGCCCATTCGAGCGTTTGGCCGTTCCACGGATCATCACCGGCAGCGGCACCCGTGAGGAACGAACGCACGGCGAGGGCCAGGAACGCCAACACGGCGACGAGCGTGAGGCCAAGACCGACGGCGCTGAGGGAGTTCCACAGCTCCATCGGACCGGAGTAGCTGAAGTTCACTGCCGAGGCGGCATTGCCGGGTTCGATCGCCGGGAAGACGCCGCCGATCTGATCGGCGAAACCGGCGATGAGCAGCGGCAGGGCGGCCAACTGAGCGCCACCGAACAGCACCAGTGCCAGACCGAGGGCCGGCTTGTCGGGCAAGGTTCGACCCCACCACTTCGGACCCCAGTAGGCAACTGCGCCAGCCGCAGCGACGACTCCGGCCAGAACCACCAGCAGCCAGGCACCTTCCTCGAAGGTGGTGCCAGCAAGCTGCGCGTCGCCGATGTGGGCGACGAGGTTCGCCGTGGCGGCCTCCAGCAGCAGCAACACCGAGAACAGACCGAAGACCAACGGTGCGGTGACCTTCGGGCGACGACCCAGACCCTGAACGCTGAACGCGAACACGGCGAAGATCCCGATGACGGGCAGACCCTGCACGATGCCGAACGGGATCAGTTGTTTGATCAGATCGCTGACTGCGATGTGGAACACCCCGGCGTCGAGACCGGGCGAAGTCTGCAACACCGAGCCGAACACGGCCACACCGCCGAGGGCGATGGCGAGCAGGATCGGGCCACGAGGACGCAGACGCTCACCGCTGGCAGTGGCAGCCGTGTCGGCGAGCAAGCCGAGCGCAGGGATCGCCAGGACCAGCGTGGTGGGCTGGGTGAAACCGAAACCGGCCCACTGGGCGAGCGCCCTGTTGCCAGCGAGTTCGCCGAGCGACGGATAGTGGTGTGCGGCGTAGAGGTACAGCAGATCGCCGGTGAGCACCGGCAGCGCGATCACCAAACACAGCGAGGCGACCAGCACCGACCAGGTGAAGTACGGCACTCGACGCATGTTCATACCCGGTGCGCGGGTGGTGAGGATCGTGGTGGCGACCGAACCTGCGCTGGCCAGGAGACCCACCAACACGAGGACCGCGGAGAGGATGAACAGATCGACGAAGCGCGGGTTGCCACCGTTGGGACCGCCGTTGTTGATCAGGGCGAAGACGGCAAGGCCGGCGCCGATCAGCCACAGCCAGAAACCGGCCGCCGCGAGACGGGGCAACGCCAGCGCACGCGCGCCGACCTGCAGGGGCACGACCGCGATGGCTGCACCGACGAGGAGGGGCAGCAACACGAGATAGGTGAAGCCGAAGCGCTCGAAGGCGAACAACTGCGTCAGCGAGCCGACGTCCAGCCACTCCTTCGTGGGCGAGATGCGCTCGACGCCCAGCAGGATCGCAGCGACCGCTGAGGTGACGAACAGAACGGCCGAGGCCCCGAGATAGAGGCGCCCGAGACGCTTGTGATCGGTGGTGCCGACCCAATCCGCGATGCACGCGAAGCCAGCGCCGGACGATGCCGGAGCGGAGCTTGCATGGGAATCGATGGTGCTCATAGGCGACGAACTCGTTTCAGGTCGGGCGCGCCCTGCGCGGACCCTTGTTGACAGGTGACAAGAGCGAACGGACTTGCGGCACCGACACTATCCGCGGCGACACTGCCGTTGGGAAATCGTCAGCCAGGACGACGCACGAGCACGTCGACCGTGAGCGCAGCGAACAGCAGCGTGACGTACGTGATTGAGTACCCGAAGACCCGCATCGCCCGAGGTGCGGTTGGGTTCGTGCCGAGATCGATGGTGCCCCAGAGGAACAGCGCACCAAGCGCGATTGCCGGAATCCCGTAGATCAGGCCGAGGTGGCCGACAGGCCACATCACCAGCGTGCTGACCACCATCAGCGACGTGTACAGCACCATCTTGCGCACGGTGACCTGCAACGAGGCGACTGCCGGCAACATCGGCACATCGGCTGCTCGATAGTCGTCTGCGTAACGAATGGCAAGCGCCCAGAAGTGAGGCGGTGTCCACAGGAACATCACCACGAACAGCACCACCGGGGCCCAGGCGACGTTGTTCTGGACCGCAGCCCAGCCCACGAGCACAGGGACGGCCCCAGCGGCGCCGCCGATGACGATGTTCTGGGTACTGGTTCGCTTGAGCCACAACGTGTAGACGAAGACGTAGAAGAGCGTGGCCGATAAGGCAAGGATGGCCGACAGCAGGTTGGCCCAGGCCCACAGCACGGCGAATGCGAGGACTTCGAGCGCAATCGCGAACACCATCGCCTCGCGAGGACCGAGCAATCCGGTGACCAGTGGACGACCCTGTGTGCGGGGCATCAACTTGTCGATGTCGCGGTCGACCACCATGTTGATCGCGTTGGCTCCGCCGGCCGCGAGCGTTCCACCCAACAAGGTGATGAGTACCAGCGACGTGCGGGGCCAGCCGCCCTGGGCCATCACCATGGTGGGAACCGTGGTGATGAGGAGCAGTTCGATGATGCGCGGCTTGGTGAGCGCCACGAACCCGCCGATCCTGGACGTCGGGATACGCCGTGTTCCGTGCGCCACACCACCCGGGGCCATTCGAGAGGGAACGAGTGGGCGTGAGCCGACAGCCATAGTTCCGCCATCGTAGGGCCGCGGAAGGGATGCGGCCACCTCGCGGCGCGACCGCGGCAGAATGGCTGTATGCCACCCGTCACCGCCCCGGTCGAGGTCGAACGACCCGAGACCGGCCAATCCGAGTCGCTCGACCGACCCTGGATCGTGCTGGTGTGGAACGACCCGATCAACCTGATGAGTTACGTCACGTTCGTGTTCCAGAAGTTGTTCGGCTACAGCCTGGAGAAGGCGACCCTGCTCATGCTCGACGTGCACGAGAAGGGTCGCGCCGTGGTCAGCAGTGGCGCCCGGGAGAAGGCCGAGATTGATGTCTTCCGACTGCACGAACACGGTCTGTGGGCCACGATGCAACAGGATGACTGAGCAGTGAGCGACCAGTTCGAGCCGATCGAGGGCGTCCACCGCACTCCGGCCGGGCGGCGGATCGACGCGAGCGCGATCACCTGGGTCGCCACTCGGAGCGGTGGCCCGGGAGGCCAGCACGCGAACACCTCCGACACCGCCGTGACCGTCACCATTCACATCGCTCGCACCGGCTTGCCAGAGGTCGTGCGCACTCGGATCGAGGCTGTCGCCGGGTCAGTGATCACGGCAATGTCGTCGTCATCACGATCTCAGTGGCGCAACCGCCAGTCCGCATGGCGAGCAGCGCTGGAACGGCTCGACGAGTTAGCTGCGCCGCCAGCGCCGCCGCGCGCCCGCACTCGCCCCAGCCGCGGCGCCCGCGAAGACCGCCTGCGAGAGAAGCACCAGGCGTCGCAGCGCAAACAGGCGCGGCGACGTCCCTCCGGCGACGACTGAGCCGAAAATGGGCACGACCCCCGCCGTAGCGGGGGTCGTGTCCGGAGTGAATCGGCGAAGCAGTCAGGCTTCGGTCTTGTGTTCCACCGCCGGGAGGACCAAGTCCTGGGCGTGCTTCGAGAAGAAGGCGTGGAGCAGGCCGAGCAGCGAGAGCAGCAGCAGCAGGGCGAAGGCTAGGTAGCACACCGTGGCGGCGAGGCCACCCTTCTCACCGAAGATGCTGAAGCCGTAGGTGGTGAGCAGCAAACCACGCAGGGTCTGACCGGTCAGCAGCGTGCTACGGGTGGCGGCGAGACCGGTGACGATCTTGTCCGCAGCGGCGATCTCCTCGTCGGATGCCTTGGCGTCCTTGAGGGTCTGGACGGCTGCCTTGGCGGCTGCCTGCACCGGGCTGATGCTGGCGTAGGTGTAGCTGACGCCGTCGGCCGAGACCATCTTGCCATCAGCACCCTTGATCTCGAGGCCGGTGCCAGTAACGATGCTGCTCTCCAAGGCGTGGAGACGGATGAAGTCGTTGGCGTAGCACTCGGCCATCTTGCCGGTGTTGACTTCCAGGCCTGCGTACTTGACCAAGCACTTCGAGTTGGCTTCCGATGTCACCTTGAACTCGGCGATGAACGCATCGACCTTGTCCTTGGTACCGAGCTTCTCCAGCAGCGTCTTCTGGAAGTCTTCCTCGGTCGCCAGCTTGTCGACGGGCTTGAAGAAGATCGCCTGCTCATGCATTTGATCCTTCACGTACGACTCAGCGAAGTCCTTCTGCTGGCTCAGAACGAGGCCAAGTACGAGCAGCAGGACGCTGAAGACAGCCCCGCCGATACTGAATGCGATGTCGAGTGTGCGCCTTTTCATGACTGTGTCCTCCGTTGGCCGCGTGTTCGGTTGCGGCGTTGGAGTCATTGTGCGCTCGTTCACAAGCGAGCAATGAGGGCACAAGTACCCCATTGCCCGGGACCTTCGCGCCATCGACCGGGGTCCACTGGCAGTTGGTGCTCCCGCGACCGAGACTCAGACCAGCGCTGGCACCTGGCTCTGGATCCAGCGCTCGAGGTCGGGGGTCGACTCCACACACGTGATGAGCGCGTAACGCGGTGCGTTGCCGCGATGGACAACCACGTGCCACAGACGCTGAGTGTCGACCACGAAGCGCGAATACTGCGGCAGTGCGACACGCCGCTCGGTACCGGCAATGGGCAGACGGGCTTCATCCATGTCCATCAGCAGCATGTAGCTGTCGGGGTCGTCGGTGAGTTCGATCCAGGTGCGCAGCACCCAACCCTCGTCAGCTGGGTTGAGACGGTTGTTGTCGTCTCGGTGGAAGCTCCTGAACGCCTCTTCGTGAGTGGCGGGCTCGAGCTTGATGATGCGAACACGACCGAAGTTGGCGCCGATGCTGTCGACATACCGCTTCATCGTCGGCGCCTGGTCGGCGTTCGACGTCCAGATCGCATTCTTGTCGGGCTTGCCCTTGTCCCAGAAACCGCGGCACTCAAGTTCACCGTCGGCTGATGCCAACGGTGCGAAGTTGGTGTCGCCTCCGCTCTTCCAGTCGAAGTAGACGAGGCCCTCCCATTCTTCTTTCGGGATCACACCGTCATACGGAGTGAGGGCGACGAAACCGTCCTTCTCCAGCGACGGGCAGATGTAGTGCTCCGTGCGAACCGGAACCTCGACACTCCAGTGATCCTTCGTGGGCCAAAACGTCATGAACCGAACACTAATGGAACGAGTGCTTCCGAATTCAGAGTCCTAAGTACTTGGCGGCACACTCGTGGTCGGCGGTTCCGTGGCGGCGGGCACGGTGATCTTCTGCGGCGGCAACTTGATGTCCTGGCCAGCCTGCACCTTGTTCTTGTCCGTGATGTTGTTGAGCGCCATCAGCTCATCGATGGTGGTACCGAAACGCTTCGCCACCTTGCCCAGCGTGTCGCCCGACTGCAGTGTGTAGAAGTCGGGGTAGGTGGTGGTGGTCTGCAGGATCGTCGTGGTCGTCGTGGTGGTGGCGATGGGGGGCAGCGTGCCCTGCGTCGTGGCGTCGTCACCGCACGCAGCTGCGAGCACTGGGACGGCGATACACACGCCCGCCAGCAACACCAACCGAGTCCGTCTCACGTGGGCGAGCCTACGCCGCGTAGCCTGCACCGGGTGACCCTCGTCGAGTACCCCGGAGCGCAGGCGCCCGACCGCCAACGCGATGTCGTGGTCGGCGGCGTACGCATCGCCGTGCACGAATGGGGTTCCGAGCAGGACGACCCGATCTTCCTGGTGCACGGTGGCTTCGACTTCGGCCGCACGTACGACGTCTTCGCACCGCTGCTGGCGGCCGCCGGATGGCGCGTCATCACGTGGGACCAGCGTGGCCACGGCGACAGCGCACAGTGCGCGCTGTACAGCCTCGATGCCGACCTGCGCGACATGATCGGAGTGATGGCCAGCACCACCTCGCGCCCGGCGGTGGTCGTAGGACACAGCAAGGGCGGCGCGATGTCCGTGCAGCTGGCCGACGCCCAACCGTTCCGCTTCAGCCACTTCGTCAACATCGACGGTCTGCCGTCCCGTCGCCCGATGACCGACCTCGCCGCGCACGAGCGCACCCGCATGCTCAGCAGCGACATCACCGGGTGGTTGCAACATCGCCGCCTCTCCGCCACTCTGGAACGCAAGCCCGACACGCTCGACGGCCTGGCCCGGCGGCGCGGCAAACAGAACCCCCGCCTGTCATTGGAGTGGCTGCGCTACTTGGTCACGGTGGGCGCCCGTCACGACGACGATGGTTGGCGCTGGAAGATCGACCCCTCCATGCGCCACGGCGGATTCGGGCCGTGGCGGCCGGAGTGGACTGCATCACGACTCCCCGGCCTGGGCATGCCGTTCCTCGGGATCCTTGCGAGGGAACAGGAGCCGATGGGGTGGGGTAACACCGCCGACGACATTCGTCCGTACCTGCCCGCGGGCGGGCGGCTGGAGCTGTTCGAGGACACCGGGCACTTCGTCCACATCGAACGACCGAACGAGACCGCAGCGATGATCCTCGACTTCCTGGATCGTGGACGATGAGCACGGTCACCCTGGTGCACAACCGCATCCAATTGGCGTTGCACTGCCTGCGCGACGGAAGCGAACGACCGCTGCTGCTGCTGCACGGCCTGGGCGAGCAGTCACCGAGCGCGGCACCGGACTGGACTGCGGAGTGGCCGGGCCCGGTGTACGCGCTCGACTTCACCGGCCACGGCGACTCCACGGTGCCCATCGGCGGCGGCTACAGCGCCGAACTGCTGCTGGGCGACGCCGACGCTGCGCTCAGCCACTTGGGTGAAGCCACCGTCGTGGGCCGAGGCCTCGGGGCCTACATCGCGCTGATGCTGGCGGGTGCCCAGCCCGCGTCCGTGCACGGCACGGTGCTGTGCGACGGTCCCGGACTGTCGGGTGGGGCGATCGTGCCCACTTCCACCAGCTTCGTGAACATCGCACCCCCGTACAGCGCGCCCGATCCGTACGCGCTCGTCGACCTGTCACGCGACCCGCGGCCGCCGGATTACGCGGTGTTGTTCGCCCGGCTCGCGCTCGACCACTCACAACTCGCCGAGCCGATCTCCGTTGCAGCCATCGTCCGGCCGCCGTGGTTGGCAGCGGTGGCCAACGAGGTGGGAGTCGTGGAGCGATCGCTCGCTGCTTCCTTGCTCGCCTACGCCCGCGACTGACGGACTCAGACGGTGCGTTGGCTGACGTAGGTCGCGAGCGCGACCAGTTCGTCGCGGGCGTCGGTGGTGATCGGAGCAACGCCGAGCGCGGCGACGGCCTCGACCGTGAGGCGAGCAATGGTGGCTTCCAGATCGGCCAGCGCCCCGGTGTCGATGATGACCTGCTGCACTCGGGCGACCTGCTCGTCGCCGAGGTCGGCGCGCCCGACGAGTGCGAGCACCTCTGCCTGTGCGGCAGTGGCGCGCTCGACGGCTCGCGCCATCAGCGGCGTGGGTTTACCCTCGCGCAGGTCTCCGCCGACGGGCTTCCCGGTGATCTGCGGATCGCCGAACGCCCCCATCACGTCGTCGCGCATCTGGAATGCATCGCCCAGCGGCAAGCCGTAGGCGCTCAGCGCCGGAAGTAGCTCCGGCAGTCGTTCGGGTGCAGCCAGCGCGGCGCCAAGATGCAACGGCCGTTCGATGGTGTACTTGCCGCTCTTGTAGCGGCAGATCTGTTCGGCCCGTGTGCGGCTGCGCTCGTTGCGCACGCTGCCGAGGATGTCGAGCACCTGACCGACGTTGAGCTCGATGCGCAGTTCGTTCCAGATCGCCCAGGCCTCGGCACCTGCACCGGACATCATCATGTCGCCGTAGACAAAGGCCAGGTCGCCCACCAGGATTGCGACCCCCTCGCCGAAGCGACGGGCCTCGCCGGCCCACGCACCATCACGGTGGTGCTGGGCGAACACGGTGTGGGTGGTGATGTTGCCGCGGCGACTGTGGGCGTCGTCCATCACGTCGTCGTGGAACAGGGCGAAGGCGTGCATCAGTTCGAAGGCCGCCCCGGCGTTGACGACCATCGTCGCCTCCGGGTCGCCGCCAGCACCAATGAAGCCCCAGTGACAGAACGCGGGGCGTAGCCGCTTGCCACCGGCCAGCACCAGGCGGCCGATCTCGGCCATCGGTTCGGCCAGATCGGCCTCGAACTCGGCCCAGCGGGCCAGTTCCGGCGTCAGGAACGCTCGCAGTCGGTCCTCCACACGCACCGCAATGACGGCGAGGGAGGCGGGTGCGGCCGAAGTCACGAGGGCAGGCTAGGCCCCTCCGTCCAGTTTGCCCGGCCGCCCCCCGGTGCGAGTGCCTGCCCCCCGGTGCGAGTGCCTGGCCGCCGGCCCGAGTGTCACGTTGCACCCGAGTGCCACGTGACACCCCGTCGCGCTCCTGCCACTCCGGTGGAACCTGGCACTCGCACCGGGGCGCTGGCACTCGGGTCAGGTGGGGTCGGCGAGTTCGGCGAGTTCGGCGACGACCAGCTCGATCTGCAGGCGGGCGTTGCCGATGCGCTCGCGACAGAACGTGATCAGTGCCGCCGCACGCTGCACCTGCTGGGCGAGCACATCGACGTCGACGTCGCTGCGCTCGAGGCGGGCGAGGATCTCCTCGAGTTCCGCCAGCGCCTCGGCATAGCCGGATGCGATGGGGTCGTTGGTCGGTTGGTTCACGGGTGGGTCTCCTCCACACGGCTGCGCGCCGTGCCGCTGGCAAAGGTAGTGACGATCTCGTCGCCGGGCTGCAACTCAGCGGCGGTGCGCACGGTGCGCCCGTCGGCAGTACGGGTGATGCTCCAGCCGCGGGCCATGGTGTTCGTCGGGTCGAGCAGACGAACACGGTGCGCCACTGCATCGAGATGCATGACGGCACGTTCGGTCTGGCGATCGACGCCCGCTGTGAGGCGGTGAGCACGCTGCACCATTCGTTCATCGCCACGCTCGACCGCAGCCACCACACGGTGGCGGATGCCCTGGGCGACTGCCGCCACCTCCGCATCGGCGGCCGCCACGCCGAGTTCCGCCCGCTGCGTGATCGCCGACCACTGCCCCTCGGCCGCGTTCCAGAACTCGAGCACGCGCTCGACCAGTGCGGCCGCGCATGCAGTGGGCGTCTTCAGCGCCGAGTGCGCCACCTCGTCGGCGATGGCTCGATCGATTTCGTGGCCGATACCCGTGAAGACGGGTAACGGACATTTGGCGATCTCTGTTGCGATGGTCTCGTGGTCGAAGGTGGTCAGTTCGGAGCGGCTGCCACCGCCACGGATGACGGCGATGGCATCGAGGTCGGCGCGCCGCCCGAGCGTTCTCAACGCAGCGGTGACCTCGCCGACGGCGTACTCGCCCTGCACGTGAACATCGATAGTTCGCAGTATGAATCCGAGCCCGCTGCGCTCGATCTCGTGCTGGAAGTCGGCCCACGCCGCGCTGGTGAGGCTGGTGACCACCCCAACACGCAGCGGCACAGGCGACAACACGACCTGCCGGTTGCGGTCGTACAGACCGGAAGCGACGAGCCGGCGCACCACATCGTCGCGCTGGAGGGCCAGCTCGCCGAGGGTGAAGCGCGGGTCGATACCGGTCATCTTCAGGCCGAGCTGACCGGAGGGAGCGAAGAAGTCGAGGCGGCCGAAGATGCGCACCTTCAACCCGTCGGCCAACTGCAGCCCGTGCTGCATCAGCAACGGCTTGACCTTGGCCTGCGCGTTGGCGAAGAACTGCACATTCAGCGAGGCCTTGCCAGACGGTGTCTCCTCCACCAACCGGAAGTAGGTGTGCACACCGCGCGGGCTCCAGCCCTGGATCTCGCCACGCACCCACACACCGTCGGCGAATGACCGTCGCAACACACCGTTGATCTCATCAGCCAGCTCGCTGACGGAGAAGGTGGTTTCCTCGCTCACAGACCCATTGCCGTCTCGCCCGCTCGCACCTGCGCAGCGTAGACGCCATCCCGAGCGATGAGTTCGTCGTGCGACCCTTCCTCCACGATCCGGCCGCCGTCGAGCACAACGATGCGGTCGGCGTCGCGAATAGTGGACAGGCGATGGGCGATCACCAGCGCCGTACGTCCGCGCAAGGCCTCGTCGAGTGCGGCCTGCACATGGGCCTCGTTCTCGTTGTCGAGGTGGCTGGTGGCCTCGTCGAGGATCATCACCGCAGGGTTCTTCAACAGCAGTCGGGCGATTGCCAAGCGCTGCTTCTCGCCGCCGCTGAGGCGGTAGCCGCGCTCCCCCACCAACGTCTCGTAACCGTCAGGCAGCGAACGGATGGTGTCGAGGATGCGGGCTCCACGGCAGGCCTCGTCGAGTTCGGCGCCGGTGGCATCGGGTTTGGCGTAGCGCAGGTTGGCGCCGATCGATTCGTGGAACAGGTGCGGGTCTTGGCTGACCACGCCGATGGCATCGCGCAGCGAGTGCTGGGTGAGGTCGCGCACATCGTGACCGTCGATCAACAGCGCACCTCCGGTGACGTCGTACAGGCGCGGCACGAGGCCAGAGAGAGTGGTCTTGCCCGAACCCGATGCGCCGACCAGGGCGACGGTCTCGCCGGGTTCGATAATGAGCGACACTCCCTGCAGTACGTCGTAGTCGGGGTCGGCAGCGGTGAACGCCGACGGCGCTTCCAGTGACTTGACGGTGACTGACGAAGCCGGCGGGTAGCGGAACCACACATCGCGCAGTTCCACCCGACCCTTCGGCTCGACGAGGTCGATCGCTCCGGGTCGGTCGGTGATCGCCTCCGGTGCGTCGAGTACTTCGAACACCCGCTCGAAGCTGACCATCGCGGTCATCAGGTCGACGCGAGCGTTGGTGAGACCAGTGAGCGGTTGGTACACGCGGGTGACCAGTGTCGCGAGGGCGACGAGCGTGCCGGTCTTGATATTTTCGCTGACGACGAGGTGCGCACCGACGCCGTAGATGGCAGCGGCGCCCAACGCGCCCACCAGACCGAGGGCGACGAAGAACACGCGGCCGACCATCGCCGAATGAATACCCGTGTCGCGCACCTTGCCGGCGCGTCCGGAGAACATCGTCACCTCGTCGCGCTGACGGCCGAACAACTTCACCAGCAATGCGCCCGAGACGTTGAACCGTTCGGCCATCTGTGAGTTCATCTCGGCGTTGGTGGCCATGTTCTCGCGTTGGATGGACTGCAGCTGTCGGCCAACTCGCTTGGCGGGGATGATGAACACTGGCAGCAGCACGAGGGCCAGCAGGGTGAGGCGCCACTCCAGCAACGCCATCGCGGTAAGTGTGGTGGCGAGCACGACGATGTTGCTGACGACACTGCCGAGCGTGCTGGTGACTGCAGTCTGCGCGCCGACGACGTCGTTGTTCAGACGACTGGTGAGTGCACCGGTCTGCGTGCGGGTGAAGAACGCGATGGGCATGCGCTGCACCTTGGCGAACAGCGCCACGCGCAGGTCGTAGATCAGCCCTTCACCGATACGCGCGCTGCACCAGCGCTGCACGATGGCCAGACCGGCGTCGAGCACGGAAGCCGCCACCACCACACCGGCGAGGATCGTGATGAGCGAACGGTTCTTGTCGGGGATCGCCGTGTCGATGATGGTGCGGAACGCGAACGGTGCAACCAACTCGATCAGGGCAGCGACGACAATCGCGACAAGGAACAGCACGATCGTCGAGCGGTACGGGTCGGCGAAGCGCCACGCGCGGCGCAGCGCGTGGCCTTGCAGCTTCTTACCCTTCACCGCAGCGGCGTCACCGGGCAACAACATGTGGGGTCCCATACGCATGGGACGAGGATACGGAGGCGTCGCCTACTTCTACGATGTACCGATGCGCCGCCTCCTCCCCCTCGCAGCCGTGTGTCTCGCGCTCGCTGCGTGCGGTGACGGAATCGATGAAGGGGTCAACCACGGCCGCAGCGACCGCGGCACGATCGACGGTGTGCCGCTGCATACCGCAGACGCAACCACCGACCCGTCTGGTCCGACGGACACCCTGCCGGCTCCGGACGGGAGCGCGTTCAGATGGGTCGACAACGGTGACGGCACGGAACAGGGCTCCCTGACCGTGCCACTCGACCAGGCCCAGCCCGACGGGGCGCAGATCACCCTCGCCGTCGCCCGCCACAAGGCGACCAACCCGGCCACACGCATCGGCACCTTGTTGGTGAACCCGGGTGGCCCTGGCTTCGGCGGCACGAGCTTGGCGTACAGCGCCGTGGACATCTATGGCCAATCGCTCGTCGATCGGTTCGACATCGTCGCCTGGGATCCGCGCGGCACAGGGAAGAGCGAACCTGCTGTCGACTGCATCGACGACTACGACCCCTACTTCGCGCTCGACTCGTCGCCCGACAACGCTCAGGAGCGCCAGCAACTGATCCAGGCGGGGAAGGACTTCGGCGCAGCGTGCGAGGCCAAGAACCCGGGCCTGTTGCAGTACGTCAGCACGGAACAGTCGGCGCGCGACATGGACAGCATCCGCGCTGCGCTGGGCGAGGACACGATCAGCTACTTCGGCTTCAGCTACGGCAGCGAACTCGGAGCCACGTGGGCGACGTTGTTCCCCGACACCGTGCGCGCCGCCGTGCTCGACGGTGCGGTCGACCCAACGGTGGACTACCTGCACCAGAACATCCAGCAGGCCGCAGGGTTCGAGGCGACGTTCGATGAGTTCCTCGCGCAGTGCAGCGCCTCGACCTCGTGTGCGTTCCACAACGGTGGCCAGGCGGCCGCGGCGTTCGACACGTTGAGCGCATCGATCGACGCACGCCCGGTGTCGGTCACTGCCGACCGCACGCCCGTGACACAGGGTGTGCTGATGACGGCGGTCAGCGAGGCCATGTATGACCAGACGTCATGGCCAATCTTGGAGCTGGCGTTGGCCGACCTGCAGGCCGGGCAAGGCAAGGGCGTGCTCGACCTGTACGACGAGTACTACAGCTACACCGCAGGCGGCTGGGACAACTCGCTGGAGGCGTACTTTGCGATCGCCTGCCTCGACGACCCGGGCAGCACCGGCCCAGACGACCTGTACTCGCACGAGGCCGAGTTCGCCGCCGCTGCACCGCGCTTGGGTCGCAGCTGGATGGCCGAGTTGACATTCTGTTCGGTGTGGCCGGTGAAGTCGCCGGGCAGCATCACCGTCACCGGTAAGGGCGCCGGCCCGATCGTGGTGGTGGGCACCACCGGCGATCCGGCGACCCCGTTGCAGAGTTCGCGCAACATGGCTCACGCATTGCAGGACGGCCACCTCGTCGTGGTGAAGGCCGACCAACACACCGGCTACGGCGTGAACTCGTGCGTCGACGACGCGGTCGACAACTACCTGTTGAGCCCGACCACCCCGCTGCCTGCCGAGGTCGATTGCACGGCGTGACGTTGCGAGCCGACGGCCCTAGTCTCGGGAACATGCGTCGATCCCTCCTCGCGGCAGTCGTCGCGCTCACTGCCTTCACAACGTCCTGCACCGACAGCGGCGTGCACAACGTCACCGGTGGCAGCACCAGCGTCACCGACGGCAGCACCGACGGTTCCGGGTTCGATTGGACGCCGTCGGGCGACAACGATCGAGTCGAGACCGGGCATCTGCAGGTGCCGCGCGACTACTCCGACCCGTCGAAGGGCACGTTCGACCTGTACCTCGCCCGCCATCTCGCCGACCCCTCGATGCGCATCGGCAGTCTGCTGGTGAACCCCGGGGGTCCTGGTTTCGGTGGGTCCGACTTCGCTGTCAGCGCCGACTCGATCTACGGCCAGTCGATCCTCGATCACTTCGACATCATCGGCTGGGATCCGCGCGGCACCGGACTCAGCACGCCGGCCATCGACTGCACGGCCGACTACGACCACTTCTACGCCAGTTCCGACATCACCCCCGACACACCGGCCGAGCGCCAGGCCCTGGTCGACCTGGCCAAGGAGTTCGCCGCTGACTGCGTGAAGAACAACGCCGACATCATCGACTACGTCGGCACCAACAACTCGGCTCGCGACATGGACGCCATCCGCAAGGCCTTGGGCGAGGACACGATCAGCTACTTCGGCTTCAGCTACGGCAGCGAGTTGGGCGCCACCTGGACCACGTTGTTCCCCGACACCGTGCGAGCCGCAGTGCTCGACGGCGCCGCCGACCCGAACGCCAGCTACATCGAAAGCGGCCTGCAGCAGATGCAGGGCTTCGAGGACACGTTCGCCACGTATCTCGCGAAGTGCAGCGCCGACAAGCAGTGCCCGTTCCACAACGACGGCCACGCCGAGGCTGCGTGGGATGCGTTGATGCAGCAACTGGATACGAAGCCGATCCCGTCTGCGGTAGGACGACCCGACGTCAACCTGCAGGTCGCGGTCACAGCCGCCAGTCAGGCGATGTACAGCGACTCGCTGTGGCCGATCCTGTCCGATGCGCTGGCATCAGCGCAGAAGGGTGACGGAAGTGGGCTGTTGAACCTGTACGACATGTACTACCAACGCACGGCTGACGGCACGTACTCGAACGAGCTCGAGGCGTTCCAGACCATCTTCTGCATGGACGACAGCGAGCGTCTCACGGTGGCCGAGGAGGACGCGACAGTGACCGACATGTTGAACGTGGCGCCACGGCTGGCACCGGGCACCACCGGCTCGTATTTCTGCACGTTCTTCCCCAAGAGCAGCGACCCGCGTGTCGCTATCACCGGTAAGGGCGCCGGCCCGATCCTGGTGATGGGCACCACCGGCGACCCGGCCACACCGCTCAGCAGCACGAGGGCAATGGCGGCGGCGTTACAGGACGGCCGCCTGGTGATCGTCACCGCCAACCAGCACACCGGCTACGGCGTGAACCAGTGTTCGTCCGATGTGATCGAGCAATACCTGGTCGACCCGGTGAAGAACGCTCCCGAGAACGGCACCGAGTGCAAGTGACGCTCGCCTGACAACGGCAACAGCCCGAACCGCATCGGGTTCGGGCTGTGCGTGACCTCATACGAGATCGGGTGGCGGAAGGGGTGGGATTTGAACCCACGGAGGCTTGCACCTCGCACGCTTTCGAGGCGTGTCCCTTTGGCCGCTCGGGCACCCTTCCGGGGCGGAAGGTTAGCGGGCGCGGCCCGTGTCGCCACATGGCGCTCAGGCACGGCGGGCGGTGAAGAAGTCCTTCAGCAGGCGGCCACACTCGTCGGCCAGCACACCGACCTCCACCGGCGGACGGTGGTTGAGACGCACATCGGCGCACACCTCGTAGAGGCTGGCGACCGCGCCGGCCTTCGGGTCGGTAGCGCCGTACACGATCCGGCCGATCCGCGAGTTCACCAGCGCACCGGCGCACATCACACACGGCTCGAGCGTGACGTACAGCGTGCAGTCCAGCAGTCGCCAGTGGCCCACCGCCTGCGAGGCATCGCGCAGCGCCAACACCTCGGCGTGTGCCGTCGGGTCGCCGGTGAGCTCCCGTTCGTTGTGGCGAGCGGCCACCACCACTGGGCCGTCGGCGGTGGCGCGCACCACGACCGCGCCGATCGGCACATCGTCGTGCTCCTGGGCGGCACGCGCCTGTTCGATCGCGAGCCGCATGAAGGCGACATCGGTCGCGTCTCCAGAGGGCAGATCCATGGCGGAGGGGGTGGGATTCGAACCCACGGAAGGTTGCCCTTCACACGCTTTCCAAGCGTGCCGATTCGGCCGCTCTCGCACCCCTCCCGGGTGGCCCCAGAGGGTAGCGGGCCGCGGCCCGTTTGTCGCCCGGTAGAGTTCTCCTTCGCGCCCGCTGGGTGTGGTGATGGTCGGGCCCTGTGCGACGGGCGTCCGGGAATCAGGTCAGGCCAGGAATGGAGCAGCCTTCAACGGTGCCGCTCGTGTGCCGCAGGCAACCTGGCCGTCACCACACTCAGCGGGCGCTTGCTTTTTCCCAGACGCGGCGGGCGCGGGCGGCGAGGTCGGGTGCGCCCAGGCGGGCGGCCACCTCGGCGAACCCTGCGGTGGGGCCCTGCCAACGCCAGTCGTCCACCACGCCCACCGGCACGTCGAGCGCCACGGTGGCGATCGTGCGGAACAGCAGCGCGTCGGCCATCTGGTCGCGCAGCGTGGCGGCCAACTTCTCCGCGCCACGCAGCCCGGGCAGACCCCAGTCGGCAGCCGACTGCGGGATCGCGTCGATGTTGCCGAACTTGGCGAGCACCGTGGAGGCACTCTTCGCGCCCCAGCCCGGCAACCCGGGGAAGCCATCGGCGGCATCGCCCACCAGCGCCAGGTAGTCGGCGATCGACGATGGCGGCACCCCGAACTTCGCCACCACTGCGGCCTCGTCGAGGATCTCGTCCTTGCGCCGGTCGTACTGCACCACCCGGGTGCCCACCACGCACTGCCCGAGGTCTTTGTCCGGGGTGACGATCAGCACCCGGCCCACGCGCTCGTCGGCAGCGGCGACCGCAGCGGCCGCCCCCAGGGCGTCGTCGGCCTCCCACTGCACCATCGGCCAGGTGGTGAACCCGCAGGCGATGAGCGCTTCCTCCATCACCGGGATCTGGTGCAGCAGCACCGGGTCCATCCCGGCGCTGGTCTTGTAGCCGGCGTACAGATCGTTGCGGAAGCTCTCGATGACGTGATCGCTGGCCACACCCACATGGGTGGCCCCGCTGGCGACCAACTGCAACGTGCTGCCCACCACCCCGACCGCTGCGTCGTACGGGCCGGCGGAGCCGTGGCGCGCCACCTGACCGAAGTGTTGGCGGAACAGCTCGTACGTCCCGTCGACCAGATGAACCTGCAGCGTCACGAACCGTCTCCTAGCGACCGCTGAACGACCCGCACCGCTTCGAGAAAGCCCGGGATGTCATCCTGCGCTGTCGCCAGAAGAATGCTGGTACTCACCTGCCAATAGCCGTGTACCACACGGTTACGAAGGTCACGAGGTGCTTGCCACGGAACGCCCTGGTGCGCTGACCGCACGTCGTCATCGAGTTGGCCACATGCCTCCCCCAGCACTGTGAAACTCCACAGCAGCGCTTCCCGACGGGTGCGATCGGCATCCAGATCCTCGACCGAGGCTCCGAGGCTCAAATCGATGATTCGCTCCGCCGCATCGATGATCTCGGAGATCAGCAGCACCTCACGCCGCATACAGGACCTTGGCCTCGGCAAGGATCGCATCGCGAATGAGTCGATGGATGGTGTCTTTCGAGAGCAGATCGACCGGTCTGCCCAGCACAGCCTCCAGCTCACGCTCGAAATCGAACAGAGCGAAGCCAAGACGAACTCCAGGCGCCAGCACGAACAAGAGGTCGATATCACTTTCGGGACGCTGTTCCCCGCGGGCCACGGATCCGAACACCGACAACTCAATCACGCCGAAGCTGCGACAGACGTCGGCCAGTCGGATGGCGTCAACCCGCAGCGCGCTGAAATCAACGGGAGTCATCGTCATGGCGCCATTCTCGCATCTTCTGAAGGTGACGCCACCGCAATGAACCTGAGTGATCCCTTGCACTCGACCACCGTACTGCAGGACAATCTCTCAAGAGTTGGGCAAGACGGCCCGATACTGACTACGTGACACAGCACCGACGCCCGTCACGGGAACGACCGACCATGGAGAGGGACATGCGATGAACCCGCCCACACCCACTCCCGGCGTGCCACCCAGCACCACGGAAATCCTCGCCGCCACGATCGCCGGTGTCGTCGAGCGACAACTCACGCAGTACATCACGGCCATGACCCAGCAGGTCGAGGCCCAGGGGCAGCGTTCAGAGGCCAGCCAGCACGCCCTGCAGACCGCGCTCGAAGGACGCCTGGCCGAGTTCGCCCAGTTCCAGCAACTACGGATGAACGAAGTCGAGGAACGGCTGTTGGGCTCGCCGATGGGCGCAGCGCTCGCCGGATCGATCGACGCCGGGGAACTCATCGCGTTACGCGAACACGTCGACGCCCAGAGCGCCGGAGCACATGCACGCATCGACGACCTCTCGCGTTCGGCCCGCCGCTTCGATGAGCAGACGTCCGCCTTGGTGCAGCACGTCAACGACACCACGATCGCCCTCACTCAGCGCATGGACGACGGAAATCAGGCACTCGCCACCGCCGTCGAGGAGCGACTCGGTTTCGTGCGCACGTCGCTGGAGGCCGTCGGCCCCGAAGTGCAACGTCAAGTGACCGAGCACTCGGTGATGCTCACCCAGCGCATCGATTTCGCGGAGCACAAGATCACCGACCGCATGCTGGCGATGGAAGATCGCGTCAACGAGCAGACCGGCACGAAGATTGCCAATCTCGAAGCCACCCTCGGCCGCATCGGCGCCGGGTTCGACGAAGCGATCGTGGCCCTGTCACAACGCATGCTCGAGCTCGAGAACGGGTTGGCCGAGTCGAAGTTGCAACTCGAGCTCATGCACCAAAAGGTCGGCAGCATCGACGAAGCCGGGATCGACGCCGTCAAGGACCAACTGTCGTCCGCCGTCGGTGAAGTGATGCTCGTGCGTATCGAACTCGACCGTGTCGTGGCCAACACCGACGAGAAGGTCAACCGCGCCACCCTGCGCATGGCCGAGATCGAGTCGCTGCTACAAGACGAGATGGACGTCAGCACGACCGTACAACTCGAACGCCTCGACGAACTCGAGCGTGCCGTGGCCACGCTCGACCCCAGCAAGTTCGCACACGACATCAGCACCGGACCGACCGCCGAAGCTGTGGCTGCACCGAGCACCAATAGCCTCGCCGATGTCACGGCACCGCTGCTGCGCCCATCCAGCGCGCAGATGCCCAGCACCTCACTGGGCGACCCCGCCCCGATCACGCCGCCTCATGGCAGCCCGACCACATCGACGGAGGCGAGCTTGTCGTCGTTCTGACGACCAGCTCGCCCGACTCACCGACGCTAGGCGCGGACACCATGGCACTCTTCAAGGGTTCGAAGGACCAACCGACTGTCGAAGGTGAGTCCGCGGCAGAATGCATGCGCGTCGGCCAGTCCCTCGTCGAATCGGGCCAACTGACCGCGGAGAGCTTGGCCGCTGCGCTGGCCAAGGCCAACGGCGACCTACTCGCGTTCGTCGACGTGCTGCTCGTCGGCCATGGCATCGGCCGCACCGAACTGGCCCTCGCAGTCTCGCAGGCCACTGGCGTACCGGCCGTCGACACCAAGGGCATCGTCATCGCCGACGAGGTGAAGGGCGTGCTGCCCGAAGCCGTCGTACGCCAGCATTGCGCCGTGGCAATTGCCGAGGAGGGGCCCAGCCTCGTTGTGCTGTGCAGCGACCCGGCAGCCAGCCGCCGGCAGGAGATCGAAGCCGCCGCCGGACGCCCGGTGAAGCTCTACATCTCCGACCCGATGACGGTACGCACGTTCATCGACCTCGTGTACCGCGCCGACGCCGACATCGACCGCTTGGTGAGGTCGCTCGATCTACAGGACGAACAGCAGCGCATTGCCTCGTTGGCTGCCGAGGTCAACCTCGACGATCAGGCCCCGGTCATCCAGCTCGTCAACCGCGTGGTCAGCCAGGCCATGCGCGACCGCGCCTCCGACATCCACATCGAACCGATGGACGAGGAACTGCGCGTCCGGTTCCGCATCGACGGCCACCTCGTCGAAGCGTTCAAACTGCCCATGGGCGCACACGCCGCGCTCATCAGCCGCCTCAAGATCATGAGCGGTATGAACATCGTCGAGAAGCGTCGCCCGCAGGACGGCCAGTTCTCCACCGTCATCGACGGCAAGGAGGTCGACGTCCGCGTCGCGTCCGTGGCCACTGTCTTCGGCGAGAAGATCGTCATGCGTATTCTCGACAAAGGCCGCTCGATGATCGGCCTCGCCGAGTTGGGCTTCCCGCGCGAGACCTACCTGCACTATTCGAAGATGATCCACTCGCCGTTCGGCATGGTGATCTGCGCGGGCCCCACCGGCGCCGGCAAGACCACCACCCTGTACGCCTCACTCCTCGAGGTGAACTCGGCGGGGAAGAACATCACCACGGTTGAAGACCCGGTGGAATACGTGTTTCCCGGTATCAACCAGATTCAGACGAACGATCAGGCAGGCCTCACCTTCGCCACCGGCCTCAAGGCCATCCTGCGTCAAGACCCCGACGTCATCCTCGTGGGCGAGATCCGTGACGCCGACACCGCACGGATCGCTGTGCAGTCCGCCCTCACCGGTCACCTTGTGCTGTCGTCGCTGCACGGCACGGACAGCGTTGCGGCCCTGCACCGCTTCCTCGACATGGGCATCGAGGCCTTCCTCATCGCCTCGTCCGTGGTCGGAGTGATCGGACAGCGGTTGCTGCGCCGCATCTGCGACTCGTGCAAGGAGCCGTACACGCCGGGCGCCGAAGAACTGGCCGTGTTCCGCCAGCACAGCGGCGGCAGCGAGAAGTCAAGCTTCTACCACGGCGTCGGCTGCAACTTTTGCGCCGGCACGGGTTACCGCGACCGCATCGGCGTCTACGAACTGCTGCGCATCACCCCGGAGCTGCGTCGACTCATCGTCGGCTGGGCCACCACCGAAGAACTGCGCCGTCTCGCCGTCGCCCAAGGTATGCGCACGATGCTGCGCGAAGCCATGGCACTCGTTGAGAACGACGTCACCACCATCCCCGAAGTCGTCAAGACCCTCTTCGCCAGCTAGGAGCATTCGATGCCCAAGTTCGCCTATTCCGCCATCGACGCCAACGGTACGTCGGTCGAAGGAATCACCAAGGCTGCGACAGTGGGTGAAGCGCGCCAACAGATCATCGGCGCGAACCTGTACCCGATCAAGGTCGAGGAGAAGCGCGGCCGGCTCGACTTCGAACTGACCAAAGTGAAGGTGAAGAAGAAGGAGTTGATGAACTTCACGCGGCAACTCGCCGTGTTCGTGAAGGCCGGTATCCCGCTGACCGACGCGATGGAGGTCATCGGCGACGAGACCTCCGACGTCGCGCTGCAACGCACGATCACCATGATGGTCGACGATCTACGCAACGGCGGCACCCTGTCGGGTGCGGCGGCCAAGCACCCCGAGGCGTTCCCGAACTACTACATCGGCATTCTCGGCTCAGCGGAACTCACCGGCAAACTCGACGAGACGCTGGAGAACCTGTCGATCTATCTCGAGCGTGAAATCGACACTCGCTCCAAGGTGGTCGGCGCGTTGTCGTACCCGGCGGTCGTCATGGTGCTCGCACTGGTCACCGTCACCATTCTGTGCGGCTACGTCCTGCCGCAGTTCAAACCGTTGTTCGCGGAGCTGCACGCAGACCTACCGTTCGCCACCCGCTCACTGCTGTTCGTGGGCGACCTGTTCACGATCATGTGGTACATCCCGTTCTCAGTGTTCTTGGTGTTCATGGCCCACATCATGTGGTTGAGGAAGACCCCGTCGGGTCAGGCGTTCAAGGACAAGATGCTGCTGAAGACCCCCATCATCAGCGGCATCATCGAATACTCAATCCTCGAACGGTTCTGCCGCATCCTCGGCGCCATGGTGCGCGCTGGCGTGCCGCTGCCCGACGCCATGCGCACCACCACCGAGTCCACGAACAACATCGTGTTCCGCTCCCGTCTCGAGCTGGCCCAGGTCGAGATGCTCGAGGGCGGTGGCTTTTCCGCCCCGCTCGCGCGTACCGGCGTGTTCCCGGGTGCCGCACGCCAGATGTTCAAGGTCGGCGAAGAGACGGGCACGCTCGACAAGCAACTGGAAGTCGCCAGCATCTACTTCGACCGTGAACTCGAGTCGCGTATCAAGAAGTTCACTGCGATGTTCGAACCGCTGATGATCGTCGCAGTGGGCGTCGTGGTGGGTTTCGTCGCCGTCGCCCTCGTACAGGCGATGTACGGCGTACTCGGTGGCGTGAAGAACGACAAGGGCTGAGCCGGACAGTGTGCCTCATCGAACCGTTCGGCTCGGCCTGAGGTTCTGGGGCTACCCGTTCCGTCCCAGCTTCTGGGGCGAGTCAGTTCCGGTTTCCGAGGGACGGGTCAGACCAGATCGCGACCTGGTGTGGTTCCCAGGAACCGCCCCTCAGGGCAGTAGGTGCTGCCTCTCATCCGGTTCATGTCGCGGGCTTGACCGCAGACTTGCGGTACATCCCGCGACGTGAACCCGGGGATGGACCGCACCGAACTGCCTGATATGCGCTACGTGGGCCGCGCTCAGCTGAGCGAACAGTGCGCCTCAGCGAACCATGATCAGGTCGATGTAGCGCTGACCGAAGAGGATCGCCAGCACGGTGCCCAAGGCGAGGAACGGACCGAACGGCACCGCTGTGCGGCGCGTGCCGCGGTGCACAGCCATCATCGCCACGCCGACGACCGCTCCGGTGAGGAAACCGAAGAACAACCCGATTGGCGCGAGCCCGGGGTTGAGGAAGCCGAGGTACCCACCCAGTAGCGGCGCCAGGCGTACGTCTCCGTCTCCCATCCCGCCCCTGCTGAGCACATAGATCAGCCCCATCGCGGCGAAGGAGATGGCCGCACCGAGCAGCATCATCCAGATCCGTTCAGGGTTGTGTTCCACGACCGCCGCCACGCACAGTAGTGGTGCACCAACAGCAGCCGTCGTGTACGTAATCTCTCGTGGTAATCGCTTCGTCCTCAGATCAATCCAGGTCAGCGCCACCAAACCGGCCACCAGCACGCAATAGGCCGGGAGACGCCACGACCACCCGAAGTGCCACGCCATGAGCCCGAAAAGAGACGATGTTGACACCTCAAGCACCAGCGGCTCAATGCCGATACCCGTATGGCACCGGCGGCACTTGCCGCGCAGCGCCAACCAGCTGAAGACTGGAACCAGATCGAGGGGACCCAGGCGCAGGCCACAGTTCCCGCACGCCGAACCCGGCTGAACGATCGATGCGCCTCGCGGCACGCGATCGACCACGACGGTGAGGAATGAACCAATGAGAAGGCCATACAAGGCCGAGAAGAAGATCGTCATACGCAGGACCCGCTACTAGGGCGGTGACACCGGAGGCTAGCCGCAATGTTCAATCCCGATCCGATGCTGGTCACACTGCTACAGGCGACCGTGGCCGCCGGAGCCAGCGACTTGCACCTCACAGTGGGTCGACCGGCCACCGCCCGCCGCGACGGTGTCCTCGTGCCCTTCGAAGGTGTTCCCCTCCTGCTACCCGCCGACACCGAACGGATGGTGAGGTCGCTCCTCACCGAGGCGCAGCAGCACGAACTCGACGGGAACATGCAGGTCGACTTCTCCTTCGGCCTCGAATCCATCGGCCGATTCCGCGCGAACGCCTACATGCAGCGCGCCAGCTACACGCTCGCCTTGCGCGTCATCCCGTTCCGTGTGCGCTCGCTCGACGAACTGGGAGCTCCCCCTGCCGCGCTCGACCTGTTGAACCGTCCGTATGGTCTGGTGCTGGTCACTGGCCCCACCGGCTCGGGAAAGAGCACCACGCTGGCGGCGATGATCGACCGCATCAACCAGACCAGGCCGGTGCACATCCTCACGATCGAAGACCCCATCGAGTACCTGCACCAACACAAGGTGGCGATGGTCAACCAGCGTGAGGTCGGCACCGACGTCAGCAGCTTCACCGAAGGTCTGCGCAGCGCCCTTCGTGAAGACCCCGATGTCATCCTCCTCGGCGAAATGCGCGACCTCGACTCGATCTCGATCACGCTCACCTTGGCCGAGACTGGTCACCTCGTGTTCGGCACACTGCACACCAACGACGCCCCTCAGGCACTCGACCGCATCATCGACGTGTTCCCCGCCGATCGCCGCGACCAGATTCAGATCCAGCTCGCCGGCACGCTGCAGGGTGTCATCAGCCAACGTCTGCTACCCGCCATTGGCGGAGGACGGGTGGGCGCGTACGAGGTGCTGCTGGCCAACGACGCTGTACGCAACTTGGTGCGCGAGGGCAAGAGCCGTCAGATCCGCAACGCGATGCTGTCCGCACAACAGGAAGGTATGCAGACGATGGAGATGGATCTCGCCCGGCTGGTGTCCAGCGGAATGGTCAGCTTCGAGACTGCCGCCGAGATCAGCCAGTACCCCAAGGAGATTCTCGCCCAGGCCGCCACGCTGCGGTCACAGTTGCAGGCCCAGGCCACCATCGAAGCCGGTCAGGTCGCCACGACCGGTTCCGGCACTGTCGCCGGTCGCTGAGGAGCCCGAGTAGCACTATGGTCGCTTCGCGACTTCCCTACAAGATCCTCGGCGGCATCGTGCCCTGTCCAGGTGGGTGGCTGATCGTGCCGGCACGTCTGGCCGGCGTCACGGTCGTCGCCGACGAGCCGGAGGTCGTCAAGACACTGATCGATGTGTTGGAGTTCAAGCCGAAGTTCGATGCGGCTGCGATCTACGCCACGCTCGGCTTCGAGGACGAACCCAGCGGGCCGTACCGTGCATGCGACCGCGAGGCGCGTGAGCTCGTCGGGTGGCCCCGGATGGTGGCCATCAAGCCGGTGCCGTCACGGGCCGCGCTGAACGCCGCCACACGCGCCGAGGCGCTCGAACTCGAGCCGTGGCTCACCCGCGACGACTTTCGCCGGTTCAAAATGTTGCGCGAATGCGAGCGCGAGTTCCAGCCGTTCCACCAGCGCAACTTCTTCGCCGCGCACCCCGACCTGACGTTCACACAACTGAACGACGACCGACCAGTCACCTCGTCGCCGTACCAGCAGGACGGAGTGCTCGAGCGAATGGCGCTCATCCGCAACAAGATCCCCGGGCTGGAAGAGATCATCACTCGCACCCCCCCGGCCGGGGCGGGTCAGGTGCACCTGCTGCAGGCGACTGCGCTCGTATGGACCGCTCGCCGCGCCGCAGGGCGGGCGATGAATCGCCTCCCCCAGGATCCTGGGTGGGATTCGTCGGGTATGCGCATGGAGATCGTGCGCTGACCCCATCCAGCTGACTAGATGCTGGTGACCCAGGAGTTGATCGCGTATTCGCCGTAGTCGTTGATCTGCACGATCGCGGTCGACGTGACCTTCGGGTCGCCGCTCCCCGTGGTGGTCGCCACCAGCTTGAATGTCTTCTGCACGATCCGGTTGACCAGACCCCACTGCAGCGTTGCCGGCGTGGCACCAGCCACGGTGATCTTGCCAGCGAGCACACCGCCGAGCAGCTGCAGGCTGGCACCAGCGGCGGACGCCGCACCGACGTTGAGGTTGATGCGCCCCTGCGGTACGGCCACGTACCCCGGGATGTAGAGCGTGGTGGTGCCAGTGCCGGTGATCTGCACATCAATGATCGGCGTCACCTCTGCGGCCGGTGCGGGCTGGGGAACCAGCGTGGACGAGATGTAGCCGGTGGACGCCGCGTCGGGCGGTGCGGCTGCGTCGGCAGGCTTCGCCTGTGTGTGCGACTTCGGCACGTTGAGGTAACCGGCGATCAGTAGGTCGCTGCTGGAGGTGGAGCTCGCTGCAACGCCGTTCACCGACTCGATCGACACCCCCGCGCTGACGGAGTTGCCGACATCCGTGGCGTCGACCAACCGAGCATTGAACAACACGGACGGTCCGGTGGCCGTGCCGCTATCGGTGACCACCAAGCGCCCGGCCCCACCAAAGACGAACGTGGCGCCGATCCCCGAGATGCTGACCGTCGCCGGCGCGTTGATGGCGTAGTAGGCGGCCTCTGCATTCGTGGTGCACCCTTCGTAGGCGCCCTCACCGACAACCACGTTGGCCCGGGCGCCAAACGTCACGGTGTTCTCGAAGTCGTAGACACCGGACGTGAAGTAGGTGGGCACCGCATCAGCGATGGTGATGGGATCGAGATAGGTGCCAGGGAAGAACACACGGCACGAGCCGGCCCAGGTCGGCATCATGTAGCCGCTGGAAGCCGGATGGTTCAGTGCGTGCGACGGCAGGTTTGGCATCCAGATCTTCCCGCCCGTGGTGACGGTCGTGACATCGCCCCACCACAGCTGTGGGTCGGCGCTTCCGCTGTTGGCGTACGCCCCGCCGACGGCACCGACCGGCTCGACCGAACCGGCAGCCGTGACGGCCATCGCGACTCGCAGGTCGGACGACTGCAACTCGTTCGCCTCGGCGGTGGTGGTGCACTTCACCGACACCGGGGTGCCGATATCGGGCACCGCGAGGTCCACCGACACGTGCAGACCGCTCGCCGAACACACCTTGAACAGTCGACTCGGGTCGGCCAGCACCACTCGCAGCGCACCGGTCGCGGCGGCGGCACGGACGGCCTTCGTGTGCTCCTGGGTCGTGGCCTTCATCACACCCTGTGCGTAGGTGAGCAACGGCAGGATCAGCATCGACCCGACCGCAACGAACATCAGCGCGAACATCAGCGCCATCCCCTCGTCACGCGGCCGTTCGGGTTGCTGACTCATCTCAGCGTCACCGAGTTGATGCACGAGATCGCCTGGTTGGGGCTGACCGTGAGGGTGATGCTGGTCCACGGCCCGCCGGCGATGGGTGTCGCCGTGAACGGATACGCCACCCCGCCCGCCTTGCAGCTCCAGCCGACCGGGTTGTACAAGTTCTGGTCGGAGTTGATCACCGGCGAGAGTGTGACACTGATGCTGCCGCCACCGGCGAGATCGAAGTCGAACGTGCCGCTACGGAACTGGGCGCTGGTAGTGGCCGTGGTCTTGTCGACGGAACTCTGATAGGTGAACGGGTCGGCGGCCGCCGCAGCGCCGATCTTGGTCTGCAACGTCACCGTGCCACCGCATTCGGCCAACGCCATGCTGGTCATTGCTCCCGCGAACTGATCCCAAGTGGGCAACTCGTAGTAGGTCGCCTCCTGCGAGTTGGTGTACGTGGAGCCAGTCTTCTGAGCTGGCACCACGCCGCCAGGGGCCACGATCTGCTTGAGGATGTCGGTGTTCTTGCGGGTCGACGTGGAATAGCCCTCGTGGAACGTGTACGGCTCGGTGTAGTCCTTCGTCGCATCCCAGCCGTCAGCGACACCCCACACCGTGTTGCCACTGGTGTAGGCCGCCTCGGTGGAGTTCTCCCACGCCGAGTACGGGCTGGAGTAGACGGTCGACACTCGCCAACCGTCCGCGGAATCAACCGTGGAGTTGTTCGCGTTGTAGGTACCTTGCGAGACCGAACTCCAATAGGTGAAGGGTGCCGAATTACTGACTACGGCGTCCCAGCCATCGGTGTTGTCAGCGGTCGTATTGCCGGCCAGGTAGGCCGCATCGGTGGTAGCCGCCCAGTCGGTGTAGGGCGCCGAGTACGCGACCGTGGCGCGATACCCATCGAGGGAATCGGTGTTGCCCGGCAGGTTGTTGGCGTCGTAATCGGCCTTCGTGGTGGCCACCCAGCTCTTCAGCGTGCCGCTGACAATGACCTGGAAACCGTCGCTCGCGCCGGCCACCGCATTGTTGACGTCGTAGAACGCCTTGGTCATCGAGGCCCATGAGCTGGGCGAGCCGACCACGATGCGATACCCGTCGGTGGAGTCCGCCGTGGTGTTGGTGAGATCGAACACCGTCTTGGTGGTGTTGGTCCATGTCGGCCCGACAGTGCCGGTGGTGCGCACCCGGAAACCATCAGCTTCGCCGGCGACGGTGTTGCTCTTGTCGTACAGCGTCTTTGCGCTCGCGGCGCTCGCGTTCAACGTCGTCCAGTTCCCAAGCGACGTACTGGTGTCGACCCGCACGCGGTAGTTGTCGGTGCTGGTGTTGTTGGCGTTACCGGCGTCGTAGACGGCCTTGGTGACGGTGGTCCAGGTGTTGCCGTTCTTGTTCTGCTCGTAGATCAGGCCGGTTCCGGCGTACTCGTAGGTGAGCCCGGTGGTGGAGTACTGGTAAGTGAGACCCGACTGCGCGTACTGGTAGGTGAGGCCGGTGCTCGCGTACTCGTACAACGTGTGCGAACCACGTTGCGGGTTCGTGAGGTGGTACGCCTGCTCCCACGACTCGTGGTAACCGCGCAGGTAGTTGGTGAGGTGGTATCCAGCGCCCTGCTCCGTCCACGTGGAGGAGCCGCCGATGTCGGTGCCAACGAACACACCGATGAACTTCTCGAGGTCGGCCTCGTAGACGCGGGCGATGCGGTTGGCTCGGTTCCACGACAGCTGGTTGTACGAGCCGCTCGTGCCAGCGAGCGGCAGACCACTGTCGGCGGTGTTCGCGACTGCCGGCGAGGTGGTCTTTGAAGTGCTGTCGTTCAACCGGTTGTAGGTGGGCATACCGTCGGTGAAGAAAATCAACGTGTCGGGCAGCACCTGCTGCACGGTGCCGTCGGCATTGCGGAACATGCGGAAGAACGCGTCCTCCCAGTTCGTGTACCCGCCCGAGCTGAGACCGTTCACCAACACCTTGAGCGCCGTGACGTCGGAGTCGACGAGCATGTCGTAGTACTTACTCCATCCGGTGCCCGCACCGAGCGTGGTAGCCACCGAGGAGAACGGCACGACCTGCAGTTTGATCGGCGTACCGGCGAAGGCGTCGATGAACGCTGCCGCACCGGAGCGCACATACGACATATTGCTGCCGATGGAACCCGAACTGTCGACCAACAGACCGAAGTTGCCACCACAGCGCGACCTGGTGGCTGCGAACGTGGGAGCCGCAGACAGGTTCGTCGTGCTGAGATTCGGGTCGCGGCGGGTGCCACCTGCCGTGAGCGTGATCTGGTCCTGGCCGCCACCGGTACCAGCCAGGTCGCCACCACCGTTGATGGTGACGGTGACCCGACGACCCTCCCGGTAGTAATACGTCGGGTCGAGGGTGCTGCCGTTGCCAGACAACCCGAGGTCGGTGCCGTCGCCAGGTTTCACCGGGTCGACCGCCAGTGTCACCAACATCACCCAACTCGGCTTCGTGACTCCAGCGATGAACTCGATGCCCGGAGGCGGCGCCATCACGTCGTGCAGCACCGTGATCTGCGAACAGGTCGGGGCTCCGCCGGCCACCGATACGCACTCCACGCGGTGGATCTCGAACTCGTTCGGGCTGACCTCGATGTAGCGGTAGGACACCTTGGTGGTGGTGGTCAACGTACTGGTGTCACCAGCCACGGTGCCTGTCCAGGTCAGCATCAACGTGTTGCTGCCCCCGAGGTCGACGTTGGGCGGGCAGACGTTGCCGCACGGCGAGGCCCCGGCGGAGTCGTCGACAATCTCCGCCGACGCGAGGTCGGTGGGCATCCAGACACCCACGGCCTGCTCGGAACGAGCGTTGTTCAAACGTCCGGTGGTGTTGTCGCCCTGGCGGACCACCACTCGCGTGGCGGCCGCCATCACGGCCACGAGCAGACCCGACACCGCGACCGCCACCAGGATCTCCGGCAGCGTCGTACCCCGGTCGCGCCGGCTGCGGCTGCTGTCTGCGCTGGTCTGCCGCAGAGTACGTCGTGTTCTAGACATCGCTCTTCACCACCACGATCGATCGTGTCACCGTGTCGTCAGGGCTGTGGACGCTGATGGTGACCTTCTGGACGAGACCTTCGGGGCGTTGAGTGCCTGGGCACGCCCCCGCTTCCCAATGACCGGCAGTGACCGGCGAGCCCGAGGCATTGGCCGCTGGTTCATCCGGCACGAAGTACGCGTAGTTGACCGCCACTCGATCGGCCGTCCATCCCTGTGCCAGCGCTGCCGCCTCGGCGTACACGCCGTAGTCGCAGCCTTCACCCGCACGATTGACCCGATCGGCGGCGTTGGCCAACACGGTCTCGGTCTTGGATACGACGTTGGTGCGTCCCGACACCTTGATCGAGACGATGCCAGCCATCATCAGTGGAACGACGGCCATCGCGATCAGCACGACGGCGACCAGCACCTCGACCAGCCCGAACCCGGTGTCGCGGCGCGGCATGGCGGGCGCCACATCGTTCGTACCCGCATTGCGTTGCGCGATCATCATCGACTCCCGTCGCTTCCAGTCATTGCTGTATCGGTCAGCCGGGGGGCCGGCTGAACCAAAGATTCCGTGTGCTTGGCCACCGTTCGCCACGGTACGCGAAGGGGGCCGGGGCATGTGCCCCGGCCCCCTCAACTCAATCGGTTTGCGTCAGATCACTTCTTGGTGCAGGTACCGCTGGACAGCGTCACCGTTCCGCCGGCGAACGAGATCCCGAAGTGACCCGAGCCCGGGGCGGCGAACGGGTTCTGCTTCAAGTAGGCAGTGTCGCCCACGAGGTCGGACAGCTGGGTCGCGTCGGCCTGGTGATCGGCGTAGTAGGCCTCGATGGCCGTCTCGATGGTGCGCTGCTCAGCCTGGCAGCTGTTGTCCTTCGCCTTGCTGGTGATACCACGCACTGCGAAGACCGTCACCGTGGCAAGGATGCCGAGGATGACGATGACGATGAGGAGTTCGACGAGGGTGAAGCCCTTATCGCTCCGGGTCTCTTGCTGGTTCATTACGATCCTCCGTGAGGTTGTTTCCCGTTGAGAACGCCGACCGTTTGGAGCAGTGCGGACGCAGATGAGTTGTCGGCCACTTTTCATCTGAACTGAAGAAAATGTTTTCTTACCGCTGCTCCGTAGTGCGATCTGGGCGCAAGAATCAGCCTACGGCCCCCGAATGGCCCATCCCGGGGCTTTGTATGCAAATGGTCAAGACACCTTGATGCGACGAGAGGAGTCGGCATGCGCCGCAGCGAGAAGAACTGGATGGAGTATGAGCAGACAACTACGCCGTTCCTGCCGCCAGGTTCACACGACGCGGTCGCCTCAGTGACCACCGAGTTGCGCGACCGCATGGCCAAGGTCGAACAACAGGTGCTCTCCCAGTACACCGCCACCGCCGCCTACGCGACGCTCGGTCAGCAGGCCGTCGAACAGGCCCGCGCCGAGGCCCGCGCGGATCTCGATCGGTCGCAGGCCACCATCATCGGGTTGCTCGATCGGCTACGCGCCGATCTCCAACAACGCCTCGATGCACTCGAGGTCCCCCGTCACTTGGCGTCGTCCGGAGCTCCCGCTCCCGTCGCTCCCGTCGCGGGAGGCGACCTCGCCGGTCGCATCTCCGCGATGGAGGAACAGCTTGCGGCGCTGACCGGTCTGCTGGAGGCCACCGTGCACCAGAACGAGCACCTGCGCCAGCAGGTCGACGAACTGCAGCAACGTGCCATGCGGCGCGAAGGATGGCTGGTCAGCGGCGACCCCTCCGATCTGACGCTGGGTTGACCGCGCCCATGTCCACTACGAAGTCCGTGTGGTTGAAGGCTGCGGCCGAACGTTCGCTGGCCCGGCGGCACCCGTGGGTGTTCAGCGGCGCGGTGACGCGTGTGGAGGGCGACCCGCAGCCAGGCGACACCGTGCTGGTGAAGGGTGCCGACGGCAACGGACTGGGGTTGGCTGCCTACAGCCCGGCCTCGCGGATCCGCGCTCGCATGTGGACCTTCGACCCCACAGAACAGGTGACCGCCGGGTTCGTCGCCACCCGGGTGACCGCGGCCGCCGAGCGGCGCTCGGCGCTGTTGTCATCTGGCCACACCGACTCTGCGCGGCTGGTGTTCAGCGAGGCCGATGGTGTGCCCGGCCTCATCGCCGACCGCTATGGCGACACGATCGTGTGCCAACTCACCACGGTGGGTGCCGATGCCTGGCGCGAGGTGCTGGCCGATGCGCTGTTCGCGCTGCCGGGTGTGGAGTGTGTCTACGAGCGCAGCGACGCCGATGTGCGCGAGCGCGAGGGTCTGCAGGCCCGAGTCGGGCTGATGCGCGGTCGCGCGCCATCACCCGATTTGGTGGCCAACGAGGGCGGGTTCCGCTTCGCCGTCGAGGTCGAGGGTGGGCACAAGACCGGCTTCTACCTTGACCAGCGCGATGCCCGCGCCGCCATGGCACAGTGGGCGCCGGGTCGCTCGGTGCTGAACGTGTTCTCGTACACGGGGGCGTTCAGCGTCATCGCCGCTCGCTCGGGTGCCTCCGCTGTCACCTCGATCGACTCCTCCGGGCCGGCATTGGCGGTGGCTGTCCGCAACGGCGAGCTCAACGGTGTCGACGTCGGCGAACTGATCGAAGGCGACGCCTTCACCACCCTGCGCGGGTTGCGCGACCGAGCCAAGCAGTACGACCTGATCCTGCTCGACCCGCCGAAGTTGGCGAACACCGAGCAGCAACTCGACAAGGCGTCTCGCGCCTACAAAGACCTCAACCTGCTGGCCGCCAAACTCCTCGCCCCAGGTGGCGTGCTGATGACCTGGAGTTGCAGCGGGGCGATGAGCATGGACCTGTTCCAGAAGGTGGTCGCTGGTGCTGCGCTCGACGCAGGACGCAACGGTGCTGGCCGCGAGCTGCGCATCATCGGCCGCCTGCACCAGCCGAGCGACCACCCGGTGCCGCTGTCGTTCCCCGAAGCCGAGTACCTCAAAGGCCTCATCCTCCAAGCCCCCTAGGTGCGAGTGCCAGCCCCCCAGTGCGAGTGCCACCCCGCCGGCCCGAGTGCCACGTGTGCACCCGAGTGGCTGGTGACACCCAAGGCGCGACGTGCCACTCGAAAGGGACGGGCGGAAGCGGATCAGTGGCCGGAGCCGGGGTTCTCCTGCACGAGCTCGATGAGCGTGCCGAAGCTGGACTTCGGGTGGAAGAAGGCGACGGTGGTGCCACGGCTGCCCGGGCGCGGGGCCGGGTCGATGGGGACGGCGCCAGCCGCGACCATTGCGTCATAAGCCTCCTGGCAGTTGGCCACGCGGTAGCCGACGTGATGCAACCCCTCGCCGCGCTTCTCGATGCTCTTGGCGATCGCACTGTCGGGGCGGGTGGCGCGTGTGAGCTGGATGTAGCTGTCGGCCACCTTCAGCAGTGCCTCCTCCACACCGTCCTTCTCCACGATCTCGCGGTGGTGCACCTCAGCGCCGAAGGCCTCCTGGTAGTAGGCGACGGCGGCCTCGAGGTCCTTCACGGCGATGGCAATGTGGTCGATCTCTGTCAGCAGCATTCGAACAGTGAAACAGATTTCGGCCCGGTGGCGTCAAGGTGGGTATGCAAGCGAGCACACTGGGGCTGCAGGTGACATCGATGAGCACGAGCGGGTTCGACGAGTTCTACCGAGCGCACCACCGTGATGCGGTGCGCTGGGCGATCGCACTGGTGGGTTCGCGCGAGGTCGCCGAGGAGTTGGCGCAGGACTCGTTGGAGGCGCTGCGGCCCCGGCTGGGTGGACTCGACAACCCGGCGGGCTATCTGCGCCGCACGGTGGTGAACCGCTGCGCGTCGTGGCACCGATGGCACACACGCGAACGACGGCGGATCACACGTGCGACCGCCGGGCAGCCGAGGTCGTACTCGCAACCGACGAACGAGATGCTCGACGCACTGGGTGCGCTGCCCTACAAGCAGCGCGCCGCGGTGACGTTGCGCTACTGGGCCGACTGGACCGACGAGCAGATCGCCGAGGCGCTCAACTGCGCGCCAGCGACCGTCCGTGTCCTGCTGCACCGAGGAATCGGTGCGCTGAAGAAGGAGATCGAGGAATGACGCACGACCCGAAGATCGTCGCCCACCTGCGCAACGCGCTGGACGAGGTTGCCGCCAAGCCCGCAGTGCGTGCCATGCACACAGCGCCGGCCCGCCGCCCGCTTGATGCCCGCCGCTGGGTGGCCATCGCCGCCTCGCTGGTGATCGTCGCCGGTGCGATCGTCGGCATCGCCATGTACCGCGGCGACTCCACCAAGGTCGCCACCGATCCGACGACCACAACGTCGACCGTGCCTGCCATCGGCGATCTCACGATGCCCTACTTCCTCGCCGCCGCCGACCTCGCGCCGGGCGAAGTGACGAGCACGCCCAGCACCGGCGGTGGTCCCGTCGTGATCGCCTGGGCCCGCAATGGCGATATGGCTGACGGATTATTGGTGGTGCAAGCTGTCGACTCGGGTGCCACCGTTGCCACGGCAGCCGCCTCCGCCGAGCGGGTAATCGACGGCACGACGTTGCGGTTCAACTCGCATGGTCTCAGCGCATCCGAACGCGAGGCGCTCGTCGCTCAGGTGATCCCTGGGTCGGGCCTGCCGTGGATCCTGCCGGTGGACGGCTGGACGATGGTGGCGATGGCAACGCCGGCCGACGGTCCGACGCAGTGGCAATCATTCGGTGACGCCGCGACGATTGCGAGCGGCCCGATGAACATCACCCTTCTCGCCGAGTTGGCCTCGGCTGACACCATCACCAAGGTCGCCATCGCTGGCCAGCCGGGCTGGCGGCTCCTCACACCCAACAGAGTCACCGTCGTCTTCTGGCGTGATCCGGTCGGCGGCCAGTGGGTGTCGCTCACCATTCACGCCGACATGGCCGACCGAGTCGAAGGTCTGATTCTCGCCGTCGTGCCAGCGCCCGTCGAGGTCTCGATGGGGACGGCCACGTCGTCGTACGCACTCGCCCCCTTCGACGGCAGCACGCCCGATCCGGCCGTCGGTCAGAAGGTGCCGCCGATCCAGCTCACCACCGGCGAACTCACCGTCGACAGCCCGACGTTGTTCGTGTTCGTCGCCCATTGGTGCCCGCACTGCGCCAAGGAGATCCCGCTCCTGCAGCAGGCGATCGACGACGGCACGCTCGCCGGTGTGCGCGTGGTGATGGTGTCCACCGCCGCCAGTACCTCCGGTGCCAACTACCCGCCCGCCTCGTGGCTGGCGAGCCTCGGCTGGACCGGCGAGACGGTGAACGACACCACGTCGAGCGACGGTGCACCCGGGATGATGGCTGGCTACTTCGGTACGCCCGGCTTCCCGTACGTCGTGATGGTGGGCTCCGACGGCCTGGTGACCGCCCGTGCCTCGGGTGAGATGCCCATCGACGACGTGGTCGCCCTCGCCCACACCGGCGAGTGATCCGCGCTCCGGGAAGGCGCAGTTCCGGTTTCCGGGACTGCGGCTTCCCAGAAGCCGGGTTGGGACGATTCCTTCCCAGAAACCGAACTGCGAACGCCGGATGGACCTAGCGGCGGAACCAGGTGAGCTGGTCGGCGACTTTGGCGCGCAACAGCTCATCGGTGACGCCCAGACCCTCCGAAGGGGCCAGGGCAAGCACGGCGATCTTGCCCTCGTGCATGTTGTGATGCACTTGGTAGGCGGCCTCACCGGTCTGCTCGAGCGTGAACACCTGGCTCAGCACCGGGTGCACCATGCCCTTGCTGATCAGCCGGTTGGCCTCCCACGCCTCCTTGTAGTTGGCGAAGTGTGAGCCGACGAGCTTCTTCAGGCGCATCCAGAAGTGGCGGTTGTCGAACTCCAACTGGAAGCCGCTGGTGGCTGCGCACGTGACGACGGTGCCACCGCGCTTGGCGACGTACATCGAGGCGCCGAACGTGGAGCGTCCGGGGTGCTCGAACACGATGTCGGGGTCTTCGCCGCACAGGTCGCGGATGTCCTTGCCCAGCCGACGCCACTCGGATTCGTCCTGTGTGTGTTCGTCCTTCCAGAACTGGTAGTTCGCGGACGCACGGTCGATGATGTGCTCGACGCCCATCTTGCGCAGGATGTCGGCCTTGTCGGGTGAGCTGACCACGCACACCGGGATGCCGCCGCCGTTCAACACGTACTGCGTGGCGAAGGCGCCGATGCCACCGGTGGCACCCCAGATCAGCACGACATCGCCCTGCTTCATCTGCGCGCCGTTGCGGCCGACCAGCATGCGATAGCTCGTCGAATTACACAGCGCGTTGACCGCGGCCTCTTCCCACGTGAGGTGGGCGGGCTTGGGCATCAGCTGGTTGGCCTTCACCACGGCGAGGTCGGCGAGGCCACCGAAGTTTGTCTCGTAGCCCCAGATGCGCTGATTGGCGGCCATCATCGAGTCGTTGTGTGCGCTCTGATCCTGATCGTCAACATGGTTGCAGTGCACCGTCACCCGGTCGCCCGGCTTCCAGTTGCGCACCCCGGCGCCCACGCGCAGCACCACACCCGAGGCGTCGCTGCCGACCACTTGGTACGGCCGGTCGTGGCGCACGGCCGACTCGCTCTCGCGGGCCAGGCGGGCCAGCGAACCGAACGTGCTGATCGGCTCGAAGATGCTGGACCACACTGTGTTGAAGTTGATACTGCTGGCCATCACGGCCAGGTAGACCTCATCCGGGGCCAGCTCTGGTGTCGGCACTTCGTCCAGATGCAGGCTCTGGCGCGGGTCTTTCTCCTTGGACGGCACACCCTTCCACATGTCCTGTTCGGACTTCAGCACATGCACCGCGCGATAGCTCTCGGGGATGTGGAGGTGGGCGATCTCGTCGGCGTGGGCGCCGGATTGGATGGCGTCAAGGACGTGCTGCATGCGGAAATGTTACTGACGGGTAGTCTCACCAGGCGAGCCGGTGAACAGGAAGTTCACGCTGAGCGTGGCAGAGTCGGGCGTCATGATTCGCACACGCTCCCTCGCACTTGCTCTTGCTGGCGCGGCCCTCTTGCTCGCCTCGTGCGGTGACGACAACAAGGGCTCCACCGCAGCACCCGCCGGCGGCTCGTTGCCCAACGGCTGTGCCCCGGCCGACGGCAGCGGCACGAAGGTCACCGCCTTCACCACCGCACCGCCGATGTGCCTGGTGCAGGGCACGGCCTATGTGGCCGTCATCCAGACCAATCGGGCGACGTTGCGCGTGAACCTGCGGCCAGACATCGCACCACTGACGGTGAACAGCTTCGTCAACCTCGCCCGCTCCCACTATTTCGACGACACCACCTGCCACCGCGCGGTCCAGAACTTCGTGGTCCAGTGCGGCGACCCGACGGCCACCGGCCACGGCGGTCCCGGTTACACGTTCGCCGACGAAGTCAGCAAGATCGAGCCGTACCGAATCGGTTCACTGGCGATGGCGAACAGCGGGCCGGACACGAACGGCAGCCAGTTCTTCATCATCAGTGGCGATGACGGAGCGGCGCTGCCGCCCAAGTACACGCTGTTCGGCGAAGTCGAGGACAACGATCTCGGCAACGTGGCACTGCTGGACTCCCTGGCCAACCCGGTGGATGGCCCGCCGCTGCAGCCGATCGACATCATCTCGATCACCATCGACGAGCAGTAGTCGATCGCCGAGCCGCAACTAGGCGCGACCCCCGCCGAATATCGGCCACTACGCTTTTCGTATGAGCACGATCGCGGCACCTCACCGGACGCACCGCGTCCGCACCATCGCGCTCGGCGTCGTGGCGATGCTGGCCATGTCGAGTTGCCAGCCCAACCGTTTCATCAGCGGCTGGATCCCGTACTGGGGCGGCACCAAAAGCCGGGCGGCGATCACCGACGCCAGCACGACCACCCTGTTCAGCGAGGCGTCGCTGTTCTGGTACGGCGCCCGCGGCGACGGCACGGTCACGCTCAACGGCACCCAGGGCAACCTCACCACCACCGTCAACGCGCTGCGGGCGCAGGGTCTGCCCGTCATCCCGACGGTCGTCGACGGCACTGCCCCCGGCACGATGAGCGGCATCCTCGCCAACAGCGTCCAGCGGGCAAACCACATCAGCCAACTCGTCGCCCTCGTCACGACCAAGGGCTACGACGGGGTCGACCTTGACTACGAGGTGTTTGCCTACAACAAGAGCCAGATCGCGATCTGGAGCACCATCAAGCCGAACTGGATCGCCTTCGTCAGCCAGTTGGCGGCTGAACTGCACGTGCGGGGCAAGGTGCTTAGCGTCACCGTGCCGCCGGTGTGGAACTCCGGAGCGTCGGGCTACACGGTGTACGCGCAGGCAGAGATCGCCCCGTGGGTCGACCGCCTCCGACTGATGGTCTACGACTGGAGCGTCAGCACCCCAGGTCCGATTGCGCCGATGTCGTGGGTGAACTCGGTGATTGCCTACAGCAGTTCGGTGGTGCCCGTCTCCAAGTTGCAGCTCGGCGTGCCCGCGTACGGGCGCCACTGGGCAGTGAAGAAGAACGCCGCCGACGTGTGTTCGACTGCGATGGTCTTCAACGACGCGATCACATTGCCCGAGGTGGGTCCCCTTGCTGCTTCACATGGCGTCACACCCGTACGTGATTCATACGGTGAACTCACCTTCTCGTGGGTCGAGAGTTCGGCCGGGGAACAGGTGGTCACGAGCACCCCGCCTGGTTACGCAACATCGGGCAGTATCGCTGCGAACGTCAACTCCCCGACCGGCGAAGTGCTGGGTCGCGCACAGCGGGTGAATCCGAATATTCCGGCGAACTGCACGGTGCAGCACACCGTGCACGTCCCCGATGCCACCAGCATCCGCCAGCGCGCCGATGCCGCGCTGGCCGCGCACTGGAGCGGCATTGCGATCTGGGCCCTCGGTTACGAGACCTCCGAGGTGTACAGCGCGCTCGCGACGGTTTCCGCACAGCGGCCGAACACCACACCGCCGATCACCATCGACACTCCGATCACGTTCACCTCGCCGACGCCCACTGGCTCGACCACCACCATCAGCGGCATCGCCTACCACGGCGAGTTCGACCTGTCGGTACCCGTGCGCATCACCGTCACGCGGCAGTTCAACGGCGACACGGCTACGGTCACCAAGCTCGCCCGCGAGAGCCGCAGCGGCCTGCCCGCCGGTGTCGGTCCGTTCCACGGCTTCAGCCAGTCGTGGTTCCTGGCGCCGGACACCTACACATTGTGCGTGACGCAACTCGGCTGGGGCGGCACCACGTTGCAGAGCGACTGCAGCCAGACGTTCACCGTCATCGCCGGCTGACGCTGCTCCGTTCCACGGGAACGGTCCTCGCCGAATACGCTGGCGGCGCACATTGGCCCGAACACGTAAAGAGGTCCCCCATGTCTGGTTCGTACATCGTCTCCGGAGCCCGCACCCCGATCGGCAAGATGAGCGGCGCCCTCGCCTCGTTCAGCGCAGCCGACCTCGGTGGCTTCGCGATCAAGGCCGCTCTCGAGCGCGCCGGTGTGGCGCCCGAAGAGGTGGAGCACGTGATCATGGGGCAGGTGCTGATGGCCGGCCAGGGACAGGTGCCCGCCCGCCAGGCGGCAGTCAAGGCCGGTATCCCGCTGAGCGTTCCGGCGATCAACATCAACAAGGTGTGCCTCAGTGGCCTCAACGCGATCTACCTCGCCAACCAGATGATCATGGCCGGTGAGGCCGACATCGTCATCGCCGGTGGCATGGAGAGCATGACCAACGCGCCGTACATCGCTGCGGGTGCCCGCGGTGGTTTCCGCTACGGCAACACCGAACTCGCCGACGCGATCATCAAGGACGGTCTGTTCTGCGCGTTCGAATCCGTACTGATGGGCACGGGCACTGAGAATTTCAACGCGGGCGCCATCACCCGCGACCAGCAGGACGAGACGGCAATGAAGAGCAACGTGCGCGCCGCTGCCGCCATCGCCGCCGGCAAGTTCGCCGACGAGATCGTGCCGGTCGCGATCCCGCAGCGCAAGGGCGACCCGGTGCTCGTCACCACCGACGAGGGTGTGCGCGCCAACACCACAATGGAGTCGTTGGGCAGCCTCAAGCCCGCCTTCACCAAGGACGGCACGATCACCGCCGCCAACGCCTCGCAGATCAGCGACGGCGGCTCGGCGATGGTGATCATGAGCGAGCGGGCAGTGAACGCTCGCGGCGTCACTCCGCTCGGTCAGTTCGTGTCGTACGGCATGGTTGCCGGCCCGGACAGCACCAACCTGCTGCACCAGCCCAGCAATGCGATCAACAAGGCACTCTCACGCGCCAACCTGAAGGTCAGCGACCTGTCGCTGTTCGAGCTGAACGAGGCCTTCGCCGCGGTCGGCATCGCGTCGATGGCGGATCTGGGCATCACCGACGAGATCACCAACGTCAATGGTGGCGCGATCGCCCTCGGTCACCCGATCGGCATGAGCGGTAACCGCGTGGCACTCACCCTGCTGCACGAACTGCGTCGCCGTGGCGGCGGAATGGGTGCGGCCGCCCTGTGCGGCGGCGGCGGTCAGGGCGATGCGCTGATCCTGCGCACCGTCTGAGGCGACCTGGGCATCCGCCCGATTATGACGACGCTTGACATATTTCGGCACTTGTTGTAACATAACCGCAACATACAACGTCGTAGTTCGCCTCCGTGGGCCACGACGTTGCACACGATCTGGGGTACCACCTCTGGAGCTGGCCCGTCCGCCCGCTACCAGGTCCAGGAGTGGTACCCCAGTTACGTTTTCCCACCGAGTGGGTGGCGACACCCGGGGTGTCACCACCCACTCGGAAGTACCGAGGCACTCGGGCCGCGCTCCAGGCACTCGGGCCGGGGCCGAGGCACTCGCGCTGGTCAGTTGGTGATGTCGCGGCGGCCTTCGAGGGCACGCCCGAGCGTGAGCTCATCGGCGTACTCGAGGTCGCCGCCCACGGGCAGGCCGCTGGCAATCCGGGTGACCTTCACCCCGAACGGCTTCATCATCCGCGCGATGTACATCGCGGTGACCTCGCCCTCGGTGTTCGGGTTCGTGCACAGGATCACTTCCTGCACCTGCTCCGGTTCGATGCGGGCGAACAGTTCTTTCACTTTCAACTGCTCGGGTCCGATGCCCTCCAACGGGTTCATCGCCCCCAACAGCACGTGATAGCGGCCCCGGAACTCGCCGGTCTTCTCCACGGCAACGATGTCGCGGCTCTCTTCCACCACGCAGATGATGCTGCTGTCGCGGCGATCGTCGAGGCAGATCGGGCACAGCTCTTGTTCGGCGACGTTCCAACAACGTGCGCAGAACCGCACCCTGGCCTTGGCGTCGGTGATCGCCATGGCGAGACGGGCGACATCCTCGGCCGGGATCTTCAGCAGATGGAAGGCGATGCGCTGCGCCGACTTCGGCCCGACCCCCGGCAGGCGGCCGAGTTCATCGATGAGCGTTTGGACAGGGGGTGTATAGACGTTCGCCATCGGTCACTCGTCGACGAGCTGGGAGCCGGGGAACGCCGAGGTGAGCCGATCGAGTGGGGAGACGACCGCCTCAGCAGGTACGTCGACGAGATCGTCGAGGTCGACGTCGTCATCGTCCGGAGGTGGCGCAGGCGTCGGCAGCCGCGTCACTGTGGTGTTGGTGGCGCCGGTCGCACGTGTGGGCGCCGGAGCAGCATCGTCGGAGCCGAAGTCGTCGAACGCCACCGCACCATCGACGACCACCACGACCTTCACCGGCGCACCGACGGCCTTGGCCACCGCGGCCTCGATCTCGTTCAGGTGCTGCAGACACTTGGCGCGATGGGCGTCGTTGGGTGCAGCCACAGCAAGCGCACCCTCGCGAGCGCCCAACAGTTTGGTGGCTGCGAAGATGGCACGGGCCAACGATTTCATCGTCGGCATGATCTCGCTACCCCACACCTGTGCCGCACGAGTGGCGGCATCAACTGGGTCGGGAGTGGCAGCTGCGGACACGGTGGGCACGGTGGCCGGAGTCTCGATGGTCGCGGACCTCTGCTCATTGGTGTCGTCAGCGCCGTGCTGCGCTGCCTTCGGCACCGGCACCTCACGCGGTGCCCCAGGCGGCGCCTCGGGCGGCGGCGGGTTCGGGTCGCGGCGAGCGCGGCCACCCAGCGCTGCACGCCCGGTGACCGGATCGATCGCGACGGTGCGTACAGGTGCCGCGGCAACTCCCCCAGCGGCCACTTGGTGCTCGAGCCGTTCCAGGCGATCGAGCAGCACCGACATGTCGTTGCTGGATGCCTGATGCGTCAGCTGCACCAGCGCCACTTCCAGCAGCAGACGCGGATCCGGAGCATGACGCATCTCGACCAACATCTCGCCCAAGCGCTCCATTGCCCGCACCGTGGCCGGCGCACCCATTCGCGTGGCCAGCTCGCTGACCTCCTGCGCACGCTCTGTGGGCAACTGCACCAATTCGGGGGCCATCAGCGACAAGAAGCAATCGCGCAGGTGGCGCACGATGTCGTCGGTGAGCGTGCGCGGATCGCGACCCTGCTGTATCGCTTGCGCAACAACGGTGAGCGCACGGCCTGGGTCGTACTCGATGAACGCCTCGATGAACTCGTCGAGCGGAGTGGACAACAGCGGCTCGCCGCCACCCGACGAAACCAGCTCCAGCGCCGACACGGTGTCGCGCGCTGAACCGCCGCCCTGACGGAGCACCGACTGCAACGCCTCGTTGCTGAGCTCGATGCCAGCATCGCCGGCCAGCCAGCGAATGTGATCCTCCATCACATCCATCGGCAGCAGGTGAAACTGCAGATGCTGCGTGCGACTGCGGATGGTCTCGCTGACCTTCTGCGGGTCGGTGGTGGCCAGCACGAACACCACGTGCGCTGGCGGTTCCTCCAGCGTCTTCAACAGCGCAGCCTCGGCGCCCTTGGTGAGCATGTGCACTTCGTCGAGGATGTATACGCGGTGACGTCCCGGGGTGCCCAGCGACGCCTTGTCGATGATGTCGCGCATCGCGTCGACACCGTTGTTACTGGCCGCGTCCAGTTCGTGCACATCGAAACTGGTGCCACGCTCAACGGCCAGACACGAGTCGCACTCACAACACGGCTCGCCATCCTGGGGGTTTTCGCAGTTGAGCACCTTCGCCAGAATGCGCGCCGAGGTGGTCTTGCCCGTGCCGCGTGGGCCGGAAAACAGATACGCCTGGCCCTCGCGGTGGTTGATCACCGCGTTGCGCAACGCGCGCACGACATGTTCCTGACCCTTCACCTCGCTGAAGCGGCGGGGTCGGTAGCGGCGGTAGAGCGACTGGGTGGCCATCGCTGCGACTCTATCCAGGGGGTGGGACACGCGGGAGCGAGATCACGCTCGCGGACCGGGATGACACAAAGCGGCGTGTACCAGGACGGACTTGGCTAGCGTTGGTGCGATTCCATGAACGCAACCCGGCACGCCGCCCGCCCAGCCCTCGGCTGGCTCTTCACCCTCACCCTCATCGGGCTGGTTGGGTCACTGTGGGCACCTACTGCGTATGCGGCCGATAACTCGCTCGTGTCGAGCACGCCGCTGTCCGGTGGCACCATCGACACCTCGCCCACCGAGCTTGCACTGAAGTTCAGTGCCGCCGTCGGAGCGACCAATACGGTCAGCATGACCTGCAACGGTGGCACCATCGTCGCCCTCGGCAATCCGGTGGTACTGCAGGACGGTGTGTCACTGCAGGTCTCATTGCTGTCCGCAGCGCCGAAGGGTTCGTGCACCGTCGCCTGGTCGGTCACCGACGCCAACCTGCAACCGAACGGCAGCGGCGCCTTCACGTTCAAGATCGCCAACGATCCGATCCCGCCCACTACGTCGACGCTGTCGATCGACCAGCAACTCGGTGAGACCACGGTGGCCGGCAAGACCACCACCACCAAGCCCTCCAGTGGGGGCGGCAGCTCGGAAACCACCGTCGCCGCCCAAGGCGACACCAGCAAGGGCCCGTTGGCGCTGTTCCGTCTCGTCAGCAACATGGGCCTCGCGGTGCTGTTCGGTTCGCTCGTGGTCATCGCCATCGCGTGGCCCGAAGGTGTCGAGTACATCATCACGGTTCGCTTCCTGCGCACGGTCTGGATGGTCACTGCCGGGTCCACGTTCCTGTTCGCTGGTGCCCTGGCCTCCAACCTCACCGGAAAAGGCTTCGGCACGACGCTGCTGCCCACCGGATGGGGCGATCTACTCGACAGCACACCGGGCAAGGCAGCGCTCTTGCGCTTCGTGTTCGTACTCGGCTCCGCCTACGTGGTCGTCCGGCCCGAACGGGCGATCGACCCCAGTTCGCAGATCCCTGCGCTGGTACCCGCTGGCATCGCAGTGGCCACGATGGGGTTTAGCCGCGAGCAGTTCGGTCTGATCGACTTCGGGGTCGGCACTGTGCACGCACTGGCGATGGCTGCGTGGTTCGGCGGTCTGGTGCTGCTCACTCGTGTGGTGCTCGCCGGCCCTGGCGAGGAAGACCTCGTGCACGCAGTCCGCGGGTTCTCGCGTATCTCCACACCAGCGCTCTGGGCCACCGTCGGCACGGGCGCAATCCAGTTGTTCCGTCTCGATCGCGGTGCGCTCGGCACCAGCCACGGCGTCGTCGTCATCCTGAAGACGCTGTTCGTGTCGCTGATGGTGTTCGTCGGTGTCGCTGCGCGGCAGTTCATCAATCAACGCGTCTCACGCGTCGATGTGATGTCCGCCCCACTGGCAACTCGCCTTCGACGCGCGCTCGGCATCGAAGCCGCCGTCGGCGTCGTGGTCATGGCGCTCACCGCCGGATTGCTCACCCTCACCCCGTCGGGCCTTGGCGCAGCCTCTCTCGCGCCACTCGATCTCGGCACGGTGCATAAGTACTCGAATCCGGCGCTGGGCATTGATGTCACCGTCGCGTTCAGCGAGAAGGTCGGGGCCAACGATGTGCGCATCGAAGTGCTCACCGCCCCAGCCAGTGGCACCACCGGACTCGCCGTTGACTTCCTGCCTCCCGCCGACACCAACGTGTCGGGTATGTCGATCAACTACATCCCGCTCACCGGTAAGGGCGCGGCAGTGTTGCGCAAGTCGAGCGGGTTCAACCTCGCCGTCTCCGGTTCGTGGACGATCCGCGTACGTCTCGGTTCGCAGGAGATCGCATCCGATGTCGTGGTGGTGGCCAGCACTGGTTCCTCCAACGAGACAGTGCCTGTCGCGACGGCGTCGCTGGCGCCGTCAGGTACCTGACACCAACCGCCCGAACGGCACGGGCGCGGCAATCGCGTGTGGAGGCGCGGGGGTTCGCCCATTAGGGTTCTCCGACGTGACCACAGACCCTATGGCCGACAAGCTCCGCGATCTGCAGGAACGACGTGAGCAAGCGTTCCACGCCGGTTCCCCCCGTTCAGTAGAGCGCCAACACGAGAAGGGCAAGTTGCTCGCTCGTGAGCGCATCCACGTGCTGCTCGACCCGGGCAGCTTCCAGGAACTCGACCTGCTCGCCCGCCACCGCGCCCATGCGTCAGGCCTGGAAGAGCACCCCTATACCGACGGTGTGATCACCGGCTGGGGCACCATCGACGGCCGCAAGGTGTTCGTCTTCAGCCAGGACTTCACCGTATTCGGTGGCGCCCTCGGCGAGGTGTTCGCCGAGAAGATCCACAAGCTGATGGACCTCGCCCTCAAGGTGGGCGCGCCCGTCATCGGGCTCAACGACGGCGCTGGTGCCCGTATCCAAGAGGGTGTGGTCAGCCTTGCCAGCTACGGCGGCATCTTCCACCGCAACGTGCTCAGCAGCGGAGTCATCCCGCAGATCTCCGTGATCCTCGGACCCTGCGCCGGCGGCGCGGTGTACAGCCCGGCGATGACCGACTTCATCTTCATGGTGCGCGAGACCAGCCACATGTTCATCACCGGGCCAGACGTGGTGAAGACCGTCACTGGCGAGGAAGTCACGCTCGAGGAACTCGGCGGAGCGATGAGTCACGCCAGCAAGAGCGGTGTCGCCACCTTCGTCAGCAACGACGAGAAGTCGTGCCTCGAGGATGTGCGCTTCCTGTTCGGATTCCTCCCCAGCAACAACTTGGAAGAGGCACCGGCCACCGAGTCCGACGATGATCCCGACCGTTTGTGCGAGAACCTGCGCACCATCCTGCCGGCCTCGTCGAACCAGCCGTACGACATGAAGAAGGTCATCAAGGAAGTCGTCGATGACGGCGAGTTCTTCGAATACTTCCCGCACTGGGCGAAGAGCATCGTCTGCGGTTTCAGCCGCGTCGAAGGCCGCTCCGTCGGCGTCGTCGGCAACCAGCCGATGATCCTCGCCGGTGTGCTCGACATCGAGTCGGCCGAGAAGGCCGCCCGCTTCGTGCGCACGTGCGACGCGTTCAACATCCCGTTGCTCACGTTCGTTGACGTGCCCGGCTTCCTGCCCGGTGTCGACCAGGAGTACGGCGGCATCATCCGCCACGGCGCCAAGCTGTTGTACGCCTACTGCGAGGCCACAGTGCCGCGCATCCAGATCATCACCCGCAAGGCCTACGGCGGCGCCTACGTGGTCATGGACTCGAAGTCGATCGGCTCCGACCTTGCCTACGCATGGCCCACCGCCGAACTGGCAGTGATGGGTCCGCAGGGTGCCGTCGAGATCGTGTATCGCCGCGAGTTGCAGCAGGCCGCCGATCCGGTGGCCCGCCGCGCCGAGCTGGTGCAGGAGTACACCGACAAGTACGCCAACCCGTACAACGCAGCCGAGCGTGGATACATCGACGACGTGATCGACCCGGCCGAGACCCGACAGAAGATCGTCGCCGGTCTGCGCATGCTGCGCACCAAGCGCGAAGAGTTGCCGCACCGCAAGCACGGAAACGTGCCGCTCTGATGGAAGCCCAGATCACGCCAGCACCCACTGACGAAGAGGCCGCAGCCGTCGTCGCTGCAGTAGAGGCGTTGTGGCCGCGCCCGATGGCGGACGCTTCGTCCGACGGCGACCGTCGCATCCCCACATGGCGCTTCAGCGGACGTTGGTGGGCACGGCCGGTACCGTCGCGCCGCGGTCGCCCGTACCGCTGATCCACGATGGACGTCACGACGGTCGCCGACGATCTGATCGTTCTGCACGATGGAGCCGAGGTCACGCGGCTCACCGGCCTGCAGCCGTCCACCAGCTACACCGTGCTCGGGCACCAGGTCACCACGCTCTCCCGGCCTGCGGGTGAACTGCTGGCGCGTTTCGCCACGGTCAACGATGTGCACTTCGGGGAGATCGAGTGCGGCCGAATCGGCGACAGCCCCGAGGGCCCCATCCAGCGGGCCCTGCCGGGCGAGGCGCCGTACCCGGAGACAATGAACCGCGGTGCGGTCGCCGAGATCCTCGAGCTCGATGCCGCGGCCGTCATCGTGAAGGGTGACGTCACCGCCGACGGCCAGCCAGAGGAGTTCGCGGACTTCGAACGCCACTACCGAACAGCGTTCGGCGACCGGCTGCACGTCGTGCGCGGTAACCACGATTCCTACCGCGGACAAGATGTCTTCTCGGGCGATCGCTGGATCGAGTTGCCTGGTGTGGCGATCGCGCTGCTCGACACCGTGACACCGTGCGAGACCAACGGATCCCTGCGTGCCGAACAGCTTGAGTGGCTGGACGCGATGGCTGCGCAGTCCGACCGTCCCGTCCTCGCAATGGGTCACCATCAGCAATGGATCGACGGCACTGCGCACGACCACCGCTCCGAGCAATACTTCGGGCTGCAGCCCGACCCCAGCGATGCGCTGGCGGCGGTCGTCGCTCGCCGCCAATCGATCGTGGCCTACACGGCGGGGCACACACATCGCCATCGGGTACGCCACATGCCGTGCGGTGTGCCGTCGATCGAGATCGGGTGCGTGAAGGACTTCCCCGGAACATGGGCCGAGTACCGGGTGTACGAGGGCGGCATCACTCAGGTGGTGCACCGCGTGTCCACACCCGAGGCACTGTCGTGGAGTGAACGTTGCCGCCAGCTGTATCGCGACTTCGGAGTGAACTACGAGACGTACGCGCTCGGCGCACTGGAGGACCGATGCTGCAACATCCCGCTGCGGTGAGAGCCGGCTTCGAGGAAGGCAGTCGCACCCTGTTGAACACGTTGCGGTCGATTACCGCCGACCAGTGGGACCGCGCGGGGGCGCTCGGCGAATGGACGACGCGGGAGCTTGCGGCGCACTCGTTGCGGGCCTTCCTCACCATCGAGGGCTACCTGCTTGGCGAACCGAAGGTTGACCGCGTGCTCGCCGACGCCGGTGAGTACTACAGCACCGTGCTCACCGACCCGTCGGTGCACCGCGGTGTCGCTGCACGCGGCCACGAAGCAGGTCGGCAACTCCTCGACCCGGTGGGTGAGGCCGAGGCGGTGATCGCGCAGACGCTCGCACGTGTGGCCGCGACCGCCGACGACGAACCGGTGAACACCTTCGCGGGGCAGATCACACTGTCGGAGTACCTCGCCACACGTGTCGTCGAGATCGGTGTGCACACACTCGACCTGCAGCGCGCCACCGGACAACTGATGCAGTTGCATTCCGAGACCTCGGCGGTCGTGTTGTCCGTGCTGACGCAACTGGCGTCACCGGCGCCGCTGATCCTGGCGCTCACCGGCCGCCGCCCGCTGCCGACCGACTTCAACGTGCTCGGCTGACTCGATGACACAGCCACCGGCCGCGTTGCCCCTCGCAAATCTGCGCGTCATCGATCTGTCGACGGTGATCGCCGGCCCGAACTGCGCCCGCTACCTGGGCGATTTCGGTGCCGACGTGATCAAGGTGGAACGCCCGGACGGCGGCGACAGTCTGCGCAACATGGCGTGGCGCGACCCTCGTGACGGCGAGGGCATCTGGTGGAAGCTGGTCAATCGCAACAAGCGCACCATCGCCCTCGATCTCAAGTCCGACGACGACCTTGCGCTGTTGAAGCAGCTGATCGAATCGGCCGATGTGCTGGTGGAAAACTTCCGCCCGGGCACGCTCGAGCGCCTCGGCCTCGGCCCCGATGTACTGCTGGCGCTGAACCCGCGCTTGGTGATCACACGCGTCACCGGCTTCGGACAAACCGGCCCGTACCGCAACCGTCCCGGGTTCGCCACGATCGCTGAATCGATGTCCGGTCTCGCATCGATCAGCGGTGAGCCCAGTGGCCAGCCATTGCTGCCAGCGATCGCACTCACCGACGAACTCACCGGCGTCGTCGCCGCGTTCGCGACAATGGTGGCGCTGCACAGTGGCGTTGGTCAGGTGGTCGATGTCAGCCTGATCGAAAGCCTGTTCCAGATCATGAGTCCGCTGGTGACACTGTTCGGCCTCACCGGCGAACAACAAGGTCGCCTTGGCGCCGGCCTGCCGTACACGGTGCCGCGCGGCACCTACCAGTGTTCGGATGGCAAGTGGGTCGGTCTGTCGGCATCCAGCGATTCGGTGGCGGCGCGAGTGCTTCGACTGCTGGGCGTGGAGGGCGACGCGCGCTTCGCCACGTTCGCCGACCGCATGGTCAACCGCGAGGCGCTGGAGTTGCTGATGCGCAAGTTCTGCCACACGCGCACGCAGGCCGAGGTGGTGCAAGTGTTCACCGACGCCGAGGCTGCGATCGGCCCGGTGATGGACATGGCTGACATCGCCGCCGACCCGCACTTCACGTTCCGTCAGGCGATCGTCGACCTGGAGGGCACACCGATGCAGGGTTTGGTCGCCAAGCTGAGCATGACACCCGGTGCGCTGCGTTGGCAGGGCCGAGCGAAAGACGCCGACGGCGCCGAGATCAGATCGAAAGGCTGGAACCCATGACCGAGTTGCGCGCGTACGTTGCCGGACCGCTGTTCGACGAGGGGGAGCGGTACTGGATCGAGACCATCGACCGACTGGTAGCAGAGGCGGGATTCATCACATTCCTGCCCCATCGCGACAACCCGCCCAAGGATCGGTTCAACGTCCGCCAGATCTTCGAGAACGACAAGCGCGGCATCGACACGTGCGATGTGGTGGTGGCCAACCTCAACGGCATCATCACCGACGACGGCACCGCGTGGGAATTGGGCTACGCCTATGCCACCGGCAAACACCTCATCGGGATGCACACCGACTGGCGCAAGCGGTTCGACCACGAAGTGGTGAACCTGATGCTCGAGTGCTCATTGCACCGCATGGTGCACTCGCTCGATGAGCTGAAGGTCGGGCTGGCCGAGTTCAGGCAACACCGACTGGGCAGCTGACGCCCGTGCCACCGATCCCGCAGTACCCGTTGGGGTTCTTCGCCAAGTACTGCTGGTGGTACGGCTCGGCGTAATAGAACTCGCCCAGTGCAGCCACCTCGGTGGTAATCGTCCCGTAGCCGGCAGCGGCAAGACGCGCCTGGTACATCGCCAGGCTCTCGTCCACAATGGCGCGTTGCGTATCGTCGGTGGTGTAGATCGCGCTGCGGTACTGGGTGCCGATGTCGTTGCCCTGACGCATCCCCTGTGTGGGGTCGTGGTTCTCCCAGAACACCTTCAGCAGCTGAGCGAAGGAGACCTTGGTCGGATCGAAGACCACGAGCACGACTTCGGTGTGGCCCGTACGGCCGCTGCAGGTCTCCTCGTAGGTCGGGTTCGCGGTATAGCCACCTGCGTAACCAGCGGCCGTCGAATGCACACCGTCGGTCTGCCAGAACTTGCGCTCGGCACCCCAGAAGCAACCGAGGGCGAAGACCGTTGTCTGTAGCGGAGCGGGCCACGGCCCGACCAGCGGTGCGTCGAGCACGAAGTGACGTTCGGGAACCGGCACCCTCTGGTCGGTGCGACCCGGCAACGCCTCGGCACGTGCGACCATCTCTGGCTTCTGACGGAAGAGCATGCCGCAAGACTACGGCCCCTCTCGCCTTCGGTCCACGCTGTCGCTAGCGTGAGTCGCAATGCTGATCCGGCCCTTCGCCCCCCACGACATCGAGGCTGCGTTGGCGCTCAACAACGCCAACGTCCCCGAGCTCAACGAACTCGACGCGGCCGAAGTCGAGCGACTCGCCGAACTGGCCGCATGTGCTCTGGTAGCCGAAATCGACGGCCACTTCGCCGGTTTCTGCTGGGTGATCGCGCCCGGGCAGCCATACGGCAGCCTCAACTACCGCTGGTTCAGCGAGCGCTACGACGAGTTCGTGTACCTCGATCGCATCGCCGTCCACCCCGAGTTCCGACGCCACGGCATCGGCCGAGCGTTCTACACCGAGTTGATCCAGCAGAACGCGCCGGAGTGGCCGGTGCTGTTGTGCGAAGTGAACATTCGGCCAATGAACGCAGGGTCGCTGCGATTCCACCACTCGATCGGGTTCCGCGAGGTCGGCCAACACGACACTGACGAAGGGCGCAAGACCGTCAGTCTCCTGGAGTTGTCACTCGCTCCGAGCGCCTGAGCGCTCAGTGACCGGCCGTCTCAGCGGACGGTGGCTGGGTGCTGGTGAGGCGACAACGCGGGGTAGACCGGCATCCGCGGATCGACCTGCGACGGCATGCGCGACGGCTGGATCGGGTACAGCGAATCGGACCACGCAACATCGCCGACTTGTGGGTATCGGCTGTGCAGCCACGACGAGAGCACATACACCAGCTCTTGCTGAATAATCGGGCGACGCTCTGCAGACGCGCCGAGGTACTCGTGCAGCATGCCGAGCGTGATGTCGACTGCGGTACGCGCCACCAGCTCGGCCTCAACGTCGGGCAGACCCGGAATACGTTCGCGTAGCATGGTGACGGCGGCGGGCACGACGCACTCGCGCACCACTGCGCCGTAGTCGCGGGGGCCGCTTCCGCTGAGACACAGCGCCACGGTCGACGGGTTGGCGTCGATGTGCTCACACAACGTGGAGATGGCATCCGCCAGCAGCAGCGGCGCCGAATCGGTGGGCTCGTAACGCTTCAGCCCATCGAGCAATTCACGGAGCCGCTGGGTCGCTCGCTCGGCGAGAGCGGTGACCACCCTGGGCATATCGGGGAACCAGTAGTAGACGCGCCCGATGGACATACTTGCCTCAACTGCCAACTCGTTGGCAGTGAAACTGACTTGGCCCTGGTCGTGGATCAACCGTTCGGCGGCATCCAGGATGGCGTCGATCGACTGTTGACTGCGACGTTGGCGTGGGACGGTACGCAACTCCTGCATCAAGGTCACCATACGGCGACGTCCTGAAAATCCACCTACTGTGGGGGGTATGCGTCTCGCAGCAATTCAGCACGATATTGAGTGGTGTAATCGAACTGTTAATTTTCGGCGTCTCGCCCCACTTATTGCGTCCGCAAGGGCCGGTGGCGCGCAGTTGATCCAACTGACCGAAATGTTCTCCACGGGGTTCGCCGTCGACGATCCGCTCCTCGGCGAACCCGAGGGTGGGCCCTCCGCGCAGTTCTTGCAGGAGCAGGCTGCACTGCACGGCGCGTGGGTCTGCGGCACATGCCCGGAGATCCCGGCTGGCGCCGACCCGGCCGACACGCGTCCGGCGAACAGCTTCGTGCTCGCCGGTCCCGACGGCACCGTGCACCGCTATCACAAGATCCACCCATTCACATTCGGCGGCGAGCACCACCATTTCCGACCTGGCACGAAGTTGGTGCAGGTGGAGATCGAGGGTGTGCGCATCAGCCCATTCGTCTGCTACGACCTGCGCTTCGCCGACGAGTTCTGGGGACTCGCACCCACCACCGACCTGTACCTCGTACCGGCCAACTGGCCGGACTCGCGCCGATCACATTGGATGGCGCTGCTCCAAGCACGGGCCATCGAGAACCAGGCGTATGTCGTGGGGGTGAACCGCGTCGGCTCCGGCGGCGGACTCAACTATGTCGGCGACAGCCGCATCGTCGACCCGCTGGGCGAGTTGCTGGCCACTGGCGCGCACGACGAGACGATCCTGTTCGCCGACATCGAACCGGCCACCGTGGCTGCCGTGCGCCAACGCTTCCAGTTCCTCCCCGACCGCCGCTAGGTGCGAGTGCCACGCCGCCGGCCCGAGTGCCCGCAGCGCACCCGAGTGCCACGTGACACCCCGTGTGCCACCACCCACTCGGGTGTCACCACCCACTCGCACCGGGGCCCAGGCACTCGCACTGGGGTGGGGGGTTAGCCGAGGGTTTTGAGGCGGGCGACGGCTTCGTCGAGCACCGCAAACTGCTTGCAGAACGCGAACCGTACGAGGTGTCGGCCCTCGTGCTTGTTCGCATAGAACACCTCATTGGGGATCGCGACCACGCCACACCGATGCGGTAGCTGACGGCAGAACGCGAGGCCGTCACCGTCGGCCTGCAGCGGACGGATGTCGACGGTGACGAAGTACGTGCCCTTCGTCGGGTAGACCTCGAACCCGGCCGACTGCAACCCAGGCATCAGCCGGTCGCGACGAGCTTGCATGCCCGCGCTGAACTCGGTGAAGTACGAGTCGGGCAAGCCCAGACCGACGGCGATGGCCGGCTGGAACGGGCCGCTGCTGACGTAGGTGAGGAACTGCTTGGCGGTGCGCGCCGCCGCCACCAGCGCGGGCGGACCACACAGCCAGCCGACCTTCCAGCCGGTGGTGTTGAACGTCTTGCCGCCGCTGCTGATGTTCAACACTCGGTCGCGCATACCGGGCAACGTGGCCATCGGAATGTGCTCGACACCGTCGAATGTGAGGTGCTCGTAGACCTCGTCGGTGAGCACGATGAGGTCGTGTTCGATGGCGAGGTCGGCGATGGCCTGCAGCTCCGCGCGGTCAAGCACCTTGCCCGTCGGGTTGTGGGGTGTGTTGACCAGGATCAGCTTCGTCTTCGGGCTGATCGCGGCCCGCAGTTCGGCCGGGTCGAAGTCGTAGTTCGGCGGACGTAGCGTCACCGTCTTGGCCACCGCACCGGCGAGCGCGATACACGCCTGGTAGCTGTCGTACATCGGCTCGAACAACACCACCTCGTCACCCGTATCGAGCAGACCCAGCAGGGCGCCAGCAAGCGCCTCGGTGGCACCGGCCGTGACGAGCACCTCGGTGTTCGGGTCGTAGGTGAGCCGGTAGAAACGTTGCTGGTGCGCTGCGATCGCCTCACGCAGCACCGGCATGCCCAACCCCGGCGGGTACTGGTTGAGGCCGCCGTTGATCGCTGCGATGGCCGCGTCGAGCACCTCCCGCGGACCGTCGGTGTCGGGGAACCCCTGACCCAGGTTGACGCTGCCGGTCGCGACGGCGAGCGCCGACATCTCGGCGAAGATCGTGGTGCCGAAGCCCTGCAGCTTGGCGGTGAGGAACGGTTCACGTGACGATGGCACGTGCGCCAGGTTACGGCGTGGGCGTGCTCAGCCCAGCAGGTGTTCGGGACCGAAGCTGTTCGGCAACAACTGGTCGAGGGTGAAGATCGCTCGCAGGCCGTCGGGGCCACACGCATAGATCGGCGTGTCGAGCGGGGCGAACTCGCGAATGCGCTGACGGCACCCGCCACAGCAGGTACCGATGAGGTCGCCGTCGCAGACGGTGAGCACTTCCGCGATCTCACGCTCGCCGTTGGCGACCATGATGGCGATGGCGCTGGCCTCGCCGCATGTGCTCTGCGGGTAGGCCGCGTTCTCGATGTTGCAGGCGGCGTAGATGTTGCCTGCCTTCGTGCGGATGGCAGCCCCGACCTTGAAGTGGGAATACGGCGAGTACGACAGCGCCTGCTTGGCCACCGCAGCATCGAACAGTTCGCGCTGGGCGGGAGTCATCGGCAAGGTCGGCTGCGTGGTCATGACCCGAGGCTAGGCACGATCGTCACGGTCCACTCCGCGGCCGGGCCCTTCCCACCGCCAGCATCGACGGTGATGCGAACGTTGTCGGTCGTGAGCACTCCTCCCACCTGCAGCAACTTGTCGAACGGCTTCTCCCCCACCAGCGGCACGGCGTCCTGGATGATTCCGTCGTTCACCTCCACACGGTGCACGGCGATGCCGTCGGCCGGTAAGTGAGCGTCGAAACCGTCAGCCGTGAGCAACTCAATGGTGAGGAAGTGGGTGGCGTCGATCGCCACCACGGCCAGGCGCGTGTCAACCAGACTCATCGATGGCGCGAGCGTCACCGTTCCGCCAACGGCGGGGGCCGCCCACACTGCCGACGGCGGTAGCCAGCCGGCGAGCAGTCGATTCAGACCGAGCGTGTCGGATGCATCGCGCCGGTCGGGGTTCACATCGCGAGGCGCAGCGCTGTTGCTCATCACGTCGAGCGCGCTGAGGTACTCGCCGGTCGTCTCCACACCACTGTGCATCCAGCCCAGGGTGTGGCCGATCTCGTGCTCAGCAAGATCCATCGGTTTGAGGTCGCCCCAGTCCTCATGGAAGTCGCTGGCGCCGATGTACGCAGAGCGGCCGGTGGCGTCCACCGAGCAGGGCGGTGCGTCGCACTGATCACCGACGGTGCCGAACCCACCGGGCTGGGTGTCGCCGTGTTCTGCGTCCGCCACGGCGAACACCGCGTTCGTGTCGCTGGCTGCGCCGGCAACCGCCTCGTCGACGCACGACTGCGGCTCGTCGGCGGTCGCCATGTTGACCTCGCCGCCAGCGCGGAAGACCGGGTGATACTCACCGTGCGAGAGCGTGTCGAAGTACGGGGTGACCTGCCGAGTCATGACGTCGGCTACGCCAGCAGGGGTGAGCGGCTGCCGCAACTGCATCCCGCCGTAGATCGCGGCGGTGCTGTCGAGCGGCACATGGCAGATCCACACTTCGATCGTGTCGTCGCCCGTGGTGAACCGCTGCCAGCGGGCAGCCTCGGCCAACACCGCAGTCAATGGCGCGGGGAGGGCGTCTCCGAGTGTGGTCGGAACCGGCGCCAGAGTAGAGCCGACATCGGTCGTGGCCACGGATGTTGCGGTGCTGCTGTTCGAGCAGGCGACACCGAACAGCGCAACGAAACCCAGGACCGTCACTCTCAGACCACGCGCGTGCACGACGCGACGTTAGGCGCAGCGGCTCGAGCGTGACAGCATGGACGGCGATGGAAGTTTCACCTCTTCGCCGCCGTGTCCTGGCTAACCCGGCGATGCGCACGATCCTGTCCGTGTGGGCCTGGTTCCTCCTCGGGGTCGTGGTCATCATCGATCTGCCGCTAGTGGCCATCGTGTGGGTGGTCACCGCCCCGTTCGACAAAGGTCGCTACTGGCCGGGCTTCGTGTTCCGGCGACTGTGCGTGGTCCACCAGTGGTTGAACCCGCTGTGGCAATTTCGCACCACCGGCCTGAAGATCCGCGACCCCCGGCGGCCGTACGTCGTGGTGTCGAACCACGAGAGCTTCGCCGACATGTTCCTGATCTCGCACCTGCCGTGGGAGATGAAGTGGATGTCGAAGGAAACCTTCTTCAAGTTCCCACTCATCGGCTGGCTGATGCACATGTCGGCCGACATCAAGCTGATCCGTGGCAGCAAGCAGAGCATCGTGTCGGCAATGAGGGGAGCCAAGGACCGACTCGACAAGCGTGTGTCGGTGATGATCTTTCCAGAGGGGACGCGCACCCGCGACGGATCGTTGGGTGAGTTCAAGGACGGCGCCTTCCGACTGGCGATCGAGAACCAGGTTCCCATCCTGCCGCTCGCGGTTGTCGGTACGCGTGAGGCGATGCCAAAGGGCGACTGGCGCTTCGGCATCACCAGCGCAGAGGTCCGTGTCCTCGACCCGATCGAGACCACCGGTCTCACCAAGGACGACATCGGCGACCTGCGCAACCGCACTCGCTCCGTGATCGAGGCGGCGATCGCCGAGATGAAAGCCTGACGCTCAGCCGGCCGTCCAGGACGGCCAGCCCTCCACACGCGGTGACGGGTCGGTGGCGGTGATCTGATGGTCTGCCGATCCGTCGGCATTCATCACGTGTAGTCGGGTGTTCCCCTGCTCGCCGACGACATACGCGATGCGGGTGCAGTCGGACGACCACACCGGTTGGAACGCGGACTCTGCGCCTTCTCCGGTGGAGAGCGAATGTTGGTCGGTGCCATCGCCGTTCATCACCCAGATCTGCCCGTCACGCCCGGAGCGGAACGCGATCAGCGAGCCATCGGAGCACCACGCTGGTTGGTAGTCCTCGGCAGGGTCGGTGGTGAGTCGGGTGAACGTGCCGGTGGCGGGGTCGACGAGATAGAGATCGGTGTTCCCGTCGGCTGCCGTGGCGCCGACGACGACGCGCTGACTGTCGGGTGACCACGTGGCTCGACCGATCGCGATGGTCAGGTCGGATGCCGTGATCTGCGGCGCAGCGCTGCCATCGGGGGGTACGAAGAACAGCCCGTCGGAAGAGACGAACGCCAACAGCCTGCCGTCGGGTGACCAGGTGGGCAAGGTGGGCCGGTCGATCGCCAGCGGTGTTGTCGGCGTCTGCACCTGCAACTGCGGGAGCTCGTGATCCAAGGATCCGTCGCAGCGGAGGACGACGAACTTGGAGTTCGTGCCGTCACCTGCGCTGACCACCACCCGGGTGCCGTCGGGCGACCAGGACGGCTCGCCGAGTTGCACACCCGCATCGCCTGCCAACAGCTCGTTGTCGGCACCCGAGCTCGGTGAGGTGACGCGCACGCTCCAGGTGTACGCGCTGCCGTTCGGCTCGCCGCGCTGGTAGGCCACCCGGCCCCCGGGTACAGGCGGGCACATCGGCCCGTTGGCTGTGAACGGTGCGGTGGTGGGCGTGAGCACCGACGTCGACGACAGGGTGGATGCGGAGGTGCCCACGGTGTTGTTGGACGTGCCGCCGCTGCGGTCGGAGCACGCTGCAAGCATCAGGAGTGCGGCGGCGCAGCACGCGGTGAAGCGATGGGGCGTCGCACCCGACCGGGGGGTCGAGGTGGAGGACATGGGCGCAACCCTAGACGGGGTCGTTGCCGACAATCCCGTTGTCGGAGACGCTGGCGCTCCAGGTATGTCCGTCCCACAGGCGGAACTGGTGGCGTCCATACGGGTCGGCAGCCCACTGGCTGCGCACTTCCGGCTGCACCGGTGGTTGATACGGCGTTGGCGCGCCAACCGGACCCGGTGCATAGGGTGCGAATCGAGCGACGGGTGCCACGGCCTGCACCACGCGACCCAACGCCAACCCGGCAAGCACTACCGAGGCCAGGACCGACGTGTGCAGGATCGCCGGGTGGCTGGTGGTCAGCGACCCGGTGACCGAACCACCGGACACGCCGATGTCTTGCAGGATTGCAAGGCTGAGACCTACATGCGCGATTCCCACCCCGAGTACGAAAGCGACGGCGGTTCGCGTGTGACTGAACGCCATCAACAGTGCGAACAGCGGCGCCAGCACACCCCAGATGATGAACCCAAACTGCACCAGCGTGTCATCAATGTCGAGTACTGAGAAGCCGTTCGCCGGCAGCAGGACGGCGAGCGACACGCCCGCCAACGCGAGCCCGGCCAACACGCTGAGCGTGTGATCGCACTTCGCGTCGCCAGGTGAGCGCCCAAGGCTCAACGTCATCGCTGCGATCACCGACAGCACCGCCGCTGCGCAGAACATCCAGAAGCCGACACCCTTCTCGATCACCAACCCGAAGCCATCGTTCACCGACAGGTCGGTGGCTTTGTGGACCACGATCATCTCGAAGATGGTGAGCCCCGCCATGCCGAGATCAAGGCCCACGGACAGCGCAGCGCCGACGCCCTTGCCGACCAGGCCCAGGCCGCCAGCGATCGCGGCGAGAAGGCCGGGCACGACCCACAGCCACAACATCTTGTTGTCACCGTCGCCCATGCTGTTGGATTCACCGCCCACCGTCAGCAGTGGCGAGAAGTACGCCGCAACGTAGAGCACCGCGGCGGTCAAGCCCAGAACCGCCGCAGTGCGATCCTTCGGCGGAGCGTTGATCGTCATGGTGGGCACCGTGGTGGGCATCTGATAGCTCACGATCGCCTCCTTGCCCGGTCGATTCCCGTCGCCCGGCCCTGAGCACAGTGTGCCAGGCCTGGCGCGGGGCACGCGCCACATCGTGCACTCGCTCGACGGGCGAGCGCCCGGCGGCCGAGGTGACGGGGCTGCTGGGCGCAACGTGACCGATGTTGCGGAGTTGGTCACTCGTCACGGGTTCCCACGCGCACCCGTTCCGTACACTCCACCTATGGCTGCCCGCACACCTCCCCCCGCATTGCAGCTCGCCTGGTACGACGGCCACGCCTTCGCCTGGCAACCCGGCCGCGGTGCGTACGGCGGCAACCTGCACCATGAGGTCGCCCGCGTCGCCCGTCGTGCCAGCCTGGCCTACAGCGGCGCCACCCGACTGCTGCCCATGCAGCTACCCGAGGGCGCCACACAGGTGATGTGCCAGCGGCTCGATTCGGCAACGCTCTCCGCGCTCGGCGAACTCGACGCATTGCACCACGAAATCAGCGCCTCCGTCGCCTGGTTCGGTGCGGTACATCGCTATGCCACCGACGTCGTGGTCCGCGGCCGTGTGCTCCCGGTGCTCACCCACGTGGGCACACCCGCCAGCGGCCTCGCCTATTGGTTAGCCGAGTGGCAACCGCTGGCGGCTGATGTCCAGGCCGCCGAGGCACTGCTGGCGGCGATGCCCCAAGTAGTGGCCGCTGCTGCACCGGTCGAGCCACGCGAGCTGCTGCACTCGATGGTGGACCGGTTGTGCCGTCTCACACTCGCCCACCGCGGATGGAAGGCGGTGTTGCCCGACACCCGCGCCATCAATGGTCGCGCACTCCGCATCATCAGCCGCGCGCTCATCGCCGAGCACGGTCAGTTTCCGGTGTCGTCCGAACTTGGCGAGGCTGTCGCCCACATCGCTCGCGAGTTGTCCACCATGGAGCGCCGGGCCCAGGGTGAACCGATCGTGCGCGTTCGCTTACGTCTCGGCATGCCCGAGCAAGCGGTCGACGACGCCACGGGGTTTCCCATCGGCGACTCCGACCCGTCGATTGCCGCGTGGCCGCTCAGCCTCGAACTGGTCGACGTCGACGATCGCAGCCGCTGGTGCACTGCCGACGAGTTGCGCGCTGGTGCCCCCAACGCACGGGTTCTTGCCGGTCATGAACGCTTTCATCACCTGTTGCAGCAGCGTCTGCACCAGGCGGCCACCGATATCGGTCTGGCGGTGCCCGAGCTCGCCAGCTGGCTGGCCGAGCCGTCCGTCGGTGTCGATGTCGAGGTAGCTGCTGCTGCGCTCGAGGGCACCGACGCGTTGGCCATCGCTGGTGTCGAGTTGTTGGCGCCCGAGAAGCTCATCCGCCGACGGCCGTCCACCCGCGCCACGGCACAGCCCAAAGAGGGCAACAGCAGCGGGCGCTTCGCTGCCAGCGCGCTGATGGAGTGGCAGGTCGTCGTCGACGGCAACCCGGTCTCCGACGAGGTGTTGCAACGCGCCGCGGAAGACGGTGCCAACCTCATCGAGGTGGGCGGAAGATGGGTGCAGATCGATCGCGCCGAAGCCCGACGTGCGCTCGCCAACCTGCAACAGCACCGTGCTGAACACGGCGAGATGTCGGCGCTGCAGTTGCTGAATCTGGCAGCCGAACTGCAACGCGAGTTGGAGGCTGCCGGTCTGGCCGAAGACGCCGCCGTCACCGACTTGCTGCAAGCCACAGGGTGGGCCGGCGAGTTACTTGATGGGCTGCCCGACGAAGCCCTCACCGAAGGAGTCGTGCCAGAGGGGTTCACCGCCACGTTGCGCCCCTACCAGCGGCGCGGTCTGGGTTGGTTGCAGTTCCTGCACCGCCTCGGTCTGGGTGGCTGCCTGGCCGACGACATGGGCCTCGGCAAGACGCCCACCACACTGGCCCACCTCGCCGGGCTACCCGGCCCACACTTGGTGGTCTGCCCGCTGTCGGTCGTGCGCAACTGGGAGTCGGAGACTGCGCGGTTCGTACCGCTCATGCGCGTGATGGTGCACCATGGCACCGGTCGTGCCGGCGATGCCGAGTTCGTGAAACTCGTCGGCCAGCACGATCTCGTCGTCACCACGTATCAGGTGGCTGCTCGCGACCTCGAAACGTTCCAGAAGGTGCCGTGGTCCACCGTCGTGCTCGACGAAGCGCAAGCGGTGAAGAACCCCGACACGCGCACCGCTCGCGCGATGCGCGCGTTGCAGGCCGGGCAGCGCCTCGCCCTCACCGGAACACCGGTCGAGAACCGGCTCAGCGAGCTGTGGTCGATCTTCCAGATCGTCGCCCCCGGTCTGCTGGGCAACGCCGCCCAGTTCCGCCAACACTTCATCCAGCCCATCGAGCGCGAACACGATGTCGCCGCCACTTTGGAACTGCGCCGACTCACCGGCCCCTTCCTGCTGCGCCGCACCAAGGCCGACAAGTCGCTGGTACCCGACCTTCCCGACAAGGTCGAACAGGTTGCCTGGGCTCCGCTCACCCGCGAGCAGGCGCACATGTACCAGGCGGTCGTCGACCAGTTGCTCGCAGATGCCCAGCAGGCCACCGGTATGCGCCGACGCGGGTTGGTACTGGCCGCGCTGACGCGCCTGAAGCAGATCTGCAACCACCCGGCGCATGCGTTGGGTGATGGCTCAAAGCTGGCCGGGCGTTCGGGCAAGCTGCACCGCTTCGACGAACTGGTCACCGACCTGCTCGATGCCGGCGAACAGGCGTTGGTGTTCACCCAGTTCCGCGAGATGGGCTTGTTGCTGCAACAACACCTGCTCGAGCGTTTCAACCAGACCGTGCCATTCCTGCATGGCGGCATCACCAAACCACACCGCGACCGCATGGTCGAGTCCTTCCAAGCCGGTACTGCCAGTTCGCCGCTGTTGCTGGTGTCACTGAAGGCCGGTGGCACCGGTCTGAACCTCACCGCCGCGTCGCGGGTCGTGCACTACGACCGCTGGTGGAACCCGGCTGTGGAAGATCAGGCCACCGATCGTGCGTGGCGCATCGGTCAGTCGCGAGCCGTGTTCGTACACAAGCTGGTGTGCGAAGGCACCGTGGAGGAACGCATCGACGCGTTGATCAACGACAAACGCAAGCTGGCCGACGCGGTGGTGGGCACCACCGGCGAGGCCTGGCTCAGCGAACTCAGCACCGACGCCCTTCGCGATCTTGTCGTGCTCGACCATTCGAAGGTGCGCAACTCATGAGCATCGTCGTCGTCCCCGGCACGTTTCGCGACCAACCGCATCCGGTCGGCAAGTTGGCCAGCACCCTGTTGTCGGTGTGCGTCGCCGGGATGTCCGACCCCACTCGCTTCCGCAAGGGCAAGACCTACGTCACCGAGCGTGCAGTCGCGAAGCTCGACATCTCCTCGGGGCGCCTCGTCGCCAACGTGAGCGGCAGTCGACGCGCGCCCTACCAGGTGATCATCGCGGTCGAAACGATCGAGCGCCCTGTACTCGGTTCACCCGAGGCGTTCCGTCAGCACATCAACGAACTCACCCCGGACGCCGCCGACCTTGCGGTCAGCTGCAGCTGCCCCGACTGGGACGATCCCTGCAAACACTCGATTGCCGCGCTGTTGGCGTTCGCCAACGAGTTGGTCGCACGCCCAGAGTTGCTCGTCGAGTGGCGCTGCAAGACGGGCGCTGAGGTCGAAGGGGGCCGCGCACGGGTCGGTTCACGAGCCAAGCCAGGCGAGCGCCATCTTCGACTTGCCACTGCCCCGGGCAGCGCTCCGGCGCCCGGGGGTGTCGCCATCCCGTCCGCCACCAGCCGCTCCGCGCCGCGAGTGCTGGCGCCCGAGCCGACGCCGCCGTGGGAGGGTGCCGAATGGAAGCGATTCCTCGGCGACCTACCACCAGAGCCACCGGAAGTGCCGAACGAGCCCGCGGCAACCGGACGAGCCATGCTCGGCACGATCGACCTCGGTGCCTGGGTGCGCAGTGCGATCGTCGAGCTCACTACCACGGACTGACAGAGGTCGTCCGTCACAGCAGGACCAACGTCCCTAGGGCATACCCCAATGGGTATATACGCTGCAAGCGTGCCTCGATCCTTGCGACGCTCCCACTCGTTCCTCACGCGCCACGCCACATGGCTCGGCCCAGCCCTGATCGTGTTCGCCGGGGCGCTCACGGCGTGTGGCGCGCAGACCGCCAACAACGGCGGCGCAGCATCCAACGGCGGCGGCAGTTCGTACTCGTCGCCCGGCGAAGAAGTGTACGTACTTTCGTGCGCTCGCTGCCATGGCGCCGATCGCACCGGCGATTACGAGTCGCCAGGGCTTGACGCCACTCGAATCGCCAGCCTGGGTGACCAACCCCTGCAGTTCACCATCGCCTACGGTAAGGGAAAGATGCCGGGCTTCGGCGGGCTCACTACACAGCAGGTCACCGACCTGATCGCGTACTTGAAGGGATACTGATGTTCGACACACTCGGCGGGCTTCCGGCGCACCCATTGCTGGTTCACATTCCGGTCGTACTCATTCCGTTGGCAGCACTCGGTGCGCTGGCGATTGCCGTTCGACCGCGATGGATGCGCAGTTTCGGCTGGCTGCTTGCCGGAGTTGCCGGAGTTGGCTTACTCGGCGCAATCTTCGCCGCCCAGAGCGGCGAGGCCTACAAGGAGACGCTCGAAGCGACCGGGCAGACGATCACCAGCACACTTGAGGACCACGCCGAGATGGGCGACGCTGCGCAGGGCTTCGCCGCCGTCTTCTTTGCCCTCCTGGCGGTCTGGGTGCTGTTCGCCTGGTGGCGTCGCCGCTCCGGCGAGGAGAAGGTCACTGCTGTGGTGAAGCAGCCGAAGGTCATCGCCATCATCCTGTCGGTGCTGGTCGTTGTGTCGGGCATCGCCGCGACGGCATCGGTCACCGTCACCGGCCATAGCGGAGCCAAGAGCGTCTGGGAATCGAAGAAGTAGCTCAGCTACCGAGGCGCTTGCCGCCGAAGACCGTGATCTCCTGCCGCAACGGCACGAGATCGCGGCGCGGTGGCCGGCGTTCAGCGTCGGCACGTGCGTCGGCGGCAATCGCCCGCAGCGCTTGGTTCTCGGCATGCAGCCGCTCCAACTCGGCCTCCAGCGCCATCACCCGTCGAATACCCTCGAGGTTCATTCCCTCGCCGGCGAGATCGCTGATACGTCGCAGCCGGTCGATGTCGATATCGCTGTAGCGACGATTGCCGCCTTGCGTACGCGCCGGCTGCACTAGACCGCGGCGCTCGTAGATACGCAAGGTCTGCGGGTGCATGCCAGCCAGTTCCGCTGCTACCGAGATGACATAGACGGCGTGATCGCGTGATCGCATCTCAGACCCCTCTCATCTCGTCGCGCGGCGACACCGTAGTCGCCGCGGCGAGTGCCTCGATTGCTGCTCGTTGGTCGGCGGTGAGGACGGTGGGCACGTGGACATCGGTGGTGACGATGAGGTCGCCAGCGCCCTTGGTGGTGACGAGTCCCTTGCCCTTCACGCGGTGACGACTGCCGGATTGTGTACCGGGCCGCAGGCGCAGGGTGACGAGCGGCCCATCGAGCGTCGGTACGTCGATCTCGCCACCCAGTGCAGCCTCGGCGAACGTGATCGCGACTCGCGTCGTGAGGTCGTGGCCATTACGAGCGAACAACGGGTGCGGGGAGACATGGCACTCGACGATGAGGTCGCCGGCAGGGCCACCATGGCGACCGGGGGCACCACGCCCGCGTAGGCGGATCTTCTGCCGATCCGACACACCGGCAGGAATACGCGCCTGCACCTCACGCGGTCGGTGCTCGACTCGCGACCCACGACACGTGGTGCACGGCTGATCGATGATGACGCCGCCACCACCACACACACGACACGGCTGAGAGAACGAGAAGAAACCCTGATTGTCGTCGACCGCACCGCGACCGCCGCACTGCGAGCAGGTACGCGGCACGGTGCCAGGCTTGGCCCCGCTGCCGTCGCAGGTGCTGCACTGCGCATCGCTGGTGAGGTGCAGCGTGGTGGTGAGACCCTTGGCTGCATCCGCGAACTCCAGCGTCAGCGTGGCCTCTACATCAGCGCCGCGTTGCGGCCCGGCCGAGGCCGACGGCCCGCGGCCACCGCGGCCACCGCGGCCGAACATCTGCCCGAGCAGGTCGCCCATACCGTCGGAACCGACATTGAAGTTGAATCCACCGGGGCCACCTGCACCCGGACCACCGACCCCGCCCATCGGGCCCACCCGGCGTACTTCGTCGTACTCCCTGCGTTTGGTCTCGTCGCCGACCACGTCGTAGGCCGCGCTGACTTCCTTGAACCGCTCCTCGGCCTTGTTGTCGCCGGGATGCGTGTCGGGGTGGCTCTCACGGGCGAGCTTGCGGTACGCCTTCGTGATCGCCTTTGGGTCGGCGTCGTTGGCAACGCCGAGGATCTTGTAGTAGTCCTTCTCGAACCACTCTCGTTGTGCTGCCACTCGCCGTCACCCCCTTTGTCGACGTGCGTCGACGGTCAGCCGCGTACCTTCACCATTGCCGCGCGGAGCACCTTGCCGTGCCAGGTGTAGCCGCTGCGGAGCACTTCGCTGACGATCGGGTCGCCCTCATCGCCGGGCTCGTGCATCACTGCCTCGGCGAGGTTGGGATCGAACGGTTGGTCGTGGAGGTTCATCGCCTCCAGGCCCATCTTCTTCAGCGAGCCGAGGATCAGGTTGAAGATCGGCTCGACCTCAGCGGGATGTTGCACATAGGCCGCCTCGCACGCGTCGAGCACGGGCAGCAGTGCCTCGGCCAACTTGCCGGTGGCCCGTTGCACTTCGTCGGCCTGTTGGTTGGCCACGCGCTTGCGGTAGTTGTCGAAGTCGGCCTGCAAGCGCAGGGCGATGTCCTTGAACGAGTCGCGCTCGGCGAGCAAGGCGTCGACGTCGTGCTCGATTGCCGCTTCCGCGGCATCCACTTCGGATGTGTCGACGCCGGCGAGGGCAGCGTCGATATCGGCCACCGTCTGCGGGTCGAGGTCGTCGGGTTCGGCCTGGTCGCTCATGCGCTCAGCCCTTGTCGTCGGTGTCGGTGTCGACGATTTCGGCGTCGATGATGTCGTCATCGCTGGCGCCAGGGTTCCCTTGACCAGTCGCCGCTGAGGTGCCCGCGGCGTTCTCCTGCGCAGCCTTCTCGTAGAGCTTCTGGCTGAAGTCCTGGCTGGCCTGCATGAGCGTCTCGTGGGCAGTCTTGATCGCCGCCATGTCGTTGCCGTTGAGCGCGGCCTTCAGCGTGTCGATCGGGCCCTGAATAGTGGTCTTCTCGGTCTCGTCGATCTTGTCCGCGTTGTCGCGCAGCACTTTTTCCATCTGGTAGACGAGCGAGTCGGCGTTGTTGCGAATCTCGGCCTCGTCGCGGCGCTGACGGTCTTCCTCGGCGTGGGCCTCGGCATCGCGCACCATCTGGTCGATGTCCTTCTTGTCGAGCGTGCTCTGACCGGTGATGGTCATGCTCTGTGTCTTGCTCGTGGCCCGGTCCTTGGCGCTCACGTGCACGATGCCGTTGGCGTCGATGTCGAAGGTGACCTCGATCTGCGGTACGCCACGCGGGGCGGGCGGCAGATCGACGAGCTGGAACTTGCCGAGCGTCTTGTTGTAGGCAGCCATCTCGCGCTCACCCTGCAGCACGTGGATCTCCACGCTGGGCTGCATGTCGTCGGCCGTGGTGAACACCTCGGTGCGCTTGGTGGGGATCGTGGTGTTGCGCTCGATGAGCTTGGTCATCACGCCACCCTTGGTCTCGATGCCCAGCGACAGCGGGGTGACATCAAGCAGCAGGATGTCCTTGACATCGCCGCGCAGCACACCGGCTTGGACTGCGGCACCAATGGCCACCACCTCGTCAGGGTTGACCGACTTGTTCGGCTCCTTGCCGGTCATGCTCTGCACCAGATCGGTGACGGCGGGCATACGCGTGCTGCCGCCGACGAGCAGGACGTGGTTGAGTTCACCCTTGCTGATTCCGGCGTCCTTGAGTGCCTGCTCGAACGGGATCCGGCAGCGCTCGATGAGATCGGCCGTCATCTCTTGGAACTTCGCCCGGGTGAGGTTTTCGTCGAGGTGCAGTGGGCCGTCGGCAGTGGCGGTGATGAACGGCAGGTTGATCTGCGACTGCGCCACCTGGCTGAGCTCGATCTTGGCCTTCTCCGCTGCCTCCTTGAGGCGCTGCGTAGCCATGCGATCGGCGGCGAGATCCACACCATGCTTGGTCTTGAACTCCTTGACGAGCCAGTCGATGATCCGCTGATCCCAGTCGTCGCCACCGAGGCGGGTGTCGCCGTGGGTGCTCTTCACTTCGAACACGCCGTCGCCGATCTCGAGCACCGACACGTCGAACGTGCCACCGCCGAGGTCGAACACCAGCACCTTCTCGTCCTCGGCGCCCTTGTCGAGGCCGTAGGCGAGTGCCGCGGCGGTGGGCTCGTTGATGATGCGCAGCACTTCGAGGCCAGCGATCTGGCCGGCTTCCTTCGTGGCAGTGCGCTGTGCGTCGTCGAAGTAGGCCGGCACGGTGATGACGGCCTGAGTGACGGTGTCGCCCAGGTAAGCCTCGGCATCGCGCTTGAGCTTCATCAGCGTGCGGGCACTGATCTCTTGCGGGGTGTAGTGCTTGCCGTCGATGTCGTCGCTCTTCCAGCCTTCGCCCATGTGGCGCTTGATACTGCGGAAGGTGCGGTCGGGGTTGGTGATCGCCTGACGCTTGGCCACTTCGCCGACGAGCACTTCGCCAGCCTTGCTGAAGGCGACCACTGACGGGGTGGTGCGGGCGCCTTCGGAGTTGGGGATGACCACCGGGTCGCCTGCTTCGAGCACGGCGACGACGGAGTTGGTGGTACCGAGGTCGATTCCGACTGCCTTGGCCATGGGGTATCTCCTTGTGTGCGAATTCCTGGGGGGAACTTGAGCGAACTACGCGCAAGTGTAGAGGTCGGCGTCGATCAGCCACAACTGGAGAGTCAGCAAACTTGAGTGCATACGACTCAAGTCACAGCTACGCCGAGGGTCGTTCCGCGGCGCCTGTTGACGGTGCTACGTTCGCCATCAACAGCGACGAAAGAGGAACCATGAAGCTCAAGATCATCGCCGGCCTGGTGGCTGGCCTGGCCGCACTGTCGATGGCGGCGCCCGCCTCGGCAGTCACCAGCACCACGCCCACGCAGTGCAACGTGCCCACGCCAATCCTCGGCGGCCCGTCACGCGCAGCACATTCACCGCGACCGGCAGATGTCGTCACACCGCCGCTGTGCATCGACGTCACGGGCATCTGCGTCACCGTGCAGTACCCAACTGGCCCCTCACGTGCTGCACACAGCTCACGTGCTGCGCACCGCGTTGCCGGCACACGCTGCATCCCGCTCGTCCCAGCGTGTGAGTTCACGGTCGACGTCCCGCCCTATATTGCGCCGACCACAACCACCACCACCACGATTCCGCCCACCAGCAGCACGGTGAATGGACCCTCGCGACCTGCGCGCCGGCCGATGGTGAATCCCTACAGCACGGTGGACATTCCACTCGCCTGTCAGCAGGCGATCACCGCCAGCCTCGGCCTGCCGCCCACCGGCGGCACCACCACCCCGACCGCACTGATCGCGACCATGTGCGTCCTGGCCGGTGGCGGCTTGATCGTCGGTACCCGTCGCCTCGCGCGGCGCTAACGATCAGGTTGCCAGGCTGATATGGCGGATCTCGTTGCGTTCGATGAACGCAATGAGATCCGCCATCGGCCGTCAATGAGTTGTCAATGCCGCCGCAGCTGACGGTGCTACGTTCGCCACCAACAGCGACGAAAGTGGAACCATGAAGCTCAAGATCATCGCCGGCCTGGTGGCTAGCCTCGCAGCACTGTCCATCGCGGCACCCGCATCGGCGGTCCCCAGCACGGTGCCCACGCAGTGCAACGTGCCCACGCCACTGCTCACCGGCCCGTCACGCGCAGCCCACTCACCGCAGCCCGCCACTGTCAGCACCCCGCCGCTGTGCATCGACGTCACCGGCATCTGCGTCACCGTGCGGTACCCGGCAGGTCCATCACGTGCGGCACACGGCCCGCGTGAGGCACACCGCGTCGCCGGCCAGCCGTGCGTTCCGCTCGCCCCAGAGTGCGCGTTCACGGTCGACGTCGCGCCCTATATTCCGCCGACCACAACCACCACCACCACGATTCCGCCCACCAGCAGCACGGTGAAAGGACCCGCGCGAGCTGCGCACCGGCCGATGGCAATTCCCTACAGCACGGTGGACATTCCACTCGCCTGTCAGCAGGCGATCACCGCCAGCCTCGGCCTGCCGCCCACCGGCGGCACCACCACCCCGACCGCGCTGATCGCGACGCTGTGCGTCCTGGCCGGTGGCGCACTGATCGTGGGCACGCGCCGCCTCGCGCTGCGCTAACCCGCTCACTGGTCTGTTCCTCGACTGGGCGGCTCACGCCCAGTCGAGGATCACCTTGCCGCATTCACCGCGGTGCACCACGTCGAAGGCCTGCTGATAGTCGCCCGCATCGAAGCGATGAGTGACGATGCCGCTGATGTCGAGTCCGCTCTGCAACATCGCGGCCATCTTGTACCAGGTCTCGAAAATGCGGCGACCGTAGATGCCCTGGATGTTGAGACCCTTGAAGATCACGTCGTTGACGTCGAGCGTCATCGGCCCGGCGGGGATGCCCAGCACGGCGATCCGACCACCGTGGTTCATCGAGTCGAGCATCTGGTTGAAGGCCGCCTCGGCACCCGACATCTCCAGCCCGACGTCGAACCCTTCGGTCATGCCAAGTGCCGCCATCACCGGTGCCAGTTGTTCGCTGCGCACATCGACCACGCGGCTCGCGCCATGCGCCTCGGCCATACCCAAGCGGTACGGGTTGATGTCGGTGACCACGACGTGACGCGCGCCGACATGGCGCACGATCGCCGCAGCCAGCACACCGATCGGGCCGGCGCCGGTGATCAACACGTCCTCACCGACGACGTCGAAGCACAGCGCCGTGTGCGTTGCGTTCCCCAGTGGGTCGAGCACCGCGGCGACGTCGTCGCTGATGTGCTCGGGTACGACAAACACGTTCTGCGCCGGGATGACGACGTACTCGGCGAATGCGCCCGGGCGGGTGACACCGACGCCCGTGTGGTGGTGGCAGAACTCGCGGCGGCCGCCTTTGCAGTTACGGCAGTGGCCACACGTGACGTGGCCCTCACCGGCGACGCGCTGGCCGACATCCAGACCCTTGACCCCGGGGCCGACCGCGGCGATCTCGCCCATGAACTCGTGGCCCACCACCATCGGCACTGGGATGGTGGCCTGGGCCCACGCATCCCAATGATGGATGTGCAGGTCGGTGCCGCAGATCGAGGTCTTGCGCACGCGGATCAAGACATCACCCTCAGCCACAGTGGGCACCGGCACATTCTGCATCCATAGCCCCGGCTCGGGCCGCGCCTTCACCAACGCCCGCATCGTGCTGCTCACGACAGGACCCCCATCTCTCGGCCGACCTGCACGAATGCAGCCACGGCACGGTCGATGTCGTCGTCGCTGTGCGCCGCCGACATCTGTGTTCGGATACGAGCCTTGCCCTGCGGCACCACCGGGTAGCTGAACGCAACCACGTATAGACCGAGCGCCAGCAGACGCTGCGCCATCTCGCCGGCCACCTTGGCGTCACCCAACATCACCGGGATGATCGGGTGTCCGGCACCGGCCAACGTGAAGCCGGCCGCCGACATCCCCTCCCGGAAGCGGCGGGCATTGCGCTCGAGTTGGCGCTGCAGATCGTTCGCCGGCGTCAGCATCCTCAGCGCCGTCAGCGTCGTGGCCGCGATCGCCGGGGCGAGCGAGTTGCTGAACAAGTACGGGCGCGAACGTTGTCGCAGCCAGTCGATGACCTCCTGGCGCCCGCTGGTATAGCCGCCACTGGCCCCACCGAGTGCCTTGCCGAGCGTGCCGGTGATGATGTCGACGCGACCACTCACACCGCAGTACTCGGGGGTGCCTCGGCCGTACGCGCCGACAAAGCCGACGGCGTGCGAGTCGTCCACCATCACCATCGCGTCGTACCGTTCAGCGAGGTCGCAGATCGAGCGCAGGTCGGCGATCACACCGTCCATCGAGAACACACCGTCGGTGGCAATCAACCGGTAGCGCGCACCGGCCGCGTCGCGCAGGCATTGCTCGAGCTGTGCCATGTCGTTGTTGTCGTAGCGCATGCGCTGCGCCTTGCTGAGCCGGATGCCGTCGATGATCGAGGCATGGTTCAGCGCGTCCGAGATGATCACATCAGGCTCGTCGAGGATCGTCTCGAACAGCCCACCGTTCGCATCGAAGCACGACGAGTACAGAATCGTGTCGTCCGTACCGAGGAACGTGCTGAGTTCCTGTTCGAGCGCCTTGTGCACGGTCTGCGTGCCGCAGATGAACCGCACCGACGCCATGCCGTAGCCGAACTCGTCGAGTGCCTCATGCGCGGCCTGCACCAGCGCCGGGTGATCGGCCAGACCGAGGTAGTTGTTGGCGCACAGGTTCAGCACCTCAACACCTGGCACACCTGGCATGCCGGCGAGGCGGACATGGGCGCTCTGCGGTGAGGCGATCACTCGCTCGTGTTTGAACAGACCTTCGTCGACGAGCCCCGCCGCGCGTTGTGCCAGGTCGGTCAGTATTCCGGTACGCATGTACCAAGAATAGCCTGACTCACGAGCCCGCAGAGCCGAACCTCAGTCGTCCTCCTGATCGTCAGTATCGTTCGTGACCACTGGGTGCGGGACGGTGCGATGGCGAGTCGTGGTCTTCGTGACCGGCGCTGTCGTCGGCTGTGTGATGGCAGCCAGGTCGGTAGTGGTTACCGAGGTGTCGACCACGCCATAGAGCAGCGCCGCGCGAAACTCGACCAGTGTGTTCCCTGACTGCAGCGACACCAGGATGTCGGTTGGGTCGACGTTGACCGAGGACACGACGGTCCAGCCTTCGTTGGCCATGACGTGCACAACCGCCAGCACCTCACCGGCCGAGTCGAGTGTGACCGATCCCGCCCCGTCGACCATGTAGATCGCCTGGGTGGCGGCCGGCGGCGCGACCTCAGGGCCTACCGGGCTGCTCGACTGGGTCTGCGCGATCGACTGCGCCGGCACGCCGTCCTGAGCGGCAGGAGCACTGGGCTGCAGCACATTCGAGTTCACCAAGGCCGCGGCAGAACCAGTGATGAGAACACCTGCGAGCGATAGCGCTGTGGCGAGACCGGCCTTCATGGAGCCAAGCGTAAAGATGCTGTCCCTCGCACTCCGCCCAGGGACGTCCAAGATTCATCCAAATCACGCTCACGACCCATCTGCGGTGTCGGGTCGACGAAACTGTGCGTCAGAATGACCAGGTGAAGATCCTTCTGGTGGAAGACGACCGCTCGATCGCCGAAAGTGTCGTCGACGGGCTCACCGCCGAAGGCCACGAGGTTGCACATGCCGCCACCGGCGCCGCGGCGTTGGCCGCCGAAGGGTACGACATGGTGCTGCTCGATCTCGGCCTCCCCGACATGGACGGACGCGATGTCTGCCGCCAGATCCGTCAGCGCAGCTCAGCCCCAATCATCATGCTCACTGCCCGCACCGAGGAGTTCGACCGCGTGCTCGGTCTCGAACTGGGCGCCGACGACTACGTCACCAAACCGTTCAGCTTTCGGGAACTGGCCGCTCGGATCCGTGCGGTCGGACGCCGCACGGTCGAGCAACTCGCCGACTCTCCCTCCGCTGACGACTCGAACCTGCCCCAGGAAGTCGGCCCGATGCTGCTCGACCGGCGCACCCGGCGGATGCACCTGAACGGGCTCGAGACACAACTGACGGCCAAAGAGTTCGACCTGCTCGCGTTCCTCGCCACGGACATCGGCGCGGTGCGAACGCGTACTGAGATCCTCGAGAACGTGTGGGATGCACACTGGTACGGCCCAACGAAGACCGTCGATGCCCACGTCGCCTCGCTGCGCAAGAAACTGGGTCACAGCGACTGGATCCAGGCGGTACGAGGTGTGGGGTTCCGACTCGAGCCGCCCGCATGAAATGGCGCTTGCTGCTGGCCATGACCGGGCTGATCTCGATGGTGCTCCTGGCGCAGGACATCCCGCTCGCCGGCTATCTGCGCCGCATCGAGAACGAGCGGTTGATCGCCGATCTGCAACGCGACGGGTTCCTGCTCGGCGGCGCGGCCGAAAATCTGCTGTCGGGTGAGAGCAGCGTGGAGACAATGACCGATCTGCAGTCGACCATCGATCTCTATGCCGCCGCCGATGGAGCCCGCGTGGTCATCATCGACGCGACAGGCAAGCTCCTCGTGTCCACCGACAGCTCCGATGTGCCCGGTGAGGATTACACCAACCGACCCGAGGTCGCTCAAGCGCTGCAACGCAACCCTGCTTCCGGGGAACGACAGTCTGCGACCGCAGGCAACCTCGTGTACGTGGCCGTACCTGTGTTGTCCGGGGCGGCGGTCTCGGGAGTCGTGCGCATCACGTTTCCTGCGTCAGTGATCGACGATCGGGCCAACGAGAAGGCGCGTGGCCTACTGGCGGTGCTGGGCATCTCGCTCGTCGGAGCTGTGCTGGCTGCGATGTTTCTCGCAGCCAGCATCACCTCACCATTGCGGAGGCTGCAACGCAGTACTGAGCAACTCGCCTCAGGAGACTTCACTGAACGTGCCGATGACGGGAGAGGGCCGAAGGAGATCCGCAGCCTGGCCCGATCGTTCAACTCGATGACCGGTCGTATCGCCGGTCTGGTCGCCAAACAGCGTGCGTTCGCGGGCGATGCGTCGCACCAACTGCGCACACCACTCACTGCGTTGCGGCTGCAGTTGGAACGGGCCTCAGCGATGGTCGATCACGACCCCGAAGGCGCCCGCGAACGTATCGAGGCCGCAAGTGCCGAGACCGAACGGCTCCAGCGGCTGATCGAGGGACTGCTGATGATCGCCCGCAGCGACGGCAGCGACCCGGAACGGAGGGTGATCGACGTGAGCACCATCGTCCGCGAACGAGCCGAGGTGTGGGAACCATTCGCTGCCGAGCGCGGCGTGCGCTTGCTCACCAGCGTGCCCGACGGGCTCCACGCGTTGGCGGTGCCCAATGCGCTCGAACAGATCGTCGACAACTACCTCGACAATGCGCTCGGAGTCGCCACCGAGGGCGACACGGTGACGGTCACGGCGCTGCGGCGACACAGCGGTGTCGCGGTGCACGTGATCGACGAAGGACCGGGCATGAAACCCGAGCACCTGTCGCAGGCGTTCGACCGCTTCTGGCGGGCCCCCGACGCCCCACACGGCGGTTCGGGTATCGGCTTGGCAGTGGTGCAGCACCTTGCGCAACTCAGTGGTGGGTCGGTCGAACTGAACAACCGCGCCGACCGCAGCGGCCTCGATGCGAGCGTCGTTCTCCCGGTCACACCGTCGCGCAACGACTAGTCGGTCGCTCCGCGTCGGGTGAGCCGCAGCAAGGGGTATACGCTGCCTACATGGCAAGCAAGAAGGCATACCTCGAGCACCTGCGCAATGTCTCCCTGTTCCAGGGTTGCTCCACCAAGGACCTCGAGAAGATCGCAAAGGCGAGCGATCAGATCTCCATGCCCGCCGGTTCGTTGATCGTCGATCAGGGGCAGACCGGTCGCGAAGCGTTCGTGCTCGTCGAAGGCACGGTCATCGTCCGCCGCAACGGCAAGAAGATCAACACGATGGGCCCCGGCACCGTCGTCGGCGAACTGAGCCTGCTCGATCACGGGCCGCGCACCGCCACCGTGATCTGCGAGACCGATTGCGTGCTCCTGCTGCTCGACCAGCGCCACTTCATGGGCGTCCTCGATGCCGTGCCGACGCTGGCGCACAAACTGTTGGCGACGCTCGCGGGCCGCATCCGCGAACTCGACCGTCAGTACTACGGCTGAGCCACTGCAGCAGCCCGTCGTGAGTACGCGGCTCCACGGAGTGCTACTGACCCTTGCCGCGTTCGGCGCAGCCCTCGGGCCTGCGGTGCTGTCCGCCTGTAGCGACAACGGCAGTTCCGTTCAATCCACCATCGTGTCGTTCGACACCATCGGGAACACCACTTCGACGCTGCCGGGTGATGCGACGACCACGACCGTGCCCCCCGATATTCCCTACGTCGTGCAACGCGGTGATGCGCTGACGAAGATCGCTGACGACTTCTGCACGAACGCCGCCGACATCGCCGTGCTCAACGCGTGGAGCGACGGGTTCGCCCATGTGATTCTTCCCGGCCAAACGATCCTGGTGCCCGGCCCGGGTTGCCCGGTGGCCAGTACTTCCACCACATCCACCACGATCGTGATGAACACGTACCTCGCCCGCTACGTGAACGAGCACATCATCACCAACCCGTTCAACCCGAATACTGGCGACCACAGGAACTGGGGCGCGGTGTGTTACTCCGCCTACTGGTCGGCCCAGGCGTTCGCGACACAAGGCGCAAGCAAGGCCGACCTGATGGCGGCGCTCGACCCATTGCCTGGTGCGGTGCCGGGTGGTGTGCAGACGCAGATCGACAAGTGGGTGCCGTTCTCGAACCAATGGTTCCCGGTGTACACCGAGATCACGAGCCGAATCCAGGCGGCGCACCCGATGTACCCCGACACCGACACGTACTACCGCATCCTGTTCGACGACGTGGAGTACTTGTCGCTGCTGCAGGCCTATGAGGCGATCGGCCCCGATGTGCAGTTCGCAGCGAAGTACTTCGTCGCCGATCTGTGCACGAACCTGTTCACGACACACAACTCGACCCCCTAGCCCGGTCTCACTGCCCGAACCACGTCACACCTGCCGGATACGCTCGACCCCATGAAGCGTCGCGGCCTGGTTCTGCTGGCCCCCCTCCTGTTGTCGACTCTGGTGCTGTCCTTGGCCGCCTGCGGGAAGCACGACACGGCCACGGTGGCCAACGCCGCAGGAGCAACGGGGTCGAGCACGCTCGCCGTCGGTGGCCAGACCACCCAACCGGGTCAGTCCGGCAGCGGTGTCACCACCTCGTACACCGTCGCCAAGGGCGATTCGCTGTGGGCCATCTCCAAGCACCACTGCACCACGGCTCCCGCCATCGCGAAAGCGAACGGTTGGTCCGATGGCATCGACCACCCCATCTTCCCGGGTGATGTCATCTCCGTGCCAGAGGTCGAATGCACCACCACAACGCAGGGAGCCTCGCCCACCACCACCCAGGGCGACACCCAGGGCGACACCCCGACCACCACACCCATCACCGCCAGCAACGGGGAAATCGACGACTGGTTGGCGCAGAAGGATGGGTTCGTGCCCGACCCGATGTACGGCGACCCGGCCGACTACTACGAAGACTTCGGCGATGTCTGCATGGAAGCGTGGGGCAAGACCTACGAGTTCGAGAAGTTGGGCCTCGGCCGCGACGACGTACTGAACGCACTCGAGCCGCTGCCGGGGCGCACCCCCTCGAAGGTGCTCGCGGCGATCGATCGCTGGGCGGCCTTCACTGCCAACTGGTACCTGCGCTACAAGACCGTCCTCGACAAGTACACCGGAGCCGATGGCACCGTGAACTACGACAAGATCGTCGCCAACAAGGACTACCGCGCGTTCCTCGCGGCCTACTTGCCAGTGGCGGCCGACCAGACCGCAGCCCACGACTATGCGACGAAATTGTGCGCCGATCTGCTGTCCACCAAGGGCAGCACGCCCTGACCTGCGTGGCGGAGGTGGTCGCGCGGCACACCGCGAACTAGGGTTGGCGGCGCTATGAGCACGCACCCGTCGCCTACGCCCGACGCCCCCAAAGGCCCGTTCCTGAAGCGCTTCAAACCGCATCAGCTGGCCATCGGCCTGGGCATCTTCATGGGCCTGTTCACCCTCGGTTCGGGCATCATCCCGCAGCTGACCAAGTGGCACGGCACAAAGGAACCCGCTCGTGAAGTGTTCGACGGCATCCCCGGCGCGATGCAGGTCGCGTTCTACACCGTCATCCCGGCGCTGCTGATCTGGGGTGCGTTCGCATTCTCGCAGCGAGTGAAGAACTGGGAACGTGGCGCCCCCGATCGGCGACGCACCACTAAGAAGAACATCAGCCGCCGCCTCAGGGATTTCCGCGCCGGCGCCTACATGCAGACCCTGCTGCGTGACGCCGGTGCCGGCCTGATGCACTCGATGATCTACTTCGGGTTCATGGCGCTGCTCGGCGTCACCACGGTGCTCGAGGTCGACCACCAGTTGCCCGAGAGCCTGAAGTTCCTCCACGGCCGCACGTACCTGGCGTACAGCTTCTTCGGCGACCTCGCCGGCCTGGTGTTCGTCATCGGCATCGTGTGGGCCGCCGCCCGCCGCTACATCCAGCGCCCGTACCGCATCCGCATCAAGACCAAGCCCGAGCACGCAATCATCCTCGGCATCTTCTTCCTCATCGGCGCCAGCGGATTCTTCGCCGAAGCGTTCCGCATCGCCGAGTCCGGCCAGCCCGACCACGAAAAGTGGAGCTTCATCGGTTACCCGCTCAGCAACATGTTCACCGGCTTGGCCGAGCACACCCTCACCCAGTGGCACCAGATCATGTGGGCCGTGCACGTGGTGGCGTTTGCCGCGTTCCTCGTGCTGCTGCCGATCACCATGCTGCGGCACATCTTCACCAGCCCGCTGAACATGTACCTGAAGGACCGCGAGCGTCCCAAGGGCGCGATGCGCGCGATGCCGAACCTCACCGAAACCTCGCTGGAAAGCTTCGGCGCGAGCGTCATCGAGGACTTCACGTGGAAGCAGCTGCTCGACACCGACGCCTGCACCATGTGCGGTCGCTGTACCAGCGTGTGCCCGGCGCACGCGACGGGTAAGTCGCTCGACCCGCGCGAGATCGTGCTGAAGACCGGCGAGATCATGGCCGCCAGCGCGAAGCATGCGCACGTCACGCCGCCGCTCAGCACCGACAAGGAGATCACCATCTCCGCCAACTCGCTGTTCGACCGCATCACTGCCGAGGAAGTCTGGGCGTGCACCAGCTGCCGCGCGTGTGACGAAATCTGCCCGGTGCACATCGAGATCCTCGACAAGATCCTCGACATGCGGCGCTACCTGTCGCTGATGGAGAGCAACTTCCCCGCCGAGTTGGGCAACGCCTACCGCGCGATGGAGAACCAGGGCAACCCGTGGGGTATGAACCAGGGCGAGCGCGCCGACTGGGCGACTGGCCTCGATGTGCAGGTCGTCGATCCGGGCGAGGCCTTCGACGCCGAGTACCTGTACTGGGTCGGCTGCGCCGGTTCGTTCGACGACAAGAACAAGAAGGTCACCCAGGCGATGGCCAAGCTGCTCAAGCGAGCTGGCATCACCGTCGCGATTCTTGGTCCCAGCGAGAACTGCACGGGCGACTCGGCCCGACGCTCCGGGAACGAGTACCTGTTCCAGATGCTGGCCATGCCGAACATCGCCATGCTCAACGGGATGGGCGTGCGCAAGATCATCACCCAGTGCCCGCACTGCTTCAACACGTTGGCCAACGAGTACCCACAGCTCGGCGGCACCTACGAGGTCGTGCACCACAGCCAGCTGCTCGAGGAGCTCATCGCCAGCGGCCAGCTCGATGTCAGCCAGGCCACGCTGGAAGAACGTCTCACGTACCACGACAGCTGCTACCTCGGCCGCCACAACGACGTCTACATGGCGCCGCGCAAGGTGGTGGGCAGCATCAAGGGCATCCAGGTGGTCGAGATGCCGCGCAACGGCACCAAGGGCATGTGCTGCGGCGCTGGCGGCGCACGGATGTGGATGGAAGAGAACGTCGGCACCAAGATCAACGACGAGCGCGCCAAGGAGGCACTCAGCACGGGAGCCACCCGCATCGCCACCGCGTGCCCGTTCTGCTACATCATGCTCGACGATGGCGTGAAGGCCGCGGGCGTCGAGGAGACCGACGTGAAGGTGGCCGACATCTCGATTCACCTGCTCGACGCACTCGAAGCCGGCGACCGTGCGCTGGCCAACCCAGCAACACCCATCGCAGGTACGTAACGAAACACACCCGTCGGCGGACGGTTCCCACCGGGAGGTCACCATGCCACAGTTCGATCAGGCCCTCGCTGAGGCGTTCTACTTCGAGGAGCCCGACGTCATCGCCAACCGGACGGGGCGTCTGTCCGCGCGTCAAGAGACCATGTTTCGCGACGGTGCGGTTCTGTACCGCAAGCAAGTGCCGAAGATCATGTGGCTCCTTGCCGTCGCACTGGTGGCAGTGATCGTGATGGTGTTGTCGCAGGCGAAGGGCGACACCGGGCAGATCGCGCTGGCGCTCGGTGCCACGGTCGCGGCGATGGGCGTCATCGTGTTGCTCGTCCGCAAGAACTACTCGCAGGCCGACCGTTTCGAAGCAGGCGCTGCGGTGCAGGTCGCACGCGGGCCGGTGGCAGTCGACCAGAACCCCTACAACTGGCTCACCGACGGTGACCACGTCGTCGGCTGGGAGGTCTCCATCGGCGAGGTGAAGTTCCGCTTCCTCCCCGAGCAGGCCGAAGCCTTCACACCCGGAGCGGCGTATGCGATCTACTACGCCGATTTCGGCCAGCCGCGCCTGTCGTTCCTCAGCGCCGAACGCGCCTGAGCCCCACGCAGTTACAGCGTGTTCTGGTCGTACTTGCTGGCGACTGCGCCCTGTTGACCCTGGTACTTGCTGTTCAGATCGGGGTGACCATACGGGCGCTCGGCGGGACGATCGAGTCGCTGGAACACCATCTGGGCGATCTTCATACCGGGCCGCAACAGGATCGGCAGGTTGGCGACGTTGCTGAGTTCCAGCACGACGGTGCCCTTGAACCCGGGGTCGATAAAACCGGCGGTGGCGTGCACCTGGATACCCATTCGACCGAGCGACGACTTGCCGTTGACGATGCCGACGATGTCGCTGGGGCAGCCGATGGTCTCCGCGGTGTGGCCGAGCGCGAACTCACCGGGGTGCAGGATGAACGGTTCGCCGTTGGGCACGGTGACGGTGTCCATCAGCTTCTGCTGCGGCTCGAACGGGTCGATGTGCGTAAGGCGGCTGTTGCGCATGACGCGGAACTCGGTGCCGAGGCGCACGTCGACGCTGGCCGGTTGCACCAGATCCGGTTCGTACGGCTCGAGCGTGATGTACCCGGAGCTGATGTACTCGCGCAGCGTCACGTCGGAAAGAATCACGATGCGATCCTAGTTGTCCGTCCTGCCCCCACCCCCACCTCGTTCGTGTCCCACATCGGCCACGGGGTGCGGTGGCCGGTGTGTGGCAGGGGCGGGTGGAACGGGACCGTGCCACTAGCGTTCCCCCCATGGCCAACAGTTCCGCCGCTCCGTTGGTGCTCGCGATCCTTGACGGGGTCGGCCTGGCACCGCCCACCGAGGACAACTCGGTGTGGTTGGCTCGGGCGCCGTTCCTACATTCGGTGCTGCGCGACGAGTTTGTCGAAGGTCAGCCTGCGGTGCGCACGGAACTACGCGCACACGGCACGGCTGTGGGCCTGCCGTCCGATGCCGACATGGGCAACAGCGAAGTTGGCCACAACATTCTCGGCGCCGGGCGCATCTTCGACCAGGGCGCCAAGCAGGTCGAGCAGTCGCTGCTGGACGGCACGATCTGGGGCCCGGCGTGGCAGCACGTCCTCGCCCGTGGTGTCGCCGGTCGGAGCATTCACTTCATCGGTCTGCTGTCCGACGGCAATGTGCACTCGCACATCAAGCACCTGCAGATCATGCTGGAGAAGGCTGCTGAGGCAGGTGCCGCGCACCTCGTCGCGCATGTGCTGCTCGACGGCCGCGACGTGCGCGACGGCACCGGCGACAAGTACGTCGAGCAGTTGGAGGCGTTCTGCGCCGAGCTCGGTGCACGCACCGGCATCATCCCGATCATCGGCTCAGGTGGCGGCCGTATGGGCGTCACGATGGATCGCTACGAGGCCGACTGGGCCGTCGTCGAGCGCGGCTATCAGGCGCACTGCGCGGGCACGGCGCGGCCGTTCCCGTCGGCACTCGATGCGGTCCGTACGTTCCGCGCCGAGGACCCCAGCGTCAGCGATCAGTTCCTTCCGCCGTTCACCGTCGTCGGTGCAGACGGCGCGCCGGTGGGAGCGATGCACGACGGCGACGCAGTGGTGCTGTTCAACTTCCGCGGCGACCGCATGATCGAGATCTACCGGGCGCTCACCGAGACGCCGTTCACCGCGTTCGATCGTGGCCCGCTGCCTGCCGATCTGTTGGTCAGCGGCCTCGCGCTGTACGACGGCGACCTCAAGATTCCCGCCGAGTTCCTGGTGCCGCCCACGCGAGTGACCAACACCGTCTCCGAAGTCATCGCCGCGGCCGGTCTCCGCCAGGCCGCCATCGCCGAGACACAGAAGTACGGGCACGTCACCTACTTCTGGAACGGCAACCAGAGCGACAAGTTCGACGCCTCGCTCGAGGACTACGTGGAGATCGAGAGCGACCGTGTGCCGTTCGAGCAGCGGCCGTGGATGAAGTCCGCGGAGACCGCCGACGAGATCATCCGCTGTATCCATGAAGGCTCGCACCAGTTCATTCGCGCCAACTTCGCGGCCGGCGACATGGTGGGCCACACGGGCAGCGTGCAAGCCGCCACCATCGCTGTTGAGGGGCTCGACGTCTCGCTGCGCCGTGTGTTCGAAGCAGTGCGTCGCGCCAGCGGCACGTTGGTGGTCACCGCCGATCACGGCAACTGCGAGGTGATGGTTGAGCGCGACTCCAAGGGCACGGTGCAGTACCTCGCCGATGGCACCCCGGTGCCGAAGAAGTCGCACACGCTGTCACCAGTGCCGTTCGTGGTGCTCGACTTCATGGGCCGCACGATCACGGTGAACCACATCGAGCGCGCAGGTCTGGCCAACGTGGCCGCCACCCTGCTGGGGTTCCTCGGCCTGCCAGTTCCCGACGCGTACGCCGCGCCGGCGATGACCGTGCATGCCTGACAGGTCGGAGGACCCGACTCAGATGACGATGTCGTTCGCGTCCACAATATTGTCGAGTTCAGTGCTGGCGTACGAGTTGTTGACGTCGCGCTTGCGGTCGTCGCGGTCGTTGAGTGCCATCGTCGAGTGGACGATGTGTCCGAGGATCGCAAACAACGTGGCAATGACCGCCACCTTCCGCGTCTCACCCGAGAGCGTGTAGATCACCACGACGCTGCCGGCGATGGGGAACGAAACCCCGGACACCGACCGCACGATGTTCTTCAGTACCTGACGGCTGCGCACGTTCTTGTTCATCTCGTTGTCTCCTCGATCACGTTATTCATGGTTCACGCGTCCTCAGGTTTGCGACCCGCCGGTGCGGAGCCGCCCGAGTCTCCAGAAGAGCTACCCCCGGCCGGAGCAGAGCCGCCGGAGCCACCCGTGGCCGCCGCAGCGGCGATGCTGGTGACAGCGGCGGCCGCGGCGACGAGTGTCCGGCGCGATGAGACGTCGATGTTCGAGCCGACCGGCACGTACTTGTCGAAGCCACTGCCGTACACGTCGATGGTGGATTCGAACGCGTTCTTGATTTCGGTCGGCGCGTTCGTCACGGCGGCCGACACGGCGTCGACCTGTTCCTGACTCAACGACGACACCGGGATCGCGGCGAACACCGACTCGGCCTGCGCCGGGTCGATGCTGGTGAGCACTTTGTCGCTGGTGGCCAGGTCGGTGGCCGCTGTACCGGTGAGGCCAGAGTCGATGAGGTTGGTCACCGTGGCGGCCACCTCGGACGGGGTGACGGAGGGCGAGTCGAGCGCGGCGACTGCTTCGATCTGTGCTGCGGGCGTGACGAGCGCGGCAGGGGCTGGCGGTGTCGTGGTGGTCGTGGTCGATGGCTCCACGCTCGTCGTGGTCGTCGAGGTGGTCGGCGCGACCGTCGTGGTGGTCGCGATCGCCGTCGTGATCACTGGCGCCGAGGCGGTGGTGACCGTCGGCGGTGTCGGATTGGAGGTGGGCGGCGGCGGCAACTGCGCCACCGTGGTCGTCGTGGTCGTAGTTGTCGGAGCGACGGTCGTCGTCGTGGGTGCCGCTGTGGTCGTGGTGGTCGATGCGACGGTCGTCGTCGTGTCGAGCACGGTGGTCGTCGTCGTGTCGAGCACGGTCGTCGTCGTGGTCGTGTCCACAACGGTCGTCGTCGTGGTCGTGTCCACCACCGTCGTCGTCGTGTCGAGCACCGTCGTCGTGGTCGTCGTGTCCACCACCGTGGTCGTCGTGTCCAGCACCGTCGTCGTGGTCGTCGTGGTCGTCGTGGTCGGGGTACCCGCCATGAACTCGAAGTCGATGCCGTAGTTCGAGCCCACGCTGCCATTGGGGTAGTCGGTGGGGTTCCCGCTGTACACGTAGGTGCCGGTGTCGATGGTCAGTGGCCCGACGGTGAGAGAGGGAAACGCCGGACCATACGCGTAGCCGGTGTGCTCCAGCGAGTAGCCCACCGTGAACGTGGCACCGGCAGCGATGACCGCCGGGGTGTCCAAGGCCACTTCCTGCCAACCCGATCCCGATTCGTTGACGAAGCTCTGCGTCGCCAGCACATTGCCACCGGCGTCCCACACGACGGCGGTGTGCGCGCCGTAGTTGGCGGGGTCCTTGGCGAACAGCACTTTGGTGACGGTGCCTGCTTCGGCCGTGGACACCCGCACGCCGAGGTTGACGGGGTTGGTGCCGACCCACGGTTGGAACAGCGTTGGGTAGTAGCCGGCCAGCAGCACGGTTGCGCCAGACGTGACGATCCTGGTGTGCACGCCGTCGAAGTTGCTCACCAGTGTGGGGCTCGGCGTGGTCGCCACCGCTGCGAGGTAGCCCCAACAGCGCAGCTCGCCGATCGAGTTCAGCGCGCATGCGTTGTAGAAGCCGGCGGTCACGGCGGTGATCGTGCCGCTGAGGCCGGGAACGTTGGTCGGCGTGTACACCGGACCGCTGGTCGAACCCTGACCGAGGAACGCCTCGGTGTTGCGACCCCAACACTGCACGTCGTTGGAGTAGAGCAGGGCGCACATTCCGTAGCCGCCAGCTGTGATCGTGCGCACTCCCGATTGCAGTCCGACCACGTCGACGGGCACTGCGCTGTTGTTCGTGGTGCCGTCACCCAACTGACCGAAACTGTCGGAACCCCAGCACTTCACGGCTCCGGCCGTGGTGAGCGCACACATGTGGGCCTCACCGCCGGCGAGTGCCACGACGGACGACAGGCCAGTCACCGTGGTGGGTGCCAGGACGTACGGGTTGTTCGAATCGATACCGAAGGTGCCGTCACCGAGTTGGCCGTAGCCGCCGTAGCCCCAGCACTTCACGGTCGTGTCCAGCATCAGCGCGCACGTCGCCTGCGCCATCGTGGCGATGGAACGCACGTTGCCGGCAAGACCCTGGATCGCCGTGCTGACGGTGCTCGTGCCCGTTTGGGTTCCGTCGCCGAGTTGGGCCCACCCGTTCTCGCCCAGGCACTGCACATCGGACGACGTCGTGACGAAGCACGTGAAACCGCCGCCGATGTCGATCTGGCGGACTCCTGAGGTCATCCCGAGCACGTCGACCGCGGATGTCGAGAAGTTGTTGACGCTGCCGTCGCCCACGATGTTGCCCCAGCACTGCGCCCCACCAGTCGCCGTGAGCGCGCAGGTGGCGGCGGACCCCGTAGCGATGGCCTGCACGCTGCCCGACAGGCCGACCACGTCGACAGGGGTGCTCGACGAGTTCTCGGTACCGTCGCCGAGGCGGCCACCGCCGCCGTAGCCCCAGCACTTGACCCCACCGGCGGAGGTGACACCGCACTGTTGGTAGTTCGATGCGGAGATCGAGGCCTGCGCGACCCGGTAGTCACTGCCGGACGATGTCTCTCCGGAATCGGCGCTGGCGGCGCCGATGTACCTCGAACACAAACCCATCAGCGCGAGCAGCAGTGGCAGCGCCATCAGGAGACGCCGACTGCGCTGAGCGCGGCGCATGGACCCGGGCCGACTCACCCTTGACGTCCACGCTCGAAATCCATTCTTGGAGAGTACGAATTTGATTTGCCACAGAAACACACATCTCCTTAAATCTGAGTGAACTGTGGGAGTTGCCGGTGGGAGCGCCGAGCTGCGTGCCGATCACCGAACCCGCCGCGCCAATGTTTTTCCCTGGGCTTCGCGCCGGGCGTACACATACAGGTCGTCGTGGTGACCGGGCCAGTGCGGCAGGGCCACATGCGCTCGCTGCTGCCAGATGGGTCTGGTGCCGCACACGCACGCCAGGTCGAGGGCCCCGTAGGTGCAAGCGACACAGTGGTCAAAGCCGCCCAGCAGTGCGTGGAAGCGGGAGTCGCCGGTCTTGTTCCCCGGCCGCTCACCCACGTAGATCAGCGTGTCACCGCCAGCGGCGAAGTAGCGATCGAGCGCGTCGGCCGGCCATGTCTGGTCGCGCGTGGGCCACACGATCAGCAGCGTGCGGTCACCGTGGCGGTCTACCACGGTCTCGTCGCCCTGCTGCACGTCGAACCACGCGGCCGACGAGTGAAACCACTTGTTGTCGGGCGACATGGGCGGTGCGGGGTCGTATGCGGTGACCGGCACCCCGAGCGCGTGCACCAGCGAAGCCCAGTAGCCAGTGCCTGCGCCGATCTCGACGATGCCGTTCGGTGAGTGCAACCGGATGGCGGCGAGTGCCTGATCAGTGGGAATCGCGAACGCGTACTGGGCGGTGAGCGCCTCAACATCGGTCGGTGTCGGCTCCGGCCGAGCGCGGAACTCCAGCAGCAGCGGGTTGTCGCCGCTGAAGTCGACCGGCTCCGCAGCCGACTCTGCGTGCCGACGCCGCCATGCCATGCCCAGATCCTCCCACGTCGCGGTGGCAGGGCCGGATGCGCAGCGATAACCTCAGGCACTTCTGCGGGTGTAGTTCAGAGGCAGAACATCAGCTTCCCAAGCTGAGAACGCGGGTTCGATTCCCGTCACCCGCTCTGCGGCGCAGCCGCACGCACGGCGCCCGGAATCGGGAGGAGCGCAGCGACGGATCCCGTCACCCGCTCTGCGGCGCAGCCGCACGCACGGCGCCCGGAATCGGGAGGAGCGCAGCGACGGATCCCGTCACCCGCTCTCGCGGCGCAGCCGCACGCACGGCGCACGGAATCGGGAGGAGCGCAGCGACGGATCCCGTCACCCGTCCCCACCACCACGCGGAGAGCCCCTTTGTGTCCTGGGCGGACGACGCTCGCCTGCAAGCCATGACCGCGCAACACCGTCGCCAAACCCACGCCGTTGAGCAACCTTCGTGGAGCGCGAATCGCAATCGATGCCGCGTTGACAACAGTTGATAGCAGGTACAGAATCTCAGGATGAGCCGCAACACGATGAGCTTCGCCCTGCCCGAATCGTTGCGCGACTACATCGATGCACGAGTCCGCGACGGCAGCTACGGAAACACCAGCGAATACCTGCGCGACCTCATCCGACGCGATCAGCACGAGCAATCCGCCCAGCACCTCCGCGACCTGATCGCGGATGGGCTTGCATCGGGCGCCGGGCGCGTTGTCACCGACGACGTGGTCGCTGCACTCCGTACGGATGCATTCGGCGCCAGCGCGTGACGATTGCACTGCTCCGGCCTCTGGCCGAGGCCGACCTCGTCGCTCGAACCCACTACTACCGTCGTGAGGGCGGCGACGCCCTCGGTGAACGGTTCTTCGATGCAGCTGTGGCAGCACTCGGCGCGATCACACGCATGCCTGGCGCCGGATCGCCCCGCGTCGGCGTGGTGTGCGGCATCCCGGGACTCAGAGTCCGCCGTGTCGTCGGTTTTCCGTGCAGCTGGTTCTACTTCGTCACCACTGACCAGGTCGATATCGTCCGGCTGCTCGCCGATTCGCAAGACCTGCCCAGCATCCTTGCCGACGTGACGGACGACGCCTAACACGCTCCCAACTCGAGGCCCTCGGCGTGCCATATCTGTGCCACAACTGAGCGGCACACGGCAACATCACCCGGACCCACCCGGACCCTCTGAACAGGTTTTTCGCGCGAAGCACCTTGTCACGGACCCGACCAGAACGAATTCCCAACCTGAGGAGCGCAGCGACGGCTCCCGTCACCCGCTCTCGCGCCGCCGCCAGGTCGGGCGCGATTCGTGCCGCTGGTGTCCGGTCCAGCCCCCACGGGTTCGGTTCGTGCCACACGCTGGCATGAACCGCGCCCGTTGAGCACTGCGGATGGCGAGCAGCTACCAGTCCTTCCAGGGGGTGACGACGTTGCTCTTGGCCCCGTCGATCTCGACGTAGACGTGGGTGACGTTGCCGAAGAAGCACGTCGTGGCGGCGCTGAGGTTGCCGGACGAATCGGCGAACTTGGGGTACGGGCCCGAGCTGCCCGAGTCGGAGTAGCACGTGACGGACAGCGGCTGCTTTGGCGTCCACCCGGTGGCGGTGATCTGCACGTACTTGCAACTGATGGGTGTGCAACTGCCGTGGTCCTTGGTGATGAACCCGCCACGAGCGATCGAGACCGAGGCACCGGCGGGCGCCGTGCTGGTGGGCAGCACCGTGGTGGAGGAATCCGCGGTGACGACCGGGAGGGTCGTGTCGACGACCGTCGCGGTGGGCTGCGTAGTGGTCCCCGTCGACCCGGTCGGTGACGCGGTGGACGAGGTGATCCCCGACCCGCCGGTGGCGAGCGTGCTGGGCTGCGTGGGCTGGCTGTTGGCAGCGCTGGTGCAGCCGACGAGCAGGGCGGCACCGAGCAGTGCCGCTGACGCGAGACGTGGTGTGGTGCGCATGGCCGCAGTCTGCCACGTGCCCAGGGGCTGGGCGGCTCAGTGGAACTGCCAACACGACATCGTGGTGCTCATCACCCGCTGGTTGAAGATCGAGTGCGCAGCGTCGGCACCGGCCGCGCCCACCACCACCATCAGCGGCAGCAGGTGCTCTTCGCGGCCGTGCGCCTTGCGTGCGTGCGGCGCGTCCGTCCAGTGCACCAGTGACTCCCAGCGCTGATGCTCGGGTTGGTCCAGTGTGAGGTGCAGCCAATGGTCGAACGGCACCGCGAACTCCTCACGTCCGAAGTTGCCGAAGTGGTGGAAGCTGGAACCGCTACCGATGATCAGCACACCCTGGTCGCGCAGCGGCGCCAGCGCCCGGCCAAGCTCGAGATGGGCGAGCGGGTCGAAGTCGGCGAGCACCGAGACGGCGACGACAGGGATCTGTGCGTCGGGGAACATCACCTTGAGCGGGATGAATACACCGTGGTCCCAGCCATGCGCGGGTTCCAGGTGATGTGGAATGCCAGCCGCCGTGAGCAGTGAATCGATCTCGTTCGCCACGACTGGCGAACCGGGTGCCGGATAGGTGAGTTGGTAGGTGTGCGCGGGGAAGCCGCCGTAGTCGTAGATCAGGCCGGGGGTGGCGCCGCTGTCCACTGCGACGTCGCGTGACTCCCAGTGCGCGGTGACCACCACGATCGCCGTCGGCTGAGAGGGCAGCGACGGCCCGATGCCCTCGAGCGCGGCACGTAGCCCGTCCCATTCGCGCGGCGGATCCCAGTCCATGAAGAAGCACGGCCCACCGCCGTGGCTGATGTAAGCGACCGGCATACGGGGCTGCGTCATGGCCACAGCCTGCCACGAGTCCTGTTTCCCGCACTCGCGCGCCCAGGTCGGCCGCTCTTCGCGCCGCGTGCCGAACCGTCAGCCAGTAGTCATCGGGGCGTTTGCGCAGGCATCTGGCATCACGATGCTCACCGGTTGGTTCACGCTGGTCATCTCCAATGTCATGGTCAGCGAGTACTGCTTGCCACCCTGTGCAGCATCGACCATCTTCGCGGTCACGGTGTAGCGCAGTACGTACCCACCGTCCTGGGCCACCCACACCTCACCCGTGTTCGCCTCCACCTGAGCGCCTGAACCGCCGCCGAGACCCTTGATGGTGAACGTGTAGTGATCGGCGTCAATGCCAGCGACCTTCTCGGTACCGACCTTCGTGGCGTTGCCCTTGGGGATCACGATGTCGAACACGCCCGAGAGCACAGTGCCGATGTCGGACTCAAACGGGTTCGTCGCGGTCTGCGAGTACGACTCGCCGTCGAACGAGCACGACGACTCGGCGGCACGCCACGACTCGGTGGTGCTGGTACTCGGCCCATCGGAATCGTCGGCCGCGGCAGACGTATTCGTCATCTTCATGTAGCGCAGTTGCTGCGCACTGTCCGACGCACCGGTGCCGGTCATCTCGTTGTAGTCGCCCGCCGTGGGCCCGACCGACGCGACGGTGATGTTCCACTCGTACGAGTCGAGGCTGGCCAGGCCCTCGAGCAAGGGCGTGGACAGTGCCCCGCCGGACACGGCGCCGCCACTTCCACCTCCACCACCGCCGCCACTGTCGCCGCCACCGCGCACGACGTACCCGAGCACACCACCGGCCAGCAGTGCGACAAGACCGACGATCGCGATCTTCTGGTTCGCACCGCGTGGCGGCTTCTGCACGGGGATGGCAGCGACGCCGAGCGCCGCGACCGGGGGCGCCGGTTGCACGGGCGTCGGATTCGGCGCAGGCAGACCGTCGTCGACGAAGGACTGTCCGTCGATCATCACGAAGTCGGTCCACGTGGTGCCGTCGTACCAACGTTGCTGGGCGCGACCCTTCGGGTCCGGGTACCAGCCTGCTGTTGTGTTCGACATGATCTCTCCTTTCGGGTCGGCGATCGCCGGCCGGTCGCAGTTCAGTCGTCGCGTTGTACGAGGTCTCCGACACCTCGCCGCGACAGGGCAATCAGGGGTACGGCCAGGGCCACCACGAGCACGGCCGTGCCGTAGAGCAACGAGCGGGCCAACACGCTGCTGTCCACCTCGGGGCCGGTGGTGACAGCGAGTGTCGTGCGCGCCAGGTACGGCGCGATCAACCACGAGGTGAGCGCTCCGATGAGGGTGGAGATTGCAACCAACATGACGGCCTGGGTGCTCAAGAACACCGCCACCACGCGACGCGAGAAGCCAACCAGTCGCAACAGGCCGAAGTCGATGCGGTGTAGCCAGGCCAACCGCCAGAGAGCGACCGCCATCACTGCGACCGCGCCGAGAGCGAGCAGACGCACGGAGGCAGTGAGCATCGCGATCAGCGGCCCCCACTCGTCGACCAATGCGACGTCACCGCGTTGCGCGACCACCAACCCGCCCGGCAGCAGCGCACCGTCCACGTACGGCCCGTCCACCGGAATGACGTACAGCGAGACCTCGTCGCCCCACCCCAAGAGGCGCTGTGCATCTGCCAACGGCACGATCGCCGCGTCGTCGACGTAGGTTCCAAGCTCGAACACACCGACGATGGCGAAGTCGCGACCGCGGAGACGGATCGTGTCGCCGGTGCCGAGGTCGAAGCGCCGGGCCAGTGAGGCACCGACGATCGCCGTGCGACCCGACTCTCCCGAACGCAGATGACGGCCCGACACGAGGTGATACGGATCGAGGGTCGCATACTGCGCTGGGTCGACGCCGACGATCAGCACCGCATCGCTGCCCGACGTGCCGGTCACCGCGTGCACTTCGGGGATCGGGTCGGCGACGCCAGCTGCACGCAGATCATCGCCCACCGCCGCAGGAATGCGACTGCCGGCGAACTCGCCCACCGTGCTCTCCTGCTGTACCACGAGGCGCGGCTGCGCCGAGCGGAACCGCACGTCGACACTGCGCACGTAGCCGTCGAGCAGCGTCACCATCAGCACGGTCAGCGCCACCATCACGCCGAGAGCGATCATCAGCCGCCAACGGCGACACATGTCGCGAAGGGCGAGGAGTGCGATCGTGCCCATGTCAGCGCCTCGCTCTCGTCTCCGCACCGACCATCAGCGCGCCGGCGGGCCGGGCGAGCACTCGCCGCGCGGCCAACACCGACCCGAGCCAAGCGCTCGACAATGACAGCAGACAACCGGCGAGTGCAGTCGTCAGCGTCAGGCGCGGCGCAATCGTGAACGAGCGCAGCACAAACGAGTCAGTTGCAGAGATGAACGGCCACGCGACAACAAGGCCGCTGACGAGCGCAGCGAGGGTGAGGAACATCGCGCGCATCGTCAACAGGCCACGAACGCTGCGCGGGCTGAAGCCGATGACCCGCAACAGGCCGACCGATCGGCCGCGCTCAGCGAGCGTGAGTGCCGTCGCGTTCGCACAGCCGACAGCGAGCCCGACGATACCCACAGCGGTGAACACCAGGGCCAGATCGCCGAGTGATCGCACGCCACGCGTGGCCTCGGCATCGATCGCCGATTCGTCGACCACGAGGTAGCCGGGCATCGCCGCACGGAGGCGAGCGCGCACGTCGTCGCCGTCCGCTCCGGAGCGGAGGCGGACGATCACCATCTGGAACTCGTTCGGCCGGTCGAACAACTTCTGGGCCCGCGCGAGCGGCAACCACAGCGCCGCCACCTTGCTGCCCGAGCCCTGCAGTTCGGCGGTGACCGTGAACTCGGTGCCGAACACCCGCACCAGATCACCCACCTTCCAACCGGTGGCCACAGTGACCGCCGAGGTCACTGCGATCTCGTCGGCACTGGCATCGGGCAGACGGCCGGCGAGCAACCGCACATCGTGGACGGTGGTCCAGATTGCAGGGTCGGCCGCCCGCAGTTGCAGCACGCGATCATCCATCCGCACGACGCGCAACACGGCCGGTGTGACTGAGTCCGCATCCCTACCCGCCGCTGCGGTGGCGACCGTGAGTTCATCGGCGCCCAGGCGGATGTTGGCGAGGTCGAAAATATCCGTCTCGGTGACCACCAGATTTCGTTCGAACCCGGTCTTGCCCAGCCGATCGAGCGAACCTGAGATAGTGGCCAACAGGAACCAGCTGGCGGCCATCGGCGTCAGCACGACGACAGCCAGGAGAGTACGCAGCGGCTCGGCCCGCAGGTCGCCCAGCGCCAGCCGCGCGCGCATTGCCACCGAGACGTGATCAGCACGGGCGCTGCGGTGCATCACTCCACCACCTGTCCGTCACGCATCCGTACGACTCGCCCGACTCCCTCGGCCAACAGAGGGTCGTGCGTCGCGATCACGAACGTGCACCCCAACTCGCGGTTGGTCCGCGAAATCAGCTCCACCATCTCGCGGGTGGTCTCGCTGTCGAGTTCGCCGGTCGGTTCGTCGGCCAGCACGAGGTCAGGGCCACCCGCCAACGCCCGCGCCAGCGCCACACGTTGCTGCTCGCCGCCCGACAGACTGGCCGGCCGGTGGTGCAGGCGATCGGCGAGACCCACCAAGCCCAGCAGCCGATCCGCCTCGGCGCGTGCCGCTCGCCAACCCATACCGCGTGCCAACAACCGCAGTGCGACCTGGTCGCGGGCCGTCGCCGTCGACAACAGGTTGTCGGACTGCAACATGATGCCGACGTGGTGCTGCCGCAGCCGATCGAGGTCGCCCTGGTCGGCTGCCATCAGGTCCACGGCAGCCACTCGGGCGGAGCCGCTGTCTGCTCGGTCGAGGCCGCCCAACACGTGCAACAACGTCGTCTTGCCGCAGCCACTCGGCCCCATCAGCACGATCAGCTCGCCGACTGCGACCTCCAGGTGCACGCCGCGCAGGGCAGCAACCGGCGTTCCCGCGCGCCGGTACGTGCGGGTCACATCACGTACGACCACGACGGGGGCAAGAGATTCGCTCATGAGCAGCTCCAACACCATGGTGAGCTGCTCGCGGTCTGATCCCTAGGGTCGGAGTCCCCCTGAGCCGGGTTCGATCAGGTGCTCGCCCAGACGAGGTCGAGCTCGACTGCGCGGCGTTCGACGGCTTCGATCAGCCGGTCGATCGAGCCGTCACACTCGTGGAGGTCGGCGGCCGTCAGCAACAGCTTGTGGCCATCCGCATGTTCAGCGACGACGACCGGATAGGTAGCGTTCGCTGCGGCACGGACTGCGTCGGGCTGGTCGTCGCGGTGGTACGTGTCGAACGGCGTCGGCAGGTCGGCCAGGCGCGCCTTCCACTCGGGGCGTACGCGGATCGATCCATGGGTGATCTCGCACAGCGAGCAGTGGCGGCGGCCGAGGCGGGCACCGATCCAGTAAGCGAGTTCACCGCGCAACGTGTGGTCGGCGTCGTACACGCCGATCAGCCGTGTGATTCGCCGA
>CAESGF010000008.1_pt1 | contig 146728 bp, 147 predicted proteins | sample 7263721 | NCBI WGS metagenome assembly CAESGF01 (sample SAMEA6814162, study PRJEB35770) | uncultured Acidimicrobiaceae bacterium | biome: Freshwater; feature: Freshwater reservoir; material: water | place: Czech Republic | collected 2017-06-27 | depth 30m m
CTGGGTCCGCGGAGCCATCTTTCACCGAACATTCCGTGGTGGATCATGAGGTATTTGACGCTCACGGCGGACTACACCGAGTCGCCACTTCGCGACGACTTCACCGGTTCACTAGTTCCTGAGGAAGTCGGCGTGCCGTGGGAACTCGGAGACCGGCTTCGTTCATGGAACGACCGATACCGCGCGGTCATTCCACTTGGTCCCGACGAACGCAACCAAGCGGACGTACTCAAGCTGATTTCGGAGCTGGACACGGAGGGCCTGGGCCTGGTCTCTGAGGTAGCAGCCGCAGTGGGTGACGCCAAGATCAGGTACTTCAGCGAAGGTCATCTGCGGTACTTGTCATGATCGGTCAGCGATGGTCTGGTTGCCTTGCTTGGGGACGGCAGTATCTGACGGTGTTGGTACAGAGGTGATTGCAATGGGATCGACGGCGAAGAAGCATCCGAGGGATCTGACCGAGGCTGAGCTCAAGCAGATCGTTGCAGACGCCGATGCGGCGTTGGAGCGCGGCGATGTGCGGGTGGTGGACGCGGGCGTGTTGCGTGAGGTGCGAGCTGCAGCGGCGTTGCGTCGTGATGCGGAGCAGCGGGTGAATGCGGCGGTGTTGTCGGCGCGTCATACTGGTGCATCGTGGGGGTCGATGGGCGCGCAGTTGGGCGTGAGGCGTCAGGGTGCCCGGCAGCGTTTCGAGCGGAAGGTCGACAGCTGATCGCCGGCAGGTCCCGTCGCCGGACTCGAGGGGGTCGGGCCGAGGGCCGGGTACGTCCGCGCTGTGACGTGCGTCGCCTCACTTACCTCAACAACCGCTACTACGACCCGGCGACCGGGGTCTTCGTCAGCGTCGACCCGCTGGTCGGCAAGACGGGTACGCCATACCTTTACGCCAACGGGAGCCCGGTCACTATCAGCGATCCCTTCGGGTTGGATGCGTGTGGGGACTCGGATGCCACGGTGACCACTTCCGGCTACCAGAGCTGCATCCAGGCTGCTGCTGATGCCGCTGACGCGGCTGCCGCAGCGGCTGCGGCTGCGTCCAAGCCGCCGTCGCCCGGCAAGGGTTACACGTGGTCGTGCGGTTCCGAAGGCATGTTCTCGAAGTCAGGCTGTGACTGGAGCAATCCAGGGCCCTTCAGCTGGCTCGGACTTCTTATGGACATCCTTCGGATCGACGCCCCGGCCCATGGGTCGGCCCCGGCTCCTCCTGCACGCCTGCCTGGACCCAAGGATGCGCCAAGGCTGTGGACGGACATTCTGACAGGGTTCGGCAAGGGCGCAGATGGCGGCGGAGCGATGGCATGCGGCAGTATCGAGGGCAGCGTGGGAATCGGTACTGCGTCGGCGACCGAGTGTGCCATGGCCGACACCAAGGGTCTTGCCGGGTTGACCACGGTGGGTGCCGGGCCATCGGTCGGAACCCCCGGTCTTTCGGGCTCGGTCGGAGTCGCGGTCAGTAACTCTGACGCCGAAGGAATATCACACTGGGCGATGTGCGGAAATGCCGCCGGTGGAGCCGGTGTAGGAGGCTCTGGCGCGCTCTGCGGAAGCATCTACTACAACGACGTCACCACTGAGTGGAGTTACTCGGGTGCCTGGAGCTTCTACGCCGGAGTGAGTGTGACCACACCATCGGGAAGCGTCGGGTACTCGTACACGTACACGTGGGTGGACCGTTGGATCAGCTGGCCGTGGGCTTGATGATGGCGAACGGGAGAGTTCTCAACGCGCGTCCGTTCGATGAGAAGCAGCCAAGTGCGTGGCTGTTTGCTCTCATCGGTCGACGATGGGTGCGTGTGCTGCTCATCGGGGTTGTGCTGTTGGTGGTCGCCGGAACCGTGTATTACAAAACGGTTGTGGTGCCGACACTCACAGCGACGCGATTCGAGGTGTCGGTTGAAGGCCAAGACAACCGGCTGGTCGTCGGGGTCGATGACGAAGCCGGCGTTGTCACGGTGTCCGGAGGGCAGAACGGCTTGTCCGAGTTGGTCATCTCGGGCGGCTCCCTTCTGGTGTTAGCGACGGAGGTCGGCGTGGGTGGCGGGGACAAATGGGTGCAGATGCCGCTGTCGCTGGTCGACGCCCACATGGGTGCATTGACGCCTAGCCGAGCGCTCGCCGCGCTCTCTCGCGATGTGAAGGAATGCCGCAAGCCGAGCGCTGACGCGACGTTCATCCTCAGGCTCTTACTGGGCATTAGCGATAATGGCGTTTCGCTTTGTGGATATGGGTCGGGGCACGCGGACGGTACGCACTGGATCGTGGACGAGAAGGCCGTTCGCCCTTCCGAACTCAATGAGGTGCCGTCATCCTCAGTGCTCGCACTTTCAGCGATGGCCAAACCTGAAGCGGTTCTGGCGGCCTTGGACCAGCTGGTGGCGAAGTCCAGCGCGTGACCGGCCTCACTTACCTCAACAACCGCTACTACGACCCCACCGTGGGCGTGTTCACCTCCGTCGACCCGCTCGTCGGCAAGACGGGTACGCCATACCTCTATGCCGCGGGCAACCCGACAACGTTGAGCGACCCCAGCGGACTCTGCGCGACCTTTGGAGCAGCTGACGGCCAACATGGTGGGTCCTACGACGACGGCAAGGGGCCGTGCGCCGGCGACAGCGAGCCCGATGGGTATCCCGGCACCATTGATGTGCCCAAGAGGGAGACGAAATGGCATCCCACGGGTGGGGAGTCGGCAGCGTGTCAACACTCTGGAGCAGCGGCGGATGTGAATTGCTTCTCAGGACGCGGTGGGACGAACGGGAATGGTGCGACTCAGGAGCCGGCGCCGGAGGGAAGTCCTGTGGAGATCTCGGACTACTACACGAAGCTCATCGGGACGTGGTGCGCTACTCACATCGAGGGCTGCATCGGGCAGCTTCTTCAGGGAGCGGCGGATCTCTATGCAGAGCACGACATCCAGAAGCGGCACCAGTTGAACGCCGACGCCAACTCATTTGCGCGGGGACTAATCCGACACACGGACGAAATTAGCTGCTCGGGCGGTTCTTTCGGGATGACGGTGTGCGTCGGTGGAGACCTCGACCTGCCGCTCGTCCACGAGCCGCACCTACGTGGCGGTACCACCATCGGCGACTACTCCTTCGTGAGCTCCGACGTGACCTTGGATGACGATCTGCTCTGGCATGAGTCGATCCACTCGTGGCAGTGGGCCGCCGCATCCCAGCGGAGCTACGGGGTCGCTACCTACGCAGCGCTCTACACGCTTGCGGGGACGAGTGGGATCGAGAACCTGCTTGAGCAACAAGCCGGCCTCTGCGAAGGAAGGTACAAGGAGTGTTGAAGGCTGGGGTCTCATCCGCACGCCGTGGCTGGATTCGAGCGGTTGCGAGTTCTGCCGCCCTAGCGGTCCTGACTGGGTGCATTCTGCCAAGCGATCCCGCCCCATCGGAACGCACAGTGATAGCCCGCGATGAGTCGAGCATCAGGATCTTCCGGGTGGGGTGTAGCGAGACTCGCCCAGTAGGTCGTGAGGTGTCGATCGTGATCAGACCGCGGACTGAACCGCTGTTCAGTACAAGCGGGCGCTACGAGTTGGACGGACGACTCGATGACGCTGGCGCATTCGTGATCAGTGGTCAAGATGTGCAGGATTTGAAGTCGGCTATCCTGGCTGCCAACGACGATGAGGGACTCAGCTTCTCCGGCTATGAGGTGCTGACGTCGAGACGGAACCGATTCGAGTTCACCTGGTCGATTGCCAATGTCCAGAGATGGCTGCAAACTGCAGACATCGACACGGTGATCTATGGAAGTCAGCTGAGGGGCGAGGTCCCTGCCGACATGGCGGCACGTCCGTGCCGGGTTGTGGATTCGTGATCGTGTTGGGAGCGCTGCAGCGTTTGGGACTGCCCCTGGTTCGGTTGACTCGTCGCTGCAAGTGTAATACGTTTGCTCTGTGTGGAGATCCATCGTTCGGCGAGACGTCATGGGGTTCGTGATGCCGACATCGTGCACGCGCTTGGCCGTGTCGCTGTCGAGTGCGAGATCGGTGACGGTGACGGTGACTCGCCACGCCGGTTGCTGGTACTCGGCCCGGATCGGGCGGGGAACATGTTGGAGTTGGTCGTGCTCGTGTTCGACGACGGCCGTCAGATGGTGATCCACGCGATGGTGATGCGTGCGAAGTATCGGGCGTTGTTGCCCAAGGAGGCATGATGATGGCCAAGCGAGCTGTGGTCGGGGTGTCGAATGGTGTGCCGTTGTCGGATGCCGACATCGAGGCGCTTGCTGATGAGGCCGAGCGCGGGTATCCGATGAAGGCGTTGCGACGTCGTGGCGGCCGACCGTTGCTTGGTTCTGCACCGGCCGAGGTGGTGCCGGTGCGGATCGACCCGGAGTTGAAGGCAGCGATCGACGCGCGAGCTACCGCTGACGACACGACGACGAGCGAGGTCATTCGCGAAGCGTTGCGCCGGTATCTGGAGGTCGCCTGACCACGGCGCTGGATCGACCGTTGCCTCACTTACCTCAACAACCGCTACTACGACCCGGCGGTGGGTGTAATCACCTCTGTTGATCCACTCGTCGAGGGGGTATTCAGTTACCGCGGACGGACCACTGATCCACATTGAGCGGATCAGCGCGGCGACTCGGGTGATGAGTGGTGTTGAGCCAGGCAACCAAGCGCTCGACCGGGACGGGGCGGCAGATGCCGAAACCTTGGGCGATGTCGCAGGAGAAGCCACGCAGGCGGTTCAGCACTTCGTCGGTCTCCACACCTTCGGCGACAACCTGCATGCCCAGGTTGTGGCCGAGTTCGATGATCGAGCGCACGATCACTTCGTCCTGCTCGTCGAACAACAACTGCGAGACGAAGCTGCGGTCGATCTTCAACTCGCTGACCGGCAGATGGCGCAGGTAGCTCAGCGACGAGTAGCCGGTGCCGAAGTCGTCGACCGACAGGCGGATGCCGTGCTCGTTGAGGCGCTCGATTGTGGCTCGTGCACGCGGGGCGTCGATGAGCAACGACGACTCGGTGATCTCCAGCGTGATCAGCGCCGGGTCGACGTCGTGGCGGTTGAGCTGACGCATCACACGCTCGGGCAACTGGTCGTCGAGCAAGTCGTGTGTCGACAGGTTGACGGCCAGGCTGAGGTGGTGGCCCATCGTCTGCAGTTTGTGCAGGTGAGCGACGGCCGTGCCGAGCACTTGGTCGGTGACCTGCTTGATCAGGCCGGTCTCCTCGGCGACGGGAATGAAGTCCTCGGGTGACACCCAGCCGCGCGCCGGGTGCTCCCAGCGGGCCAGGGCCTCCAGGCCGGTGACGATGCCAGTGGCGATGTCGAGCTTGGGCTGCAGGAATACTTGGAGGCCGTTGATCTCGAGCGCATTGCGCAGGTCGCCGAGCATTGCGAGGCGAGCCGGCGTGCGGCGGTCGATGTCGTCGCGGTACATCTCGAAGCCGGTGTGGTTGTGCTTGGCGGCGTACATCGCGATGTCGGCCTTGCGCAGCAGCGAGGCGGCGTCGAGGTCGATGGCCGTTGTCGGGGCGACACCGATGCTCATCGTGACGACGACCTCGAGGCCGTCGATGGAGAACGGCTTGCGCGCCTCTTCCACGAGTTGATCAGCGAGTTCCTTGATGCCATCGGAGTCGCGCTTGCACAGCAGTGCGAACTCGTCGCCGGCCAAGCGAGACAACAGGTCGCCGGGCTGCAGGCGGCCGAGGAGGCGGCGGGCGAAGTCGATCAGCACCGCGTCACCGGCGTGGTGGCCGAGCGTGTCGTTGACTTCCTTGAACCGGTCGAGGTCCATCAACATCACGACCTGCTGCCCGCTGCCCCCGGAGGCAGGGAGCTTCAGTGCGGCATTGACCTGACGCTCGAACTGGGCTCGGTTGGGGAGGCCGGTGAGCGAGTCGTGGCGGGCTTCGTGGTCGATCTGTTCGTGGAGCGCAGCCTTGCGCACGTTCGGCGTGAACTGCTCGGCGAGGGTGGCGAGGCGCACCCGGTCGGTGATGCGGAAGTGGTCCTGAGCGCCTTCGCGCTCGGCAACCACGATCAGGCCCACTACGCCTTCGCCGTCACGCACGGCCACCGCAAGCGCGGCGCCGAGCCCGGGGGGTTCGACGGCGGTGGTGGCGGCGAACACGTTCGCCCATGCCGGGTCGTCAGCCGACGTGGGGAGGTTCGGCAGCGGCTTGCCCACATCGTTGCGGCGGAGCCCGTCCTCGGTGCCGAACACGACGATGCCGACTCGGCGCACGCGGAGCAGGGCAGCGACCTCGGTCGCCGCCGCCTGGACGATCTCCTGCACGTTCAATGAATGGCCGACGCGACCGACGAACCCGTGGAGGTCGTCGAGATCGCGGAAGCGCTGTTCGAGTTGCCCGTGACTGCGCATGACACCCCAGAACGCAGCGAGCGGTACCAGGGAGAGCGCGACCAGCCATGGGTCGATCAGGGTGGGCGCCACCACGAGCGCGGCGACGGTCGCGTTCAACGGAGCAACCCAGGTCGACAAGCGCAACTCGCTGATCAAGCGGTGGCGGAACCCGCCCTCGACAAAGGAGATCGCAGCCGACACCATGATCGAGCCGATGATCGTGGCGATGCTGGTGGCCGGCACGATGGCGAGCAGGGTGACCACCCGCGAGCCGTGCCAGTGCTCGACCGCAAACTGCACCACGTGGTAGGCGAGCGCTGTCTCCAGGGCGAACAGCGCCGAGTTGAACAGCAGCTTGAACCACTTGCTGCGCCACTCAAAGACGATGACCGCCAGGCTGCCCACGATGCGGGCGGCGATGGCGGGGCCAGGTGCGAGGTACAACAGCGCGAAGGCCGTGGGTACCTCCGAGAGCGAGAACGACAGTGCTTCGCGGCGGAACTCAACGTGGAACACGCTTCGTTCTGCTGCGGCGAAGGCGATGGTCAGGAGCGGCAGCACCCACCAGTGAGAGGCGATGGCGCTCTCACCAGGATGGGGCAGCGCCAGCGTAGTGACCAGCGACCCGACCGCCAGCACGCCTGCCAAGGAGCAGATACGAGCGACGATACGGGTCTGCTCGTTCACTCCCAGACCGTCCCGGCCCAAGCGATGCTGGTCCAGCGAGTGCCGTCCCATGTCCCATCGGTCCAGCGGGTGCCGGTCCAGCGGGTGCCGGTCCAGCGGGTGCCGGTCCACGAATCGAGCGTCCAGCGGGTGCCGGTCCAGCGAGTGCCGGTCCAGCGGGTGCCGTCCCACACACTGTCGGTCCAGCGGGTGCCGGTCCAGCGGGTGCCGGTCCAGCGGGTGCCGGTCCAGGAAGCGTCTGTCCAGCGGGTACCCATCCAGGTGCCACCGGTCCAGCGGGTGCCGTCCCACGTGCCATCGGTCCAGCGGGTGCCGGTCCAGCGGGTGCCGACCCAGGGGGTGCCGAGCACGGTGGTCTCACCGGTCAGCTCGACACCGTTGAGGACGATGTGTGCGCCACCGCGGGCGGCTTCGAGCGAGCCGTCACCGAGCGCGGCTGGCCAGGTCTGTGCGGTCCTTGTCGCCCGGGTATCCACGATCTCATCGAGCTGGATGACACCGGCTCCCGAGAGCAGTGAACTGTTCGGAGTTGCCCTCTGGGTGTGCTTCTGCAGCAGCGCCTTGACTTGATCGTTGGTGAGGTTCGGGCGGGCGTCGAGCAGCAGCGCAGCAGCGCCGGACACGACTGCGGTGGCCTGCGACGAACCGCTGCCACGGAACAGCGTGCTGCTGACGTAGCCCTCTGGGTGTTCCATGTCGATGCGGCTGTACGGAACTCGCAGGCTGTCGATGTGTGCGCCGGGGGCGACGACGTCCGGGTTGCGGGTGCCGTCACCGCTGGATGCCCACGAAGGAACCGTGAACTTCTCGTTACTGGTGGCCTCAACAGCGCCGACAGCGATCACGTAGGGATCCACGGCCGGGCTGGAGAGGCTGCCCGAGTCGTTGCCGTCGTTGCCGGCGGCGACAACCACCACGATGCCGGCCTGCCACGCCCGCTCGAGCGAGTAGGTCAGCGGATCGGAGGTGTACGGCAGAGGCGAGCCACTGCTGTAGGAGAGGTTGAGCACCCGGATCTTCAGATCGGCGGCGTGCTCGACGACCCAGTCGACGCCAGCGATGACCTGCGTGATATCGGCGGCGCCAGTGTTGTCGCCAACCTTGACCGACACGATGCCTGCGCCAGGAGCAACACCTTCGAACCACTCCGGGTGCTGCTTGGCGAGCTTCGGGTTCGTGCCCGGAGTGTGTCCGGCGATGATGCCGGCGATGTGCGTGCCGTGGCCGAAGTTGTCGTAGTAGGTGGCCTCGGGGACACCGGCTTCGGCGGAGAGGTCGACCAGGGCAATCACCTTGGTGTCGTCAGAAAGAGCCGGAACGGGGGCGATACCGGTGTCGATGACAGCAACGTTGATGCCTTCGCCGGTATAGCCCTCGTTCCAGAGATCGCGTGCGCCGATCTGGTCGACGACGTTGTACATCGAGCCGAGCGGCAGCCTGGTGCTGGCCCTGTCGGCGTGTGCCTGCTGAGCGGGAGCGGCGCTGAAGCCAATGGCGGTCAGCAGTACTGCCCCCAAGGCTCCCAACCAGTTGTGTCGTGTGAACCGTGGTGTGTTCATCCCGGCATCTCCCTTCGCTGCTCTGCTCGTGTCATCCGCCTACACGGATGCACTCACATAGGTCTCGGAGGATGCTTCGGCCCTTCGCGGCTCGAACTTGAACGCGAATCTGGAACTTGTTCGGCAAACTTGCCTCAAGAACTCACTGTTCGTGGTGTTGGACGGAATTTTGTCGTTCGAGCACGATCGGAGCGGCCTCTTCCAGGTGTCGCACCCATTCGTCCGGTCCCGCCGGTTCGTTCATCGGCAGGATGACGAACTTCGACGTGCCGACCGCGACGAAGCGATCGATGGTCGCCATCAACTGGTCCCAGCCGTTCGGGACGAGCACGCTCGGGTCGGCCAGATCGGGCCGGCGGGCGGCCAGTGCGGCGAGCACCGCCGCGGGTGGCGGGCCGACGGAATAGGGGATGAGTGCGCCGAAGTGTTCCGGGTCGATCGTGCGGCCGTGCTCGGCGCAGGTCGCTTCGATCACCTCGCGGCCGCGTGCTGCGTCGTCGGGAGCGAGGAAGCTGGGCATCCAGCCATCGGCCAGGCGGCCGACCCGCCGCAGTTCCGATGGCGCCAGTCCGCCGAGCCAGACATCGAGGTGCGCCTGCGCCGGCTTGGGCAGCACCTGCAGCTCGTCGTACTGGTAATAGGTGCCGTGGTGAGTGAGTGGCTCGGGAGCCCAGCAACCGCGCAGTACCTGCAGGGCCTCGTCGAAGATCGCCGCCCGAGCCTTCCGGTCGACGCCGAAGGCCTGTTGTTCGTGCGGATCGACCGCCCCGAGGCCGAAGGCTGGCAGCAGGCGTCCGCTGGACAGTCGGTCGAGGGTGGCGAGTTCCTTTGCCAGCAGCGCCGGGTTGCGGCCGGGCAACACCATCACGCTCATGCCGAATTTCAGTCGCCGAGTGCGGCCAGCAGCGAACGACATCGCGACCAACGGGTCGGGTGCCTCACTACCGATGCGCTCGCTGAGCCACAGGCTGTCGAAGCCGAGCTCCTCGAGTGCATCGACCACGACGCCGAAGCCACTGTCGTTGAGTTTCGTGCGAATGCCGAACCCGATTCCGATGCGCACCTTCATGGCCGCATCGTGTCACAGGCAATCAGCTGCGGCGTACGTGGTGCTGAGTTGTGTGTGCTGCGTTCATGGTTGTCCTGAGTTCCCGTCGTGACGAGTCGATCACTTCTTCGGAAGGAATTCGCTGAACACGAGGAGATGTCACAGAATCTCCACCATGGACACGCAATCGTCAGACTTCCTCGCATCTCCGACCGACTACTTCCGGCTCGACGGGCTCACCGTGGTGGTCACCGGCGCGTCATCGGGGTTGGGTGAACGGTTCGCCCGCTTGGTGCACGCGGTCGGCGCGAACGTCGTGATCGCGGCTCGGCGCGCCGACCGACTGGCGGCGCTGGCGGCCGACCTGCCCGGGTCGTTTGTGGTCGCTGCCGATCTCTCACAGGCCGATGATCGTGAGCGGTTGGTGGCTGAGTCCCTGGCACGCTTCGGTGTGGTCGACGTTCTCGTGAACAACGCCGGTATCGGCGGACGCGTGGCGATCGAGGACGAGACGCTGGAACAGTTCCGGGCATCGATGGAACTCAACACGACGGCGGTGTGGCACCTCAGCAAGCTGTTCGCTCCGGCGATGATTACCAAGGGTGGCGGCAGCATCATCAACATCGCCAGCATCATGGGACATGTCGCCTCTGCTCCGTTGAAGGAGTCGCACTACTGCGCGTCGAAGGGCGCGGTTGTGAACCTCACGCGCGAACTGGCCGTGCAGTGGGCGCGCAAGGGTGTGCGCGTGAACGCGCTGTGCCCTGGGTTCTTCCTCAGTGAGATGACCGCTGGGATGGACACCGACCCGAGTAGCCAGAAGTTCATCACCACGAACACGCCCATCCCTCGGCTCGGTCACGCGCACGAGTTGGACGCGGCACTGCTGTTCCTCGCCGGCAGCGGCAGCACGTTCTGCACGGGACAGAGCCTCATTGTCGACGGTGGCTGGACGGCACGCTGACGAGCCGCGGTAGGGTTCGGAATCATGGGCATCATCGACAGGCTCGACATGTCGAACCGTCTCGACCGAGGCGAGTACGAGCGGCGATTGGCAGAAGGGCAGCGACGGCTGTTCCAGCTCCGACTGCACCTGGGCGGGCTGATGGGCCCCAGCACCTTGGGCCCGGGCCTGCTCGTCGTGTTGGAGGGCCCAGACGCCTCCGGCAAGGGCGGCGCGATCAAGGCGCTGGTCGGCCACCTCGACCCGCGTCACTACAAGGTCGTGTCCTACGCCAAGCCGACGCCACAGGAGAAGCACCACCACTTCCTGTGGCGCTTCTATCGCGAGCTTCCCGGGCTGGGTGAGATGGCGGTGTTCGATCGCAGCTGGTACGGCCGCGTGCTCGTCGAACGGGTGGAGGGCTTTGCTACCAAAGCGGAGTGGAAGCGCGGCTACAAATCGATCGTCGACTTCGAGGAGTCGCTCTGCTCGGAGAGCATCATCCTCGTGAAGTTCTGGATGCACGTCAGCGATGATGAGCAACTCCGCCGCTTCGAGAGCCGTTCAGCCGATCCGTTGAAACGCTGGAAGCTCACCGACGAGGACTGGCGCAACCGCGACAAGAACCGCATTTACGAAGAGGCGGCGGAGGAGATGTTCGAGCGCACATCGCACGAGCTTTCACCGTGGGACGTCATCGGCGCCGAGCAGAAGCGCTACGCACGTATTGCGGTGCTCGAGACAGTGATTGCGCGTGTCGAAGAAGGAATGCGGCGCTGGGGTATGGACGTTCCGGCTCACGTGGACGACCTCGACCTCAGGAAGTAGACAACGGCTCGCGTTGCTCTCAGATCGACGGGCGTCGGTGTTCCCAGGGCTGTGCGGCTTCCAGTTGCGCCGCAACCCGGAACAACACATCCTCACGTCCATATGCGGCCACCAGTTGAATACCGACGGGCAGACCATCTGGGGTCCAATGCATCGGCAGGCTGATTGCTGGTTGACCGCTGGAGTTGAACGCCGGGGTGAACGCGCACAGCTGCCCGGCCCGAAACATTGGTGCCATCGGGTTCTCGGGGTCGTTCCTGAATGAGCCGATCGGCACTGGGGGCTCGGCCATCGTCGGTGTGAGCAACAGGTCCCAGCCGTCGTGCCACCACTGCTGCACAGCGCGCCGGAACTCCACATTGGCGGAGAGGCCGAGCGCGTACTCGACACCGTTCACGCCACGGGCGAACTCTGCCTGCACCCAGTTCACCAGTTCCACGTCGCCGGGCACCAGATCGCGGCCCATCTGCTCGGCGATGCGGGCGAAGGAGGCGCCCATGTTCGTGCTCCAGAGTGCGCCAAACCGGCGCGCAAACTCGGTATTCCGCATGGCCGCTGGGTACTCCGGCTCCACATGGTGGCCGAGTGATTCGAGCAGCGCCGCAGTCTCTCGCGCCGCAAGTGCGCACTGGTCGTGCACCGGCCCACCGAAGGGATGGTGGTCGAGCAGGCCGATGCGCAAACGGCCAGGATCGGCACCGAGTTCCTGCACGTATGGACGTGTTGGGGCAGGCGCGATCATCGTGTCGCCAACGCCGGGGCCGCGCACGGCATCCAGCAACGCCGCGGTGTCGCGCAACGAGCGGCTGACGCACAGCTCCACCCCTAAGTTGCTCTCGTCGCGGTATGGCCCGAGCGTGATGCGACCCTGCGACGGCTTCAGCCCGACCAGTCCGCACGCAGAGGCTGGAATACGAATACTGCCCCCACCGTCGCTGGCGTGGGCCAATGGCACCATCCCCGACGCGACCGCTGCCGCCGAACCGCCGCTGGAGCCACCGGGCGAACGTCCGGTGTCCCACGGGTTGCGGGTGGGTCCCCATGCGGTGGGTTCGGTGGTGGGCAGGCTGCCGAACTCGGGGCTGTTGGTCCGTCCGGCGATCACGAATCCGGCGGCGCGGAAACGCGACACGAGCGTGGTGTCCGTGGCGGACACGGGTGCGGCGTCCTTCACGACTTGGCAGCCGTTGCTGAGCGTCTGGCCGGCGTAATGCGCCCACAGGTCTTTCAACAAGGTGGGCACACCACGGAACGGACCATCGGGGAGCGGACCGCTCGCCACTTCTCGGGCGTGGTCGAACCAGCGGATGACGACCGCGTTCAGTTCTGGGTCGATGCGCTCGATGCGCTCGATGGCGGCGTCGAGCAACTCGGGCGGGGACACCTGCCCGGTGCGCACAAGGTCGGCCTGGGCGGTGGCGTCAAGCCAGCGAGTGTCATCCGCGAGTGAACTCATCGGCTCTGTGTAGCACTTCCCTTGTAGTGTCATCGGCTCGTGCCAACCGACACCACTGACGTCACTCCCGAACCGCCGACGATGACCACCCGTGAGGTGCTGCAGTTCGGCGGGGTGCGCGCGCTCATGATTGCCAACGGCGTGCTGTTCACCGGTGTTGCACTGCAAGCGGCGGCGCTTGGTCTGCAGGCCTACTCCATCACACACCGCGAGGCCGATCTCGGCTGGATCGGTCTGTGCGAGTTCCTGCCAGCGGCGCTGTTGGTGCTCGTCACGGGCACCGTGGCTGACCGCTTCGATCGTAAGAAGATCGCGCTCGTGGCCATCGCTGGCGAGGTCCTGTGCGCCATCGCCTTACTGATCTATGCGACGTCCTCGCCCACAAAGGTGTGGCCGCTGTTCGTGATTGCCTTCTTCTATGGAGTCGCTCGCGCGTTCCTTGCGCCGGCCACGCGCCCGATGCCGGCGATGGTGGCGCCCGAGGGTGGTATCCCGCGTGTGATCGCGATGTATTCAGCGACATGGACGGGTGCCACGATCCTCGGCCCGGCGCTGTCGGGTCTGCTGTACGCGTGGCACCCGGCCATCGCGTACGGGGCATCCACTGTGTTGATCGTTGTTGCCGGCGTCCTGATTGCCGGTCTGCATTTCGTGCGCCGACCGGACCGCCCGGCGCAGGGTGACCGGCCCACGTTCCGTAGCGCGATGGAGGGTCTGGTGTTCGTGCGGCGAACGCCCATCCTGTTGGCCGCAATCGGTCTCGATCTGTTCGCCGTGTTGTTCGGTGGCGCCGTGGCACTGCTGCCGGCGATCGCCGAAGACCGTTTGGGTGTGGGCAAGGTGGCCTACGGCTTCCTGCGGGCTGCGCCCGGTGTCGGAGCTGCAGCGATGGCTGTGTTCCTCGCGTTCAAACCGCTGCGTCGTCACATCGGTCGCGGGCTGCTCCTCGCGGTGTTCGTGTTTGGCCTGGCAACCGTGCTGTTGGGCCTCACTCACTCGTACCTGGTTGCGTTCGTCGCGCTGATGATTCTGGCCGGAGCGGACATGGTGAGCGTCTACATCCGCGGCTCGTTGGTGCCGTTGGTGACACCCGATGAGAAGCGCGGACGCGTCATGGCGGTCGAGAACGTGTTCATCGGCGCCAGCAATGAACTCGGCGCGTTCGAGAGCGGAATCGTCGCCCAGTCGATCGGCACCCCAGCCACGGTGATCGGCGGCGGTATCGCCACGATCGTGATCGTGGGTGTGTGGTGGTGGGGTTTCCCGTCGCTTCGCGACGTCGACCAGTTCGAGGATCTCGGTCACTAGGAGACGCGGTCACTAGGAGACGCGGTCACTAGGAGACGTGGTCACTAGGAGACGCGGTCAGTTCAGTTTGGCGACGACCAACCAGATCGCGAGCGGCACCAACACCCAGGCCAGCGCCAGCAGGATGATTGCGTAGACCGCGAAGTCGTAGCTGCCGTCCTTGGGTGGGTGGCCGCACGCGCCAACGGTTTCCCACAGCGCCTTCACAGGTTGGTCGGTACACAACTTGATGCGGTGCCGGGCCACGCCAGCCGAATACAACGCTGCCCACGCGAGGAAGCCGAACACCAGGCCGCCGACAGACGCCAGGACGACACCTTGTACCAGCCCGCCGTTGAACGCCCAGTCGATGAACGCGCGCAGGCCGCTGATCACGCTGGACAGGATCGCTCCGCCGACCAGGAAGGTCGGCAGGCCGAGTGGGTTGCCCTTGTACCCCGGCTCGACTCGGGCTGCGTCGATACGCGCCCGGCGCAGCATGTGGTGTTCAGGTGAGCCCCATTCCGAGTTCGCCTCACGTCGTTCGTACAGCTTGCGGATGCGAGTGACGAGCGTGTTCTGATGACCCTTCACGATCCAGCGCGTCATCTGCTGGACGACGTATTGGGCGATGGGCTTCAACGGTCCGAGGGGCGGGAGTTGTGCCGCTCGTGCGCCGTTTCGGTCGAGCACTTCGAGCGAATGCATCGCCATCCGGTGCGCTTCCTCGAATCTGTCGGGTCGCCACAGCGGTTTCAGCTTGGAGAGTTCGCTGACGATGTCCTGTTCGGGTTTGCCGCGGCCGGCGATCTGCTCAAGGACAGCGCTCTTCTGTTCCTTCGTACCGGCACGCAACACCTTCAGCGCGTCGATTCGGTCGAGTACCAGGTCGTCGACGATGCCCTCCACCACATTGCCGAGGTCTTCCACGGCGTCCACAGCGCCATCGAACACATGGTGTGTGGCGCTCGGTTCTGTCGGATTGCTCATCGTGTCGCAGAATAGTCCGACGCGCCCGCGGCACCGCGGGGCATGTACCAAGGGATGGGGTCATGAAGGGGTTCTTCAAAGAGTTCAAGCAGTTCATCGCGACCGGAAACATGCTCGAGTTGGCGATCGCCGTCATTCTCGGTACTGCGGTGAAGGCGGTCATCGACTCCTTCACCAAGGACATCGTGATGCAGTTCGTTGCCGCAGTAGGTGGAAAGCGAGACTTCTCCAAGCTGGTCTTCACGTTGAACAAGGCGCAGATCGGCTACGGCAGCGTGATCACGCAACTGCTCAATCTGGTCATCGTCGGCTTCGTACTGTTCGTGATCATCAAGGCGTACAACCGGATGAAGAGCACTCCCGATGCTGTTCCGGAAGCACCGGCGGGTCCGACGGAGATCGAGTTGCTCGCCGAGATTCGCGACGCGCTCAAGTCCCGCAGCTGACCTGCCGCTCGGCGGCCCGACGCCGCACGTATATTGGCGTGCCCATGCGCGCCCGACGTCCAGTCCCCCTCACCGGTCTGATCGCCCTCACCGGTTTGATCGCCGTCGCCGCGGCGTGCGGTTCGTCGTCCACCAACGGCTCGGCCACGGGCGACACCCTCGCGATTGGCGAGTTGCCGGCGACGGTGGCCACGGCTGTCGCGGCCGGCGACGGCTCCGGTGTCACCACGGCCTCACTCGCTGCTGGAACACAGGCGGGGGCGCGGGTGCGCGGCAACAAGGTCATCCTCATCGGTGATTCGGTGATGGCCAGCACGGCAACCCGCTACGGCGGCGAGATGTGCAAGGCGCTCGTGCCACTTGGGTGGCAGACGGAAGTCGATGCCGAGACCGGTCAGTTCGTGCCCTGGGGGCAGGATGTGCTCGACGCTCGTCTCTCGGCGAAGTGGGACGTCGCAGTCATCCTGCTGGGAAACAACTACCTGGGTGAGCAGAGCAAGTACCGCTTCGAACTGGAGCGGATGATCACGCGCCTCACTCCGGCGATTGTGGTGCTGCTGCGCGTCACCGAGTTCACTCCCAACCGGCGAGATGTGAACGCAGTGATCGACGAGATGGCGACGGCCCACTCGAACGTGATCACCGTCGACTGGGCCGCCGTCACCGGCGCTGACAGCAGCCTCACCGGCGCCGACCGTCTGCACCTCACGAACAAGGGGCGCGCGCGGCTCGCCGCCGAGGTGGCGAAGGCGCTCGGGAAAGCGCCCACCACATCTGGTGAGTGCCTGAAGTCGAAGTTCACCGACGACTCGCGTGGTCCCGTCACCGGCACCACCACCACGGTGAGCGCCGGACATACCAGTTCGTCGGTCAGCGACACCACGGCGCCATCATCGAGCGTTGCTACCTCGACAACAGAGTCGACAACGACCGCTTCGTCCTCCGCCTGATCAGTAGGTCATGGCGCCAGCGCGGTGAACGGCGCGTGTGGGATGTTGCGCAGCACGCCGTAGAGCACCAACACCGTGGGGAGCACCACGGCAGACAGTTGCGGAGCCCACGACGGCACGCGCACGGCGCGTCGGTCGAAGCTGGTGCGCACCCACGACCACCAGGCCCAGCTCACTGCAACCACCAGCGCCGGCACGAACAGGTTCTCGCCGAGCGCTGCCAGCGGATGCCCGGTGAACAGCTGGTGCATACCTCTGGTGAGGCCGCAGCCCGGGCACCACAGGCCCGTGGTAGAGCGGAAGATGCAGGATGGGAAGTGGCTGCCCGCCGCCAACGGGTCGTTCGCCGCGACCAGCACGGCAGCGCCCGCAAGCGCTGCGCCGGTGGCCAGAGGAGCGACACGTCGCAGGATCACGTGGTCATGGTAGGCCGTCGTTCTGGTCACGTCGGTTGCGCGCGACGTGTTCGCCCGCCACCCTGGACAAGTCATGTTGCAGGTACAGGGTCTTTCAGTGGAAGTGGGGGGTCGACTCATTGTCGACTCCATCTCGTTCACCGTCATGCCCCGCGACAAGGTTGGCCTGGTGGGCCGCAATGGCGCTGGCAAGACCAGCCTGTTCAAGGTGCTCGGCGGTGCCGCTGAATCCTCAGGCGGCAAGGTGCTGCGCAAGGGTGGTTTCGGCTATCTGCCGCAAGATCCGCGGATCGACGGCGTGGCCGACACGCGCAGCGCGGTCAGCCATGTGTTGAGCGGCCGCGAGATCGACGAGCAACTCGATCGGATCGAGAAGCTGCGTATCGCGATGGAAGAGGAACCCAACGAGCGCAACGTTGCGCGCTACAGCAAGGCGCAGGACGAGTTCGCGTCGTCGGGTGGCTACGCGGCCGAGAGCGAGGCGCGCAGCATCATGGCCGGCCTCGGGCTGTCCACGGAACGTATGGAGTTGGCGATCGGCGTGCTGAGCGGCGGCGAGCGCCGTCGCGTCGAGCTCTCTCGCATCCTGTTCGCTGGCAGCGACGTGCTGCTGCTCGACGAGCCCACCAACCACCTCGACATGGATGCCAAGACGTGGTTGCTCGACTTCATGCGCAAGTACCGCGGCGCGATGCTGGTGATCAGCCACGACCTCGAACTGCTCGACGAGGCGATCACCCGCGTGTTGCACCTCGACCGGCCGGGCGAGGAGAACTTGGGCAATCTCGTCGAGTACAAGGGCACCTACAGTCAGTACAAGGTGTCCCGAGTGAAGGACGAAGAGCGACTCGTCAAGCAGGCCACGCTGCAGACGAAGGAGATCGCCCGCCTGCAGTCGGTCGTCGACCGCTTCGGCGCCAAGGCCACGAAGGCCGCGATGGCGCACAGCAAGGAGAAGCAGATCGCCCGTCTGGAGTCGCAACGGGTGCACGTCGGTGCTGGCGACCGCGCGCTGCGGATGAAGTTCCCCGAGCCGCCCAAGTGCGGCGCCACGGTCGTCACCGCCAGCCACCTCTCCAAGGCCTATGGCGGACCGGCCGTGTTCGAGGATGTCTCGTTCGACCTTGGTCGCGGTGAACGCCTGTTGGTGCTCGGCCTCAATGGCGCCGGCAAAACCAGCCTGCTACGTATCCTCGCCGGCGAGTCCACCGCAAACCTGGGCGACTTCCGTTTCGGTCACGAGGTGACTATGGGCTACTACGCGCAGGAGCACGACAACCTGCGCACCGACAAGACCCTGCTCGACAACCTGCGCGCCGATGTGCCTGCCGGTGTGATCTACACCGAGACCCAACTGCGGGCATTCCTCGGGATGATGGGGCTGATGGGCGACAAGGTGTTCCAGCAGAGCGGCACACTGTCCGGCGGCGAGAAGACCAAGCTGGCGCTGGCGATGTTGATGGTCGGCCGCAACAACCTGCTGCTGCTCGACGAGCCCACGAACAACCTCGACCCGCCCAGCCGCCAATCGGTGGCTGACGCATTGTCGAGTTGGCCGGGCAGCATCATCTTCGTGAGTCACGACCCGGAGTTCGTCGAGCAGTTGAAGCCCACGAAGGTGTTGCTCATGCCCGACGGAGAGGTCGACTACTTCAACGCCGACTGGCTGGAACTCGTCACACTGGCCTGAGCCGCGTGTACCGTGCGCGCATGCGTCTCGGAATCATGGCAGCGGTGGACAACGCCGGAACACTCGATCAACTCGTCGATCAGGCTCGTGCGGCGCACGATGCTGGCATCAACACGTTCTGGGCGGCGCAGACCTTCGGTCTCGACACGCTCACCGCGATGGCGATCATCGGCCGCGAAGTGCCCGAGATCGAACTGGGTACCTCCGTGGTGCCCACCTATCCGCGGCACCCGATGATGTTGGCGCAGCAGGCGCTCACGGTGCAGGCCGCCATCGGTAATCGACTGTGCCTGGGTATTGGTCTCTCGCACCAAGTCGTGGTCGAGGGGATGTGGGGCATTTCGTTCGACAAGCCGGTGCGGCACCTGCGTGAGTACCTCTCGGCGATGATGCCGTTGCTCGACCAGGACAACGTGCGCTTCGAGGGTGAGGCGTTTACTGTGCGCGGCTCGATCAGTGTTCCCGGCGCTGAGCGTCCTCCGGTGATCGTGGCTGCGCTCGGGGCGCAGATGCTCCGTGTCGCCGGCGCGCTTGCCGATGGAACCACCACATGGTGCGTGGGTCCGGAGACCTTGCGCGACTTCACCGTCCCCACCATCCGCCAGGCCGCTGCCGACGCAGGTCGTGCGGCGCCGCGCATCGTGGCCTCGTTGCCGGTATGCGTTACCGATGATGTCGACGGCACTCGCCGCCGTGCCGCCGAGACGTTCGCGATGTACAACACGTTGCCCAGCTATCGCAAGATGATGGACAAAGAGGGTGTGGCTGGTCCTGCCGACCTGGCCATCATCGGCGACGAGACGGAGGTGCGCGAGCGTCTGCTCGAGCTGAAGGCGATTGGCGTCGACGATTTCAACGCTGCGATCGTGGCCGTCGACGCCGAGGAGTGGCAGCGAACCGTGTCCGTGATGCACGAAGCGCGCTGAGCAATCGGCGGTGCCGAGCCGTCAGCGCAGCGTGACCGGGGTGCCACCGTACGGTTTGTTCACCAGGTCGAAGAAGTCGTTGCCTTTGTCGTCGACGATGATGAACGCGGGGAAGTCCTGCACTTCGATCTTCCACACCGCCTCCATGCCCAACTCGGGCATCTCCAGCACTTCCACCTTGGTGATGCAGTCCTGGGCCAGTCGGGCTGCGGGGCCACCGATGCTGCCGAGATAGAAACCGCCGTGTTCCTTGCACGCGTCGGTGACGGCCTTGCTGCGGTTGCCCTTGGCGAGCATCACGAAGCTGCCGCCCGCAGCCTGGAACTCGTTGACGTAGCTGTCCATGCGGCCGGCCGTGGTGGGGCCGAAGGAACCGCTGGCCATACCTTCGGGGGTCTTGGCCGGGCCCGCGTAGTAGACCGCGAAGTCCTTGAGGTACTGCGGCATCGGCTCCTCGCGGTCGAGACGCTCCTTGAGCTTGGCGTGGGCGATGTCGCGGGCGACCACGAGCGGCCCGGTCAGCATCACGCGCGTCTTCACCGGGTACTTGCTGAGCTCGGCACGGATATCGGCCATCGGGCGGTTGAGGTCGATCTGCACGACGTCGGTGCCCTCGAGGTCGTCATGGGTCACCTCGGGGAGGAAGCGGGCGGGGTCGTGCTCGAGCGCCTCGAGGAAGATGCCGTCCTTGGTGATCTTGCCGGTCATCTGCCGGTCGGCGCTGCACGACACGGCCATACCCACCGGGCAGCTGGCACCGTGGCGAGGGAGACGGATGACGCGCACATCGTGGCAGAAGTACTTGCCGCCGAACTGGGCGCCGATGCCAGTGTCCTGGCTGAGCTTCAGCACCTTCTGTTCAAGCTCGATGTCGCGGAACGCGTGACCCAACTTGCTGCCCTCGGTGGGCAGGTGGTCGAAGTAGCGGGCGCTGGCCAGCTTCGCCGTCTCGACAGCGCTCTCGGCGCTCGTGCCGCCGATGACCACGGCGAGGTGGTACGGCGGGCACGCCGCAGTGCCGAGCGTCTTCATCTTCTCGAACAGCCACGGCAGCAGCGCCTTCTCGTTGAGCAGGGCCTTCGTCTCCTGGAACAGGTAGCTCTTGTTCGCGCTGCCGCCACCCTTGGCCATGAACAGGAACTTGTAGGCGTCGCCATCGGTGGCGCTGATCTTGATCTCCGCCGGCAGGTTGTTGCCGGTGTTGACCTCGTCGTACATGTTCAGCGGCGCCATCTGGCTGTAGCGCAGGTTGCTGGTCTGGTACGTGTTGAACACACCGCGGGCGATGGCCTCTTCGTCGCCGCCGCCAGTGCTGACCCGCTCACCCTTCTTGGCCTTCACGATCGCAGTGCCGGTGTCCTGGCACATCGGCAGCACGCCGCCGGCGGCGATGGCCGAGTTCTTCAACAGGTCGAGCGCCACGAAACGGTCGTTGTCGCTGGCCTCGGGGTCGCTGAGGATGTTGCTGAGCTGCTGCAGATGGCCGGGACGCAGGAAGTGGGCGATCTCGCGCATCGCTTCCTGGGTGATCAGCGTCAGCGCTTCCGGGTCGACCTGCAGGTACGTGCCGAGGGGCGTCTCCACCGTGCGCACATGGTCGGTGGAGATCAGACGGTAGGGGGTGTCGTCGTGACCGAGGGGGAACAGTTCCGTGAACTCGAACTCGGGGGAAGCAGCCATGTGCTCAGGCTACGTCCGTCCCCTGTCCACCCCGAAACCCCCTCCCCTTCGACTTCTGTGTCGCGGGCCTGACCTCCAACTCTGGTGCTCCATCCCGCGACACAGACGGGGGTCGCGCGATCCGCCCGTCTCTGTGTCGCGCCCGTGACCTCCATGGCTGGACGTCACGGGCGGACATGGAGGGACGCTCGGAGGGTGGCGAGGACATAGCCCGGGTCGTCGATGACATCGGCGGTGGTGAACTCGATCACCTCGTTGCCGAGACTTTGGAGATGGTTGCGTCGGCGAGCGTCACGCTGCCGGTCTCGATCGGAGGTATGGCCGATACGGCCGGACACCTCAACGATGAACCTCTCGTTCGGGAACACGAAATCGACCCGGGCCACGGTTTCGCCGTCACGCTTGAACACGACCTGGCACTCTGGACGCGGCAGACCCTGCTCTCGCAACAGCCTGAGGAATCGTCGCTCGAGATGTGACTCGCCGCCCGAGTCCAGCAGGAGTTCACGCAGCAGGGCGCAACCGTGGCGCCCCTTGCCGCTCAGGCCGGCGAGGCGTCGTTTCAATCGGACGAGCGCGGTGCGACGTAGGCGGATGGCTTCGTCGATGGCATGTTCGAGGTCGCCAGCGGAGACACCCTGTGCCGCGTAGTCGATGACCGCTCTGGTCGCAGTGGTCGTGCGAACCCCGCGGTGGCGGATGATGTCGCCGTTGTCCCATTTCACCGTGGTGTGCACGGTCACCCAGTTTGGGATGGCCCGCCGGTCACGTGGCACGAGGAACTCGGGATGATGAGGTTCCGGGACGTCGATGCCCAACCAGCGCAGCGCCGTCGACCCGTACAGGGCACCACGTATGCCAACCCATCCGCTGCATGCCCGCACCTGCATCTCGAACGTGAGCAGCGTCGCAGAGTGATGGAAGTACCCCGGTGCGATCTGCATCCACAACCCGGCCGCCTGGTGACGTTGCCATGCTGCCGGGCTGAGCACCGTCAGTGCTGTTCGCTCGGTGAGGATCCGTTGGTTCGCTGCGGCAAGTTCGATCAATCTCCGATGGGTTTCCACGCCATCACTGGGTACGGCGCGACCCGAATTCTGGCAAGGCCCCCGTCTCTGTCGCGGCGGCGACCGCCGTCGATGGAGGTGGCGCCCGCGACACAGAGGCGAGAGGGTGGGTGGTTGGGTGGGTTCGAGAGGGTGGGTGGGTTCGAGGGGATGGCTTGGAACGGCCGGGTGGATGGTGCGGCGTATTGTGGCGACCATGTCGACCTTGCCGCCGCCGCCGCCACCCCAGCCCCAGCCGTTCCCGGGTGCCCCGGTGCCCCCGCCGCCCCCGGCACCGCAGTACGCGCCGGCCGTGCTCGCACCGAAATCGCGCGGCCGCAAGGGTGTGCCGGCGATCGTCCTCGTCGTATTGCTGGTCGCTGGCGTCGTGGTATGGCTGGTCGCCGGCCGCGATTCGGGCTCGGACGCCAACGGCGGAGGTGCAGCGATCGACACAACCCAGGCGCTGGCTGGGCTCGCGAGCGTCACCGAGGGAAACACTGAGCCGACATCGGTCGACGACTGCCCGCTCGGTGACTTCCCAAAGCTCGTCACGCTGCTGTCGGAGAAGACCTCGCTCGATCGCTTCCAGGACAGCACCGATGCCAACTTCATACTCGCCGAGTTCGACAACATCACGGGCATTGTCGGTTGCTCCACAGGTGATCAGTCAGGCAACTCCGGCACCGACCTCGGCGTCACAGCGTTCGGCGGCAGCAACAAGGATGTCATTCGCCTGCAGGAAACCAGTCGGGCCGACGTCCAACTCAGCAACGAGGGCAAGTCGTCGTGGCGCGGCGGCACGGTGCGCAGCGGGTGCCTGCCAGCGGCCGGCGACGCGCTGCCCGAATGCCTGTCGTGGTGGGATTCGGACGGGCTGGTGGTGATCGTCAACCTGCGCGTCGAGAACACGTCAGCAGCAGCCACGGAGCACGCGCTCCGTGGCATGTTGGACGACGTGATCGCAGCGTTGGAGGCTGCGGCCTGACCTCGACGCGCCCCGCTATTTGAGGCGCTTGGGGGTGGCGATGGCAGGGTCGATCGGCCACTGGTGCTTGGGATAGCGGCCGGCCATGTCCTTGCGGACGTCGGCCCAGGTGCCGGCCCAGAAGCCGGGGAGGTCGCTCGTGATTTGGATCGGCCGGTCGGCTGGAGACAGCAGCTCCAGCGCGATCGGCACCCGACCGTCGGCCACGCACGGGTGTTCGCGCAGCCCGAACAGGTCTTGCACACGGACCGACGCAGTGATCACCTCGCGTGTGTAGTCGATCTCCGCCGTGCGGCCGGCTGGCGTCTCCAGATGCGTCGGTGCCAGCTCGGCGAGGCGCACCGACAGATCCCATCCGAGTTGCGACGACAGCAGCATGTCGGTGTCGAGGCGGGCGAGGTCGGCTGCTCCGGTGGCGCCGACGAGGTACGGGGCCAACCACTTGTCGAGCGTGGCCAGCAGCGTCGCGTCGCTCCAGTCGGGCCATTCGTCGGCTCCCATCGTGCGCCGTAGGAACGCCACGCGTGCGCGTAGCGTCGACCCTTCGGTGCGGCCGAGCGCAGCCAACCGTGTGGTGCGCACCCGCTCGACCAGCGCAGCGGTTGTCGCCTCGCCAGCCGGGGCGGCACGCACCTGCTCGTCGAGCAGCATGCCTCCCAGACGGGTCTCGATCCGCAGTACGAGTTCGTCGCGGCTCTTGTCCCACACGAGTTGCTCGCGTCGTTCGATCTGCGCGGCCATCACGTCGATCACCTGTGCAACGTCGATCGCGGCGCCGATCCGGATGCGGGCAGTATCGCGTTTGCCGTCGAGGTCGGCGGCGACGACGAACTGTTCGGCGGCCAGTGAGTCGGATGGCGCCACCCACGCGGACGACCCGCTGCGCATCTGGAACTGACCCGGCTGACTGCGCCGCACCGCAATGCGGTCGGGGTAGGCGAGGGCCAGCACCACACCGCTGTGATCGGCGCGGACACGGTCAAAGTCGATCCGCACACCCGCACGTCGGGCGATGTCGACAGCCCGCTCGCGCATACGGTCGACATCGCGCCAGTTGGCGCGATCGTCGCGCGTGCCGCACACGATCTCGACACGCAGACCGAGGTCGGCGGGCAGTTCGTCGGGGCGACCGCGCAGCACGTCGCGTTCGTCGAGCAGTGCGGCGATGATGCATGCCAGCGGTCGATCAGATTCGCTCGCCTCGCCGACCATGTGCGCGAGTCGCGGGTGCAGCGGCAGGGCCAACATTCGTCGCCCGCTGTCGGTGATGCGACCATCGGTGTCGACTGCACCCAACCGGCTCAGGAGCTCGCCGGCCTGCTGCAGGCTGCGCGCTGGGGGCGGGTCGGCCCAACGCAGTTCGTCCACCGGTGTGCCCCAGGCGGCCAACTCCAAGGCCAGCCCCGCGAGATCGACCTGGGTGATCTCCGGCTCGAGGTGCGCTCGTCGCGTGCCCTGCTCCAGCTTGCTCCAGAGCCGATACGCGGCACCGGGCTCAACACGTCCGGCTCGCCCGGCGCGCTGGTCGGCCGAGGCGCGGCTGATGGCGACCGTGGTCAGCCTCGTCATACCCGTGCGCTGGTCGACCCTTGGCACTTTGGCCTGTCCGCTGTCGACCACCACGCGCACACCATCGACGGTGAGCGACGACTCGGCGATGTCGGTGGCGAGCACGACTCGTCGGCGGCCGGCAGGTGACGGGGCGAGCGCGAGATCCTGTTCGGCGGGGGAGAGCGCTCCGGCCAACGGGTACACGTCGACCATCGGGGGCACGGTGCCCTCCAGCATTCCGAGTACCCGGCGGATCTCGGGCAACCCGGGAAGGAACACGAGCAGGTCGCCGGTCTGCTCGCGCAATGCCCGCTGCACCAGCGCGGCGGTGGCCTCGGCCACGCGGTCGTTCTTGCCCATCGGTGCGTAGATGATGTCGATCGGATGTGTGCGTCCGTCGCTGTGGGCGACCGGTGTGTCGGCGCCCAGCACTCGCAGCAAGCCCTTGGTGTCGGGTGTGGCCGACATCGCCAGCACGCGCAGATCGGGCCGCAGTGTGTCGCGTGCATCGAGCATCAGCGCCAGGCCGAGGTCGGTGGGCAGGTTGCGCTCGTGCACCTCGTCGAAGATGACCAGCCCGTACCCTTCGAGCGTCGGGTCGTGCTGCAAGCGGCGGGTGAGGATTCCTTCGGTGACGACCTCGATGCGCGTGGTCGCGCTCATCACCCGTTCGTCTCGAGTCTGATAGCCGACGGTGTGCCCGACGGATTCACCGAGCAGGGATGCCATCCGCCGAGCTGCGGCGCGGGTCGCCAGGCGGCGCGGTTCAAGCATCACGATGCGCTGCCCGTTCAGCCACGTTGCATCCAACAGCACGAGCGGCGTCAGCGTCGTCTTGCCGGCGCCCGGCGGAGCGACGAGGATCGCCTGGCCTGGGCCAGCGAGGGCGGCGACGACGGTAGGAAGGGCTTCGAGGACCGGGAGATCGGGTAGCTCGAAGGACAAGTGTCAGCCGAGGGCGGGTGTGCCGTGGAATGGCGAGGGGTCGCCGGCACCGGGGATGCTGGGCACGTTCCACGCCGTCGTGGCGGCGATCGACTTGGCGACGGCGCGCCATTCGCTGGGGTTCCAGCCTTCTGCGGTGGCAACGACCTCGCCGTCTGCTCGCAGGAACACGAACGCCGGCAGCGTGCCAAGGCCGAGGCTGCGCACGAACGTGCGCTCGGGATCGCAGAACACCAGGAAGCGGTCGGCAATCGGTCCGAGGAACTGTTTGGCTTCGTCGCTGGTGCAGGTGAGGACGAGGTTCACGCGCACTGCAGAATCGCGGAATCCCTCGAGCACGCGAGTCGCTGCGTCGAGCACCCACGAGCTCTCGTTGGTGAACGGGTCGAGGACCACGCTGGCGAGATGGAACGTCGTGACCCACTCGCTGAGTGGACGGGTCTCACCGCCGAGAGTCGTGAGCGTGATGTCGAGGGCAACGTTGCTAGCCACGAGTGGTAACGGTAGCGCGCAACACCTGCCGCGGCCCATCCGGTGGCATATGTTGCACTCGTGCACCCCATGGAACGGCTTCGCCACCTTGCCCGCTCCGAGGGTGCCGACCCGCTGGTGCTCGTCCGCGAAACCGCCTCAGCCTTACGTGGCATGGGGAACGATCCTGCCGGTCTGGTGGTCGCCTGCCGCCGCATCGTTGAACGTCATGTCACCAGCGGGCCGCTCTGGTGGCTCTGCTCGCATGTCGTCACCGCCGCCGAACCCTACAAAGTGGCGAATCGTCTGGCCGACGAGTTCGAGGCCGACCCCACGATCCGGTGGGTGCTCGAGGCACTGCCGGCTGATTCGTGTGTGTGCACGGTGGGCTGGCCCGATATCGCCGGTGAAGCCATCATCCGCCGCGGTGACGTCGCCGTGTTGGCGCTCGACACCACCCGCGATGCTGACGCCTTCGCCCGCCGCCTGGGACGTGCTGGCGTGTCGGGCGAACTGATCCCGGCGGCTGCCCTCTCCGCAGCGGTGCTCGTGTCGGATCCGGTGCTGATCGAGGCGTTCGCCGCGTCCGGCGAGGAGTTGTTGGCGCCGCTGGGCAGCAGAGCGGCGGCGTCCGTGGCGTATTGCAGCGGAGTGCCCGTGGTTGCCGTGGTCGGTCGTGGACGGCGGATACCGGAACGCACCTTTGCCACCATCGTCGATCGCATCACCGACGCGGACGCCCCCTGGTACGCGGAGGCCGAGATCCTTCCGCTTGGACTGTGCACTCAGGTGGCCGACCCATTCGGATTGCAGCCTGCAGCCGACGCGAGCTTCGCTGCGGAGTGTCCGATGGCGCCCGAGTTGCTGACCACCTCACCGAACTGAGCGGAGTGCCCTGCTAACGCTGGCCACCCCGGGCGGGGACGTTGCCTGCAGCGTCGGCGAGACGGTGCGCGATCTCGTCCAGATCGCGGTCGATCAGGCCGACCGTGACGCGCATCGATGGTTCATCGTCGCGAGCCATGAACGGTTCGCCGGGTGCGGCGCCGATTCCCTGGGCTGCCAGCGTGAGGAGTGCGGAGCGTTCGTCGGCGACACGCATCCAGAGGTTGATGCCGTCCGTCCCCGTGAAGGCGACGCCGCCATGTGCAAGCACGGCGCTGACGGCCTTGCGTCGGCGGGCGTATTCCAGCCGGGCGGCTGCCACGGCGTCGATCGTGGGTTGGTGTTCGAGCATCTCCAACAGCACCGCCTGCAGCAGGCGACTGCTCCACCCGGGGCCGAGTAAGCGGCGGTTGGCAATTGCTCCGATGACTTCACCGGCGCCACCGACGGCAGCGAGGCGCAGGTCGGGACCGTGGCTCTTGGAATAGCTGCGGATGTGCACGGTGCGTCCGGGTAGGTGGACGCCGAGGCTGGCGAGTGTGCCGCTGGCGATATCGCCGGAGTGATCGTCCTCGACGATGATCGCGTCGCTGTCGGCGAGCACCGCAGCCAGTTGCTTGCTCCGTCGGGAGGTGAGCGTGATGCCCGTGGGATTGTGCGCACGTGGCTGCAGGAAGACGGCCCTCACACCGCCGACGAGCGCCGCCGCGAGACCGTCGGGCCGCATACCTTCGTCGTCGAGGTTGACACCGATGACCTCGGCCCCGAGGAGTTCGAGTAGGTCGAGCAGAGGAGGGAACGTCGGGTGCTCGACCACGACTCGATCACCGAGGCGGACGACGGCCGAAGCCACGCGGTCGAGCGCGTCCATTGCTCCATCGACCACGGTGAGGTCGTCCGGGACGAAGGGCCAACTGGCGCGCAGATGCTCACCGAGGCCAGGCAGCACCGGGTGGTCGAGGTAGCTGCTGGTGAGCGACTGGCGACTGACCCGCGCGATGACGGGCCCGAGGTCGGGCAGCAGTGCCGGATCGGGGGTACCGGTGCTGAGGTCGAGTGCGAAGCGCCCCGGACCCTCTGTGATGCGCCGGTATCGGCGGGGGGTGACCGGCCCGGTCGGTTGGCGCACGAACGTTCCCTGACGGCCGCGGGCGTCGATCGCGCCGACGGCGGCGAGGCTCTGCCACGCCTCGCTGACGGTGGTGGGCGACACGCCCAACAGCTTGGACAGTTCGCGTACGGTCGGTAGCCGCGTGCCGACGGCCAACTGTCCGGAGGAGATCATTCTCCCGACCGCCGCGGCGATCCCGCGCGCACTGCGGTCACCGGACCCGGTACCGGCGATCTCTGCGGCGATGCTGTTCATTGTGCGGTAACAATACATCCATTGTGCGGTAGGTGGTGTGACATTAGAGTCGCACTCATGTCCAACATTGTGAGAGCCGCATTGCTGCAGACGAATTGGCCCGGCACGAAGGAGGCGATGCTCGACAAACACGAGCAGGCCGTCCACGAGGCCAAGGCGCAGGGCGCACAGGTGATGTGCTTTCAGGAGCTGTTCTACGGCCCCTACTTCTGTCAGGTGCAGGACCCGGAGTACTACCAGTACACCGAAGAGATCCCCAACGGTCCCACCACCAAGCGGTTCCAGGCGCTCGCCAAGGAGACCGGCATGGTGCTGGTGCTGCCGATGTACGAGATCGTGCAAGCCGGGCTGTACTACAACACCGCAGCGGTGATCGACGCCGACGGCACCTACCTCGGCAAGTACCGCAAGCAGCACATCCCGCAGACGAAGGGCTTCTGGGAGAAGTACTACTTCACTCCCGGCACGGGTGGGTACCCGGTGTTCGAGACTGCAGTCGGCAAGGTCGGCGTGTACATCTGCTACGACCGCCACTTCCCCGAGGGCTGGCGCGCGCTGGGTCTCAACGGCGCCGAGATCGTGTTCAACCCGTCGGCCACCAGTCGCGGCCTCAGCGAGTACCTGTGGCGCCTCGAGCAGCCGGCGTCGGCCGTTGCCAACATCTATTACGTCGGCGCGATCAACCGCGTGGGCATCGAGGAACTCGGCGACAACGACTTCTACGGGCAGAGCTACTTCGTGAACCCCGAAGGCAAGATGGTCGGCGATGTCGGCGATCCGTTCAAACCGGAACTGATCGTGCGCGATCTCGACCTCGGCATGATCCGCACCGTGCGCGATCGCTGGGCGTTCTACCGCGACCGCCGTCCCGACGCCTACGACGAACTCACCCGCCGCTGAGCAAGGAGCACCGACACATGCCCACCACCCTGATTAAGAACGGCAAGGTCATCAGCACCACGGGCGTCATCGCCCAGGACGTGCTGCTCGACGGTGAGACCATCCGCGCGCTCGGCGCGCCCGGGTACTTCACCGAAGAGGGCATCGACCGCGTCATCGACGCTGCCGGCAAGTACGTCATCCCCGGCGGTATCGATGTGCACACGCACATGGAGCTGCCGTTCGGCGGCACGTTCGCCAGCGACACCTTCGAAACCGGCTCGCGAGCGGCCGCATGGGGCGGCACCACCACCATCATTGACATGGCCGTGCAACGCACTGGCGAGAACGTGCACGAGGGTCTGGCCGCATGGCACAAGAAGGCCGACGGCGAGTGCGCCATCGACTACGCGTTCCACCAGATCATCGGTGGTGTCGACGATGAGTCGCTGAAGTCGATGAAGTACCTCGTGGACAACGAGGGCATCAGCAGCTTCAAGCTGTTCATGGCCTACCCGGGCGTGTTCTACAGCGATGACGGTCAGATCCTGAAGGCCATGCAGACCGCCGCCGACTGTGGCGCGATGATCATGATGCACGCCGAGAACGGTATGGCCATCGATGTGTTGGTGCAGCAGGCACTCGCCCGCGGCGAGACCGACCCGAAGTTCCACAGCTACACGCGCCCGTCGCCACTGGAAGCGGAGGCGACGCATCGCGCGATCATCCTCAGCCAGATCGCCGGCAACGTGCCGCTGTACATCGTGCACATGTCGGCCGGCGACGCGCTGAACGAGGTCGCCGCTGCTCGTCACAACGGCCGCAACGTGTTCGCCGAGACCTGCCCGCAGTACCTCTACCTCACGGTGGAGGAGACGTTGGCCAGGCCCGGCTTCGAAGGTGCCAAGTGGGTCTGCAGTACCCCGGTGCGCAGCCGCGATCACGACCCGCACTTCGTCGGTCAGATGGGTCATGGCCACCAGGGCGACCTGTGGAAGGGCCTGCGCATGAACGAACTGGCCATCGTCTCCACCGACCACTGCCCGTTCTGTATGAAGGATCAGAAGGAACTTGGCCTCGGCAACTTCGCTGCCATCCCCAACGGCATCGGCAGCGTCGAGCACCGCATGGAACTGCTCTACCAGGGTGTCGTCGCCGGTGAGATCACGCTCGAGCGATGGGTCGAGACCTGCTGCACGACGCCAGCGCGCATGTTCGGTATGTACCCGCGCAAGGGTGTGATCGCCCCGGGGGCCGACGCCGACGTGGTGGTGTGGGATCCGAACACCAAGACCAAGATCGGCATCAACGACAAGCACCACATGAACATGGACCACAGCGCGTGGGAGGGCTACGTGATCGACGGCAAGGTCGACACGGTCATCTCCCGCGGCACCGTGGTGGTGGAGAACGATCAGTACATCGGCCGCAAGGGCCATGGCAAGTACATCAAGCGCGGTCTCAGCCAGTACCTGGTCTGAGCCGTCACTCTCTCTGAATCCGAAGCAAGCCTGAATTCGAAGTTAGAAGGAACAACATGCAGCGCATTTCTCACTGGATCGACGGCAAGGTCGTCGTGGGCACATCTGGCCGTTCGGGCATCGTGTTCGACCCGGCCACCGGCGAACAGCAGGCCGCCGTCGACCTCGCGTCACTCGCCGAGGTCGATCACGCCATTGCCGTCGCCAAGGCGGCGTTCCCGGCATGGCGAGCCACCAACCTGTCTCGGCGCGCCGAGGTCATGTTCCGTCTGCGCGAACTGGTCGACGCAAACCGCAAGGAGATCGCCACCCTGCTCTCCAAGGAGCACGGCAAGGTGCTGTCCGACGCGCTTGGCGAGGTCGCCCGTGGTCTCGAGAACATCGAGTTCGCGTGTGGCATCCCGCATCTGCTGAAGGGTGGCTACAGCGAGCAGGCCAGCACCGGCGTCGACGTGTACAGCATCAAGCAGCCGCTCGGTGTCGTCGCCGGTATCACGCCGTTCAACTTCCCGGCGATGGTGCCGATGTGGATGTTCGCCAACGCCATCGCATGTGGCAACACCGTGGTGTTGAAGCCCAGCGAGAAGAACCCGTCGTCGGCGATGTTCGTCGCCGAACTGTTCAAGCAGGCCGGTCTGCCCGACGGTGTGTACAACATCGTCCAGGGCGACAAGTTGGCCGTCGACCGCCTGCTCGAGCACCCCGACGTCCAGGCTGTCAGCTTCGTGGGCAGCACGCCCATCGCCAAGTACGTGTACGAAACCGGCACGAGGAACGGCAAGCGCGTCCAGGCACTGGGCGGGGCGAAGAACCACATGCTGGTGCTCGCCGACGCGGACCTCGACATGGCCGCCGATGCTGCCGTCAGCGCTGCCTACGGTTCAGCCGGCGAGCGTTGCATGGCCATCTCCGTGCTGCTGGCCAGCGAAGCGATCGCCGACGAACTGGTGGCCAAGATCAAGGACCGGATCCCCGCGATCAAGGTCGGTCCGGCCAGCGAGGACGGCAACGAGATGGGTCCGCTGATCACCGGCGAGCACCGCGACAAGGTGGCCGGCTATATCGGTGGCGCCACCGAGCAGGGTGCGACAGTGGTCGTTGACGGCCGCGACGATGTGCCGGCCAACGGCTTCTTCGTCAAGCCCAGCCTGATCGACCACGTGAAGCCCGGTATGCGTTGCTACGACGAAGAGATCTTCGGACCGGTGCTGTCGGTCGTGCGGGTGAAGGGGTACGACGACGGTCTGGCCCTCATCAACGACAACCAGTTCGGTAACGGCACGGCGATCTTCACCCGTGACGGTGGGGCGGCGCGTCAGTTCGAGTTCGACGTGCAGGTCGGCATGGTCGGCGTCAACGTGCCCATCCCGGTGCCGGTGAGCTACTACAGCTTCGGTGGTTGGAAGGCCAGCCTGTTCGGCGACCAGCACATGTACGGCCCGGAAGGGATCAACTTCTACACGCGTAGCAAGGTGGTCACGAAGCGCTGGCCCGACCCGCGCACCAGCAAGGTGGATCTGGGTTTCCCCCAGAACCGCTGATACCGCATCGCTGATACAGAAGCATTCTGACGACATATTTTGGGGGACAACATGGAACTTGGCGTCGTACTGCAGACGACCCCGCCGTCACGGCGGGTCATCGATCTGGCGAAGCGCGCGGAGTCGTACGGCTTCGACTACGTCTGGACGTTCGACAGCCACATTTTGTGGCAAGAGCCGTACGTGATCTTCAGCCAGATCCTGGCCGAGACGCGCAACATCAAGGTCGGGCCGATGGTCACCAACCCGGCCACACGCGACTGGACAGTCACCGCCAGTACGTACGCCACGTTGAACGAGATGTACGGCAACCGCACGGTGTGCGGTATCGGCCGAGGCGACTCGGCGGTACGAGTCACCAACGGTGCGCCCACCAATTTGGCGACGTTGCGCGACAGCGTCCATGTCATCCGTGAGCTCGCGAACGGCCGGGCTGTGGACTACAAGGGCAGCGACTTGCGTTTGCCCTGGGCGGGGAAGAGTCGTCTGGAGATGTGGATCGCGGCCTACGGACCCAAGGCGCTGGCGCTGACGGGAGAGGTGGCCGATGGGTTCATCCTGCAACTCGCGGATCTCTCCATCGCCGAATGGACGATCAAATCAGTGCGCGATGCCGCAGAGAAGGCTGGTCGCAACCCCGACGACATCACGATCTGCGTTGCTGCCCCGGCGTATGTCACGGATGGTACGGAGGCGGGTCTCGCTCACGGCCGCGAGCAGTGCCGCTGGTTCGGCGGCATGGTGGGTAACCACGTGGCCGACATCGTCGCTCGCTACGGAGACGATGCTCCGGTGCCCAAGGCGCTCACCGATTACATCAAGAACCGCCAGGGCTACGACTACAACGAACACGGTCAGGCCGGCAACAGCCACACCACGTTCGTGCCCGATGAGATCGTCGACCGCTTCTGTGTGGTCGGCCCGATCGAGGCGCACATCGAGCGGATGCAGCAACTGAAAGCCCTCGGTGTCGACCAGTTCGCGATCTACCTGCAGCACGACGACAAGGACCACACCCTTCAGGCCTACGGCGAGTTGGTGATGCCCGCGATTGCCGAACACGTGAGAGCAACGTCGTGACGGCGCATTCACGCGCCAGCGTTCCCAACGAAGGTTCAGAACCTCTAGGGTCGCTCCGACCGATATGACTGATGATCTCGCCTCTGATCCCGCAGCGCTTGTTGTAGTTGCGGCCAAGCGCACGTTGTGGCGCCGCGCTCGGCGATCGGTGATGTTCGTGCTGGCGATGGCATTGGTCGCTGCTGGCTGGGAGATCTACAAGAACTTCGGCCCGCAGAACGGTGGCGAGGTGTTCGGCTGGAAGATCCTGCCACGCGCCAAAGATCGAGTGATGCCACACATCAGCGCCATCCTCGGAAGGTTCACCGACCCGCTGAACCGGGCCTCCAGCGAGACCGTGTTGTCGGTCGTGCTCAAGGGTGTCTGGTTCTCCTTCCGTCTGGTGCTTGCCGGGTTCGGCATGGGGCTGATCGCCGGACTGCTGCTCGCCGTCGTCATGACCCGCTTCCGTTTCGCTGAGCGGGCAGTGCTGCCCTATCTCGTCATCTCGCAGACGGTGCCGCTGATCGCGCTTGCCCCACTGGTAGCCAGCTGGGGTGGCAAGGTCCACCTGTTCGGCACCGAGTGGCCGCGCTGGATGTCGTCGGCTGTGCTGGGCGCGTTCCTCACGTTCTTCCCCATCGCAGTTGGTGCGCTGCGTGGGCTGCAGTCGCCCACGGCGGCCTCGCTCGAGTTGATGGACAGCCTGGCGGCGCCGTGGAGGCGCACGCTGATCACTCTGCGGTTCCCCGCGGCGGTGCCGTACCTCGTGCCCGCGTTGAAGCTCGGTGCCGCTGGAGCAGTGATCGGTGTCGTCGTATCGGAGATTTCCACCGGTCTGCGTGGGGGGATCGGCCGCCTGGTGATCGAGTTCAGTCAGAAGACGACCGGCGACCCCGCCATCGTCTACACCGCCGTGCTCGGCGCTGCGTTCCTCGGCCTGGTGATGGCCGGACTCGTGGCGATTGTCGACGCGGTGTTCATGAGAAATCGGCCGAAAGAGGTTGAGGCGTGAGTGCAGTTGTCGTCAACGGCGTGAGCAAGGTGTTCAACGCTGGCAAGTCGGCGCAGGTCGATGCCCTGTCGGGTATCGACCTCGCCATCGAACCCGGTGAGTTCATCTCGCTGATTGGCCCGTCGGGCTGCGGTAAGAGCACGCTGCTGCGTCTGATCGCCAACCTCACCGAGCCCACAGCGGGTTCCATCACGGTGAACGGCAAACCGTCGAAGCAGGCGCGCCTCGACCAGGACTACGGCATGGCGTTTCAGCAAGCGGGCCTGTTCGAGTGGCGCACAGTCGCCAAGAACATCGAACTGTCGCTCGAGCTGAAGGGCTGGGATCGCGCCAAGCGTCGCGCACGCGCCCTCGAAATGCTCGATCTCGTGAAGTTGCCCGAGTTCGCGCAGTACATGCCGTGGCAGTTGTCCGGCGGTATGCAGCAGCGCATCGCGATCGCCCGGGCACTCGCCGCTCATCCTCCGTTGTTGCTGATGGACGAGCCGTTCGGCGCACTCGACGAGATGACCCGCGAGCACATGCAGGCCGAACTGCTGCGCATCTGCAAGGAGACGAACTCCACGGTGGTGTTCGTCACTCACTCGATCCCCGAGGCGGTGTACCTCTCTACCAGAGTGGTGGTCATGTCGCCGCGGCCGGGTCGCATCACCGACGTGATCGAGGTGCCGTTTGGCTCCAGCCGTAACGACGACACGCGCGAGACCGGCGACTTCTTCTCCAAGATCACCGAAGTGCGTGAGGCCCTGCGCGGCGCCGAGTATTCGGCCGGTGCTCGGGGGATTGAGGACCGGTGATCGCCCGACTCTCCGGCACTCTGCGGTCGATCTGGCCGCCGGCTGTGTTCGGCGCAGCGATGCTCGTCCTGTGGCAGCTGATCGTGCGCGGGTTCGACCTGAAGCCCTACTTCCTGGTCGCTCCCAGCGACATCCTGCACAAGTTCCTCGACAACCGGAGCAACATCTGGGAAGCGATGCGCGTGTCCGGCACGAATGCAGCGTTCGGCCTGCTGTTCGGGGCCATCCTTGGCGTCCTCGTCGCGTTCGTGCTCAGCCGCTTCCGCATCCTCGACGAGCTGGTGATGCCGATGTCGATCGCGATCAACGCGATCCCAGCCTTCGTGCTGGTGTCAGTGTTCAACAACATGTTTTCCAGCACCAGTGAGGTGCCGCGCCGGTTGATGGTGACGCTCGTGGTGTTCTTCGTCGTATTGGTGAACGTGTCGAAGGGTTTGCGCCAGGTGCAGCCAGTGCACTCTGAGCTGATGAGGAGTTATGCGGCCAGCGGTTGGGAGATCATGCGCAAAGTACGCGTGCCGAACGCCATCCCCTACTTCTTCACTGCGCTGCGCATCTCGGCTCCGCTGTCGGTCATCTACGCCTACGTGTCGGAGTACTTCGGCGGGGCGCAGAATGGCCTCGGAAACCGCATCAGCAGCAACATTTCTAATTCGAAGAACGCCGTCGGATGGGCCTATGTGGCAGGTGCCTGCCTGCTTGGCCTGGGGTTCTATGTGATCTCCATCGCGATGGAGGCGGTTGCCACCCCCGGTGGTGCCGGACAACGCAATCGGGACGACTCATGAGTCGTCCCGCTACACACAGCCTGTCGGACACGTGTCCGAAGGGGGAGGAAAACACACTATGAGGAACCAACGGATCAAGGGCTTCGCCGCCGCCGTGCTGGCCTTGTCGCTCATCGCTGCGTGCAGCGACGACAAGAAGACCACCAGCACCACGGCACCGGTCGCCTGCGCAACCACTACACCCGTCAAGCTGCAGCTGCAGTGGGTCACCCAGGCCCAGTTCGCCGGCTACTACGCCGCGCTCGACCAGGGCTTCTACAAGGCACAGTGCCTCGACGTCACGATCCTCGAGGGCGCTGTCGACATCACGCCCCAGACCGTGCTCGCCAACGGCGACGCGGACTTCGCTGTCTCGTGGGTCACCAAGGCCCTCGCCAGTCGTGAAGCCGGCGCGAACATCGTCGACATCGCCCAGGTCTTCCAGCGTTCGGGAACCCTGGCCGTGAGCTTCAAGGACAAGAACATCACGTCCGCCAAGGACTACGCAGGCAAGAAGATCGGTAACTGGGGCTACGGCAACGAGTTCGAAGTCTTCGCCGCGATGACCAAGGCCGGTATCGACCCGGCGACGGTCGACAACGTGGCACAGCAGTTCGACATGGTCGGTCTGCTCGAGGGCGACATCGATGCCGCCGAGGCGATGACCTACAACGAGTACGCACAGGTGCTCGAGGCGAAGAACCCGAAGACCGGCAAGCTCTACACCGCCGACGACCTCAACGTCATCTCGTACGAAGAGCAGGGTGTCGGCATGCTGCAGGACGCCATTTGGGCCGACGGCGCTCGCCTTTCGGATGCCACCTACAAGGACACCGCGGTGAAGTTCGTCGCCGCGTCGCTCCAGGGCTGGGCCTACTGCCGTGACAACGTCGATGCGTGCGCCAAGCTCGTCACCGACCAGGGTTCGGCCCTCGGCCTCACCCACCAGACCTGGCAGATGAATGAAGTCAACAAGCTGATCTGGCCGGCGGCCGACGGCGTCGGTTTCATTCAGCAGGCTGCATGGGACCGCACTGCGGCCCTGGCCCAGGAGACCAAGAACCTTGAGGGCAGCACTGTCCTCACCAAGGCTCCCGATGCCGATGCGTTCACGAATGACATCGTGACCGCCGCCTACGCGATCCTCAAGGGTCTCGGCGTCGACATCAACGGCACGAGCTACAAGCCGGCCACCGTCACCCTCACTGAGGGCGGCGCCTGACCACCTCCGAGCATTCGGACGATGAGGGGCGGGTCGCTTCGGCGGCCCGCCCCTCTCGCGTCGCGCTCATGGTGAAGTTCGCCCCGTGGGTGTTCGTGTTGTTCTGGAGCACCGGGTTCATCGTCGCTCGCTACGGCACCGACGATGCCGGTCCGCTTACGTTCCTGGCGATCCGCCTGGCGGTCGCTGCGCTGGTCCTGGCAGCCGTCGCCGCGCTCACCGGAGCGCCTCGCCCGGCTCGTCCGCAGCTTGGCTGGGCCGCCGTCGCCGGTCTGGGTATTCATGCGACCTATCTCGGTGGGGTGTTTCTCGCAATCAGTTGGGGAATGCCATCGGGCGTCAGCGCACTCATCGCCGGTCTGCACCCGGTCATCACGTCCGTCGTCGGGCGCTTCGTGTTGTCCGAACGACTGCGACGTCTGCAGTGGTTGGGAGTTGCCCTGGGTTTCGCGGGCGTTGTCGCAGTGGTGGTCGACCACTTTCTGGACAGCACTGCCGGCCTTTCTGCCGGGGCCTTGCTGGCGTCGTCGTGCAGTGTGTTCGGTATGAGCGCAGGCACTCTCACCCAGCGCCGCCGAGGTGGCACTACGCCCTTGTTGTGGGGTACGGCGACGCAGTACTTCGCTGCCGCCGCGGTGCTGGGCATCGGGGCAATCGTGCATCGCGGCGAGGGATTCCACGTCACTGCACGATCGATGTTCGCGCTGGCCTGGGCGATCTGTGTGCTCTCGTTGGCTGCCGTGCTCATCATGTTGTGGTTGCTGCAACGCGAGGCTGCCGCACAGGTCAGCAGCCTGTTCTTTCTCACCCCTGCGCTGAGCACCATGGAGGGAGCGATCCTCTTCGGCGAGCGCATGGGGCCACTGGCGATCGTCGGTCTGGCGGTCGCGTTGGCGGGCGTGTCGCTCACGTTGCGGTCAGCGCGGTAGCGTGACCGGGCAGTCGGGCGACGACGTCTGGCATACAGCAGGAGGTGGCCCATGACGGACACCCATTCACTCACCGGTACAGAGCGCCAGGACCGACAGCCCGAGCAGATCTCGCATGTCGTCGTCCGGTTCGCAGGTGACTCGGGTGACGGCATGCAACTCACTGGTGATCGGTTCACCTCTGTGAGTGCATTGTTCGGTAATGACTTGTCGACCTTTCCCGACTATCCGGCCGAGATCCGCGCTCCAGCGGGCACGGTCAATGGTGTGTCGAGCTTTCAGGTCCACATCTCTGACCACGACATCACCACGCCGGGCGATGCGCCCAACGTGCTCGTCGCGATGAACCCTGCAGCGCTGAAGGCCGACCTCCACCGGCTTGAGCAGAACGGTCTGCTGATCGTCAACAGCGATGCCTTCGAAGGACGCGATCTGGAGAAGGCCGGTTACGACCACAACCCGCTGCACGACGACTTCCTGGCGTCGTATCGCGTGGTCGAGGTGCCGATGACGTCGTTGACGCAGTTGGCCACCGAACCTCTGGGCGTCAAGCCACGCGACGCTGAGCGGTCGAAGAACTTCTTCGCTCTCGGACTGGTGTCGTGGTTGTACTCGCGCCCCATCGAGCCCACCGTCGAGTGGATCGGCACACGGTTCAAGGATCTGGTCAAGGACTCCAACGTCGCCGCGTTGCGTGCCGGTTTCAACTTCGGCGAGACGAGCGAACTGTTCGATCATCCGTACCAGGTGAAGCCCGCCCAGTTGCCGCCCGGCGAGTACACCAACATCACGGGCAACGTGGCCCTGGCGTGGGGCCTCATCGCCGCTGGCCAACTGGCCAAGCTGCCGGTGTTCCTCGGCAGCTACCCGATCACGCCGGCCAGCGACATCCTCCACGAACTGTCCAAGCACAAGCACTTCGGTGTTCGCACCGTGCAGGCTGAGGACGAGATCGCCGCCGCCGGGATGGCCTTGGGTGCGGCGTTCGCCGGTCACCTCGGCATCACTACCACCAGCGGTCCTGGTGTGGCGTTGAAGAGCGAGACCACCAGCCTGGCAGTCTCGCTCGAGTTGCCGTTCGTGCTCGTCGATGTGCAGCGTGGCGGCCCATCCACTGGTCTGCCCACCAAGACCGAAGCCGCCGATCTGAACATCGCAATGTTCGGCCGTCATGGTGAAGCGCCGTTGCCGATCGTGGCGGCCTACAGCCCGGCACAGTGCTTCGATGCTGCTATCGAGGCCTGTCGCCTCGCGCTGAAGTACCGCACACCAGTGATCCTGCTCAGCGACGGGTATCTGGCCAACGGCAGCGAGCCGTGGTTGCTGCCCGATCCGGCCACGCTGCCCGATATCTCGGTGCCCTTCCAGACCGCTACCAACCACGTTGCCGAGGACGGCACGGAAGAGTACTGGCCCTACCTGCGCGACCCCGAGACGCTGGCCCGCCCCTGGGCGATCCCCGGCACACCGGGTCTGCAGCACCGGGTCGGTGGCATTGAGAAGGAAGACGGCACCGGCAACATCAGTTACTCGCCGGCCAACCACACCAAGATGGTGCACCTGCGTCAGGCGAAGATCGATCGCATCGCCAACGACATTCCACTGGCCACGATCACCGGCGATGCCGACGCCGACGTCTGCTTGCTGGGCTGGGGTTCGACGTGGGCCGCGATCGACGCCGCCGTGCAACGCACGCGACGCGCCGGCACGAAGGTTGCCTGGATCCATCTCACACACGTCAACCCGATGCCACCGAACCTCGGTGCTCTGTTGAAGTCGTTCAAGCACGTGCTCGTGCCGGAGCTGAACCTCGGGCAGCTGTGCCGTTTGGTGCGGGCCGATTACCTCGTGGATGCCAAGCCGATCACCAAGGTGCAGGGTTTGCCGTTCACCTCGGCCGAGCTCGAGAATGCGATTCAGGACGCCCTCACGGAAGGAGCCGGGAAGTGACCGATACTGCAGTTCCGCTGACCACCAAGAAGGACTGGGTCAGTGATCAGGAAGTTCGCTGGTGCCCCGGCTGCGGCGACTACGGCGTGATGCATGCCGTGCAAGCGCTGATGCCCGAACTGGGTATCAAGACCGAGAACACGGTGTTCATCAGCGGCATCGGCTGTTCCAGCCGTTTCCCGTACTACATGAACACCTACGGTATGCACTCCATCCATGGTCGTGCCCCGGCGGTGGCCACGGGTGTGGCAGTCGCTCGGCCCGACCTCGATGTGTGGGTGGTCACCGGCGACGGCGACGCGCTCTCCATCGGCGGCAACCACCTGATTCACGCGCTGCGGCGCAATGTGAATCTGACGATCCTGTTGTTCAACAACCGTATTTACGGTCTCACCAAAGGTCAGTATTCGCCCACCTCGGAGCAAGGCAAGGTCACCAAAAGCACTCCGTTCGGCAGTATCGACCACCCGTTCAACCCGTTGTCGTTGGCGCTTGGTGCGGAGGCCTCGTTCGTCGCCCGTACGCACGACCTCGACCGCAAGCACATGATGGCCACGTTCCGTGCGGCGCACGCGCACAAGGGCGCCTCATTCGTCGAGATCTACCAGAACTGCAACGTGTTCAACGACGGCGCCTACGACGCGGTCACGGGCAAGCACGCTCGTGAGGAGAACATGATCGACCTGGTGCACGGTCAGCCGATCCGGTTCGGTGCCGAGGGCCACAAGGGCGTCACGATGGGCACCGACGGTCAGCTGCGCATCGTAGAAGTGGCCGAGGTCGGCGAATCCGCCCTGCTGGTGCACGACGCTCAGCGTCACGATCCGGGTCTTGCGTTCGCGCTGGCCCGCCTCTCGCACGACGATCACTCACCCACACCGTTCGGTATCTTCCGCGATGTCGAACGCGCCGACTACGGCACGATGGTCGCTGATCAGGTGCTGGCCGCCTCGCAGAAGAAGGGCCCCGGAGACCTGGGCGCCCTGCTGCGCAGCGGCGGTACGTGGCACGTTGGCGGCTGACCGGGTAGGAACTACGAACTGAAGAACGTGGAGAGGCCGCCTGTGCCCACACGGGCGGCCTCTTGCATCTCCAAGTCGCGGGCAACGCGCGAAGCCGCCAGGCGACCATGCGCTGTGAGGCGCTTGGCCGCTGCCAACGCGGCAGGTGACCACTGGCTGATCTGCGTGGCCATCGCCAGGGCTTCAGCGAGCACCTGGCCGGGGGCGCTGACCCGTGCCACCAGACCGTTGCGCTGCGCGGTCTCGGCATCGATCCACTCGCCGGCGATCAGCATCAGGTTGGCGAACTGCGTATTGGTGCGCTCGGCGAGCAGGTAGCTGCTGCCGGCCTCCGGTGTGGTGCCGAGGGCGGCGAACGGTGTGCGGAACCGGGCTGCTGGGTCGGCCAGCACGACGTCGCAGTGCAGCAGCATCGTGGTGCCGATGCCGACGGCCAGACCGTTCACCGCGGCGAGCACCGGGGTGCCGATGGCGAACGCGTCCAGCATGCGCGTGAACTGAACGCCGACGTCGTGGCCGCCGGTCTGCAACGCCTTCAGGTCGGCGCCGGCCGAGAACGCCCTGCCGGTGCCGGTGAGCACGATGACCCCGACGCCGTCGTCCGCATCGGCGGCCAGTAGCGCATCGGCCAGCAGTCCGTAGTGCTGGGCGTCGAACGCGTTGAGGCTCTCGGGACGGTCGAAGCGGAGTACTTGGACGCGGTCGTGGTTCTCGGTGTGTACGGGCACGGCGCCTAGTATTACCCCTGCGTGAGCGCGGCTCCGGCTCCAATGTCGGCCCGGTCGCCAGCTGCACGTCCGGCATGCCAACCGTGTGCGTTCAGTCGCCGTGCGGGCATCATCGTGACGTTGGGGAAGGCCTCGGTGTAGGCGGACTCGACCGCTTCCTTGCGGTCGGCGAGGATCGGCACCAGCGCCGAGCCGTATTGCTGTTGAGCCGCTGTGGCGACATGGTCGCGGGCTTCTTCCAACCGTTCGGCCACGCGGTCGGCGAACGCGATGAGGAACGCGCGTTTGAACGACGGGGTGCTCAAGCGGCGGTCGCGCGCTGTTGCTTCGGACATTGCTCGCGTCGCCTGCACCAGCAGCGAGGTGAACAACAGGTCGGTGAGTTGCACATCCACGGGGAAGCCCATCACCGTCGAGAACCCGGCTTGCGGCGACCACACGCTGCGCACTCCGTTGACCTCGCCGATGGCGGACAGGAACGTGGCCTTCTCGTCGGCGTACGGGTTGTCGATGTGCACGCGGCGGGATGTCACGCCGCGGTGCGTCGCTCCGACTTCCGAGGCCGCCAGCACGGCAGCGTCGATGGAGTGCTTGGTCATGAGCTCTTGCGCCTTGGCGGTGAATGACTCTGCCTCGGCTTCGAACTCGGTGCCCTCCGCTTTGGCCAACAGCGCGCGGATGACCTTCAACGCTTTGGCGTCGATCTCGCCGGTGTGATTGACGGTCGGTATGTGGCCCTTGTTGCTGGCAGGCCACTTCGACGGTGGTGGCAGCAGGTGCGACAAGCGGGGTAGCGAGCGCAGCAGCGTCAGTACTTCGCTGGCCTGCTCGTGCGCCTCGTCGGGGTGCACCTTCTCAGCCTTGGCCCATGTGGCCACCGGGTCGCTGACCCCGCCGGTGATCGTGCCGCGCTCGGGGTGCAGCACTCCCAGCTCGGTGAGTTGGTCGAGCCACTCCTCAGGCGCGCGCTCGGTCGCCCCGGTCTGTCGGGCGTGCACGGCGAGACACACGACGACCAGACGCGAGGCGCGCTGGTTGATGCCACGCTTGACCGCGTGCACGAGATCGGCCGGCTGCCAGCCGTTCTCGAGCAGCAGGTCGACGGAGTGTTGAATGGTGCTCAGCCGGTGTAGTACTGGTCGGTGATCGTCAGGCACTCGTCGAGGATCGCGAGACCTTCCTCGATCTCGTCGACACTGGACGTGCACGGCGGGGTGACATGCAGGCGGTTGAAGTGGGTGAAGGGCCACAGCTTGCGGGCCTTGCACGCCGCCAGCAGTTCCTGCATCGGCTTGGCGTCGGCGCCGGCGGCGTTGAACGGCACCATCGGCTCGCGGGTGGTGCGGTTCTTGACGAGCTCGATTGCCCAGAACACACCCATGCCGCGGACATCGCCGACGCTGGGGTGGTTGGCCTTCAGCTTCTCGAGACCGGGGGCGATGACATCGGCGCCCAGCGAGCGAGCGTGCTCGATGATGCCCTCTTCCTTGAAGATGTTGATGCTGGCAACGGCCGAGGCGCAGGCCAACGGGTGGCCCGAGTAGGTGAGGCCGCCGGGATACACCCGATCTCGGAATGTGGCGGAGATTTTGTCGCTGATGACGACGCCACCGAGGGGCACGTAGCCCGAGTTGATGCCCTTGGCGAAGCACACCAGATCGGGCTGCACGCCCCACTTCTGGAACGCGAACCACTCGCCGCAGCGGCCGAACCCGGCCATCACTTCGTCGCAGATGAGCATGATGCCGTGGCGATCGCAGCGCTCGCGAATTCCCTGCAGATAGCCGTCCGGCGGGACCAGGATGCCGTTCGTGCCGACGACGGTCTCGATGATGATCGCGGCGACAGTGTGCGCGCCTTCCACCATCAGCGTGTCGTCGAGGTGCTGCAACGCGCGCTCACACTCTTGGGCCTCGCTGGTGCTGTGGAACGCCGAGCGGTACGGGTACGGACCCCAGAACTTGACGACGCCGGGCATCCCCGGCTCGCTGGGCCAGCGACGCGGGTCGCCGGTGAGCGTGATCGCGCCGTTGGTGGCGCCGTGGTAGCTGCGGTAGTGGTTCAGGATCTTGTGGCGGTTGGTGTGCAGGCGCGCCATGCGCACAGCGTTCTCGGTGGCCTCGGCGCCGCCGTTGGTGAAGAACACCATGTTGAGGTCGCTGTTGGTGAGGCCGGTGCCGGCCACCTCGGTGATCAGTCGGGCAGCTTCGCTGCGGGCGTCGTTGGCGTGGAACGGGGCGATCGTGCACAGACGGTCAACTTGTTCCTTGATCGCCGCGACCAGTTTGGGGTGCTGGTGACCGATGTTGACGTTCATCAACTGGCTGGAGAAGTCGAGGTAGCGGGTGCCGTCCTCGGTCCAGAAGTAGCTGCCCTGGGCGCGAGTGACGACCAACGGGTTGATGGCGCCCTGTGCGCTCCAGGAGTGGAACACGTGGGCGCGGTCGCTGGCAAAGGCATCGGCGGGGTGGGTGTCGAGCGCGGTCATGCATGCATCGTAGTTGTCACATGACATGGCGTACAGACATGACTTTGTACCTGTACAAACTTCGTTCGCCGCCCGTTTGCTACGTTTCGTGCTCATGGGTGAGATGGTCACGTTCAAGAGCAATGGTCACACGTGCGACGGCTACATGGCGGGCAACGGCCCCGGTGTGCTTGTCATCCAAGAGTGGTGGGGTCTCGTACCGCACATCAAGGATGTCGTCGACCGCTTTGCTGCGGCGGGTTTCACGGCTCTTGCTCCCGACCTCTATCACGGTGAGTCAACGACCGAGCCCGACGGCGCCGGCAAGCTGATGATGGCCCTCAATCTCGACACCGCGGGCAAGGACCTTTCCGGTGCCATTGATCTGCTGGCTGCTCGTTCGCGCTCGCCGAAGGTTGGTGTGGTCGGGTTCTGCATGGGCGGCGGTCTGGCGCTCGTCGTCGCCTGCCAGCGTCCCGATGCAGTCGCCGCCGTGGCCCCGTACTACGGCGCGATTCCGTGGGATTCCGTGCAGCCGAACTGGTCGGCGCTGACCGCCAAGGTGGTCGGCGAGTACGCCGAGAACGATGGCTGGGCGAGCCCCGAGGCCGCTGCGGCGCTGCAGTCGCAACTGCAGACGCTCGGCAAGGACGCCACGCTGCACATCCACCCCGGCTGCGACCACGCGTTCTTCAATGACGCCCGCCCCGAGGTGTACAACGCCGCCGAAGCGCAAGTCGCCTTCGTGCGCACCGTCGACCTGTTCAACGCCACCCTGTAGGCAGATCGCGTGTTGCTCGACCGGGCCGCTCGGCCCCGCCCGTAATGCCACGTTCCGAATCTTTCAGACTTCGCCGCCTGGGGCCATGTCGCGCAGCAGGCTTCTGGGAAGGATTCGTCCGACATCCGCTGCTGGGCAGGATCAGTCCCGGAAACCGGAACCAAAGCCGCCTAGATCTCGCGCCAGGCATCGCTGGTTCCCGCTGGACACGGAGCGCCATCTCGGGCAAAGTGCTCGCCTGATCCAACGTTGGCGGTGAGAAGGCGTACCGCGCCGCCTGAACGCCAACATTGCTGCGACCAGCTCGATGTTGGCGATGAGATGGGGCACCACGCCGCCTGAACGCCGAAGCTTGCACGCCCAGATCTGCCGATCTGCGCTACGTGACTTGCGAGTGGAAGTCTGAAAGAGGCGGAATCGAGCGTCGGCGATCCATGCGTGGCGGGCATCGGATGGCCGTGTGCGAATGAGCGGACGGCGAGGCTCTGCTTCATCGGAGTTGGCTTGCTGCTCGGAGCGCACGACTACCGCTGCTGGCAGTGCGGGACCATGCCGCTGGAGTTCGGCAAGGACGACGCCGAATTGGCTGCCGATCGAGACCCTCGTGCTCGGCGATTCAGACTTCGGATGTTCGCCCTGGTTGCTGCACTCCTCGTGATCGCGGTGCAGTCGGCGTCGCTCGGTAGAGAAGTCTGAAAGAGGCGGAATCGGGCAAAGTTGGGCTGCCGCTCGTGACGAGTCGGCGTACCCAGTCGTGGCGATGGAACTCACTCCGATTGCTGGGTTGCGGCTGCGGCGGGCGGTGCTGGGCACGCTGCTGACAGCGAACCATCCGCGTAGCGTCGCCGACGTCGTCCGCGGCTTCTGGGAAGGATCCGTCCCAACTCGGAACGGCGTGACAGTCAGCCGAGCGCGGCGATGGCGTCGGCGACGGCGAGGATGCGTTGGGCGTTGGCGACGTGAAGGTTTTCGATCATCCGGCCGTTGTAGGTGACGACACCCTTCCCTTCGGCGACGGCGGCCTCGAACGTGGCGATCAGGCCACGGGCATGCTCGACATCGTCGGCGGACGGCGCCCACACGTCGTTGCACACGTCGACCTGTGACGGGTGGATGAGGGTCTTGCCATCGAAGCCCATCTCGAAGCCCTGCACGCACTCAGCACGGAATCCGGCCTCATCTTTGATGTCGTTGTACACGCCATCGAGGATCACCTTGCCGGCCTCGCGTGCGCCGAGCAGTGCGGTGGCGAGGTGCGGTACGAGCGGGTAGCGGCCCGCCGCACCGAGCGTGCTGCGCACTTCGCGGGCCAGGTCGTTGGTGCCCATCACCAGCACGGTGACTCGCCAGTGAGCGGCGAGCGCGCGAACGTCGAAGATGGCGGTCGGCGTCTCGATCATCGCCCAGATGCGGATGTCGTGGCGCGCCCCAGCGTGGTCGAGGATGTCGGAGACCTCGTCGAGGTACTTGACCGACCCAACCTTGGGGATGACGACCGCGGCTGCCTCAGACCGGCCAGCGGCGATGAGGTCGTCGCGTCCCCAGGGCGTATCGAGACCGTTGCAGCGGATCGCGAGCTCGCGGTTGCCGTACTCACCCGACGACGCGGCGGCCGCTGCGTTCGCACGGGCGGCTTCCTTGGCATCGGGTGCGACGGCATCCTCGAGGTCGAAGATGATCGCGTCTGCGGCGATGGTCTTCGCCTTCTCCAGGGCACGTTCATTCGCCGCCGGCATGTACAGCACGGAGCGACGGGGGCGCAGATCGGAGGTGACAGGGTCAGAAGCCATAGCTCGCCTTCAGTTCAGAATCACGGGCTGCCAGCTCATGCGCGAGCGCAACCACCACCTTGCACTGCTTCACGGACGCATCGTCCTCCATCTTGCCGTCGAGCATGATCGCTCCCGTACCGTCGCCCATCGCGTCGATCACCCGCTGCGCCTGGCGCACATCTTCGGGCCGTGGGCTGAACACCCTCTTGGCGATGTCGATCTGCACCGGGTGCAGACTCCAGGCGCCAACGCAACCGAGCAGGTAGGCGTTGCGGAACTGGTCCTCGCAGGCGACGGTGTCCTTGATGTCGCCGAACGGGCCGTAGAACGGCAGCAGCCCGAACGTGACGCACGCATCGACCATGCGGGCCAGCGTGTAATGCCACAGGTCTTGCTGAAAGACCGTGCGGTCGGCGCCGTACTGCGGCCCGTCGTCGCCGGCGGGAGGGTCGGCGCGCACCAAGTAGTCGGGGTGGCCGCCGCCCACGCGGGTGGTCTTCATGCGGCGGTTGGCGGCCAGGTCGGCCGGGCCGAGCGACAGCCCCTGCATACGCGGCGAAGCGGCGCAGATTTCCTCGATGTTCACCATGCCGCGAGCGGTCTCGAGGATCGCGTGCACGAGGATCGGCTTCTTCAATCCGGCCTTCGCCTCGAGCTGGGCGAGCAGGCGGTCGATGTAGTGGATGTCCTCGGGACCTTCCACCTTCGGCACCATGATGACGTCGAGCTTGTCGCCGATCTCGGTGACGAGCGTGACGAGGTCGTCGTGACCCCACGGCGAGTCGAGGCTGTTGATGCGTGTCCAGAACTGAGTGGTGCCGAAGTCGACTGTCTTGCCGACCTTCACCAACCCGGCGCGGGCGGCCTCCTTGTCAGCCATCGGGATGGCATCCTCCAGGTTGCCGAGCAGGATGTCGACGGTGGGGATGATCTCCGGCAACTTCGACACAAGCTTCTCGTTCTGCGGCGGGAAGAAGTGGATGACCCGGCTGGGGCGAAAAGGGATCTCGCGCGCCGGCTCGGGAGCACCGACGGCCAAGGGCTTGAAGAAGTCACGGGGGCTACGCACGATTCAAGGTTAGTTTCGTTGCGTGCTTGCACAGAACTTCGACGCGATCCTGTTCGATGCCGGCGGCATCTTCTTGCTGCCCGATCCCACAGTGCTGGGCCCACTGCTGGCCTACCACGGGGGCGATGCAGCTATCTCGGTCCACATTCGGGCGCACTACGCAGGGATGGCGGCCAAGAGTGCGGTCGGCGCATCCGAGAAGGACTGGCACCCCTATAACGAGGCATACGTGCGGGCGGTGGGAGTGCCCGAAGCGGAAATCTCGTTGGCTGCTGCCGTGCTGGCAGAGACTCGCAATGCGTCTACCTGGCGCTGGCCGATTCCCGAGAGTCTGATCGCGCTCGCTGGTCTGCGCTCCATAGGAATGCCAATGGGCGTGGTCAGCAACGCCAGCGGGCAGATCGCCGAAGTGCTGGCCCGCAGCGGGGTCTGCCAGGAGGGCGCCGGTCTGTATACGCCGATGCGAGTGATCATCGATAGTCACCTCGTGGGCGTCGCCAAACCTGATCCGCACATCTTCGATTTCGCGCTCGCGCACTTCGATGGCATCGAACGCAGCCGCATCGCCTACATCGGCGATTCAGTGACAATGGACATCGGCGGTGCTCGTGCCGCAGGCCTGTACCCGATTCTGCTCGACCCGTACGACGACTGGCCGAACGCCGACTTCCATCGTCTGCGCAGCCTCGAGGAACTGCTGTCGTGACCAACCAGGAGCATGGCCAGCATGTCAGCGACCGCTGGGCCGAGTGGCGGCGCCAGATCCCGTTGCAGGAGTACCACTCGCGCTGGGAACGGATGGACGCGGAGGGTAAGTCCACACACGGGGAGGCTGACTTCATCGAGGCGCTACACCCGCGTTCGGTGCTTGACGCCGGCTGTGGCATGGGGCGCGTGGCGATCGAACTGCACCGACGTGGCATTGAGGTGGAAGGTGCCGACCTCGACGACGACCTGTTGGCATTCGCCCGCGGTGATGCGCCGCACATCACGTGGCATCACGCCGACCTGTCCGAGCTGGCGCTCGACCGCCGCTTCGACGTTGTAGCGATGCCAGGCAACGTGATGCTGTTCTGTCGCCCCGAGCACCGTTGTCCGATTGTCGCCAGTCTCGCCGAGCACCTACAACCCGACGGTCTGCTGGTAGCTGGCTTCAGCCTTGACCGTCACCCTGAGGCGCTGACACTGGCCGAATACGACGCGTGCTGTTCCGCCGCGGGACTCACGCTCCACGAACGGTTCTCGACGTGGGAGCGCGACCCGTACGACGCGCAGGGTTACTCCGTCAGCGTGCATCGCTCACCACTCAGAAACGGTTGACGCGCTGCATACCACCTTGGTATGTTCACCGCATGTCGACGCAACTCGCCCTCCGCCTGCCCGACGATCTGCTGGCCGAGCTCGACTGGCTGGTCCTGCGCTGCAACTACTCCAACCGCACCGAGGCCATGCGTACCGCCATCGAGGCCGCGATCAAGGCCGAACGCTCGCGTCAGATCGACGAGCAGTACGCCGATGCGTACACCCGCCGGCCACAGACCGACGACGAGTTGGCAGACCTCGCGTGGCAGACCTCACCCGATCTTGACGAGGATGAGGATTGGTCATGGCTGTGATCCAGCAAGGACAGATCTGGTGGGGCGGCCCGACCGACGAGAAACCTCGGCCATATCTGGTGATCACTCGGCAGCGAGCGATCGACTCGATGCGGGCGATCGCGGTCGCCCCCGTCACCCGCCGTACCCGCGGCCTTGTCAGCGAGGTGTTGTTGGGATCGGACGACGGACTCTCTGTGGAGTGCGTCGCCAACTTCGACAACGTCCGCTCGCTCGACAAGACCCTGCTCGCGCGCTGCGTCGGGGCCCTCGCCCCCGGCCGTTGGCACGAGGTGTGCGCGGCCCTGCGTGCAGCGATCGACTGCTAGGCGTTCGCAGCCTCGATCATGCGGCGAGCGATGACCTTCAGGCAGAGCGTTTCATCGGCGCCCTCGAAGATGGACAGCACTCGAGCGTCGACGAACAGACGGCTTACCGTGTACTCCTCGGCGTAACCCATGCCGCCATGGATCTGCATCGCTTCGCGGGTGACCCACTCGGCGGCCTTGCACACGTAGGCCTTCACCATCGCGGCTTCCATGGCACCTTCACCCTTGGCCATCTGGCGGGCGACGGAGTAGGAGAACTGGCGGCCGGCCTGGATGAGCATCGCCATCCGGCCGAGCTTGGCCTGGATGAGTTGGTAGTCGGCGATCGGTGAGCCGAACACGGCCCGGTTGTGGGCGTACTCGACGGCGGCTTCGTAGGCGGCCTGCATGACACCCACGGCGCGGGCGGCGGTCTGCAGGCGGCCGTTCTCGAAGCCGGCCATCTGGAAGAAGAAGCCCTTGCCGACGCCATCGGCTTCACCGATCAGGTTGCTGGCGGGCACCCACCAGTTCTCGAGCGCGACCTCGTAGCTGTGCATACCTCGGTAGCCGATGGTGTCGATTGCGCGACCCTCCAGCTTTCCCACCAGGCCGGCTGCGCCATGTTCTTGGGTGAACTCGAAACCGTGGCCGTTGCCGCGGGGCTTGGGCACGATGAACAGACTGAGGCCGCGGTGGGTCTTGCTGCGGTCGGGGTCGGTGCGGGCCAGCAGCGCCAGCACATCGGCGCGACCGCCGAAGGTGCACCACGTCTTGACGCCGTTGATCACGTAGCCGGGTTCGCCGTTGGCGCCTTCGGCCGGGGTGGCGGTGACCTTGATGTTGGCCACGTCGCTGCCGTAATCGGGTTCGGTGACGGCGACCGCGGGCATGATCTCGGCGGTGGCCAACTTGGGCAGCCAGTGTTGCTTCTGCGCCTCGGTGCCGCCCTTCATCAGCGCGCGGGTGAGGATCTCGGGCCGCGTGATCAGCGAGCCGCCGATACCCAGCGAACCGCGCGACAGCTCCTCGGTGGCCACGACCATGCCGATGTACTCGCTGTCGCCACCCTCGCTGTACCCGCCATATTCGGCGGGCACGGACAGGCCGAACGCGCCCATCTCGGCGAGACCCTGGACGATCTCTTCGGGCACGTCGTCGTTACTGCGGTGCACGTGCTCGGCGTGCGGCTTGATGACCTTCTCGGCGAAGCTGCGGAACGTATCGCCGACCATCTCCATGTCGCCGTCGAGGTGACGCGGCCCGGGCTGATCAGCCAGCGAGGCCACGAATTCGGGAGTGCGGAACTGTTCGAGGAACGGGTGGGCGGACTTCATCGGGGCGCTCTCGAGGCCCCAGTATTTCTCGCGTCCCACCAAGCGGGTGATCAGATCATGGGCCATCTCGGCCGTGAAGGCACACGTGAGGCGAGCCTCGACGTCGCCCTTCGCGCCGTAGTCGAGCAGCGCCCGAGCGGTCTCTACCTGGGCTGCCGCATGGGCCAAGTCGTAGGCGACCACCTGGTGCACATCGGGGCCACCGTTGGCCGCAATATGGCGGACGGCCTTGCCCACGATGCCTGAGGCGAGTTCGATGACGTCGGCAGCTGCCGCGAGATCAGGGGTGGGGATCGCAGTCATGTGCGCGATGTTACCGAACGGTAGGTGAACTCTCCCTAACGGGCGTGGGGCTTGGCTACCGGATGTGTCAGGCTGACCCGATGACCCGACTGTGCGTGTATTGCGGATCGAACTTCGGCACCGCTCCGGAGTTCGCGACGACCGCCCGCAAGCTGGGCACCGCCATGGCGAATCGCGGCATCGGGCTGGTCTACGGCGGTGGCAGCGTGGGGCTGATGGGTGCTGCGGCCGACGCGGCGATGGCGGCCGGCGGCGAGGTGATCGGCGTGATCACCGAGCAGTTGATGAGCGCCGAAGTCGCCCACCAGGGCCTGACAACGTTGGAAGTCGTGCCCTCGATGCACGACCGTAAGGCGCGGCTGGAGGAGCTGGCAGATGGCTTCGTGGTCTTGCCGGGTGGATTCGGCACGGTCGATGAGTTCGCCGAGATGCTCACCTGGAACCAACTGGGCATCATTGCCAAGCCGGTCGTGCTGCTCGATGTGAACGGGTTCTGGGGACCGCTGCTGGAATGGATGGACAAGGCGGTGGAGTCTGGGTTCGTGCGCTCGGCGCACCGAATGCTTGCACAGCGTGCTCGCACCGTCGATGAGGCCATCGCCCTGGCCACCGGCCCGGCGCCGGTGACCCCGCACAAATGGCTCGACCGCGATGTCACCGCCCCCTCGGGTGTGTCCCGGCCGTAGCGGTACCAGCAGCCTCGGGAACTGCGCTCGACGAGGCCACTTCTCAACGTCTGTGTCGCGGCCCTGACCACCAATTGCGAAGGTCGGGCGGCGACACAGTGCGAGGAAGGGGGTCGGGTAGACCGAGTCAGACGGCGGTGTTAGCTTCGGCCCATGTCCGTACCCAACCGGAAGCCCATCGATCTCGGCAAGGTGGAACGTGCGGCAGAGGCACTGTTCGACCGCAACCCGCAGCGTGGCACGACGCTCGCCCTGGTAGTCATGCATCGTGGCCAGTTCGTGTTCGAGCGCTACGGCGTGCAGCCCGACACCATCTTCGGACCCGGTGGTCCCGTCACCGCCGACACGACGCTCATCTCGTGGAGCATGGCCAAGAGCATCACCCACGCGGCGGTCGGCATCCTCGTCGGCGAAGGTCGCCTCACGCTCGCTGCGCCTGCGCCGGTGCCGTCGTGGAACGGCACTGAGAAGCAAGCGATCACCCTGCAGCACCTGCTCGACATGCGCAGTGGTCTGCAGTGGGTCGAAGAGTATTCACTGGACACACCCAGCGACGTGGTCGAGATGCTGTATGGCGGCGGTGCGCTCGACATGGCCGCGTACGCGACAGCGCAGCCGCTGGCCCACGCACCCGGCGAGGTGTGGAACTACTCCAGCGGCACCAGCGTCATCGTCTCGCGCATCATTGGCGATGTGGTCGGTGGTGGTCGTGAGGGGATGGAGACGTTCCTGCGCGACCGGCTCTTCCTGCCGGCGGGGATGACCAGCGCAGTTCCCAAGTTCGACGACGCTGGCACATTCATCGGGTCGAGCTACGTGTACGCGACGGCGCGCGACTTCGCCCGTTTCGGCGAGCTCTATCGCAACGACGGCGTCGCCGCCGACGGCATTCGCGTGTTGCCCGCAGGCTGGAGCGCTCACGCAGCGACGTTCACCGCCGACGACCCCGACGGGCCATTCTCCTACGGTGCGCACTGGTGGCTGTGGCCCGACTTCCCTGGCAGCCTCGCCTGCCACGGCTACGAGTATCAGCGAACGGTGGTGCTGCCCGACCGCGAGATGGTGGTGGTGCATCTGGGTGTGACCACCGACGAGGGTGCTGATGAACTGCATGAGCACCTTCGCACCATGTTCCTATCGGCTAACAATGGTGCGTGATCATGGATGGCTCGGGGAACCACACGGGTGAGTTGCCCCGCGTGTCGCTTGACGACACCGGCGGTCCACCACGTCCGCGGCGCATCCGACCGTTCCACTTCACGTTGAAGTTGCTGATGTTCGTCATCGTGATTTACTTCGGCGCAGCCACCATCATCCCGGGTGTCCGCAAATCCGCCGGCGAACTACGCAACGTCAACCCGTGGCTGCTGCTCCTTGGTCTCGGGCTCGAAATGGCGGCGCTCTACTCCTACTCACTGCTCACCAAGGCGGCGCTCGGCGAGGTCGGCCATACCGTGTCGTCGCGCCGTCTGTTTCGCATCCAGATGAGCACGAAGGCGCTCTCCAGCGTTGTCCCCGGCGGGAGCGCAGCGGGTTCCACTCTGGGATACCGGCTGATGACGCTCAGCGGTATCCCTGGCCCAGATGCCGGCTTCGCACTCGCGACCGCCGGCCTCGGTTCGGCGGTGATGTTGAACCTGATCTTCTGGGCTGCTTTGATCGTGTCGATCCCGATCCGTGGCGTCAACCCGGGCTACGTCACGGCGGCCATCGCGGGCATCGTGTTAATGGTGGCGGCGGGTGGCCTGGTCGTTGGTCTGCTCGAAGGGCAACGGACCGCTGAGCGCGTGATCCGTTGGATTGCCCGTCGTCTCCGGTTCAGCGAGGACCGCGCTGCCGCTGGTGTGCGTCAAGTGGCCGGCCGTTTGGAAGATCTCGTCGCCGACCGTCGACTGCTGATGCGCGTCGGCGGCTGGGCGGCAGCCAACTGGTTGCTCGACGCAGCCTCGCTGTGGGTGTTCCTGCGCGCCTTCGGCGGATCCACCGATCTCGACGCGTTGCTCGTCGCGTTCGGTCTGGTGAACGTGCTCGCAGTCATTCCCATCACCCCGGGGGGACTCGGCATCATCGACGGCGGTCTGCCCATCGCGCTGGCCGGGTTCGGTCTCACCAAGGCGACCGCTCTGCTTGGGACAGCGACCTATCGCCTGGCCCAGTACTTCTTCCCGATCTTTCTGGGTGGTCTGTTGTACGCGTCGCTGCGCGTTGGGCCGTGGAGGATCAAACGTCGCGAGTCTCTCCAACGCTTGCGCGACCTCGCCGGCGACGCGATCGACAGCCCCGAAAGCGTGCTCGACTTCTCCGCACGATTCGGTCGACGCGTCCGCCCGGTGGGGGGCGCGCGGGATCGAGCGAAGTGACCGCACCGTCCACGGAAGCGGTGTTGGGCTGGGGGTTGGCGAGGCTGCGCGACCTGCCATGGCGACAGACCCGCGACCCGTGGGCCGTGCTGGTGAGCGAGGTGATGCTGCAACAGACGCAGGTTGCTCGAGTGGTACCCAAGTGGTTGGCATTCATGCTCGAATTTCCCGACCCTGCTGCATGTGCGGCGGCGCCGCTGGGCGATGTCTTGCGACTATGGCAAGGTCTTGGCTATCCGCGCCGGGCACGCAATCTGCATGAGGCTGCCGCCGTGGTGGCGAGCGCCGGCGCGTTCCCCACCGAACTTGATGGTCTGCTGGCGTTGCCGGGTGTTGGCGCGTATACGGCGCGGGCGTTGCTTGCGTTTGCGTTCGAGTCGGGTGCAGCGGTCGTCGATACGAACATCGCCAGGGTGTTGGCGCGTGTGCATGGTGCGACGATGACCGCGCGACAAGTGCAGTCTGCGGCCGATGCCTGGCTGCCGGTGGGTGACTCGTGGGCGTGGAACCAGTGCCTGATGGAGCTCGGCGCGACCGTGTGCCGACCGGTGAACCCCGGATGCGGCGAGTGTCCGTTGGCGGATCGATGTGCCTGGCGGGGGAGCGGCATCGACCCGGCGCCAGGCACCGCCGGTGTCAGCCGTGCGCAGGCGCGCTTCGAGGGCAGCGAGCGTCAGGCTCGCGGCCGTCTGATGGCGGCGCTCACTGCGGGCTCAGTTCGGGCGGGTGATGCTGAGCGCGTGATGTCACATCGTGCTGCGGATCGTCTGGCCGCTTCGCTGTGTTCCGAAGGTCTGGTGGTGCTCGACGGCGAGTGGTTGCGGCTGCCGTAATCAGGCGGCGTCGAGCGCCAGGCGAATGAGCTGCCCGCGCAGCGCGTTGCCCGCTGACAGCAGGTGGATGTAATCCGTCGAGTTGATGTAGGTCGCTGGCGACAGATCGACCGCTGCGGCCCAGCCGATCACCGACACCCCGGGCCGGTGCAGGTTCGCGTTCCACAGATCTTCTGCTGGCAGGTTGTAGAGCACTCGTGTCCGCACATCGATCCAGAAGATCGGGAAGTTCGATACGCCCACGGCAGCGATTCCCTCCTGGATGGTGGTCGGATAGGACGGCATGTTGGTCATGCGGGCATCGTTCGTCCCGATCGCCAATACCCACCGCACGTCCGGTTTCGCCCACCACGGGTCGCTGGCCTTGATGCGGGCGATGACGTTCACCGCGTTCGACACCGAACTGGTGCCCCCGACGGTCATCCGGCGGGCAACGCCGCCATCAATGCAGATCGGGCCATACCCGGCGGCTAGTAGCTCGCGCATCGTGGCATTCTCGGCCCCGAGCGTCAGCGAATCGCCGACGACCGCCACCGGACCGCGGACACCAACCTCAGCATGGAAGACAACCTTCCAGTTGGTGCTCATCGTGCCGACGCTCCAGCGCTGTGCCGAGTCGACCCACGTCGCTACCTTGGCAACCGAGCCAGTGAGGCAGCCGCCGTACGCCGGGGGCGGTGGGAGCGGGAGCAGTTGCACCCGGCCACCGCGCACCGCCTGAGCAATGGGATGCGCAGCGTCATCAACCGATGTGATCGTGCCGCCAGCAGCCGAAGCCGAAGCGGCGAAGGTCAACGCCAGTGCGGTGGCACCGACCAGCAGCCAACGTCGAGGTTGGTTGCGTGGGCGCAACGAGGGGTCGATCCGGGAGCGCAACAACGTGGAAAGTGTACGTGGGGCTGTACGTCAGGATGGGTCGCCCGGTCAGCGCAGGAAGTCGAGAATGCGCTGGTTGACGATTTCTGGTTGTTCCAGGTGCAAGAAGTGACCGGCGCCATCGATGACTTCGACCGTGAGCGTGGCGGGGGCAGTTGCGGCCATTGCATCGGCGAGCGAGGTGCCCATGCATCCGTCGTGTCGGCCGTGGAGGTACAGCGTCGGCTGGGGCGGTACGGCGCCGGTGGCGATCTGTGCATCCATCAGGGCTGGGTCCTTCAGCCCGTCGCCGAGCGTCGCCCGGTAGTACCCGATGGCGGCGTTGAGGTTCGCCGGATTGCGGAGCGAGTCCTTCACACGCGCGAGGTCGCCGCTCGCGTCGTAGCCGGGTGACCAGTCGCGCCACAGCATGTCGATGAACGCCAGATCGCCAGCTGGCACCACCATGTCGGCCAACGGAGACTGGAAGAAGAACATGTACCAACTGCGCTTCAACTGATCGGTGTCGGTGAGGAACGCCATCGCCACTGTGTTCGCCGTTGGCACCGCCAGCGCCACCACCTTGCTCCAGCGTTCAGGTGCCAGGGTTGCCGCCGCGTACGTGCCGCTGGCGCCCCAGTCGTGGCCGATGATCACTGCCCGCCCGTCTCCGCCCAGTGCCTCGTGTAGCGCGATCGCGTCCACCCCGAGCACCCCCGACTGGTAGCGGCCGTCATCGGGCACCTGGGTGGGCGCGTAACCGCGTTGGAACGGTGCGACGGCGTGGTAGCCAGCTGCAGCAAGCAACGGCAGCAGGTGCCGCCACGACCATGCGCAGTCGGGGAAACCGTGCAGACACAAGGCGAGCGGGCCATCGGTGGGCCCTGCGGTGAGATACGCGAAGTCGACCCCGTTGGCGGAGATGCGGTGCTCGGTGATTCCGGTCATGAGCGCACGTTAACGATGGTGCGACGAACGTCACGGAGCGGAAGCGTTTACCGCAGGGTGAACTGGGACCTAACGTAAGGGATCTAGGGGGTGCGCACTCAATGCAGGTCACGTTCTTCGGCGTGCGCGGTTCCACACCGTGTCACGGCGACTCAGTAGTGAGGTACGGGGGCAACACCTCGTGCGTCGCCGTGCACGTGCCCGGGCAAGGTCCGTTGTTCTTCGATCTCGGCACGGGCGCCCGCGACCTCGGCGCCGGTCAACCGCAGGACGGGTCGTTCCGCGGTACCTGTTTGCTCAGCCACCTCCATTGGGACCATACGCAAGGTCTGCCGTTCTTCAGTCCGTTGCATGCCGAGGGAGCCGAACTCGACGTGTATGCACCGGCGCAGGACGACGGCCGAACTGTGGCCGAGGTCATCGGCCAGGTGATCCGGCCCCCATTGTTCCCGATCATCGTCGATCAACTGCCGGGCAAGGTGCGCTTCCACGACACAGCCGACAGTGAGTTCATGATCGGCGATGTGAAGGTGATGGCTCGGATGGTCCCGCATGTCGGCCCCACGCTCGGCTACCGGCTTGAGTGGCAGGGTCACTCGGTCGCCTACCTCAGCGACCACCAGCAACCGCACGACGGCTCGTTCTCGGTGAGTGAAGGTGCACGAGAACTCGCCGAAGGTGTCGACCTACTGATTCACGATGCGCAGTACACGAGCCACGAGTTCGCGACGAAGAATACGTGGGGCCATTGCACCATCGATTACGCGATGTGGCTGGCTGAGCACTGCCACGTGCGCACGCTGGTGCTGTTCCACCACGATCCAACGCGCACGGACGCGATGCTCGACGAGGTGCGGGAGAGCGCGGTGGTGAAGGGCAAGAGCGCTGGGTTCGCCGTGTTGACCGCGTTCGAGGGCCTCACCGTCGACGTCGGTTGACATGCATCGCTCCACCTGGGGTGTCGTTGCTGCGGTCGTCGTTGCTGCAGTGTTGTTGGTGGCCGGTGTGTCGAAGCTGGCGCGGCAGGCGGGCTGGCGAGCGGAGTCAACCGGGATGGGCGTGCCATGGCGATTCGCCCGGCTGGTTCCCTATCTCGAGACCACAGTGGGGGCCTTGATGTTGGTGCAGCTGCAACGGCATGTGGTGGCCTGGTGCGCCGTCGCTCTGCTGGCCGCGTTCACCGTGTTGCTCGGGGCGCGGTTGGCGCAGGGCCAACGTCCGCCGTGCGCGTGTTTCGGTTCGTTGAGTGCCAAGCCGATTGGGCCAGGGCACCTCGCTCGCAATGCCGTGTTCATCGCCCTCGCCGTTGCCGCTGCCCTGCTCTGACCGGTCAGGCGAGTTCCGCGAGGAGGAACGTCAACACCCTGGCCTCGTCGCGCCACGCCTCGTAGCGGCCACTCGGCCCGCCGTGGCCTGCGCCCATCTCCATGCGCATGATCAACGTGGCGTCGTTCGTGCGCACTGCACGCAGTTTGGCGGTCCACTTGGCTGGCTCGTGGAAGCTGACCCGCGGGTCGTTCAGACCTCCGCTGATGAACATCGCCGGGTACGCCGCTGGGACCGTGTTGTCGTACGGCGAGTAGCCGAGCATGTAGTCCGCTGCGGGCGAGGTGCGCGGGTCGCCCCACTCCTCCCACTCGGTGACGGTCAGCGGCAGCGACGGATCCGACATCGTGCTGACGACGTCGACGAAAGGGACCTCAGCGACAGCGGCACGGAACATGTCGGGGCGCATCGTGATACAGGCACCCACGAGCAGGCCGCCAGCGCTGCCGCCGCGAACGGCGACCTTGCCGCGGTGACCCCAGCCGTCGGCGACGAGGTGCTCGACGCAGGCGATGGTGTCGGTGAATGTGTTGCGCTTGTGTTCGAGCTTGCCCTGCAGGTACCACTCGCGACCCAGTTCGCCGCCGCCGCGCGGGTGCACCAGCGCCCACACGGCACCTCGGTCGAGCAGCGAGAGACGGGCCACGCTGAACCACGGGGGCATTGAGGACTCGTAGCTGCCGTAGCCGTAGACGACGAGCGGGGCGGTGCCGTCGACCGGGGTGTCGACATGACGCACGACATCGACCGGCACGCTGGTTCCGTCCGGGGCAGTCGCCCACAGTCGTTCGCTCGTGTAGCGCTCGACATCGACACCCGGCACCGGGGTCTGCTTCAGCATCCTGCGCTCACCGGTACGCACGTGCTCTTCGAACACTGTCAGTGGAGTGGTGAGCGACTGCACCGTGTAGCGCACTGTGTCCGCGGCCCACTCGGGGTTGGCATCCAGTTCCAGATCGTGCGGCTCGGCTGCGCCATGAACAGTGCGTTCGCTGCCGTCGCGGAACAGGACCCGCACCCGCGGCTGGGCATCGGCCCATTCGTGCACCAAGAGATGATCTGCGAACGCCTCCACCGACGTGATCCGCCGACCGGGAACGTGCGCGATGAGTTCGGCCCAGTCGCTGGGCGTAGCGAGTGGCGCGGTCATCAGCCGGAAGTCGGTGGCGTCCAGGTTGGTGAGCACGACCCAGCGATCGCCCCAGTGGTCGACGGTGTACTCCACATCGGGCCGGCGTGCAGCGACGAGGGTCGTCTGCTCATCGGGCTGCGCAGCGGGCACGAGGTGCACTTCGCTACTCAACTTGCTGGCGGATTCGATGATGATCCATTCGCCGCTGCGGCTGAGATCCACGTACACGAAGAATCGTTCGTCGGGTTCGTCGAAGACGACCACGTCCGCCGACTGCGGAGTGCCGAGGCGATGGCGCCAGACGGTGCACGGGCGCATTTGCTCGTCGGCGGTGACGTAGAACAACGTCGCGCCGTCGGCCGACCACGCAGTGCCGCCCCACGTGGTGTCGAGCAGTTCATCTGCCAGGTCGCTGCCGGTCGCCAGATCGCGGAAACGCATCAGGTACATCTCGCTGCCGTCGGTGTCGCTGCTCCACGCCAGCAGCGTGTGCTGTGGGTTGACATCGAACGCACTGACCGAAAAGTACTCGTGTCCCTCGGCTTCGCGGTTCTCGTCGAGCAACACCTCGTCGGTGGCCTGGCTGGCGCTGCGGCCGCGGCAGTGGATGGCGTAGCTCGCGCCTTCTTCGGTGCGAGTGACGTACCACCATCCGTCCTTGCGTACCGGCGCCGACAAGTCGGTCTCCTGTACGCGCGACTTGATCTCGCCGAAAATCTTCTCGACCTGCGCGTCGTGGTCGGCGAACCACGCGTTGGAGTAGGCGTTCTCGGCGTCCAGATAGGCGATGACCTCGGGGTCGTCTTTGTCGCGGAGCCACGCCCAGGGATCGGGCATTGGGCCCGTCGGTCGTTGCCAATGGTGGTCGACTTGCTTCGCGATGGGCGCCTGCACGTGAGCCAGGGTAACGTCCGCAGAATGCGGGTGTGGATCGATCAAGACCTGTGCACTGGCGACGGTCTGTGCGTCGATCACTGCCACGATGTGTTCACACTGCTCGAGGACGGCATCGCCTACGTGATCCAGGGTGGCGTTGTGATGAATGATCCGGGCGGCTCCAGCAGCCTCGCCGAGGTGGAGTCGCGCTACCAGCAGAACGTCATCGACGCCGCGATCGCGTGCCCCGGCGAGTGCATCTTCATCGAGCTCGGGGTCATTCCGGATCGAGCGTAGGGGCCGCCGCCACCGGGGCCGCCGCCGTGGCGCCGTCGAACTGGACGTCGACGTTGGCCTCCAACTCTGCGTCGCCGTCGTCGTTCGTTGAAGCGGTGACTCGGCGTCGGCGACGCATCAGCACCGTCGCAGCGGCGACGAGGGCGACGGCGATGCCGACACGAAGGAGCCCGGCCGAGGTCTCTCCGTCCACTGCGTCGATCACCTTGCGCGAGCGCTGCTCAGCCGTCGCGAGGTCGCCCCGAGCGAACGCGTCCCGAGCCTCGTTCAGCGTCGCGTCGATGTCGTTGCCGAGGAGTCCGACCGAGCCCAGGATGCCGTGCGAGCTGCGATCGGCACGTGCGGCCTTCAGCATGACCGTGGCCAAATCCAATTGCACCTGGATCTTCGCGGTCACTGCATCGAGTGGACCGCTCGCAGATTCGTACGCCGATCTGAGCTCTGACGTGTATGTGGTGCCGATCTCCTGCACCGCGGCACCGAGTTGATCGCGGAGCACCAGGCAGGCCTCGCTCGCATTAATCGACGCAGCGGCGTAGGTGAACTTCCAGTCGCCCATCTGCGTGCGCACGACAGCGGGCGGCGCCCACTCGGCGCCATGTGTCGTCAACGCGGTGTAGGCGCTCTGCGCAGTGGCGCGCTGGTCGAACAGCGAGCGGTCGGCGGCGGTCACCACCTGGTCCTGGAACAGCGTCGTCGCCGTCTTCGAGCCGCCGACACGCTCCACCAGATCGAGAAACCGCTCCCAGCCCGTCGGTGCGTCGGTGCGTTCCGCAGTGTCAGGGCCGAGGTACGCAGGGGTGCCATCGGCAACTGCCTTCAAGACCGTCTGCATCTTGTCGACGCCGATCTCGTCGACGATCTGCTGCACCACCCAGAAGGATGCGTTGTAACCGAACCGTTCTCGATCGCCGGCCCCATCGGTGAAGTCGGGGTCGCTCCAGTCGTTCAGCGTCACCCTCCCCGGGTCGTTCGTGGCGATCTCGATCGGTGTGTGAGCGGTGCCGCCCAACTTCCCGACGGCGAGGTTCGAGTACACCTGCGCGAACCCTTCGTTCAGCCAGCGGTCGGAGAACCAGTTGCGGTTGAACCACGCGTGCGACATCTCGTGCAGCACGACTTCCTGATCGAGGTTCTCGCCGATCTCAATCTCGTGCTTGGTGGCGCTGAACCACCCTGCATAGCCGTAGACGTACGGCGTCGCGGACTCGCGTACGGCGACGGCGGTGTCGATCGGCCAAGGAACGCCGACGAGAGTCTGCAGTTCGGGGACACCCTGCTGGATCTGCGCCGTGACGAACTGTTGCCACTGGACGTCGCCCGGCCATGACTGCACCGTGAAGGCGTTGTGGTCGGCGGTCGCGACCTCGGAGCGTTCTAATGCGGTGTCGTCGTGTGCCGCGACGAAGACCGCGAACTTGTCGGGTTCGGGGATGGCTGCTCGTGTGTACGTGGTGATGCCGTTGGTCGACGCCTTCTGCCATTGGTCGTCGAGTGTGTCGACGACGTAGTTGCTGGGAGCCACGACCTTCAACGTCGCCCGACCGGGCTCGCCGAACGTGAATGCCTGGAAGCCGAAGTACGCCGAGTTCATCCGGATCGTGCCATCACCTCGCGGTGGCCGGCCACCGAGGTCGTAGGTGATCGTGATGGATCGGATGCTCCCCCAACCGGCGCACAACCGGAAGCCCACATCGGCGAGCAGGAAGCCGGGGTGGTCTGGCCACGTCGAGACGCGCGGTCGTGCGGTGCGAATGCGATTGTGGGGCCAGGTTCGTTCATTGGAGACGATGTTCGTCGCAGTGAACGGCACCGCCATGCTGAAGCCGCCGTAGCAGACCCAATGGCGGACGTCGTTGTTCTTCGCTTCGATGTCCACCGAGACGTGCACCTGATTGCTCTGCGGGTCGACGGTGTAGGTGAAAGTGCCGCTCACCTCGAAGTCGCTGGCGTGTGCAACCGGGGGCGCTTGGGTGACCGAGATCGTTACGGCGAGTGCGACTGCGAGCGCCATGAGGATCGCGCGCCGCCGCATCAGCGTGAGGCTAGTCAGCCGTACCCGGTGGAGATCGGCCTGAGGGATTGTTACTATGGCGGTAGTGCAAATTCCTGCGCCGGATTGGAGCCCGAGATGACGTCCTTCGACCTCGACCTCAGTAAGTACAACCTGGGCTGGAGCGACACCGACGTCGAATACGCGTTCAAACCGGCCAAGGGTCTGGACCAGGGTGTGGTCGACCAGATCAGCTGGTGGAAGGGCGAGCCGCGGTGGATGTCCGACATGCGCCAGCGCAGCCTGCGCACGTTCGAGCGCAAGCCGATGGCCGAATGGTTCGCGATCAACATGCCCGATATCGACTTCCAGGACATCTACTACTACCTGCGGCCGGCCAACGCCCAGGTCAGCGAGTGGGACGATCTGCCCGAGCAGATGAAGGCCACGTACGAGAAGTTGGGCATTCCCGAAGCCGAGCGTAAGTACCTCGCTGGCGTCACCGCCCAGTACGAGTCCGAGGTCGTCTTCCACCGCAACCGTGAAGACCTCGAGCGCCGCGGGATCTTGTTCTGCGACATGGACACTGCGCTGCGCGAGTACCCCGAACTGGTGAAGCAGTACTTCGGCACGGTCATCCCCTCCGCCGACAACAAGTTCTCCGCGTTGAACACCGCCGTGTGGAGCGGTGGCTCGTTCATCTACATCCCGCCGGGTGTCGAGTGCGAGATGCCGTTGCAGGCCTACTTCCGCATCAACAGCGAGAACGCCGGTCAGTTCGAGCGCACGCTGATCATCGCCGACGAGGGCAGCCAGGTGCACTACATCGAGGGCTGCTCGGCCCCGGTGTACACCAAGGATTCGCTGCACTCGGCCGTGGTCGAGATCATCGTCAAGCCGTCAGCCCGTGTCACCTACACGACCATCCAGAACTGGTCGCCGAACGTCTACAACCTCGTCACCAAGCGTGCCCGGGTGGAGGCTGAGGGCCACATGGAGTGGATCGACGGCAACATCGGCTCGAAGCTGACCATGAAGTACCCCAGCGTCTATCTGGTCGGCCCGAAGGCCACCGGCGAAGTGCTCAGCGTCGCCTACGCTGGCGCTGGCCAGCACCAGGACGCTGGCGCCAAGATGGTCCACGCTGCGCCCGAGACCACCTCCAAGATCGTCTCCAAGAGCATCTCCAAGGACGGCGGCATCACCGCCTACCGCGGCCTCGTGCGCATCGAGGAAGGTGCCTACGGCTGCAAGAGCCATGTGCAGTGCGACGCGCTGATCCTCGACGACCAGAGCGAAAGCCGCACCTTCCCGTACATGGAAGTTGGCGAACGCGACGCACAGATCGGCCACGAGGCCACCGTCTCGAAGATCGCCGACGAGCAGTTGTTCTACCTGATGTCGCGTGGTCTGTCGCAGGAGCAGGCGATGGGCATGGTGGTCAATGGCTTCATCGAGCCGATCACCCGCACGCTGCCGATGGAGTACGCGGTCGAGTGGAGTCGCCTGATCGAGTTGCAGATGGAAGGCTCCGTCGGCTGACGCTGATCGGGGTCGGGTGCCTTAGCACTCGACGATGTTGACCGCAACTGGCGCGGGGAGTCGATCGCGGAACGTGACCGCAAGGCCGCCGCGGGCCGTCTCTTTGTACTTCTCGTGCATATCGCGTCCGGTGTCGCGCATAGTGGCGATGGCCTGATCGAGTGACACCAGGTGTGTGCCGTCGCCGTGAAGCGCGAGACGGGCGGCGTTGATCGCCTTCATCGCTGCCATCGCGTTGCGCTCGATACATGGCACCTGCACCAGACCGCCGATTGGGTCGCACGTCAGGCCGAGGTTGTGCTCGAGGGCGATCTCGGCGGCGTTCTCCACTTGTTCCGGCGTGCCGCCCAGCACCTCGGCCAGCCCGGCGGCGGCCATCGCGCAGGCAGAACCGACCTCGCCTTGGCAACCGACTTCGGCGCCGGAGATGGAGGCGTTCATCTTGAACAACGCGCCGACGGCTGCGGCAGTGAGCAGGAACCGCATCGCTCCGTCGTCGTTGGCTCCGGGCACGAAGCGTTCGTAGTACATCAGCACGGCGGGCACGATGCCAGCCGCTCCGTTGGTGGGGGCAGTGACCACCCGCCCGCCTGCCGCATTCTCCTCGTTCACTGCGAGTGCGAACAGGTTCACCCAGTCGAGCGCCGCCAACGGGTCGGCCGGGCCATCCGCGGCGGCCAGCAACGAGCGTTGCAGCGCTGCTGCGCGTCGCTGCACATGGAGACCGCCCGGCAACTCGCCCTCGTTGCGGCAGCCGCGCTCGACACAGTCGTACATGGCAGTGCGGAGCGCGGTGAGCTCGAAGTCGATCTCTGCATCGGTGCGCCGCACGCGTTCATTGGCGCGCACGATTTGGCTGATGGGCAGTGCGGTGGCAGCGCACATCGAGAGCAGTTGCTCGGCTGAGCGGTACTCGTACGGGACGGTGACCGAGGCGGCAATCTCGCGAACCAACTCATCGTCATCCACCACGAAGCCGCCGCCCACGGAGTAGTAGCGGAGTTCGGCGATCAGTGTTCCCGTCGCCCCGAACGCCTCGAACCGCATTCCGTTCGGATGCCCGGGCAACGTCTCGTCGGCGTGCATCAGCACATCGGCGTTCGCATCGAACGACACCGGCACCTGGCCCAAGAGCAGCAGCTTCGCGTCCGATTCGATGCGGTGCAGGATGTCGGCGATGTCGTCGGGGTCGATTGACTGCGGCTCGGCACCGGCAAGCCCGAGGATCACGGCCGGGATCGTGCCGTGGCCGACGCCTGTTGCAGCGAGCGAGCCATAGAGATGTGCTCGTACGCGTTGTACTTCGGCGAGCGGGGCGACCTCGGCGCAGCGTTGGAGGAAGCGTCGGGCTGCGCGCATCGGACCCACCGTGTGAGAACTGGACGGTCCGATGCCGATGCGGAAGAGTTCGAACACGCTGATCGTCATGGCACGCGGGACTGTAGTGGCCGCAGTGGATGGTCGGTGGCACGGTGCCAGAATGGACGTATGCCCATGCGTCAGGAGTGCAAGCACTTCGAGAGCCGCACGTACCCGAGCGGCGAAACGGTGCGCAAGTGCGACCTGGATCTCGCGCCGGAGGCGCCGTGGCGCTGCCCAGCGAACTGCCCAGCGTTCGAACGGCGGATGGACGTTGGCTGGACCTACGGAACCATGGTGTCGCCCAAGACTCCTGACGAGCCGCCAGGACTCGACGACGGATCAGCGGCGGCGTTGTTGGACGAGGCGGAGGAGTTCCTGCGCGACGTCGGCCCGCAGGTGGCTGCCGAGGTGCGCGCCGAGCAGGACGCCCTCGACGCTCACCGCGGTCGTTCCTGGAAGCGCCTGTTCCGTCGCAAACCCTGACCCGTGCGAGTGCCACGCCCCCGGTGCGAGTGCCACGGCCCCGGTGCGAGTGCCACCGGTGCACCCGAGTGGGAGCTGACACGCTGGGTGACGCGTGACACTCGAAAGCCGGTGGGCGACGGTCCCGAGCGACGTGGGGATTAACACTACGGGCGTAGTAGAATTGCACTCGTGTCTGCGCTCCTGACCCACGCCGTCGATCCCGCAGCAGCCGAGCGCGCTGCGGCGATGACGCTCCCATCTCCCGACCAAGAAGTGTGGCGTTACAGCCGCATTGCCGAACTCGACCTCGCCTCCTATGCGCCAGCGGCCGTGCGCACGACGATCTCCGGTGCCGACTCGCTGCTCGTCGCCGACCCGTCGCTGGTGGCCGAGCTCGTCGCTGGAATGACCGTGCACGATGTGTTCGACGAGTTGAACGCCGCCTACCAACACACGGTGGCCATCAGCGTGCCTGCCGGCAAGGTGCTGGCTGAGCCGATCGTGATCACTCACCACATCTCACTCGAGGACAATGGCCGGGCGCTCTACCCGCGCTTGGTGATCCATGGCGGTCAGGACAGCGAGTTCACGGTGGTCGAGCGCTTCGAGTCGCACCCCGATGTGGATGCGCTGATCGTCCCTCGCCTGGTGTTGCACGCTGCGCAGGCTGCCCGCGTGTCGTACTTGGGCATCAACCTGTTGGGCGACAACGTCTGGCAGCTGGGCCACCAGCAGGCCACCGGCGAACGCGACAGCACTACGTTGCTGGCCACGGTGGCACTGGGTGGCGACTACGCACGTGTGCGTACCGATGCCCGCCTCGTAGGCCAGGGCGGCAGCACCAAGCAGATCGCGCTGTACTACGCCGACGGCCACCAGATGCACGACTTCCGCACGCTGCAGGACCACATCGCGCCGCGTACCTCCAGCGACCTGTTGTTCAAAGGTGCGGTGCAGGACACGGCGAAGAGCGTGTACACCGGCCTCATCCGCATCCGTGAAGCGGCCAAGGGCAGCGTCGCCTACCAGACGAACCGCAACCTGACCCTCAGCGAGGGGGCGTGGGCCGAAAGTGTGCCCAACCTCGACATCAGGACCAACGAGGTCAAGTGCAGCCACGCCAGTACGGTCGGGCCGATCGACGACGAGCAGCGTTTCTATCTCGAGAGTCGTGGGATCCCGCCCGAGGTCGCCGAGCGTCTCGTGGTGCTGGGCTTCTTTGACGACGTCCTGAGCCTGCTGCCAGTGGGCGGTCTGCGGGCCGATTTGCGCACCCGCGTTGCCGCCAAACTGCAGCGCCGCCTTCCCAAGGCGATTGCATGAGCGCCGTCGCCGTCTGCAAGTTGTCCGACCTGGCACCCGGTAGCGCCGCCAAGTTCCAGGTGGGAGACCGTGCGGTCGCTGTCGTGCGCCTCGGCGACGACGTCTACGCGATCGGCGACATGTGCAGTCATGCCGAGATCTCGCTCGCCGATGGTGAAGTGCTGGCCGATGACTGCGAGATCGAATGCTGGAAACACGGCAGTCGCTTCAGCCTGAAGACCGGTGTGCCGCAGACGCTGCCTGCCACGGTTCCTGTTGCCGTGTACATCGCCCGCGTGGTCGACGGCATGGTGGAGATCGAGACGGAAGGGGCTGCAGCATGAGCACGCTGGAGATCAAGGGGTTGGTGGCGTCGGTCGCCGGTCAGCAGATCCTCAATGGCATCGACCTCACGGTGCGGTCGGGCGAGGTGCACGCGATCATGGGGCCGAACGGCGCAGGGAAGAGCACGCTGTCGGCCGTCATCATGGGCAAGCCCGGCTACACAGTTCATGCTGGCGAGGTGCTGCTCGACGGTGTCGACCTGCTGACGTTGCCGGCATGGCAGCGGGCCCAAGCAGGGATGCATCTGGTGATGCAGTACCCGAGCGAGGTGCCCGGCGTGGGCCTTGCCGACATGCTCGCCGAGGCGTACGCCGCGCGCGGCCGCTCCGTCGAAGGTCTGGCTGCTTCGGTGGCCGACGAGGCCGAACGTATCCACTTCCCGGTGGCCTTGCTCGACCGTTCGTTGAACGTCGACTTGAGCGGCGGCGAGAAGAAGCGCAACGAGACGTTGCAGCTCGCATTGCTCCAGCCGAAATTCGCGATCCTCGACGAACTCGACTCGGGTCTCGACATCGACGCGTTGCGTGATTGCTCGCGCCGCGTGGAGGATGCCACGAACGACACGGGTCCCAATGGTGGGCTCGGAGTGATCGCTATCACGCATTACAATCGTCTGCTCGAAGAACTGCACCCCGACCATGTGCATATTCTGGTCAAGGGTCGCATTGTTGAATCGGGCGGCCCCGAACTGGCCGACCGCCTCGAGATCGAGGGCTACGAAGCCTTCGCTGGCGCCGACGCGGCCCCACCCGCTGCGCCGAAGAAGCCCAGCCTCGACGACCTCTTCGCGCTGTAGCTAGCCCGACGCGACTCGCAGCACCCCCGTCCGACACCGCGTTTGAAGGCGCAGCCGCACTGGGTGCGGCTGCGCCTTCACACGCAGTCAGATGTGGCGGCGGGAGCGGATGATGACCTTGCGGGCTTCCTCGGCCCATACGACACTGCTGGCGACCAGGGCGCACACGAGCCACTGCACTGCGCTGATCGAGGTGGTGTCGAACAGGCGCTGCACGGGGCCGAAGTGTGACACGGCGAACTGCAGTGCCAGTACACCGGTCAGCGCCATCCACAGCCAGCGGTTCGTGAAGGTATCGCGGTGGAACACTGTGCGCGTGTCGTGACGGGCATTGAGGATGTTGAAGAATTGGAATAGCACGAACGTGTTGAAGGCCATCGTGCCGGCCACCGAGGGAATGCCGGCCTCGACCGCCCCGCCTGGAGCGAACCGCAGCACCAGCAGGGTGCCGAGCGCCATCACTCCGGCCGACAACGCGACCGCTGCCCAGCGTTGGCGGGTGAGGATCTTCTCGCCGCTGGCACGAGGCGCGTGCTGCATCGTGTCGCCGTCGGCCGGGTCGACGCCGAGCGCCATGGCCGGTGGGCCGTCCATGATGATGTTTACCCAAAGGATCGCGATCGCGGTGAAGGGTTGTCCGTCGGCAATGCCGAGTGCCGATGTCAGCAGAAACAGCAACGCGAAGCCGAGCGTGGTGCTGAGCTGGAAGCGAACGAACTTCACGATGTTGGCGTAGATCGTGCGGCCACGTTCGACGGCCAGCACGATCGTGGCGAAGTTGTCGTCGGTGAGCACCATCGTGGCGGCCTCTTTGCTCACCTCGGTGCCGGTGATGCCCATTGCGATGCCGAGGTCGGCTTTCTTCAGCGCGGGCGCATCGTTCACACCGTCGCCCGTCATCGCCACGACGTTGCCGCGCCGCTGCAGCGCGGCCACGAGGCGCATCTTGTGTTCCGGCGCGACGCGCGCGAACACGGCGATGTCGTCGATGCGCTGGTCGAGTTCGTCGTCGTCCATCTCCTCGAGCTCGGCACCAGTGATCGCCTCGCCGTGTAGCCCGAGCTCTCGGCCGATCGCAGCAGCGGTGGCAGCGTGGTCGCCCGTGATCATCTTCACCTCGATGCCGGCACGGTGGGCGATGGCGATGGCATCTCGCGCCTCGGGGCGGGCGGGGTCAACGATGCCGACCAGCGCCAGCAAGGTGAGCCCGTGCAGCACGTCGGCCGGGTCGGCACCGCTGGCGGAGAACTCTCCCCATGCCTCAATGCTGAACTGGCGTTGCGCGACAGCGATGACGCGTTGTCCGTTGGCAGCGAAGCGATCGTGGTGCGGCATCAGCCCGCCGTGATGGATCGACCGTGCGAGCAGCACATCGGGGGCGCCTTTGGCAAGTACGCGCACGACGGTGTCGCCGTTGTCGTCGACGAACTGGTGCACAGTGGCCATGTACTTGTTCGCCGAATCGAATGGCACTTCCGCCAACCGGGGATGATCGGCGCGCAGCGACGCCACGTCGATACCGGAGTTGGTGGCGAACACCAGCAACGCGGTCTCGGTGGGATCGCCCACCCGCACCCACGCCCCTGTGTCGTCCTCGCGCACCTCGGCGTCGTTGCACAATGTCATCGCGATCAACGCTGCGCCGCGCATGTCGGAATGCGCGGTGACGAAGTCGACAGCGGTCATCTCGTTCAGCGTCAGGGTGCCCGTCTTGTCGCTGCAAATCACCGTGGTACAGCCGAGGGTTTCCACCGACGCGAGGCGCTTCACGATTGCGTTGCGCTTGGCCATCTTCGACACACCGACGGCCAGCGTGACGACCGTGACGGCGGGCAGTCCCTCGGGGATCGCGGCGACAGCGAGTGCCACAGCGGTGAGTACCAACTGGCTGACCTCCTCACCGCGGATCAGACCGATCACGAACACGGCGGCAACGATCGCCCCGGCGAGCTTGGCCAGGCTGTGTGCCAGCCCATCGAGTTGCACCTGCAGCGGGGTCTTCTCGGCGGTGGTGTTGCGCAACAGGTCGGCGATGCGGCCGATCTCGGTGTGCATCCCGGTGGCGGTCACCTCCATCTCGGCGCGCCCGCGGGTGACGGTGCTGTTCATGTGCGCCATCCACTTGCGCTCGGCCAACGGCGCCGTGTGAGGAGCGATCGTGTGGTCCTTCGCCACCGGCAGGCTCTCGCCGGTCAGTGCCGCCTCGTCCACCTCTAGGGCAACCGAGGCCAGCAGTCGCCCGTCGGCGGGAATGCGGTCACCGGCTTCCACCAGCACAACGTCGCCGGGCACGAGCTCGCGAGCGTCGACGGAGTGCAGCAGACCGTCGCGACGCACTCTGGCGCGGGTGACGAGCATGCTGCGCAATGCCTCCAACGAAGCCTCGGCCCGGTTCTCCTGCACGAATCCGATAACGGCGTTGAGGATGACCACGAACAGCACGACGAGTGGTGTCTTCACTTCGTGGGAGACCACGAACGCCACGACCGCAGCAGCGAGCAGGATCAGGATCAACAGGTCCTTGAACTGCGCGAGCAGACGCCGCCATGTGGGGATACGGGGGGCAGCAGCCAACTCGTTGGGGCCGTGCTCGGCGAACAGTCGCAGCACCTCTGCGGTGGAGAGGCCTGCTTGGGGGGAATCAGGATGCATGGAGTTCCTTCGGACAATCTTGTGAGTGTTGCCGAAGGTCTCTCCCAGCCGCTCCTGACGGAATGGCTCACCGTCGCCGGGCGCAAGGCCGTGATGACGACAACGGTGTGACGGGATACTCCCCTTCACCCGGCATGGTACGGGGGAGTGCGGCGGCTGGCAACCGTTTCTCGTCACGCATCTCGCTACGCTCGCCAGGCATGAGCGAGCCGGTGCATCCAAACGTCACCCGAGTCGTCGAGGCCGCCGCGGCCCGAGGCCTGACGATCCAGCCGGTCCGGTTCCCCGACGGCGCCAAGACGGCGGTCGACGCAGCGAACGCGATTGGCGTGCAGGTGGGTCAGATCGTGAAGAGCCTGATCTTCGGTGTCGACGGCGAGGTGGTGCTGGCCTACGTCAGCGGATCGAACCAACTCGATGAGAAGAAGTTGGCCGCAGCGGCCGGCGGTACGAAGTGCGCACGCGTCGATGCAGACGCAGTGCGCGCGGCCACAGGCTTCCCGATCGGTGGCGTGCCGCCGTTTGGCCACACGACGCACCTCAAGGTGTTCATCGACCCCGACCTGTTGCAGTACGACGAAGTGTGGGCCGCCGCCGGCACCTGGCACGACGTGTTCGGCATCGAGCCGCACAAGCTGGTCGAGGCGAGTGAAGGCCTGGTCACGGAGTTGAAGAAGGGCTGAGATGCCGGCTCCCCTGGGTGAAGGGCTCGTCGCTGGAAGCGAGCACGACCCCCGCTAGTGTCCGCGTATGGCATTCGACCTCGACCCCGGTCTCGACCTCGATAGCACGCCCACGCGGCACGCGCTGTATCGACAGCGGTTGGCGAACACTCGGAGATTCATGTCGTCGCTCGACATCCCCGTCATGCTGGTGCGCGATCCGTTCAACGTCCGGTACATCACCGGAGCAACGAACATGACGGTCTTCAACCTCATTGTTCCTGCGCGGTACTTGCTGGTGTTCGCCGATGGACCGGTGATCCTTTTCGACTATCTCGGCGGCGAGCATCTGTCGGTGGGTTTGCCGACCATCGATGAGGTACGGATCGCACGCGGCCTGAGCCATGTGAGCAGCAACGGTCTCGCTGCCGCCGAATCTGCGGCCATGGCCGGGGAGATCGCCTCGCTCGTCCTGGCGCACTGCGGTGAGATCGGGACGCTGGCGATCGACAGCTTCCCGTTCGCCGCGGCGGATGCCCTGCGTGGTGAGGGCTTCGAGATCTCCGATGCCGACGTGCTGATGAGCCGCACGAGGCGGGTGAAACTGCCGCTCGAGATCGCCTACATGCGCGAAGCCATGCACCGGACTGTGGGTGCAGTCCGGCAGATGGAGGCCGAACTTCGTCCTGGGATGACGGAGAACGAGGTCTGGAGCCGTTTCGTCGGAGCGTTCGTCGCGGGGCACGGGGAGGTGGTGTCAACTCGCTTGCTCGAGAGCGGCCCGAACACATTTCCCTACTTTCAGGAGTGCGGTACCCGTGTGATCGAGGACGGCGATCTGGTGTGCCTCGATACCGATGCGATTGCGTTCGAGAGTTGTTCGGTGGACTTCTCTCGCACGTTCCTTGCGGGCGACGGTCCGGGTCGTCCGGCGCAGCGCGAGCTCTATCGGCGTGCACACGAACAACTGCTGCACAATGTCTCGCTCATTGGTCCGGGTGTGTCGTTCGAGGACGTGGCTCGCAACTCATGGCCGGTTCCGGAGGAGCATCGGTCGAGTCGCTACTACTGCGTCGGCCATGGTCTCGGCATGGTCGGTGAGTATCCCAATCTCCCGTTCTACACGCCTGGTGTGCCGTACCCGTTGGACGACGTCCTCGAGCCGGGAATGGTCTTCTGCGTGGAGAGCTACATCGGCTCGGCCAGTAGTGGTGAGGGTGTGAAGCTGGAGGACCAGCTGTTGGTCACCGAGACCGGTGTCGAGATCATGAACGACTACCCGTTCGAGGAGCGGCTCTTGGCTCACTAGCCATTTCGTCGGGAAGTGCCCGCCAGGGCTCGGGGCCGAGAGCCGGGCTTCACAAGCCAACGGTGGCGTGCCGCCGTTTGGCCACACGACGCACCTCAAGGTGTTCATCGACCCCGACCTGTTGCAGTACGACGAAGTGTGGTCCGCCGCCGGCACCTGGCACGACGTGTTCGGCATCGCGCCGCACAAGCTGGTCGAGGCGAGTGAAGGCTTGGTCGTGGAGTTGAAGAAGGCCTGACAGCGTTTGTGGCACGCCACGGAGGTTCGTTCCGTTTGTGGGGTGATCCAGATCTGGCCGGCAGGCCCGCCGCCGCCCGCCGCACACGGACTGGGAAGCTTCAGTCTCGGTTTCCGAGACCAGATCAGACCAGAAGCCGAATGAGGCGCGTCCTTCACAGAAGCCGAGTGCCGAGCGTTGAGCCGCATCGGGCGCTCGCTGCAAGTGGAAGCGATCGTCCAATTTCTTGCGATTGTCGCCCGTGGACGGTTAGATGTCGACATGGCCACGCCCGCAGACGCCGTCGAACTGACAGCAGTCCTGCGGGCCGCGCCCGAGGGCGGGTTTAGCGCGCTGAATCCGGAGACGGGCACCACCTCCGAAGGTGAGACTCAGGCCGAGGCCTTGAGCAACCTGGCCGAGGCGACGGCTCTGTACCTCGAGGAATTCCCTTTGCCGCTCGGTGAGCGGCCTGTTGTCACGACGTTCCACATCGCCGACGTTGCCTGAACTCCCGCACGTTTCGGGGGCTGAAGCCCTTCGTGCGCTGGAGCGCCTCGGTTTCGTCGTCGTTCGTCAGCGTGGCAGCCACGTGATGTTGCGGCGTGGAGCGGTCGGGTGCGTGGTGCCACTGCATCGTGAGATAAGCGCGGCACCCTTGGCGGGATTCTCCGACAAGCGAACGTCGAGGCGGAAGCGTTCATCGAGGCGCTCGGCCGCTGAGGGTTTCACAAGACAACAGAGGCGTGCCGCCGTTCGGGCACACCACTCACCTGAAGGTGTTCATCGACCCCGATCTGCTGCAGTACGACGAAGTGTGGGCCGTCGCCGGCACGTGGCACGACGTGTTCGGCATCGCGCCGCACAAGCTGGTCGAGGCGAGTGAAGGCCTTGTCGTGGAGTTGAAGAAGGGCTGACGATCGGCCTGATGGACGTGCTCGGGACTATGGTCCGCCGACCAACGTCCATGTCCTCCACCCGCTGCCGTCACGCGAGAACAGAACGGTCGGTGTGAGGTCATCGCAACGGTTCTGTGGCCACGCGCTGCTCACCGTCCAAAAGCTCCCATCCGCCGGCGATGTGCCCACACTGTGGATGGAGCCGAGCGCACGTACCTTCTGATCCGTCCACGTGGCGTTGCTCCGGCGAAACTCGCGACCACACAACTCGACACCGTTACGTCGCAGGTGGCGAACGAGCAGGGTGACCACCACTGTGCCCACGATCAGAACGGCCAGAACGCCGACGATCACCATGGTCGTGCGCCGTCGAGTGTCAGCCATCCGGTGATCGTATGCTGACGGCGTGGAGCAGATACCGCTGATCGAGGACAGCCGAGGGGTCGACATCAGTCAGATCCGCCGTCAGCTGCGTATGACCGTGCCCGAGCGCGTTCGGTCGATGGTCGAGGCGGCGAACACGATGCTCGCCATCCAGGAGCGTGCGCATGCCTCGCTCCGTCGGGCACGCTGATGTTCGACCCCGTTCGGATCTGCCAGATCTTGAACGAGGAGGGCGTCGCGTACATCATCGTCGGAGGGTTTGCGTCGGTGGTCCACGGGTCATCATTGCCCACTCAGGACATTGACGTCGTGCCGTCTCGTCAGGCGGAGAACCTCGATCGACTCGGGCGGGCGTTGCGTCGCATGAACGCGATGATCCGCACGGGTGGTGACCCAGTTCCGGCGCCGATCGACGGGCTATTCCTGGCCAACATGCCGATCATGCTCAACCTCGTGACCGACTTCGGCGACGTCGACCTCACATTCACCCCGTCCGGTGGCTTGGGGGGATTCGACGAGTGGAGCGCTCAGGCCATCATGGTCGAGATTGCGGATGGGCTTTCCGTGCGGATCGCTTCGCTCGACGACATCATCGACTCAAAGCGTGCTGCAAACCGTCCCAAGGATCAGATGGCGTTGCCCTACTTGGAGTCCTTGCGAGACGAACTCCGCGACCACTGAGGTCGGGATTCACAACCCGATCGGCGGCGTACCGCCGTTGGCCACACCACGCACCTGAAGGTGTTCATCGACCCGGATCTGTTGCAGTACGACGAAGTGTGGGCTGCCGCCGGCACCTGGCACGACGTGTTCGGCATTGAGCCCCACAAGTTGGTCGAGGCCAGCGAAGGCCCGGTCACCGACCTCAAGCGGGGCTGACCAGCCCCAGACCTCTCAATCAGTTCGGGTGCCGAGCCTCGGTGCTATGTCACGGGGCCTACCGCACGTTTGCGGTCAAACCCGCGACGTGAAGGGACAGTTCGGCCGAGCCGAATGCGTGTTCTGCGCGCCCCCTTCAGGTGCAATCGACCGCCCAAATGGATCTGCCGGATGTGTGGGGTCGATCGATGGTTAGCTCGCGCGCGGCACCCCGGGTGGAGTGCTAGGCCGGGCGGCCGCGGCCCGCCACCGTCGTTCGGTCGCAGGCCGCCCGTTGGTGTGAAAGGGTTTGATCCCAACCTTGAGGAGCGCGAAAGTGAACGAACCTGCAAATAGCACCAATTTCTCGGGCGCGGTCCCGGACGTCTATGACCGCCATCTCGTGCCGATGATCTTCGACGCCTACGCGGCGGATCTGACCGCTCGTGTGCGAACCCTCGGGGTCTGCGACGTGCTCGAGGTGGCGTCCGGTACGGGCGCCGTGACGCGAGCGATGGCCGCGGCACTGCCCGACTCCGTGTCGCTTGTCGCCACCGACCTGAGCGCGGCAATGGTCGAGCACGCATCGAGGGTGGGCACCGCGCGCCCGGTGGAGTGGCAGGTGGCCGATGCGATGCAGTTGCCGTACCCGGACTCCAGCTTCGACGCGGTGGTCTGCCAGTTCGGCGTGATGTTTTTTCCCGACAGAGTCATGGGCTACCGGGAGATCCTGAGAGTGCTGCGGCCGGGAGGGTGGTTTCTGTTCAACGTCTGGGACCGGATTGAACACAACGAGTTTGCGCAGGTGGTTTCCTCTGCGGTGGCCGACCTGTATCCGGACGACCCGCCCACGTTCATGGAGCGGATTCCGCACGGCTACTTCCTCCCGGACGTGATCCGCGCCGACTTGGTGGCTGCCGGGTTTGACGGGGCCATCGATGTGGAGGAGGTGGCCTCGCGTAGTCGTGCAGCCACCAGTGCAGTCGTGGCGACGGCGTACTGCCATGGCACGCCGATGCGAAACTTCCTCGAGGCCCGCGGCGTCGGTCACCTCGACGCCGCCACAGCAGCAGCCGAATCAGCAGTGGCACGATCGTTCGGTCGAACCGACCTCGACGGGAGAATCAACGCCTTCGTCGTCGCTGCGACCGCGCTCCCGGAGTAACCCGAGTCGAATCGCGGGCTTGAACGACCCGGTAGCCGGCCATCGGTGGCATGCCGCCGTTCGGCTACACGACGCACCTCAAGGTGTTCATCGACCTTGACCTCACGCGTGATCGAGCGTCACCGGTTCCGGCCGCGGTGTGCCCGGCAGGAGGCGACGAGGCCCCGCACCCTCGGTCGCCATCAGGTCATCCGGGTTTACAAGTGCGCACCGGTCGAATGAGAGGCATCCACACCCGATGCAGGTCCACAGATCCTCGCGGATGCGCTCCAAGTAGCCGATCTGTCGGCCGAGTACCTCCAACCATCGCGTCGCAACGCGTGCCCAGTCCGGCTCCTTCGGTGTACGCCGAAGTGGGAGTTCGTTGAGCGCATCCCTGATGTCGGCGAGCGGGATACCCGCCCGCTGCGAAGCTCGGACGAAGGCGAGTCGGCGCAGGACGTCACGCGCATACCGGCGCTGGTTTCCCGACGTCCTCACGCTGAAGATGAGACCCTCGCGTTCGTAGAAGTGCAGCGCAGAGATGCTGATCCCGCTGCGGGCCGCGACCTGGCCGATGGACAGTTGGTCGGAAGATTTCAGGCTCGATGAGGTCACCAGAACATTCTGCTTGACCTCAACCTCGGTTGAGGTGGGATCGTGTGGTCGTTCCTCGAATCGACGAGGACAGAAGGGATGCAAAGTGAAGGAGTTCATGGTGCTGTGCACATTCCGGTCGCTTCCAATGGTGACGTGGTGGGGCATCGATGTGTTTCCGGTTGCCGACCCGGTACCTTCCGAGGCCATGTGATGAGCGTGTTCACATCGGCGGAGATCGCCTACCTCCAGTCACAGCCGCTGATGCGCTTTGCATCGGCATCACCCACGGGGCGTCCTGACGTCGCCCCCGTCGTGTTCCAGATTGTCGGCGACGACATCGTCACGGCTGGCTTCGACATCACCCACACCGTTCGGTATCGCAACATTCAGACGAACCCCCGCGTGTCCGTTGTCGTCGACGACCTTGGGTCGACCGATCCCTGGTCGCCCCGCGGCATCAAGGTCATCGGCACCGCTGTCATCGAGGACAGCGGCGGCTCGCCTCGGTTCCGGATCACGCCTGAGGTGATCATCAGCTGGGCCATCAACGACACCACTCCGGGAATCCCGAAGATGGAGCGTCGCAAGGTTCGCTGAACGGCAGTGGGAGTCAGCGTCCAAACGACATTCGCGGCAGGCCCCGTTCGGCATCGAGCCACACGCGCTGGTCGAGGCGAGCGAGGGCCTGCCCGTGGACCTGAAGATGGGCTGACTCAGAACAGCGATCTGGTCGCTCGCATTACAGTCCACACATCGGGTCCCCATTTATCGACCCTTGCCGAAGCCGCTGGTGAAGCACATGGTGCGTGCTCGGCTGGCCGAGATCGCCGCACGGAGCGCGCCGAAGCGAACGTGATCTCGTATCGGGTCGGCCACGGCAGCGGCTACAGTCTCGCTGTGGCAGAGCAGCTGAAGGGGCCGGCGTCATACTTCCCGTCGATCGAGAAGAAGTACGGCATGCCCATCGCACACTGGATGTCGCTGCTGGACGCGATGCCGCCGGTGCGTCACTCCGAGATGGTGGCGATGTTGAAGAGCGACCACGGGCTCGGCCACGGACACGCCAACGCCCTCGTCGCGCAGTTCCGTGCCGACCGCAAGCTCTGACTGACCGCCGCTGAGGTGCGTCTACTCGCCGCATCGGGACGGCTGAACCGAGCGCGCCGTCTGGGCCGTCAGGTGCCGACCACGCCACCCGCGATCACATCGACGACGATCGCCGGCTTGCCTGATTGCGTGAACATCACGGCTTGCGCGGCGATGAGTTGGCGCCCGGAGTGCTGCACCGTAGCGATGCACTTCAACTCCCCGCCGTCGGCGGGAATGGGACGAAAGAACACTGCATTCATGGTGACGGCCTGCACGTCGTAGCCATCTGCGGCGACCGACCGGATGAGGTCGTCGCATGCCCGTTCGCCCATCAGCGCGGCACAGCCACCGTGCAGTCCGAGGCGTTCATTGGCGAGTTCCGGATGGGCGAGAAACGACATCGTGAGCGTGTCGGCGGTGCGGTCGAGCACGCGGCCGCCCAGCGTGTGCAACACCGAGCCGTTGAACTGTTTGAAGTCGAAATTGGCAGGTGGGGCGAGGTCGCCGATCGCGCCGGCGGCGCGTTCACTGTTGGGGAGTACGGCGAAGCGCCCGGAGACCGAGGCGACATCGAGGTCGCCGGACCGGACGATGGAGGCGCTGACCGCCCCGCCCTGGTAGCGCGATGGTTGGCCACCGACGCCGGCCACCACCGGGTGCTCGGCGAACGGGCGCGAGAACAGCTCGATGTGCAGGCTGCTGGTGACGATCACCTCGGTGGGGTGCACGATGCGCACGCACGGGCCACCCACCACAGTGTCGGCCAACATGAACAACACGCCTGGCGCTGGTAGCCCGTCAAGGCCATGTGACGCTGAGCCGGGGCGCAGCTCAGAGCGACGCTGCCCGTCGTCAGTGGTGTGGCGGGTGAGGCCGAAGACGATGTCGCTGGGACATACGACGTCTGCTTGCGGGTTGTGCGTCCAATGGCTCTCGGGCATGCGTTGCACAGTGTACGAAGGAGTGTCGGAGCGCGACCGGGTCATGCTCCCGGGGGGACGAACGCAGCGGGGTCGCTGGTTTCGGTGAATGCGGTCAACGTGATCAGCAGGTCGCCGTCGTCGAGCTTTGCAAGCATGCCGTCGTTCAACACGCAGTAGACCGCGGTGCCTCCCGACACTGGCAGGTCGACGCAGATGGCAGGTTGCCCGGCGAACGTCTCGGCATGCGCAACGGACGGGCCGATCTTGGCCTGGTTGTCGCGTCGCAGTCGCTTTGCTGTGTCGGCCGCGTAGAAATCAACCGTCGCCAGGGTGTCACTGATTCTGGACGCGTCGAACCTGTCGGTGCACGGAGCCGACAGATCTACAGTGCAGGTAACGGCCAGCGTCTCGGTCTGGATGTAGTGCACGTTGCCGACGGTGACGCTGCGCCTGCCCGGTTCCAGCACCACACTCGCGGGGCGGGTGACCGCACCGTATTTGGTGAGCACGTCGTACGTGGCCGAGATGGGGCCGGTGGCGGGCGCATCGAGTTTCGTGAGCACCGAGTCGACGTTGACATCACCGGTGAGGCTGCCAGCAGGGAACGGGTTGTCCTCGAAATGGGGACGCTTGCCGGTGAAGCATCCAGCGAGCAGCAATGCGGGTAGGACGAGGAGGAGCGCGTGTGCGCCACGACGAGACATCGCTCGAGACACTACGGCGTCGAGGCGTCGGGGCGTCGCATGACGGCCACGATCTGCGGTTTCCTGAGTGATGATTCGCTGGAGGTTCGCACAGCGAGCCTCCATCTCCGTAACCTTCGAAGCGTGATTCGCCTCGATGCCGCCACGGTGCTGCTGCAGTGGTCGGCCGGTGGCCTGCTGTTCCTCTGGTTCACCACCCGCCGGCGCGAAGTCGGTGTCGGCTACGGCTGGCTGTTGCGCGGCAACTATCTGTTGCTCGCCGTCGGCGCTGCCGCGCTCGGGTTCCACTTCGATGTCGTGCCCGTGCGCGAAGCGGCATCGATCGCAGTTGCCGTTGGCGCGTTGTTCGCATTGGTGATGTCGATTGTCCGCCGCAAGGCCGGTGTGTCGGGTCAGACCGATGAGCACGACCGCCGCTCCGCCCGCGTTGCCGAGATGACCGGTATCGAGCGCGAGGTCGCGACTCGTACCGAGGGCCCCGAGTTCGATCCGCGGCTCGACCTCATTGCTCCGGCACTGGGCGCGGTAGGCCTGGTTGCGGCGGCGCTCGACGCTGGTGGTAATCCGGCGGTGTCGCTGCTGCGTGCCTTTGCGGGCGCAGCCTTCCTGGGTGCGGTCTCCGACGCGATGCTGCTGGGTCACTGGTACCTGGTGCAGCCGGGTCTGCCTCGGCGGCACCTCAACGAACTGGTGAAGGTGCTGGGCTGGGTGTGGCCGTTCGAGATCATCTCGCTGCTGCTGCCGACTGGCATGGTGTCGGTGTGGAACGGCTCCATCGATGACGGCTGGAGCGGCCAACTCGGCTGGTTCTGGGCAGCGTGCGCTGTGGGCACCATCGTGTTGGTGTGGGTCACCCGGGCGGCGTTGCGCGAGCGTTACTACTCGGCGGTGATGGCCGCCACGGGTCTGCTCTACCTGGCGATTCTGACGGCCTTCGGTACTGACCTGGTGGCTCGTGCCGTGCTCAGCGGCTGAAGGCGCGCCTTCAGGAATAGGTGAAGTCTGATTTTCAAATTACTCTGATGTCATGCGCGACATCCCCCGTACCGTCTATCTCGATGAGCACGAGCAGTTCCGTGCGGCGTTCAATGCCTTTCTCGCCAAGGAAGTGGTGCCCAACCACGAACAGTGGGAGAAGGATGGCATCACCCCCCGGGAAGTGTGGTTGAAGGCTGGCGCCGATGGCTTTCTCGGGCTCACGGTGCCCGAGCAGTACGGCGGTGGGGGAACCGACGACTACCGCTTCGCCGCAGTCATGCAAGAAGCCGTCAGCTACGTAGGTGCGATCGGTTCAGCGATGGGTTTCACGCTGCACAACGACATCGTGCTGCCGTACTTCCTCGGCCTGTGCAACGATGCGCAGAAGACGCGTTGGCTGCCTGGTATGTGCACCGGTGAGCTCATCGGTGCGATCGCCATGACCGAGCCCGGTGTTGGCAGCGATCTTGCCAACATGCGCACCACGGCCGTCAAGCACGGCGATACCTACGTCGTCAACGGCAGCAAGACGTTCATCACCAACGGCATCAACAGCGACGTCGTCGTGGTGGCCGTCAAGACCGACCCTACGCAGAAGCACCGCGGCATCAGCCTGCTCGTCCTCGAGCGCGGCATGAAGGGGTTCGAACGTGGTCGCAACCTCGAGAAGTTGGGCATGCATTCGCAGGACACCGCAGAGTTGTTCTTCAGCGATGTCGAAGTGCCGGCTGCCAACCTGCTGGGTGAGGAAGGCAAGGGGTTCTACTACCTCATGCTCAACCTGGCCCAAGAGCGGTTGAACATGGCGGTGGGGGCGCTGTCCGTGTGCCAGGCGGCGCTTGACCAGACGATTGCTTACACCAAGGAACGCATGGCGTTCAGTCAGTCCGTGGCGTCGTTCCAGCACAGCAAGTTCCTGTTGGCAGAGCTGAGCACAGAGACCCAGGTGGCGCAGGTCTACGTCGACCGCTGCATCGAACTCCACACCGCCGGCGCGTTGTCTGCGGAGCAGGCGTCGGCGGCGAAGTTCTATTGCACGGAGCTGCAGAACAAGCTGGTCGACCGCTGTCTGCAGCTGCACGGTGGGTATGGCTACATGCTCGAGTACCCGATCGCTCGCGCCTGGGCCGACAGCCGCATCCAGACCATCTATGGCGGCACGAGCGAGATCATGCGCGAAGTCGTCGGTCGCGCCGTCATCGGACGCTGACGGCCACTCTCCACCCCACGCATTTGCGGCGTCTGTGTCGCGGCCCGGACGGCGGAACACCGAGATCAGGGCCGCGACACAGACGGGGTTTTTGGTGAGTTGGTGGCGCGCTCCGAAGTGCAGCCGGGCAGACTCTGAGTCCCATGACCGCCTCGATCCATGTCCGTGAGCTCGCACTGGCGCTCGGTGCCCGACACCTCTTCGAAGGACTCGAGTTCGCCGTCGACCCCGGCCAGCGTGTGGGCCTTGTGGGACCGAACGGTGTCGGTAAGTCGACGCTGCTGAAGGTGCTGGCCGATCAGCTGCGGCCTGATAAGGGCACCATCACGAGGAACCCGGCGAACGCGATCGTCGGCTACCTCGCCCAGGAACCCGACCGCACCGAGGAGACGGTGAGCGAACACCTCGCGCGACGCACCGGTGTGGCTGCCGCACAGGACGCGCTCGATGCGGCAACGACAGCCATGGCCGTTGGTGACGGCAGCGCTGACGATCAGTACAGCGATGCACTCGACCGGTGGCTGGCAATCGGCGCTGCGGACTTCGACTCGCGCGTCGGTGAGGTGTGGGCCAGCCTCGGTCTCCACGCCCGCCTCCTCGATGAGCGGATGTCCGTACTGTCCGGTGGTGAGGCCGCCAGGGTGGGTCTCGCCGTTCTGCTGCTCGCGCGGTTCGACGTATTCCTACTGGATGAGCCGACCAACGATCTCGACCTTGATGGACTCGACCTGCTCGAGAAGTTCGTGGTCGGTCAGGCTGCAGGGTGCGTGATCGTCAGCCATGACCGCACGTTCTTGCAGCGCACCATCACTCACGTGGTGGAAATCGATGAGTTCAGTCACCGAAGCACACGTTTCGCCGGTGGGTGGGATGCGTACCTGCGCGAACGCGAGGTGGCGCGCGACCAAGCGCGTCAGGCGTACGACGAGTACGACAACAAACGATCGTCGCTGGCCGGACGCGCACAACGTGAGCGGGAGTGGGCGACGCAGGGTGTGTCGAAGGCGAAGAAGAAACCCGACGACAACGACAAGAATGCCAAAGCATTCAAGGTCAACCAGAGTGAGCAACTCGCCGGTAAGTCCGCCCGTACCGAGAAGATGCTTGAGCGGTTGGATGTTGTGGAAGAACCGCGTGAGGCGTGGCAACTGCGGCTACAGATCGCCACGGTCGAACGCAGCGGCGACGTGGTGGCGCGTCTCGAGCATGCTGTAGTGGAGCGCGACTCGTTCACGCTTGGGCCGATCGACCTCGAGATCGGCTACGGCGAGCGTGTGGTCATCGAAGGGCCGAACGGCAGTGGAAAGTCGACGCTGCTCGGCGCATTGCTGGGGGAGATCGAGCTGACGGGCGGCACGCGGTGGGGTGGTCCCGGTGTCGTGGTCGGCCGCTTGGAGCAGGCGCGGCAACAACTGACCGGGGCGGCCACGGTGTTGGACGCGTTTCTGGGAGCGACAGGGATGGTGGTCAGCGAGGCCCGCACACTGCTGGCCAAGTTCGGCATCGCCGCAGCGCATGTCGGCCGCCCGGCCGAGTCGCTCTCACCAGGCGAACGCACCCGCGCCGTGCTGGCGTTGCTGATGGCGAAGGGTTCGAACTGCATTGTGCTCGACGAACCGACGAACCATCTCGACATGCCGGCTATCGAACAGCTCGAGCAAGCGCTGGAGACGTTTCCCGGCACCGTGTTGTTGGTGAGCCACGACCGTTCGCTGCTCACCAACGTGCGCCGCACGCGCACGCTCAGGCTGCAGGACGGGCGTGTGCTCTGACGCGGCGTGCCGCGAAGATTCCGATTGCTGCCAGTACTGCTGCGATCGCGAAGTTGGTGGCGAGTGCGCCAGTGAGTGACCACTCGGTGCGATCGGAGAGCGCCACCGTTGCGCCGCCAATTCCACCCATCAGCGAGAACCCGACGCTGTCGGCGAGCGCCACCTGGCTGCTGATTTCACCCTCCCGGCCCTCCTCGGCATAGCTCATCGCCGAGACGGTGGCGGGGTTGTACAACAGCCCCACTCCGAGGCCGCCGATTGCCCAACCGAGGAACGTCGCCCACAGCGGCCAGTGCGACCACAGCACCGGCGCGGTCAAGCCGATACCGAGCAGCATCACGATGTAGCCCTGGCGGATAGCGCGAGCAGGGTTGTTGGCGGGCCGTCTCGCTCGGACCCATTGCCCGACTGTCCACAACAATGCGGCCCCGATGATGATGAACCCCTGCACGAATGGTCGGGCGCCGTGGATCCGGTCTGCCGCCAAGGGTACGAAGCTGTCCACGCCGAGGAAGGCCGCCGTGGCGAGGAGGCGACAGGCGATGATCGCCGGGAAGCCGTGCCGTGCGCGCAGCACACCTGGCGGAAACAGATGACGCAACGCGGGCAGACCGACGGCAATGCCGATCGCAACGGAGGCCGCTACCGCCGCGGGATTGGCGTATTGCAGGCCGGTGACAATCGCGCCGATGCCAATCGCTGCGCCGAACGCAGATGGGATACGCGTTCGGCGTCGTTCCATTTCGACCGGCCGATACGGCAGCATCGGGCGCACTGCGAGCGCTCCGACGGCCAGTGCCGCCGGTACGAGCCCGAGGAAGACCCACTTCCAGCCGAACTGATCGGTGATCCAACCCGACAACGCTGGGGCGAACAGACTGGGCAACACCCACCCTGCGGACAGATAGGCGTAGATCATCGGTCGACGATCAGCTGGGAACGCTCGGGTGACGAGGGCGTACCCGATGGGGGAGAACGCGCCGGTGCCGAGCCCTTGGATGCCGCGACCGATCACGATCCAGACCATCGACGGGGCGAAGGCGGCGACGAGTAGCCCGCTGGTGAACATCGCGATGCTGATCGTGAACGGCAATGCGGGGCCTTTGCGATCAGCGAGTTCGCCGGCGACCACCAGCGACACCAGGTTCGCCAGGGTGTAGATCGCGATCGCTGCCCCGTACAGCGAGTCGCCACCGAGCTCGTCGGTGATGGTCGGCAGCGCCGTGATCACCGCTGTCCACTCGAAGGCAACCAGCGAGACCGCGAGCACCAGGCCGGCGGCCAAGAGTCGTTGTTGGGTGTTGAGGCGCGTGTGGACAGCGGATGTCATGCGGGGGCGCCGGGGGCCACCAAGGGCCAGGGCCGAGTGCGCTCGAGGGAGAGCGCGAGGTCGAGCAGCAGTGGCTCGGTGAAGTGACGACCAAGGATCTGCAGGCCGATCGGCAGGCCGTCGACGGTGCCAGCCGGGACGGAGATCGCCGGGTTGCCATGCAGGTTGGCGGGGAATGTGAGTCTCCCGTTGTTGCCCTGCCCGGCGTCGAGGCCACCGAACACGCCGGGCAGCGGCCCTTCAGCGTCGAACGCGATGTCCGGATTGGTGGCGGTCATCACGAAGTCGACACCGTCAGCGGGGTCGAAGATCCGGGCCATCGCTTCGTTGACCTCCATGCGCCGCCGCTCGATCTTGCCGCGCACAGCGGAGTTGTAGGCACCTTGCGTCATCGTCAGGCCGAACCGGATCTCCGGTGTGAGCGTGTCGGCGCACTCGGGCCACAGGCTGCGCAACTGCTCTTCGATCTCCAGGTTGCCGCTGATCGCCCACGCCGTTCCCATTCGCGGTACTGCAGTTTCTGCCCCATCGACGCGCTTCATGCCGAGGTGCTGCACGAGCTCGACCCCGGCTGCTTCGAGCAGCTCCCACATCACGGGCGACACCGTGGCGTTGCCCCAGTCAGGAGCGAACGCCACGCGGGCCCCGCGCAACTCTGCGAGATGGGTTCCGAGGCTCGCCTCCCACCCCTCGACGCGGGGCAGGCTGATGGGGTCGCCCGGGTCGAAGCCGTTACACACGTCGAACCAGCGGGCGGTGTCGCGCACTGAACGCGAGACGCAGCCGACGGTGACGGTGAGGTTGCCGTACTTCGACTTCGGCCCGCGCGGGATGCGGCCCAGCGTCGCCTTCAGCCCGACCAGCCCAGTGAAGCCAGCGGGGATACGGATGCTGCCGCCGCCGTCTCCGGCCGTCGCGAGCGTCAACAGGCCGCCGGACACCGCGGCTGCCGCCCCGCCGCTGCTGCCGCCGGGTGTTCGCCCGTGTTGCCAGGGATTGTGCGTGGCGCCGTGGAGCACCGTGCGGGTGACGTTGACGCCGCCGAACTCACTGGCCGTCGTCTGCCCGATCGTCACTGCGCCGCCGATGTCGCGTAGGCGCTGCACCATCGTGCTGGTGTGACCGGCGATCTGGTCGCGCAGTGGCACGGATGCGTGCGTATCGGGCCAACCCTGCACCGAGTCGAGTTGCTTGACTCCGAGTGGTACGCCGCCGAACGGCTTGCTGACGTCGGCGGTAGCCGCAGCGAACTCAGCCTCCTGCGGCGCCAAGAACGAGAACGCATTCAGCGTGCTGGCCTCGATCGCAGCCAATGTCGCAGTGAGCTCCTCAGCTGGTGATCTGCGGCCGGCCCGGAATTCCTCGACGAGCGAGCAGGCGTCCCCTTGCCACGGTGTGTCGCCCATGGCTCAACACTGTACTCCCAACACTTCCATCGGGCCCTCGGGCCGCCGCCCTGCCGCCCAGACCGCCCTGTCACCTAGAGTCGTCGTCACATGGACAGCCGAACGTTCCTCGGGCTCACACAGAGTCACAACCCGTATCGCTGGTCGATGGAGGTCACCTCTCGGCTGATCACCATGGGCAACTTCCTGTGGGGTGGTGCCGGGCTGGGTGCCGCCATTTCGGCACTGGAGGGCACCACCGGCCGCAACGTGGTGTGGGCCACGTCGCAGTACTTGTCGTACGCCCGCTGCGGCGAGGTGCTCGACATCGATGTCACGGTCGCGGTACAGGGACATCAGATGTCGCAGGCTCGGGCGGTGTGCCATGTCGGCAACCGCGAGATCCTCACCGTCAACGCTGCGCTGGGTGACCGAGCCTTCGATCGTTCCGGTCAGTGGGAGCGCATGCCGACGGTGCCGTCGCCGGATGAGTGCGGCGACCGGGAGTACCGTCACGACCTCGAGAACACCATCGGCGAGCAGATGGATCAGCGGATCATCAAGGGTCGCAACCCGTCGGAGTTGCCCGGTGCTGAGGGCGACGGGCAGACGCTGATGTGGGCGCGCATCCCCAAGGTGATCGACGGCGTCGACGCCACGACGCTCGCCGTGTTGGGCGACTTCGTACCGTTCGGTGTTGGTCAGGCCTTGGGTGTTCGCGGTGGCGGCAACAGCCTCGACAACACCCTGCGGGTGGTGAACCTGGTGCCGACGGAATGGGTGCTCCTCGACATTCGGGCGCACGCCGTGAATCGAGGTTTCGGACACGGGCTGGTGCACATGTTCGCCGAGGATGGCACGTTGATGGCGACGGCCAGCCAGAGCTGCATCGTGCGGTATTGGAAAGACAACACGTCGCCCGCCGACGCCGAGAAGGGATCCTGATGAGCCTGCCCATTCGCCCCGGTATGACCGTGCCCCTCCCCGGGCCGCTGCACAGTCACCGCGAGAAGCTCGCCGAGTTGGCCGACCTTGGCTACACCGACATCTGGTCGGCCGAGAGCGACGGTGCCGATGGCTTTACTCCGCTGGCCCTCGCTGCTGCATGGGAGCCGCGTCTGCGGTTGGGCACGGCAATCATCCCCGCGTACACCCGGTCGCCAGCATGTTTCGCTCAGTGCGTGGCATCAATGGCTGACGCAGCACCTGGCCGCTTTGCAATCGGTATCGGCAGTAGTAGCAACGTCATCGTCGAGAAGTGGAACGGCGTGCCGTTCGAGCAGCCGTACAAGAAGGTGCGCGATGTCGTGCGCTTCCTGCGTGAGGCCTTCACCGGCGAGAAGGTGAGCGGCAGCTTCGACACGTTCGAAGTCAGTGGCTTCCGCCTGGGAGTGCGTCCCGAACAGCAACCCCCGATTCTCGTGGCCGCGTTGCGCGAAGGAATGCTTCGCCTCGCCGGACGCGAGGGTGATGGGGCGATCATCAACTGGCTGAGCCCGGACGATGTGCCTCAGGTGACCTCAGTGGTCCGTGACGCAGCTGGCGGCGAGGAGAAGGAGATCGTCGCGCGCATCTTCTGCTGTCCCAGCGAGAACGCCGAAGTGGTGCGGGCTGCGGCCAAGTTCGCCATCGCCGCCTACATGAACGTGCCGGTGTACGCCGCGTTCCAAGAGTGGCTGGGCCGTGGCCCGGCGCTGCAGGGTATGTGGGATGCCTGGAAGGCAGGTGACCGCAAGGCGGCGCTGGCAGCGATCCCGGACGAGGTAGTGGACCAGTTAGTGGTGCACGGTTCACCGGCACAGTGTCGGGCGACGATCCAGCGCTACTTCGACAACGGAGTGACCACCAGTTCTCTGGCCATTCTGCCGCTCGACCCCGATCTGAAGCACTGGGACGCGGTGCGTAGCCTGGCGCCCAGCGCGAGCTGAACGCCAGGCCAGCGTTGCTGGCCGGCTGCGACTGCGGTTACGCCGCCCGGCGGGTGGGTGTGGAGGGCCTGACCCTGGTGGCGGGGACTGCAGGTGCGGGGTTGGCGTCCGCCCGCAGTGCGGCGAGTTGGGCCTTGATGGAGGCGATACGTGCCAGCCCGAGTTGGCGGGTGTGCTGGTCGAGCCGGAACTGAACCGGGATCTCGGCCGGCGACAGCAGCGCCAGTTGCTCGGGGGCCTGGGTGGTGTGGGTGCTGTGGGCCATACCCCGAACCATACGGAAGGGGTCTCACAAGGTTTCCCGACCTCGTCCGGAGATGAGCGTCAGCCGACGACGATGACCGCGCCGATCACCGAGATGAGCATCACGACAGCCGGGGCCGCGTAGGTCGCCCACTTCGGCACCGGCTTCCAACTCGGTGCCAGCATCAGCCAACCGAGAATGGCCCCGGCGATTGCGCCGCCGACGTGCCCGCCGATCGAGATGCCGCGGATCGAGAACGTCAATACGAGGTTCAGCACCAACGTCATGCCGATCCCTGTGCTGAACACGTTGATGCCGCGACGGTGCAGGCCCACTGCCGCGCCCGCCATCAAGCCGAACACGGCGCCCGACGCGCCGCCGGTGAGGGCACCGCCGTCCACCAGTAACACACCCAGCGAACCTGCCAGCAACGCGGCGGTGTACAGCAGCGAGAACCGCACAGTACCCAGCGCTCGCTCGAGCAGCTTGCCGAGTTGGAACAGCAGCAGCATGTTCATTGCCAAGTGGAACAGTCCGAAGTGGATGAAGCCGGAGGTGATCAGCCGGTACCACTGGTGTGCCGGATAGATGGCCGAGTTGCTGTCCCAGCGGCTCTGTCCCTGCAGGATCGTCTTGCTGAGGCCGAGATCGCCGTGCAGCTTGGTGGCCGTCCCAGCAAACGACTGTGAGTCGGAGGCGCCCATCCACATGAACACGGCGACGTTGATCGCGATGATCGAGTAGGTCACTGGCGTGAGGAGCTGTGAGCTCGCCAGCTTGGCGCGGGTCTTCACATCGGGGCGTGCGGCCTTCGCGCAATCGAGGCAGTGTGAACCAACCTGCGCTTGTACGAGACAGTCGCTGCACGCCGGCTTTCCGCAGCGTGTGCAGCTGCGCCCGGCCTCGCGGTCGGGGTGTCGGTAGCAGCGGTGGAGTGCGGGGTCGGCGGAGGACACCTCGCCAGGTTACCTACCGTGTCTCACGCCAGAGCGCCGATCATCACTGTGATGATGACGATCAGAATGATCGTGACGTTGTAGACCGCGTGGGCCGTCGTCGATTCGATGGTCGCGTCGACCCGGTCGCGGGTGTCGGCGTACCGGCGCAGATACACCCACATGAAGTACGCCCCACCGAGCGACAGCGCGAGGGCGGCGCCGATCGGGATTCCGATCACCGCGTGGATCAACCCGAACTGGACGACCTTCAGCGCCCTCCGCTGACCCGACCAGTCCTCCGCTCCGGTGCGGAACAGTCGTTCCTCTGCATAGGCGAATAGGGGCAGCGCCGGCAGCAGCAGAGTGATGAACAGCACTGGGATCAACCATTCCCACATAGTGCCGGCGGTGGCTTGGGAACTACCGAACACCGGGTTGCCGTCGCCGCCCATGGCGCTCCACCATCCCCAGTCCAACCCCGGCACCTGCATCAGCGCAGTGGCCGCGGCGATGACGGCGGTGAGCAACAGCGGTACGGGCCACAAGTGACGCCAACCGGCGTTGTGCCACACCTTGCGGATGACAGCGCGGCCGTCAGCGCTGCGGGAACGTTGCACGCCTGTAACGAGGCGATACCCCATGAACCCGAGCACCGCGAACGTGAGGACGTTCGTGAGCTGATGACTCAACTGGTGCGGGCGGCGAAGACGTCGGCGCCGATGGGCTCGCCGAGCAGATGCCCTTGCACCAGATCGCAGCCGAGCACACGCAGGCGGCGCAGCTGATCGGCCGAGGTGACCCATTCGGCCACGACCTGCATATCGAGCGCATGGGCCAACTGAATGATGGCCCGCACGATGGGGTCGTCGTTGCCGCTGGTGCCGAGCATGCGGGCCACCGAACCATCGAGCTTCAGCACGTCGGCCGTACAGGTGCGCAGCGCAGTGAGCGAGGAGATACCGGTGCCGAAGTTGTCGAGCGACAGTTGTACTCCGAAGCGGCGCAACGCCTGCAGCGAACGCAGCGTGCCTGGCTGGCCGTCGTTCAGCGTGCTCTCATCGAAGTCGAGCGTGAGCTGATGTGGGCTGAGCTCCATTTGACGGACGGTGGCGAGCACCCGCTCGACGAACGTGCCCTCGGCCAACTGACGGGCGGCGACGTTGACGTGCACACTGAAGCCGCGATCGACGAGGCCGGCATCGAGCCATGCGCGTGCGTCGAGGCACGCCTGACGCAGTACCCAATCGCCGATCGGCACGATCGCTCCGGACTCTTCGGCCAGGTGCAGGAACTGCGCCGGCAGCAACGTTCCTCGCTCGGGGTGGTCCCAGCGCAGCAATGCCTCGGCGCCGGCCACGCGACCGCTGTGGGTGGAGATGATTGGCTGGTACGCCAGATGCAGTTCGCCCGAAGCGAGAGCCCGCTCGAGCCGTGAGGACAGTTCTTTGTGCTGGCGCGATTCGACGCGCATGGCATCGGAGTAGACCTCGCAGCGTGAACGACCGCGGCGCTTGGCCTGATACATCGCGATGTCGGCGTTGCGAAGGAGCTCGACGGCGGCCTCGCTGCCGCCGACACCCTCCATCTCCAGCGCCGGGCAGAGAGCGACGCCGATACTGACGGACAAGTCGACCTCGACTCCTTGCACCATCACGCGGCCGCTGAGCGCATGTCGAATGCGCTCGGCGAGTTCCAGTGCGCTGTGCTCGTCGATTCCCCCGTCGCACAGCACGACGAACTCGTCGCCGCCGATGCGGGCGACGATGTCGGAGGGGCGAGTGGCGTGAGCGATGCGATGCGCAACTTGCATGAGCAGCGCGTCGCCGACATCGTGCCCGACGGTGTCGTTGACTTCTTTGAGACGGTCGACGTCCACGAACAGGATGGCAACGTTGTTGCGGGTGCCGCGGATGCCGTCGAGTGCGTCGGCTGCCGAGCGCTGCAACTTCAAGCGGTTGGGAAGGCCCGTGAGCGGATCGTGGTTGGCCTGCCGGGTGAGCTCCAGCTGCAGGTGTTTGGCGGCCGTGATGTCGCGAGCCACGCCGCCCCAGTACTCGACGAGTCCATCGGGCGAACGCTGCAACAGCAGATCGATATCGAGTGTGCGCTCGAGGCCGTCGGGGCCGCGGAAACCGACCTCGCCCGACCAGGTGCCGCTCTCGTTGCTGTCCATCACGGCGCGGGGTACCTGGTCGCGGATCGCTTGTAGCAGGCCGCGGGCGCCGGGGTCGCGCACAAGATCGAGCTCGTCGCCGACGCCGAACAGCGCACGCGCCGCCGGGTTGGTGAACACCGGCGCTCCGTTGCGGTCGAGGATGATCACGGAGTCTTCAGTGGAGCAGACCACTCCGGTGAGTCGATCGAGGAGTTGCTCGCGGCGAACGTTCTCGGTCTGGTTGAGCGCAGAGCCGCCATAACTGGCCACTCGGTTGAACTCGTCGCGAACGGGTTCGGCATCGATGCGTACCCAGGTCATCTGGCCGTCGCCGTGCCACACACGGAAGTCCAGCTGCACTGGCCCATCGAGTTCGACAGCTCGGCGCCATGCGAGTTCCGCCGACGCCCGGTCTCCGGGGTGAGCGTTGCTCCACGGTGGCAGACCGACGGGGGACGATGTGGACCCGATGACGAGCGCGCCGAATGCTGCATTGGCCGCTGTAATGCGGCCATCGCGGTCAGCCTGGAACAGGCCTACCGGCAGCGAAGGGAGCAACTCGTTGATGATCGTCATCCTTGCATGTCGAGCATTGGTACTTGGTGGTTATCGGTCGGGATCATGCCCGACTGAAGGAACCTGTGACCGAACCTTCGTCCAATTCCGCCGACTGGATCGCATCGATGAGGTCGAGGCCGGCGGCTCCGTCGCTGGAACCTGAGGGCTGGCCCAGGTAGTAGACGGTGATGAGGTAGTTGTGCGTCTCACCTGCGGGCGGGCACGGGCCGGTGTAGCCAGCGACTCCGTTCCCATTCGTGCCCTCGTAGGCGCCGATGGGAACCGTGTTCTCGGCGATGGATGTGCTGCTGGGCGAAAGACCGGCGATTGCCCAGTGGACGAACTCGGGAGCGTCGACGTCGGTGAGTGTGATCGCGATCTCCACGGTGCCTGCCGGAGCAGTACTCCACGACAGTGCCGGTGCCAGATTCGTTCCGTCGCATGTGTAGCGGGGGTCGATCGCGGCGCCGTCACGCCACGGTGCGGTGACCGTGAGCCCGGCCGGGAGCGGCAGCCCGGTGGTGCTGGGCTCCCCGATCCCGTCGGTGACCGATGGGGCGGCGAGCGTCGAGATGGAGGACTGTTGGCCCGGACCGGCTGGGCGCAGTGCGCGCCCATCGTGGCGGCAGCCACCAGCGATCAGGATCACGAGGCAGACAGAGGTGAGCAGGACGGCACGGCGCACGGGGTGCAGCCTAGGTGTCGGCCCACCCGGCCGGGTGGCAGCGCGAGAGGAAAGGTCACGGATAACGTGCTCCCCGTGGCCGATTCGCTCTGTGTACTCACCGTGCATGCGCACCCCGACGACGAAGCGTCCAAGGGCGCGCCCACTCTGGCCCGCTATCACGCCGAGGGTGTGCGCACGGTGCTGGTGTGTTGCACGGGTGGCGAGGAGGGCGACCTCCAGAACCCTGGCCTGCGTGAATCGGGTCAGCCGTTCCATGGGCTGAGCCCCGAACAGGAAAAGTTGCTGTTGGCCCAAGTGCGTCCCGGCGAACTGGCCCGCTCGGCCGAGATCATCGGCTTCGACGAGGTCGTGATGCTCGGTTATCGCGACTCGGGAATGGTCGACAGCGTCGCCAACCAGCATCCTGATTGCTTCCACACGGCTCCGCTCGACGAGGCGGTCGGTCGTCTCGTGGTGGTCATCCGTCGCGAGCGGCCGCAAGTGATCATCACCTACGGCGACGATCAGCGCAGCTACCCGCACCCCGACCACGTGAAGGTGCACGACATCTCGATCCCCGCGTTCGAACGCGCCGGCGACCCAGCCTGGTACCCAGAGGCGGGCGAGCCGTGGCAGCCACTGAAGATGTATTACTCGGTATGGTCGCGTGCTCGGATGGTGGCGGTCCACGAGGGAATGATTCGCCACCGGGGCGAGTCACCGTACGACCAGGCATGGCTCGATCGACCTGGCCACGACGACCGCATCACCACCAAACTGGAGATCTCGGCCTACCTGTCGGCGCGTAGCGGGTCGCTACGCGCTCACGCCACGCAGGTCGACCCCAAGGAACCGTGGTGGTTCGGGTTGTCGGACGAGCAGTTGGCTGATGTGTACCCCTGGGAGGACTGGATTCTGGCACGCTCGCTGGTGGGTGTGCCTGCCGACGGCGAGCTGGAGGACGACCTGTTTGCCGGGGTCAGCGAACGCGTGCTGGGCATCGGCGAATGAGCATCCAGTACCGGGTGGCCTTCGGGAAGAACGACGAGGCCGTCGACGGCCCCGACGATGCCGAGGTCGTGGTGACGATCGCCGCTGGCGACGCATCGCTCGGGGCATCGGTCGCGTTCATGCAGGGCAAGCTGAAGAGCACCGGCAGCACGGGTGTGTTGTTGGCAGCGCTGAGCAACGGCTCGGCAGCGGCGGCGATCAGCCGGCTCGCATTGCGCCCCTGAGCTCTCGATACCCAATGGGCACCGCGCCCGATTCAAGGATCAGCTCGCGCAATGTGTCATCGGAAGTGACCAACTCGTGGTCATCGATCCAGAGTTCTGCAGCAGCCGAGATGGCACGAACCTCAGGGGTGTCGATCACCGGTTGCACATGGATCTCGCTGACACCCGCCGGCAAGTTGCGAATAGCGTCGTAGACGCGCTCGCGGCTACCGGCGCGCCAGTCGTGGTCGAAGTGATCGGGGAACACCACGCCCTCTTCCGCAGCCAGCTTCCTGAACGGGAATCCGGCCTGCTCGGCACTGATGCTGGAGGGCAAGCGGATCGGCAACCGGAACTCGATGGCGAGTTCGAGGTACACGTCGAAGAACTCGGGACGCAGCGTGATGACCGACAGGTGAGGAGCCAGGTGTGTGACGTCGACGTCCCATGCCAGCGCGCGCTCGATCTGGGCGCGGCACTCGCGCAGCACCTCGGCGGGGTCGGCGTGCTGCCACAGGTCGTCGACCTCGCGAGGAAAGCCACCCTCACCCGACAACAGCGACGGCGAGTGTGTGATCGGCCCAAAGCGGTAGGCCTCGTGTTCGCAGTTGAGCGTGAGGTGCACGCCGATGTCGTCGGTGGGCGCAATGCGCATTGCTGCGTGGCGCGCCCATGGTGCGGGCACCATGAGGCTGGCGCATGTGGCGACGCCGTTGTGAAGCGCGTCGAACACCCCTTCGTTCGCTGCGTGGCAGCTGCCGAGGTCGTCGCAGGAGATGATGACCAGGCGCGTGCCAGGCGAGTACCCGAGGCGTTCGGTAAGGGAACGTTCCGAAGCGGTGCTCATCAGCCGAACGCTACCCGCTGCACTTGCCCCACAACCCCGCATCCGCCGCATGCGCATCGTGGGCAGCGTGCACGAACTCGCTGCTGTGGGCAATGTTGGGCGCGATCGTCAGCGCGTGGGCGTATCCCTGGCGCACGATCTCGAGGTTCACGAACGTGCCATCGGCCAGATATACGTAGGCCAGTAGGCGGTCGTAGGGATCGCGTGGCTCCACATCGCGCTCGAGGTACAGCGCGATGCCTTTGGGCAGCAGCGCAGCCGTGAACGCGCTGGCCTCCGGGCCGAAGCACTGCACGGGAGTGTTCGGTTTCTTCGTCTCCGGCGTGTCGATACCGATCAGGCGCACGCGCTCCTTGCGGCCGTGCACGAGCACGTCGATTGTGTCGCCGTCGACGACCTTCACGAGTGTGGCATTCGGTGTGAGCGCGGTTATGTCCGTTGGAGCGCGAGACGGCGGCGTGCCGGAGCACGCCGCCGTGAGGACGATCATCAAGGAGCAGACGACCCACGCGTAGCGCATGGATCCTCTTTATCGTCGAATGCTCAGAGCCGTTCGATGATCGTGCCGGTACCCAAACCGCCGCCGCAGCACATGCTCACGAGGCCGTAACGGCCGCCGGTGCGCTCGAGTTCGTACAGCGCCTTGGTGAGCAGGAACCCGCCGGTGGCACCCAGCGGGTGGCCGAGAGCGATTGCGCCGCCGTTCGGGTTCACCTTCGACGGGTCGGCGTTGACCGCCTTCTGGTACGCCAGCACGACAGAAGCAAACGCCTCGTTGATCTCGAACGTGTCGATGTCGTCGATGCTGAGGCCGGTGCGGGCGAGCATCTTCTGCGTGGCATCGATCGGCCCGGTGAGCATCAACACCGGGTCGACGCCGACGAGGCACGTATCGACGATGCGGGCGCGTGGCTTCAGGCCGAGGGCTGCAGCCCGCTCTTCGGTCATCATCAACACGGCGCTGGCGCCATCGCTGATCTGGCTGCTGTTGCCAGCGGTGTGCACGCCGTTCGGGCGGCCGACGGGCTTCAGCGTCGCTAACTTCTCGAGCGTTGTCTCGCGCATGCCCTCGTCGCGGGCCACCGTGTGGAACGTGCCGGTGAGGTTGCCCTCTTCGTCGCGGTCGGGCGCCTCGACGGTGAGGTACTGGCCGGCGAAGCGATCCTCGGCCCATGCCTGGGCGGCGCGCTGCTGGCTGGCAAGGGCGAACGCGTCGGTGTCGTCGCGGGTGACGTTCCAGAGATCGGCGATGCGCTCGGCACCTTCGAACTGCGAGGTCATCTCGTACTGCTCGAAGTAGGTCTTCGGAATCGGCACACCGAGGCCCAGCGCCTTGCTGCTGTTGCTGCCGATCGGCACGCGGCTCATCACTTCCACACCGCAGGACATGGCGATGTCGACGATGTCGCCCTTGATCAGCGCTGTGGCCAGGTTGGTGGCCTGCTGGCTGCTCCCGCACTGAGTGTCGACTGTGGTGGCGGCCACTGAAAGGGGCAGGCCAGCGCTGAGCCAGGCATTGCGAGTGATGTTGTAGGACTGCTCGCCAACCTGGCTGACGCAGCCACCCACGACCTGGCCGATCGCGGCCGGGTCGATGCCGGTTCGTTCGATGATGGCCCGCTGGACCTTGGCGAGAAGCTCGCCGGGATGAAGAGAGGCGAGGCCTCCATTGCGCTTGCCGATGGGGGTGCGGACGGCGTCCACGATCACAACGTTGGTCATCGCGTCAGCCTACGGTGGCGCCCATGGCCAGCTTCAACCCTGCGTTGACCCCGCCGACGGGCGTCACTCAGCACCGCTTCATTCATGTCATCGGCTCGAACGTGTTCATCGATGATCGTGCTGCCGAGCCCGATTGGGCAGTGCACTTCCTGGGCATGCTCGATGGTGAAGCGTGCTGGGCGGTCGACGTGCCTGCCGGGGAAGACCCGTCGTATGGGGCAGCGGTTGATCTGTATTCACTGCACGGCCGGACATCGGAGGTCGAGTGGGCAGTTGCTGGGCGGGCTGTGCAGCTCGCCGAGTGGTCGCGCACTCATCGATTCTGTGGTCGGTGCGGTCAACCCACCGTGCATTCCGACAACGACAGGTCGATGAGGTGCGCTGGCTGTGGGTTACTCGCCTATCCGCGTTTAGCGCCGGCGATGATCACGTTGGTCACCAAGGGTGATCCCGGCCCCGATCAGTTGGCGCTGCTGGCCCGTGGCGTGAACTTCCGGGGACCGATGTATTCGTGTCTGGCCGGCTTCGTCGAGGCCGGAGAATCGCTGGAGCAGTCGGTGATCCGTGAGGTGCGCGAGGAGGTCGGTATCGAGGTCTCATGGCCCACGTACCAGGGCAGCCAGCCGTGGCCGTTCCCGCACAGTCTGATGATCGGTTTCCGCACTGAATGGGTGAGCGGCGAGATTGCGTGCGACCCCGCCGAGATCGTCGATGCGCAGTGGTATCGCCGCGAGGAGCTCCCCAGCATTCCGCCTGGTATCTCCATCGCCCGCAAACTGATCGACGCCTGGCTCCACGAGGGCTGAGACGGGTCCGGCCGGTGTCAGCGGGCGCAGTTGATGCACTTGGTGGCGGCGGGCAGCACCAGCAGACGCTCGACGCCGATGAACTCCTTGCACACCTCGCACACGCCGTACCCCGGTTCGTCCATCCGGGTGAGGCTCATCAATAACGCTGTCCGGTCATCCTTGGCCTGACGCAGCAAGGCGCTCACCTGCGATCGCTCGAACGCGATGGTGGAGCCTTCGGGATCATGCTCGTCGTCGGTGTTCACCAACGACTGACCGGCGACGATGTCGTCGAAACTGCGAGCGAGCGCGGAGATCTGCTGCTCGAGGGTCTGGAGTTCTGCCATGGCCGCACCGCGAAGCGCGCAGCGTTCGCGCAGGGTAATTTCGCGCATGCTCAGCGGAGCTTGTCGCAGAACCAGTCGAGGATGATCTCGGCGCGCTGACGGCGATGGACGGGTGAACCACTGCGTGACAGCTCGTGGCTCTCACCGGGGAATCGGTAGAACGTGACGTCTTTGCCGAGTAGTCGCAGCGCGACGAACAGTTCCTCGGCCTGGCTGATCGGGCAGCGCAGGTCGTTCTCACTGTGGATCAAGAGCATCGGGCAGGTGATGTCGCGCACCCGTCGGATCGGCGACATGGCCACGTACTGGTCGGGTGCGTCAAGGTGGTTGGGACCGACCTCGACCCGGAAGACCGTGGAGATATCGCTGGTGTACTCCTCCGTGTAGAGGTTGTTCACCGAGCGTTCGCTGCAGATGCCCTTGAACCGGTGGCTGAACCGACCGGCGAGCTCGGTGGCCATGTAGCCGCCGTAGCTGCCACCCTGCATACCCACGCGCTGAGGATCGCAGAACGGGTAGCGAGCAAGTGCGGTGTCGAGTACTGCCATCACGTCATCGACGTCGGCACCGCCCCAGCCGGTGCCCGGGCTGACGTGATGCTGGCTCCCCATGATGGCCTGCCCCCACGACTGCTCGCGGCCCGAGCCACCGCGCGGGTTGCTCATTAGCACGACAAAACCGGCGGCCGCTTGCAACTGCGCCTCATCGAAGAACGACTCGCCGTACTGTGTGTGCGGTCCGCCGTGCACGTTCAACACCACGGGGTAGCGCTTCTCGGGATCGAAACCGGCGGGTCGCATGATCCAGGTATCGATCTCGCCAGAGCCGTCGGTACATGGCACGGCGAAGCGCTCCCAGCTGAAGGGCTGTGCGAGCGCGCGGTAGGCCTCGGCGAACGACGTCAGTCGTCGCGGGCCACCCTCGGCGACCACGAACACGTCCGGCAGTTCGTCGACAGCAGAGGCGATGTAGGCGATGGTGCCGCCCGCTGCGTCGGCGGCCTTCACCGTGATCGCGCCCGAGGTGACCGGCAGCGTGCCGGATCCGTCGGTGGGTACGCGGTACAGGTGGGTCTGCCCGCGGTCCTCGGCTGTGCTGAGCAGCGTGTGGTCATCGAGCCAGATTGGCGCCACCGTGCCTGCCGTCGTCTCAAAGGTGCGGTCGAATCCTGCGCTGACGAATCGGTGGGCACCATCTCGTGAACGGTCGACCACCCCGACCTTTGCGTTCTGGGGAGCGGAGCTGGGGTCGTCGTAGCCGAGGAAGGCAACCTGTGTGCCTGATGGTGCTGCTGTCGCCGCAGAGTAGACACCGGTCTGGTGCGTGACCGCTTGGATCCGGTTGTCGAGCGAGACGACGTGTACGTCGCACGCGAAATCGAGATCCCACGTGTCGTGGCGAGCAGCAGAGGTCACGATCGCGGATGAGTCCGCAGTCCACGACACGCCGCTGTGCTGGAACTCGCCAGGGGTGAGGTTGCGCGGCGAGGCGGTGCCGTCAGCGGGCACCACGTAGAGATGCGCGGGCCGGTCGTAGACCCAGCCTTCGCCGTTGAGTTGGGTGAGGAACCGTTCGATCTTTCGTGGCGCCTGCCAACTGGTGTCTCCGTCCTCGGCGCCGGGTACGCCGTAGCGCTCATCGGGTGTACGGCTGACGAAACCGATCCAGCGGCCATCGGGACTGAAGCGCACGTCGCCCGCCCCGTCCTTCATGGTGGCAATGACACGGGTTTCGCCGGGGGTGCCGAACGGCAGCACATGCAATGTGGTCTCGCGTGTGCGTTGGCTGCGTTTGGAGGTGAACGCCAGGCTGGTGCCATCGGGGCTCCAGGCCGGGTCGCCGTCGTGCTCGCCTCCGGTGATCGGCCGTGGTGCGCTGCTCCCGTCAGCGTTGGCGACCCAGATCTGCGAGTAGTACTCGTTCTTGATCAGGTCGACGCGGGTGACCACGAAGGCGACGTGGCGGCCGTCGGGCGACACTGCGGGCGCCGACGCCTGGACGAGGTTGCCGATGACGCGCTCAGCAATGACGGCATGCGCGCTGTGGCGGCTGATCTGCTCTGACATTTCCCTCAGGGTACTTCGTGCTGCGGGGCAGTCGATCAGCTGGCAGTTGTGACACCATCGCGACGATGGAACCGAATGACCTCCTCGTCCACCTGGCCCGCGACGGTGGCGACTTCGCCGAAGCCTGTGTTGCTGCCGGCATGGACAGCGAGGTGTCCAGCTGTCCCGGTTGGACGATCTCCGACCTGATGTGGCACCTGGCCGAGGTGCACTACTTCTGGCGCACCATCGTCGCCGAACAGCGCGCGACATGGGAGGGGTACGAGCAACCGGAACGACCGGCCGATGCTGATCTTCCCGAGTTCTTCCGGAACGGCCTCGAAGCGATCGTCACCGTGCTGGCTGCTGCTCACCCTCAGCAGGCCAACTGGACGTGGTCGCGCCAGCGTGACGCGGGCTTCGTGATGCGACGGATGGCCCATGAGACCGCCATGCACCTGTGGGATGCGCGACACGCCGGGGATCGTGAACGGGCGATCGACGCGGCACTGGCCAGCGATGGCATCGACGAGTTCCTCGACCACTTCCTCAGTGGCGACGCCGGCACCACCGACGAGGTCGCTGGCAGCGTGCACCTGCACTGCACTGATGTACCTGGCGAGTGGACCATCCGTCCTGCGGATGGTGGCGTGTTCTCGCTCACGCGTGAGCACGCCAAGGGCGACGCGGCGATGCGTGGTCCGGCGAGCGATCTTCTGCTGGTCCTGTGGCGGCGACGCCCGACGGACACGATCGACGTCATTGGCGACGTGGGGGTGGCGGAGCGTTTCGTCGCTCACTCTTCGTTGGAGTGAGCTCAGCCGGAGCGTGGCAGGTCGAGGTGACTGAGTCGCTCATTGAGGAGGGCGGCCAGTTGATCGACGTCGATCTGCCCGTTCTCGTCTGGTGGGTCTGTAACGGCGGACGCACTTTCAGGGGAGGGCGGAGCGGCAACCGCAGGCGCCTCGACCAACGGCACCTGGGTAGTGACCGGCTCGAACGACGCCAGCTTGATCGTGGCTCGTTCGAGCGTCGGCAACTCAGCAGTGATGTCGCGGTGATCGTTGAGCCGCGGGAGTTCGGTGGTGACCGGCGACGGCGAGGTGCTGGTTCGCTGCTGCAGACGGGCAAGACCGCTGCGCAGCTCGATCAACTGTTGTTCGGTACGGTCGGCGTCGGCGGCACCACGGCGTTGTGCGGAGTCGAGGCGGTCGATGCGGAGTGCGAGGTCGTGGAGTTCCTGCTGTAGCTCCAGGATTCGCCGGTCGGACTCCTTGTTGGAGGTCTGCAACTCGTGGCGCACATCGGCCAGCCGCAGGTCGACCGCCTCCAGGACCGAGCGCACAAGGCGTTCGATCTTGTCGTCGGTGGAAGCGTCGCTCATCTCGTCAGCCCTTCCGACCCCTGAGCCAACTGCGCTCGGGTCCAGTGGTCTCGGCGTCATCGGCAACCGTGTGGTCGGCCATCGGCTGGTCGACGAGCATGTCGTCGACCAGGTCCCAGATGTCGGTGGCGACGCTTTGTGGCGCGCCTGTTTCGAGTGTCGCGGTGGTGGGTGTCGCCGTGCGGGTGGGCGCGATGGCCACCGATCCGGTGTCCATGTCCTTCACCGAGATCGGTGCCGTCGCCAAGCGCGGCAGCTCGGGCGGCGTGGGATCGTTGTTGATCGCCGCCAGCCCGGTCGCGGCAGCACCGGTCGAGAGGGGCGACCGCGCACCGAGCAGGGGGAGGTCGATCAGATCGGGAATCGGGGCGGACTCGCCGTTCGGCTCGGCGCCAATGCTCGAGAGGAACGCCGCCGAGTCCAGCGGGGTCAGGTCTGACAGCGCTGAGAGCGATCTGAGCGGGGTGAGCGGGGTGAGGCTCAATGCGGTGAACGTGGACACGATCGGTGCCGAGTCCGGGGTGGGCACCGAATCCATGGAGAGTTCGCCGTCGTTCACCGGCGCGGGCTCCGGTTCGGGTTCGACGACGACCGGAGGCTCCGGGGCGGCGGTGACCTCCAGCGCGACGACGGGCACTGTCCCGGTGGGGATCGGCGACCGCGCCCAGTGGTGCAGGCCGGCAGGATGGTGACGGAGAGGGAACAGCTCTGGTGTGCCGACCGGCTGGTGGGCCACGGATTCCAGCAACAGGTCAGTCGCGTGTTCGATCGTCAACTCAACGACGTCGCGGTCGACGAGCACTTGCCGCTGGAACAGGCGGGCCAGCGAGTCGACCTCGCCGAGGTGCACCGAACCTTGCTCGAGTTGCTCGGCGGTGAGTGCTCCGCAGTTCACGAGCCGTGTCCCGACCGGGGCATCTCCCTGCTTTTCTGCGTAGTACACGCGGCCTTCCCACGAGTACAGGCGGATACGGGGGTCGAGGCCCACCGCCGCCTCGCCGGTGAATCGCTCCGAGCCGACGAGCGCGACGAATCCCCAGATGGGGTCGTTACCGCTGTATGAGCTGAGTTGGCTGCGGATCATGGACCCATTCCTCCCGTGAAGAATCTCTCGGAATGGTCTTTCGACAGATCAAGTGCTGACCTTGAGGTTATTCGGAAGGAACTCTCAAGTTGGCCACCCTGAGGACCGATGAAGTCAGGTCCAGTTCCCTCTGGTGTGACAGCGGGAGCTTCGCGAGACTTCGAGAAATCAACGGGAGGGTGAGTCGATGCTTCGACGGCTCAAAATTGGCGAACGCCTCAACATGCTGATCGCCCTGCCGCTGTTGGCGTTGGTGGCCTTCGCCACCTTGGCTTACTTCGCCGTTGATCAGGCGAGTGTGCGCGGCGACTCGTACAAGTCGCTGCGCACGGCACTCGACCTGCGCGCCGACACCAGCGCGCCTTCGGCCAACCTGCTCGAGTCGTGGGCCGAGGTGAACCGGATCGGCGTGCTCGCGGCATCACCCGACGGGTTCTCGGATTCCGGAATGAGGCGGATCCAAGATCATCTCGCGGTGATCCAGCAGTCGAGGGTGCGCTTCGAGGCGGCCATGTCGTGGTGGGCTGGCCAGCAACTCGACGAGACCACGAACCAGCAGTTGCTGCAGGTCGGTCGCGACGCTGGCACTGAGTTCTTCCAGGCGATCGACTCCAAGTTGAAGCCGGCGATCGATGCCCAGGACGCGGCGGCGGTGCTCGCGGCCGTCAGCGCGATGGAGCCGAAGTACGAGTTGCAACAGGCGGGTGTTGAACGGGCGCTGGTCTGGGCTGTGCCGGAGGTCAACGCTCGCGAGAAGAGCGCCGCCGACGACGTCACGGTGTTCCTGTTCTATGCGTCGGCGGCCACGGCGCTGCTGTTCCTGCTCTCGCTGCTGTTTTCGGTCGTGGTCCGGCGGTCGATCGTTGATCCAATTCGCGGTCTCGCAACGCGAGCCCGCTCGGTCGCCACTGAGGAGCTTCCTGCTGCAGTGCTGGCGACGCAGGAGTCGGCCTCCGTCGACGCTGTACCTCGACTGCCTCGGTTCGAGGTGGACGCCAACGACGAACTCGCCGAACTCGGCGCCAGCTTCAACGCAGTGCAGGACGTCGCGCTCGACCTCGCCGCCGAGCAGGCGATTGCCCGCCGCGTCGTGTCCGAAAACCTGGTCAACATCGCCCGTCGGAACCAGAACCTGCTGGGGCGAACCCTGGGCTTCATCTCGTCGCTCGAACAGGGCGAACGTGATGCCGAGGCGCTCGACAACCTGTTCCGCATCGACCACCTCACCACGCGAATGCGCCGGAACGCACAATCGCTCCTGGTCCTTGCGGGCGCAGAGCCGACCCAACTGTGGTCGCCGCCCGTTCCGGTCGGTGATGTTGTGCGTGCTGCCCTGTCCGAGGTGGAGAACTACAGCCAGGTAGATCTCGGCGATCTCGGTGTTGTTGGCGTGGTCGGCACTGCTGCCGGCGACGTCTCGCACCTCCTTGCCGAGTTGCTGGAGAATGCCACGAGCTTCTCGCCGCCGACGAGTGTGGTGAGCGTCGCCGGTCGTACCGTGGCCGACGGACATCAGCTGGCGATCTTCGACTACGGCCTTGGAATGGCGCCGGACGAACTTCTTGCCGCCAACCGGCGGCTCAATCAGGTGGCTGCCTTCGATCGGGAGAGCAACAAGCTGCTTGGCTTCCAGGTGGTTGCTCGGCTCGCCGCTCGCCACGACATCAAGGTGATGCTCACCACGACGCCCGGCGGTCAGGGCGTCACCGCGGTCGTGCGACTGCCGAGGTCGATACTCGTGGCCCCTGACACCGGGTCGGCCGACGGCACTCCGCTGGCGGACATACCGAGTGCTGCGCAGCGCCTCAGTGAGCCGCTGCCGTTGATCGCTGGAACCCCGGCGCCGACGGTGCTCCCTTTGGCTGGGAGCGCGTCGGAGGCACCCCCGACGATCGCCCCTGCCGCGCTCACCAAGCGCGTGCCCGGCGCGCAATTGCCCCAGCCGACTGCCATCGACGACGTTGGCCCCCCGGTGCGTTCTGCCGACGATGTGCGCAGCACGCTCGCCAGTCTGCAGCGCGGTCTCGACCGCGGCCGCCAGCAGACCGACGAAGACTGACGCCCGGATTCGACGGGACGAGGAGCAACGAACCGCATGGCACTTTCCGAGAAAGCCGACAACGTCAACTGGCTGATGGCCAATTTTGTACGTACTACACCCGGCGTCGAGCAGGCGCTGGCGGTCTCGTCCGACGGTCTGCTCATTGCGTTGAGTACGGCGTTGGACCGTGCGTCGGCAGACAAGTTGGCAGCGGTCATTACCGGGATGCGCTCCCTCGCGCACGGTGCAGCGGGTGAGCTTGCCATGGGCCGCGTGATGCAGGTGCTGGTCGAGATGGCGAGCGGCTATCTGTTCGTGGCATCGATCTCTGACGGGTCGACGCTTGGTGTTGCCGCGGCCCGCGATTGCGATCTTGGGCTGGTGGGCTTCGAAATTGCGCTGCTGGTAGAACGAGTTGGTACGCAGTTGACGCCAGCGCTCGTCACGGAACTGAAGAACTCGATGGTCGCGGTGTGACATGGGGGTGACGTACGATCTGGACGCGACCGTGCCGCTTGTGCGTCCGTTCATCGGTCGTGGCCGCCCGCTCGCACCGGTCACATCGGATCCTTCGCATGGCCCGGACAACCGGGTACGGGCGTATGCGATGACCGGCGGCCGCTCACGCGCATCCAGGCACCTCGAGTTCGAAACGATGCTGCGCACGACGGCCACAGGGTGCGACGCCGTCGCTGCGCTGAAGTTCGAGCGGGCGGACATCGTTCGCCACTGCCAGACCGGCGCCTTGTCAGTGGCGGAGCTGTCCGCGACACTTCGAATTCCCATCGGTGTCGTCCGCGTCGTCGCCGCCGATCTGTTGGCCGAAGGGCTACTGGAAGCGTTCCAAGCGAGCGAACACATCGCTGACGACGTGCTCCTGATCACAAGGTTGATCGCCGGTGTTCGTGCACTCTGAGCCGCTCAACCGCCAGGGGAGCGGCCCGATCCCGGTCAAGATCGTCATCGCTGGCGGGTTCGGTGTCGGCAAGACGACCTTCGTCGCTGCGATCTCCGACATTGCGCCGCTCACCACCGAGGCAGCCATGACGTCGTACGGCGAAGGTGTCGACAACCGTGGCGAGGTCGGTACGAAAACCACCACCACCGTGGCGATGGATTTTGGTCGGGTCGCAGTCGACGACACGATCGTGCTGTACCTGTTCGGTACACCTGGCCAGGCACGGTTCGGCTTCATGTGGAACGACCTGGTTCGGGGCGCGCTCGGAGCGGTGGTGTTGGTCGACAGCCGGCGCATCGAGGACTCGTTCCCGGCGCTCGACTACTTCGAGAATCGCGATGTGCCCTTCGTGGTGGCGATCAACCGCTTCGGTGGTCAGTCGGCCCACACCGTCGATGAGGTGCGCGAGGCGTTGTCGATCGCTGATGATGTCCCGGTGGTTAGCACCGATGCTCGCGGTCGGTCTGCTGTCAGGGACACGGTGCTCAGCTTGCTGGACGTCGTGTTGCTACGAGCGGTGTCCCGCTCCGGCACACGACTACCCGACTGAACGTGCCCACCGGAGCCTCACCAGAGTTGGAGTTGTTCCCAGGTGATGGCGACATCGCTGACGGTCTGCCAGCTGAGCCGGCCCCTGCTCCCGGGTCGGCGAACTTCGACGCGCTCGGGTTTCAGGCTGCGCGCGTTGCCGTTCGCATCGAACACTGTGATGCTGCCGTCGATCGCCACGCCGGACATTTTGCCCGCGAACCAGCGTCCGGTCTCGCCCTTGCGGAATCGAACCGGCTCGCCGGAGCGCAGCCCCAGCTTTCGCAGCGTGGCCGCGTCGATCATGCGCCACCCAGCATGCGCGCCTGGAGTTTGCGCATTCCGCCCAGCCATCGGTCGTAGTCGGCTGTCTTGTTCCGCATGAACGTGAGCACCTCGTCGTGGGGGAGTATCAGGAACGTTTCGGCGCGGATGATGGCGATAGCCACCTCGGCCACCTCGGCGGGTTCGAGCACTCGGCCCGCAGCCCGGACAACGCTGCTGCTGATACCGGCTGCGGGGTCGTCGCCCGCGCGCAGCAGCGCGGTGTTGACACCCTGCGGGCACAGGCAGCTGACCTTCACGCCCGCACCCCCGTAGGTGATGCTGAGCCACTCGGCGAATGCCACTGCCGCGTGCTTGGTCATACTGTACGGAGCGGACCCGATCTGGCTGAGCAGCCCGGCGGCGGAGGCCGTCGAACAGAAGTAGCCCTCACCTCGGGCGAGCCAACCCGGCAGCAGGTACTTCGCAGCCCAACGGTGGGCATGGACGTTCACGTCGAACGCCAACTGCCAGTCCAGTTCGGAAGTGCGCAGTGGGTCGCTGCCCACGCCGACACCGGCGTTAGCGAAGAACAGGTCGATCTCGCCGAAGCGTCCTTCCGCGGTCTCGACGAGGGCCTTGTTGCCCTGTTCCGTGCTGACATCGGCTCGAACTGCGATGGCGCTGTCGGGGCGCTGTTCGTTCAACCGGGCAGCGACGACTGCTGCACCCTCGGCCTGCACATCGGCCACCACCACCCGGGCGCCCTCTGCGTGAAAGCGTTCGGCCAGTGCCTCACCGATGCCGGCGGCGGCACCGGTGACGACGACGTGTTTCCCATTCAGATCCATGTCGGGATCGTAGGCGCTGGCGCTACCATGCGCAGTGGAAGCACACCGCGCGCGATACCTTCGCGAGCAACGTCGATGTACGAAGGAGAGCAGGATGACCGAGACCAACGAAGCCGTCATTGCCGAAGCCCTGAGCGTGATCGACAAGGCACTCGGTCAGATGATGAGCCGAGAGTTGGTGTCGTCTGGTGAAATTACCGACGTGCTGCTCGACGTGCGGTCGCTGCTCACGATGCCTGCTCATCAGATCAAGGTTGAGGCTGTCGCTCACTGAGCCCAGCCGCCGCTGTCGTCAGGCAGCGGCCAGCGCCGTGAAGGCGCGAACCAGACAGTCGCGCAGCAACTCGGGTTCGCTGATTGCGGCGAGGTCGATGTTCACGCCCATGTCGAGGCTGTGGTCGTAGCTCAGCAGCGTGAGGTTGAATGCGACTCCGCCCAATGGGCCGACCGGGTAGTTCTCCAGCATGCGGGCGCCACCCATGAACAGCGGGATCGGTGCACCGCGTACGTTGCTCGTGGCGAAGTCGACTGTCTGGGCCTGCTGGCGGGCGATCCGGGTGATGATGCTGGTCGGCAAGGTGGAAGCGATTGCGGCAAGCGTCTCCATCGATCCGTTGCTCGTGGCCGATCGCGCCGCTCCGGTGGCAGCCTGGATCGCGGCGAAGCGTTCACCGATCGGCATCTCACCGGTGGGCACCAGTAGGCGTGCGAGGTTGAACGCATTGGCGCCAGATTCTTGCGTACGGGTGCTGATCACCATGCTGGCGCGTAGTTCATCGACCGGCGTCCCGAGTGCACGGTGATAGCTGCCGGCGGCTTCGGCCGCAGCGGTGAGGAAGGCGGTGTTCAGGGTGCCGCTCAGCCGTTTGGCGGCGGCCCTGGTGGAATCGAACGGGACGCGCAGCACTTCGATACGGCGCTGCAGCGAGCGTTGCGTCCACAGCGGGGAGCGGGCGCCCTCAGTGTCGGTCAACTGCTGGAGCACCCCGCGAACGGTGTCGGCGGCGGCCGACCCGGCTTCGTGGATTCCGGTGGGGTCGGCAAGCAGGTCTTTGACCTGGCGCAGCAGGCCGAGTGGCATACGCATACCGCCCGACAGCAGTTCGCGCCAGAGGTCTGGTTCCGGCGCATTCTGCGCCTCATGAGCGAAATCGGCGGGGTCGAGCGGCGGAGGGGTGGGCGCATCTGGCTCGAGGTCGAGGTACTGCATCGCGAAGAGCACAGCACCCTCGCCATCGACGATGGTGTGGTGCAGTTTCTGGATGACGGCGCTCTTGCCGCCGCGTAGCCCGTCGACGACGATGATCTGCCACAGCGGGCGAGTGCGGTCGTAGGGATCGCAGGCGATGAGACATGCCAGGTCGAGTAGTTGGCGCATGGTGCCGGGTTTGGGCAGCGCGAGGTGGCGTACGTGGTAACGCAGGTCGAAGTTGGGGTCGTCGACCCACATCGGTGCCGTCAGATTCGCCGCGATCGGTTGAACCCGCTGACGCAGTCGGCGCATCCGGTACGTGGCCTGATCGAAGCGGACCAGAAGGCGTTCAAAGTCGGGCGCCCGGTCGAGGATGGTGACGTTGGCGAACGTGCTACTGAGATGTGGATCTTTCTCAAGACGCCACATCAAACCCTCGGCATCGCTCATCTTGGGATCGAAGCGCGGTAGGTCGGCCATGTTCGGAGAGTACCGGCCTGTGCGACCTCAGAAAGAGCGGAGCATCAGCAGCGTCAGCTGAGCGAGCCCGAGTCCGAGAACCGCGCCGCCGATGATGTCGGTCGCGTGGTGGATGCGGACAAACGCTCGGCTGAGCGCGACCACACACGCGAGGGCGAACCATGCAGGCAGTGTGGGCCACCCGCTCCAGGCAGTGAGCAGGCTGGCGGCAAAGAAGGCGGCCGATGCATGACCGCTGGGGAAGCTGCTGGTGGATGGCGTGCGTACCGGGAACCGCGGGTCGCCGGCCACGGTGGGCCGAGTGCGGCGGAACAACCGCTTGACCCCCTGATTGACGATCAGGCTCTCTGCGCCAATGAGCGCCGAGAACAGGAATGCCTGGTTTGCGTGGTGGTCGCTGGTGAGGCCGCGGATGCCCCCGACCAAGTGCCAGATGAGACTGAAATCACCCAGCGCACTGGCCCCGGTGAACAGCGTGTCGAGCACGTTGCTGCGTCCACGCACGTGCTCGAGCGCTGCATCTGCGCGATCGTCGAACCGGTGAACACCGTCCGAGAACTGACCGCTCATCTGCCCGCCGAAGCCACGAGTCGCAGCGGAGCCTCCGCTGCGGCGCGTGACGGGTCGCCGCCGAACGCGGGACACCACTCTTTGAACGAACAGAATCCGCACAGTGCGCCCTGCTTGGGGCGGAAGTCTTCGGTGGTGCAGGCCTGCTCCACCGCTTTCATCACTGCCTTGGCGCGCCCGGTAATTGCCTTCACCGACATTGCCGATGGTGTGGCGGTGATGACATCGCCCGAGCGCAAGTACATCAGGCGCACCGTGGCGGGACGTCGGCCCAGCACTGCTTCGCACAGGAATGAGTAGAAGTGCACGCCCGACATGCTGTTCTGCTGGTACCTCGGGCCGGGGGCTCGCCCGGTCTTGTAGTCGGTGACGACGAAGTTGCCATCGGTATCGAGTTCCAGCCGATCGATGATGCCGCGTAGCGAGAACGTGTCGATGGGTGCTTCGAGCCGGATCTCGAGCCCGATCTCGTGGACCGTGGTGGGGTCTTCCATCGCGAAGTATCCCTGCACGAGCGACCATGAGTCGGCGAAGAACTCTGCTGACTTCACTTCATCGAGCCCGAGCAGGGTGAACTCGGGGTCGACCCGGTATTCGGCGACCGCCTGATCGAGCGCGGTGCGCGCTGCATCGGTGGTGCGCTCGGCGGCAGGATTGATGAACAACAGTTCCAGCGCGCGATGTACCAACGAGCCTTTGGTGGTGTGCACGCTGGGAGGTTCGGGCAGCTTCTCGATACTTGCGAAACGGAAGGCCAGCGGGCACGACACGAATGCCTCGACTCTGCTGGGCGAGAGGCTCGTGGGGACCGGGTACATGCCGCCATCGTAGGGAAGGGGTGCGCGTGAGTGCCGCCTCGTAGCGCCGGTGCGGGTGGCGCTACTGTGACGAGTGGCACACCTTGGCGCCATAGTGGCGCCGTTCGCTGACCGCCTGGGGGCACCATGCAATCCGACGAGATGATCCTGATCAGCGTTGACGATCATGTCGTCGAGCCGCCATCGATGGGCAATTTCTTCCGCGAGAACCTGCCGGCCAAGTTCAAGGATCGGGCACCGCGGGTGATCCGCCGGGCCGATGGCAGCGATGCGTGGTTGATCGAGGGCAAGGAAGTCTCCACGTTCGGCCTCAACGCAGTGCAGGGCCGACCGGCCGAAAACTGGGGCAGCGATCCGGCGAGCTTCGATCAAGTGCGGCCCGGTACCTACGACGTGCACGAACGTATTCGTGACATGAATGCGAACGGCGTGCTTGCCTCCGTGAACTTCCCCTCGTGGCCCGGACTCGGCGGTCAGTTCCTGATGCAGAACACCGACAAGGAGTACGTCGCCGCGATGACGCGTACGTACAACGATTGGCACATCCATGAGTGGTGCGATCAGTACCCCGGGCGTTTCATCCCCCTGGCGATCTCTGGGTTCATGCTCGGCGCCGACTGGATGGCCGCCGAGATCCGCCGACTTGCCGATAAGGGTTGTCACGCCGTGTCGTGTCACCCCGAGGGCCATCGCTTCGGGCAGCCCGACTTTCACGGCGAGGAGTGGGACCCTGCATGGAAGGCGGCCGAGGACACTGGCAGTGTGATGGTCTTCCACTTCGGCGGGTTCCCCAACTTCATGCCGCGGACGCCCTTCTCGGTGATCCCACACGCGATGCCGTTCCAGACGGCCATTTTCGCCGGCGAGTTGCTGTGGTCGAAGATCTTCCGCAAGTTCCCCAACATCCGCTTCGCGCTGGCCGAAGGTGGCATCGGCTGGATCCCGTACTTCCTCGAGAAAGCAGACTTCGTCTACGACCATCACCGGGCATGGACGAAGGAGGACTTCGGCGACAAGTTGCCTAGTCAGGTGTTTCGCGAACACGTGCAGGGTTGCTTCATCGATGATCTCACCGGTCTCCGGAACCGCGATGCCATCGGTATCGACGCGATCACCTGGGAGTGCGACTATCCGCACTCCGACAGCACCTGGCCGCATGCGCCGGAAGTCCTGTGGAAGTCGCTCGTCGCCGCGCAGCTCACCGACGCGGAGATCCACAAGGTCACCTGGCAGAACGCCTCGCGTTGGTACCAGTTCGATCCGTTCCAGCATCGCCCGCAGGCAGAGTGCACGGTTGGGGCGCTTCGCGCGCAGGCGCTCGATGTCGACACGACGCCCCGTGAATACGGTGCTGCCGAGCACACCCACAGCCTTTCGGGCAAGGCGCTCGGATACCTCAGCACGTCGAACTCGACGGACACGAAGGTCTGATCAGGCGAACGCCTCGATCAACAGCGCGGCGATCTCAATGGGGTGGGTCATCGGGCCGAAATGGTCGAGATCGTCGCGCTGAAGGTAGGTCGCGTTCGGTAGCCGTTCGGCGATCTGCGCGGCAACCTCCGACGGCTGCATCGGCTCGATCCGTCCGTTGATCACCACCACCTCGGTGGTGATCAACGACAGGTGGTCCCACGTGTCGTGGGCGGGACCACCGGCGAACGTCAGCGCCTCGGTCTCGGTGGTGCACTTCAGGTGCACCTGACCGTCGTCATCTTCGCGAAAGCCGTATCGCACGTACGCGTCGAGGGCCGCTGGGGTGAACGTACTGAGCGGCGGTTTCGCCGCGAAGTTCTCCAGCGCTGCCGCGTACGACACAAACGTGGAACGCCGTCGCCGGGCCCCCTGGGCCTGTGGGGTGTTGGCGTAGTCGAAGTCGTCAGCAACGGGCGGGAACACGATCGGCTCGAAGGCCACGATGCGGCGGAACAGTTCGGGTCGGCGGTGAGCCGCGATCAACAGACAGGTGGCGCCCATCGAATGGCCGAACGCATCGATCGGGCCGCCATAGCGCTCGGCGGTCCATTCCGCCATCGCCACGGCGTCGTCGCCGAACTGCTGCCAGTCGAGCGGTCCTGGCGGACGTTCGGTGTCGCCGTGCCCGCGGTAGTCGAAGGCGATGCAGTGGCGCGTGGGAAGCGCCTCAGCGAGGGGTTGGTAGCAGCGACCGTGGAACCCGGTGGCATGCGACACCAGCAGCGCCGAGCCGGCACCGCCGAGGTCGTGCACCGCAAGCTCCACGCCGTCGGTCGACGGCACGATCATCGGAGGGCCATACCGTTCAGTCGTCGTCGTTCTTGCGTCGGCGGCGGCGCCACCAGATGGTGAACGCCCGGTCGAGCAGGACGCCCAGGACGATGGCCATCAACACGGCCCATCTGACCGTCGTCGTCTTCTCGTAGAAGAGGAAGTCGAGCGAGACCTGATGATCGTTGCGGACGAAGACGATGGCGCACGCCACGATGACGATGATGCCGGCGATCAGCGCCACGTTTGGCTTGGCCTTCACGTCGGGCTGGGGTCCGCGTGTGTAGCCCGTTTCTTTGGGGTCGGTCATGACGCGAATGCTATTCGTTCACTTGAAGAACGGCAGGAACATCGCTGTTTCTTCGCCCAGGTTGCTGGGGACGCCGTAGCCGGTCTGATCGGTGACCGTGCTCCAGTTGTCGCGCACGTCTTCCATGGTGAGGCCCTTGTTGAAGTAGCCCTGAGCCTCGGCGAGGAACACTTCGGCCACGCGGCCACCGCCCACGCTGAACAGCTTGCCGCTCACCGGGCAGTCGTCGTGGGCGAGGAACGCCACCAGCGGAGACACGAGTTCCGGCTTTAACACATCGCCCAGCGAACCGAGGATCGTCTCGGTCATGCGGGTCATCGCCAACGGAGCGATCGCGTTGGCCTTGATATTGAACTTGGCACCCTCGACGGCGAGCACGCGAGTGAAGCCGACCAGGCCCATTTTCGCCGCGCCGTAGTTGGTCTGGCCGAAGTTGCCGAACACACCCGCTGCGCTGGACGTGCTGACGATGCGGCCATAACCCTGTTCGCGCATGATGCGCCAGGCCGGCTGGGTGACGTGGAAGGCACCTTTGAGGTGCACGTCGAGTACCGCGTTCAGCTGATCGGGTTCGAGGTTGTGGAACGCCTTGTCGCGCAGGATGCCGGCGTTGTTGATGACGACGTCGACCTTGCCGTAGGCGTCGACAGCGGTCTGCACGATCGCGGCACCACCTTCAGGGGTGGCGACGGTGTTGGTGTCGGCCACGGCGTCGCCTCCCAGGGACTTGATCTCGTCAACTACGCGGTCGGCCGCGCCCTTGTCGCTACCGCTGCCGTCGACTGCTCCGCCGAGATCGTTGATGACCACGAGTGCGCCCCGGCTGGCCATCAGCAGCGCGTGCTGTCGACCCAGGCCACCGCCCGCTCCAGTGATGATGACTACCTTGCCGTCGTACCCGAGTTGATCTGCGCTCATGGCGCGAACGCTACCGGGCCGGTCGGCGTCAGGAGATTCCGAGTTGGCGCAGCGCTTCGTCGCGCAGGTTCTTGTAGTTCAGCTTGCCGTTGGCGGCGCGACCGATGGTGGCAACCTGCAGGACCCGTTTTGGCGACTTGTAGGCCGCGTGATGCTCGCGTACGTACGCGATGAGGGCCTTTTCGTCGAGCATGTGCCCGTCGTGGAGCTGCACGAGTGCAGTGATCGCCTCGCCGAAGCGCTCATCGGGCACACCCACCACCGCGGCGTCATCGATCGAGGGGTGCAGCTTCAGCGCCTCCTCGACCTCCTCCGGGTAGACCTTCTCGCCGCCGGTGTTGATGCACTGGCTGCCACGCCCGTAGAGCTTCAGCGTGCCGTCGGCTTCCACTTCCGCCCAGTCGCCGGGGATGCTCCATCGCACCCCGTCGTGGACGATGAACGTGTCGGCGCTCTTCACCGGATCCTTGTAGTACCCGATCGGGGTGCGTCCGCGCAGCGCCACCCGGCCGCGCTCACCGCTGCCCGCCTGCACTTCGCGTCCATCCTCGGTGAGGACGCGAGTGTTGGGGCCGAGGGCGAACTTGGCAGTGGAGCTGCCGCCGCCGGCCTTGGTGGTGTTTGCCGCCATGCCGATCGCCTCGCTGCTGCCCAGGGTGTCGACCATGATCAGCCGCTGGTTGTGCCGCAGCAGCCCGGCCTTCGTCTCTGCGGCCCAGATGACCCCGCTGGAGATCATGACGCGCATCGAAGAGAAGTCCCAGCGGTCGGGTTCTGCGTCGAGTGCCCGCAGGATCGGCTTAGCCATCGCGTCGCCGACGATCGACATCGTCGTCGCCTTGTAGTGCTGGATGGTGTCGAGTAGCTCCGCCGGATCGAAGTGACGGCCCTGCATGGTGACGATCGAGCCGCCGTTCATCAGCACACTCATCGCGTTGAACGCCCCCGTACCGTGCATCAACGGAGCTCCGGGCAGCACTCGCGGCCCGGGTCCACTGATGCGACCGTCGAACACTTCCCAACCCGGTTCGGCGGGCAGTTTGGCCTTGGAGGAGTTGTCGAGGCTGCCGACCACGTCGTCCTGGCGCCACATCACGCCCTTGGGGAAGCCCGTCGTGCCGCCCGTGTAGATCAGATAGAGATCGTCGCCGCTGCGTCCCCATGGCGCGATGGTGCGCCCGGTCGCGCTGGCGGCGGCGACCTCGTAATCGACCGCCCAGTCGGGGCACGGATCGCTGCCGTCGTCGACCCAGATCCAGGTGCGCACTCGTGGGGTACGGGAGCGCATCGCGTCGCACCGTTCGGTGAACGTGCCGTGGAACACGACCGCCACGGTGTCGGAGTTCTCCCACAGGTACTCGAGCTCGTCGTCGGTGTAGCGGTAGTTGGTGTTCACCGGCGCGAGGCCCGCCTTGTACATGGCGAACATGCTCTCCATGAATTCAGGGCAGTTGTACAGGTAGTGGGCCACCTTGTCCTGATGTTGCGCTCCGCCGGCGAGCAGTGCTGCAGCGATGCCGTCGGCGCGTTGGTCGAAATGCTGCCAGGTGAACACTCGGTCGCCCTGTAACTGCACCACCTCATCTGGCGTGCGGTCGGCGATGCGTTCCCAGATCTCAGCGAAGTTCCATCCAGCAGTCACGGGGTCCGACCGTAGTTGGTGACGCACCGAACCCACACCTTCCCCGTCTGCGTCGCGGCCCGGTCGTCCGTCCTCGGAGGTCAGACCCGCGACACAGACGTTCGGCTGGTGCGGTCGGAGTTGGCTCGGTCCCCTGTGTGTCGCGGCCGTGCTGTCCGTCCTTCGTGGTCAGGCCCGCGACACAAAGGATGAAAAGGGGGAGGGTTAGGGTCGGGGGATGGACTTCCAGTTGCCTGCGGAGGACGATCCGCGCCGTCTCGCGGTGCGCACATGGCTACACGAGCACCCGGCGCCGACGGGCCGTCAGCTCGCCGAGGCCGGATATGTGGCTCCGCACTGGCCCGCCCCATGGGGTGTGGGTGCCGACCCGGTGCACCAGTTGATCATCGATGACGAACTGCGGCGGGCCAAGGTGCGCCGCCCAACGAACCCGATCGGTATCGGGTGGGCCGGCCCGACGATCGCCTACGCAGGCACCGAGGAACAGAAGTTGCGGTACTTGTTGCCGCTGTTGAGTGGGGAGGAGTTCTGGTGCCAACTGTTCAGCGAACCCGAGGCGGGCAGCGATCTGGCGGCGCTCGGCACCCGCGCTGAACGTGACGGCGACGAATGGATCATCAACGGTCAGAAGATCTGGACCAGCGGAGCGCAGTTCGCCAAGTTCGGCATCCTGATCGCTCGCACCGACCCCATCGCTCCGAAGCAGAAAGGTATCTCGTACTTCATCTGCCCGATGGATCTGCCCGGGATGGAGATTCGACCGATCACCGAGATGACCGGCGGACAGACATTCAACGAGGTGTTCTTCACCGATGTTCGCTTGCCCGTGGCCAACCTCGTCGGCGAGGTCAATGACGGCTGGCGATTGGCCAAAGTGACGCTCGGCAACGAGCGTGTGTCGCTAAGCACCGGCGGTGTGTTGTGGGGGATGGGGCCGACTGGCCTTGATCTGGTCGATCTCATCCGCTCGACGGGTCCGGTGACCGACCCGCACCTCCGTCAACGCATCGCTGCGGTGTACACCGAGCACGTGATCCTCGACCTCATCCGTCTGCGCACCCTGTCGGCGCGCGTGCAGGGTCGCCAGCCTGGTCCGGAAGCTAGCATCCGCAAGTTGCTCGCCGACGAGCATGGCCAGCACGTCATGGCACTTGCTCGCGACTGTGTGGGCGCCAACGCGATGTTGCGTCGCGTGGATAGCGACTCTGCTACCTCGGGCTCATTCAGTGGGCTGGGTCAAGGGCCGACACTCGGCGGCCTGCTCGACGCCGGCTGGTACGACGGGTTCATGTTCGCCCCGGCGCTCACCATCGGCGGTGGTACCTGGGCCGTCCAGCGCAACATCATCGGCGAGCGGGTACTCGGTCTGCCCGCCGAACCTGATGCGGCAGCGGGTCGCCCGTGGGCGGAGACACGCGGTCACATCAGCGGCTGAGTTCGTCGCGCAGGCGGCCACCCATTCGAGACATCCAGACAGCGATGGCGATGATCACCGTGCCGCAGGCGATGATCAGCACGGGCACCCGGCCTTCCCCTGGGAAGAAGTGTGTGATCGACCACGGGACGTTGACCAGCAACCCGGCCGAGCCGAACAGCGACATCAGCACCCGACCGGGGGCGGCGCCCAAGGCCAGCAGGCAGATCGCCGTTGCCAGGCCGGCGAGCGTGGCGACGGCCACCGATTCGAAGCCCATCACGGCCGTACCGGCGACGACACCGATACCCCCAAGTATCTCCAGGACCAGGGGGGCGCGAGCCACCCGGCGGTTGCCGATGGAAACCAGACCTACGCCTGCGAGCCATACTGCGGAGCCGGTGAGGATGCCTGCCTGCTGCGAGAAGTACCCGACCGTGGATGGGACGGCTTGGAGCGCACCTGCGCAGCCCACCACGGTGAGGGCGACGCGCACACCGCAGTCGCACACGTCGCCCGGCCAGGCCGCGGGGATCAGGATCGCGCCGACGACGGCGAGCATCAGCGCCATACCCCATCCGTGCCATTCGGAACTCAACATCGCCGAACCGACCACCATCGTTGCCGCCCCGACCAGGGCGGTGAGCTCCGGTGCAGGTGTGAGCGAACGCCACCCGGTGACTGCGAGCGCGACACCGAAGGCCACCAATGTCAGCCCGGTCAGCCCCACGCCTGTGAACTGCGCAACGAACGTACCCACCAGGGTGGAAGCCCCGACGAGCGTGAGTGTCTGCTGGACCGGACGATCACGCCACCACCAGAATGCAGCGTTCTGCACGGTGACCATCGTCGCCACTACGAGCGCCACCTTGTCCGCAGGGTGGAACCCCAGCGCCTTGGCGCCGAGGACGCCGGCGAACACGGCACCGATCGTGGATGACAGCAGCCAGAGGAACCAGCGCAGCCGGGTGAGCGCCGTCTCGCTCTCGTGCACGAGGGCACCAGCCAGCGCCAGGGCAGCAGTACCGCCACCGGTGATGGCCAGCCGACCGGGTGTGGACATGTCAGGCCAGTAGCGAGCCATCAACAACACGATGCCGGCGAGTCCGAGTACGCCACCGAGGTACCCGAGTGCCTCGGCGATGAAGGGGACGCGGCGCTGGGCGGGAGCGGCCTCCAACGCGCTGGTGTTCACTGCGCGGGCAAGTTCGACCGCGTTGTATTCGTACGACCTGATCCGCTCGGACTGTTCGTCCGTGATGAGTCCCGCGGCGCACCAATCCGCAAGTGCGGCGTCAAGCGGGGTGTCGAGCGCAGTGTCGGGCGGGGCGTCCTCAGCGGTTGGAGTTGCCGTCCGCGGCTGGTGCGCCGTGCCGGAGTGTGCGCCGGTGGGGCGTGATGGATGATGGCTGGCCTGCCGCATCCTCGGAGCGAGGCCCATCGGCCCCATTGGCGAGGCGGGATGTCCACTGTGGTGCCCTGCGGCGTACACGCCAGCCAGCACGAGTGCGACCAAGACGAGCGGGGCGAGTCCGATCATGGCGGGCTCCTCTCAGAGAGGTTGTTCTGCGGCTTCAGTGTGCGCCCAGCGTCGCGCCGACACAAGCAACGAGGCGCCCGGAACTCAGCGCGTCACAGGGGAACTGTCAGCTCTAGATGCGCGTCGGGTGCAGGGCCGCGGGTGACGAGGACCGCTCCGGTGATGACGCAGATGCCGCCCAGCACTTCGGCGAACGACGGCGCGTCGCCCAACACGAGCCATGCCACCAACACGCTCGTTGGTGTGACCACGGTGCCGAGAGCCGAGGCCGTGGTGCCGGAGATGACCGTCATCACCCGTGCCATCACGTAGTAAATGAAGGCGGAGCTGGCGGAGCCGAGCCAGATAATGGCCAGCCAACCCTTCAACGACAGGCTGCCGAACTCCCCGAGGTGCGGCGCCTCGAGGCCCAGGATCAGCACTGCCCCGAGCAGAGCGCCAGGTGTATTCAGCCACCACCCGTCATACGACTTGGTGATGCTGCGAGTCGCGACCGTCACCGCTGCCCACGTCAGCGTGGCAAGGGCGATCGCCCCGGCACCCAACAGCGATGTCGAGCCGTGGTCCCCCCCGGCGAGACCGATCGCCGCACAGCCGATCATCGCCGCAGCGAGCCCGGCGAGGTGCACGCGGGTGAGTCGGTGACGTAAGAACAGCACCTCGCCGGCAGCGACCATCGCTGGCATCGTCGCCATCACCACCGCTGCCATTGCCACCGTCACCCGTTGCTGCCCCCAACTGAACAACAGGTGAAACACGACTGAACCGCCCAGGCCGCTGAGCACGATGCGGAGGCGGTCGCCCTTGCGGATCGGCGTGCGCCGCGAGGGACGGGCGGCGATGATGGCGACGTAGAACAGTGCCGCCGTCACGACACGGCCGGTGGCCAGCCCGAGCGGACTGAGTTCACGCAGGGCGATCTTCACCAACGTGAAGGAGAACGACCCGATCGCGATCGAGGCCGCGAACAGGATGAACGCCTGCCGTCGATCGTGGGTGCTGGGGGTTGCCATGGGACAAGGCGACGGTAGCGCTCGGTAGGGTTGCGTGGTGACTCTTGACCAACAACTCGCCGTGCTGGAGACCGAACTCCGCCGCCTGGACCGAGTTGTGGTGGCGTTCAGTGGTGGCGCCGATTCAGCGTTTCTCGCGGCCGTCGCGCACCGCACGCTGGGGCCACAGAACGCTCATGCGGTGACAGCGGTGTCGCCATCGTTGGCTGGCGACGAGGAGGCGGAGTGTCGTTCGCTGGCGGAGGAGTGGGGGCTGCGCTGGACGCCCGTCACGACGAACGAGATGGAGCGGGCGGCATATCGCCTGAACGACACGGATCGCTGCTTCCACTGCAAGGCCGAACTGATGGACGTGGTGGGTCCACTCGCTGCTGCCGATGGGGCGACGGTGGTGCTCGGTGTCAATCTGGACGATCTCGGCGAGCATCGTCCTGGTCAAAAGGCGGCGGTGGAGGCTGGTGCAGAGTTCCCGCTCGTCGTCGCGGAGTTCACCAAGGCCGATGTCCGCGAGGCGTCGCAGTTGCTGGGTCTGCGCACATGGGACAAGCCGGCGATGGCCTGCCTGGCCAGCCGCGTTCCTTACGGCACCGAGGTGTCGGTCAGTCTGCTCGGTCAGGTCGAGCGTGCCGAGGCTGCGTTACGACGCCTTGGGTTCCGCCAGATCCGTGTGCGCCACTATGGCGAGACGGCGCGTATTGAGGTCGGGGTCGACGAACTGCCGCTCGTACTCGCACAGCGAGACGACGTCGTTCGTGCGGTCCGTGGTCAGGGGTATCGCTATGCGACGCTCGACCTCGAGGGGTTCCGGTCGGGGAATCTCAACGGCTGACAGCCTAAAGTGGGTGGTCATGAAGCTCTCGATGATGATCAACTACGCCGGCGGGTTCAAGGAATCGGCCCAGCGAGTCGTGGAACTGGAGAAGGCCGGACTCGACCAGGTGTGGGTGGCGGAGGCGTACAGCTTCGACTCCATCAGCCAGGTCGGCTATCTCTCCGCGATCACCGATCGCATCGAGATCGGCACCGGCATCGTCAACGTGTATTCGCGAACCGCTGCATTGATGGCGATGACCGCGGCTGGCTGCGATTACGTCAGTGGCGGCCGGTTCATCCTCGGCCTCGGTGCCAGCGGCCCGCAGGTGGTCGAGGGCTTTCACGGTGTGCCGTACGAGAAGCCGATGATGCGTACCAAGGAGTACATCGAGGCCTGCCGCATGATCTGGAAGCGCGAGGTGTTCAACTACCAGGGCCAGACCGTGAAGGCGCCGCTGCCCGCAGGTGAGGGCACCGGGATGGGCAAGCCGCTGAAGTTGATCAACCACCCCGTACGCAGCGATATCCCGATCTGGTGGGCCAGCCTGAAGGACAAGAGTGTCGAGGCCACGGCGGAACTGGCCGACGGTTGGCTGCCAATCATGTTCATCCCCGAGAAGTACCACACCGTGTGGGGCCCGCAGCTCAAGGCCGGTCTGGCCAAGCGCTCACCCGACCGCAAGCGCCTCGACATCTCCGCCGGAGGCATGTTGGCGATCGACGAGAAGTTGGTCGGCGACGAGCAGAAGAAGGTGCTCGATCTGGGCCGCCCGCACATGGCGTTGTACGTCGGTGGCATGGGTGCGCGCGGCAAGAACTTCTACAACGACATCGCTCGCGCCTACGGCTACGAGAAGGAGGCCGACGAGGTGCAGGATCTGTACCTCGATGGCAAGAAGGACGAAGCTGCCGCTGCCTTGCCTGCTGAGTGGCTGGAGTTGGCCAACTTGGTCGGCCCACGTAGCTACATCAAGGAGCGCATCGCGGCCTACAAGGAAGCCGGTGTCACCGTGTTGTCGGTGAACCCGGTCGGCCCCGACCCAGTCGGTCAGATCGAACTCCTGCGCACCCTCGTCGACGGCTGATCGGCGAGAACATGTCGCCCACCACCATCGCCCCGCTCAGTGTCCTGATCACGGGCTGCAGCAGCGGCTTCGGAGAACTCGCCGCGCTCACGTTCGCCGATCGTGGGCACCAGGTGTTCGCCACCATGCGCACACCTGGGAAGTCGGCGGCGCTGAATGGTCGCCCCGATATCACACAACTCGCACTCGATGTGTGCGACGCAGCCAGTGTGGACGCGGCGGTCGCCGAGGCCATCCGCCGCGCTGGGCGGATCGACGTCGTGGTCAACAACGCCGGTATCGAAGTGTTCGGAGCGGTGCACCTCGTCAGCGACGATGAGGTCCTGCGACAGATGGACACCAACGTGCTGGGCGTCATTCGCATGGTCCGAGCCGTGGTGCCGCACTTGGTGGCGAATGGCGGCGGGGCGATCGTCACTGTCGGCTCGATCGCCGGGCTGGTGGGTACGCCGTACGGCGGTATCTATGCGGCGAGCAAACACGCAGTGGAGGCACTCACCGAGGCCATGCACTTTGAGCTGTCGCACCTCGGAGTTCGCGTGAGCGTCGTCGAGCCGGGGCAGTTCGCCACAGCATTGGGCGACAACGGTGTCCACGCCGCGGGGATGATCGAAGGAAGCCCGGAGGCGGTGCGCCGTGATCGGTTCCGCACCGCCCAGCGCACGCTCGTCAACGGTCAACCGGCTCATCCGCAGGCCGTCGCCGACGCGATCTACTGCGCTGCCACAGAGCGACCGGGCAAGCTGCGGTATCTCGTCGGCGCCGACGCGGAGTTGATCGCGGCGACGAAGGCCGCAATGTCCTTCGAGGACTTCGACGTCACGATGCGCGCCGCGCTCGACTTCCACGACTGAGACCCTGGCCACCTTGCTCGTCGACGCCCGACCCCTGAGGCGCTACGGTGGGCGCACTCGTCGTTGGAGAAGGTGAGAGACAGCGTGACGCTGCTCGATGTTCAGAACGTGACTGTGAACTTCGGTGGAATCGTGGCCCTTGATGGGCTGTCGTTCGCCATCGAAGAGGGACATATCTGCGGGCTCATCGGGCCCAACGGTGCGGGGAAGACGACGATGTTCAACGTCGTCAGCCGTATTTACCAGCCCACCGCCGGCTCGGTGTTGTATCGCGGCACGGAGCTGCTGCACGTGCCTGCGCACGGGATTGCCCGGCTGGGTATCGCTCGCACGTTCCAGAACCTGGCCCTGTTCCCGACGATGTCGTTGTTGGAGAACGTGATGGTCGGCGCCCACAGTCAGGGCCGTATCGGCTTCCTGCGGGCGATCACTCGTATTGGCGCCGCCGCCGACAACCGTCGCACCCGCGACTTCGCCGGTGATCTGCTGCAGCAGTTGGGTCTCGGCCATCTGGCGTTCCGCCCTGCCGCTGGTCTGCCGTTCGGCACCCTGAAGCGGCTGGAAATCGCTCGTGCTCTGGCGTCCCGGCCGAAGTTCCTGTTGATGGACGAACCCGCCGCCGGTCTGCCGCACGGTGAGGTCGACGAACTCGGCCACACGATCCAGTCGATCCGAGATGAGTTCGCACTCACGGTCCTGCTGGTGGAACATCACATGTCGATGGTGATGGCGATCAGCGACCGGGTGGTGGCGATGGAGTTCGGTCGCAAGATCGCCGATGGCACACCCACCGAGGTGCAGAGTAACCCGGCGGTCATCGAGGCCTATCTGGGGAGTCCGACGTGACGTTGTTGAGCGCGCGAGGCCTCACTGCCGGCTATGGACCGCTGAAGGTGCTGGAAGGGATCGACCTCGACGTCAACGAGGGCGAGATCGTGGTGATGCTCGGTGCGAATGGTGCGGGGAAGACCACCACCATGCGGGCCATCAGCGGCGTCATCGCCCGGCACGGCGAGATCACCTTCGGCGGCCACAACATCCAGAAGGTCGGTCCCGATGCCATCGTCCGTGCTGGAATCGTCCAGGTGCCTCAGGGACGGGGAACATTCCCGGAGTTGTCGGTCGAGGACAACATGCGCGCCGGTGCCTATGTGCGCCGCGACGGTTCGGGTGCGGTGCAGGCCGATATCGCCAAGTGGTTCGAACTGTTCCCGCGCCTCGCTGAACGCCGCACACAACGTGCGGGCAGCCTCAGCGGCGGCGAGCAACAGATGCTCGCGATCGCCCGCGCACTGATGAGCCGTCCTCGATTGCTGCTGTGCGATGAACCCAGCATGGGGCTGGCGCCACTGATCACGCAGGAGCTGTTTCAAATCATCGAACGTCTGAACCGCGACGAGGGATTGTCCGTGCTCTTGGTGGAGCAGAACGCCAACCTGGCGATGCACATGGCCAGCCGGGTGTACCTGCTGGAGACGGGACGGATCGTCGCCAGCGGCACCGCCGCCGAAATCGGCGCGGACGACACGATTCGCAAGGCGTACCTGGGGTTCTAATGGCACTGTTCCTGCAACGACTCGTCGACGGCCTCAGCGAAGGCAGCATCTATGCGCTGCTCGCGCTGGGCCTGGTGATCATCTATCGCGGCACCGGCCACCTCAACTTCGCACAGGGCGAGATGGCGCTGTTCAGTACCTACGCCGTGTACCAGTTCGGCGAGTGGGGTGTGCCGATCGGACTGGCCGTGCTGATGGGCATGGCGGTGGGCTTCGTGCTGGGCGCCGGCACCGAGGTGGTGCTGGTGCGCCCGATCAGCAGGAAGTCGCCCTTCGCCGTGTTCATCGTCACCATCGGTCTGTTCCAGTTCCTGAACTGGCTCGACGGCGCGCTCTGGGGCGGCCAGCAACTGCCCAGCTCGGCGATGGGCAGCAAACAGGGCAAGTTCCCCAGCCTGTTCCCGAACAACCCCACCGACTACTTCAACGTGTTCGGCGCCGCCATCAAGTGGCAGTCGTTCTGGATGCTGGTGCTGGTGTTGGTCATCGGCGGCGGCCTGTACGTCATGTTCAACTACACCAAGCTCGGGCTGGCGATGCGCGCTGTCGCCTCTAACTCAGAGAGTTCGAAGTTGGTGGGCATCCGCACCGGCACGGTGCTGATGGTCAGCTGGGGCATCGCCGCCGCAGTGGGTGCACTGGGCGGGGTGGTGTACGCCGGTCTCACCACCAACGTGAACCAGAGCCTGATGTTCTCGGTGTTCATCTACGCCGCGGCCGCGGCCACGTTGGGCGGGTTCGACAGCCCTGGCGGCGCCGTCGTGGGCGGCTTGGCCATTGGAGTCATCCAGAACCTCGTGGCCGGCTACGCCGACGAGTGGGTCGGCCAGCAGATGAAGGTGGGAGTGGCCTTCCTGGTGATCCTGGCGGTGCTGCTGTTGCGGCCGGCCGGTCTGTTCGGCACCTCGAAGGTGGAACGAGTATGAGTCTGCCAATCCATCTCCGGTCCGGTGGCCTGCCCAGTTGGGCGATTCGAGTGGGGGCCACGCTGTCGGTGGCAGGTCTGTTGCTCTGGATCCCCACCCACGGCAGCGACAGCCTCATCGACACGTGCACCACGGCCACCATGCTGATGGCCGCGGCGATGTCGTTGAACCTGTTGCTGGGATTCACCGGACAGATCTCGCTGGGGCACTCGGCGTTCTTTGGTATCGGTGTGTACACCACGGCTATCGGTGTCACTCGGTGGGGCTGGAGCCCGTTCGTCACCCTTCCGGTGGCCTTTGCCGTGGCGTTCGTGGTGGGCGTGCTGGTGTCGCTGCCGGCGCTGCGCATCAAGGGCGTGTACCTCGCGCTGGTCACCCTGGCCTTGGGCCTGGTGTTCCCCGCGTTCGTGAAGTGGCCCAAGATCGAGTGGCTCACCAATGGTTCGCGTGGCCTCGACAAGACAGGGTTCAAGTTCAACAAGGCGAACCCCACGTACGAACTGTTCGGCTGGAACCCGTGGGGCAACCTGCGCGGGCAGAACGTGAAGCCGTTCTACTTCTGGGTGGGTGTGTCGATCGTGGCGCTGGTGTACCTGGTGTGCCGCGGCATCGTGAAGAGCCGCATGGGACGCTCGTTGGTGGCCATCCGCGACAACAGCACTGCGGCTGCGGTGATGGGCGTCAACCTCGCAGTCACCAAGGGCATCGTGTTCGGTCTCTCGGCGGCCATGTGCGCGTTGCCGGGGTCGCTGTCTGCCATCCGCACCGGCACCGTCACCCCCGACTCGGCGCTGCTCACGGTGGCCGGCTCGATCACGTTCCTGGTGATCATGGTGGTGGGCGGCTCCGGTTCGTTGTGGGGGCCAGTGCTGGGCGCGGTGGTCTACCAGTTCATCATCGAGCGCACCAGCGGCTGGAGCGATCCGAACAGAATTCCGGGTGCCGTGAGGCCCCTGTTCAGCTGGTCCGACGTGGCGCCCGGGAGCGGCATCTTCGCCCTGACGCTGATCCTGTTGATGTTCTTCGCACCGTTCGGCATCGTCGGGCTGTGGCACAAGGCGGTGGCAACGGTGGTGACCGTCGTGCCCAAACCGGCTGGCACGGCTAGCGTTGTTCACCAGGAAACGGCACCGCCCGAATCCTGACCGGAACACAACAACCGGACCACCCAAGGGAGAGCGAATGAAGACCGGACAGAAGTCCACTCGACTGCTCGCAGCGATTTTCTGCGGGTCGTTGGTCGTTGCTGCGTGCAGCGACGACAAGAAGAGCAGCGACGCCACCACCACCTCTGCAGCGCCCACGCAGTCCACGACCGGTGAGACCACCGTCGAGACCACTCCGCCTGCCACGACGTGGGCCGTTGACACGGCCGACTGCGTCGACGCCGATGCGGCCAACGCGAAGATCGAGGGCACCATCAAGATCGGCGCGGTCATGCCGCTCACCGGCGACACCTCAGCCGACGAGGCGTTCTCGCCTGTGGTCGCTGGCTGGAAGGCGTACATGGATTACGCCAACGAGACCGGCATCCTCGGCGATGTCAAGATCGAAGGCATGGTCGAGGACGACCAGTACAACAAGGACCTCACCCCTGGCGCAGTGTCGAAGCTGATCGATGAGGGCGTCAGCGTCTTCTCCGGCATCCTCGGCTCGCCGAACAACCTGGCAGTGCGCGACACGCTGAACGAGTCGTGCATCCCGCAACTTGGCAACCTCACCGGTCTGCCGGCCTGGGGCACCGACGTTGCCGACTATCCCTGGACCACCGGTCAGCTGGTGCCGTACACCGTGGAATCGCGTGTGTACATGCAGTTCCTGAAGCAGCAGTTCCCCAACGGTGCCAAGGTGGCCCTGTTCTACGTGAATAGCGAATTTGGTCAGTCGTACGCAGACGTCATCAAGGCTGAAGGTGCCGACTACGGCCTCGAGATCGTGGCCGAGGAGACGATCGAGCCCACCGACACCGCCCCGCCTGCCGGTCAGCTGACGTCCATTGCCGACGCCAAGCCCGACGCAATCGTCGCGGTGCCGCTCGGCGCCGGTTGCATCACCTATCTGGCGGCCCTGGCTGACAAGAAGGCGCAGACCGCGGGCTGGGAACCGATGAACATCGTCACCAACACGTGCGCCAGTGCACTCATCCTGGCCGTGGCCGGTCCGAACGGTTCGGGTCTGTACACGTCGAACAACCTCATCGACGTCGCCGACCCGGCCAATGCCGCGATGCCCAATGTGAAGACGTATCTCGACTTCATGACCAAGGCAGGTCATGCCGACATCGTCACCACGGCGACTGCCGGCTGGTCGACCGCCGAGACCACGGTGGCCATCCTGAAGCAGGCAATGGACTCGCCCGAGGGCCTCACCCGCGCCTCGATCATCAACGCCGCCCGCAACTTCGACTACACCCCGTCGATGGGCCGCCCCGGCGTGGTGTTCAAGATGAACGGCGAAGCGGACACGTTCATGGCGGAGTCGCTGCAGGTGCTGCAGTGGAACTTCGACACGAAGACGTTCGCTGCCAAGGGTGATCTGATCACCGACTTCGAGACGAAGTAACCCGCCTCGTTCGTCGATCTCTGATGGCAACGGCCCGCCCGCGAGGGCGGGCCGTTCCGCGTCCGGGGTCAGGTGACACGAAGTCGACGGGCACGGACGAGCGACTCCACGGTGAGCACGATCAGGCCGATCCACACCAGTGCGAAACCGATCAAGCGGTCGGCGGGCATTGCTTCGTCGTAGATCAGCCAGCCGATCAAGAAGTTCATCGTGGGGACGATGTACTGCATCGGGCCAATGATGGTGAGCGGCACACGGTGCGCAGCGAACGCGAACAGTATGAGTGGCCCGGCGGTGGCGAGGCCGGTGCAGATCGCGAACGCCAACTGCCCGTTGCTGGCCGAATGCGGAATACTGCCGACTCGCCCGGCAAGGGCGACTGCGATGACCAGTGCCGGGGCGACCAGCACGAAGGTCTCTGCCGCCATGCTGTCGACGGGGGACAGCGGCACCTGCTTCTTCATGTAGCCGTACACCGTCCACGACACAGCGATCGCGAGGGCCAACCAGGGCACTCGGCCGTAGCTGGCGGTGAGTACCGCTACTGATGTCAGGGCGAATGCGATCGCAACCTTCTGCGCCAACCGCAACGGTTCGTGGAGCACGATCACACCCACCATCACCGTGCCGAGTGGTGCGACGAAGTAGCCGAGCGCGGTCTCGAGCACATGATCGTGCACCACCGCCCACACATACGACGTCCAGTTCACCGTGAGGAACAGCGAGGTGATCGTGACGGTGAGGAGCAGGCGCCGGTCGCGAAACACGGCGATCACGTTCTGCCAGCGATGTGTGAACGTGAGCACGGCTGCCATCACCACGGCGGACGCGACGATGCGCCAGCCAATCAGTTCGAACGCATCGAAATGCTCGAGCTGTTTCCAATAGACGGTGAGCAGTCCCCACAGCGAGTAGGTCGTGACGGCAACGATGATGCCGTTGCGCTGTTCATGGTGTGGTTCGCGATGCATTCAGACGTGCGTCTCCAGCGCTGTACCGGGGTGACGAGCGCCGATTTCGTGTCGAATCGGGCTGTCCAGATCAGCGGGGTGGTCGACGCCGACTGCGGTCATTGATGACCACGCTACGGGGCCCTACGCATTGAAGCTGGGAGCAGCATCCGCGATGTGAGATGGGGCCTTGGTGAACTTGTGACTGTTGAACGGTCCGAGTCCAAGGAGCCCCCCGTGGGGGAAGGTAGCGCAGGAGTTGTGTGGTTCGCCGCGCCCGGCCGCCGGACCCGAGCTGCGCACCCTCGGCAAGACCCTGCGGCGTTTGCGCAACGAGATCCTTGCCCACCACACCACCGGCGCCGTACATCCTTCCCGAGGTGGTCCGCACCTTCACCGGTGTGCATGCCGAGGCGCAGCTTCTTGTCGAACGGAAGGTGGTCGCTGGATCGGGTGAGCGATCTCAGCCGAGGCGCAGGGTCTCGAGCGGTTCGAGTCGGGCGGCGCGTGCAGCCGGATAGAGGCCAGCGACGACCGAGATGACCATCGCCAGCAGCACCCCGAGTGGCACGAGCATCGGCTGCAGCGTGAACACCCAGCCGGCGAACCAGACGCCGACGCCGATGGCAGCGACTCCGACCGCGACGCCGAGGAGGCCGCCGAGGAAGCCGACGGCGATGGCCTCGAGAATGAATTGTCCGGCGATCGTCGAACGGGTGTGGCCGAGCGCTCGACGAATGCCGATCTCACCAGATCGTTGGATGACAGAGATCGACATCACGTTGGCGATACCGATGCCGCCAACGATGATCGCCAGTAGGCCCATCGAGACCACGATCAACTGAAGTTGCCGGTCACTCTGCGCAGCGAGTTCGAGTGCCTCGGACTTGAGTTCGGTCTGCACCTCGTCAGGTCCACCGAGATTGATCGCGACCTTGAGTGCCTCGGACGTGTCGTCCTCGCGACCCTCGACCGAGCGCACGTAGAGCTTGTTCGGGAGCACGACGTCGTCTTCGATGGCGGCGTCGTCAAGGAAGTCGTCGGATGCGGCGGCGTACGAGACGAAGACTGCGGTGTCGAAGCCTGGCTCCAGTTCAACGTTGTCCATGATGCCGACGACCGAGTATTCGAGGCCGTTGAGCAGGAGGGAGCGGATCTCGCCGGGCAGCACATTGAACTCGCGGGCGAGACCGATGCCGATGACTGCTGATCGCGATCGAGCTCCCTCATCGAACTCGTTGAGCCACCTGCCCGCGATCATGTCGACCTCGAGTACGTTCGGCAAAGCGGTGTCGGCCGCGAGCACCGGCACCGGGACCGTCTCGAAGTTTTCCGTCGCCTCCTCGTATGGCGAGACGATGATGTTCTGCATCTCGAGCACCGACGACACACTCTCGGCCGTGGTGACGGTGAGGGCCCGCTCCGCAGCGTCCTTGGGCAACTTGGCGTCCTCGCCGCCGAAACTGCTGGCGGCTGAGGCCTCGATGAGGTTCGTGCCCAACTCGTCGACCTTGCGCTTGAGGTCGCCCTTCGCGCTATCGGTCAGACCAACGGCAGCGACGATGGCAGCGACTCCGATGACCGGGCCGAGCAGGAGGAGCGCGGTGCGCATCTTGCGCGCAAACAGTCCGGCGACAGCCACGCTGATGAGGTCGCGCATCCTGTTCATGGGACCGCCACCGTCACCGTCTCATCTTCGACAATCTCGCCGTCGCGCATGCGCACCCGTCGCCGCGCCGCCGCGCCCACGTTGGGGTCGTGCGTGACGAGCACGATCGCTCGCTCCGGCGACTGTAGCGAGGCGAACAATTCCATCACGTGTTCAGCGTTGCGAGAGTCGAGGGCGCCCGTCGGCTCGTCACCGAGCACGATGCTCGGTTGCGTGACGAGGGCCCGAGCAAGCGCGACACGCTGTTGCTCGCCGCCGCTCAACTGCACTGGTCGATGGTCGTGGCGGTGCGACAGTCCGACCTGATCGAGCGCCGCGAGCGCACGTTCATGCCGTTCCTTCGCGCGCAGCCCTCGATAGAGCAGGGCCGTCCCGACGTTGCTCGCCGCATCGAGGTGGGGGATGAGGTGGAACTGTTGGAACACGAAGCCGATGCGGTCGCCGCGCACGCGGCTGCGCTCGTTATCGGGAAGTGAGGTGACGTCGATTCCGCCCACCTTGATGACACCTTCGGTGGGTACGTCGAGGCAGCCGAGCAGCCCGAGCATGGTCGATTTGCCGCTACCCGAGGGACCCATGATCGACATGAAGTCGCCCGGCATGATGCGCAACGAGACCTGACGCAGTGCTGCTACTGCCGCATCGCCATGTCCGTAGCTACGGGTCACATCGATCAGTTCGAGCAGCGGCTCGACGGGGTCGACCACCATCGACATCAGCTCAGTTGCCTGTCGCCACGTCGGCCTGCGGATCAACGTCGACAACGACGAGTTCGTTGCCCGTCAGGCCCTCGACGATCTCGACCCACTCTCCGTCGACGAGGCCGATGGTGACCCTCACCCGCGTGATGGTGCCTGCGTCGTTGACGACCCGTACCTCATCGCCGCCTGCCGATCGCAGGACCGCAGCGACCGGTACGGCCAACACGTTCAGCCGTTCGGACAACGTGACGTCGATGGTCGCGCGCGCACCGTCGACAGCAGCGACGTCGCCCTCGACGGCGATAGTGCCCTCGTACAGTTCGGAACCGTCATCGGCAATGGTGGCGTTCTCGTCGAGGGTGGCGATCGCACCATCGAGTTCCTGGTCCGACGAGTCGAGGCTCACCGACACCTTCTGCCCGATCTCGAGGTCCGCACGTTCCCCAGCAGTGACCGACAGCGTGATGGTGAAGTCGGGCTCGTTGAGCGTGAGCACGGGTGAACCCTGCAGCACGAACTCACCTTCATCGACGAGCACGGTGCCGACACGCGCAGGCCAGTCGGCAACCACCATGTCGCTCGGCAGGAAGATGACATCGTCGTCGATGGTGCTGATCGTGACCGACACTCTGCTGTTGCCAGCGCGCATGATGACGGTGCCGGTGAGCGTCTTGTAGTCGGTGCCTGGCTGCGCAGTGCCACCCACCTGGTAGTTGATCGACGTGTCCTCGGTGACCGGGGCATCGGCGATGATCGTGAAACTGGTCGAGCCCCCCTCCGAGATCGAGCCACCGCCGGCGAGGGTCAACTCGGGCAGGTCCGATGACACCAACTTCACCGTGGCGGTGCTCGGGCTGCCGAGTTGATAGTCGGCGGTGTCGACCACCGACAACACGATCGACTCGTCACCCTCGACGAGATCGTCGCGTCTCGTCTGCACCTGCAGCGTCGTCGACTTCTGCCCGGCAGGGATCGTGATCTCGTCGAGGTCGAGTTTCGCCAGGTCGATGTTCTGCTGCGCGGATCCGGACAGGGCGACCGAGAGGTCGAGGTCTTCGTTGCTCTCCACCGTCGTGCGGAGCGTGAACGTCACCGAACTGCCCTCGTCGACCGTATTCGTCGACGCATCGACCGTGATGTACGACACCAGGTCGTCGCCGTTGGCAGCGATGCGCACACGCACCTGGTCGGACGGACCGACGATGTAGTTGGGATCGTTGCCGAACTGGGTGGTGATGGTGACGGTGAGGTCTTCGCGTGCCTCCTTCACCTGATCGACCCACACCGGCACGGTGACCGTGACGGTGGTCTGGCCGGCGGGCATGACGAACGAGTTGTCGATGGTCTCGTAGTCGTTGCTGCCGTTGTCGCGCGTGCCGCTTGTCGCGCTGCCGCCGATGGTGAGGTCGACGCTGGTGTCGCGTTCGGGTGCGGGGGTGGCGGTGAAGGTGATCGTGACCGAATCGCCCTCGTCGACGTCGAGCGCCGAGGCGCTCACTTCGATGACTGGCTTCGCCGGCGTGCCGACCTCGACCGGGCGAGGCAGCAACGACCTGCGTGCCGATGAGGAGAGGCGTGCTGCTGCGAATCCCGACGGCGCAGCGACAGACGGATTGATCGTGTAGGCAACCGTGTTCGACTTGCCAATCTGGTAGCCGTTGCTGTTCGAACTGAGTCCGACCGTGATCGTCTCGACCTGCTCGGGGGTGGCGCCGCCGTAGTCGCGGTCTCGTTGCCATTCGGCGAGCGCCCGCCGCGTCTCCTCGGTGAACAGTGTGTCGATGTCGCGGACGTCGTAGCCGCCGGCTGCGAGGATGGTCTCGAGCTGCTTCACATCAGGACCCTCGGAGCCGACGTCGAGTTGGCGGTAGAAGGCGAAGTCACCCGACACTGCGACGGCGGTGCGGCCATCGAGGGCAAACAGTTCGTCACCGGTGTCGACCGTGTCGCCATCCTCCACCGAGACGTTGCTCACCTTGCCGTCGACCGGAAGGTTGATCTCCTGGATCTCTTGGCGGCGCACCTCACCGTTGATTGTGACCATGTCAGTCAGGTCGCGCCGTTCGACCGGTCGCGGCACGATGAGCAGTTCGGCGCTCGCTGCATCGTCGGAGGTCATCTGGCCAATCGCGACACCCGCGAGGATCAGCGCTACGACGCCAACTGAAATCATGGCGATCAGTCGGGGCTTCTTCATCTCTTCGTGCTCCTGTCAGGGTCCAATGTTCAGGCCCGAGAGACATTGATTGATGTCCCGCTCATCGAGTTCACCGTCGGCGTTCTGGAAGACGGACGGCTCGAGCAGGCCGATGTCGCTCGTGCGAGTCTCGATGGTCCAGCCTCTGTCGATGAGGCAGTCGCGCAAGTTGACGAAGGTCTCGTTGCGCGTCTGAACCTCCTCTGGAGTGAGCGAGGAGCGCGTGGCCTCCACCTCGGCGAGCACGTTCACGATGTCGGATCGGGCGGCGCAGGTCTGGATGGTCTCGCTGTAGCCGGGTTGCAGGTAGGCCGGGTTACTCGGATCGCGGAGGTCGCCCTCGATGGCGAAGCCTTTGTCTTCGATGCACGTGCGGAACTTGCCGAACGCGTCGAACAGGCGCAACTCGGGCGGCCTGTTGTCCTGGTTCTGTGGCACGGTGTCGCCGCTCGCCGCGTCGTCGCCGGGTGGCACGGTGTCGCCGCTCGCCGCGTCGTCGCCGGGTGGCACGGTGTCGCCGGGCACGGTGGCGATCGTGGACTCGATGGCGTTGCGCATGGCAGCGACCTCGGCGGGGGTCATCACCTGCACACCGTCGGCGGATCGCACAATGATGGTGGAATCCTGTTTGCCGCAAGCGCTCAGCAGCAACGCCGCAGCAGCGGTCACCCCGAGAACCAAATGTGCGGCTCCCCGGCCACGCCCCACATGCATCAAACGAGAGTAACAGTCAGTCCATCGCCGCAACGACCCAGTCCCACAGTTGTGCGCGGCGCTCGGGTGTATCGGTCTTCTTGGTGCTCGGCAGTTTGTGGATCGACCGCGGGCGGCGATCGAGCCAGAAGCGACCGTTCGACTCGAGGGGTTCGTTGTCGTCGGCGGCCAACCACACGAGTGTGTCGGCACCCTGCTCGGGGGTGCGCAGCAGCGGACCCATCAACTTGGCGAAGGTCGGGAGCGATGCGTCGCCGCACGTTGCTGTTGACAACCGTTCTCCTGTTGGCCGCGTGTTCGAGCAGTGGTGAGTCGGTGGCCGTCCCGATGGTGGAAGGTCCGATCACCGGCGGCTGCCCAAGGCAGACGCACCCAGTCACACGACACCGAGCCCGACCCAGGTTGATCGCGTAGGGCTCGCTAGGGGAGCGATGACCGCAGGAGCGCGCTGCGGAGGGTGGGCGATTCCGAAAGCTTCGTCAAGGCCGTTCAAGGGCACTGGCCGGTCGTCCGATGCACGTGCATGAGGCAGATGCAAGGGTTGACGCCGCGGCTGCCCGACCTCGAGTCGGGTGGACCGCCGAGTTCGAATACGAAGCTGACCTATCACGACGCCCTGCGCGCGGCGAACGAGCTGCACTGGGCCCGCATGGCGGACGGCAACCGACGGCACCGTGTGAGTGCTGCCTCAGCGGGTGGGTTCTTGGTATTCGCCGGTCTGGTGGCGGGCTTGGTCGTTGCCGGCCATGCGATGTGGTCGAACGCTGGCAGGGCCGCGAACGACGGGACCGCGGTGGGGTCCGTGATGTTCAGCGTGACGCTGCCTGCCCCGGCGGTGCGTACTGATAATCGCGAGGTGGTCCTCGGTACTCAGACCCAGGTGTCCAGGTGGACCGCGTCGACAGCTGATGCGGCGCTGACGGTGTCGACGATCGACACGGACTTCATCTTCCCCGGCGAGGCCGCAGATCCGACTCGGGCCGCTGCCATGTTGGAGGAGATGCAGCGGGCGGTGGTCGCTGATGTTGCCCAACGCTCGGTCGGTACCGTGGCAGCAACGGCGAGCTTGCAACTGCACGGTCGGTCAGCGCTGCAGAACCTGGTGACCGCAGGCGGTGTGCAGACGTCGGTGACGACTGCGATGCACGGATCGATCCTGGTGTCCGTCATTTGCGAAGGCACCTCAGCTGACCTGCCGACCGAGTGCCGGGCCGTGCTGGATTCGCTGACCTTCCGCTGAGCCGGTCGGTGTTACGAGGCTGTGGCAACCTGTAGCGATGCACGAGCAATGGCAGCCCGTCAAGACGCCACCGAAACCGACGTTCCAAGAGTTGACGCAACCGGCGCGGGCATCCCGCCGAGCAGCGGCAGAGCGGCGGAGGGTCAGCCGGCGCGCTCGCTCTCGGCTGTTGCTGATCCTTGTGTGCGTGCCGCTGATCATCGGATCAGCCGTTGGTGGCTACTTCGTGACCGGGCGGCTCCGCGATCACCCGAGCAGTCGCGATACGCCCGCGAACAACGGCGTATCCCCTGCCTCATCGAGCAACCCACGCGAGACAGCGACGCCCTGAGCTGTGGGCACTGGCGTCGCGTCAAGCACGATGTGCCGCCCTGCGGGGGATGTGCTACGCATGGCCGTCATGAAGGCAACCCATATCGAGTGCACCGGTGGTAATGGCGTGCGACTGGTGGCCGACGCGTACGGCGACCCGGCGAACCCGACCGTGCTGCTGCTGCACGGTGGCGGTCAGAACCGGCACTCGTGGGGCGGTACGGCAGCGAAACTCGCCGGAGGCGGGCTGTACGCGGTGAGTGCGGATATGCGCGGTCACGGCGACAGTGGATGGGATCCCTTTGGTGACTACGGCATGGGTGTGCTGCGCGCAGACGTCGAGGCGTGGTGCACCTTGCTCGGCCGACCAGCGCTGGTGGGTGCCTCGATGGGTGGTATGGCCGGTCTGCGAACCGAAGGTCAGCGTTCCATGGAAGGCCTTCCGCCCGCTGCGAGGGCGCTGGTAATGGTCGATATCGCTCATCGTTCCGAGCCGGACGGTGTGCAGCGCATTGTCGACTTCATGACGGGTCGGCCTGAGGGCTACACCTCATTGGAGGAAGCCGCCGACGCGGTCGCGGGGTACCTGCCGCACCGCCCGCGACCCAACATCGAAGGCCTTGCCCGCAACCTGCGGGTGGGTGACGACGGTCGCTACAGATGGCACTGGGACCCGGCGTTCATGGATCTCGCCACGCGCGGCCGAATCAGCACTGCTCACAACGACAACGAAGCCCACGCGCGCGCCCTGCATCTGCCGGTGCTGTTGGTGCGCGGGCGGATGAGTGATGTCGTCAGCGAAGAGGCCGCCCAAGAGTTCCTTACGTTGGTGCCACAAGCCGAGTACGTCGACGTCGGGGGCGCCCACCACATGGTGGCTGGCGACCGCAACGACGCGTTCACCGACCCGGTGGTGGAGTTCCTGCACCGGGTGCTGGTGCTCCCCGCTGGCGAGCGTCGTGAATGATGGACATCTCGACCACCCCCGAGTGGGCTGCGCTGCAGGCCACACTCGCACCAGCCCATCTGCGCACCCTCTTCGCCGCCGACCCGGGTCGCGCCGAGCGTTACGTCGTGCAGGTGGCCGACTTGCGTGTGGACTACTCCAAACATTTGGTCGACGAGGGTGTGATGGCTGCACTGCTTGCCGTCGCCGAGGTCGCTGGGGTCGCGTCACAACGTGATGCGATGTTCGCGGGTGAACAGGTGAACACCACCGAGCAGCGCGCAGTGCTGCACACCGCGCTCCGTGCACCGCGTTCGGTGACGGTGCTCGTCGACGGACACGATGTGGTTCCCGACGTACACGAGGTACTCGACCGGATGGCAACGTTCGCAGACAGGGTGCGCAGCGGCGAGTGGCGGGGTGCCACCGGTGAGCGAATCCGCACGATCGTGAACATCGGCATCGGTGGCAGCGATCTCGGGCCGGCGATGGCATACCTGGCGACCGAGGCCTTCGGTCAGCCAGGATTGTCGTGCCGCTTCGTCAGCAACGTCGACGGTGCCGACATCCACTCGAACCTGGTGGATCTCGAGCCGGCCACGACGCTCATCGTGGTCAGCTCGAAGACGTTCACGACGATCGAGACGATCACGAATGCCATTGAGGCTCGACGCTGGCTGACGGCTTCGCTCGGTGCGGCAGCGGTGTCGAAGCACTTCGTCGCCGTGAGCACGAACGCGGCGGCGGTGACTGCGTTCGGCATTGACACGACCAACATGTTCGGATTCTGGGACTGGGTGGGCGGCCGCTACTCGGTCGATTCGGCGATTGGCCTGTCGCTGATGCTGTCGATCGGACCCGATGGGTTCCGCGAGTTCCTCGCCGGGTTCCACGCCGTGGATCGGCACTTCTGCACGGCGCCATTCACCGAGAACGCCCCGGTGCTGATGGCGTTGCTGGGCATCTGGTACCACAACGTGCTGGGCGCCGAGACGAAGGCAGTGTTGCCCTACGCGCACGAGTTGCGCCGGTTCACCGCCTATCTGCAGCAACTCGACATGGAGAGCAACGGAAAGCGCGTGAGGATCGACGGCGGTGATGTTGCCATCAGCACCGGCCCGGTGATCTGGGGCGAACCTGGTACGAACGGGCAACACGCGTTCTACCAGTTGCTGCACCAGGGGACCCGACTGGTGCCGGTCGACTTCATCGGCTTCGCGCAACCCAACCATTCGTTGCTCGCGCAGCATGATCTGCTCATGTCGAACCTGTTCGCCCAGGGTGAGGCGCTCGCCTTCGGTAAGACACTCGATGAAGTGCTGGCAGAGGGTATTCCTCTACACCAACAGCCGCATCGGGTCTTCCCCGGAAACCGTCCCAGCTCGACGATCCTGGCCCCACGCCTCACCCCAGGCGTGCTGGGTCAACTCATCGCGCTGTACGAACACATCGTCTTCGTGCAAGGAGTCATCTGGGGGGTGAACAGCTTCGACCAGTGGGGGGTGGAGCTCGGCAAAGTGCTCGCCAACAAGATCACGCCGGAACTCAGCGAGCTCGGCGAGCTTCAGCACGACTCGGGTACGAATGCACTCATCGAGTGGTACCGGGCACACCGCGGTGGGTGACCCGGTGGCTCACGGAACGCGAGCGAAAACTGCCTTGAGATACGCACCCTGCGGGAAACCGATCGGGTGATCGACCGGATGGCTGGTGCGACGCCACTCGTCCAGCGGTCGACCGGCACGCGCTGCCGCGTGCGACACCGTGAGGTGGAACTCGTCGGCCGTGACGCGACTGCTGCACGACGCCTGCACGTAGAGACCGCCCGGCTTCACGAGCCGCACGGCCTTCTCGGTGAGAATCGCGTATGAGGCAAGGGCCCGGTCGACGCTGGTCTGTCGCGGAGTGAACGACGGGGGATCGATGACCACGATGTCGAACCGTTCGCCGTTGCGCCACAGTCGCTCGAGCACCTCATAGGCGTCGCCGACCATCGGGCGGTACTTGCACGCCGCCACGTTGGGGACGCTGACATTGTGTTGCAGGTTGCGCTCGGCGACGGAAAGTGTCGGCTCGCTGATGTCGACCGCCACCACTTCGGTGGCGCCGCCAGCCGCGGCATGAACGGTGAAGCCGCCGGTGGCCGCGAACATGTCGAGCATCTTGGCGCCCTCGGCCTGGGTGCCGACGAGCACGCGGTTCTCGCGCTGGTCGAGGAAGTAACCGGTCTTCTGACCACGGATCACATCAGCCTCGAACGTCAGCCCCGCCTCGCGGAACAGGACAGGTTCGGTGGGCGCCGTGCCCAATAGTGCATCGCCCTCCTCCAACCCGTGCAACAGCGCCTTCTCCACGTTGCGGGCGTGGCGCAGCACCAGTGCATCGGGGTGGAACACATCGTTGATCGCTGGGACCAGATCGTTCAGGTGCGGCACCCAGATCGCGTTGTAGATCTTCAGCACCATCGTGCCCGCGTAGTGGTCCAGCACGATGCCGGGCATCTCGTCGTTCTCGCCGTTAATGCAGCGATAGCCCGTGGTATCGCCACGTTCGATCAGCTTTGAGCGAAACTCCAGAGCGGTCTGCAGCTTCCCCATCCAGAACGCGCGGTCGACGGTGGTGGGCTTGCCCCGATGCACGATCTTGATGCGGATTGGGCTGTCAGGGTCGTAGAGGCCGATGGCCACGAACTTGCGGTCGTCATCGAAGATCACGGCGAGATCGCCGGACACGCCCTCGCCCTTGATCGACAGGATCGAGTTCTCGTACACCCACGGGTGGCCGGAGCGGATGCCACGCAGGGCCTCCGCGGTCACTCGCACGGCGAGGCGGGTGGCCGACGGCCGGGGGAGTCGGTGTGCGGAAGTCACACGGCAAGGGTACGGGAGATGCGGTCTACCACCTCGCCGATGGGGCAGAGTGGTGACTGTATGAGCGACGTGCAGCAAGAGATCCAGCGAGTCGGTGTGGTCGGTGCGGGCCTGATGGGATCCGGCGTCGCCGAAGTGTGTGCCCGAGCAGGCCTCGATGTGACCGTGCTCGAGGTCAGCCCGGAGGCGTGCGAACGCGGACGTGGCCGCCTGATCGGCAGCCTCGACCGGGGTGTGCGCAACGGCAAACTCACCGAGGAAGCCCGCGATGTCGCAGTGGCCCATCTCTCGTTCACCACCGACTTCGCCGAGCTCGGCGATCGTCAACTGGTGGTGGAGGCAGTGATCGAGGACGAGGCACTGAAGACCAACATCTTCCGCAAGCTCGACGCCGCGCTCGTCGATCCATTGGCCATCCTCGCCAGCAACACGAGCTCCATCCCGATCATGAAGCTGGGTATTGCCACCCAGCGCCCCGAGCAGGTCATCGGCATCCACTTCTTCAACCCGGTGCCGGTGCTGCGACTCGTGGAAGTGGTCACTTCGTTGCTCACCTCGCCCGACACCATCGCTCGTGCCAACTCGTTCGCCACCGACACGTTGCACAAGCGTGTGATCCGCAGCCAAGACCGTGCCGGTTTCGTGGTGAACGCGTTGCTGATCCCCTACATCCTGTCGGCGATCAGAATGATGGAGTCCGGTTTCGCCACGGCCGACGACATCGATGCCGGCATGGTCGAAGGCTGTAACCACCCGATGGGCCCGCTCCACTTGGCCGACCTGATCGGTCTTGACACGACGATGGCGGTCGCCGACAGTCTGTACAAGGAGTTCAAGGAGCCGCTGTACGCACCACCGCCGCTGTTGTCTCGCATGGTGGAGGCAGGTTTGTTGGGCCGCAAGTCGGGCCGCGGGTTCTACGACTATCAGGCGCGCTGAATGGCCGACGCGCTCGAGCGGATCACCAACCTGGTCGCACTGCTGATGGCGACGCGCTCGCCCCTCACGCAGGAGCAGATCGCGAACGAGTTGGCAGGTCAATACCCGGTGGGTGACGCGGCGCAGCGTGGTGCATTCGAGCGCGACAAAGCGCTGCTACGCGAGATCGGTGTTCCCATCGAGAGCGAAGTGCTCGCAGGGAGCGATGCGGGGAAGACGGCGTACCGGATCGATCGTGGTCGTTATGAGCTCGCCGATCTGCATCTCGAGGCCGATGAGCGCGCAGCGCTGCAACTCGCGGTGGCTGCGGCACGCTTGGCCGACGCGCAGTTCGGGCTGTTGAAGCTCGGGGGCGAGCGGAGTTCGTCACCGGTGGTGATGGCGAACATCCCCGATCTTCCGGCGTTGCCCGTGTTGCGTGAGTCCACAGCTTCCCGAGCAGAGGTGTCCTTCGACTATCGAGGTACGACGCGCACGCTGCACCCGTACTCGCTGTTGCTGCGCGAGCGTTACTGGTACGTCATCGGTCACGACCTTGGTCACGGTGAAGTGCGCACCTACCGTGTCGATCGCATCGAGGGGTCGGTGACAGTGGGGGCCACGCACGCGTTCGAACGCCCCGCTGGCTTCGACCCGCGTGCCACGTTCCCACTCGACCCGAAGTTGATCGGCGACGAGCCCACTGCGCGGGCACAGGTGCTGGTGGATGCGCCTCGGGCAGAGATGGTGGTGCGCGAACTCGGGGACGAGGCGGTGCTGTCGCGTCGACCGGATGGGGCGGTGGTCGTGGAAGTTCCGTGCGCCAACCTCGACGCGTTCCGTTCGTGGCTGTTCGGGCTGGGCGCTCACGCCGAGGTGTTGTCGCCCGTCGACGTACGTGACGACGTGGTGCGGTGGGTCGCGGCAATGGTGGGTCCGAGATGACCCCACGTCGAGGGCCGCGACCGACGATCGACCGCGTACGTCGACTGCTGGTGATGCTGCCGTGGCTGATGGAGCGCGGGGAGGTCACGGTGGCGGAGGCTGCTGCCCGTTTCGAGCTCACCGAACAGGACCTCGTTCGCGACCTGGAGCTGGCCGCGATGTGCGGACTGCCACCGTTCGTGGACGAGATGGTCGATGTGTTCATCGACGAAGGCATCATCTTCACGGGTGTGCCCAGGCTGTTCACCAAGGCGTTGCGACTGACGGCCCCGGAGGGGTTCGCGCTGTTGGCAGCGGCACGAGTGGCAATGGAGATTCCTGGCGGCGAGAGCGACGGGGCGTTGGCGCGGGCGCTGGCGAAGTTGGCCGCAGCGTTGGGTGACGATGGTCTGGTCGTGGAAACTCCGGCTCCGGCGCTGGCCGAGTTGGTGACGTCGGCGGCCGATGAGGGCGCCCGCTTGCACATCACCTATTGGTCGGCGCACACCGACCTGCGCCGCGAACGTGAGATCTCGCCCCGAGTCGTATTCGTCGATCGCGGTTCGTGGTACGTCATCGCCGACGATCACCTCAGTGGCGAAGAACGCACGTTCCGCATCGACCGCATTGAGCGAGCCGAGCGCACGGGCATCATCGACGCGCCTCGCGATGTCTCGGCGCCGGCCATCGACTCGTGGTTCGCCGACGCCGATCTGCCGACCGCCGTGCTGCACGTGCCTGCATCGGGCAAGTGGGTGGCCGAGCGGTACCCCACCACGTCGGTGACGCCGGACGGAGCTGGTTGGCTGATCGAGGTGACGGTGGCGAGCGAAGGTTGGCTGCGCGACCTGTTGCTGCGCCTCGGTGCCCAAGCCACCGTGGTGTCGCCGCCGGAGTGGAGCGGTCTCGGTGCCGACGCGGCGGCCGAACTGCTGAGTCGCTACGAGGCCAGCCGAGCCTGACCTTCGCGCCGCGTTCGCAGGGTGTGCACAGGGAGTTGATCGACGGTGACGATGCCGTGCGCCCGCAGCAGGTGGGGCAACACGGCGGCGGTGGCATCTGCATCGGCCAGTGCGTCGTGTGGCCGGGTGAGATCCACCCCGTAGCGCTCGCACAGATCGGCGAGCCGGTGCGAGTGCTGTCGCTGCGGGTCGAGGCGACGCGACAGACGCAGCGTGCAGAGCACCTCGCCGATCGGCAGTTCGACGCCAGCGCGTTCAGCCGCCTTGTGCAGGAAGGCGACATCGAACTCGGCGTTGTGAGCTACGAATCGCGCGCCGTCGAGCCGGTGGGCAAGTTCGGTGAGTACATCGCGAGCGGGGGGTGCAGCGCGCAGGTCTCGTCGGTGGATACCGTGCAAACCGGTGGGGCCGACGCGGTACCACCAGCGAAACCGTGGCGCGAGCAGGCTGGAGTAGCGGTCGAGCACGGCGCCCTCGCCGTCGATGATGACGACTCCTATCTGCAGGACGTGGTGGCGTTGCAGAGACAGCCCGGACGTCTCGACATCGACGACGGCGAAGCGCTGGGTGCTGACCGGCTGGGGCACGTGGGCAGACACATTCTCTGACACGACGTCACCCTAGGCGAGGGGTGTGACACGGCTCAGTTCAGTACGCAGTGGCGTACGGTGAGCCGTCTCAGTTCCTGTCGCGCACGGACCACGGAGGTCCCGCGGCCCGTGTGTGACCGAATGCCGAGGTGGTGGGCCTGCCTCAGCGGGCGGTCAACTCGACCGGCACGGCGGTCATCAGCGGCATGCCGCTCACGGGCTGTAGGTGATGCTGCGCGCTCAACAGGCGATTGGTGCTGGCGCCCGCGCCTTCGGGGTCGGTCTCGCCGGCGCCGCCGAAACCGTGGGTCATCGACGCGACGCCGGGGCGCAGCGTGGTATCGGGGCGTACCCAACTGTGGATGATGCCGTGGTCACTGCGAATGGAGACTGCGTCGCCGTCGCTCAAACCCAGGCGGGCTAGGTCGTCAGGATGCACATGACACGGATTCGGTGGTGTGCGCATCAGCGTGTTGATCTGCGTGCCGGTGCTGTTCATCACCTCCTTGGCGCGACGCACCACGAGCAGCAGGCGAGAATCGGCCATCGGCACGCGGTCCATGTCGTCAGCCAGGGTGGCGAGCGCCGTCACGATGTCGTCGGGCGCAACGTCGAACGTCGCCTTCGTCGCTGGATCTGGGGCTGCGGCTCGCACCGGTTCCAGGTCGAAGTACAGACGGCCGTGGGGCTCGCCCTTCAGCTCCTCCAACGAGACTCGGCCGCGCCCGGCGAACGAAGCGAGGACATCGTCGGTCGTGGGTGCAGCGTCACCCGGGACGTACTCCCGTCCCGCCACTTTGAGTGAACGACCCATCGCCCATGCGAGGCGCAGGAAGAAATTCCAGTCGTCGATCACGCCCTCCGGCGCCGTGACCACCGGCGCGGTGTATTGGGCGAAGGGCTTGTCCATCAGGCCCTCGTACGAGCGAGTGGTGTCGGGTCGTTCGAGGTGCACCATCGGAGCGATTACGTAGTGCGCGAGCGCAGCGGTCTCGGACATGAATGGATCGACGGTGACGAGCAGTTCGAGCGATGCCAGTGCCTCGGCCATACGTGCTTTGCCCGGCACGGCCACGGCGGGGTTGCCGCCCGAGACCACGAGGGCGCGAATGCGCGTCGGTGACTCGGTGAGGATCTCGTCGGGCAGGCTCACGGCTGGCCATTCGCCGTTCAGCGCGCGATAGCCGGTGACGCCGGCCACCGCTCGCTCCCAATGCCGATCCGGTGACACCGCCTGCGCCGGAAGCGCCTTGGCCGACCCGAGCGTGGCGGTGCCCGTGAGCGCGTCGCCCTCGCGCGGGAAGCGCCCGCAGACCACGTTGACGGCCTGGATGAGATGTTCGGCCAACTCCGAATCTGGGCCCATGTCGGGTCCGGTTCCGCTGGTGACCATGCCCTTGCGAGCACGTCCGAACATTTGTGCGGCGGCAACGATTTCGCCGGGAGTCAGCCCGCAACGGGTGGCAACTGCTTCAGGAGCGAATGGTGCGACGGCGGCGCGTAGTACATCGAGTCCGGGCGCCCAACGGTCGGTGAACTCGTCGTCGTGCAGACCTTCGGCGAGCAGCGTATGGAGGATGGCGGAGAACAACAGAGCGTCGGTTCCAGGCACGAGCTGCAGGTGCAGGTCGGCGCGAGTGGCGAGTTCGGTGCGCCGCGGGTCGACGACGATGAGTTGCAGCCCACGCCGGCGCTCCTCGTCGAGACGACGCATGCCGTCGTGGATCGGGAAGGCGGTAAAGCCGCCGCCCTGCATGCTGATCAGCGGGTTGGTGCCGACCAACATCCACACGTCGGCATCGGCGAAGCGCTGCTGGCCGGCCGCCCATCGTCCGAGGCGTGCGTCGGCGACCCACTTCGCCGACTGATCGACGGACATCGACGAGAACCGGCGAGATGAACCGAGCGCCTTCCAGAACGCGAGTGTGAATGGCAGCGTCAGCGAGGCCATCGCTGCCTGAGTGCCGGTGTACAACGCCACCGATTCCGGGCCGTGCTCGGCGATGATGTCCTGTAACCGTGAGGCGACTTCGGCGACGGCGAGATCGGGGGCCAGTGCTTCGAACCCGCCGCGTGCAGTGCGGCGCTGTGAGCTGCGCAGCCGATTCGGCGAGCGGTGGAACTCGGCGAGGTGTCGCCCCTTGGTGCATGTGAAGCCACGCGTGAGGGCGTGCTGCTCATCGCCACGGAGGTGCGCGACCTCACCGAATTCGTCGAGTTCCACGACGAGGCCGCATGCTGCTGGGCACAGGCGACAATACGTGGTGGTGGTGGTGGTGCTGGTCGTCGTCACCGTCGGAGACTAGTTGGGGCTCAGAGCAGCTCTGCGGCCAGGCTGGCGACCGTGCCGCGTTCGCACGCCGTGAGCGTGACGTGGCCGAAGCACCGCTGGCCACCGAAGGCCTGGATCAGGACGGCGAGCGCGTTGTTCGACTCACCGAGGTACGGCGCATCGATCTGGCTGGTGTCGCCGGTGAAGATCACCTTGGTTCCTTCGCCGATTCGCGTGAGCACGGTCTTGAGCGTGGTGGGCTCGAGGTTCTGTGCCTCATCGACCACCACGATCTGGCGGTGCAGGCTGCGACCGCGCAAGAACGTGACCGATTCGAGCGAAAGTTGGTTGCGGCCGACGAGCTCGTCAACGAGACGATGAGCATCGTGCGAGCTGCGTTGGTCGGTGAGCGCCACGATCGCATCGTGGATCGCGGACATCCAGGGGTCGAGCTTCTCGTCGAGGCCGCCGGGCAGGAAGCCGACATCGGCGCGGCCGACGGGCACGAGCGGGCGGTACACGGCGAGCTTCTCGTAGCGCTTCTGCTCGACGACCTGTTCGAGGCCGGCAGCGATCGCCAGCAGGGTCTTGCCGGTGCCGGCGCGTCCATCGAGTGCGACGACGCTGACATCCGGGTCGAGCAGCAGTTCAAGTGCGAAGCGTTGCTCCTTCGAACGGGAACGCAGGCCCCAGGCTTCGGGCGCTGCGTGATTCATCAACACCAGCTCGTCGTCGATGCAACGCGTGAGTGCGGACTGTGACCCGGAACGGACGACAGCGAAGTTGTTCTCGTGGAGGTCGGTGCAGCCAGCGACCTCATCGCGAGGCAAGGCCTCATGGTGGTACAGCCGGTCGATCTGCTCGTAGTTCGCCTCAACGGTGATCCAGCCCGCTGGCCGTGTCGCGAAGGTGCGGCCGATCGGGTGATGCTCAACGGCCTCGAGGCCGAGGTGCGCCGCTTTGATGCGCAGGGCAGCATCGTTGGAGACCATGCGGGTCGGTGCGTGCATCGCCTGGCCCAGTGCAGCGCCGATGATGCGGTTGTCGGGAATCGTCGGATCGAGGCCGTGTTCGATGAGCAGATGCTTCTGCACCCCGTTGATCTCCACCTGGAGCGTGCCCTCCGCAGCGGGATCGCCGATGGCGAACGGCGTGGCGAGCGAGCCGCCGGCTTTGACACGGAGTTCCTCGATGGTTCGCAACGCGGTGCGCGCCGCCCGCCCGACGTCGTCGGCGCGGGTCTTCAGGCTGTCGAGCTCTTCGATCACCGTGAAGGGGATCACGATGTCGATGCCGGCGAAGCTGTGGAAACAACCGGGATCACCGATCAGTACGGAGGTGTCGAGGACCGCACGTGTGCGCACACCTCCCTTCGTCGCATCGCGATCGAGTTGGCCGTGCAGCAGATCGGTCAACACCACTCCAGTCCGTTGGACCCACAAGGGGCGGGATGAATTGGTACGCAGTGAGGCGTCTCTCGGCGTGACTTCTGTTGTAGCGCACGCCTCGAGCTCGGTGGTGGATGGCACGCATTGTTCGCTCGCGCGTCGCTTTCGTGACGGCACGGCTCTGCTTCGTCGTCGAACCTGTCTGGATGCACTTGGGTGCCGTTTGACACTTGGTGCAAATGCAACAAGAAGAATGCTTGTATTCGTGGCGCGAACCATGTTCGATACGCGTACGTAACAACCAGTTACTGATCGAGCGATCCCGATGCCCGGAGGTATCAAGCGAAATGACCAAAGCAGAGCTGATCGATGCAATCGCCGCCGAAGCCGGTGTGACCAAGGCCGACGCAGAGCGGACCGTCAGCGCGTTCTTCGACATCGTCGTGAAGACCGCCAAGGAAGGCGACAAGGTCGCGTGGCCTGGCTTCGGCTCCTTTAGCACGTCGAAGTCGACGGCCCGTATCGGCCGCAACCCGCAGACCGGCGAGGCAGTGAACATTGCTGCCTCGACGCGGTTGAAGTTCACCTCGAGCAGCACGCTCAAGGCTGCACTCAACCCGAAGAAGAAGTAATCCAAGATCCCAACCAGCAAACATCAGCAATAGGAAGGAAACCCCAAGTGGCAGCAACCAAGAAGGCTCCGGCCAAGAAGGCCGCTCCGGCCAAGAAGGCTCCGGCGAAGAAGGCCGCTCCGGCCAAGAAGGCCGCTCCGGCCAAGAAGGCTCCGGCGAAGAAGGCCGCTCCGGCCAAGAAGGCCGC